>Ga0180222_1000012_pt1 | contig 510712 bp, 432 predicted proteins | sample eDN5th37CKraftOP_FD_151336 | JGI IMG/M metagenome (GOLD analysis project Ga0180222, IMG submission 151336) | Enriched Organic Plus compost microbial communities from Emeryville, California, USA - eDNA 5th pass 37_C Kraft OP (version 2) (version 2) ... | reverse complement strand
GGTCACGTCTGGATCGACGAGAACATCACACCTAAGCGCTCCGATGCTTCCGCACCAAAACGCAAAGCGTAACATTTCTCTCGAAACGTGTCCGCCAAAGTCTCGTAATGGGATCTCTTCAGCCCTTTCAGGCCTCCAAAATCCCGCGAGCCTCTGCCGCCCACGCTTCTCTTTCTTCTTATTCAATTGTCAAAGAACCGGGCAGATTGCCCTGCCCTCACCCTTAGCGAGGGCGACAAAGAGACCTCTCGGCTTTCGCCTCGAATGAGTGCGCTTTGTCGGGAGATACAGCGGAGGATCGCTTCCGCAATCGCGCTGTCGTGGGGGCGTATATCGTCGCTCAAAGCCGCGTTGTCAACCCCGTTTCTTACTTTTCTTGAGAGGGGCATCGATAGTTTTCCACAAGCCCGGGATATGAAGCATTTCGCCCGGTAATTCCGTTTCAAAGGGGCCCTGCGCAGAACAATCCGAAGCCCCGTTTGTTAGCGTTCCGCCACGAGCGGAGGACACGGCCATGGCAGGCGCTTTCGAAAAGCGGCAGATGGAAGACGGACTCTGGGAAGTCTATGACGAGGATAGTGACGAGGTCATCGTCATGGACGGCCTGCCGCTGTCCGGCTTGGATGAAGATGAAGCCAACGATGCGCTTCGAAAGCTTCGGGCGGGCGAGGTGTCCCCGGACAACAGCCCGGAAATGCCCTGACCAGAAATCACGGACGCCTAGGCTGCCCTGCTATTGCTGATATTGCGGGCCGGCAGCGCCGCATCTCAAGCTCCCTACCCTTCCTGTCGCGAGATCCGGATCACCGCTCCGCCTTCTCCATCGGTCAACGCATAGAGCTGCCCGTCGGGGCCGAAGAGGACATCCCTGATGCGCGCGCCCATATCGATGCGCTCCTCACCGACGGCCCTTTGGCCTTCCAGATCGAGACGCACGATTGCCTGTGAGGAAAGTCCGGCGAGCAGCAGATCGCCCCGCCAATCCGGAAAGGCATCGCTCGTGACGAAAGCAATGCCGGAAGGCGAAATCACCGGATTCCAGGAGTAGATTGCCCCCGCAAGTTCCGGCCTTGTCGATGGATCTGGAATCGGTTCGCCTGAATAATGGCGACCGGGACTGACGAGCGGCCATCCATAATTCTCACTGGACTTCGGAATATTGACCTCGTCCCCGCCGCGAGGGCCAAGCTCCGCGATCCAGAGTTCGCCCGTATCCGGATGGATCGCGGCGCCCTGAACATTTCGGTGGCCATAAGACCATATCTCATCTGCCCCATCGCGTCCGACGAATGGATTGTCCTGCGGGATCGAGCCGTCAGGACTGATCCGAACGAGCTTGCCCAAATGGTTCGATATGTTCTGCGCTTCCTGCATGTGGTCGAAGCGGTCGCCCATCGTGACAAACAGGTGTCCATCCGGCGAGAAGGCAAGGCGTGAACCGAAATGGTTTCCCCCGGAAACCGCCGGCTCCTGCCGGAAAATGACCTCAAAATTCTCGATAGCTGTAGCATCTTCGTTCAGCCGGCCTCGGCCAGCGGAAGTTCCCGCGCCCTCGCCATGCGCTTCGGAGAAGGTAAGATAGACCAGGCGGTTTTGGTCGAACTGCGGATCGAGCGCCACATCCAGGAGCCCGCCCTGTCCCCGGGCCACGACCTCCGGCGTACCCTGGATCGGGCTCGAAATCTCGCCCTCGGCGCTGACCCTGCGCAAGGTTCCGCTGCGTTCCGTCACCAGCATGGAGCCGTCGGGCAGGAAGACAGCTCCCCACGGGCTGGAAAGCCCGTCTGCAACGGTTTCCACACGAAGCGAGCCGCTCTCGCTTTCCAGGCTCGAACGCACGTCTTGAGCCCATGCGCAGGAGACGAGCAGCGGGACGGCGAAAATGCTTAGGGACTGGATGATCTTCGATGACATGAGGCAGGTCCTCTCTTGGGCGCGTCGATACGCGAACCTTTGAGCGAGATGCGCGGTTCCCATCGTAAGGAGCAATCTGCACAAAACAAGCGTCTGTCCCAACCCGTCTGTATTACGCGAGACGTCCACCCCCCTTTTCCAAACCCAGCTTCCGCAAAAAGCCCGCGGCGGCAACTTTCGAAAATTCTTGCGCGAGAACGGGATTCGCCCTCGACTATCGAAAACAAGGAGATGGCATGGCCATTATTCTCAACCCAAGAGGTGCAGGCGGATCGGGAAAGACCGAACTCGTCCGCAGAATTCTCTATCGATATGGGTGGAAAGCAGGAGAAAGATACGGCGGCAGCCTGGTTGAGTGTCTTTATGTTTCGGGCCGCAGCCGCCCGTTTGCATATCGTCTCCCCCACCCGTTCGGTGGCCGGCCGCTTGTCGTGATCGGTCACTACGAGGTCACGAGCGGGGGATGCGACACCATCCGGCAGGCGGATGGCGGTTTGGTGGAGGTGGCCCGTTCAGCGGATGCATTCACCGCCACCGGCCACGACGTGATCATTGAGGGCCTAAGGCTGAGCAGCGACGTTGAGCACTCAATCGCGCTGGCGCATTCCCATCGGCTTCTTGTCCTGCGATTAAGAACGCCGCTCCGCCGGTGTGTTTACAATTTGGCTTCGCGCCGCCGCGTAGGACCTCGCGCCCACCCCGCCATTGAAAGAGCCGTGAAGGCGGAGCACGCCCGGATCGAGCAAGCCTGCACTCGGCTGCGCCCGCATGCATATGTGGAGCACGTTACATTTGACGAGGCACTTGCCCGCGCCGGCGCTCTGCTGGGCCTGACATCTTAACCAGGCCGCTTCGGAACCTGCCTTCCCCCTTCCCGTTACCAGAAGGATTTCCGTTACAGGCGGGACGCAGCATGAAGCAGGATGCCAGCTCCGATCTGCATCCCCGGGATCTCCCGGTTCGATGGAGTTTCTTCTTTCGCCTTTTCTTGCTGGCCGCCGCCATTGTCGCTGCCGGGCTTCTGGTGTGGAGCCTATCCAACCTGCTTCTTCTGGCCTTCGGCGCCATCCTCGTGGCGGTGCTGACCAGATCCTTCGCTTCCCTGATCGAGCATCATACACCCCTGCGTTCCGGGGCGTCACTCGCCGCGGCGGCAATAGCCATCGGCCTGTTCATAACCGGGTTTGCGATCCTCCTCGGCTCGCAGCTACAGGCACAGTTCGGCCAGCTCATCGAACGCGTGCCCGACCTGCTTCGCGCCTTGGAGGACCGCTTCGGCATCGATAATTTGGAAGGCCGGCTTGTCGAGCAGATACAGCAATCGATGGCGCGCACATCGTTGCTGTCCAATGTTGCCGGCTTTTCCTCGGCCATCTTCGGCAGTCTCGCCAATCTTCTTCTCGTAATGGTGGCCGGCATCTATCTCGCAGCCGACCCGCGAAGCTATCGCCGCGGCTTCTTCCTCCTGTTTCCAAGGCGCGCCCGCCGTGAGGCCGCCGAAACGCTCGACGTTCTCTATATGGCTCTTCGCCTCTGGCTGCTCGGGCAGCTTCTGAGCATGTTTCTGGTCGGAGCAGCCTCTGCGGTGGGTCTCTGGCTTCTTGGGGTACCCTCAGCCCTCGCCCTTGGTGTGATCGCGGGCCTGCTGGAGTTCGTGCCGGTTATAGGCCCGATTCTGGGCGCTGCGCCGGCAGTGGCGGTGGGCCTTGCGGAAAGTCCCGTTACCGCCGCATGGGTGGCGCTGCTCTATCTCGTCATCCAGCAGCTGGAAGGCAATCTGATCATGCCGCTCATCCAACAACGCATGGTGCGGCTTCCCCCAGCGCTCACCATTTTCGCGATTATCGGCTTCGGCCTGCTGTTCGGGCCGCTTGGCATCCTCTTCGCAACGCCGCTCCTGGTTGTCGTCTTCGTTTCGGTAAAGAAGCTGTGGGTTCGCGACACGCTGGACGAGGACACCGAATTGCCGGGAGAGGAAGAATGAACTCGTCGCCTCAGGCGCGATAGTCCAACCCGATATCCAGCACCGGCGCGCTGTGGGTGATCCAGCCGACCGAGATGAGATCGACGCCCGAAGCGGCTATTGCTGGCGCGGTTTCCCGCGTTACCCGGCCTGAGGCTTCGGTGATCGCGCGACCGGCCGTCAGCTCTACAGCGCGCGCGAGCTGCTCTGGCGACATATTGTCGAGCAGAACCGCATCGACTTCCAGGGCGAGCACCTCTTCGAGCTGGGCCTGCGTATCGACTTCCACCTCAACCTTGACCATATGGCCCGCATGCGCCCGCGCCCGCTCAATTGCAGGGCGGATACCGCCGGCGATCGCAATATGGTTGTCCTTGATGAGGATGGCGTCGTCCAGCCCAAAGCGGTGGTTTGAGCCGCCACCGGCACGGACCGCATATTTTTCGAGCGCTCGCAGGCCAGGTGTCGTTTTGCGCGTGCAGACGATCTGCGCCTTGTGGCCCCTGACGACCTCGACGATCCCAGCGGTGGCCGTGGCGATGCCGCAGAGATGACAGAGGAAGTTAAGCGCCGTGCGCTCGGCAATCAGCAGGCCGCGCGCGGGCCCGCTGACACTGGCAATCACATCTCCCGGAGCAATCGCGCTGCCATCGGGCCGCTCGACCTTCACCGATATCGCCGGATCGATAAGGCGGAACGCAAGCGCAGCCACATCGAGTCCCGCGACAACGCCCGGCTGGCGGGCGGTCAGCGTCAGTTCGGCATGAAGGCTGGCGGGAACGACTGCATCCGTGGTGAGATCGCCCGCGCGGCCAAGATCCTCCAGAAGCGTTGAGCTAACCAACGGCTCGAACATGACGGTGGGAAGCGGAGGAATATTCATCATGCGCTCCTGGCCATCGGGATTGCAGGCTCGGGCACGAGACTCCGCGCCGTCTCGAATGCGTTGGCCAGCGTAAGGCGCGAATGCACCGCATACTCACTGCGCCGGGGGAAATCGGCGCGGAAATGCCCGCCCCGGCTTTCCTCGCGCGCCAGCGCGGAGACAACCATCATCAATGCGACCGCCGCGGGATCAGAAGCGGGTCCTTTGCGCTCGGCCAGAGGAAGGAGCGAAGCAATTGCATCCCGCATTGTGTCCGCATCGCGGATGACGCCCAAGGCACGCGAGACGACCGGACGCACGACTGAAGCATCCGCACTGCCGGGCATGGCGAAGGAGCCCGGCCGATGGCGCATCGGATCGCCCGCGCCGGCGATGCTTTCCGCCACCCAACGGCCAAAGACGGCCGCCTCGATCAGCGAATTGCTGGCGAGCCGGTTCGCGCCGTGAAGGCCGGTCGATGCTGCCTCGCCGCACGCCCATAGGCCGCGCACGGAGCTGCGGCCTTCGCCATCCACGGCAATGCCGCCCATGTGGTAATGGACGGCAGGGCGAATGGGGATCGGCACACGCGACGGATCAAGGCCCGCGGCTCTGCAGAAGGCGTAAATACTGGGAAAGCGGAGAGCGAAGCTGGTCCCGATGGCCCCCCGCGCATCGAGGAAAACGCGATGGCCCATGGAGAGATGCCGTGCCACCGCGCGCGCAACCACGTCGCGCGGCGCAAGCTCGGCGCCCGGCGTGCCCTCGAGGAAACGACGGCCAGTCTCGTCGATGAGAACCGCGCCCTCCCCGCGCACGGCCTCGCTGACGAGGCGCATCGGACGCCCGGTCCCATCGAGCGCGGTGGGATGGAACTGCACGAATTCCAGATCGCGAAGCTCCGCGCCGGCATGTGCGGCAAGCGCAAGCCCTTGGCCGAAGGAGCCCAAAGGCGTTGTGGTATCCTCGTACAATCCGCCGATACTGCCGGTGGCGATCACGACGCGGCTGGTAGCAAGCAGCACCGGACTGTCCGGCCCGGTGGCGAGAACCCCGGAAATAGCACCGTCTTCCGTGAGGAGCCGCCGCGCTTCGAAACCTTCCAGCACGGTGATCGAGGGAGTCCGGCGCACCGCGGCCACAAGCGCGCGCATGATTTCGCGGCCCGTGGCGTCCCCTTCCGCGTGGACGATGCGGCGGCGGCTATGCGCCGCCTCAAGTCCAAGGAGCAGCGGACCGTCCTCCGCCTTGTCGAAGCGGACGCCGAAGCGTGCCAGGTCCTCAATGGCGCGAGGTGCTGCTCGGACGACCTTGCCGACAATTTCGGGGTCGCAAAGCCCGTCCCCTGCGGCGAGCGTATCGGCCAGATGAAGGTCGGGATCATCGTCCGGCCCCATGGCTGCCGCGAGCCCGCCCTGCGCCCAGGCGCTCGATGCCTCCTCGCCGAGAGGTGCCTTGGAAAGAACCACCACAGGCATGGGCGAAAGATGAAGCGCGGTTGCGAGCCCAGCAAGGCCAGCGCCGATAATGACCGGGCGGCCGCTGAGGTCGTGAAGATCAAAGCCGTTCATTTGACAGCGAGCATCCGCTCCACGGCGCGCCGCGCGCGCTCGGCCACCTCAGGATCGACCGTCACAACGTGCTGGTTCTCCTCCAACGCCTTGCGGATATTGGCAAGCGTGATGCGCTTCATATGCGGGCAGAGATTGCAGGGGCGGACGAACTCGACATCCGGATGAGCCACCGCGACATTGTCGCTCATGGAGCATTCCGTCATCAGCACGACGCGATGCGGCTTTTCCCGTCCCACATAGTCCGACATGGCGGCCGTGGAGCCGGAGAAATCCGATTCCGCGACCACTTCCGGCGGGCACTCGGGATGCGCGAGCACCACCACGCCGGGATTGGCCTCCCGCAATTCGCGGATATCAGCCCCGGTGAAGCGTTCATGCACCTCGCAATGCCCTTTCCAGGCGATGATCTCCACGTCCGTTTCAGCGGCAATGTTCTTCGCCAGATACTCGTCCGGGATCATGATCACACGCGGCACGCCAAGCGATTCCACCACCGCGCGCGCATTGCCGGAAGTGCAGCAGATATCGGATTCCGCCTTCACCGCCGCCGACGTGTTGACGTAAGTGATTACGGGAACGCCCGGATAATGCTGACGCATCAGGCGCACATCTTCTGCCGTGATGGAATCGGCCAGCGAGCACCCTGCCCCCATATCCGGGATCAGCACCGTTTTTTCCGGATTGAGCAGTTTTGCCGTCTCGGCCATGAAATGGACGCCGGCAAGCACGATGACATCGGCATCCGTGTTCACCGCCTCGCGGGCGAGCGCCAGGCTATCGCCCACAATGTCGCCGACGCAGTGGAAGATCTCCGGCGTTTGATAATTATGCGCCAGGATGACCGCGTTGCGCCTACGCTTCAGCTCGAGAATTGCCTCGATATCGTCCACGAAAGCCGGCCATTCGATCGGCGGGATCACTCGCTTCACCTTCTCGTAAAGCGCGTCGGTGCGGGGGATATCGAGCATGGACAATCTCCAATTATGCTCCGATTGAGCATATCATATATATGCTTGCGCTGAGCATAAGTCTTGTCAAGCCCGAATAACCGGTAATTTTGTTCCTGCGGCAGTACGTTCCATCAGCACGACCGGCCGGAAGCGGAAGAGCTTTGCAGGCCGCCCCCGCGTTTCCGACGTAGTTTCGCCGGTTTCCTCGACCAGTTCCTGCTGCTCGATGAGCCGACGAAAATTCTGCTTGTGGACCAATCGGCCGGAGAGCGCCTCTACCGCGCGTTGCAACTGCAGGAGCGTGAAGACGGGAGGCATGAGCTCGAAAACCACCGGACGGTATTTGATCTTGGTGCGCAGCCGCGCAATCCCGGTCGCGAGGATGCGCCGATGGTCGGCGATCATCGATCTGCCCGGCACGGGCGGTGTGTGATTGCCTTTCCTGCCTCGTAAAGCCTCGTCCACCAGGCCAGCCTCATAGAGCAGCTCGTAGCGCTGCAGCACCAGCTCCTCGTTCCAGGGCCGGCCGTCCAGCCCGAACGCGACCGCAATGCGATGGTACCGCTCCTCGCCGGCTTCTTCGCCGGGCCCTTCGGCCCAGACCTTCAGACGCGGCAGGATAAAATCCGCCAGAATGGCGGGCGGGCCTTTCCGATGGTCCTCCCACGGAAAGTAATCATACCAGCTACGCCAGTCGCGCGGCGCCTGCCCGTCTTTGCGCTCGTCGCGCGTCAGCCCCAGATAGCTGATCGAGATTGCGCGCTCGGGCTCATCCGCCATACGATCCCGGTCGGCAAAGGTATAAAGCTGCTCGATGTAACCGAGCCGATGGCCGGTCTGCTGTTCCACCCAATCCCGGAGGCCAGCCTGGAGCGAGCGGTGGCCGAGTTCGAACGGGCCGGATGGCAGGGCTTTCCCCTGCTTAATGGTAAGCGCGCGCGGGCAATTATCGATCACCGCGGCGACAACTGCCATCAGGTCAACCTTGACTTCATGGCGCTGGTGAGGATCCTGCGTCACGTTCATCGGCTCTGGTTACGTCCTGCTTCGTTCGAAAAGGATTTGTATCAGCATGTATCAGCAGCCGCCGTCCGGCGAAACCGGCCGTGCAGCCTGACCGGCAGAAGTGAAGCAAATTTTTCTTCGCAAGCGCACAAAACTGTGCGAAATGGCGGCACCAGCAGTTGCCTCTGGAGGAAATAGTCATGAGTGCAACCGGAGGAGCGAAATCCTTCACCCCGCCGGACATCGCCAAGGCCAAAGGCAAGACGCCGATCGTTTGTCTCACTGCCTACACGACGCCCATTGCGCGCCTTCTCGATCCGCATTGCGACGTGGTTCTCGTGGGCGACAGCGTGGGCATGGTGATGCACGGGCTGCCCTCCACGTTAGGCGTCACGCTGGACATGATGATCATGCATGGGAAAGCGGTGCGCCGAGGCCTGGAAAGGGCCTTGATGGTCGTCGACATGCCCTTCGGCAGCTATGAGGAAGGGCCGGAACAGGCTTTTCGCAATGCAGCACGCGTGATGGCGGAGACCGGCTGCGCGGCTGTCAAGCTCGAAGGCGGAGAGAGCATGGCCGAGACGATCCGCTTCCTGACCGGCCGTGGCATACCGGTGATGGCCCATGTGGGTCTGACGCCACAGGCCGTGAACGCTTTCGGCGGTTATCAGGTCCAAGGACAGGGCGAAGACGGCGACCGCGTGATGCGTGACGCGCAAGCAGTGGCCAAGGCCGGCGCCTTCTCCGTGGTCCTGGAAAAGGTGCCCGAGCCGCTCGCCCGCCGGATCACCAAGGAAATCCCGATCCCCACCATCGGAATCGGGGCTTCCCCCGCCTGCGACGGGCAGGTTTTGGTGGTTGACGACATGCTCGGGATGTTCACCGATTTCCGCCCGAAATTCGTCAAGCGCTACGCGGAACTGGCGGAAGCTGCCGAGGCCGGAATCGCCGCCTATGCAAAAGATGTGCGGCAGCGCCGTTTTCCGGCGCCGGAACATGTATTCAGCGATATGCCCAAGCCGGTGAAGGGAGGCGAGGCAGCGTGAGTGTCCCAATTTTCCGCACGGTGAAGGAATTGCGCGCGGCGGTGGCGGATTGGCGCCGTGATGGGCTTCGCGTCGGCGTCGTGCCTACGATGGGTGCGCTGCATGAAGGGCATCTGAGCCTCGTGCGCGCGGCCCTGGCGAACACGGACCGGGTGATCGTCACTCTGTTCGTGAACCCGAAACAATTCAACAATGCAGGCGATCTCGCCGCCTATCCCCGCACGGAGAAGGAGGATGCCGCCAAGCTCGCCCCGCTCGGCGCCCACATGCTCTATGCACCGGATGGCGCAGAGATGTATCCGGACGGATTTTCCACAACGGTCTCGGTGAGCGGCGTGAGCGAGGGCCTTTGCGGCGCCTTCCGGCCCGGCCACTTCGACGGGGTGGCGACCGTGGTCACGAAGCTGCTCCTGCAGACCGGGGCCGACCTTGCCTTTTTCGGCGAGAAGGACTTTCAGCAGCTGCACGTGGTGCGCCGGCTAACCCGAGACCTCGATATACCCACGCAGATCATCGCTTGCCCCACGGTGCGCGAGGCGGACGGGCTTGCCCTCTCCTCCCGGAATGTGCGGCTTTCAGCTGAAGACCGCCGCAAGGCTCCCAAGCTCGCCGAAGCGCTCTTCGCCGCCGCCGGCCGGCTTGCGGAGGGCACGCCTGTAGCCAAGGTGCTTCCCCAGGCTCGAGATGAAATACTCGAAGCGGGCTATCAACAGGTTGAATATCTCGAACTGCGGGGAGAGGACGACCTTTCTCCGCTAACCGAGCTTGATCGACCGGCGCGGCTGCTCGTTGCCGCATGGATTGGTGGAGTTCGCCTCATCGACAATGTGCCGGTCGCGCAGCCTGCTTGAGAGGCCAAACACCGCTTTCGCTACGGCTGTATTTTCGCCAAGTTGCTTGACAAGCCAGGGCACTCCTCGCAAGATCAAACAATCACCAGGGGGGCCCGGACAACGGGCTGAGATACCGCTGGCTTCAAGCAGCGCGGTGACCCTTTGAACCTGATCCAGTTCATACTGGCGTAGGGATGGTGCGACGGCTTTCCGGGCCCGGTCGTAAGATCAAAGGGAATATCGTTTTCCCGGCAAGCTTCTCCCCTCCTCCTTCGGCAAGAACTGGGTCTCCAACGCGAACGCGGAGAGACTCGCCATGGATGCCCGGAACAAACCCAAGCCCGAGATTACAACAGGCCCCCTTCCCGCCTCCAGCAAGGTCTACAAGCCCGGCACGCTGCACTCTGAGATCCGCGTGCCCATGCGCGAGATCGCCGTGCACCCCACGGCGGGCGAACCGCCGGTTACGGTCTATGATTCTTCCGGACCCTACACGGACACGAGCGTCACCATCGATATCGAGAAGGGCCTGCCGCGCCTGCGCGAAGCCTGGATCGAGGCGCGCGGCGACGTGGAGCGCTATGACGGCCGCATCGTCAAGCCGGAGGACAACGGCTTCGTATCGGGCGAGCGGCTAACGCCTGAATTCCCAGTCCGCAACCGTCCGCTTAAGGCGCGGGACGGCAAGGCAGTCACACAGCTTGCCTATGCGCGGGCGGGCATTGTGACGCCGGAGATGGAGTTCATCGCCATTCGCGAAAATCTCGGGCGCGAAAAGCTGAAGGAAAAGCTCGTCCGTGACGGTGAGAGCTTCGGCGCGGCGGTTCCCGACTATGTGACGCCGGAGTTCGTGCGAGACGAGGTGGCGCGCGGGCGGGCCATCATTCCAGCCAATATCAACCACCCCGAATCCGAGCCGATGATCATCGGCCGCAACTTTCTTACCAAGATCAACGCCAATATCGGCAATTCCGCTGTCACCTCCTCCATGGCCGAGGAGGTGGAAAAGCTGGTCTGGGCAACGCGCTGGGGCGCGGACACGGTTATGGATCTTTCGACCGGCCGCAACATCCACAATATCCGTGAATGGATCATCCGCAATTCCCCCGTACCCATCGGTACGGTGCCGATCTACCAGGCGCTGGAGAAGGTGGGCGGCATCGCCGAGGAGCTCACCTGGGAGGTCTTCCGCGATACGCTTATCGAGCAGGCCGAGCAGGGCGTGGATTATTTCACCATCCATGCCGGTGTCAGGCTCCACTATGTGCCGCTGACGGTGAACCGCGTAACGGGCATTGTCTCGCGTGGGGGGTCCATCATGGCCAAGTGGTGCCTCGCTCACCATAAGGAAAGCTTTCTTTACGAGCATTTCGAGGAGATCTGCGACATCTGCCGCGCTTATGACGTCTCCTTCTCGCTGGGCGACGGACTTCGCCCCGGCTCGATCGCGGATGCCAATGACGCGGCGCAATTTGCCGAGTTGGAGACGCTGGGCGAGCTGACGAAAATCGCCTGGGCCAAGGATTGCCAGGTGATGATCGAGGGACCCGGCCATGTTCCCATGCACAAGATCAAGGAGAACATGGACAAGCAGCTCGAGATCTGCGGCGAGGCGCCGTTCTACACACTCGGGCCGCTCACAACGGACATCGCGCCGGGCTACGACCACATCACTTCGGCCATCGGCGCCGCCATGATCGGCTGGTTCGGAACGGCCATGCTCTGCTATGTCACGCCCAAGGAGCACCTCGGCCTGCCCGACCGCGACGACGTGAAGACCGGCGTCATCACCTACAAAATCGCGGCGCACGCCGCTGACCTGGCCAAGGGCCACCCGGCGGCCAAGGTAAGGGACGATGCATTGTCGCGCGCCCGTTTCGAATTCCGCTGGGAGGACCAGTTCAACCTCTCGCTCGACCCCGAAACGGCGCGCGCGCTACACGATGAGACCCTGCCCAAGGAGGCACATAAGGTGGCGCATTTCTGCTCCATGTGCGGCCCGAAATTCTGCTCCATGCGGATTTCTCACGACATCCGTGCCGAGGCGCAGAAGGAGGGCATGGCCGCAATGGCCGAGAAGTACCGCGAGGGCGGGGACCTGTATGTGGCGGTGGAGGAGACGGCGGGGACGCAGGGCGCTTGAGGCGGATGGATTTGGCTATGCTTCGGAAAGCCGGTGGCCTTATACCCCCCTCTGCCCTGCCGGACATCTCCCCCTCAAGGGGGGAGATTGGGCCGGCGGTGTGGGTCGCGCCTCTTTCTGCATCGCAGCCGGTTGGCGAAAGCTTTGATGACTGCCAATCTCCCCCCTTGAGGGGGAGATGTCCGGCAGGACAGAGGGGGGTGCGCAAGAGCACCATCCTACCCGTCTGGCCCGCTTTATTCGAACCCTCCATCTGCGCGAGGACCCCCTGATGCGCATTCTCGTCAAAGGTGCGGGCGTGGCGGGGCTGGCGACGGCGCATGAGCTGGCGGCGCGCGGCGGCGAAATCACCGTCATCGAAAAGAGCGCCTCCGTGGGCGGCGGAGCGTCCTGGCTCGCCGGCGGAATGCTCGCGCCATACTGCGAGCGGGAGAGCGCCGAGGAGGAGGTCATCCGGCTCGGAGAGCATGCCGCGCGGTGGTGGGAAACGGTACTACCCGGTACGGTGAGCTTCAACGGCACGCTCGTGGTGGCTCCGCACCGGGATGCGGCCGAACTCCGCCGCTTTGCTGCCCGTACCGAGGGGTACGTGCATCTCGGCGCGGAAGAAATCGAAGCACTGGAGCCCGACATTGCCGGACGGTTCCGCACCGGCCTCTACTTCGCCGCGGAAGCGCATCTTGATCCGCGCGGGGCGTTGAACCGGCTCCATGCGAAGCTTGAAGCGCTGGGTGTTCGATTCCTGTTCGATTGCACGGCGGCGCCCCAGGGTTTCGACCATGTCGTGGATTGCACCGGCTTTGCCGCGGCAGCCACTCTCCCCGATCTTCGCGGCGTGCGCGGCGAAATGCTCTATCTGGAAACCCGTGACGTGACGCTGTACCGCCCGGTACGGCTCATCCATCCGCGCTTCCCCGTCTATGTGGTGCCGCGCGGCGACGGCCGTTTCATGGTCGGCGCAACCATGGTGGAGAGTGCGGACCATGGGCCGGTCACGGCACGCTCTATGATGGAACTGCTCAACGCCGCCTATACGCTGCACCCGGCTTTTGGCGAGGCACGCATCCTGGAAGCCGCGGCGGGCATACGCCCGGCCTTCCCTAACAACCTGCCGAAGATCGAGCGGCGTGGCGATACGCTCTTCGTCAACGGCTTTCATCGCCACGGTTTTCTCCTGGCGCCGGCGGTTGCGCGGCAGGCCGCCGAACTGATCATCTCCAACGAGGCGCATCGCAATGAAGCTCATCGTGAACGGGCAAGCGCTTGAGAGCCAGGCACGGACACTTTCCGAACTGATGACCGAACTCGGCCACACGGGAAACTGGTTCGCGACGGCGATCAATTCCGAATTCGTGCCAGGCAGCGAGCGCAACGAGGTCAGGCTTTCCGAGGGTGACCGCGTGGAGATCCTGACGCCGAGGCAAGGAGGCTAAAAATGCCGCTCACCGTCTATGGAACCGAACTTTCCTCCCGCCTGCTGCTGGGCACCGCTCAATATCCCTCGCCCGCCATCCTTTCGGAAGCTGCTAAGGCTTCCGGTGCAGCGGTGGTCACGGTATCACTGCGGCGCGAGGGCATTCAGGGCGAAACGGGTGGTCGCTTCTGGTCGCTTGTCCGCGAGCTCGGCCTGCGCGTGCTGCCCAACACGGCGGGTTGCCACACGGTCAAGGAAGCGGTGACCACGGCCAAAATGGCGCGGGAAGTGTTCGGGACGAACTGGATCAAGCTTGAGGTGATCGGCCATCACGACACGCTACAGCCCGATGTTTTCGGCCTCGTGGAAGCCGCGCGCATCCTCACCGACGATGGCTTTGCCGTCTTCCCTTACACGACCGAGGACCTCGTCGTCGGCGAGCGGCTGATCGAGGCGGGCTGCGAAGTGCTGATGCCCTGGTGCGCACCGATCGGCTCGGCCAAGGGTCCGGTCAATCTCGACGCGCTTCGCGCCTACCGAGCACATTTTCCGGACACGCCGCTGATTGTCGACGCCGGGCTCGGGCGGCCTTCGCATGCCGCAGCCGTGATGGAACTGGGCTTCGACGGCGTACTGCTTAATACGGCGGTCGCCAAGGCAGGGAACCCCGCCGCCATGGCCGTCGCCTTCGCGCAAGCGGTGGAGGCGGGACATGCGGCCTACGGCGCCGGCATATTGGAGCCGCGCGACATGGCCGTGCCTTCCACGCCCGTGATCGGAAAGGCGGTGTTCTCATGAGGCTAGATCCCTTCTATCTCATCGTCGATTCTGCCGCCTGGATCGAGCGCCTCGTGCCGCTTGGCGTAAAGCTGGTGCAACTTCGCATCAAGGAAATTGACGAAGCGGAGCTCCGGGCGGAAATCCGCCGCGCGAGAAAAATATGCGCAGGGCATGATTGCCAGCTCATCGTGAACGATTACTGGCAGCTCGCCATCGAGGAGGGCTGCGACTTCGTCCATCTGGGCCAGGAGGATTTGGCGGGCGCCGACCTTGCCGCGATCAAGCGGGCGGGGCTGAAATTTGGGATCAGCACGCATGACCACACCGAGCTTGCGACAGCGCTGAAGGCCGAACCCGACTATATCGCGCTCGGGCCGATCTACCCAACCATCCTCAAGAAGATGAAATGGGAGCCGCAAGGGCTCGACCGTATCGCCGAATGGAAGGAATGCGTTGCCCCTGTGCCGCTCGTCGCCATCGGCGGCCTCACGCCGGAGCGCATCCCCGGCGTTTTCGAGCGCGGTGCGGATTCGGCGGCCGTGGTGACGGACATATTGCGCAATTCCAACCCCGAGGCGCGCACACGGGAATGGTTAGAGGCGACCGCATCGTGGCGGGAAAAAAGCCGAGCATGAGTGTCAGGCCGCATGTGCTTGTCGTCGCCGGCTCCGATTCTTCCGGAGGAGCAGGAATCGGCCGCGACATCGAAGTTCTTGCCAGCCTGGGCGTTAGCGCGGCGCTCGCCATTACCGCCGTGACGGCGCAGACGCATAGTCGCGTTGCTGCGGTTGAACCCATGCCGCCTTTGCTCGTCTCGGCGCAGATGGAAGCTGCGCTGGAAGCAGAGCCTATAGACGCGATCAAGATCGGCATGCTCGGGACGAGCGACATAGTGGAGGCAGTCTCGACCGTTCTCCGCAGGCATCCGCAGATTCCCGTCGTCCTCGATCCCGTGCTCGCCTCCTCCTCTGGAGGACGGCTCATGGAAGAAGACGGGATTGCCGTGCTGAAGCGTGATCTTCTACCGCTCTGCCGCCTCGTCACGCCCAATTGGCTGGAGCTTGGCATTCTCGCTGCCACGGTGACCGCAGGGAATGAGGAAGAGGCGCTTGATCAAGGCAACTTGCTCCTTGCAAGCGGGTGTCACGCCCTGCTCGTGAAGGGCGGGCATGCGCCGGATAAACGAAATTCGACAGATATTCTGCTTCGTCGAGGCCATCCGCCGGAACGCTTCGAAGCGCCGCGGCTTGATAGCCGGATGCGCGGCACGGGTTGCGCGCTCGCCAGTTCCATCGCCGCCGCCTTGGCGCGCGGGCTTTCGCTGGAAGAAAGCATAACGCTTGGCAAGCGCAAAGTTTACCACTTATTACGCGAAGCCGATGCCGAGCACCCAGCCGCCTGATGAGATTTGGTGATAGCGGTCGGTGTCAGCATGATGAATGTTTTAGAACATCACACCCGTGAGGAAATATCCGCGAAGAGGCGGGGGCCTCTTCGCGGATATGCTAGGCTCTAGAACTTATAGGACAAACCAACCCGCATTGTGTGCGAATGCGAGCTCAAATCAGCCGATCCAATGTTGAGATCGTAAGACTTCTTTCCGAAATCCATAAACTGGTACTCGACCTTGCCGATCCATTTGTCGGTTATGGCATAGTCAAGACCCGCGCCGAGCGTATAACCCACTCTAGTCTTGTTATCCCGAGCAACGACTTTACCATCCTTTTTTGAGGAGATTTCCAGGTTCTCGAAGGCGGCACCGCCGGTGACATAGGGCAGGAAGCGATCCATCGCATAGCCGAGACGCACACGCGCCGATCCGAATCCCCTGGATGCTGCGAAACGGCCGTTCCCGGAGGCCGCGGCCTTGTCTTTACCACCGAAATAGAGTTGAGCGTCCCCTTCCGCGCCGATAACCCAGTTATCGATCTGATAGTTGTACCCCAGATAAACACCACCGAAGGTACTGTTCATCTTGAAGGCATCACCTTTGATGCCTGCCTTCTTGGCGACGGAATTGGGATCAAATTTCAGGCTGTTCCACTTATAGCCGCCGTCAACACCAAGATAAATGCCGCTCCAGTGATAGGACTTGGCCGGAGCTGCGACCACAGGCGCCACCGGGACTGGATCGTCCCGTTGAATGATGGCGTCCGCGGCAAAGCCAGCAGAAGTGCCGAACAGGCCGATAAACGCAAGGGATAAAATGGATCGCATGAAAACCTCTCTTAACTATGTTTACGAACGCGCCGGCTTATAAACGCATAAGAAATACAGATCAACCCTGCAGAACGAGCCGCATATGCACGGCCCACAAAAGGCGGCATCCATCACCCGAATAACGTAAACAACGCGCCGGACGCAGTGCATTCAGAGCCGATGCATCGCATTCGTTGCTGGGTAACCATTCGAGCGGGACTCTATCCCGCGGTTCCGAGGACTTATCTGACGCTTATCGGAAAATAGGGGACGGCTTTGGCGCTCGTCAGCGTCTCTCGCCTCTGCGCAGCTGCGCCTGACCCCAAATACGGGATCTTGCTACTCGAGCCGAATGGGTGTCGATTCTTGGCGTTATAAGCCGTATCTGCCCAGTTCGGGACGGTTCCTGAGCCCTGTCTCCACCACGGCGCGGACCTCCGCCTCTTCCTGCCCGATAAGTTGAAGGCGCGGCTGGCGCACCACCGGTGAGGTGCCGCGCACGATGTGCTCGCAAAGCTTGATCTTCTGGACGAATTTTGGCCCGATATCGAGGTGGAGCAACGGCAGGAACCATCGGTAGATCTCCAGCGCCTCTTTGAGACGGCCCTCTTCCACGAGCTTGTATATCGCCACCGTCTCCTTCGGGAAGGCTACGACGAGACCTGCTATCCAGCCGGAGCAGCCGAGGACCAGGCTTTCCAGCGCCAAATCGTCTACGCCGGTCAATAGCTGGTATCGGTCGCCAAGCGCGCTGATGGTCTCGTTGATGCGCCGCGTATCGCCCGTCGATTCTTTAATGGCGACGAATTTGGGTTCGCCCGCCATCTCCTTCAGCATCGCAGTTGTGATGTTGATGCCGTAGGCAAGCGGGTTGTTATAGACGATGATCGGCAGGTTCGAGGCGGCCGCCACGGCGCGGTAGTGCGTCACCACTTCGCGATCGTCGGCGAGATAGCGCATGGCCGGCAGCACCATGAGGCCGTCGACCCCGAGCTTTTCGGCCTCTGCAGCCAGCGATGCACCCGCAGCCGTCGAATCCTCCGCGATCGTTAGAATAATCGGCACGAGCCCCCTCGCCTCCTCCTTCGCAGCCTTGGCGATGGCGATCTTCTCTTCGCGTGTCAGGCTCGAAGCCTCCCCCAAGGAGCCGCAAAGGACGACAGCGTCCACCCCGCTCTCGATCTGGAAGGCAATATCCGCCCGGACGCCGTCGAGATCCACTTGCTGATCAGCCGTCATCTTGGTGGTTATTGCGGGGAAGATGCCGCGGAAGTCGCTCTGTTGCATACCATTCCTCTTTCGAACGCGAGCCGGCGCATGCTTCAGCTTAGAAGCTTGTATTTAGTTTGTCGACACAAAACCGATGCGTGCCGGATGCGCGGCGATGTCGCCGGGCTGATACAAATGTTGGAATCGCAGCTGTAGGCCAGTGGCACCCAATTCCAGGGCGCTAGGCCTGCTGGTCGAGCGTTATGTGGGACGCCCCATCGCGAACGATATAGCTCTGAATCTGCCGCACGATCTGTGCGGCATGCGCAGTAGCCAGCTTATCGCAGAGCTCAGTATCCCCAGCCTCGATTGCGGCGATTATCGCATCGTGCTCTTCCACATATTGCTTCGGCAGACGGTCATCGAAGGATGAATAATAGACCCGCAGGATCCTACGGCCTTCATCGAGCAGCCGCGCAAAAAGCGTGGTGAAATAGTGGTTTCCCCCTGCTTCGGCTATCGCCACATGGAAATCCCGGTTTGCATCGATCATGGCGAGTGCATCGCGGCGGCGGACGGAGTCGGCAAAATGCGCCTGAAGGCTGCGAATTTTTGCGAGGTGCTCCGGCTTATGGTGACGCGCCGCGGAAAGTGTGGTGACGCGGTACATCAGCGTCAGCGCTTCGAAATAGACAGGAAGCCGCACGAAATCGATTGGTGCAACGATGGTGTTGCGGTTGAGCAGCGTATGAACGAGCCCTTCGGCCGCAAGCCGCACCAGCGCCTCGCGAATGGGCGTGCGCGACATTTGGAATTGCTCGGAGAGCCTCACCTCATCGAGCCCTGTGCCGGGCGCGAGCTCAAGCTCCAGAATTGCCTTTCGCAGCGCGTGGTAAACGGCCTGGCCTCCCGCGCCCCTGACCCGCTCGCTTCCTGGCTGGGCTGCAGCGGCCGCGCCCAGCCGGCCCTTTGTCTTCTTCTCACCGATGCCGCGCAATGGCAGTTCTCTGCTTAGGTCTTGAATGGCTTCAGCCCATTAAGCACGTCCCCGCCCTCTGCTCAACAATCGGGGTTTTTATGGCCGTGCCTGATTTTGATCCTTTGAGCGAATTCATTGGCTCCATGCCGCCGATTGTAAACACGTTCACTTTTCCGTTATTTTGATCCTGCGACACGCTGGCTTAATTTCACGTCTCCAGGACTGCAGCAGATCGAATGGGAACAGGAGGAGACGATGACCTTTACGAGGCGTAAGACTTTGCAACTCGGTGCAACCGGCTTGGCCGCGGTCGGAGCGACGATCATCATGCCTTTTTCCACCCGGGCGCAGGAATCCCAAGGCGACAGCTACGACAGCGAAAACGGGAAGATCACCATCTCCCCCATCGCGCATGCCTCTTTCGTGATGACCGTTCCCAATATGGTCATCTATGTCGATCCTGTTGGGGGTGCCGCGGCGTTTGAGGGCAATCCTCCTGCGGACCTCATACTCGTCACCCACGAGCATGGCGATCACTTCGAACCGGATACACTGACTGCGCTTGCAGGAGAGCAGACACAGCTCGTCACCAACCCGTCCGTCTTCGATAAGCTGCCCGAGGCGCTGAAGAGCAAGGCAACCTCGATCGGCAATGGAGAAAGCACGACCGTGGGCGAAATCGGGATCGAAGCCATCCCTGCCTACAACACCACGCCGGACAGGTTGCAGTACCACCCCAAGGGCCGCGACAACGGCTATGTCCTGAGCGCCGACGGGCGCAGGGTCTATATTGCGGGCGATACGGAAGACATCCCGGAGATGCGCGCGCTTACCGACATCGATATCGCCTTCGTCCCGATGAACCTGCCCTACACCATGGATAGCGATCAGGCGGCTTCGGCTGTGGCCGAGTTCGCTCCCAAGGTTGTCTATCCCTATCATTATCGGGGTAGCGATCCCGAGGCCTTTGCTGCAAAGGTTGCCGAGGCAGGCGCGGAGATCCAGGTGGTGCAGGGACCTTGGTATAGCTGACGCTTGAAGAGCCCTCGGCCTTGCCGGTCACCAGGCCCGCAAAAGCGGGCCTTTCCGGCCGTAGAAGGGATCGCTCTCGGGGCGCGCCAGTTCAGGCATCGATTGCACTTCCGCCTTGTTGCGGCAGATCGAGCAATTCTCCTGCCCCGGCGGGTAGGCGCCAATTACCAGAAGGTCGTCGCTTGCTGAGAGATTTTTGTGGCCGGTGCCAGCCGGCAGCACGACGAGATCGCCTGCTTTCAGCTCGAAGCGCTTACCCGTCTCACCGCCAAGCTGCACTTCGACCATGCCGCGGGCGATACCTAGAGCTTCGTGCGCATCCGGATGGAAATGATGGTAGCGGAAGATGCCGTTCCGCCATGTGCCGCCCCAGCCGCTCTCAATGAAGCGCTGTTCGAAGGCACCTGCCCTGTCGGTGACGTGATCGCCCAGCACCTGCGGGTAAATCAGCACCGGCAGGTCGGGGTTGTTGGGCACATCGGGCCCTTCCTCCAGGAAAAATCTTTGCGGCTCGACTATCTCGTGCATGCCTGTTCCAACACCTCTCTTGGCGAAAGGTTCTCAGCTGCCGTGTTCGGCGCACGAAAGCGGCTTGGGGCGTAGCCGGTCGCGCGCTGAAAGAAGCGCGAGAAATAAGCGGGATCTGGATAGCCTAGAACGATACCTATCTCTTTGATGCTCAACGTCGAGAACTGCAGATAGCGCTTTGCCTCTAACACAATGCGGCGCTCGATGACGGAAAGCGCCGGACGGCCCAGAACCTGCCGGCACACACGGTTGAGGTGGGTAGGCGTGATGCCGAGTGCATGGGCGTAATGTGGGATGGCCCTCGTCTCGCGAAATTCCCGTTCCACCAGTGCCAGAAAGGCGCGTGCAAGCTGTGCGGCCCTTCCCAGCTGGCTTTGATCATGCGAGGCGGCCGCCATCCCGAGGCGCAGAAGCGATACGAGCAGAAGCGTTATCTGCGCGCGTATGGCGGCAGCTCTCCCTGGCCTCCGGCTGTCCGCCTCCGAAATGAGCCCGCGGATCGTATTGTGCAACGCCGAAGCATCCTCTTCGTTCATCTGAACGATGAAAGGCCTCAGCAGCCATTCCTCCATTTGGGGGATTTCGGCAGCCAGGGTTCGAACATCCCGTTCGAAGAAGGTAAGCACCACGCCGTCGACATCCTCGCTGAAGAGGAAACCGTGAACCGAAAGGGCAGGAACAGCGACCACCGACACCGGGCCGAGGTCGCGATCCTCTCCATCGATCAAGGCGCGCGCACGACCCCGCCGCAAAAAGAGAAATTGGAAGAACTGTTCATGCCGGTGCGGAGCAATCCGGAAACCGTGAAGACGGCTGCGGGAGGTGATGGTTTCCCAATGCAGCCAGTCGGCCTGGTCCGGATAGTCCTCCTCCCCGTAGAGCGCGTAAATCGGGATTGATGTCATGTTCTTATTGTCCAAGTTTTTGGCTGCTCTGTCCATTGGCATTTCGGCCTGAAAGCTTATGTCTTCCCACAAGAGGAAAGTGGACCAGAGAGAAAATGCGCGTACAGGTTGCTATAATCGGTGCTGGGCCTGCGGGGCTCACCCTCGGTCGGCTTCTCGAGCGCGCGGGGATTGACGCCGTCGTCATCGAAAGGCGTAGCGCCGATTACGTTCTGGGGCGCATCCGCGCCGGCGTGCTTGAGCAAAGCTCAGTGGACCTTCTGGAGACAATCGGCGTCGGTGAGCGCATGCGGCGGGAAGGAATTCCCCATGACGGCGTAAAACTGTCCTTCGATGGCGACATGTTGGGCATCGATTTCCAGGCCCTGATCGGCCGCAAGGTCATGATCTACGGCCAGACGGAGGTGACGCGTGACCTGATGGAAGCACGCGCGGCTTCCGGCGCAAAAACCATCTATGAAGCCGAAGACGTAAGCCTGCACGATTTCGATGGGGCCTCCCCGAAGATACGCTACCGCAAGGATGGCGTTTCCCACGAAATCACCTGCGATTTCATCGCCGGATGCGACGGCTTCCACGGCATCTCGCGGGCCAGCGTTCCGGAAAGCGCGATTCAGAGCTTCGAGCGCGTTTACCTCTTCGGGTGGCTGGGCGTGCTCGTCGACAAGCCTCCGGTGGATGACGAACTCATCTACGCGCATCACGAACGCGGCTTTGCGCTCTGCTCCATGCGCTCTCACACCCGGAGCCGCTACTACGTTCAGGTTGGAAGCAATGAGAAGGTGGAAGACTGGCCTGACGATCGTTTCTGGGACGAGTTGCGCGCCCGGCTGAACCCGGATGTGGCAGATCGGCTGCAAACCGGCGCCAGCATCGAAAAATCCATCGCACCCCTGCGGAGCTTTGTGGCGGAGCCATTGCGTTTCGGGCGGCTCTTCCTCGCCGGCGATGCGGCGCATATCGTGCCGCCAACCGGCGCGAAGGGCCTCAACATGGCGCTGCACGACGTGAGAATCCTCGCTGAAGCGCTTTCAGAATACTACGCCGGGCACTCGCAGGCGGGTATCGATAGTTACTCTCATCGCGTGCTCGCCCACACCTGGAAAACAGAGCGGTTTTCCTGGTGGATGACCTCGCTGCTACACAGTTTTCCGGAAACGGGCTCGTTCGGGCGGCGCATCCAGCGCGCTGAATTCGATTATCTTGCTTCTTCCCGGATCGCTCAGCAGAGCCTGGCTGAGAACTACACCGGTCTTCTGGAATGACGGACAAGCGTCATAGGCCTGGACGCCATCGTCCCTTAGAACTGGGCCCCGCAGCATTCGATGCGGAGCCCAGATAGCTTCGCCCGCCGACTTAGAAGATCAAGCTGCGACTGGGACAGCCGCTTTAGGCCAGCCAATCCCGGTACAATCAGAATCAATGACGGTACGCCTAACCGAAAACCCCCGCGCTCCGTCGTAATTATTGTTTGTGTCATGGTTGTCGGTCAGGACATCATTTCTCGGATCTTGTAAGCTACCTCCGTGCGATTGGTCGCATTGAGCTTCTTCATGATATTGCGGATGTGCACTTTCACCGTGCTCTCGCAAAGTTGCAGCTCATAGGCGATGATCTTGTTGGCCTTTCCGCGTCTTAGGGCTTCGGCTACCTCTGCCTCACGTGCGGTGAACAGGTTTCCGAGCCCTGCAGTGCGATTGGTGGTCGAATTGATGACATCGCGCATCGCAAGCACACCACTTGCGGGAACGAAGACGCCACCCACCTGGGCAAGGTGAATTGCCTCGGCAGCCACGCTCACACCCACATTGCTCGGTATGTAGCCGCGTGCGCCGGAATCGAGCGCGGTCAAGATCTGACCGAGATCGTCCGAGTCAGCGACGACGATGACCGGGCTGTCTTCAAAAATCCCGGCAAGATCTTGTATTTCGGAGCGAACGCCTGAATCGGCGATCTTCCTGCTGCCGACGATGAAGAGCACCGCCGACGGCTCCCTGCTATCCCCCAGTTTACGCCACTCGTCGGCCGAGCCGACGGCAACGATCTCCATTTCAGGACTTTGGGTCCTCAAACTTTGCGCCAGGCATTCCCTGCCTAACGCCCTGGGGTCGATCAAAAGTATCAGATCCTCCTTTGTCCCTCTGTCGAGTTCCGCCTCCGTTGTGAAATTGCCACCCGCCCGAAAGTCGACTGGCAATGTAGACGCCGATTTTAGGCCTGGCGCCTGTGAAAAGCCATTTTCTAGTTCCACAATACGCTCCCCTTACTTGTGTGAATAAACAAGCCGCATGCAGCTGACGTACGAAAGCATCGTCCCGTCCCAGCCACCGTACGTTTGCAGCGGCTCCGGAGACCCGCGAATGAAATAGCTGTGCTGGTCTTCCGAGGGAAAATATCTGCATAATTGTGGATAACGCGCACTAACCTAGATTAAGCCCTTATCAATTTATTCACCATTTGATAAAAAATTGATTCAACTTAAAGTTTACCAAGAATAAAGTCCTATTTTACTGTTCGAAGAGTCAAATAAGACGCATCGAAATCCACAAGTTCGGTAAGCCGGTCGACATCCCGGATCTCAACGATTCCGTTCCGAAACGAAGCCAACCCATTTTCCCTCAGCTCCTTAAGCACCCGGTTCACGTGGACTGCGGTGAGGCCCAGAGCGTCCGCCAGATCCGCCTGGGTGAGCGGGCATTGGAATCGCACCCTGCCGTTTTCGGGCTTGATCTCAAGGCGGCAGGCCAGTTCGAGGAGCAGATGCGCGGTACGCTCAACAGCACCGCGTCGTCCGATGCTGACCATATGTTCCGCGATTCTGGCGTTGTGCCGGGCAACGTTTCTTATAAGGGCCCTCGAGACGGTCTGCGGCGCCTTTAGCAACGTTTCCAGCGGCGCGCCGGGGACCTCCATGGTGCTGACGGGCGAGAGAGCCGTGATCACCTCTCTCGCCCATTCGGTGGCGCCGATCCCAACAACATCGCCCGGAAGGAGGAAATCAAGAACGATTCGCGAGCCGTTCGTCAGCATCTTGCCTGACGCGACCCAGCCGGATGTGATCAGAAGAAAGGCTTGCTTATTCTCCTCATCTTCGGCAATCGTTTCTCCTACCGCATAATTGCGGCGCCAGACTGTAGGACCGCCCTCTTCCTTGCGGCCCCTCCCCGCCGGCGATGAAACGCCCGCGTCAAGCGCCTTCAGAAATTCCCCGAAATGTTCCGCCATATGATAAGTATACCCTTCATCCACACCTAAGGATATGCATGACACGCTAAATTGTTTTATACTCAATATGTGCAACAAATACTCTTTAAACAAACTAAAGTGGTATCCGCTCCCCGGCACGCAAGGAGACTGCATGGGGAACCATTGATCACAACTTCGTGAGAGTTGGGGAAGGAAAGACTAAAACAGTCTTAATAAACTATAGTACGGCTCGGTCCGACGCCGGCCGGAAAGTGGCGCTGCGCAATTTTTCGATCATATGGAACAAGCAGAACCTGGCCTTTCTGACCAATCTTGCTTGCTTTAGGGGATCCAATCCTTCCTGCAATGCACGAAGCGCTGTTTCACCGACCTGTGCGGGACTTACCCCTTCGCCGCTGATAACAAATGCCTCGCGGTTTATTTCGCTGAAGAAACCGTCGACCTTTTGGTCCCAGCTTAGGCCGACGCAAGGTACTCCAAGCGAATAGGATACGATACTTGCATGCAACCTATGCGCGATAACAACGCTGAGTCTGCTGATGTTCGTCACCAGCTCCTCCGGCGTCTTCGGGTGCGGCATCACGCTGAGGGAGCCATCTCGCAACCATGCCTGGGCGCTTCGGTCGTCCAAAATGGCCCTTAAGAATTGCTCATCCTCCTCCGCACCATTTGTGAAAAGAGCCACACGGCATCCTGCGTCGAGGAACCACCTTATAAGCAGGCGGTAATCGGCGTTCTTGCTCAATGGAATTTGAGCCTGTTCAATTGCCGCATGCCGCCGCAACACCAACGGATGAACGACGCCAATCCCCACCAAAGGGGCTTTACCGGAATGAGAAATCGTGCCCCCAATGAGACTGGCTGCGAGAAGCGCTGGATCGGGGGATACTTCCACCGGGAAAAAATGGCCGAAATGCTTGAGCCAGTTTTCGCGCGCGCCGTGATCGCGGACGGAAACATGGACGACCTTACAATCGCGTAGCCTGTCAAAGAGAACCCTGGCGCGCTCGGACCAGTGTCCGGTAGCGCCAACCGCGAAAATCGCCAGCGGCTTCTGCGCGCGTTGCACCTGATCAAGGACGGCAGCGATCTTCAGCGGGAAATTAAGATCGTCGTCCTGAAAGAGATTGCCGCCACCGATAATTACTGCGTCGGCCTCATCGATCCGGCGGTGCCAATGCTCCTTGAGGGCGGCGAACCGGCGCCGTAACGCGAGCTCCACCATCGCCCCGCGTAAGCCTTTGGGCAATATTTGAAGCAAGGACAGCGCATAAAGTCGTCGCGACCGAGGCGCGCCAAAATCGCAGCGCCCGGCCAGATCCAGCGTTTCGACCGAGATGTCGGGCCCGCCTTGCCTCAGCCCGCGCTCAAGGCAGGAGGCCAGAACACCGTCACCCAGATTTGGGCTGTATTTGACATTGAAGACGACGAGCTTCACGAACGACTCCCGCCGAGAGGGGTAAGTCCTGTTACTTCGCCGATTGGCGTCTCAGGCGTGCTCTCCCTTTGCGAAGCGCGCAGAGGCACCACTGCTATCGTTCCCGCCAGCACATAGAACAATAGGCCGAGGTCATAGACCGTGCCGGCGGCGAACGCCTCAGCAAGCGCTGCAACAAGTCCTGCCTTGCAAGCCCGGACAATCTTGGCGTCCAGGTCTATGCCGGTCTCGCTGCCTGGCCGAGGCAACAGAATGGAGCCGATGAAGATCACAAAAAGGGCGGTGCCAAGCAGGCCGACATTGGAAAGAAGCACGAGCAGATAACTTGACGCCCGCGCGCTTCCAAGCCCGGCGCCCCACCCTCCGGTATCGATGAAAACCTGGTATGCGACCGCGTTCCACATGAACCTCTCCCGGCCGGAGTGGCTCTCGAGCTTGGAAAAGAGGATCTCGTCCAGGTAACTTGCCACGCTATCCAGCAGGTCTGGCATGGCGAGCAGGACAAAAAGACTTACGAGAGGGATTGCCAGAACGGTCGAGGCCAGGAAGGCGGGTCTTCCAATCGGGCTTTTGCGTATCGATTCTCCGACCGATCTGAAGGCCAGATATACGGCCACAACCGCCAACGCCACCATTCCGGTGGCCGAGGTGGAAAGGAGGAGGGCGGCGAGCAGAAGCACCGCGACGCTGCCCGTTAAAAGCGAGCGCACCCGGTCGAGCCAGAGACTGCCGATAAAAGCAAAGAGCACCGAGGTGTAGCCTGCAAAGGCCGAAGCTTCGGAGAAGGTGCCGGAAATGCGCTTGAAGCCAGCTTTCTCGGAGCCCGTCAGCAGTGCGTAGTTGGCTGTCCGCACAAAATCGAAGATGTGAGCCGCGCCCGCGTAGTAAGTGACCACATCGAGAACCGCAAACCCCAGATTTGCAGCGGACAGCGCGAGCATGGCATAGACGAGACGCGCGGGCGAACCTGCCGAACGCAGATAGGCGAAGGTGAACGCAAAGCAGGCAAGTCCTCCCAATGCATAGAATGCTTGCGTGATGTTGTTCGTCGACGGTTCCAGAGCAATCAGCGAAATAGAGCTGCGGCCGCCGGCAAGCCGCTGAACCGTCATGGTCTCGGTTACATCCTCCATAAGACGCGGCAGGAAGAACGCGCTCGCGACCGCATAGGCTGTCAGAAGCAGGAGCCAGAACCCGGCCCGAGGCGGCGCCAGGGCCTCAAGGATAGGACCTTCGCCAAAGGCGAGGAACATGCGCAGGCCGTAGAAGACAAGAAAGAGGCTTGGCACGAGAACAGATGCCCCGCCCAGCCCCGGCAAGCTGAAAGCCGCGCCGGCGCCAAACAGGGTGGACAATACCATGATCGAGAATGCGCGATGAACGGGGGCAAGAAAGGTCATCATGCCCAGAGCGATCGTCAAAAGGCCGATCAATTCGATCTTCATGCCAGCCACCCCCGCGACCATTTTCGGCAGTGCGAGTGAGGTTAGCATGCGCCCGGCGCGCAGTCGTTCCACCGCCCGCTACCTCTTATGATGGACCGGCGAGCGGCTTTCGCGTGACTACTGGCCTTCTGCTGTCCGGCTATAATAATGGCTGGAGGTTCCGTGCCGATGTTTCATGGACCGTATCCTTGCAGCCGGAAACAAGCGCTGCCGCGAATGGCCGCGCTGATTGCGTCGGTTCTCACGCTGGCGATCTCCAGCGCCGCGCCCGCCATAGCTGCGGAAGAAGATGAGCTCGACCTCGGCCAGATGAGCCTTTCATTTGAGGAGGAGTTCGATACGCTCAGCGTCTCCGCATGGGGACCCGGCACGCGCTGGATCGCGCATACACCTTGGTCTGGCGACTTCGGAGGCGCCCGCTTCGCCAATCCGGAAGAGGCATTTCCCTTTACCATTGAGGACGGGGTTCTTCGCATCGAGGCACGTAAGGATGCCGAGGGCGAGTGGCAGTCCGGCCTGCTTGCGTCGGTCGATCCGAAAGGAAATGGGTTTGCCCAGCAATACGGCTATTTCGAAATGAGAGCTCGCCTCCCGGAAGGCCCGGGGCTTTGGCCCGCCTTCTGGCTGATAGGCAAGGACCGCTCAGAATTCACCGCAGAAATCGATGTGATGGAGTTTTACGGCGACAAGCCGGAAGGCTATTCATCCGTCGTGCATGTCTGGTATCGCGATGGGAACCATTATTCGCGTTTCAGGCGAAACGAAGTCTTTCCAGCCGCCGATCCCAAAGATTTCCATACCTATGGCGTACACGTGGGCCCGAATTGGATCCGCTTCTATTTCGACCAGAAGTTCATGTGGAAGACTGAGACGCAGGCGGAACACAGGCAGCCGCTTTATCTCCTCCTCAATCTCGCAATGGTCGATGGACCGTCGAAGGATCAGGCCCCCAATCCCTCCTATATGTATGTGGATTATGTCCGAGCCTATCGCTTGGACTGACGGCATGCCTGAGCCGGGCAGGTAGCCTATCAAACACTCCTCTTCGCCGAAGGGCCTACCTCGTCCGCGGCATACAGCTTCCGGTCAGGCGATGCTCATCCGGATGAACATCTGTTTCTTTTCCATCCTGCGTGAAATCCTTTGCATGCACGGCGTGGGGAAATCCCTCCGAAGTCTTTGAATTAAAACGAGCTGTGCCGCTACGAAGGGGGCTTTCTGGCATTTTCGGAAGCTGGCGCAGGCCGCCCCGGCAAGGGTGCTGGAATGATTATGAGAGAACGGCAACTCGAGCCTATGCCGCGACGCGGGAGTGAAGCACCCGCGTCACCCGCTTTGGCACAGGCGCGACCCTCCGGCGGGTATGACCGGGACAGCAATCTGCATGACCAGGTTGCCCAGCATGCAATCGCGAGACCGGATGCAATTGCCGTCGAGTTCGGGGAAAACCGGCTCACCTATGGAGAACTGAACCAGCTCTCTTCTGCCTTGGCCTTGGAACTCGCGGCGCTCGGCGTGAAGAAGGGGGATATCGTCGGCCTGCTTCTGCCGCGCTCGCTCGAAACGGTCGTAGCTATACTTGCTGTCCTCAAGGCGGGTGCCGCATACGCGCCTTTCGATCCGGCCTATCCCGTCGAGCACCTGCGCTATATGGCGGATGACTGCCGCCCCAAAACAATCCTCACTGACGGCAAGGAAACGCCAGCGATCCGGGAGATTGAACGATGGCATGCCGTGTCCAGTCTGGGTGTTCTCCTTGCCCGATCAGCGCAGCGTCATTCTTCCGATTTGCCCAGGGTCGAAGGCGGTGATGCTGCCTATGTGATGTACACCTCGGGCTCCACCGGGCGGCCCAAGGGTGTGATCATTCCCCACAGGGGCGTGGCGCGGCTTGTGCGCGAGCAGAATTATATCCGCTTCGAGCCGAGCGATGTGGTGCTGCACACGGCCACCATCTCTTTCGACGCGGCGACATTCGAGATCTGGGGCGCTCTGCTCAACGGCTGCAAGCTGGTGGGGATCGGCGACCAAACCTTATCGCTCCAGCGCATCGCCGAAACCATCGAGCGGAAGCGAGTGACGGTCATGCTGTTGACGACCGGCCTCTTCCACCTGCTCGTTGACTACAGGCGCGAGGGTTTTGCCTCGCTGAGACACGTCCTTTTCGGCGGAGAGGTGGCATCGGCCGATCATGCACGGCGCTTTCTACGCGCCAATCCCGGCTGCCTTCTTACCAATGCCTACGGCCCGACCGAAGTGACTGTGATGGCGTCCGCCTACACGATCCCCCCGGACTTTGCGGGAGACGAAATCCCCATAGGCCACAGCATCGCGCATAGCCATATCCATATCCTTGACGAGGAACTTAACGAACTGCCGGTAGGGACGGAAGGACAACTCGCGGTTTCCGGCGACGGGCTGGCCATCGGTTACCTCAATCGCCCCGCGCTCACCAACGAGCGTTTCGTCACCATCGACACCGCCGGTGAAGGCTCGGTCCGCTGCTATCTTACGGGCGACCTCGCGGTGATGGACGCGAACGGACTGCTGCATTTTCGCGGCCGCCGCGACCGGCAGATCAAGATCGACGGCAAACGCATCGAGCTCGATGAAATCGAGGCGGCGCTGCGGCGAGATCCGCGGCTGGCCGATGCAGTGGTCATCTGCCGCGAAGACCAGAGCATCAAGCGGATCGTGGCCTATCTAAAGCCGCACCCGCCTTTTCCGGCCTCGAAGGAAGAATTCGCAGGAATGATCCTCTCGACGCTGCGGAGGGTCCTCCCCAAGCACATGATCCCCAGCAGCGCGATCGTGCTCGAAGAGTTTCCGATGAATCAGGCGGGCAAGATCGATCGCTCCAAGCTTCCGCCGCCGCAGCCGGATGCCGCGCCACAGTCGATCACGCCCGCGGCTGGCACGGAAGCGGTTCTGCGCAGCATCTGGGAGCAGGTGCTCGGACGAGCGGCAATCGGGCTCGACCAGAATTTCTTCGACCTGGGCGGCACCTCTCTCCAACTCATGCGTGTTCATGCGGCGGTTGAAGAGGCAATCGGCAGAAAGGTGGATGTGGTGGAGGTGTTCCAGCATCCCACCGTCCGCGCGCTCGCAGCCCGCCTCGACAATGCGAGAGCCGACGCTGAAATTACAGCCGCCGCCCGTTCGCGCGCGGACCTCCGCAGAAGCAGCATCGCGCATTTCCGCCGGAGCGCTCCATGACCCAATCCGTTCTACCGGACATCGCCGCCATCGACGAGAATGTGGGACGGATCGCTATCGTAGGCATGTCCGGCCGCTTTCCCGGTGCGCCCTCGGTAGACGCACTTTGGGATCTCGTGAGCAAGGGCAAGCACGCCTTCGCCCACTTCCAGCCGGAGGAGCTGGAAGACGCGTTCGAAGACGCTGTCCGCGCCTCAAAGGATTATGTGCCGGCCAGGCCATACCTTGATGACGTCGACCTGTTCGATGCCGAATTCTTCGGCATGTATCCGCGCGAGGCAGCACTCATCGACCCCCAGTTCCGGGTATTCCTGGAAATATGCTGGGAGGCGATCGAAGGCGCGGGCTATGACCCCTATTCGCTGCCGGGCCAAGTGGGCGTCTTCGCCGGTTCCGCGCTCAGCACCTACTTGATCAACAATGTACTGTCGGACCGCGAAAAGGCGGAGGCTTTTGCCTCCAACTACCAGGTCGGCATGTTCTCCGAGCTGATCGGCGCGATCAACGACACGCTTGCCACGCGCGTAGCCTATAAGCTCAATTTGCGCGGGCCTGCCTTCACCATTCAATCTGCCTGCTCAACCTCTCTGCTTGCGGTCGCACAGGCTTGCCAGAACCTGCTTACCTATGCCTGCGATATGGCGCTGGCCGGGGGTGTCTCGATCACCTTCCCGCAAAAGCGCGGCTATATTTACCAGGAAGGTGGAATGGTCTCGCAGGACGGCTTCTGCCGTCCCTTCGATGCCGACGCGGGAGGCACCGTCTTCGGCAGCGGCGCTGGTGTCGTCCTCTTGAAACGCCTGGAAGACGCGCTCAAGGACGGCGATCACATCCATGCAGTGATCCTCGGATATGGCGTCAACAACGACGGGTCGAGCAAGGTCGGCTACACGGCCCCAAGCGTCGACGGCCAGGCGGAAGCGATTTCCGCCGCGCACGCCAGCGCCGGCATCGATCCTGGCAGCATCGGCTATATCGAGTGTCACGGCACGGCCACGCCGCTGGGCGATCCTATCGAGTTCGCCGGCCTGAAAAAGGCATTCGGCGATGCATCGATGGGGCGAAGCGTCTGCGCGCTGGGTTCGGTCAAAGGCAATTTGGGGCATCTCGACGCGGCTGCCGGCGTCACGGGGCTTATTAAAGCAGTGCATGCGCTAAAGCATGCAAAGATTCCGCCGATGGCGAATTTCCAAAATCCTAATCCTCGCATCAAGCTTGAAGATAGCCCCTTCTACATTCCGCGCGAATTGCATGACTGGCCAATTGGGGATTTCCCGCGCCGGGCAGGCATAAGCTCTTTCGGTGTAGGCGGCACCAATGTTCACCTTGTGATTGAAGAAGCTCCAGCTTCACCCGACCTTCAAGAAGAAGAAAAAGAAGAAAACTCCAGCTTCATCATACCTTTGTCGGCCCGCAATGAATCATCTCTTCTGGCTGCGCGGCGGAATCTAGCGGCAACGCTGAAAAGCAATCCGCATATGCCGTTCGCGGCAGTTACCCACACGCTCCAGCACGGACGGCACCATTTCGCGCATCGCGCGGCGGTGATCGCAGGGAATATCGAGGAGGCAATTGCCGGGCTTGAAGGTGAGCGTCCGATTACCGGCAAGGCGACCGAGACTTCGCCACCGGTCGTCTTCATGTTTCCAGGTCAGGGGGCACAATATGTCGGCATGGGCCTCGGCCTTTATGAACGAGAGCCCGAATACGCCCGCTGGATCGACCACGGCGCGCGATTGCTGGAGGAACAGGCGGGAATAGACATCCGCAACTTTCTCTGCCGGAACAACGTGCAGGGCGAGGAACTTTCGGCCGCGCTCAAGGATACCCGTATCACGCAGCCTGCCCTTTACCTCGTCGAATATGCGACTGCGAGGCTCTGGATGAGCCGGGGTCTGACGCCTGACGCCATGATAGGCCACAGCGTCGGGGAGTTCGTCGCCGCCACGCTTGCCAATGTGATGACCTTCGATGACGCGCTGCTTCTGGTCGCGGCCAGGGGCCGGCTCATGCAGGAGCAACCGAAGGGAGCAATGATCTCCGTCCGGGCCGATGCCGAAACGGTGAGGAATTTCCTCGATGAAGGCGTCGAGATCGCCGCCATCAACGCCCCGAAACTCTGCGTCGTCTCCGGCACTTTCGAGGCTGCGGACGCCATCTGCAAGAAGCTGGAAGCTGCCGATATCGCCTTCAGCCGCCTCCATACCTCCCACGCCTTCCACTCGGCCATGATGAATGAGGCGGCGGCCGCCTTGCGGGAGCAAACGGATAAAATTGCCTACGGCCGGGCAACAATCCCCTACATCTCCTGCTTGACCGGGGAGTGGCAGACGGAGGAGCTCGGCACCTCGCCCGAATACTGGGCGCGGCACTGCCGCGATGCCGTCCGTTTTGCTGAAGGGCTTGTCACCGTCTGCCGCGACCGGAAGCCGGCGCTCCTGGAGGTCGGCCCCGGCCGCACGCTCTCGACCTTCGCCGCGCAGACGATCGGCCGGAGCGATCTTGCTGCCATAATCCAGTCTCTGCCCGAGCATGATCGGGCTTCGCAGGCAGCGGCCGCCTTCGCTGAAGCGCATGCGCGGCTTTGGATCGCTGGGTGCACGCTGGAATGGCCAGCCCTGCCCGCTGAGGCTCGGCGGCGCGTACCCCTCCCGACCTACCCGTTCGAGCGCAGGCGGCATTGGATCGATCCTCCGCCGCCAATCCGCAGGGCAATCTCCAACGTCGAAGCATCCCCCACAGGGCAGGCCGCTTCCCAAGACGGTCCGCCTTATCCAACCCCCTCTTTTGGAAACACACCAATGAACGCTGTGACACCCGCTCCTTCGCCGAGCAGGATTGAAAGGCTTGAAAATGCGCTGCTCGCACGCCTTGTGGAGATGTCGGGCGAGGAGATGACGCCGGACTCCCTCGGCGCCACCTTCCTGGAGCTGGGCTTCGACTCACTTTTCATCGGCCAGTTCGCGCAGAAGATTGAGAAGGAATACAAGGTAAAGCTCTCATTCCGCGAACTGCTGGGAAACATTCCTTCCGTTTCCGCCCTGGCGCGGCACCTGGATAAGGAAATGCCGCCCGAGGCGGTGCAACAGGAGCTGCCTGCCCAAACGGCGCAAGGGCCTGGCCAAGCGATTCCGTCTCCGGCGGGGCCGCAACAGGCACTTACCGCCCCGCCGCCGCCCGCCGGCGCGGTTGACGCGATCTTCCAATCGCAGATGCTGTTGATGCAGCAGCTCTTTGCACAGCAGATCCAGGCACTCCAGGCCATGGGCGGGGCACAGGCCGTTCAACCGCCAGAAGAGCTTCCCGCTCCAACCGCGCAGGCTCCTGCTGCCCTTCCCCCATCTTCTGTACCTGCGAAGATGGCGGACCGGGAAATCGGCGGCGAGCGTCTCCGCCTCCACAAGCCGGGCGCGCGCGCCAGCGATGGGGAGCTTTCGCCTGAAAAGCGGAAATTTATCGCCGATCTCGCCGAAAGCTATGCGGCGCGGAATGCCCGCTCCAAGGCCTTCACGGCGGCGCATCGCAGCCGACTGGCGGACCCTCGCACAGCTGCGGGCTTCCGGCCCGAATGGAAGGAACTTGTTTTCCCCATCGTCTCCGATCGTTCCAAGGGCTCGCGCATCTGGGACATCGATGGCAACGAGTATATCGACCTCGTCAACGGCATGGGCCAAACCGCCTTTGGCCATGCCCCGGATTTCGTCGTCGATGCTATCAGGGCCCAAACGGAAATGGGCTTTGCCATCGGCCCGCAGACGCCGCTTGCCGGTGAGGTGGCCGACCTCATCAGCAAGATGACCGGCCACGAGCGCGTGACTTTCTGCAACACCGGCTCGGAAGCCGTGATGGCTGCGATGCGCGTGGCCCGCGCCGTGACCGGGCGCGAGAAAATCGTCGTCTTCGGCAACGATTACCACGGCCAGTTCGATGAGGTGCTGGTAAAGGGCAGGACCCGCAACGGCTCGCCGGTGGCGCTGCCGATCGCGCCGGGCATTCCCCCGAGCTCGCTATCCAACATGACCGTTCTTTCCTACGGCAGCCCCGAAAGCCTCGATTGGATTCGGACCAATGCCGAGGAAGTGGCGGCGGTCATTATCGAGCCGGTCCAGAGCCGGCACCCGGAGTTGCGGCCCGTCGAGTTCGTCCGGGAGCTGCGGCAGATTGCGAACGAGCGCGAATTCGCGCTGGTCTTCGACGAGGTCGTCACAGGTTTCCGGGTGCATCCGGGCGGCATCCAGGCCGTCTGGGGCATCCGAGGGGACATGGCAACCTACGGCAAGGTGCTGGGCGGTGGAATGCCCATCGGCGTACTGGCTGGAGACAGCCGATTCATGGACGCGCTCGACGGCGGCAGATGGAATTATGGGGACGATTCCGCTCCCATGGTGGCGCCGACCTTCTTCGCCGGCACCTTCGTGCGCCACCCGCTGGTGCTCGCGGCAGCCAAGGCGGTGCTGCGGCACATAGAGGGCGACGGGCAAGCTCTCTACACCCGCATCGCCGACCGCACGAAGCTCCTCGTCGATGAGATCAGTGACGACATGCGAGCCCGCGGCATGGAGGGCTGCATCAGCCATTATTCAAGCTGGTTCGTAACGGATTTCAGCAGCCGCGACCCTGTGGGAATGCTCTTCTATCCAAAGGCGCGGATGCTCGGCCTTCATATCCAGGATGGGTATCCCTGCTTCCTCACAACCGCCCATGCGGAAGAAGACTTCCGGCGGATCGCCGAAGTGTTCAGGGAGAGTTTGGACGCACTCCAGCGCGCCGGAATTCTCGCGCCCGCCGGAGAGCGCGCCTCCCCGCAACCCGCACCGGTCGCGCGCCCCGCGGCAGAAAATGTCATCACCTCGGCCGGGCTGACGGAGTCCCAGAAAGAGATCTGGCTGGCCGCCCAGGCAGGAGACGAAGCCTCCTGCTCCTTCAACGAATCTTTCAGCCTCAACCTCCAAGGGACTCTCGACAAAGAGATTTTCGTCCAGGCGATCGAAATTGTGGTTGCCCGCCACGATGCGCTTCACATCCGTTTCTCGCGAGCGGGGGACCGTTTCGAGATGATTCCCGATTTCAGGATCCCGCTCGAAACCATTGATTTGACTCACAACAACACGCCTGAAGCGGCACTTGAAGAGATCGTAGCCGAGGAGGCCTCGACACCGTTCGACCTGGCGAACGGACCTCTCGCACGCGCCCGGCTCCTAAGCCTTGCGCAGGACCGGCACGTCCTGATCTTCACGGCGCACCATATCGTTTGCGATGGCTGGTCGGCGAATGTGATCCTGGAGGAGTTGGCGTCTGCCTACACGGCTCTTTGCGACGGGAGGACGCCCGACCTTCCACCGGCGCTCTCCTTCGCCGCCTATGCGGACGACGTCGCAGCACGGGAGGCGCAACCTGCGACCGAGGAATACTGGCGCAAGCAGTTCGAGACAATCCCTGAGCTGCCGGAGATGCCGACCGATCGACCGCGGCCGGAGCAGCGGACTTTCGCCGGCGGCACCTGCACCGCCTTTATAGAGAAGGATGTCTACAAACGGCTTAAAAAGGCCGGAGCAAAGAGCGGCGCCACCCTGTTCTCCACGCTTCTGGGAGCGCTGCAGGTGATGATATCGCGGCTGTCCGGCAGCACCGATATTGTCATCGCCATTCCATCGGCCGGTCAGAGCCTCGTTCCCGACCAGACGCTGGTCGGTCACTGCGTTAATCTCCTGCCGATCCGGCAGCAAATCGATGCCGGGGCCAGATTCGAAGAGCACCTTCGCCAAACCCAGCAGCTCGTGCTTCAGGCCTTCGAGCATCAGGACTACACCTATGGCACCTTGGTGCGAAAGCTCGGCCTGAAGCGCGACCCCAGCCGGCTGCCGCTCACCGAGATCCAGTTCAATCTCGAACGGGTCGCCCGCAATGCCGTCTTCAAGGGGCTGTCAGCCAAGGTCACTCCGAATCCCAAGGCTTTCTCCAACTTCGACATGTTCCTCAACATGGTGGAAGGGAACGACGGAATCCGCATCGACGTCGACTACAATGGTGACGTCTTCGATCGCGCGACCATAGAGCGCTGGCTGGGGCATTTCACGACGCTTGTTTCGGTGCTGGCCGATGGCATGGGCGGGAAGATCGCCGATCTTCCCATCCTCTCCGACGCCGAGATGCGCTGGCTGATCGAAGAGCTCAATGAGACCGATGCTGACTACGAGCGAGACCGGTTCATGTTCGAGCTTTTCGCGGCAAAGGCAGCGGAACAGCCGAAGGCAATTGCTGCCGTGCATGAGGGCAAGTCGATCACCTACGGCGCGCTGGAAGCCAGGAGCAACCAGCTTGCTCGCCATCTCCAGACAAAGCTCTCGATGCCTGGCCTTCGCGTCGCGCTCGCGCTCGACCGCTCCATAGATATGCTCGTAGCGTTGCTGGCGATCATGAAGGCAGGGCATACCTATGTGCCGCTCGACCCCGGCCATCCCCCTGCGCGCCTGGCCCAGACTATGAAGACCGCCCGCGTTTCAGGCTTGATCTGTGCAAGCGAGGAGATTGCAAAGCTTGGCGAGCCAGAAACGAGCGTCATTCGGATGGACACGGAACGCGAGGAGATCGCCCGGCAGGATGCGCGTCCGCTTGACCTGCAACTCCTCGATACCGAAGCACCCGCCTATGTGATCTTCACCTCCGGCTCAACGGGCACGCCTAAGGGCGTGGAGATTTCCCACCGGGCACTGGTAAATTTCCTCAGCTCGATGGCAATGGAGCCGGGCTTCTCCTCTGAAGATACATTGCTTGCGGTAACAACCATTTCCTTCGACATAGCGGGATTGGAGCTTTACCTGCCGCTCATCATGGGCGGCCGGGTGGTCATCGCCAACCGCACCGAGGTGCAGGACGGCTTTGCCCTGGTAAAGCTGCTCAGGGCCAGCGGCGCAAACGTCCTGCAGGCAACGCCGACACTCTGGCAGATGCTGGTGGAGGCTGGTCTTTCCAACCAACCCAAACTCAAGATGCTCTGCGGTGGCGAGCCGCTGCCGAAGGATCTTGCCCGGAAACTGCTCACGATCGGCGGAGAGCTGTGGAACATGTACGGGCCGACGGAGACGACCATCTGGTCATCCGTTGCCCGCATAGTGAATGCCGACGACCCGATCCATATCGGCCGCCCAATCGCCAACACGCAGCTCTACATCCTGGATGGGCATGACCGCATCGCGCCTGTCGGCGTGACCGGCGAGCTTTACATCGGCGGAGAAGGCCTTGCGAACGGCTATTTCGACCGGCTGGATCTCACCCAAGCCGCCTTCCGCTCGGTCAGGATTGGGGACGGCCTGCCCCGCCGTCTCTACAAGACCGGCGATGTCGGCCGCAGGCTACCCGATGGAACGCTTCAGCTCCATGGCCGCCGCGACAACCAGATAAAGCTTCGCGGTTTCCGGATCGAGCTTGGCGAGATCGAAGCCGTGATCGGCAAGAAGGCTGGTATCCGGCAATGCGCGGTGGTGGCCGCTCGCAACAAGAACGGCGATAGGCAGCTCGTCTGCCATTTTGTGCCGGACGGTCAGGAGCTTTCACCTGACGAGCTATCAACCCATGCCAAGGAGCATCTGCCCGCCCACATGGTTCCGAGCTTCTGGGTCGCGACAGCAGATCTCCCCAAGACGGCGAACGGCAAATTGGACCGGAAGACGCTGGAAGAACGCGGCGTTCCGCAGCGCCACAGCGCCGCCCCTGTCCGCATCAAACCACGCACGCCCATGGAACAGAAGCTGTCCGTCATCTGGCAGGAAGTTCTGCAGGTCGGCGAGATAGGCATCCATGACAATCTCTACGCGCTGGGAGCGGATTCGCTCAGCATCTTCCGCATCGCCGCCCGCATGATGGATGACGGCCTGCCGCTGGAAGCCAAGCACCTCATGCGCCATCCAACTGTCGCGGGCCTGGCCGGTTTTGCCGAGGAGCAGGGCAATGCCGCGGCCAACGGCGCCGTGGCTCCGATCCCCTCGCTACGCGATTTCCGACACGGCGCGCGCCGCCGGCTTGAGAGGCTCACATGAACAGAACAGATCCGGCCGGCCTGCGCCCGCAGAGCGAACACAAGGTCATCGCCGAGTTTCCCTGCACGCAGACCCAGCTTCGCTGCTGGTTCCTTGATCAGCTCAAGCCAGGCAATCCCGCCTTGAATGTTGCCGTGCGCTGGGAGATCCGCGGCAATTTCAAGACTTCGTCCATTGAAGAGGCTTTCCGGCAGGTCATTCATCGCCACGAAATACTGAGAACACGCTTCATCGATATGGGTGGCCGGCCCGTTCAGCAGGTCGTTGAGAGCGTCGACTTCCGCATGTCGGTCATCGACCTGAGGAATGTCCCCGAGTCCCAGCGCGACGAGCGTGTCCAATCCATCAGCCGGGAAACCGCGGCGGTGCCCTTTGATCTGCGGGAACCTGGGCTCTTCCGCGTCACCTTCCTCATCGTCGAAAACAATCGCGGGCTGATCCTGATCACCGCGCACCAGACTTGCTTCGATGGCTGGTCCATCCGCGTGCTCGGCCGCGAAGTGGGCGAAATCGCTTCCGCACTGGATGCCGGCAGGACGCCGAATTTGCCCGATCTTCCATTGCAATACGGAGACTTTGCGCTCTGGCAGGCCGAATACCGGCAGAGCTACGGGTTCGAAGCGGAAAAGGATTATTGGAGCAGGCAGTTGGCCGGCGCTCCCTATTTCGAGATCCGCCCAGATCGCCCGCGCGGCGCCGTCAAGACAAATCGCGGCGATATTGTTTCCGCCGCCATGCCGCCGGAGTTCAGCGAGCGCATAGACCAGGCCGCCCGTGGCCTGCAAGTCTCGCTGTTCAGCTATGGCGCAGCGGTCATCAGCGCCGTACTTCAGCGCTTTTCCGGCGAGCGGCAAATTCTCTTCGGAACGCAGATCGCCGGGCGTGAGGATGTCGATCTCGAGAACCTCATCGGCGTATTCATCAACAATCTGGTGCTGCGCTTCGACGTCACCAGCGAGCGGCCCTTCGCCGACCACGTGCGCAGCGTAAGCGACACGGTCGAAGCGGCGCTAAATCATCAAAGAATGCCATTCAACAATCTCGTCGAGCTCATAAATCCGGTGCGCGATCCCGCGCGCAATCCGCTGGTCTCGATCAATTTCAACCAGCAGAAGGCATTTCTCGAAGATGCGCGCTACGGCGGATTCGAACTCATCAGCTCGCCCTCCCAATCGCCCGGCGTGATCTACGACCTAAACTTCATCATGATCGGCAGGCCCGGTGGCTGGCGCATGTCCGTCGAATACAACATGGATCTGTTCGATACTGCCACCGCGAAGGAATTGCTGCGTCTCTGGCAGGAGACCTACGAGACGGCGCTCGCAAACCCGGAAGGCACGTTGGCGTCCTTCGGCACGCCTGCCAGCGCAAGGCGCGGTCCGGTTGCGGCCGCCTCGGGCCGGCTCGGCCTTCTGGAGGCGGCGCTGGCCGGTCACTCGGACGTGGCCGAAGCTGTCGCGATAGATACCGCCGGCAACGGCGCATATGCCTTCGTATCGCCGTCTCCCGCCCTGGCGCGACCCCTGGAAGCGCTTCCGGAAGAGCTCATGACCTATCTCTCCACCCGGCTGTCGCCAAAGGACATGCCGGACGGTATCAGCGTGCTGCTCGCATTCCCTCGCACCCCCGCAGGGGATCTCGATCGGTCGGCGCTGAAGGCTCCCTCGCCGGGTCCAAGCCCGGCGAGGGAGCACCCCGTTTCCAAACCAATCCCAAGCGTTGAAGCTGCACCCGCTCGCGAGCAGGAACTTGCGAAGATCTGGGCGGACGTTCTGGGTGTTGAACAGGTCAAGGGCTCCGACGATTTCTTTGCCCTTGGCGGACATTCGCTTCTGGCCCTGCGCATGTTCTCCGCCATGCGCGAGACGTTCGGAACCAAGCCGGACCTGGCCCTACTCTTCAGAGCGCCCACACTGTCCGCCTTTTGCCGAGCATCCTTCGGCGACGAAGCGCCGATATCGGAGCCGGAGCCTTCGCCGGCACAAGCGGGTGGCGCCCGTTCCCGTTACTGGGAAAAATCCGTCTATCGTGAGGGAAGTGGCGACTGCACGGTTTACACGCTGAATCATCCGCTTCTCTACTACCACATGGCCAACTCATTGGCCGAGGGCCCGGCTGTAGTGAACCTCCATATGTTCGGCGCCGAGCTCAATGAGGAAATCCGCAATCAGCCGCTGGAAGAGATCGTGGCCGATGCCATACGCGCCATGGATCTTCGCGCGGGTTCCGGTCCGGTCGCACTGGTGGGGCTGTGCGTCAACGGCATTCTCGCCATCGAAATGGCCAGGCAGCTTCGCACCCTCGGCAACGAGGTTCTATGCGTGGCCATCATAGACAGCTGGGCACCTGGCTATTTCCGCTCGCTGCCGCGCATGCGCCAGGCGCGCTGGAAAATGGAAACACGCATCAAGCGCGCATTCTATTTCACCGGGAAGCTGCTGCGCGGGCGCATCAAGCTCGTCGATTACCTCAAAGAATTCAACGCCTCCCAGAAGCTTCTGCAACGTTTCAGCAAAGCTGGAGAATTGACGCAGGAAGAGCTGCTTACCGAATCCGTCACGCAGCTTCTCGTGGATGCATCGAGAGGATACGAGCTTCGGCCCGTAATGGAGGAAGAGGTTCTCCTTTTCCGCAGCCGAGCCCACCACAAGAGGGCGCGAAAGCTTCTCTTCGGCTGGAGCGGTCTCATCCGCGAGGATTCCGCGGTCCATGACATTGATGGCTGGCACGAGGATTCGCTGACCAATGCGGGCATAGACGGTCTGGCGGCGGTTCTGTCGAAACGCCTTGCAGCGGGAGACTGATGTGAACGTGTTCAACCGGCTCTATGTCCAGCCCTTTGTGGAATGGACAAACCCGAACGGGAAATCACCATTGCGTATTGCCGTGCTCGTTGGTCGGGAAAAGGGCCTCGCTCCATGGGAGTTGCAGCTTCTCGATCGGCTGCTGGCAGATCCTCGCTTCGAGCTTGTGGCTTTGCTGGTCAATCCTCGCCCTTTCAGCACAAAAGCGACGGCTCTTTTCAAGTTCGTCGCCCATATAGATCGACGTCTGTTCGCCCGCCTGCCGCCTTATACCCCAACCTATTTCGCGCATACTCGCGAGCGCATCGAAATCATCCGCCTCACCAGGCGGGCATCGGACCGGAAACCAGATCTGCCGCCAGGCATATTGGAGCGGCTGCGGCTTGATCTTGTCCTGCGCACGATTCCCGAAGGCCTGGCGGACGACATCGTCGCTGAGGTTCCCTTTGGGGAATGGGCACCAAACGTCGCCGACTTGCAATCGGGTGAAGCCGAATGGTGCGGCTTTTCCGAGGTGGCCAGCAACGCGCCGACGATAAGCCTATCGATCTATGCGCGACGCGGATCCAAGCGCCCGCCGCAGGAAATCGATTCCGCTTCATTCAACCCGAAATTCAGCGCAGCGCGAAGTGCGGCTTTCCTCAAGGAAAAGTCGGTGTTTCTCATCATGAGGGAATTGCGGCGGCTGGCCGACACGCGCCAGCTTGCCACAAAGCCGATACCTCCCGAACCCGCTGCATCGCCCGGAAAAGCCGAGGTGGGGCGTTACATTGCCGGATTTGCACGCGCCGCCGCCACCCGCTTGAGATGGGAATTTATGAGAAAGGCGGGCTGGCAGGCGGCGGTATGGACGCTTTACGCCGGCGAGGGAACTGTCGAGGACTTTGAGCCGGGCACGAGCACGGAGTTGCCGCCGGCGCGAAACTCGATCAAGGCGGATCCCTTTCTCTTCAATCGTAACGGGCGCTTCTATGTGTTCTATGAGAATTATGCGGTGGGCGACAGCAAAGCCCATATCGCGGTAGGCAGGCTGAAGCAGGGCACGATAGAGCCGCTGGGTACCGCGCTAAAAGGCGACGGCCACCTCTCCTTTCCTTTTGTTTTCCAAAGCAAAGGGGAAATCTTCCTGATGCCGGAGACTCATCAGCAAAAGCGGATCGAAATCTGGCGCTGCGTGAAATTTCCTCTCGAATGGGAGCTTCATGCCACCGCCATGGAAGGCTGCTCCGCTGCCGACAGCACGCTTTTCCGTCATCGGAACAAGTGGTGGCTGCTCACCAATCTTTCGGACCACCACGCCTTCGAGGATCATTGCAGCGAGCTTTACGCCTTCGAAGTCGACGGGCCCTCCCTTTCACGCATCGAGCCTCATCGTCGCAATCCTGTCGTGATCGGCAGCACTGTGGCGCGCAATGCGGGCCGCGTCTTTTCCCGTCATGGCCGGCTTTTCAGGCCCTCGCAGAACAATGCCTATGGCATCTACGGCTACGGTCTCAACATCATGGAGATCGAGGAGCTTACGCGGGATACCTATCGGGAGCGCTGCATCAGGACCATACTGCCCGATTTCAAGCCGGGCCTCATAGGATGCCACCACTTCGATGCCAGCGGCGGGCGCTACATTCTGGATGCGCGGTTAAACAGGTGATCGTCGGCCAACGGCGGTGCCCGGCGCAGCGGGCGCAGAGGCTCGGGCCACTCGCTTCCGTTTTGATCCTCGGTGACAGAGCGATAGCGCAACCAAATCCTGTTGCCGCCCGTCGATGCCGCCACCGCCCCGATATACCCGTAGGGCATTGCAATCTCGGCCAGCCGCCACCGAAGCGGCGCCCGAGGGTCGCCTTCCAGCCTCAGGAGCTTGGGCTCGCTGGCGTCATCTATGGATACGTCAAACGCGTCGAGCGGAAGCGAAAGGCCGGCGCCATGGGCCTTCACAAAGGCTTCCTTGCGTGTCCAGCAACGATAGAACGCCTCTAGGTAATCACTCGGCGGCAGGGTCCCGAGCGCCTGCTGCTCGGCGGGAGAAAAGAAATGCTGCGCTACGTCTTCCTTCAGAGGAAGCGCCTGCTCGATATCCACGCCCACCTGATACCGGTCCGACACCGCAAGCACTGCCATACCGCCGGAATGGCTGAGATTGAAGTGAAGCGGCGGTTTTGCACCCGCAAGACGCGGCTTGCCGAAAGCATTATAGGTGAAGACGAGCCGCTTGGCGGGAAGACCGAGATAACGCGCCAGGACCTCCCGAAGCCGTCCGCGCCCTACCAGAAAACGCAGTCGATCACGTTCCTGCAGAAACCGGCCGGCACGGGCGAATTCCGTATCGCTCAGCGCCTCCACATATCGCGGCAGTTCACCGGCAATGACATCGAGAGGCCATCTCCAGAGATCGATGACGTCCGGTCCGATCGTGACGGGGCTATACCGCATAGGACACCTGCCTTGCTGCCTCGCCACCGCTGGCGAGCCGCCGGGCGACATAAGCCACAAGCGGCAGAGGATAGTTTTCGCCGAGGCTGATGCGGCAGCTGCGCTGCAGGATGTCGAGCGTGCGCGCGCACATATCCGGCGCATATTCGACTTTCCGTGAGGCCCATGCGAACGGGTTCATTTCAGGATGGGCCGCGCGCTGCTCAAGCACCGGCAGCCAGTTCGTATAAACGTGCCGGCTTGAATCGTAGAGCCGGTAGACGCCGCGCTTGTTCCGGGCCGCAAAATCTGCGGCCTCTTCCGCTGTATTGAAGATCACATGCAGTCCGACGGCATTCTCGACATCGTTATGCGGACCGATCCTGAATGCGGACGAGGCCGCCAGCACCCGGGTCATCAACCGATAGCGAGCCCGCATGCGAGCCAGCATTGGATCGAGCTTGGCGAGCTGGACGTTGAGCATGGCGCCCTGAATTTGGCTGGCCTTGAAATTGACCCCGAAGAAATGCGGCTCGTTTTCATTATCGAGGTGACCGCGAAAGATGGAACCGACATCGTGATACATACGAGCGCGGACGTAATAGCGGTCCTCATTTGTGACGACCGCCCCACCCTCGCCGACATTCATGTTCTTGAACTGGTTGAAGCTGTAGGCACCGATATCCCCGATGGTGCCCACCCGCCGGCCCTTATATGTGACACCGACCGCCTGACAGGCATCCTCGATCACGAGAAGCCCACGCTCACGGGCGATCTCCATGATCCGATCCATGTCGCAGACCATATTCGCCATATGCACCGGCAGGATAGCGCGCGTGCGCGGCGTGATCTTGCGCAGGATGTCCGCGGGATCCATGGTCAGCGTCTGGTCGATATCAACAAGCACCGGAACGGCGCCGACCGCCAGCGGCGCGGCCGCGGTGGCGATCCAGGTATAGGCGGGCACCAGAACCTCGTCGCCCGGCCCTACGCCCGCCGCAGCCAGCGCCGAGATGAGTGCGGCGGTGCCGCTGCTCACGGCAAGCGTGTGCTTGACACCGAATTTCTCCGAATAATCCGCCTCAAATCGCGTTAGCGGTCCTTCACCCACGCCGCTATACCGCGCCAGGTGCCCGGATGCGATAACCCGCCCGACCGCAAACCACTCCCGCAAACCGACCTTTGCCATCCCGGACATCCCGAATCTGAAACGAGAAAGGCCGCCGAGCGAAAGTTCTCCCGACGAAGCCCCCCAATTCCCAACCAATTTTCGATTTCCAAGACTATTTCTCGGGCGAGATTTATTCAAATAAGCCTATGATATAATCCACTTTCCACCCGCTCTAATTCAGTTGGCCGAAAAGACTATAAAGCCTCTCCCTGTAGGGAATTCGGCTAAGTTCGGCAGAAACATGTTCTTTGTTACTATCGCCAAAACGCAAATAGCGGGACGGAGCATGAAAATCCTTGATCTGCGGTCCATGCCTGCGGGACAGTTCCTCCAAGCCGATCTCGCCATTATCGGAGCGGGGCCAGCAGGTCTGACGATAGCGCGGGAACTCGCCGGCACAAGAATCCGCGTGTTCGTCCTCGAAAGCGGCGGCCGTGATTTTGAACCGGACATTCAGGCCCTCAACGAAGTCGAAAATATCGGTGAGCCGGTGGACCGCGGCGCAGCAGCGCTCGGACGCGGTTATTCGGACGAGCTTTCCTGGCTAAATGAGATCCCCGCCTTCGAGCTTCGCAACCGCCTGATCGGCGGCAGCACCCATACCTGGATCGGCAAATGCGCGGCCTTCGACGAGATCGATTTTGCCGAGCGTCCCTGGGTGCCCAATTCCGGCTGGCCAATTGATCGCAGATCCCTGTCGGACGCGCTGGACCGCGCCGCGGCGCTGCTCAATCTGGGGCCCAACATTTACGACGAGGGCCTGGACCGCCTGCTTCGATCGCCGCCCGTGAAGCTCGGCCTCGACCGGAACCTTCTCCGGCCGTTCTTTTGGCAGTTCAGCCACTCGCGCGAACGCCGGGGCGAACCGCTACGCTTCCGCGAGGAATTCAAGCGATTGGAAGCCGTCAATGTCGATACCGTGACCAACGCAACGGTGACGCGCATCAAAGCCGACACAAGGAGCCACGGACCCTTTTCGCTCGAAATACGCACGCCTCATGGGAACCACGCGGTGGTTCAGGCACAGGTCGTGGTGCTCTGCGCCGGCGGCATCGAAAATGCGCGCCTCCTGCTCGCCTCAGGCATTGGCAGCGATCGGGATGTGGTCGGGCGCTATCTGGCCGACCACCCCCGGACGGTCGTTGCTCGTTTCGACAAGGTAGAGGCTGCAGCAGTTGCCCGGCATTTCGGCTTCTTCGGCCTTGCGGAGGGACGGCCCGCCCGCTTTTACCTGCGAGGGCTGGCGCTCAGTCCGCGGCTGCAGGAGCGCGAGGGCCTGCTCAACTGCGCGGCTTATCCCGTTCAGGAACTGGCGGAGGACGATCCGTGGATTGCGCTCAAGCGCTTTCGTCGTAGCGGCCGTTTTCAGCATGCCTTGAACGTGCTTTCATCGCCGGATCTCCTTGCGACAGGCCTCTATCGCCGGCTCATCCAGAAGCGAGGCCTGCCGCGCAAGCTCGATGGACTCCGCTTCGATGTCATGGTGGAGCAGCAGCCCGATCCTGAAAGCCGCGTCACGCTTTCCGCGCGCCGAGATGTGCTGGGCGTTCCGCTCCCACGCATTGACTGGAAAATCTCCGCACAGGAATCGAAAAGCATCTCTCTGTTTGCCAGGTTAATGTCGGAGGAGTTCAACCGGGTTGGCCTGCCGCAGCCCCAGCTCGCCGGCTGGATTGCCCGCAACGATCCCACTGCCGCTTCCTTCAGCGACATGGCGCATCCGGCCGGTACGACGCGCATGGGAACCGACCCGGCAACGAGCGTGGTTGACGAGAATGCCTGCGTTCATGGGATCGAAGGGCTTTACGTGGCTGGAAGCTCGGTCTTTCCGACCGCTGGGCATGCCAATCCCACGCTGATGATCGTAGCGCTCTCCATCCGCCTCGCCGATCATCTGAAAGACCGGTTCACCCGCTCGCCAAAGGCGCCGGCACGAATGGAAACGGTTTAAAGCCGGAAATAAAACCCTTCGCTGCTGCTTGCGCCCAGTTCGGGATGCGTTTCGATCACATGCGAAAGCGAGGGGATTTTCCACCGGTCGACAAGCGCATAGCCGAGAGCCTCGATTTCCGCGAGAAAAGAGGCCTCGTTCCTGATCTGATAGGGAACAAGAGCCCTACCGATCCTTTCCAGTGTAACGACGGTGCGGCCCCGCCGCAGCGCCACCTTGTTGAGGATGACGTGACGCGGCAACTGGGAATGCCTGCTCAGGAGATCCGGAAAGGGAACATCGAGATATTGGAGGAGGCCTGAACCCAGGAACAGGTCCACGGCTCCTGAATTCTCCACCTGGTCGACGAACCGGAGATTTTCGAGCCCGTCCCTTTCCGCACGCTGGCGGCCTGCCCGCACGATGGCCGGCAGGTCGTAGACCGTCCAGCGTAGTTCCGGAGCTATGGGCAAAAGGTTCTGGAAGGCGCGGTATTTGGTGCCCATGTGCCCGCCTGCATCCACCAGCGACGAAATCTCGCCCGAGAGCCTCTGCATCCAGAACAGCACGGGATAGTCCCATGGCGCGACCTCGCACATCCTCTCGAAGGCTACGTCCGCCACGTCCTCGTGATCGTATCCAGCAATCCCGCTTCTTTGGGCCGCCGCAAGCGCCTGCGCATACGAAGCGTAAGCGCCTGAGAAGCGACGGGGAACGGGCGAGAGATAACGCAGTCGCCCCCGGACTAGACGCAATGGGAGAAGCGTTGAGCGAAGCGTCGCCATTGCGATTTTGGGCAATGTCCGCGGGCGAGCAAGAACATTAGACCGGATCATCGATGCTCCTCGTCGGCCAATGCAGCCATGCCAAGCCCGCGAACCTCCAGAGGGCGAAAACCGCTGCGAGATAGGTGATCGCACCCACCCCCACCTGCAGGAGGAAGACAAATGTAGGCCGCAACTCGAAGAAACTGGTGACCCGGCCAAGATAGAGGATGGCGACGAGCATTGCTCCGAGCGCAAAGAGCAGGAGCGCGCTGTTCCTTGCGATCTCCCACCAATTCAGCCCCCCGTGGCGCTGCTGCACCCAAATGGAGGTGGCCAGCGCGATGGCTGCGGCCACGCACTGCCCGAGAGCCACCGCAACCACGCCAAAAGGCGAGAGCAGGATTATGAGTCCCACTGAGACCAGCGCATTGAAAAGCGATATCGGTGCTAGAGCTCTGAGTTTGCCTCGGACCGCCAGCAAGGGCTCCGTCGGATAGCTGGTGACAAGCAGCAGCTGTTTTGCCGCGAGCACACCAACCAGCAGCGCAGCCGGTTTCCATGCCTCCCCGAGAGCCACTTCCACGAAGCTTTCCGATACCACCGCCAGCCCAAGATAAACCGGCGCAGCAACCGCGATGAGGACAGGAAAGAAACTCGCGCCGGCGTTTCGAACCAGGTCCTCGTGGTCCGCCGCCTTTTCTTGCCGTTCCTTGGCGCGACGGAAGAGCACCCAACCGAGCAACCGTGCCGGTTCGCCGACAAGTTCCGAAAAGGCAGCTACTATGCGCTCCGCGGCCCGATAATAGCCGGCCTCCGTAAGGCCGAGAAAACCGCCGACGGCAAGCGTTCCCGAATAGGAGCGGAAGAAGACGATCAGGCGATTGAAGATAATCTGCTGAGAGAAATGCAGGACCTCGCGCAAAACTGTCCGGGATGGCCTGGCAAGCCCCACGAACCCAATCGCCGCAACGGAACCTGAGAGGAGAACCATCTGCATTGCGAGCCGCCCGGCCGCAAGGGCGAAGACATTCCAGCCTTCCCTGAGGCCGAACACGATCAGGGCAAGGCCGGCCAGCTCGGCGGTGATCCGGATCATCGCCTGCCGTTTCAGTTTTCCCTGCTGCACAAGAACGCCGTCATAGACGGTGGTGAGCGCGGCCGGCAGGATCCAGCACGAAAAGAGCGCCAGCAGGAACGCCTCCCAGCTTTTGCCGAACGCGCCATGCAGAACGCCGGCGGTGAGAAGACCGACAATCATGAAAAAGAGACCGCTTGCGAGCGACATGCCAGCGATCTGGTCGAGATGAGCTTCGCCTTCGGAAGACTTCATGACGAATTCCGCCCATCCACCTTCTGCGAGCATAACGAGGAGGATTGCGATGGCGGAGCAGAAGGCAAAAAGGCCGAATTGCGCGGGAGTAAGCACATGGGCTGCAATGATGAAGGCCGCAAGCTGGCAAACCTGGGTCACCAGCTTTGCCGACAGCGCCCAAAGGCCGCTGCCGACAATCGAGGGAATACGCAATGGAAACCGTCTTCCCGGCACTCGCGCGCCTTCCAGCCGCTCCGTCTTACCCGACATTTTCACCCCCGCGCCCGCTGCTTATCAACATCCTCGCCAGTGGCTTGCATCTCCGTATTCACGGTTGCCCTTTCATCCGCTAGATTCCCTTGCAGATTGCTGGTGATTCGACATTGCCAGCCGCAGGAAAGCTTCGGAAAACCGCCGCATGACGCTGCGTGACGCCAGATGTGAAGCACGATGGCTTGCCGCCTGGGCAAGCATGGTTTCCGGGAGCGATGCGCCCTCCCCTCCACTGGCGAACGGATCCTGAGCGGATGGCGCGAGACGTTGGCAAGGAAACCCTTCTGGAACGACTCTTCCCCGCGTGGCCGATAAAATCCTTCAGCGTCAGGGCCATCGCCTGGTGGCTCGTCATCTTGTTCTGCCTCGCCGTCTGGATCGTCATTCTCATCGCTTGGCTCCGATAACGCGATCAGCAGCCGTTCCGATCGAACAGAAGCACGCCGACGGTTCGCCAGATGATTTTGAAATCCAGCGCCAGGGAGCGTGTCGCATAATAGCGGGCGTCCAGTTCGACGCGATCGTCATAAGACGTATCGTTGCGGCCCGATACTTGCCACAGGCCGGTGATCCCAGGCGTCAGCATCAGATAGCAGTGCGCACGCTCGCCATAGCGCGCGAGCTCTTCCTCCACGACCGGGCGAGGGCCGACAATGCTCATCTCGCCCCTGAGCACGTTTACGAACTGAGGAATCTCGTCGAGGCTTGTCATTCGGAGGAAACGGCCCACGGGGTGCACCCGCGGATCGTCTCGCAGCTTGCGGTTCATCTCCCATTCGCGGCGCGCGGCCTCGTTAGCGCAGAGAAATTCCTGCAGGCTCCGGTCGGCATCTCGGCGCATGGTGCGAAACTTTAGGCAATCGAATTCCCGGCCATATCTGCCAATCCGCTTATGGCTATAGATAAGCGGCGATCCATCCTGAATGAAAAGAAGAATGCATATGACAGCTATCACAGGAAAAAGAAACAGAAGCGCACAAATTGAGAATACGAAATCAAAGACTTTCTTTATAATGTCTATAATACTTCGTCTTTGCCGGTTACGTGAGCGAACTGAGTCACGAACCGCGCCTTCCAGCGCAGAAAGCATAGTTGATCCCCAATATTTTCCCCGCCGACCATACGTCAGCTTCTAGCAAAAATATTATCTCGGGCCTGTTTGCGCGCCTATAATTCTATTGGGGTATTGCTACAGATATTTCGATGCGCTTTGACAGGTTCCGTACTCCTCTTATCATTCATCCACTCCACGGCGCTGACCCGCAGCCGCCTCTTTCCGTCTTCCAGCACGAAAGTGTTAATCACGTCGAAGCGCATCTCATCCGCTAGTGGAGAGGCAGGCGCGATCGCTCCAGAACCGAGGCATAGAGCGTCATCAGGGCGTCGGCCCATCCCTCTGCGGTGTTACCCATATGGGGGGCTGCGCAGAAGCCGATGCGTCCCATACGGCGCACGTGGCTGTCGTCTGAAGCCAGGCGGCGCATGGCATTGGAAAGGCCTTGCACATCTCCCGCCTTGAAGCTCAGTCCGCATCCCGCTTCGACGATCTCATTGCTGAGCAGCGCCTCGGCTGGCAGAATTACGGGGATTCCGCTCCCGAGCGCCTCCAGCGCGGCAAGGCCGAACGGCTCCGGCACGCGCGAGGAGATGACAACGGCGCGCGCGCGCTTGATAAGCGGGATAATCTCCTCACGTTTTTTCCACCCGTGCAGGACGATCTCCGGATAGTCCCTGTTCAGCAGGCCGCGCCCGGCGCCATCTCCAATAACTTGAAGCGGAACGCCAGCCATGCGCGCGGCACGGGCCGCGTCCTCGAAACCTTTTTCAGGCTCCAGCCGGCCGATGAAGAAGAAATCGCTGGAGCTTGCCGGCTCGGCTGGCTCCGGGAGAAATGGTTCAACGGGGTTGCGGACTGTGACGATATGCTCCCCCGCCACGCCCGCGAGGTCGAAATAACGTCGCATCCCCTCATGCACCAGCACGATATGCGCGGACTTGGCGCGGATATCGAAGACTGCCTGGCGCACCGCGTGCCTTGCCGAGCGCCAAAGCTTCTGGTGGAAACCGCGCTTGTCGCATTGGGTCGTCAAGCAAGCCATGGACATCGGCCTGAGATTGCATACAGACAACCCCGGATAATTGACGAAGCCTCCGTTCGGGCAGGCCAGGAAATAGTCGTGTGCGTGGAGCACCACGCGCTGGCGCACGGAGCCCAGCGCACGAAAGATTGCCGGCGAAAGGATCTTCGACCATCCATGCACGTGATAGATGGTGGAGGTCGTGTCGGACGAACGGATGAACTGCTCGAGCGCGGCGTATGCGGAGCTGTTGTAAATGCCCGCGGCAAAAGCTGCTAACCTGCTTTGCTCGAGCAAATGCAGCCCGTTCAAATTGATCGTGTCGGCACCAGAGGCAGCCGGACTGGCTTGATCGCCTGCAAAAAAGGTAACGGGCACACCCTTCTCCTGAAGGGATGTGCGAAGGAGGAGCGAGAGGTTGGAGGCTCCACCCACCGCAGCGGACCGGTCATTGATAATGACGACGCGATCCGGCTTCATGGCGAGCCTATTTGAGCGAGAGGATGTTCTGTGGGGCAAGCCGTCCGCGAGCCAAATCCCCCAAGGCACGAAGATTGCCGTAAAAGCGGCCGCGCCTGTCGACCCACGGCTCAGGCGCCGCGAGCTTCGCGGTATTGGCGGCAAGGTTCCGCGCGACCTGAACCGCGGCATGCCTCAGGCTCATTGTTTTCTTGCGCACCAGATAGATGGGATTTGCAATCTGCGAATATCCGAAGCGCAGGCCGGATGTGCGCCCCGACTTCGTCCCGAGATGCACGCCGATAAGATTCGCTGACCGCACGATCTTCCCGTAACGCGCCATCTGCCGGCTGAAATCCACATCTTCCAGCCAGCCATAGAGCGGCAGATTTTCGTCAAAGGCGAGGTTATGTGCGCGGACCGGCCCAATGCGCACGGCCATGTTGCAGCCATAACTGTTGTAGATCGGCGTGATTTCCGTTTGAGCCGGCTCCGTCTGTCGATCGAGAACAGCCAGCGCATCTTCCATCGCAAGCCCCGGACCGGTGATACCGTCGGCCATGACCGTCCCAGTGCACATCACGATCGACGGGTCGGCGCGGAACACCTGCTCCATCTTGCTCAGATAAGACGGTGCCATCAGGAAATCATCGTCCAGGAACAGGACGATGTCTGCATTTGAAGCCGCCCGCAGGATTTGGTTCCGCTGGCGGCAGAGCCCACGCTCCGAGAACAGGGCGCGGATCGTCATGCCGCCGCCATCGAGCATTGCGGGATCGATATCACTTTCGTCGGCCGCACATATGATCACTTCATCGGGTTTCCGGCACTGCCGCGACAGATGAGGAAGGACCGCGTGCAGCGTCTCACGTCGGCCGCTGGTCGCGATGCCGATCGCGACGCGGAAGGAGCGGCTAGCGCCCCCAAAATCTGCTGCTGACTCTTGCATCGAGCTGCCTCCACGACGTCACGAGTCTTACCAACAAGGCATTGATCCCTCTCAACCTCGCCGCGATCTGCTCGCCGCGCCCCATATTGCGGTTGAAGACCACGCCAAGAATGCCCACCCGCGACTTGCCGAACGTGGCGAGGGCATCCGCCAGCCGCTCGACCGTCAATTTCTCGCAATTGCCCAGGACAAGCAGGAGCCCGTCGACATAGGTGCTGGCCACTCGTGCGTCGACGGAGTTCTCGAAAGCCGCAAGGTCGAGGATGATCACGTTATAGCGGCGCCGCAGCAGCTCCAGCTGCACTTTGAGGGCCGGGAGATAGGCAAAACGCCGCGCGGGGTTCGCCGCGTCCCTGATCTGGTCCGCTGTAAGTACCGGCACCATCGGCGCCTCTTCGGCCGCCGCGACAGTACCGCTTTGCACTTCCTTCAGCGCCAGTTCGCCCGGGCCTTGAGCCGTCATGCCGTTGGGTGCGCGCTTGCGCCCTCCCTTCGGCCCCTGCATCGGTGCGGGCTGTGCCACCGCAAGCCCCAATTCCTCGCCGTGAAGCTCCGCCAATCTGCTCAGATGAGGATCGGAAAAACAGGCGTCCACCAAAACCGCCGGTATTCCCTCATTGATGTAGAGTTGGGCCAGGTTCGCGGAGATTGTGCTCTTGCCCTCGCCCGCATTGACGGATGTAACGCCGATAACCATGGCGCTGTTCGGCGGGAACATCGCATCGATGGAGTTTTTCACGCTGCGCAGCGCCTCCGAAAAATTGGAATAGGGTGCGTCGAGCACATGCCGCATCGAGGGATTCGCCACCTGGCCACCGGGAGCTCGTGATGTGAAGCGAGTCGCCGGTACGCGGCCGAGGATCGGCAGCCCCAGTTCCTGGCCGAGGCGCTGCCCCGATCCGACACGGCGATCGAGAACCTCCCGCAGTGCCGCAAGGCTCACGCCGGCGGCAAGCCCGAGCAGCATGGAGAATGGTATGACCAAAGTGGTCTTCGGCCATGTCTTGGCGAGCGGCGGCGTGGCGGCGGTGACCATGCGCACCTCGCCCACCGGGAAAGACTGCTTCTGAAGGGCGATGATGAGCTGCTGCAAAAGGCTCTCATACATGCGCCGGTAGGTGGTGGCCCGGCTTTCCAGCTCCGCCAGCTCCACGCGGGCAAGATTGGTGCCAGCCGCCGTCTTCTTCAGGGCGTCAAGCTGCTCGCTCAGAAGCTTCTCGCGCGTCTTCGCCGTTTCCAGGTTTGATCTATAGACGCCCTGTATGCGCAGGAGTTCACGGCGGATTTCGCCTTGAAGACGGTCCATCTCCTCTTGCGCGGCAATAACAGGCGCGCCATCCGGGCCGTAGCGGCCGCTCAATGTTTCGAGCTTGGCCGCGGCCACACGCAACTCGTCGCGCAGCTTGACTATCTCGGAGTTGTTCAGTGCCTCTCCGACATAGCCATTGTCGATATTGCCGGCGAGCAGCCGGTCGATCGTGGCGAGCTTGGCAGCCTCCGTCGCCGTATTGGCCTGCGCGATAAGAAGCTGTGAGCTGATATCGGCGAGTTGCTGGTGATCGAGAGAAGTCGCCTGGCCGATCTGGGTGATGTCGTTTTTGTTACGGTACTCCTCCACCTGGAGCGCCGCCGCATGGGCCTGCTGCCCCAGATCCACAAGTCGGCTTTCAAGCCACGCACCGCCACGGGTCAGAGCTTCCGCCCGAGACTCCAGATTGGAACGCATATACGCTTCGGATATCGCATTCGCCACGCGCGCCGCCTTGTCGGGGTCTGTCGACGTGTATCCGATCTCGATGACATAGGACTGTCCAACCCGGCGCACGGTCATCCGCCCTAGGAAGCCAACCATGGTACGGCGCATCAGTGCTTCCTGGTCGGGCAGAGCGCTGGCTTCCTCTTCGGGCTCGCGAAACAGGGAGAGAACTGAAGCGATTGCGGATCGAACCGCGGATCTCCAGGACCGGCTCTCCAGGATTTCCGGATCGCCGACCATGTCGAGCTTTTGGATGACCGCTCTTGCGATTGCCTCGGATTTAACGATCTCCACCTCGCTCGCGATCTCCGCAGCTTCGATGATGATTGTTCCGGTCGATGCATCCTGCGAGGCGATCCGCGCCTGCTCGCGGTCGATGACCAGGCGTGCCACGGCCGAGTAAGTGGGCACGGTCTTAATGGTGTAGAGCGCTCCGAGGGCAATGCCCGCCATGGCCGCCAGGATGAGGATGATCAAATGCCGGCGAAGGAACAGCCAGATGTCACGGAAAGAGAGATATTCTTTCCCCTGGGCCGAAGCGCCACGTTCTCCGCCGAACTTGCGAATTTCCTGAATAACCATTGGTTCCCCCGCCTCTAGCGCCTTCCTGGTCTATTTCACCGCGAAAGAAGGTTGACGGATGCCGCAGGCGCGGACGGCGCGGTTCCCGCGGCCATCTCTGGAAAATCCAGGCGCACCTCAAGCACATCGCCCGGTTCCAGGCGCGTTGCAGGCGACGCCTGAAAAGTCTCGCCATTGTCACCGCCGCGCACGATGAAAAAGCTGAGCGTCTGATTGTCCATCATCAGCTCCATGCCGCGCCTCGAGATCGAGGCTCCTGTGGCCTGGAGGAGCTGCCGCGAGATCTCGCGCCTGAGCCGAAGCTCTTCAAGCTCGGAATTCACGACCTGAAGATCGCGGACGATCTCCGTCTTGCGCTGGCTCTTCAGGTTTACGATATCGCGTTCCGTCTCGCTCAGTCTCTGTTTGGCCCGCATCGAAGCGATAGCGAGATCCAGCCGGTCGCTCTGCAGGTCAGCCAGAATGCGCTCCAGGCTCGTTTCCCGCGATTTGGTCACCGTGCCGCTGTTCACCAGCTTCGAAATGTCCTTCAGCTCGGCTTCGGCGATGCTCACCTGCCGGTCCTGCGCCGCCATCTTCTCTTCGAGAACCTTGATTTCTTCCGCGAACAGCGTCGAAAGCTCCTCAAGTGAGCGGAGCTGCCGCGCGAAAGAATCCGTGCGGGCACTGAAAATAGCCTCCTCCTCCCGAAGGATCGCCTCAACGGACTGCTTGGCGCTCCCTTGCTGGAGCTCCGCCGGCAGTTCGATCGTGGATTTCTCCTGCAGCTCGGCTTCCAGGCGCGCTTGCTTGACGGCGCTGCGATTCATTTCGAGTTCCGCGCGACCGAGTTCGCCCACATATCGGATCTGCTCCAGCTCGGAATAGCCGCCGAGTGGATCTGTTCTTCTTACCCGCCCGCCAGCCATGGCAAGCGCCTGAAGCACGGTTAGCCCCGGCCGGTATTCGAACTCGCCAGGCCGGTCGACGCTGCCATTCACATATATGGAGGGATACCGCACCACCTCGACCGAGGTCGCTGGCGGATTGACCAGACCGGTCTGCTGCCGCAGCGCCTCGGCAATGCGGCCCGCCACCTCCAGCACGGTGCGTCCGTCGGCGGGCACCTCGCCCACCAAAGGCACCGATATGGAACCTGCTGTCGAAACCACATATTCGCCGTTGAGCGCGGTCCATTCACGATATTCGCCGGCGGTGGGCATCCATTCGAGGACGGTCACTTTCACCCGTGTCTGCGGCCGGAGCAGGAACAGTTCCTCAGCGCTTGCAGCTACGGAGCCAACACAGGCCATAAGAGCGATGGCGGCAGGAGCCAGTCGCGCCAAGGAGAATACAGGCTTCCTATCCGTATCGATCCCGCACATGAGAGCCCCCCTGAGGCATCAGCATTGACCGGGCATGCGACGAGCCCTGGCCGTTACCGATCTTCCTTCGTTTCCCGGCGCGGTAAAGCCCGCGGGGCCTACTCACTTTCGGCGAGAATGGGCGTGCGGGATTCCACTTTGGGACAGAAAAGGCCGAGCAAAACGGGGGCCGAAAACCGATCGGAGGAGGCGCGCGAACCTTTGCGCGGGCCAAGTGATCTTTCGGCGGAGAGAGCCGTCAGGATGGACAGCGTGCCTCGCACCGCTCTTTTTGCCCATGATTGCCATTCGGGCGCTTTGGGGGAAAAGAACGTGCGGGTTGCAATCGTCCATTACTGGCTGGTGTCGATGCGTGGCGGGGAGAAGGTGGTGGAAGCCTTCTGCGACATGTATCCCGACGCGGATATTTTTACTCTGGTCTATGATGAGCGAAAGGTCTCGGAAAAGATCCGCCGGCACAAGGTCACCACCTCTTTCCTTCAAAAGATCCCGGGGGCGGTGAAGCACTATCAGTCGCTATTGCCTCTGATGCCCTTCGCCCTCGAAAGCTTCGATCTGTCGGGCTATGATCTCATACTTTCCAGCGAATCCGGTCCGGCCAAAGGCATCGTGCCCGGCCCGCAGGCGGTGCATATCTGTTATTGTCATTCACCCATGCGCTACCTGTGGGATCACTACCATTTCTATCGGGCGAATTCGGGGATGCTCGCTCGCGCCCTCCTGACAATGATGGCTCCGCCGCTGCGGGCCTGGGACGTGAGCACCAGTGCTCGGGTCGACCATTTCGTCGCCAATTCGCGTCATGTCGCCGATCGTATCGAAAAATACTATCGGCGCAGCGCCACCGTTCTGAGTCCGCCGGTTTCGGTACATGAATTCGCCCCCACCGCAGCTACCAAGGACTTCTTCCTGCTGGCGGGGCAACTCGTTGGCTACAAGCGCGCCGACCTGGCAGTCGAGGCATTCACGAGAATGGGGGAAAACCTGGTCGTCATCGGTGAAGGCAGCGAAATGCCGAAGCTGAGACGAATTGCCGGTCCGACCGTAAGCTTCCTCGGCCGCGCGCCTTTCCCCCTTCTCAAGGATATGCTCGCACGGTGCCGAGCGCTTGTTTTTCCCGGGGAGGAAGATTTCGGGATCGTTCCCGTGGAAGCCATGGCCAGCGGTCGGCCGGTAATTGCCTTTGGGCGGGGTGGCGCGCTGGACAGCATCAGTCCTGGGCGCACGGGGATTCTTTTCCACGAGCAGACCGTGCCAAGCCTGATCGAGGCGGTGCGGCGCTTCCAATCGATGGAGAGAACATTCCGCCCCGACGTGATCCGGGACCACGCGGCACAATTCAGCGAGGCCAACTTCAAGGCCCGGATGCAACAGATCATCGACGCCCAGTCGAACCGGCACCCGCCGGAAGAATCGATCTTCCCCAGCCAGGCAGCGGCATAGGCCGATCGAAGCGGCATCCGTCCGCTACGTTCTGAGCACGAAAGAATCTCGTACGAAAAGAGGATGGGCAGGGCAGCGGAAGCGCCCTGCTTTTTCCATTTCAGCCTGTTTCGAAGCCGGCGCGGCCCGCTGCCAATCCTAAAATGATTAGATCAGGATATCAGTTACGCTCACTAGATGAGACCGCTAACACCTATGCGTTGGTAATTTTGCCCAAATATCCGGTCTACATCAAAAAAATGCGGCTCTATGATTTGCTTCGCTAATGCACCGATGGGGGGACAAAGCGAAAATGCATGAGCGATAAAGCCTTACGAGTCCTGAGGTTTTTGCAAAACTCCGGTGAGCCGCTTCACCGAGGGGGAATTTATGCGGCCAAGGCCGGCACAGCAGGAGCAAAGGCAGATGAGTATCGGCGAGACGGGCGCGAGCGGGTGATGTGGCACGCAAGCAGCTCCCAACGATCGATCTCACAAACGGATATGCCCTTGATGCTTTCGCTCATTCATCGAATGATTGAGAGCTTCGATCTCAATCTAGCCGGCCTCAACCTGGTCGTGCCTGCGGCAAGTGGCTATATGGCAGCGGCGGCGACGATTGCACTGCTTGGGGGAGCGCAGAGCGTAACCGCCGTCACCCGTCCTTCCAATCGGTACTACTCGGCTCAGGAAGCTGCCGATATCACCCATTCGCTCGCTGCGCTTGCGCGGGTTGATGACCGGCTCAGCATGCGAGAGCGCATCGACCATCAGACCTGCACCAACACCAATCTCCTTTTCAACAGCGAGCCGATACGTCCGATCACGCGCTCCATCATCGAGCGGCTGCCGCGGCATGCTGTCATTGCCACCATGCGTGAAGCATGGATGGTGCTGCCGGATGATCTTGACATCAAGGCGGCTCGGGAACACCAGGTTCCCGTTGCCGCGGTCAATCAGTCTCATGCCCTGGTCGGCGGGGCCGATTTCCAACCGGCGCTTCTTTTGAGGATGTTCGAAGCTGCGGGCATATCGGTCGACAGGGCCGTTATCGCGCTCATTTGCGACAATCCTCTGGCTTACCATCTCCAGCGCGGGCTCAGGGAGGCCGGAGCGCAGGTCGTAGTGTTCCAGAGCCCAGACGTTGTTTTCACGCATCCTTGGGACGCCATCGTGCTCGCGCAGCGTCCGGCAGATAAGGCGCGCCTTGACATCGGCGCCCTGGGTAAGCTCGCAAAGGCGTCCGCCGGCGCCGCCATCATCCAGTATTGGGGCGACATTGACCGAAAAGCCGCGCGCTACTTTGGTCTCAAGGTTTGGCCGCCGCGCAGCCCTGGCAAAGGTCAGATGGGGATGCCGCTGGAGATGCTCGGCCCCGAGCCCATGCTTCGCCTGACTGCCGGAGCTTTCAAGGCGGCGGAACTGGTGCTTGCCGGACAGCCGCTTGATCCTGAAGGGCTCGCACAGCGGCTTAATGGGGACGAGGCGGCACCAGAGGGTCCCTAGAGTCTGACCGTCAGGATATTGGAAATTCGTACTTCCGGGCGACTGCCCAGATAGTCTTGTTGAGCTCGATCAGGGAAGCGATGCTTTTCCTGATCCTCGCCAATTCCCGCTCATCAAGGCTTTCCACCTTCCCGTATTTTATTTCGTCTCTGCTCTCGAAAATGCGCATCAGCTGCGTGATGCCGCGCCCGCTTTCCGGGTCGAACGAATAGATGCAATGGTTGAACTTGTTGCGGAGCACCGCTTCCTTCGAAAGACGGCCTGTGACTTGCAGGATATCCGCCCGGCATTCCGGCGGCGTCTTCTGCATTTTCGCCAAGCGTTCGACGAGGTCGATGCGCGCGCGCGTCGTGTTGAGCGTCAGGAAAACGACGATCGCCGTTTCCTTGTCAACCCCTGCGAGCCCGCCGATGAGATAGATGAGCAGGCTTTCGGTATTGGTCCACGTATAGTTGAGCTGCCCGACGAGAAGAAGGATTTCCTGGAGTTTGGGCATTGGCATCCCCCGCATTGCCGCCCAGGGCGGAACAGCCAAGTGTAGCGGATCGAGACACCGGCGAAATCCATCGATTGGCGTAGTCGTCCGGCCTTTTAGCTCTTATGGGGGGCGTCTTGCGGCAGGCCGGCGTCGATTTTGATAAGGCGGCTCATTCCCGCGTGGGGGGAACCCCTAGTCCGTCATCCGCCTCTTTTTAGAACCTTTAGGTCGAACTGCCGTCTTCTTTTGAAGCCGCAGCAGCGTGACACTTTCGGCGTTGGAGCGGAATCGCCCCTGGAACTTCGTTGTCATGCGTCCAGCGAGCCTCCGCTCAATTTTCGCTCAGGAGCAAAAGGGAGGGACTGCAGAGAACACCGTCACGAAACGGCGTCCGCCGCGCGCCGATGCGCGCTCGGCCGTCTGATTGATCTATTTTCAACGGCCCGCACAGCGAAGGCCCTAAGAAGATGAATAGCGGTCAAGCTGTCGCGGCCTCGCTTGAGGACACGACAAATGGGTAACAACAACAACCACATTTTCGGCTGGCTCGATCCTTCGCAGGAACAGGAACAGCAGCAACAACAGCAGCAGCGTGAGCAGCAACAGCAGCAGCAAACGCAGTCTAGCACGAACACCAACAACAACACGAATACGACGGATAGCACGTCGGACAGCACGTCAGACAGCACCGCGGGTGCAAATGCCGCGAGCAGCGCCACCAGTACTGGTGACAACACCAATCTGAATGGCAACGGCAATCTGAACGGAAACCTCAACGGCAATCTGAACACCACCACAAACGACAACACCGTCACGAGCAACACGAATAGCACCACGACGGTCACGGTCGATGTCGGTGTCGACCTGACCGGCTATGAGCCTTCGGACGACGACTTTGCCGATATCGACAACAGCACGATCGAGGGCATGTTCAACATCAATTTCGAGAACATCCTGAACGAAGCGCTCGACGGAGCCGGTAACGACGTCGCCAATGTCATCAGCCAGGCAGCCAATATTTCTGACGATGACACCCTCAACAATGCCGAAGTCAGGAACGACGACTATTTCGGCCAGGAAATCGAATCCCACGGCGGCTTTGCCAAGGCTGACGACGGCATTTCGGCCGGCGGCGGCGGAGGAGACGGCGGCTCGGATGCCGACGCTGACGGTGGTGATGGCGGCTTCGGCGGTATAGCCGGGGCAACTGGCGGCACGGGCGGCAATGGCAGCGGAACCGCAGTCAGCGGCGCAGCCGGCGGCGACGGCGCGGGTGGCGCGGCGACTGGTGGCAGTTCCACTGGAGGCAACGGCGACAGCGGCCGGGCCGATGGCGGGCGCGGTGACGGCGGTCGCGGCGGCGACGGCGGTATCGGCACAGGCACCGGCCTGGGGCTCGGGCTTGGCCTTGGCATCGGCGCAGCTTTAGCAGGCGACGGCGATGACGGCGGCGACACCGATGGTGGCGACGGCGGCGACGGCGGGTCAAGCGGAGACGCCAACGGTGGGGACACGGAAGATGCCAACGGTGGCGACGCTACCGCCGGCGACGGGGTCGATGCTATCGATGCTATAATTCCGATCCTGAACTTCGGCGGCGATGCCGGAGATGCCGGCGCAGGCGGAACCAATACCGCGGGTACAGGCGGCACCACCACTGGTGGGGCTGGCGGTGCCGGCGGAGCAGCCGGCCCGGGTGGCGCCGGTGGAGCTGGTGGCGCGGCGACTGGAACCGGCACTGGTGACGGTACCGGCACCGGTAGCGGCTTCGGAACCGGCGGCGCTGGTGGCGCCGGCGGCGCAGGCACCGGCGGCGCAGCCGTTAGCGGCGCGGCGACGGGTGGCGATTCCACAGCTGGCGATGCAACAGCCGGCGGTGGTGTAGGTGGCGGCGCGTTGAGCGGCGCCTGGGTAAGTGGTGATGGCGGTGACGGACTTGGCGGCTGGGCGTCAGCCGGAGGCGGCGGCGCAGGCGGCATGGGCGGCACGGCCCTCACGGGCGCGGGCGGCGCAGGCGGCGATGGCGGAAGCTGGGGGACGGGCAATGGGGACGATGGCTATGTCTACGGACACAGCACGGCCAGTGCCGACTCTGCCGTTAGCACAAGCGCCTTCAACCAGGAAATCGTGATGGGTGCCAACCTGCAACAAAACGCGATCGACATGACCGTTGTAGGTGGTGATCTCACGAGCACCGTGGCAGGCGAAGACTTCGACGACGCAACCACCTAAGGGGGGCGTTTTGTCGGCTTCGCCTCCGCAAGCCGATGAAACTGGGACTGCGCGGGCTTTCCCGCGCAGTCTTAATGGCCATGCGATCAGCCGATCTTGAGAGGAGATGGCACTCATGCACATGGATCGGATCACTGAAGCCATTGCCCATTTCATCGGGTTCTTCGACCTCACGGTAGAGGAAGCGCGCTTAAGAGAGGCTTACCAGGAGTTCAAGGCCGGGAAAGCTCTGAACGCTCCTCATCCCGACCTGCCTGACACGCGCCTTTCCTTCGAGGCGCCTTATCAGCTTTTAGGCTACGAGCCCGGGCTTGCCTACCAGGCGCCCCCACAGCCGATCGTTCCAATCGAAGCAGTTCACAAGCTCACCTTTTCCCGGCCCGAGGTGCCGCTTTCCGGGCCGCCCGATAGCGCTATATCCGGCGAGTTTTCCTCCGCGGCCGCGACGGTGGTTTACACCGCTTCCTATCGTGTTCACCTGCCGGAGATCAAGCCGGTCGGCTCCGTGGCGAATTATTTTCACCAGGGCATCGGTCTATCCGATGACGACTATTTCAGCATCGGCGGCAATGGACTGGTTTTCGCCCCCCATCCCGTAAGTGATGCCGCACTCATCGAGCTTGCGGAGCAAGCTTCCGAGTTCATGCATCTCGACCAGCTTGAAATGCCCAGGACGGCGGAAGAGATCGCGGGCTTCGTCAAGACCGCCGCCAACATCCTTGAGGGCGTGCCGGAGGATCAGCAGGACAATGTCACCGTCGTCAAAGAGGAACAGATCGAAGGTTCCTTCGTAAATGGCGAGAGGGTTGATGGGGACATACCGAGATTCGAGGACTATCACAGCTTCGAGGACGAGACTGACAATTCCAATAGCAGCGGCAATGCCAGGATTACGGAGAATGGCATCGAGATCGACGTGTCGGTTAGCGTCGAAGCCGGCGGCAATATTCTTATTAACAATGCGATTCTGAAGAGTTTCTGGACCGCCGCGCCCGTCACTGCGGTTATGGGTGAGCATATCGAGGTCAACGCGATCATCCAGATCAATGCCTGGTGCGATAACGACTATGTCACCTCCGCTGTTGGCGACTGGATTCGCCAGCCTGACCCGACGCAGTCTTTCAATATCGCCACGTTCGAGCGGTTCGACGACTTCGGGAAGCAAAACGAGGTCTCGAGTCCCGAACCCGATTTTCCGCAACATTGGGTGGTCACCCGGATCGAAGGCGATCTCATGATCATGAACTGGCTGCAACAGTTCACGTTCATGAGCGACAATGATATCGGGATCGCCTCCTCCTCAGGCGTCACCAGCCGGGTCTATTCCGGTAACAATACTGCCTATAACGATATCTCGCTGAATGAGATCGGCTTCGGCTACGACCTCATCATCGTCGGCGGCAATGTCTATGACGCCAGCATCATTCAACAGATGAACATCCTCTGCGATAACGATCTGATCGGCGCCGTCGAGGGCTTCGAAACCACCGGCAAAGGTTCGTTATCGACCTCTGACAACCTGCTCTGGAACCAGGCTCACATCTACAATGTGGGCGGCGCAAACCGGTTCGAGCAAATGCCCGAGGCCTATCGCCAGACGGCAGAAAAGCTTGCCGCCGGCGAGGATTACGTGAGCGATGGCATCCTGTCTGACCCGGCCTTTGCAGGTACCGGCGCGCTGCGTGTGCTCTATATCAACGGCGATCTGCTTAACCTGCAATACATCAAGCAGACCAACATCCTAGGCGACAGCGATCAGCTCGCCTTAGCGATGAACGCCATCGAATCGCACCCGGATGCCGAATGGTCCGTCACGACCGGCAAAAACGTCCTGGCGAACAATGCTGCGATTATGGATCTCGACGCCCTCGGCAAAACCTATGTGGGCGCCGGGCAATATTCGACCGATGTCCTGATTCAAGCGGAGATTATTGGCACCGGCCCGGACCTCGGCGGCCAAAACCCGGACATTCTGGTCAATGAAGCCATCGCCTTTCTGGATGACGAGGTGGCGGGACATTCCGAACACGTTCCGACGCATCACGGCGAGGCAGATTACCTCCACTCCGACAGCACATTGCTAGGATGACTGGTCGAGAACCCGTAATGTCGGAAATCATCCCTGCATCTACACCCATGTGGCAATGGCAGCAGAGCGATGGTCTCTCCCGGCCGGCCAATCAAGGCGACGGCTATTCGGCCGGCCACGACCGGCTTTCGCACCCGGGACGGCTTGCCGTGACCGAGGCGCTGATTGACCAATTGGTGCTGGAGGTTTTCACCACGGTCGATAACGAAAGGCGGGAACACAGCGTTGTCGAGGCTCAGGAAAGCCCGAACGCGGTAAATGTGAATGCCATCCCAGCGAGCACCGAGACAGATCTAAAGCCGGAGGAGGACCAGTTGTCCGGCGCCGATGAGCCCCAAAAACCCTTTGAGAGGCAGGAAGAGGTGCTGATTGAAGAACCGGCCCGGAAGGAAAGCAACGAAGCATCGCGCCTTAAAGGAATGGTCCCGATGGATGAAGACGGGGTTCCTGTCGAGGCAAGAAAGCGCACTCCCGCCGAACCGGCGGCTACGGCCGGCGGCGGACCGAGGAGCCAGCCTGCCGGCGGCGGTGACGGCGTCTTTCACAAGCGCCTTGGCCCGATCGATTTCGCCGCCTGCCTGAAGGCAGGCCTTAACGCGGTCCGCAAGAATTTGGCCATCGTGATGCTTTTCACGGTCGCCACCAACGTCCTTGTTCTGGCGATCCCGATATATCTCTTCCAGATTTCCGATCGTGTCATGACAAGCCGGTCGCTGGATACGCTTGTGATGCTGACTGTCGTGATCGTCGCCGCCGTAATCCTGCAGGCGGTGTTCGATGCCATCAGGCGCTTCATTCTGATGCGAACCGCGGTGGAATTTGCCGCCCAGCTCGGCGCGCCCATCCTGAGCGCCGCGGCACGCGCTTCTCTCTACAGCAATGGTCGCGAGTACCAGACCCTGGGTGATCTGCAACAGGTTCGTTCCTTCCTTGTCTCGCGCACGCTGCTGGCCTTTCTTGACGCACCGATCGCGCCGCTCTTCGTCCTTGCAGTGTTCCTGATCCACCCGCATCTGGGCTTTATTGTCGTTCTGACGGGCCTTCTGCTTTTAGCCTTCACCCTGCTCAATCAGCGCGCGACGGTAAAGCCCTTCGGCGAAGCCAACGCCTCCCAGGTCAAGGCCAATCTTCATCTGGAGTCCATGTCGCGCAACTCGCAGATCATCAACGCGCTGGCTATGATCCCCGAGGCGGTGCAGATCTGGGGCCGCGACACCGCAGGTTCGCTCAAGGCCCAGGTCATCGCGCAGGATCGCAACATCGTCTTCGCCGCGCTATCGAAAGCTTCGCGGCTTCTCACGCAGGTCGGCATGCTCGGCTGGGGCGCTTATCTTGCCATAGAAGGTGAGATCACTGGCGGCATGGTGATCGCGGCTTCCATCATCGCCGGCCGTGCGCTTGCGCCGATCGAGGGCGCGATCGAGGGCTGGAGCCAGTACAGCCAGTCACGTTCTGCTTTCGAACGAATTTCGACGCTCCTGAAGTCGTCGCCCCTTAACCTTGAGCGCCTCAACCTGCCTCGGCCAGAAGGCCGGCTTGATGTTGAGCGGCTTCTATATGTGCCTCAAGGGACAAAGCGCGTCGTCCTTAACGGCATTTCCTTCGCGCTAGCGCCCGGTGACTCGCTGGCCGTGATCGGCAATTCCGGCGCGGGAAAGACGACGCTCGGCAAAACCTTGGTCGGCTCCATATTGCCCACATCGGGCAGCGTGCGGCTCGATCTTATGGACCTGCGCAACTGGGACCAGCGGCAGTTCGGCGAGAGTATAGGCTATCTCCCGCAGGACGTTCAGCTCTTCCCGGGCAGCATCAAGGCCAATATCGCCCGCATGCGCGATGATGCGACCGACGAGCAGATCTACGAAGCGGCAAAACTTGCGGACGTGCATGAGATGATCGCGAACCTGCCGCACGGCTACGAAACCGTTGTGGCGGCGGACGGATCACCGCTCTCCGGCGGGCAAAAGCAGCGCATCGCGCTCGCCCGCGCCTTCTTCGGCAATCCGCGCCTGGTTGTTCTCGACGAACCCAATTCGAACCTAGACAGCGCTGGAGATGCGGCTCTGCTGCGCGCCCTCCAGCACGCGAAGGAAAACAAGATCACCGTGATCACGATCACACAGCGACCTTCCCTTCTCGATATGGTCGATAAGATCCTGCTGCTTGTAAACGGGACCGTAGCGCTGTTCGGCACGCGCAAGGACGTCCTACAGGCACTTACATCGCGCGGCGTCACCATCGAGGGCGGAGCCTTCGGTCATCATCAACTTCACTAGGGCTCTTCATGTCCGATATCGCAAAAGTCCATGACATCGAGTGGTTTTCGGAGGTCCCGCGCTCCATCAGGAAGCAGACGACCTTCGGCATTATCCTGCTTGGCGTCACCTTCGGCGGCTTCGGCGGCTGGGCGCTTACCGCCCCACTTGCGGCGGCAGTGATCGCGCAAGGCAGCTTCGTCGCCACTGGGCAGAATAAGATCGTGCAGCATTTCGAAGGCGGGATCATCAAGGAAATCCTGGTGAATGAAGGGGATCAGGTGAAGGCCGACCAGCCGCTCATCTTGCTCGACGAGACGGCCGCCCTCGCGAAGGAGCGGGAGCTGTTCCTGCGTCAAGTACGGCTGGAGGCCATATCCGCGCGTCTCTACGCTCAGCTGGGAGGCAAGGATGAAATCGAACTTCCTGCGATCCTTGCGGACAACAGGATGGATCCCGAAGTAGCCCCCATCCTGGAGGCCCAAAAACTCAATTTCGAAGCATGGAAAACAAAGCTCGGGAGCGAAGTCGCGCTTGTGGAGCAGAATATCATGGCGCTGGGCTATCGGGCCGAGGGGTACGCGAAACAGCGGGAAGCGACGATCATTCAGCTCGGTCTGTTAAAGGAGGAAGCTGAGGGGAAAGAGGTTCTGCTAAAGCAGGGGCTTATCCGCAAAACCGAGATGAAGGCCATTCAGCGCGCAATTGCGGAAGCCGAGGGCGAGATCGCGCGCCTTGCGGCCGAGGTCTCGGAAACGCACTCGCAAGTGAACAAAGAGGAACAGCAGATCATCCAAACGAAAACGGCCTATCGAGAAGCGGTACTCGATGAATTGCAGAGGATTCAAGCAGAGCTCGATTCCGTGCGCGAGCAGTCGCGGGCAGCTAAAAACGTTCTCCAGCGGGCAACGATCAACGCGCCAGTCACGGGCACCGTGGTGCGCCTCAACTATCATACATCGGGCGGGGTCATCGAAAGCGGCAAGGGAATCATGGAAATCCTGCCCTCGGACGCACCCCTCATTATCGAAGCGCATGTGCCCCGAAACGAAATCGATGATGTGAAGGTGGGCCAGGAAGCAACCATACGCCTGATTTCACTCAATCAGCGCACCACGCCCGTACTCAATGGCGAGGTTTTCTACATATCCGCTGACGCCCTCAAAGGCGAGCCGAACGCCCCGCAGGACTTCTATCTGGCGCGCATCCGCCTTCCTGCAACTGAGATTGCACGGGTATCCGGCTTCACCCCGACTCCGGGCATGCCGGCCGAAATCCTTATCCAGACGGCGGAACGGACATTCTTCAGCTATCTGACGAAGCCGATCACGGACAGCATGTCGCGCGCCTTCACGGAGCACTAGACCATAAAAAAGAAGGGGTCCCGTAGGCATAAACGCCCATCGCGGATCATGCGCCCGGTAAGATGTCCCTACAAACCTCACGCAAAGCCGCCGAGCGCCATATGATCGAGATAGTCCCAAACAGCGGCAGCCTTGCCCTGTTTACCAGCGCCTCAGCTGTTCGCCCGCCGAACGCCGGTAAGGGCTGCGCACGATACCAGGCCATCGCCTGGCCTTTCCACCGGCCCCATTCCGTCACGCGGCTGATGATCTCCAGCATTTCACGGAGGCGGACCTGCGTCCTCGGGGCGCGGCTGCGCTCGGCCCGATAGAGAGTCTCACGCGCAAGCCCTGCTGTTCGGCAAGCTGGGTCTTGGACATACCAAATCCGTCAGCCAGCTGACCAATCGCAATCTTTCCTGCCCTGTCCATGAACGACAGAACCAAGGAACGTTCTGCATCGGAACCTTGGTAGCCTCGGCCATAGTCGCTATTGCCATATCCATCCGCATATTTCCTATGCAGGATATATGGCACGATTTAGCAAGTGGCACCCCTTAGATCCACGAAAAGTAGGCTCGGGAAAGCAAGATCAACGCACCAGGGAGCGCACAGCGCCGATCTTGCAACGGCTGCGAATGCCTCGCCGGGCGAGGGGCTCAGACACGTAAAGCAGCACGGCGGCGTAGAGCAGCGTAGAGACAACCGCGATAACCGGGTCGGCCTCCTGCCTGATACTGTCGAGCATTTTTCTGGGTAGCGTTTCGGCATCCCTGCTAAAGATGAAGATCGCCACCACCGTTTCGCCGAAGGACTGAATGAAGGCAAAGAGCGCACTGATTAGGAGGCCCGGCCTAAGGATGCGCAAGGTCACGTGGATGAAGGTTGGGACGAGGGCTCCGAACGGACATCGGCATATTTCGAGCAGGCGCCCATAATTCAGTGGGCTGCCTTTGCCCCCCGGAATTTTCGGGCCGGGGGGCGTTCTCAAGCGGCGCCGTTCGATCAATTTCCCAAGGGAACGAAAGCGAGGGCGTTGTTGGGGTTCATCGGGATGACGAGCTGGTTCGCGCCCGCGTCGTGGCACATAGATGCTGCGCTCGGGATACCGGTGGCGATGAGTTCCGCTGTGCCATCCGGCGAGATACGGGAAATGCCTCCCTCCCTTACGCTGCTGACGTATTTCGTCCCGTCCTCCATGATAACAATTCCGTCGCTCCCGGCTTGCGCGGCCTCTTCGGTCTTGAGCAACTCGCCATCGGGCGAGAAGGTCAGCACTTTGTTGTCCCCGATATTTACAACCACGAGGTTCCCGTCATTGTCGATGGCGATCCCATTTGGCAGGTTTAGCGGATCACCCTCGATCAGAACCGTCGAGGTTCCGTCCGGTGTAACTTTGAAAACTCGGAATGCGGAAGGATCTGGGTTCGGTCCGCCGGTGGAGGTCTGTGTAGCGTAGACAGTACCGTCGGATGCCACCTCAATGTCGTTGAAGCCAGGCGAGTCTTCCGTCTTGATTTCCCCGGCGGGAGCTCCGGTCTCCATGTCGAACATCCGAATCACGGAAACCGTCGGCGTGTTCTCGTCCGTTCCGCCATCCCGGTCGGCTACATAAAGCGTACCGTCATGAATGTCGCTTCCGAATGGCTGGTTCAACACAAGCCCGTTGCGATTGAGGCCGATCCAACGCGCGGTGTGAACGGAGCCGTCATGGTTGATTAGCGAGATGAAGCCGTCATTTGGCGCCTCGTCCTGATTCGCCCCTCTGTTGACAGCGACGATCATGTCTCGTGATTCGTCATATGAGCAGCTCTCGGCATTCACGATTGCGCCGTAGACTTTGACGTTTTCCGATATAGGCGTATGGTTGCCGTCCACCATCACGCCAAGAGGCTGTCCTGCTTCGAATGGCTGTTCGCTTTGGTTCGCGGCGCTTTGTGCGTGCACGAGCGTTGAACTAGTAAGGATCAGACCAAGTGCGATCGGAATCAGATATTTCATTATAAATACCTCCTATCGTGAAGTAGGCGGGGAGCAATGGGAACGGAAACCCGTTCACCTCCTGTCATTCACGCAACGATTCGCTGCAGACACACCATGGTGCCATTTAAAAGGGGGGCATTGATAGACCTATTTGCAACTTTATTACTTGCAGTCACCTTCTCCTCTTTATATCGTAATGACGTGAGGAGGTCCCCTAGGCCATCCAGGAGGGTCCATCGCCTAGGCGATGTCAAGTTTTCACTGAAATCTCCGATGCGGTATTGGATAGGCCAGGTGCCCAGGAACAAGTTCAGGGACATCATCTGTTGAAACATCCATTGAAAAGTGAATCAGAAAACCAAGGGCCGGCAGCGGGATGCTGTCGGGCGAATATAAACCGCCGCCTTGTCGTTGGCGGCATTGTGGGCATCGCAGCCTCGCCTGCATTGGCCCAGGGCGATAGCCAGAACGCGGATGCAGCTTCCGCTCCTCCCCAGCCGGGCGACTATCTGGTCCGCGCCAGTGGCGATGACCAGACCACTCCACTTACACCGGAGGACATTGTGCCGAACTCGGCCCCGCTCCAGGCGTGGCCGGCAGACTCGGCAACACAGACGGTCCGCAGTGACAACTGGCAGAATCTGCTTGTGCTGACCCGCTGGGATCCTGCGGTTCTCAGCCCCGAGGGGCAGAAGTACGCGGCAGGTGGCGTTGTCGCACAAAGCGCAATCTGCACGCATGAAGGCTGCGAGGTTACGAGCTGGATACCAGAGAACTTTCTGATGGAATGCCCATGCCATCTGTCTCGCTTCGATCCCCGGCAAAACGGTGCCGTGATGCAAGGTCCCGCCACCCGTAAGCTGCCAGCTCTTGCCCTTAAGCTGGACGGGGACAGAATTGTCGTGGCTGCTGGCCTCGACGGGCGCGTCGGAGGGTGACCTCCGTCGGCCGTCTTCTTACTTTCAATCGCTTCTTTAGGGAGGGAATTATGTCGCGCAAATTAGCTTCTTCGAGTTTACTCGGCGCAGGGCTGGCTCTGCTCATGGTGTCCACGTCGCTTGCCCAGCAGGCGCCTGCTGGACCGACTACGCCCCCCGCTGGACCGACGGCTCCGCCGGCCGCGCCGGGCGCGCCCCCTGCTGCCGCCGGAGCTCCGACGACCCCCGCCGCACCCGTCGTGATTCCGGATTACAAGTCCGTGACCCAGGAAATGCTGACAACACCCGCTGATGGTGACTGGCCGAACTATCGGCGCACCTATGACGGCTGGGGCTACAGTCCGCTGAACCAGATTACCACGGACAACGTGGCTGACATGGAGCCGGTCTGGATGATCTCCACCGGAGCAGCCGAAGGACATGAATCGCCGCCGATGGTGATCAACGGCATCATGTTCGTCACCCAGGCCACGACGACGAGCAACCAGGTAATGGCCATCAAGGCTGACACCGGTGAAATCCTCTGGCGCTATCAGCGTGCGCTTCCGGAGGACATGCACAGCTCGCATCCGACAAATCGCGGTGTGGGTTTCTGGGGCGACAAGATCTTCTTCACCTCACGCGATGCGGTTTTGGTGGCACTCGACGCCAAGAGCGGCGCCGAAGTGTGGACCGCCCCGATCGACGACTATAAGAACGGCTATTACGCGAACCTCGCTCCGCTTGTGATCGACGGTAAGGTCATCGTTGGCACTTCGGGCGGCGAGCGTGGTATCCGTGGCTTCGTCGCCGCCTTCAACGCCGACGATGGTAAGGAAGTATGGCGCACCTATACCATCCCCGCTCCGGGCGAGCCCGGTTCGGAGACGTGGCCGGACAACGACGCGTGGAAGACGGGTGCCGGCTCAACCTGGATCACCGGTCACTACGATCCTGAGAACAAGCTGATCTATTGGGGCGTCGGTAATGGTGGCCCCTGGATGGGCGATCAACGTCCGGGCGACAATCTGTATGTCACATCGGTGATTGCCCTCGATCCGGAAAGCGGTGAGATCAAGGGGCACTTCCAATATCATCCGAACGACTCGTTCGATTGGGACGAAGTGGCGGCACCGATTCTCGTCGATCTGCCGAACAAGGATGGCGAGACCGTGCCGGGCCTGGTGCATGCCGCCCGTAACGGCGTGCTTTGGGAGCTGGAGCGGAAGCCGGATGGCGAGATCGGCTTCATCAAGGGCACTCCCTACGTGAAGGAAAACTGGATCAAGAGCATGGATCCGGAGACCGGGCGCGTAGAGTATGCCGAGGGAACCAAGCCGGGTACGGGCATCCTTGGCGATTTCTGCCCCTCGTTCTGGGGCGGTAAGGATTGGCCTCCCATCGCCTATGACCCGGAGACAAACTATGTCTTCATTCCGGCGAACGAGAATCTCTGCACCAAGATGCAGGGTGGCACGGTGGTCGAGTACCGTCCGGGCGCCAGCTTCACACGTGGCACGCAGGGTGATCGCTCCGATCTCTATCTTGCCGAAGGCGCTGATCACATCGGCGAGGTTCAGGCTTGGGATCTGTCGACGGGCGAGAAGGTGTGGACGCATGAGTTCCCCAATTCGGCGAACTGGGGCCCGCTTATGACGACGGCTGGCGGTCTCGTGTTCGGCGGCGGAACGAATGACAACATGTTCCGTGCATTCGATGCCAAGTCGGGCGACATCGTCTGGGAGATGAAGCTCAACTCGAGCGTCATCGGCGTGCCTTCTTCCTTCGAGGTAGATGGCAAGCAGTATGTCTCCGTCCAGGCTGGCTGGGGTATCGATGCGGCCTCCATGCAGAGCCGCCTTGCGACTTCCTATCCGGATAAGTTCAAGCCCGGCCCGACCGTTCCGACGGGCGGCGTGATCTGGGTCTTCGCGCTTCCGGAAGAGAACTGATGCAGCACCCGCCTCGCTTGCCGAGGCGGGTTTCAGGCTCGATGAGCTCCTTCTGACGGCGGTACGGGCATGCTCGTATCGCCGTCGCGAATGTTAGGCACCATGAAGTCGATTTTTGTCCCTGCATGCATTATAGGGGTCGGGTTTGCGCTTTGCAGTGCGTCCGGCACGATCGCGGCGGAGGTGACGCCTCAGCGCCTCCTCAACGCGGCTGAGGAACCCCAGAACTGGCTGATGAATCTTGGCGCCTATGATGGTAGCCGTTACTCCAGCCTCGCCGGCATCAATCGCGAGAACACTTCGAACCTCGTTGTCCGATACAGCGTTCCTCTTGGAGGGCTGATCGAGGGAAGCGGCAATTTCCGAAACGCGTTGCCGATGAGCCCGCTGGTGGAAGACGGGTTCATCTACATCGTCGATGGCTGGGGGCACGTTTCCAAGCTGGATGCGCGAAAAAAGGGCGAAGTCGTTTGGCAGAACAGTGATCTGCAAGCGGATCTCGATAGCTGGTTCGTGGCCGGTCGTGGCCTGGCCCTTTATGGAAATTTCGTCATTGCCGCCTCCTCGGACGGTCATATCCATTGGCTCGATAAGGATACCGGAAAAATTGTCCGGTCTGTTCAAGTGGGAGAGCCGAAGCAGGGATATACGATACAAGCGTCTCCGCTGGTGGTTGGAGACCGCATCATCGTTGGTGGAGGAGGTGCGGAGCGGGGCGCCACCGGTCGGATCGATGCACTGGACGCAAAGTCAGGCTCTCCGCTATGGCGCGTCGACACCACGACAAATGCTCTAGGGGGTGGAGCGATCTCCCAGACCGGGGTCTTCGACCCGAAGACGGGTCTGACGATCTGGGGTACGGGTCATCCCAATCCCCGTTATAGGCCCGAGACCCGCCCGGGAGAGAACCTTCACACCAACAGCGTGCTCGCCATCGACGCGGAGACCGGCGAGCTGCGGTGGCACTTTCAGTACACGCCGGGAGATATCAACGGCTTCTCGGAAGATGGAACGCATCAGCTGGTGTATCCCGCGGACGGCACGGGAGAACCATTCGTCGCCCATTTTGCCAATAACGGGTATTTCTACGGGCTGAGTGGCAAGGAAGGCGCATTCGAAGTGGCCACCCCCCATGTTGTGGGGCTCGAATGGACCGCCGGCATCGATGAAACAGGACATCCGGCAGAGTATAAAACCGGCGCGAACGTTCAGCCTTACAAATCGGGTGCATGGCAAGACCGCCCGGACTGTCCAAATATCAAGGGCGCGTCATCATTCGCTTCCGCCTACAGCCCTCGAACCGGGCTTGCCTATGGTTCCGGAGCCGATGGGTGTCTCACCGAAAATATCCCGGCCATCCATACGGAATCGGCGCTTGGCTGGCTCGGCGCCTATTATTCCGGGGCGGCGGCGGATATGGGCATGCTGACGGCCATAGAGCCGCAAACCGGCACTATCAAAGCGCAGCGCCTGTTTGACTTTCCGTTGCATGCGGGTGCCCTGGCGACGGCAGGGGGGCTGATTTTTACGACGACCGCCGAAGGCAGGCTCCATGCCTTGAATGATGAAACGCTCGAAACGGTGTGGAGCACAAAATTCGGTTCGCTGACGGATGTACCGCCGATCACCTTTGAGGTTGACGGCGAGCAGTTTATTGCCGTTGTAGTTGGCGGAAACAGCTACACCAGCACTCTATCCTACCGTCCGCCGGAGATGGGGCTTTCGGAGCCGCTTTTCGTGCTGGCTGTCCTGGGGCTGCGGCCATGAGGCGGTTTCAGCTCACAGGCACATGCCTTGTGTTTTTGCTTGCAGCTTCGCCAGTGCTTGCTTGTCAGGGTGGGCCGAGCATTTGGGACATTGAACTGGGTTCGACCGTTGAGGATTTGCCCGGCGGCTTTACCGACCATGCCTGCGGAAGCAATGGCGGCCCTCCCGGAAAGCTGTTGTCGGGTTTCGAGGCGTTCAACCAATGCAAGCCGGAGGGAGACGGATTTTACGAGGTGGCCTTCCGCTATGATGACGAGCAGGAGTTCATAGCTCGCGCCCTTGAACAGTCGCGGGCGATTGCGCTTTGCGAGGGCACGAAGATCTTTGGGTTCCCCGTCATTCCCACGGTGCTTGTGGATGGGGATGGCGTGGTGAGGGGGCTTCGCGTGGTAACCGATCCGCGCGGCGTGGAGCCAGCGGACCGGAGCAACGCATGGGCGCTGGGCGGGATGCTCAAGCGCCATTACGGTGCGGAAGGCTGGATGTGCGAGGACCTGCCGGAGCGTCCCGGAGAAAAACCGGTCGCGAGCTTCAAGCTGAGGGAGCGCTGTTACAAATCAGTGGAGGGGGCTGAGCTTTCTGTCCAAAGCGAATACTATCACCGTGCGGGACAGTCCTTCACGGATGAGTATGGCAATGTGCAGCCTGGCCTCTTTGTCAGCCAGACGCGGTTCGAGTTAAAGCAGCAGCCCTAAGCGGGCTGGAGGGATCAGTTTGCCGTCGCTGGGCCCATAAGTGCGTTTTCAATCCGCACGCAAGCAAATGTGGCGCCGTCCTGCCGCATACCTCGAAGGTCCGCGTTGACCATCCGGGTATCGGTAAAATTGGCGGACATGAAATCAGCATTGAAAGCGTTGACGAGGCTGAGATCAGCTGACGTGAAATTCGCCTCGATGAACCCTCCATTCGTCAGCACCGCGCTTCGCATGTCCGTCCGCTGGAGATTGGCACCTTGCAGATTGGATAGCTGCAGATCGGCCTTTCGCAGGTCAGCACCGGTGAAATTTGCTTGCATCGCCATGGCGTGGACGAGTTTGGTTTCCTGTAATTGCGCCTGTGTCAGGCGAGCATGCTGCAGGCGGGCCCAAGTGAGATCCGCGCGCGTGAGGACCGCGCGACTCAGATCGGCACTATAGAGCAGCGCCTGATTGAGGTTTGCTTCAATCAGCGAGGCGTTCTTGAGATCCGTCAGGTTCAGATTGGCGCCAGAAAGGTTTGCGGCGTCGAGACGTGCTCCCGCGAGCGACGCACGATGCAGCGACGCACCCGACAGGTCCGCGCCGCGAAGATCCGCGCCTGAGAGTTCGCGTCGTTGCAATTGTGCCCCTTTCAGGTCACAGCCAGGGCAGTCCTTTGTCTCGCCGGCGAGGAACGCCTGCACATCCCCGACCGGGAGCGGCTTTGAACGGTCTATCGAGGGCAGGGAGGTGAATGGCCGCGATATGACCGGATGGCAGATCCTGCCGCCACTCTGAGCAAAAGCAGACATGCAAGCGGCGATCAAAGCCAGTACGGTGAGGATAAAACGGGTCAAAATAGTTTGTGCCTCTCAGTACATCGCATCTTATCTGAGTTTCTGGGGCGGTCCAAGCCAGCGGCGACAGCTCGCTTTGTGCTTGAAGGGCACCGGATGATATCAGCAGATCGTTAGAGATCCATCCGCCCACCGCCAGAGCCCCATCCACACACCACCCCCGGTACACCCAGGTCAGTTAAATGTGATGGTGCGGGCTCCCGTCAGTTTGAGAAAGGCCTCGCTGACTGTCTCCGCTTCGCCTTCTCTCCTGAATTGAGCCGGCGAGCCCTGAAAAAGGATGCGGCCGCGGTGAAGCACGACGACGCGATCGGCCTCTTCCACCTCATCCACCAGATGGGTCGTCCAAAGGACGCCAAGTTCCCCGTCGTTCTTCATCTGCAGAATGCGATCCAGGATGTCCTTCCGGCTTGCCGGATCAAGTCCGACGGTCGCTTCGTCCATCAGGAGCAATTTCGGCTCGTGCAGCAGGGAGCGGGCAAGCTCGACACGCCTGCGGTTGCCTCCGCTCAAGGTCCGTGCGCGGTCACGGCGGCGGTCGAGGAGCTCGAATCGCTCCAGCAGCTCCTCTATTCTCTTGCGCGCCGGGCCGCGCGGGAGGCCGTGAAGATCAGCGTGATATCGCAAATTTGCCTCGACGGTCAGTTCCAGGTCGAGGGTCGGCTGTTGAAACACGACACCAAGCTGTGCCAGGGCGCTTGTCAGGTGAAGGCGGATATCCTGCCCGAGTATCCGGATCGTGCCTTCATCCGGAGCGAAAAGACCCGTGAGAAGCTGCAGAAGCGTCGACTTTCCTGCTCCGTTCGGCCCGAGAAGGGCCACGAATTCTCCCTCGCGGACGTCAAGCGTCACCTGGTCGAGCGCCAAGATGGATCCGTAGGACTTCCGTAGACTATCCACGGCAAGAACAGCTATTCGTTCATCAGATTCCCGCACATCACCCCCGAGTTTCGGCAGCCGCCCGGTACGCAAGCTCAAGTGAAATCCTTGCTACACTCTATGTCGTGCCGGAGACTTGCACGGCATTGGTAATTCAGCAATGATTTCATCACTGATAAACGAGGAGGTGTTTTGAAATGAGAATTTCAACTGCATTGTTCGTCTGCGCCGCCGCGCTCATGGGCATGACGGCAAGCGGCAATGCCGAGGGGAATTTGGCCTCAAAACCGGAGCGGCTTGAGCCGCTGGTGCTGGGCGCCGATCTTTCTTTTTCCGTGAAGGAATACACACTCGAAACGGGCAAATATTACCGTTGGCAGATCCAGAGCCAGGGCGGCGAGGAGTTTCTGGTCAAGGCGCCGGAACTCTTCCGTAATTCTTGGGTGAACCAGGTGGTTATCAACGACATAGAAGTCAAGCCGGTCGGTGGAGGGATCTATGGCGTAGAGTTCGATGACGAAGGCACCGCGGATGTCTGGTTCGTCCCGATCGTTCCCGGGGACTTCGAATTTTACGCCGACGGTTTCGAAGAACGCGGCATGCTGGGAAAATTCGTCGTCCGCTAATCGCCAATTGTTTTCGGGGAGTGAGATCTTGATTTTCGATTTTCGCCGAGTTGGCGCGGCTCTTCTTTTTGCCGCGCTTTGCCTGCCTGTCCCGGCATTGTCCGCGGGCACTGGACTGGTCTTCGTCAGCAATGAGAAGACTCATAACATCACCGTTCTCGATCCGAAGGATTACAGCATCGTCAAGTGGATCGAGACGTCGCGCCGCCCGCGTGACATGCGTTTCAATAATGACAACACGCTGCTTTATGTTGCCTGTGGCGATGACGATGTGATCGACGTCATTGACGTGGCCACTTTGGAGGTGGTCGACCATATTCCGACAGGCCCGAGCCCCGAGGTGTTCTATTTCAGCCCCGACGACAGCCTCATCTACGTCTCCAACGAAGAGAATTCGACGCTGCAGATCATCGATGTCGCGCAGAAGGTCATCATTGATGAAGTCGCCACTGGAGCGGAGCCCGAGGGCGTGGTGGTGAGCGAGGATGGCAAGACAGTCTACGTGACGTCTGAGGTCTCCGACATGGTTCACGTGATCGATGCCGAGACGCATACGCTGACGGACAATATCATCGTGGGAACGCGTCCGCGCCGCTTCGTTATGACTCCCGACGGGAAGGAACTCTGGGTTTCGGACGAACTGTCGGGAGAGGTCTCGATCATCGACAGGGCCACGAACGAAATATCGCATACCCTCCAATTCCTTCCTCCAGGGTTCCGCCAGGTCGATGTCACGCCGGTGGGCATGGAGATCAGCAAGGATGGATCGACCGTCTATGTAACGCTTGGACGGGCAAACCACATTGCCAGCGTGGATGCCGCCACGAAGGAGATCAAGGAATATGTCCTGGTCGGCAGCCGCGCGTGGGGGATAGCGCTCAGCCCGGATGAAACGACCATATTCGTGACGAATGGTTTGAGCGACGATGTCTCCATCATCGATGTGGCTTCGATGAAGGTGCTTCAATCGGTGCAGGTGGGGCGTGTGCCGCATACGGTGCGAATAGATGAGTAGAAAAGGCAAACAGGCGCTTCTCCCCGCCCTTCTCGCCGGCTCGCTTGCCCTGGCCGTTGCGCTACCCTCCTTCTCCCAGGAGGCCGCGCCTTCCGCCGGTCAGAAGTCAGGTTCCCCGCAGGAACCAGCTCAGGCGACAAAGATGCTGATGGGCTATGTGGAACTCGCCGACGACCCTCGCTATGACGAGGATTATGCCTATGCGCAGGTGCCGGTGAGACCGCTCGGACGTCCGTTCGACGCAACCGCCGTGGGCATTGCAGATGCGGCGCAGATCGGGAAGGTGATCGGCGTCGATTTCGCGGTGGAGCGCAAGGCGGGCGAAAACGTAGAAGAGTTGGTCACCACGGTCCAGGGCTGGTCCGACCAGGGAATTGGGTTCGTTCTCGCCGACTTGCCGGCTGCTCAGCTCCTTCAGTTAGCCGATGCGCTACGCGACAAGGACGTCATGATTTTCAACCTCGCGGCACGCGAAGACGCACTGCGGGGCGAAAACTGCCGGGCGAATCTGGTTCACGTCATTCCAAGCTACGCCATGGTGGCAGATGCACTGGTCCAGTATCTATCGTTCCGGAACTGGCGCAACATTCTCGTGCTGCAGGGCCCCTTGGATGGCGATGCTCAAATGGTGGCGGCCGTCCAGAGGGCGGCGCAACGATTCGGCGCCCGGATTGTCGAAGTCCGCTCCTTCCAACTCACGAACGATCCGCGCCGGCGCGAGCAGAGCAATGTGGCGCTCGTAACGGCGAATGCGGATTACGACGTTGTCCTTGTGGCCGACACGGATGGCGAGTTTGCGCGTTATGTTCCCTTTGCAACGCAGTTCCCACGCCCGGTGGTCGGTGCAGCAGGGCTGGTCCCCTCCGCGTGGCACTGGAGCTGGGAGCGGCATGGCGCCCCGCAGCTCAATAGCCGCTTCGAAAAGGCCGCCGGAAGGCGCATGGGCAGTGAGGACTGGGCGGCATGGACCGCAATTAAGGCTGTGGTCCAATCCGTTCTGCGCAGCAAGTCGACCGAATTCCAGCCAGTGAGGGATTACCTCCTCGGCGAGCGGCTAAATCTGGACGGTTTCAAGGGGAACCCCCTCAGCGTACGCAGTTGGGACCACCAGATTCGCCAGCCCATCCTGCTGAGCACGGGCAATGCCGTCATCGAACGGGCACCGCTGGAAGGGTTCTTGCACCAGACCAACGACCTAGACACGCTCGGAATGGATGCTCCGGAGACCGCATGTCAATTCTAGCTAAGCGGTCTTGCCGCTTCGGGTCGGATAGTATGGGTAAGGGCCAATGAAAGGCGCCCACGCCTTTTCTGCGCTCCGCGCTATCGTGCGGCGGGAGGTCATCAAGTTCACCCATCAATATGCCCGTCTGCTTTCCGCACTGGTTCGTCCCGCTTTGTGGCTGATCGCCTTCGCTGCGGGCTTTCACAATCTCCTCGGCGTGTCCATCATCCCGCCCTACAGGACTTACATCACCTATCAGGAATACATGATCCCCGGGCTTCTGGGCATGGTGCTGCTTTTCAACAGCATGCAGTCGTCGCTTTCGCTCGTCTATGACCGGGAAATGGGGACGATGCGGCTGCTTTTGACCGCGCCTCTGCCGCGGTGGTACCTGCTTTTGTGCAAGCTGATCGGCGGCGCTGCCCTTTCCACGCTTCAAGCCTATGCGTTTCTGCTCGTTGCCTGGCTGTTCCGCGTTCGACTTCCCGACTGGGGATATCTGCTGGCATTTCCCGCGCTTGTCGCGGCGGCCCTGATGCTGGGAGCGATTGGTTTGCTCCTCTCAGTGTACGTAAGACAGCTTGAGAACTTCGCCGGGACGATGAATTTTGTCATTTTTCCAATGTTCTTTATCTCGTCCGCGCTCTACCCACTCTGGAAACTGCAGGAAAGTGGAGCGGAATATCTTTACCAGATCGCTCTCGCCAACCCGTTCACCCATGCGGTGGAACTGATCCGCTTCGCGGCCTATGGCCAGTTAAACGGCACAGCCCTGATCGTAATCTTAGCAATAAGCATTGTCTGTTTTCTGTTTGCCGTGGCCGGTTACGATCCGCAACGCGGTTTCATCAGACGACGTGGAGCTGCGGAGGTTTAGACCTTTTGTGGATGATTTCAGGTTGTCTGCACACAAACGCGTTGAGATCCGCGGCCGCTGATGTCACTGCCCGTACAGGTGGGAAAGTAACCGCTGAGGTCGTCGCGGCAGCGCGTTAAAAATTTGGCATCCCTCGATCAACTGTTTCGGCTTGCTGCACGGTTTAGAAGACGCATCGTACCCCAACGGCGTTAGCTCACCGGTTCCAGCCGTTCTTTTTCATATTCTTGCGCAACGCGTCGCTGATCACGATCGGCTCGCAATGCCCGGGCGTGCCAGCGTCCTGGCCACTTCCCTTCGAGTCGTTTGTGATCTCGATCGACGCCTTGATCACGTGCGGCTTGGTGATGCCAGTAAATCCACATCGTGGCCATACTCGCGGCCCAGCTCGGCTATGAACGGTTCCTAAGAGCGACCGTTGCTTTCGCGGAAGGGATGCACATAGTTGAGATCAGCCATGACCTAGCCGGCACGTTCGGCAAGCTGCAACTGCGTCGAACCGCGCAGAACCTCAGGATCATGGATCGGCTTCAATGCTTCGTAGAGCCTCATTTCGATGCGAACTACGCAGGAAGGAAGTCCCGCCTTTGGAAAGGACGCCGATCGGCTCCACGCGCTGGCCGTTGGCGGCGCCCAGCCGAGTTTGGGCTGCGGCTCCGGTCATTCCGGTGACGATCTTCCATTCCGCGATAGCGTTGAGGCTGTGAAGACGAATAGCGAGAGCTGAGCGAACAAAATGCGGATGGCAGAGAAGATGGAGACGAATCGGAGCAACGACCCCGGCGATCGGAAGCCCTGCATCAGATATTGTCCGGAGCCGACGCAACACCGGCGGCCAAGCGCTTGCTAACAAGGAAGCAGGGCGGTTTCTCCGAAGAGCATGATCACCGACAAACTGCGTTCTTATTGGGCAGCAGAACGCCGGGTCATGCCGGATCCGAGCATCGATCCCATAAAGGCTTGAATAACCGCGCCGATAATTCGAATGTGCCGCTGCGAAAGCGGGAACGAATGATCGAGCACATAGCCGTCCTGATCGACCGCGCGCCACAGCCGGTATTTGTGCCGACGATGGAGACGACGACTTCGCCAGATACCAGACATCATTCAGTAACGGCCATTCCCTGTGCGTCGGCCTCGCCTCCTCGGCCGAGGTCGATGAACGCCATGTGCAGAGTCAGCTCGGTCACGCCAGCGCCGAGATGACGCGAAAATACCAGCGCCGCCGCGACCGATTCCGCATCAATCTCACAAAGGCGGCAGACTCTGAAGGGCCCTCCCCCGCGCGCCTCCTAAGGAGAGGTCAGCGCCAGGATAGCTGGTCCTTGGGGAGTCGGCCGCTTGGATCGAACACCGTCACCTTGTGTGGCAGATCTGCTCCCCATTTCCAAAGCACAAGGTTCCGATCGTCCGTTCAGTGCCCGGCGCGAAACTTGGTACGAGAATGCCTGTGATACCCCTTGGCGTGAGCCGGTCATATATCGACCACGAGGCCGGGCGATCACCAATGGCCATGGGCGCCGCCCATGAACAGGCCATCTCTTCACCTACCGCATGTTGTTTTCGTTCCTGCTCAGTGGTCAGATCCGCGACATCCTCACAGTCGATTTCATAGGAGCACAGAACGCACGGATCAATCCGACGGGCAAAACCCTGGTTGGCTTCCTCGACCGCCGTCATGATGCCCAAAGCCAAATAGAGTGCCGGGCTCCCTTTGGGTTGAAGCGCCCCCTCTGATGGCTGCGCCATCGCCCGAAATTGGCTTAGACCCCTTGCATCTACATCCCTTCGGTTCAGGCATGCGCTGGTGCCGCGTCCTCAGGCACTTGGCCGCGCACGTGGATATCCCGGCTCGAGATGAAGGTATAGAACATGGGCACCACGAACAGCGTGAACATGGTGCCTATCAGGATTCCCGAGAAGATGACGAGGCCCATGGAGTAACGCGCCGCCGCACCTGCACCCTGCGCCAGGATCAACGGCACGACGCCAAGCGCCATTGCTGCCGTGGTCATCAGGATCGGGCGCAGGCGCACCCTGGCGGAGGCGACGATCGCCTCCCGCCGAGAGAGCCCATGCACCTCGCGCTGCTGGTTTGCAAACTCCACAAGCAGGATGCCATGCTTCGTAATGAGGCCGATCAGCGTGATAAGCCCCACTTGCGTGTAGATGTTGAGCGTGCCGAGGCCCAGGTTCAGCGGCACGATCGCGCCGAAGATCGAGAGCGGCACCGACATCATGATGATCAGCGGATCGCGGAAGCTCTCGAATTGGGCGGCGAGCACCAGGTAAATCACCACCACCGCCAGAATGAAGGCGACAAGGATGGTGTTGCCCTGCTCCTTTTCCAGGCGCGACTGCCCCGAATAATCCAGGAAGAAGCCTTCCGGCAGCGTCGCCCTGGCGACCTCTTCGATGGTCTGAAGGCCGGTACCTGTGGTGACGTCTGGGCGCGGCAGCGCCGATATGGTGGCCGAGTTGAGCTGATTGAACTGCTCGATCGCGGCTGGAGATGCATTCGTCTTAATGGACACCACCGCCGAGAGCGGCACCATGCCTCCAGTCGCGCTTCGCACGAAGTACCCTCCGAGGCTTTCCGGGTTTGAACGGTAGGCCTCCGGCACCTGCGTGATGATATCGTAGCTGTTCGAATCGCGGTCGAACTGCGCCATGGAGCCGCCGCCGACCAGAGCACCGAGAGTCCGACCAATCTCGCTCGCAGGGATGTTAAGAGCGGCGGCGCGCTCTCGATCTACCGAAACGGTGACCTGGGGCGCGTCGAACGCCATCGAGTTCTGCACGACGATGAAGCGGCCGCTTTGCTGAGCCTTGTTCTTGATCTCCTCGGCGATCTCATAGACCTGGCTTGGATCGCCCGTCGTCTGGATCACCACCGAAATCGGCAGGCCACCGCCAGTGCCGGGCAGCGTAGGCGGCGCGAAGACGAACGCCTCCACCCCGGCCACTTTGGAGATGCGCTGCTGAATGTCCTGTTGGATTTCCTTCTGCGAGCGGTTCCGGTCAGCCCAATCCTTGAACGCCCAAAGGGCGATGGCGCTGTTCGTCGAGCCGCCGAAGCCGACGATGGAGAAATCCACCCTGAGCTCGGGCAGGTCGTTCGTCAGATCGCGCATCTGCGTGGTGTAGAGATTGGTGTACTCCGATGTGGCATAGCGCGGCGCGTTGACGATAGAGAAAAGCGCCCCGACATCCTCCTCCGGCGCCAGCTCGCTCGACGTCTTGAAGAAGAGAAATCCGGTGAGGCTCACAAGCGCTATGACGATCATCAGTGTCACAGGCCGGTATTTAAGCGAGCCGGAGACCAGCCTTTCATACCGGTTTTCCAGCCGCGTGAACGTGCGGTCCACAAAGCTTTGGAACCGGCTGTGGGAACCGGACTTGAGAATGCGCGCGCTCATCATCGGCGTGATGGTGAGCGCCACGATACCGGAGATGACAACCGCACCCGCGAGCGTGAAGGCGAACTCCCGGAATAGCGAACCAGTCAGGCCGCCGGTGAAGGCGAGAGGCGCGAAAACCGCAGCCAGCGTGATCGTCATCGCGACGACGGCACTGGAAATCTCCTTCATGCCGGTGAAGGCGGCCTGGAACGGGCTCATGCCCTCTTCCATGTGGCGATGGATGTTCTCCACCACCACGATGGCGTCGTCGACGACAAGACCGATGGCCAGCACCATTGCCAGAAGCGACAAAAGGTTGATCGAGAAGCCAGCGAGGAAGAGCAGAAAGCAAACGCCGATGAGCGACAGGGGTATTGTGACGATCGGCATCAGCACCGACCGGAAAGACCCGAGGAACAGAAGAATGACGATCACCACAATGGCGACCGCTTCGCCGATCGTCTTGAACACTTCCTCGATCGAGGCGCTGATCGACTCGGTCGCATCATAGACCACTTCCATGTTCATGCCTTCTGGAAGCGTGGCCTGGATTGCCGGCATTTCCGCGATGACAGCGTCGGCGGTGTCCAATGGATTGGCGGAGGGCGTCGGAAAGATTCCGATGAAGGTGCCCGGCCGGCCGTTGAAATTCACGATGGTTTCGGTGCTTTCGGCCGCAAGTTCCACATCGGCCACGTCGCGCAGCCGCACCACCTCGTCACCCTCCGATTTGAGCGGCAGCGCGGCAAAGGCATCCGGCGTTTGCAGCGTTGTCTCGGTGGTAATCGGATAGGCAACATACTCGTTCTTCGTCTTGCCCGGAGCGGAAAGAAAGTTGGATGCGTTGACGGCGCTGACCACCTCTCCGGCCGTGACGCCGCGCGCGGCAAGCCGGATGGGATCGATCCAGATGCGCATCGCGTAGTTCTGCGCGCCGATGATCTGGACTTCGGCCACACCCTGAATGGTCGACACACGCGGCCGGATCACCCTTTCGATGTATTCGGTCAGCTGCTCCGGCGTCATGTTCGGGTTCTGCAACGCGATGTACATGATCGCGAATTGCATGCCCGTTCCCTTGACGATGGTCGGATCGTCCGCGTCTGAGGGAAGCTGCCCGCGCACCTGCTGGACCTTCGACATCACCTCTGTCAGGGCAGCGTCCGAATCGGAGCCCAGCTGCATCTGCACCGTCACCACGCTTGTTGAAGGGCGGCTCTGCGACGAAACGTAATCGATATTCTCCGTGGTCGAGACGGCGGCCGCGATCGGCGAGGTGATAAAGCCCTGGATGAGATCTGGACTTGCACCGGGATAGGTGGTCGTCACCGTGATGACCGTCTCCTCGACCTCCGGATATTCACGAACCGAGAGATTGAAGAGGCCTTGGATACCCAGGAGCAGAATAAGGAGGGCGAGCACCGTGGAAAGCACGGGCCGCCTTATGAAAAGGGCCGAGACATTCATTGGTTGCTGCTCCCGATCTGCATGGGCTGCACCGTGTTGTCGATCGTGACCCGTGCGCCGTTCGTCAAACGGTTCTGACCTGCATTTACCACTACGTCTCCGGCGTTGAGACCTTCGGCAATCTCGACGGAGCCGTTGGCGCGGCGCCCGGTTTTGACGAAGACCTGGTCAATAACGAAGATCTCGCTTTCACCGGCTTGGCCGCCCGCTTCGCCGGAATTTGCACCGGTATTCTCCGCCGCGCCTTCCTGCTGCTGCCCTGCCGCGGGGGTCTGATTGGCAGACCCTTCCGTATTCTGATTTTCCGCCGGACGAAGCCGGTACACGTAGTCGCCATAAAGGCTTGTCACCAAGGCGGTCTGCGGAACGGCAATGACATTTTCTTCTGCCGGAAGCTCGACCCTCACCCGCACGAATTGACCTGGATTGAGCCTGCCCTCAGGGTTTGTGACCTCCGCTCGCACCGAAACAAGGCGCGTGGATGGATCGATTTTCGGATCGATGCCGATGACCTTGCCCGCAAAAGGCATGTCATCCTCGGTCAATCCAAGCCTCACCGGCTGCCCGATCTTAAGTTCTTCGAAGCGCTGCTCGGGAACCGTGAAATCCACCCGCATCGTTTCCAGATCCTGCAGCGTGGTGACCGTGGTGCCCGGCGTCAGATACTGACCAAGGTCGATCCGAGGAATGCCGATCGTGCCATTGAAAGGTGCGATCAGCACCCTCTGGTTCAATGCCGCCTGCAGGCTTTGCACGCGCGCGGCGGAAGCTGCGGCGGCCGCTTCTGCCTCGTCGAGGCTTGATTGGGAGCCAACGCCACGCTGCTGTAGGGCGCGGGCGCGCTCCAATGTCTGCTGATCCAAGGCTGCTTGGGTTTGCGCGGCGGCGAGATCTGCCTTCTGCGCCTCATCGTCCAGCCGCATGAGAACGTCGCCGGCATTTACGCGGTCATTCGCCTTGAACAGGATTTCCTCGACGATACCGTTCGTCTCGACGGTGAGATCCACGCCATTGGCGGCCGCCATCGTACCGATCGCCTCGATACTGGGCCTCCAGGTGGATGGCTCCACCGTTGAGGTGGACACCGTCAATGTCGGCGCCTGCATCGTCGCGAAAATCTGCTGGATCGCGCGATCGCGAAAGATATTGAAGCCAACAAGTGCTCCTGCAACCAAGGCGACGAGCACGAAAGCGATGATGAAGCGTTTGACCATTGGTAGGTTTTCCGTCCGCGGAACTCTTGCTTGTTGGGAGACTTGGTTCCCCGCGTCCAAGCGGCAAGTTGTGAAAATCGTTGAGTTACTGTACCGTCTGGACGGTTCTGTCAACAGGCCCCTCGGAAATTGGCATGGCACCCGGTAAGAACACCAGGCAGAAGATATTGAATGCGGCGACCGAGCTCGCCAAGATGGAAGGCTCGGCGCATCTATCTCTGGATGCAGTTGCCGCCCGCGCGGGCATTTCCAAGGGAGGGTTGCTCTACAATTTCCCCACCAAGTCGGCACTGCTTAAGGCGCTCGTTCAGCAATATATAGATGATTTCAAAATCGCGCTTGAAGAAAAGTTGAGGCACACAAAGAAGCCACTCGCATTGGAGTATCTTGATCTAATCAAGGAAGAGCTACAGCAAACAACACCGCCGCCTTCAGGGCTGCTTGCTGCACTGGCGGAAGATCCTGAACTGATGGCTCCAATCAGGACGTTCAAGCGCGAGATGCTCGACCGGATGAGTTCGGAATGCGACGGCAAATCCGTCCTGATCGTCTTCTTGGTATTGGAAGGCCTGCGCTGCGAGAAAATGTTCGGCACCGAAATTCTGGAAAAGTCCGAGTACGAAATCGTGCTGAAGAGCCTTCGCCACATGCTGCAACGAGGCTGACCGGTTCTGGAAATACCGGCCGACTTGTCATCGACCCTCACCGCCGGTGCCGAACGTGAGCCATCAAAGGCTCTGAGATTCGAGACAAACATGGAATGTGATCCAGGACAGTCCGGGCCGACCTATGCCGGCTGGCGGATGCCCTGGCGCGTTATGCAGGCAAAGATATGCATTGGGCTGGAGTGAACACGAGCGATGGATCTCGCACCTGAACCACGGACGCCGCAGCGCTGGGTAGCTGAAACGGGCGAACGGCGCATTCGCGATACGATCACGCCGCTGGTGCTCTACCCACGCGCCAAGCAGACGCCGGATTGACCGTGCCTGCTCCTCGATACTCGGGCGCGGAACGCTCTATGATTCGACGGTAATGGAATCGACTCGGTCCGGATAAAAAGCCAGGCGGCCTTTGATTGGTGCCACGGCCTCATGAGGGGTCTCATAGCTCCAGATCGCATTGACCGAGCGCTCGCCGCCCATTGGAATGCTGTAATAGCTGGCATCGCCCTTATAGGCACAGTAGGTTGTGTGTGTAGTGCGCTCCAGCAGGTCCATCCTGACATCCTGACGCGGAATATAATGCACCGGGGGGCGGTTGCTTTCGTATAGCGTCACCGCATCACGCGTATCGGCAATCACCACTCCGCCGAGCATCACCACGACGCGATGCGGGTTGTGTTCGATGTCGATCGGGTGATCTGGCCCTGGGATTTTCACCGGTTTTTCGGTCATTTCTTGCTCCTAAAATGCGGCGCCTGTTAACGGCAACAAAATGCCCCCGCCGTAGCTGTGGGCGGGAGCAGGTAGTGGTGCGGCTAGACCGCCTTGAAGTAGTTGAACTGCCAGTTATTGCCGTCGGGCAGGACGGCTGGCTGCAACGATGCCTGATAGCCCAAGGCGAATACGTCATTGGTCAACCAGACCATCGACGCTGTTTCATCCATAAGCTGTTGCAATTCGATGATCTGCTTGACACGGCTTTCGCGGTCGAGATTACGACCACTTTCTTCCTGGATGCGGGCAAATTCCGGGCTATCCCAACGCTGCCAGTTCCAGTCGCCGATCTGGTTCGGCAGAAACCAGCGGGCATTGTAAGTGGGGTCCGGATTGGCGTTGAAGCGAAGGATGAACAGTTCGAGTTGCTCGCCCGATTCCCCTTTGCCCGAAGACCAGAAGGTGCCGGCTTCGCGCTGATCGATTTCGATATTGATACCGACTTCCTGCAGCAGGGTCGGTGAACTGGATTTCGCCGGCCCGCAGCGCTACCTCTGCGGTCTTCTGGTTGGAGATATAGACCAGGTTGCAGGTATCGAAGTCGGGCGTATAGGCCGTGAATTCTGGATTGCGCACCAGGGTCACGCCGCGATGGTCCTCATAGGCCGACACCATATAGGGGCCCGAGCCGATCGGCTTGCGGCTGTGCTCCTTGCCAAGCGCGGCGACAGCCTTGCGCGACTGGATCGCACCGGACGAGCCGGTGAAAATGACACCCCAGATGCTCGGCGAGGGCTTAGACAGGATGATGCTGCCCGAATAGGTGTCGTGCACCTGCACTTCCACCAGCGCCGACCAGTCTTCCTTGTAGCTCGACACTCTGCCGTCCGCATCCGGGGTGATGTAGCGCTCGAAGGAGAATTTGACGTCATCGGCTGTCATTTCGCCGTAGCCATCGGTGAACATCTGACCCTTTTTGAGCGTAAAATCGATCTGGAGTGGGGAGACCTGCTCGATGCTCTCGGCCGCGTCCAACTCATATTCGTAGGAGTTGGGAATATAGCTCACCAAGCGCTGGAATACGGCGCGGATGATATTGCTGTCGGTGGTGCCCGCCATGAACGGGGGGTCAAGGTTTTGAATTTCGCGGCTGATGCGGATGGAAAGGGTCCGCTGATCCTGCGCCCATGCGAAACCAGCGGGCAGCGCTGCCGTGCCGGAGAGGCCAGCAATGCCAGCGAGAATGGATCGGCGGGTAAAGTTCGTACTTGTTAACATGTCCTACGCCTCGGTGATCTGTTTGATATCGTGGTCTACTCGGCAGGAACTTCGGCTTTCCGGTGCGCACCAGAAAGCTCCAGGGAATAGGGAAAAAGGCACCGCACCAGCGAGCCGGTTTCCGTTCTGGTCAGCTCCGGTACGGTTTGGGCGCAGGCAGGTTGCGCCACCGGGCAGCGGGTATGGAAGCGGCAGCCCGATGGCGGCCTGGCATTGCTGGGCATCTCGCCCTGCAGGATAATCGCATTGGCGGCCCCGCCTGCCGACAGCAGCGGATTGGTCGATAGTAGCGTGGTGGAATAGGGGTGGGCCGGCCGCTCGAACAGCGTCTCCGTTGGCGCATCCTCGACGATCTGGCCGAGATACATCACGATGGTGCGCTGCGTCACTCGCTTGATCACATGCAGATTATGGCTGACCATGATGAAGGTCAGATTCATCTCGCGCTGGAATTCCAGAAGCAGGTTGAGCAGTTCGCCCTGCACTGACACGTCGAGGCCGGCGGTCGGTTCATCGGCCACCAGGACCGAGGGGCGCAACAGCAGTGCGCGGATCACACCAACGCGGCGCGCCTGACCGCCGGAAATCTCGTGCGGATAGCGTTCGAGGATCGATACCGGCAGGCGCAGCCGCTCCAGCAAGGTGTGGATGCGCGCCTCGGTTTCCTGCCGGTCGAGACCATGAATGGCGACCGCTTCCCGCATCAGCCCGCCGATTGTCATACGCGGCGAGAGCGTCGCGACCGCATCCTGCATCAGCATCTGGATCTGGCGGCGGAATGCCCAGGAGTCGGCTTTGAGTGCTTGCTGCACCGACTGGCCGACCACTTGAACATCGCCGTCGGTGGCCCGTATCAGCCCGACCAGCAGGCGGCAAAGCGTGCTCTTACCGGAGCCGGATTCGCCGACGATGCCAACGGTCTCGCCGTCATCGATCTCCAGCGACACCCCATCGAGCGCCCGTATGGAGTTGAGATAGATTACGCTTGTCCTGTCCAGGCGGACGGAGGTGCCGGTCGTCATGTGATATCCTCAAGCCGGGCGCAGGCGGCCAATTGCCCCTTGAACGGCCGCAGAGCCGGCATGGCGCGCTCGCACTTCTCGACGGCGTAGCTGCAACGTGGCGCAAAGATGCAGCCGGGGGGCGTGTCCACCGGCTCGGGCACCTTTCCGGGAATAAAGGCCAGCGGCACGTTCCGCGGTTGGTCGTCGATTTCGCAGCCGATCAGCGCACGGGAATAAGGGTGCAGCGGCTTTGCCAGCACATCGCGCACGGCGCCAAGCTCGACGAGATGGCCGCCATACATCACCGCGACCTCGTCGCAGAGCTGCAGCACGGTGCCCAGGTTGTGCGAGATGAAGATGATCGATCCCGAAAACTCATTGCGCAGGCGCCGCAGCAAATCGATAATCTGGGCCTCGATAGTGGCATCTAGCGCCGTGGTCGGCTCATCGGCGATCAGAATATCGGGCTGGCACAACAGCGCCATGGCGATCATGACTCGCTGGCGCATGCCGCCGGACAGCTGTCCGGGATAGTCCTTCATACGGCGCTCGGCATCAGTAAGGCCAACCTTGGCCAAGGCCGCACTCGCCCGCTTGACAGCGTCTTCCTGTGAGGTGCCGGGGTAGCGGTTCTGCACCACATCGACCAATTGCGTGCCGACGCGGAATACTGGGTTCAGCGCCGTCATCGGGTCCTGGAAGATCATGGCGAGCTTGTTGCCGCGGACGCTCTGCATATTGGCGCTGCTCAGCGTGAGCAAATCGACGCCATCGAGCATGACGCTTCCCTCGGCCTTCAGCCCGGGAGCCAGAAGACCCATGATGGTGCTGACCAGGCTGGACTTGCCCGAACCCGATTCCCCCACAATGCCCAGAATCCGGCCGCGCTCGACCGAGAGATTGATGCCGCGCAGGATTGAAGCAGTGCCCCTATCGGTCTTGGCCGTCAGGCGCAGATCGGTAATGGACAAAAACGGCTCAGTCATTCTTGCCTCCACGCTGCGAACGTGGGTCGATGGCATGGCGCAGGGCTTCCCCGAACATGGTGAAGGCCAGAGTGGCGATCGCCAGAGCCGTGCTGGAGATCAGCACCGGCAGCACCGACTTGGAGATATTTTGATAGCCGTCCTGCAGCAGCCCGCCCCAGCTCGCCAGCGGCGGACGCAGGCCCAGTCCCAGAAACGACAGGCTGGCTTCGATGGCGATGACGATCGGGATATCGAGCGAAGCGATGACGATCAGCGGCGCCAGGATATTGGGCACGATATGAAAGAACAGGATGCGCAGCTCGGAGGCGCCGAACACCGTTTCGGCTTCAATATAGGGCTCGTTTTTGACCGAGAGCACCTGCGCCCGCGCAACGCGCCCATAATGGGGCACAAGGCTGGTGGCTATGACGATGATCAGCATTGGCATCGATGAACCGAGCACGGCGACGGCGGCCATGGCCAGGATCACGCTGGGAAAGGACGATACGGAATCGAAGGAGATCAGGATGAAGCGCTCGATGGGGCCTGGTACATAGGCCGACAGAATGCCGAGCGTCATACCAATGGCCAGGGCGATCGCGATCACCGAAAGCGCCACCACGACGGCTACCTGCGTGCCATAGATGTGGCGGCTCAGCAGGTCGCGTCCAAGCTGGTCGGTTCCCAGCCAATGCTCGGCCGACACCCCGGACAGACGATTGATGAGGTCGAGCTTGTTCGGATCGTAGGGCGCCAGCAACGGCGCGAAGAGCGCCACCAAAAGGATTGTCGTCACTAGCGCCAGGCCGATGGCGCCGCTTGGATACTGCGCCGTCCGGCGCAGCGTATTGAGAAGAATGGAGATGTTTCTCGTCATACTCACCGCCGGTTGTATCGGATACGAGGGTCGAAGAACGAATAGCTGAGTTCAGTCAGCAGATTGATGGCGACGAAAATGACCACGACGATGAAAACCGAGCCCTGCAGCACGGAAAAGTTGCGCGCCTGCAAGGCAGCGTAAAGCACGCTTCCCAGTCCCTGGCGCGCGAAGATGATTTCGATCAGCACCGCGCCGCCCAGCAGCCGCCCGATGCCCATGCCGATAATTGCCAGCGTGGGAATAATGGCGTTCTTGAGGGCGTATTTATAGTGGATCATGTTTTCGCGCAGGCCATAGGCCCGGGCGGTGCGGACATAGTTCTGCCCCAGCGCTTCCAGCATCGAAGTGCGCACGAGCCGGGCGATCAGCCCGATCCACCCCAGCGCCAGCGCGACCGTCGGCAGGACCATTCGGGCCAGCTGATCGCGCAGATCCGCAGAATCGGAGACGCCCAGCACAGGCAGCCAGTTAAGCCAGATCGAAAAGACGATGAGCAGGAAAATGCCTAGAATGAAGCTGGGAACCGACACAACGACGACTGAAATCATGGCCATCAGCGTGTCGGCGACCGAACCTTTGTGCACCGCGCCATAAACGCCGGCCGGAATGCCGATCAGGCAGGCCAACGCCATCGAGCCGAGGGCCAGCGCGAACGTGTGCGGCAGTGCAGCCCAGACGATGGCGTTGACACTGCGTCCGGAAATCACGTCGGTGCCGAGATTGCCCGCGGCAACCTGGGTGAAAAAACGCCACAGGCGCACATAGATCGGCTGGTCGAGCCCCATTTCAGCGATAAACTGGCGGGCATATTCCGGCGTCGCCATAGGTCCAAGCAGCGCGGTAGCGGGATCACCCGGCACCACGTTGAGCAGAATCACAATGACCAACATTGCGCCGAAGACCGACATGACGGCCGTCAGAACGCGATTGAAGACGTAACTTTCAAATAGCCGCAATCGACTTCCCCTCACGTTTGCAGCGCATGATGCGAGAAACAGAGCGCGCATTTTTCCACCCGCCATCTCAGCGTGGCGGCTTGAGGGGATGATATCGTGACACTCGCATCACATAATATCCCAAATTCGGAACACTCTATCTTACCCACCCTGAATTGTCTGACGATATCCAGCAATATCAATGGTTTATGATGACAACCACAAAGCATGCCGGGGATTACGCCCTTCATAGGACAGCACTCAGGGAGCCGGCGGAAGCATCGGCATGCGGCTGAACTAGCCTCGGGCCGTGCAAGGCCGCAGGGCAAGCACTATGCCGACCGTAGAACAGAGTGCCCCACCGGCAATAAAAGTGCCGGGCATGCCGAGCCAGTCGCCTGTCGCACCCACAATAAGCGAGCCGAGCGGCACGATGCCAAGCAGCATCATGGAATACATCGCCATGATCCTGCCGCGCAGGGCCGGTGGCGCAAAATGCTGCAGCAGCGTGTTGGACGACAGATTCTGGGATAGGATCGACAGGCCGAGCGGTAGTGCCAGCAGCGCGGTTACCCAGTAAAGGCCCGAAAAGCCCATGCCGATCAGCACCAGCCCCAGCGCCACGGTCGACCAGGCAGGAAAGACATTGAGTTGCTCGATGCGATCACGGACGGTCAGGGCAAGCACCGCGAGCATGGCCCCCAACCCAGTCAGGCTCATCAGAATTCCCGCCGCATCGGCATCCCGCCCCAGCATGTCGCGGACCAGCACGGGCAGGAAGTAGAAATAGGGCACCGAACAGAAGCTGCAGGTTGCCACCAGCACCAGCAGTCGCCCGATCTCCGGGCGTGCCCGCACAAAGGCAAAGCCCTCGGACATATCCCCAAAGAAGCTCTTACGCGCGACGGGAATGCGTTGCGGCGGGCGTATTCGGCTCAGCACGAAGATCATGGGTAGATAGGCCAGCCCCTTGAGTACGAAGCACCAGCCCTCGCCGGCCATGGCCACCACTGCGCCCCCGACCGCCGGACCGATCAGTCGCGCCATGTTGAACAGCATGGAATTGAGCACAATGGCATTGCGCAGGTCGTCAATTCCGACCAGTTCCGCTACGAATACCTGCCGCGCGGGATTGTCGAAGGCGGCCAGGATGCCCAGCCCCAGCGTGGTCACCACCAGCAGGTGAACGGTGACTGTCCCGGTCAGAGTTGCAATGGTCAGGATCGTGACCAGCACGACATAGCCGGCCTGCAGCAGGATCAGCAATTTGCGCAGGTTCATCCGGTCGATGATCGTCCCGGCGACCGGACTCAGCAGGAAGGTCGGACCCATGTCGCACACGGCCAATACGCCGAGCATCCAGGGCGAACCGCTCAGCCGCCACATCAGCCAACCCATTGCGATGGAATGTATCCAAGTGCCGATCAGCAGCGGAATCTGAGCGAGGAAATAGCGCTTATAATCGGGATTGCGCAACGCGCGGCTGATTCGTGCCCAACGGGCGCCCTGGCTCTCCACGTCGTCCGGCACCCAATTCCTCCCAGTTGCGGGTCCCAACCCAGGGTCGGTTTCCCGCGGCTCGCTCCTTACGACGACAGACTTGAATCGAGAGCGAAGAAGCCGTCGATCTCCGGGAGGCTCGCAAGGCTCAGCAATCCCGCCATGCTCGCCTCCGCAGCCAGACCGCTCTCGATGGCCCCGATCTCCTGCGATAGCGGCCGGTCCGCGCGCTGGAAGCCAGCGCGGGTGCGCACCAGGTCATAGATCAGCTTGGCAACACCCTTTGGCGCGTCCCCGGTAATGTCGATGGCCTGCGCGGTGAGCACGCTTTCGAGCGCCGCAAGTTGGCGCAAGGCCGATACCTGCTGTTCGAGGCGCTCCACCACCAGCGGCAGGAATGTCGCTTCGTCCTCCTGCCCGTCCGCCAGCACCATGATCTGGGCGGAAACTGGCGAGGCCAGCGACAGAACTCGCGCGAACAATGCGCCCGCCAACTTGATGACCGGTCCCATGCCGGTGGCAATCTCGCCATGTGGCACCAGATTGACCGGCAGGCCGCGCCGCCCGCCATTGCCCAGCAGCACGCAACGGTTGAAGCCGTTGCGCGCCACGTGAGCGATAGCCATTTGCGCCGTTTGCAGGAAAAGCGTGACATCGAGCGGCAGCGATCCGCCCGAAGTCAGAACCCGCCCATTGACCACTACCGGATTGTCGTCGGTACGGCCGGTTGCCGCCAAGATGGTGTGCCCGGCCGCAACGAGCCCATCAAAAGCCGCCCCGAACACCTGCGCCATCATGCGCAGGCTCAACGGGTCCTGCACATGGGTGGCTTCGGACCACCCCCAAACTTCCGCATTGTCGTAGAGCCAGACTCCCACCATTGCCTTGCACGCCCCATCCAGCTGGCTAGCGGCCAGCCAGGGGTCGCGTGAGGCGCCCAGAGCCCCCGCCGAGGTCAGCCCGACAGCCAGCGCCATGCGGAACACGCCGGCCGCCTCGCGTATGGCATGAGCGGCTGCGGCATAGGCGATAGCATTGGTGGAAATGGAGGCGAGGCTGTCGCGTGGCGCAAAGGTCATGGGTACGATGCCCGCCTGGGACAGCGCCAGCTCTGCCGGCATGCGACGGCCGCGGGCATACACCTCCCCTGCCCCGGTCAGCACTGCGCCAATCTGGCCCATAAGTCCGATATCGGCGCAGCCGATCGAACCGGTGCGCCGCACCACGGGCACCAGATCGGCACGCATCATGGCCAGATAGATATCGACCAATTCGCCGGAGACACCGACATGCCCGTTCAGGGCCATATTGATGCGGATCGCCATAGCGCTGCGGATAACCGCTGGCGAAAAGGTCTCGCCGGTCCCGAAACTATGCGCGTGGACAAGGCTGAAATTGAACAGGTCCTGATCGGCAGCGGTCCAGGACACATCCTTCATCGCGCCGACGCCGGTCGTCGCGCCATAAACCGGGCGGCCGGCCGCGATATGGTCTTCGAGGACCTGTCGCGCCGCGCGCACTCGCCGCATCGCCTCGTCATCGGCGGTCAGCTCGATCTTGCCGGCTGCTATGCTCGCCAATTGAGCAAAGCTGAACGGCTTGCCCTTTAGTTCGAGAACGGTGCGCGACGCCAGCATTGCCCAGAAGCCATCCCCAATGATGACCCAGCACTACTGGATTGGCCTCACACCGGTGATATCCTAAATTCGGAACGGGAGATGTTGCTAGCGGAACCGGGCCGACAGGACAGGGGCCGGCGCTCTTTGTTCAGCGGCGGCATGGCAAAGTCCTGCATAAATCCCACGATGTTTTCCACAAGGCCGGCGCCAGATCCTTTCTGCAGCGTGTTAAGAGGCTGGCTGAGCGACATCCAAGCTGGCCCCCTCTCCACATCAGGGATCGATGATGGCCACTTCTCCGGGGGAAGTTCGCTCAACCTTTCCCCTTCTTTATCCATTTAGTCATTCACGATCGAATCGATGGCGCTTTCGAGCGCTTTCGACGCCTCGGCAACGGTGCGCTCCGCAGCTTCCACCTTTGCCTGCTGCGCAGTCGTGACGCCCAGGAGAGAGGCGGCGCTGCTCGTCACGGCGGAGGGAGCAGGACTTCCTTCATTCGTCCTGCGCTCCACAAAGGCGCGCACATCGACAGCATCGGCAATGTCAAAGCCGTCGAGGTCCTCGGCGGTAATTTGCGCTTCTGCCAGCGCTGTTCGCAACGAAGCGAGATCCACTTGGTCGGGCGGCAGGCGCCGCTCGGTCGCAAGTCGAACGAGGATCGAAACGACATGGTGGGCTTCACGCCAGTTCAGCCCGAGATGCCGCACCAAGGCACTCGCGACATCGGTCGCCTGGCTCCAGCTGTTTTCCGTAAGGCGCATGGCGCGTTGTGGATCGATTTCGGTGCTGGCGATGAGATCGGCCATCTGTGGCAAGCGCTTGATGATTTTGCCGACGAGTGCCCAGACGGCGTTTTCTGCCGTCTTTCGCGCGTGCACTGACTGCCCGGTGGTTCCGAACTCTGTTCCGCTTACCAACAGCAAAGTGGAGGCCGCTTCAGCGCCCATGGCGCGCAATTCATGCAGAAAGCTCGGATTCCTCTTCTGTGACATGATCGAGCTGGTGTCGCAGAAGCGGTCTGGAATAGCCGCTATGCCTGCTTCCTGGGTGGACCAGAACAGCAAATCCTCCGCCAAGCGGCCCATATTCGCGCAGAGCAAGGAAAAGATCGACACATATTCGGCAAACACGTCGTTGCTCAATGTGGCGTCCATCGTATTGACGAGGATGCCGTCAAATCCGAGCAATGTCGCGACACGGCTCCGATCGATGGCAAAGTCAGTGCCGGTCGCCACAGCGGCGCCGGCAGGCGACAAGTTAAGCCGGTCGAGACCGCCCAGCAGCCGCTGCGTATCCCGGTGAAACACGTTTGCCCACATCATCAGCCAATGTGCATAGGTGGTGGGCTGCGCGGGCTGTCCATGGGTGTAAGCAGGTATGATGCAATCGAGATAGTCGGGCGCTGTATTGAGAATGGTCAACTGCACGTCAATCAGTTGCCTTGCCATGGAAAGTACAGCCGTTCTGAGAACTATTCTCCTGCTCACACCGGCAAGATCGGCCGAACTCCTGCCAAGATGGATAGTGCCGCCCAGCTTGGGGCCCAGCCGCTCAGTCAGGTAATATTCGCCCGAATGCAGCGCGCCACCCACGCGCATCCTGGTGGCGACGGCACCTTCCTTTTCCATATGACGGAGCGCGCTCAGCATAAGTGCGCCGTCCTGCCGCCCCACAAGCCCTTGCTCGACCAGCATGACGAGATGGGCCTTGTCGAAGGCGTGAACCGCCTCCAGCTTGGTCTCGACCGTCCGTGAATCATACCGGTCCAATCCGCCGACCATGGGCTCGGTTAGCCGGCCGTTAGCGGTGCGTATGAGGGTGGCTGTATTCTCGGTCATAATCCTACCTGTGGGGCGAGTTGGAATGGGTAACGGCACGCCATGGGGTCACCTGCCCCGCAAATGCCTTATCAGCGACGTCCGCACCTGCTCGGGAAGCGCGTTTTTTCGCCACGCCAGGAGCAGAGCCTGGGTGTATTCGTCCGGTATCGGCATTTGCCACAAATCATACGGCAGATGGCCGACAACCGACCTTTGCAGCACCGTGATATAGCCGTAGTCCGAAACCAGCCGGACGATCACCGGTATGGAATCGGACTCGAGGATGTCGAGGCTGTAGAACTCGTCCTTGCTGACGACGTCCGACATGAACCTGTCGCAGACCTGCCTGAGGCCGCTCTTCTTGCTGAGCAAAGCTATTTTCCGGCTGCGGAACAGGGCTTTGAAATCCGGCAGCGGCGGCGCAGCCGCATTGCTGCCGACAACGCAAAGCCTGGATTCGGAAAGAACCTCTTTCTCATATTCCAGCGGAATATTGAGATGATCGAGCAGCACGGCGTCGAAGCGGCGCGATTTGAGGCCGAGCATCAGCTCATCGGCGGTAAGGCCGATGATCGAAAGAGGCTGACGCGGCCGTTCGTCCGCCCATCGCGCCGAGAGCCGCGCGAGCATTTCCGCCACGAAGCTCTCGTGGCCGAGTGGCATGATGGTGCCCAGGCTCCACGTGGATACGGCCCGCCGAAAATGCTCGGCGGCAGCGAATGAAAGCCTGTCCCAAGCGTCGAGAATTCGACCGGCGATAGCCAATACAATGGCTCCATTTTCGGTGCACACCACGCCATGCCGGCTTCGCTTGAATATCTCGAGCCCCAGATGGCGCTCGACATCACCGATTTGCCGCGTGAGCTGGGGCTGCCCCATTGCGATGACCTTGGCCGCCTTTCGGATGCTGCCGCGGTGCGCCACGATGGTTATCCGGCGTAGGGCCTCGATACCGATCGGCGGGATGACCCCGTTTTGCGAGGCCAGACTGCACAGCCGGCGCACCTCGGCATCGATCAGCGCCAAGGCCGGCGCCCGGCGCTCCGCCTCCAACGTGAGGGAAAGAGCCCGGCCTTCTCGGCGCACCATGGGTATGCCGACAGCGTTCTCAAACCGCACCAGCGCGCCGCTGACGGTGGATGGCGACTTGTCTATCAGCCGACCGGCATGGCGTATGGACCCTGTTTCGAAGACGGCGTGCACCATAGTGAGTGTGGGTAGGTCCATCTTGCGGCGTGTCCGAGCTGGCAGTTATTCCCTGACCGGTGGCCAGTATTCTCCACGTTCCGGCCAGGAATAGGGAATGCTGCGGTCCGGGGAGAGCGGAATGTCTACCTTTGTGCCATAGGAATAGCTATCGCGGTGGCTGTCCCTATCGCGCAATCTGAACGCCATATCGCCGGGCAGGACCGCATATGGCTCATGCTTGCCCAGCTCGGCCGCAGCATGTGCCGGCCAATTCGGGTCCCATATGGCGCCGCGAGCGATGGCGATGAGATCGGCTTCGCCGGCCTGCAAAATGGCCTCGGCACGGCGGGGGCTGGTGATCAGGCCAACGGCAAGGGTCGGCATTCTGGCGCCGTGCCGCAGGGCTTTGGAATATTCGACCTGGAATTCGGGGACGCGCGGCACGGGTGGAAAGACGCCATCGCCATTCATGCCGCCGGACGAGCAGTCTATAAGGTCCACGCCGATTTCGCGGAGCTCGGCTGCAAGCGCAATGCTGTCCTCCACAAACCATTGGCCGCCACGCCCATCGACCACCGACATGCGGAAAAACAACGGCTTGTCCGCCGGCCACACCGAGCGGACGGCCTCCGTGACCTCCAGCACGAACCGCATGCGCCCGGAGCGATCGCCGCCATAGGCATCGGTTCTCTTATTGGCCAGCGGGGACAGGAACTGGTGCAGCAAATAGCCATGGCCACCATGGATTTCACAGATGTCGAAACCCGAATCCACGGCCCTGAGGGTGGACTCCTTCCATATGGCCAACATGTCCTTGATATCGGCATGCGACAGTTCATGGGGAACGGAGGCATCGGGGCACCAGGCGACAGGGCTCGGCGCCACCCCCTGCCAAGGGGGCAGTCCCGCCCGGGCATCCTCCTCGGTGAGAGGCTTCCATCCCAACTCTGCCCCGTGACACGATGCCTGGCGGCCGGCATGGCCCAGTTGGACGGCCGGTACGGCACCCTGGGATCTGATGAAGTCCGTAATTCTGCGATAGGATTTCACATGGTCGTCATTGTAGAGTCCGGCACAGGCGTAGGTCTTCCGTCCGCGTTCCTCGACCGCCGTTTCCTCCGTGAAGACGATGCCGGCTCCGCCCACCGCGAACTTTCCCAAATGGACGAGGTGCCAATCGGTGGGCCCGCCCGCTACCGATCGGTACTGGCACATTGGCGCGACAACGATACGGTTCTTGAGACGAACCGAGCGGAGGCTCAGGGGAGAAAACAGAAGGGGCGTGGCAGGATCGATGCTTGCCTGGCTAGTGTTGCGCATTATCCAACTTCCCGGCTTTAAGGGCATCATAGATGCGATCGATGGCGGTCCCGGGCCTCGGATCGGGCGATTTCGAAAGAAGATCTCGTATCGATTGGTGGAGCTCTGCCGAGCCGCGGCCGAGTGAGAGCTCCGGCTGGTCGTCGCGCCTGGCGGTTATCAGGCTGTCGGCCACGACCAGTTCGACCGACAGCATTCGCAGAACGTCGTCCATGGCCTGGGCCGCGCGGCGGACAATGGTGGGCGCATGGTTGCCGACGTCTTCGATATCGCCGGCGGATGGCTGAACAAGGGTGGATAGCGGCTGAAGAGAAGCCGCGATCTGAGCCTGCAGGACATTGCAGATTTTGGCGAAGCCGAAGGCGCTCGCCGTCGGCTGCCGCGCCAGCATGTCAATCTTGGTGAAATGCGTGTTGATCAGGCGACCGGCGCGCTGCATGGACGCATTGGAGAGATGGGCAAAGGCGACGGCCATAGACTGTATGTCGAGCACCCAAGGCAACGGATCGAAATAAGCGGTGGGTATCGCGCCACCGAACAGATGATCGTCACCCCCGCCGAAATAGGGGCGCAGATGCTCGGAGAGATCGTCAGCAGGGCATGTCACAATGCTGGGATTGTCTTCGATGCTATTGATCTGCACGGACAGATTTTTTCCTAGCCGATCGATGCTTTCGGCACATACTGCATGCATCAGCGGTGCTGTGCGAAAGCTCAGGGGATCCTGAAGATATCGCTCGGGGGATGGGCGCCACAAATAGCTGCCATCGAGAATGTCGCGAAGCTGCGCCAGGGTTTCGGCATAATGCATGAACGGCCGGGTGATGCCTGCGATTTCAAGCAGCGGAGCCACATTGCCATTCAGCGCCTCAAGGCTCATGGCATAGGTAATGTTGCCCGCTGCCAATACTTTCCGGGCTGCCTCCAGCAGCAGGCATCCCTGGCCAGCAGACAAAGCGTTGGACGACATGAGCGCCATGGCATCTCGACCAACTGGACGCAGAATGGGAAGACCGGCCCTGCGCAGCGCCTCGTCTGCGGGAAGAACAGTGCCGTCCTCTATTTGGATGTGCCCCACGCCCATCATCGCGGCGCCGATATAGGAAAGGCTGGAGAGGTCGCCGACACCCACCGACCCCGTTCCGGGGACAATGGGCGAAAGGCCCCTATTGACCATCGCCAGCAAGAGCTGGATCGCCTCGGCGCTAATGCCCGAACCACCAGCAAGCAGCGTGTTGAGCCGCACGATCATGGACGCCCGGACTTCCACACGATCAATGGGCTGACCGATCGCCCGACAATGGGAGAGCAGCAGATTGCGATTGAACTGCCGGCTGCGCTCCTCTTCGTCAAGAGCGGCGAATTCCCGATAGTCATCTATCCTGACCTGGCGTGCCATGCCCACGCCGCGGTTCACACCATAGATCGGAATGTCGGCGCGTGCCGCCCATGCCAGGGCACTTCTGGAGAGGTCTGCCCTTTCCATGCCCTGCGGGCTTGGCAGTACCTTGCAGGACGTTGCCGCCGCCGCAGCAACGTCCTCGGGCTTCAGCGCGCCTGTGCCCAGAACTAGGTCTTTGTCAGAACTCGACATATTGATCCGGTTCTTGGCCGGTGCTCTTCAGACGTGAAAAGCCCCGGCAGCTTGGTGGCAGTGATTGTTAGGCGCGCCTGAAATAGGCGTATTGGCAGTCGACGCCATTGGGAAGAATCATGGGTACGAGCCAGGTCTGATGCGCATAGGCCACGACATCGCTGGTCAGCCAAATGAAGGCAGCCGATTCGTCCATCAGCCGCTGCATTTCGATCAACTTCGCGGAGCGGGAATCGATATCGAAATCCACGCTGATGCTGTCGTAGAGTTCTTCGAATTCGGGGCTGTTCCAGCGGCTCCAGTTCCAGTCGCCGATCTGGTTGGGCAGGAACCAGCGCGTGTTGGCGACCGGGGCAACCGAGGTATTGAAGCTCGTGATGTAGAGCTCCATGTTCTCGCCCGATTCGTCCTTGCCCGCTGACCAGAAGCTACCGCCTTCCCGCTGATCTATTTCCACCTCTATGCCCGCGGCAGCAAGCTGCGCCTGGACGATGAGAGCCATGGTATTGAACACCGGCTCGTTCAAAACCGTCAGCTTGACCTTCAAGGGACCGGACACATTGGCTTCGGCGAGCAATGCCTGTGCTTGCTGGAGATCCTGAGTGTAGACGGGCGCCTCAGCCCAGTGGCCGGCAAGGCCAGCGGGAAGCAGAGTGTTGAGACGCGGCGCCTTACCCTGATAGGCTCCCAGCAGCACCTCGTCGATATTCACTGCCGCGCGAATGGCTTGACGGACCTTGATATCGGCCAGCTTGGGCGACTCCGTATTAAGACCGAGCCAGATGAACTTCTGCGTGGGGATGACGCTTACCGCAACCCGACCCGAGCGCTCGAGCTCCGGCACGGTGGTCAGGGGAACCTGAGTGAAGTCAATTTCACCGGCCTCGACGGCAAGCTGGGCCGTCTTGACGTTCGATATGAACCTGACGGTAAAGCTCTCGAATTCGCCCGGCGTATCCAGGAAAAGCGGATTGCGCTTGAGGACCACGCCGTCCTGGGCGCTGAACGAAACGACCTCATAACGTCCCGAGCCCACCGGGTTGCGGCCGAACTGGGCGCCGAATTTTTCCACCGCCTTGCGCGACACGATCGCGCCAGACGCATGCGGCAAGGCCGACTGCCAGATATTGGGGGCAGGCTTTTTGAAAATGATGCTGCCGGAATATTTATCGTGGACCACCACCTCTTTGAGATCGGCCCAATCCTGGCGGTAGCTCGAAACGCGCCCCTCGGCGTCAGGGAAAGCAAAGCGCTCCAAGGAGAACTTCACGTCGTCGGCGGTCATTTCACCATAGCCGCCGGTGAACATGATGCCCTGCTTGAGCCTAAAGGTGATTTCCAGATCAGACTTTTGCTCGATCGCTTCGGCAGCGTCCAGCTGCCAGCCATAGGCGCCCACGTTGTAGTCGATGAGGCGCTGATAGACCACCCTGATGACATTGGAGTCGGTTAGGCTGGTGCGGAATGCCGGATCGAGATTTTCAACGTCACGATCGACGCGCGCGATGAACGACTGATGCTCCTGCGAAAAGGCCGGCGCGATGCCAAGCGGAGCAAGCGCGGAAAGTGCGGCCGCTCCTCCGACGAAATGCCTGCGTGAAAGCTTTGGTCCCATTAGTTTCTCCTGTCCCTCGCTTTGGCTGTCCGCTGGCATTGTCCCAGACCTATTGGGCGGACAGCGAAAATGGAAAATGGCATCGAACCGCGTGCTCCTGGTCGATCGCCCCCAGCTGGGGCGGTCGCTCGGAACAGACAGGCTGGGCGACCGGGCAACGCGACGCGAAGCGGCACCCCTTCGGCACGTTGACATTGCTCGGTATTTCACCGGCCAACAGTATTGGCGGCGAGGTCACGTCCGGGCTCAGCATCGGATTCGCGGAGAACAGCGCGGCGGTATAGGGATGGGCCGGGCGGGAGAACAGCCGACGGGTAGGAGCGTCCTCCACCACCTGGCCCAGATACATGATGACGGTGCGGTTGGTGACGCGCCGGACCACATGCAGGTTGTGACTGACCATCATGAAGGTCAGGTTCAGCGACGCGCGCAGTTCCTGGAGCAGATTGAGCATTTCGCCCTGCACCGAGACATCCAGGCCCGCAGTCGGCTCGTCCGCAATCAGAAGTTCGGGTTCCAGCAGCAGCGCGCGGGCAACACCCACGCGCCTGGCTTGGCCGCCCGAAAGCTGGTGCGGATATCGGTCGAGGAGCGCCGGCGTGAGCTTCAACCGCTCAAGCAGCAGGTCCAGCCGCGTATCGAACTCGCCACGGTCCATGCGGAATATCTTGGCGGGCTCGGTCAAAAGGGCCGCGACGGTCTTGCGTGGCGACAGCGCGGCGACGGCATCCTGCATCAGGAATTGCGCCCGCTTGCGGAATTCGCGTGGAATCCTGCTTGAACTCAGGTCCTGACCTAGCACGCTCACCCGACCGGATGTCGGCCTGGTCAAGCCGATGACGAGCCGGCTGAGCGTGGTCTTACCCGATCCGGACTCTCCGACGACCCCCACATTGTCACCCTGCTTGAGCCGCAACGAAACGTCGTCAAGCGCATGCACTCGCCCGTTAAACAAGACGAACGCGCCTTCGATGCTCACGACATCATCGGCCATTGCGAATCTCCTCCGCCCGGATGCAGCGCGTGAAATGGCCCGGGGCGACTTCCAGCAATGGCGGCAGGGCCGTACGGCAAGCCTCGACACAAAAACTGCATCGCGGCGCAAAGCGGCAGCCCTCCTTGGCATCGTCGATACGCGGGGCCGCACCCGGAATGAACTTCAGCGGCGTCCCTTCGGGCGCGTCATCGACCTCGCAAGCGATCAGCGCCTGGGTATAGGGATGGGTGGAATTAAACAGCACGTCGCGCTTGGGGCCATATTCGACGATGCTCCCGGCATACATCACGCAAACATCGTCACAGAGCTGTGACACAACGCCCAAATGATGAGAGATGAAAATGATGGACCCGGTAAACTCGGATCTCAAATCGGCGAGAAGCTGGACGACCTGAGCTTCAATCGTCGCGTCCAGTGCCGTGGTGGGCTCGTCCGCGATCAGCAGGCTGGGCTTGACCAGTAAGGCCATCGCGATGACGACGCGCTGCCTCATGCCCCCTGAAAACTGGCCGGGATAGGCCGTCAGCTTCTGGATCGGATCAGGCAGCCCGACCTTGGACAAAGCCTCGACGATCATGTCGGTGATCGCCCTCTCCGGCATGTCAGGATATCTCCGCCGCGCCACATCGCGAAGCTGTGCGCCGATCGTAAGGACGGGATTAAGGCTGGTCAGCGGGTCCTGAAAGATCATGGCGATCTGGTCGCCAAGCACCGAGCGCATACGCTCTTCATCTATTGGCAGCAGTTCAACGCCATCGACCTTGATGCTGCCCTCGATTGCCAAAGTGTCGGCAACAAGGCCGGTGATGCAGTTGGCCAGGCTGGATTTGCCGGAACCGGATTCCCCTACAAGTCCCAGGATTTTCCCCCTGGGGAGATCCAGATCCACGCCGCAGAGAATCTCGTGCTCCCCGTTCCCGCGTACGCTGAGGCGCACGTCCTTTATCGACAGCAACGGATTATGCATATCGGGCACTATTACTTACTGCGCGCGGGTCTCCCAGCTTACGCAAGGTCTCGCCCAACAAGGTGAATGCCAGGGTGGCGACGGCCAGCACTCCACACGAGATCAGAACCGGAGACATGGACTCCGACAGGTTCTGATAGCCGTCCTGGAGCAGCACGCCCCAACTGGCGCTTGGCGGGCGGATGCCCAGGCCCAGGAAGGACATGCCGGCCTCGATCGCGATGATGATAGGAATATCCAAGGAAGCGAGCACGATCAGCGGGCCTGCAATATTGGGCAGGATGTGGTGCATCAGGATCCGCGCCTCCGATGCGCCGACCACGATCTCCGCCTCGACAAAAGGCGCGCGGCGTATCGTTAGGGTTTGGGCGCGGGCAACGCGCCCGAAGTGTGGGATCAGCGCAAAGCCAATCACAGCCGAGATCGTAACCATCGAGGAGCCCAGAACGGCTACGGCAGCGAGGGCGAGGATGACGCTGGGATAGGAGGCGATGGCATCGAAGGCGATCAATATCGCCCGCTCGACATAGCCGGACATATAGGCGGCCAGGAGCCCGAGAATCGTTCCTCCGGTCAAGGCGATGAACGCCGCTCCCAGTGCCACCGCCATCGCCACGGACGTCCCTACCATGTGGCGGCTCAAAAGGTCGCGACCCAGATGATCGGTGCCGAACCAATGCTCCCAGGATGGGAGCGCCATGCGGTGGAGCACATCGATCGCATTCGGATCGTAGGGCGTGAAGGCCGGCGATAGGATAGCCGTCAGAAGCAGGATCGCCACTCCGGCGAAGCCGAAGGTGCCCGAAGTCCCTATCTTCCCAGCGAACCTGGTCAGACGCTGCATCAGGCGGCATCCTTGCTGAACCGGGGATCGGCGATCCGGAAGACATATTCGGTTATGAAGTTGATGAAGACGAACAGGACCACGACGACAAAAATGCTCCCTTGAAGAACCGAAAAGTTTCTCGATATCAACGCGTCGTAGATGACGGTGCCCAGGCCCTGGCGGGCAAATAGCACTTCAACCAGAACCGCACCGCCGATCAGCCGGGCAAAGCCCATGCCGACGACGGTTATTGTGGGGATGATCGCGTTCCGAAGCGCGTATTTGTAGAATACCAGCGACTTTCTCAGACCGTAGGCGTGGGCGGTCCGGACATAGTTCTGGGACAGCGCCTCCAGCATCGAACTGCGTACCAGCCGGCCGATAATGCCGATCCAGCCTATGGCCAAGGCGGTCGTCGGCAGGATCATGGCACGGAACTTGTCCAGCAAACTTGCATCGGCGGATGCGCCTAGAACTGGCAGCCAGTTCAGCCAACTGGAGAAGATGACCAGCAGCGCGATGCCCACGATGAAACTCGGCATGGAGACAAAAACGATCGACAGCGAGGTAATCACCGCATCGATCGTGGGGGATTTGGTCATCACGCCAAAAACGCCCAGGGGAATGCCGATGATACAAGCCAATGCCATAGAGGACACGGCCAGCAACATCGTATTAGGTACCGCTTCAACGATGATGTCCCATACGGGCCTGCCCGAGACGACATCCGTTCCGAGATTTCCGGTTAGAAGATTCTCAAAAAAACGGATGAGACGAACATGGACGGGCTGATCGAGCCCCATCTGCTGGATATACTGCCGAACGAACTCTGGAGATGCCTGAGGACCAAGTAACGTTGAAGCAGGATCGCCAGGAACAACACTCATCAATAGGAAAATCAGCAGCATTGCTGCCAGCACAGCGGCAATCGCTGTGACTATTTTGCCCAAGAAATCTCTCATCATCGCGTCCCGCATTCTCCGCAAGCGGAAATTGCTTCTTTGCGGCCGTATAACAGTTGTGGGAGAGCTTGAGCGGCCATGCTCTCGAAATGATGCTATTCCGCCGCCAAATGGGTTCCCATATCCCAAGTTCCGTACATGATATATTGGCTAACGTGCAATCCGGGCACGTTGGCACAAATTTGCACCCGACCGCGCCCGCCGATTTCCACAGTGCTCTCGAAAATTGCCGGATTGAGGAAAATAATCCGGGCGCGGCGTCCGCCTGCGGCTATATGCCGTCAGCTATTCTGATAGGGCGATATGGTGGATTCCTTTGGCCACTATTTCTTCGTGGCTTTCGTCATATCCCGCATCGGCATACCGCATCACGCCCAATGCGGTATCGTTGGTCAACGCATGCTCCAGCCGTTCATCGGCCTCCGGCGTTCCATCAGCGACGACCGTCACGCCGGCCGAGGTCATGTAACCGGCATAGCCGCCCCCGCCCGAATGGACGACGACCAGATCCGCCATGGAGGAACAGAGGAGCATGGCATTCAGCAGCGGCCAATCGGCGACGGCGTCGGAGCCATCCTTCATCCGCTCGGTCATAATATTGGGATGGGCCATGGCGCCGGCATCGAGGTGATCGCGACTGAAGGCCACCGGCCCAGCGAGCACACCCTCAGCCACCATGGCATTGACGGCCCGCCCCAGCGCGGTGCGCTCGCCATGGCCAAGCCAGGCGATGCGCGCCGGCAACCCTTCAAAAGGCACATACCGGCGCGCCAGGCCGATCCAGTTGGTGATGATCTTGTTGTCCGCAAACATCTCCAGCAATTTGTCGTCGATCTTGCGGATGTCCTCAGGATCGCCCGACAGCGCCACCCAGCGAAACGGACCAATTCCCCGTGCGAAAAGCGGCCGCAGATAGGCCTCGGTGAAGATTTTGATGTCGAACGCGTTTTCCACGCCGCCATCCCTGGCATGGGTGCGGATGAGATTGCCGTTATCGAATACTTCGGCGCCGGCTTTCTGGAAATCCAGCATGGCCCGCACGTGATCGACGATGGATGCGCGGCTTGCGGCCATCAGTTGGGCTTGTCCGTCCACGCGCAAGCGCTTTACGTCGTCAAGCGACATACCCCTGGGTACGTATCCATAGACAAGATCATGGGCGGCCGTCTGGTCGGTGACGATGTCCGGCACGATAGCACGGCGCGCGATCTCCGGATAAATTTCGGCCGCGTTGCCGACAAGCCCGATGGAGGTAGCGCGCCGCTCCTTCACCGCCCGGTCGATCATGGACAAAGCCGTATCCAGGTCAGGAGCAATCTCTTCGAGATAGCCGATTTGCTGGCGCTTCCTGCAGCGCTCGGCATCGACATCGACGCAGAGAATAGCGGCACCGGCCATGCGCCCCGCCAGAGGCTGAGCGCCACCCATACCACCCAGGCCCGCGGTGAGAATGAAGCGTCCGGCGAGCGAACCGCCAAAACGGCTTTCGGCAATCCGCATGAAGATTTCGTAGGTGCCCTGAATCACCCCCTGCGAGCCGATATATTGCCAGGCGCCGGCCGTAAGTCCTCCCCAGCAGATCAGCCCCTTTCGCTCCAGTTCATAAAAGACTTCCGACTTTGCCCACTGGCCGACGAGGTTACAATTAGCCATTATCACCAGCGGCGCCCTGGAGTGGGTTTTCAGGAGGCCGATGGGCTTGCCGGACTGGATGACAAGTGTCTGGTCCTCATCCATGCTCAGCAGGGATTGCACGATACCCTTATGTGCGGCCCAGTTGCGGGCGGCCTTGCCCAGAGCGGCATAGACGACCAATTCATCGGGATTCTCGCCAACGCTCAGCACATTTTCGAGGAGGCGCAACAAAGCTTCCTGGCGCCATCCCTTGGCGCGCAACTCCGGCCCACCGGGGATGGGAAAATTCGGGTGACGGGCGTTTGGCGTCGACATGATGGAAGATCTCCATAGACCTCGTTCTCATACTGCCGAGGGATGAGGCCTCGTCCCTGCGCAGATGACCGTTGGCGCGGCTGGGCGCCTAGGCCTGCAAAGCTGTTGCGGAACTGGGGCTATTGCCCGTCCAGGGCATATCTGGCGAGTTCGATGCCCATCTGCGCCTCGACATAGGGATAGACGGTGGGGTCAAGAACCGAGGCGCTGAGCGGTATGACTGACTTGGGCACGTGCAGCACGAAGATCTGCATGCCTTCGTGCAATTGGCCGACACTCAACGGCTCCGCATCTTCCGACAAGGTGGTTATGACATCCGGGAAGGTGGCGGTGCGTACGCCGTCACGGCCATCCACGGCCATATATTCATTCATGACGTGCAGAACTTCGCCCCCGGCGAGCGTAACGGTGCCGATGTCAAAGGCGTCCTTCGTATAGACGACGTCCTTCTTGGCGATCCTGCCTTCGCACAAAATGGTCCCCTTGGTCGTCCGGGCGATGGTCTCGATTACGGCCGTACCGCCTTTGCCTTCCGCGGCGATGATCGCCTCGCCCAGTTCGAGCGCAAGGGAAATGCCCCCAAGCGCCGCGTGCCGCTTGACATAGGAGGCCCGCAGCGGATTGCGGCAGGAGGCGATGAAGCCGCCCGATTGGTCAGCAGCCGTGCGCAGAATGGGTGACACCTTTGCCGTAGCGCCGCGCGTCACAAGCTCGATGTAGCGATCTTCGGCCCGGTTGCCACCCACGGCCGTCTGGATCATCTGCTCCGGCGAACCCGCCATGCCGATCGATCCCATGTCTCCGGTGGGATGGGCACGGATATCGCCGACGGCATCGACGACCTTGGTGCCGAGCACCGCGGAAGGCAGCCAGCCATTGAGGGTCGATGACTTGCCATTCTGGCCCACGATGAGCCCGCTGAGCTTTTCGCCTAATGCCTCCTGAAGCAATTGCACGGCCCTGATATAGTCGACGCCGCGCATTTCCCAGGGCGTGGTGGAGGCCGGAGCGCCGATGGCTGCTGCGGTGGCGATCCACTCGTCAGGCCCGAGTTCCTCCACGCTGACCAGCTCCGGCCTGCCGACACTGACGGCTGCATAACCGAGCTGGCGCCCATGGTCGGCCCAACCGCCCCCGCCTGCGGCGTAAACGGAGCCGCCCTTGACGGCCGCTTCGACGTCTTTTTCGGTTAGGATGCGTCCCATTTGTCTTCCTCTTGTAAGGCCTTGTCGAGGGCTATCACGGCGTCCAGCAGGACCGCTGCGCCAAGCGCGATTTCTTCTGCTGTCGTCGCTTCGTCCGGCGCGTGGCTGCGGCCGGAGCGACACGGGATGAAGAGCATTGCCGCCCTGGTGATGCGAGCCATCCAGGCTGTATCGTGGCCTGCCCCCGATGCCATGCGCCTATGCGTTGCGCCGACGCGTTCACAGGCCGCGTCGAGCAAATTCTGCAGCCAGCGATCGCAGGGCGTCGGCAAGTTGTCGGATACGACGCTCAAAGGCTCCACCGGCACGCCGGTGCGCTTGGAAATGATATCAACGTCCCGCTGCAATTCGGTGAGGAAGCGCTCCATGTCTTCCCGCCGTTCGGCCCGGGCATCAACCAGCATTCGTACGCGGGACGGCACGACATTTCCGGCATTCGGCTCCATGTCGAATTCCCCGACGGTCGCCGCAAAATGGGCATCGCCGGCAGCCAAGGCCCTGGCAAGTTCCTCCACCTTGAGGGTGATCAGAGCGGAAGTGTTCAGCGCATCCTTCCGTAAGGACATCGGCGTGGTGCCGGCATGGTCGGCGCGGCCTTTGACGATGATCTCGATCCGCGTGATGCCGGCTATGGCCGTTACGATGCCAATATCAAGTTGCTGGGCCTCGAGCACCGGGCCCTGCTCGATATGGAGTTCAAGGAAGGCCTTGATGTCGGTCCGCACCGCCTCTTGGTCCGCGCAGCCCCCTACCTGGCCGATGCCTTCGCGAAGGGAAAGGCCCTCGCTTTGGCGGTCCAGCCATTCTTGCGGCCGCGTGCCGCTCATGCCGCGGCTGCCAATGCAGGAAACGCCGAAAATGGAGACTTCCTCGGCGAGAAAGTCTACCACCTGCAGCGTGTGGTCGAGTCCCATGCCCTGATCAGCCAGGGCACGCGCCACTTCCATTGCGGCGACCACGCCGGCGATACCGTCGTAGCGTCCGCCTTCGGGCACAGTGTCGGAGTGGCTTCCCAGCATGATCGTGCCAAGCTCCGGGCGGCGGCCGGGAATCGTGCCGATAAGGTTACCTGCAGCATCGATCGCCGTCACCGCACCGGCGGCTTGCATGGCTTGTTTGAGCCAGGCGCGGCCTTCCAAAAACATTGGGGTAAAGGCACGCCGGGTCCAGGGACGGCCAGGCTCCGTGATGGCCGCAAGCGCGTCGATGTCGGCGCTGATCCGATGAGGGCGAATGGGGGAATTCGGGATCATGCCGGCATGGCCTCCCGACCCGTTGCGGAAAGAAAGAGGCCAGGAGCGCGAGCCAAGGCAGGCGCGAAATGCGGCATCAGTGGCGCGCCTCGGGGCGCACGAACTGGCCGGTACCGGGGGCCGCCGTTGCGGTGCCATCGAAGACCTGCCGCCCACGCAGATAGGTCAGACCAACGGTCCAGGGCAGTTCGATGCCGTTATAGGGAGACCAGCCGACGACGTTGTGGCCGCTTTCGGCAGCGTCATAGATCTTGGGTCTCGGGAACAGCACGGTAATATCGGCATCGCGCCCGGCGGTCAGCGCTCCCTTGGCATGATCGATCCGGAAGTGCCTCGCCGGGTTCTCGGCCATGAGCTTCGCGGCCCAGGTCAGGGGAATGTCGCGCGCCAGCGCACCCTTGACGAAAAGCGGCACCATAACTTCGAGGCCGGGAACACCCGATGAATTGGCCAGCATGTCCGAATTGTTCTTGCGGTTTTCCGACCAGCTCACATGATCGGTGGAGACGAGGGTGACGTTGCCCCGGCGCACATGTTCCCAGAGCTTTTCGACCTCGGCGCGGGGCCGGAGCGGCGGATTGATCTTGGCCTTGCCGCCAAGACGCTTGACGTCATTGTCCTCGTCCAGCGTCAGATAATGGATGCAGGCCTCAATGGTGGCGGCGTAGCCCTGATCGCGATAGCTGCGGGCGATCTCGTATCCACGGGACAGTGAACAATGGACCACATGAGCGGGGCATCCCGTCTGCGCGCCGATCTCGTAGATCTGAAGGGTGGCAAGAAGCTCGGTTAACGGCGGCCGGCTCATTGCATGGGCGCGATAATCGGAAATGCCCGCAGCCTTCACCCTGGCCATGGCGTGGTGCACCATCTCGTCGTCTTCGTTGTGGACGCCGGCGGTCAGACCGGTCTTGGCGACCGCAACAAAACACTCCTCAAGCAAAGCGGGGGAAATGCGCGGAAAGCGCACTGGATCGGTGCCGAAGGTGGAAAACTTGAATGCGGCCACACCAGCTTCGGCCTGTTCGGCGATGCGTGCCGGGCCCTCCATCGGATCGATCGTGCCGTATAGGGCGAAGTCCACGCGCGCCTGCGAGCTCGCATGATCGACCTTCTTGCGAACGGCCGCGGCGGAACAGACCAGATTGCCCTCATCATATGGCATATCGACAATGGTGGTGACGCCGCCCGCGGCTGCGGAGCGGGTGGACCAGATGAAATCCTCCTGATGCTTCTGGCTCAGGGAATGCACCTGAGCGTCGATCGCACCGGGCAGGATCAGGGCGTTACCAAGAACGTGTCGCTCCCGCGCCGATGGCGCATCGCCTTTACCGACATGCTCCACCCTACCGTCGCGAACCGCTACGTAACCGTTCTCAACAACCACATCAGGCAATACGACCCTGCCGGACAGCACGAGATCAAAGTCGGACATTTATGGCTTTCGCTCCCAGATCGGCAGGCATGGGTGGAAGGTTGATTTCCGGCCACCCTAGGCCGACAGATATCGCGGAGGGAAATCCCAATAGCCGAACACGTGCTGTCCGTTCCAATGGGTGAGATGTGCCTGTTCTACTTGGCAGGGACTAAAGATTGGCGTGTCCGTACTGCCTCTGTCTCAGGACCGGGCCGAGACCACAAAATGATCCGACGCGCCGACACCGCTGAAATCGTCAATTACATTTCTCGAATGCGCGTCGTAAGTCGGCAATTGCTCCGCTGAAGCCGAAAGCGGAATGGCTGCTTCCGGCCCCGTATTGCCGCACTCAGTTGCTGCACAAACGGCAGCTTTCGGCAAACCGCCAATGACCGTACGTCAGTTTATCTCGACGGGTAAATCAGGCCTGCTGCCCCATTCCTCCCACGAACCGTCATATACCGGAATAGGTTCTCCCCGAATGATTTCCATGGCCAGGGACAAAACGCAGGCGGTGACGCCCGATCCACAGCTTGCCACCATCGGCCCGTCGGGATCGACGCCTGCCGCAGCAATGATGGCGCGCATGTCCTGGATACTCCGGAATTTTCCGTTCTCGAACCGGAGATCGCGCTGCGAGACGTTGACGGAACCAGGTATATGCCCGCTTCGCACACCGGGATAGATGGCGGAAGTATCTCCGTTGAACATCTCTGCCGGCCGGACATCGACGACGGTTTCCTGCCGGCTGTCGATATTGTCGAGGATCTGGCGCCAGTCGCGAACCAAGCCGCCGCGAGGACGCACCGGCCACTGGGTCGGCGGAAGGCGTTTCGGCTCGCCGGATTCGGTCGCGCCGCCCGCGGCAGTCCAGGCCGGCAGGCCGCCGTCCAAGACGGAGATGCGTTCGTGTCCGTATATGCGCAACATCCACCAGATCCGGGCAGCGCTATAAAGTCCATGGACGTCATAGGCCACCAGATGCGCGTCATCCCGCAGGCCGAGTTCGCCCATGAAACGTGCGAAAAGTTCGGGGCCGGGAAGCATCCTTTTCGGAGGTCCGGGCCGCGGATCGCAGATCCGGTCTATGTCGAAGAAGATTGCCCCCGGAATCCGTCTCTCCCGATGGGCGGTGGGCGCGTCCTGTCCCGTTCCCGGCGTGAACGTCGTCCCGTCGATGACCTGCACATCGGCGTCGTTAAGATGGGCGAGCAGCCACTCTGCCGAAACGACCGGCGGCGCTTTCTGATTTGTTGACATTCCAGCCTCCCTGTTTTGCTCCGGCTGCCTTATCCGAGCTTTGCGGCGGCGCGGGCCATGCGATCCAGAATGTCCCGCAGCACCGGCTCCGAGGCGGCGAAGTTCAGCCGGACGAACTGGTGCGCCTCGGGGTCGAAGGTCTCTCCCGCGCTTAGTCCCACCTTCGCATGCTCCGCGAAGAAGGCTGCGGCAGGCTTGTTCAAGCCGAGTGCCGAGCAGTCGAGCCAGGCAAGATAGGTGGCTTCCGGCTTTATGAATTTTATCTTGGGCATCGTCTCGGCGATCTGCCGCGCGCAGAGATCGCGCATCCTCTTCAGGTGTGCCACGGTCTTCTCGAGCCAAGCGTCGCCGTCCCGCCATGCGGCCACCGCGGCCTCGATGCCGATCACGCTGACCTGGCCCAATGTCTTCTTCGGCACACGCCGGAGGAAACGGTCGCGAAGCTCGGAAGAGCCGAAATGCATGACGGCGCAGCGCAGTCCCGGAATGTTGAAAGCTTTGGTGGGCGAGTTGATAGTCACGGTCCGCGCTGCGATCTCCGGGCTGATGGAGGCGATCGGCGTATGGCTTTCGCCGTCGTAGATCAGTTCGGAATGAATCTCGTCGGAAACGATGACAAGATCATGGGCGATCGCGATGCGCCCTATCTCCGTAAGCTCTTCCCGGGTCAAAACCCGCCCCACGGGATTGTGGGGATTGCAGAGGGCAATCATCCGCGCTTTGCCCGCCTGTGCCTCGAGGCTGGCAAAATCGAATTCGAAACGCGTTCCCGTGCTGACCATCGGAACGGAAAGCAAGACGCGTCTCGTATCCTTGATGGCTTCATAGAACGGCGGATAGGCCGGAGTCTGGAGCAGAACCCCATCACCTTCGTCGGAAAACGCCTGAATGGTCGCATAGGTCGCTTGTACGAGATCCGCGAGCGGCTGCACGTCGTCTCGGTTTATCTTCCAGCCATACAGCCGCGCCATTCGATCCGCGAAGGCTTGCGAGATCGAGTGTTCGGGGCGGTCGAAGCCCTTTCTCTTCGGGTAACCATAGTCCTCGTTTTCCACGATCCGCTTGATGGCGGCCTGGATGGGCGGCGCAATCGCGAAATCCATTTCGGCAACGAAAGCCGGAAGCACATCTTGCCCATACTGCGTCCACTTGACGTTCCCGCGGCTGCGCAGAAAATCTGGTGCCAGGAAGAAATGCTCTTCGGCCTCATGCTCCCCAGCAGGGCTGGCCAGTTTGGACCTGATCCAGGCTACCGCCTCCGGAACGCTCATGGGCGATGCGTCACGGGCGATCTCCACTCCGTCGGTGAAAAGCGCCGTTGTCGGCAGCGAGCGGAGACGCAGCCTCTTGGTCAGTTCGGGGTTTTCGTCGGTGTCGACCGCGGCAATCCTGACCGAGTTTCCCAAAGCGTCCGCAACCTCTCCTAGCCATTGACGCATCTCGCGGAACGACGACGACCATGCCGCACCGAATAACACCGCAACGGGTTTACCGGCTTCCCTTAGGATGGCGTTGAAATCTGCCTCACTGAGGAGGGCGATCTTTTCGACTATCCCGATTTTCCTATCCGGTATATCCATCATCCCACTTCCTGCAGCTGGTGATTAATGAGGTCCCAGGGGCTGTTGCCTTTGGTGAAGCGCTCGAAGGCAAAGGGCGAAAGGTCGATCGTCGGATGGCCGTTCACAATCCATTCGGCCATCTCCCTGCCGATCAGCGGACCGAGGCAAAAACCGTGTCCGCTGAAGCCGGTCGCCACATAGAAGCCGTCCGCTCCACCCTGCTTCTCATCTATCAGGTCGACGATCGGCATCTTGTCAGGCGTGTTTTCCGTAATTCCCGCCCAGCGCCCCGCAATCGGGGCGGCCCGGACGGCCGGAAACATCTCGTCCGCCTTGGCCGGCCGAGGCGTCTCGCCGGGCGCAAGCCCGTGATAATCCTTGCGATAGGTAAAGGCGGTCTTGCCCTCCGGCTGACCGGCGCCGGATGCGAGCATGACGGTTCCATCCGGCATCTGGCGGATCGCCATGTTGAGCGAGGCGCTTTGGGTAAAGACCGTCGTCTGCAGCGGCAACGGTACCGTGAACGACATGTTGTTGCGGCGGGGATAGACTGGGAGATAGAGATCGATGGTCTGGGCGATCACCGGGGACCAGGTTCCGGCGGCTAGCACGACGGCCGGCGCCTCCACGATGCTCGCCTCCGTTTCCACATGGGTCACTCGGCGGTTCCGGGTGCCGATGGCAAGAACCCGCTCATTGTCGAGGATAATGCCCCCCAGCTTTTCATAGGCGCGGGCAAATGCAAGCGTCGCCTGGGAGGGGTCGGCAGCACCATCGGTGGGGCAGAATTTTGCGCCGAAATACCCATGTTCCAGGCCGGGAGCAAGCTCCAGCAGCCGGTCCGGGCCGATCATCTCGGACTTCAAGCCGACCGCCATTTCGCGATCGCGCTTGCGGTTCAGCATGTCCAGATCCGCCTGGCTTTCCGCGATGTAGACATGTCCCGTCTGGCCATAACCGGTAGGATGGCCGAGACGCACATGCAGATCCTGCCACATTTCGATCGCCTTCATGGCCACGGGGATCTCCGCCAGAAGGCGGCCTTGCGCCCGAACGCCACCGCCGTTCCGGCTGGAAGCCTCCGCTCCTATGATGCCCCGTTCTAGGACGACCGGCGAGCAGCCTCTCATCTTGAGCTCGTAAGCGATGGCCAGGCCGATGATACCTCCGCCGATAATGGCTACGTCTGCCTTATGTCTCGTTTTCATGCTTCGACCCCCTTTGGCCCGTTTCGAGCCCTGAATGTTCAGGCGCCTTCCAGCGCTCCACCCAAACGCGGCAGCTTTGGGCGGCACAGCCCTGGCTGAAGCTGGAGGCGGGTATGTCCGCCGTCAGCACGTTGGGATTGCCCGAAATTTCCAGATCCGAACCATCGGCGGCGAATTGAAGCCGCGATCCCGTGGGCAGGCACACCACACCCGGCATGACGTCGTCGGACACATCGGCCGCGGCCAGACAGCGACCGCGATCGTTTCTGATCAGGACAGTCACGCCACTCTCGATCCCCAGCGCGCGCGCATCGGTGGTATTGATGCGCAGCCGCTCCAGGCCGTCCGTCTTTTCCGCAAGGCTCGCAACGCCGCCGTCGAGTTGGCTATGGAGCCGCCCCTGGGGCTGAGGTGTCAGAAGGTACAAAGGTCCTTGGCCCACTTCAGGCCGAGGCGGGATCCAGGCCGGATACGGCAGGAAGTCATCATAACCAAGAGTTTCGAGAGTTTCGCTAGAAAGGATAATGCGTCCAGTGCCGGTGCCCAGCGGATGCTTTTCGGGATCCTGGCGAAAATCCGCGAGATAGACCTGCTTGGACAGCATCGGAACCTGAACCCATCCCCGCGTCCAGAACTCGTCGAAAGCGGGCATCTCCCAATTGAGCCGCTCAGCTGCATCCGCCCTGCTGTTCTCGTAGAGATGGCGCAGCCAGCCCATTTCGTCCCGGCCTTCGGTGAACTGTGCTTCGACGCCGAGCGCGCGCGCGATCTCCGAGACGATCGCATAGTCCGAACGCGCCTCGCCGATCGGATCGACCACCTTCTTCATGGCCACGATATAGTCGGACCTGCGGCTGGCGCCGATATCACATCGCTCCAGCGTCGTGCAGGCTGGCAGCACGATATCGGCCCGGTCCACCGTCGCCGTCCGCACCGGATCCTGTACGATGACGGTTTCCGGAATTGCCCACGCCCGATCGAGCCTGTTCAGATCCTGATGGTGATGGAACGGATTTCCGCCTGCCCAGTAAATCAGGCGTGCATCGGGATAGGTGTAGCGTGCGCCCGAGTAATCGAAAGGCTGGCCCGGGTTGAGAAGCATGTCGGCGATCCGCGCGACAGGAATGAAGCTCCTGATCGGATTCTTCAACTGAGGCAGCGCCGGTGCCTGAATAACTCCATAGGGAGAACCGTTCCCGGAAACCGATCCAAAACCGAAACCGAAACCACCGCCTGGCAGGCCGATCTGCCCCGCTGCCGCGGCAAGAGCAATGGCCGCCCAATAAGGCTGCTCACCATGGTCGGCACGCTGCAGAGCCCAGCTGAGGGTAATCATCGTCCGGGTGTCGGCAATCGTAGGGGCCAAGCCGCGAATGGCCGCGCCGGGAATGCCGGTGATCGCTTCGGCCCATTCGGCCGTCTTCTCCTGTCCGTCGGTTTCGCCCGCCAGATAGGACAGGAACCGCTCCGAGCCGCTGCAATAACGGTTGAGGAAGTCGAGATCGGCACGGCCGGAGCGAACCAACTCCCGCGTAAGCGCCAGCAGAAGTGCCGCATCGGTCGCAGGCCGGATCGGCCACCACTCGGCGTTCAGGAATTCCGGCACGTCGTCGCGGCAAGGGGAAATCAGGATCACCCGTATTCCCCGATCCGCGATCTGGCGCAGATAACCTTCCAGCTTATGCTTGGCAACGCCACCCGCCTCGTTCTGCGCAGTGCGCGGAGAGAGCGCACCGAACACCAGTAGGGTTTGGGTATTCTCCACGACGGTATCGAGAGTCGTGCCGCGTCCGCCCGAGGCAAAATCGTTGCCGAGTACGAAGCGCAGCAGGACGGGCCCTGCAGCAATGCTGTAGGTGTCCACGTGGCCGGTATAGCCGCCGACGAGATTCAGCAGCCGCTTGATCTGGGAGGCCGCGTGGTGGAACCGCCCGGCACTCGTCCAACCGTAAGAGCCGGCAAAAATCGAGGAATTTCCGAGTTCCGTCCTCACACGGTTGATCTCGGATGCGACCAATTCAATGGCTTGGGGCCATGACACCTCGATGAATTCGTCCTTGCCGCGCCGGTCGCGGTTGTCCTGCGGCCGCCCGGCGTCGTGGGCGCGCAGCCAGCCCTCGCGAACCATGGGCCGGAGAACCCGGGTTTCGGCATTCGTCCACTCCGGGATCGAAGCCAGCAATGGAGACGGCGCAGGATCGCCTTCGAAGGGTTCGATATCCACGATCCGGCCGTCTTCGACGACCGCGAAGAATATCCCCCAGTGACTGCTGTGCAGAATCTTCTGCGCCTGACCCATGGTAAAACCCCGGCTATAGGCAGTTTTGGCTCCGCCTCGTCAGACGGAGCCAAAAAGCTCAAGCGGCGACGCTGTTCACAAGCGCGGCCGTAATCGGCTGACCCAAGGCCTCCACCTTCTTGGCGAGATCGGTCTTGGCCTTGTGACGCAACGTTGCCGGAACATGGGAAACCGCGTTGGCAAGGGCGATCCGGGCCTTGGAGTCCCATACCTTTTCGATTTCAACGCGTTTCGTTCCGTAAGCATACGTGTCGTCGCGAAGACTCTTCTTCATCTGCAGGCGCAAGCTCTCCGTCGCCGCCAGGTTGACAGCTCCGCCTTCCACGATGACGCCGTAATCGCTGCGAGCCCGTTCCGCCGAGACGAATTCCTGCTGCACGTCTTTGAGGACCATGGCCACGTCACGATCGAGTGGGTCGCCGAAGCCGCCGCCGGTCGGCGTGACCATGTGAAGAATGTCACCGGGAACCAGCTCCAGGACGGTGACCTTTCCGATATCCTTTTCCGCAGCCGTCTTCGGATTCAGGATGACGGAGCCGCTCTGGCCGCACTTTCCGCCGCCGAAGCCCCAGGGCTGGAATTCGAAGCGGTCCAAACCGCGAACCGTAACCATGGTGGAAGGCCCCCGGTTCTCGATCGTCAGGACCGCCGCGCCTCCGCCTCTATACTTGCCGGCACCCTGCGTATCGTTCTCGACGCCGAACCGGCGAATGACGAAGGGCTGCTCGATCTCGACCGTTTCGATCGGCGCGCTTCGCAAAGCGCCACGCGGCACGTCGACGGCATCCATGCCGTCGCCATTGCAGCGACCGCCACCCCCACCCATGAACGGCTCGACCGTGCTGACATGTCGCTTACCCGTCTTCGGATCGAGCGAGGAGGCTACGATGATACCCGCGATACCATAGCCAGCCGAGACCAGGCCGCCAGGAACCGCCTGGTTCATGCATCCGAGAAGCACATCGTAGAAGCGGCTGACCGACACCATGCGGTTTCCGCCCGCTGCCGGGAATTCGGCATTGCAAAGCGTGCCCTTAGGCGCCTTGATGGTCACGGACCGCAGCATGGCGCCCGTGCGTGGAATGTCGTCCGCCGCAGTGATGATGTAGTTGACGAGCGGATGGCAGAGGAAGGGGTGCGCCTTGGCATCGCCCGCAACGAGATTCATCGCCAGCGGCAATTGCGGATCGCTTCCCTCGTAGTCTATTTCGAGTTCGTCGCCCTTCACCGTCATCTTGATGTTTACGAAGATGACTTCGTTGGGGAAATAGGATTCCAGATAGTCGTGAAACTCATAGACGCCGTCGGTCATGGCGCCGATGATTTCGCGAGCCCTGATCTCCGACAGCTTTAGGACGTCGTTGATTCCTTGATTGAGCTTTTCCAGACCGAGGCGATTGCAAAGCTCGGTGACGCGCTGCTCCAGCTGCAGATGGCCCGCCACCATGGCCTCGATATCGCCCCAGATGAGATCCGGGATACGCGTGTTGTCCTCGAAAATCCTCCACAGCTCCTTGTTTAGTTTGCCCTCCCGGTAGAGGAAGGTCGGAGCGATGCGCAGGCCCTCCTGGAAGATCTCGGAGTTCGTTGGAGAGATACTGCCCGGCACGGATCCGCCGACGTCGGACGCGTGGATGAACGACCAGGAAAAGCAGACGAGCTTGTCCTTGTAGAAAATCGGCCGGATAAGATGGATATCCATCATGTGGGTGACGAGGCCGTTCCCGGTAAAGGGATCGTTGGTGAAGATCACATCGCCCGGCTTGAGGTTTTCGATGCCGAACATGTCAATGACCGGCCGGATGTTGTGGCAGAGGTTCGACATCATTCCCGATTGAACGGGAAAGGCGAAGAATTCGCCTTCGATAGCCGCAAGCGCGATCTGGTAATCCTGCGTTTGCTTGACGAAGGTCGTGAACGCCGTGCGATAGACCGTATTGCTCGCTTCGTCGGCGATCGCTGCAAAACGGTGTTTCATCACTTCGGTGAAAACGGGATCCATTGTTATGCCCTTCTTTCAAGAATGACGTCGTCGTATCGACCGATCGTCACGTCGAACGCGGGAGGAACGAGAACGGTGATGGTTTCCTGCTCGATGATGGCCGGGCCGGAGGTGCGGAAACCGATCGGCATCGCCGCCTTGTCGAAAATGGCCGCGTCGTAGCTCTTTCCGCCATACCGGATCTTCCGTCGGGTCTTCGGCTCGATCTTCTCAGGCGAAAGCGGCAGAGGCGCGCCGCGCGGGCGTTCCAGCGCGCCGCGGATCTGCAGGCGCAGCGTCAGGATCTCGATCGGAAGCTGCGGACTGGAGTGGCCGTAGAGCCGCTCGTGCTCGACATGGAAAGCCGCATTGATCGCAGCAAGCGGATCGCCTTCAAGGCTGAATTCCGTCGCCACGTCGAAAGCCTGCCCCTTGTAGCGGACATCGGCTATGTAAGTGAGGGTGACGGTCGGAAGGAAGTTTCCGCCGACCTGCTCGTCGAGCCAGGCCCGGGCGTCCTTTTCCAACCCTTTGTAGACCTGGAAGACCACTTCATTGTCGAGCGCACGTCCCTGCACGCTTTCCACAACGTCGAAGAGAAGATCGGAGACGAGGCATCCATAGGCGCAGAACACCGACGACATGCGCGGCAGGACCACCCGGCCGATGTCGATCTCATCTGCGAGCAGCGCGCCATGGATGGCACCGGCGCCCCCGAACGACATCAGTGTAAGTTCGGACGGGGGAACCCCGAGACGTGAAATGAAGGGCAAGGCGCTGGCGAGCATATTGGCGGTCGCAACCGTGATGCAGGCTTCGGCGGCGGCGACGACATCCATGCCGAGCGCATCCGCGATCGGCTGCATGGCCTTGGCGGCAAGATCGACGCTCAAGCTGAGGCGGCCTGCGAGCGGACGTTCGGGCGAAAGATAGCCGCAGAGCAGGTAGGCGTCGGAAATCGTAGGCTGGGTGCCGCCGAGCCCGTAGCAGGCGGGCCCGGGAAATGCGCCGGCTGAACGGGGACCGACATGCAGTACCTTCCCGTCGACCCAGGCGATAGAGCCGCCACCGGCGCCGATGGCTTCGACCGCAGTCACCGGCATCATCAGCGGGAAATCGCCCACCTTGCCCTGAAGGGACGTGACGGCCTGTCCCTTGTTGACGACGGAGATGTCCGTGCTCGTACCGCCCATGTCCATGGTCAGCAGCTGCGGTTCCTCGATCAGGTTGCCGAGGGCGCATGCTGCGGTAACGCCGGCCGCCGGTCCGGACAGCAGCGTGTGGATCGGCATCCTCCCCGCTTCGTTGGAGGCCATCACGCCGCCGTTCGATTTGGAAATGAACAGACGCGCATTCTTCAGATTTTGCCGAAGAAAGCCTTCCAGTTCGGCGAGATAACCTTTCATCGAAAGACTGGCATAGGCATTCAGAACCGCGGCGCTGGCCCGTTCGTATTCAGAAGGCTGGGACCATATTTCGTGCGAGAGGGTTACCTCGACGTCTTCGAATTTCTTCACGAGAATATCGCGGGCGGCCAGCTCGTGCGCCGGGTTGCGGTAGGAGTGCAGGAAGCAGACGGCCAGCGCCCGCGCTCCGGCCTCCAGTGCGGCCCGCGCCGAGCGGATCAGCTGTACGGGATTGAGCTCGATATCCACCTCGCCGGTCTGCAGCATGCGTTCTTCGATCTCGAAGACCATGTTGCGCGGGATGAGCGGTTCTGCGCGCCGGTCGAACAGGTTGATCGGATCGTTCATCCTCAGGCGGCCCATGCCGAGAATATCCCGGAACCCGCTGGTGACGAGCAGCGCGACAGGCGGGCTGCTCCGTTCGATGACGGCATTGGTGCTGACCGTCGTGCCGTGAACGATCATGATGGATTGGTCGGCCGTGATGCGGCCGCGTTCGAGCAGCAGCTTCAGCCCTTCGATGACACCGAGGTGGAAGTTGCCCGGCGTGGAAGGGACTTTGAATATTTCGACGCCGGTATAACCGGAAGCATGGCCGTCCCAAATTGCAAAGTCCGTGAACGTTCCACCAATATCAATTCCAATTCTGAGCATCCGGAGAATCCTGAACTATTCGAGAGGACGGACAGCCGGAGGAATCCGACAGACCTTCAAGAAGCAGGCCTTAGGTTAGCCAACCTTTTTTCAGGGATCATTCGTCCGGCAGGCAAAAGATTGATGCTTCCAATTCACGAATAAACGGAGCCAACTTTCTTCTTCGGCACGCCAACTACTTCATTTCGGCGGGAAAAAAGATCGGGAGCGGGCCCGAGACGGCAGTGTTCCCAAGCCTTCGCATTGCGGAGTGACACGCAAGAAGTACAAGGCTTTTGGCAACCTCCGATATCAAAGCGTCTAATTACTGCCTGAAGTGCAATAGTGTAGGCCAGCAAGATGGATTGATGCTGCGGCGTCCCTCATGAACTCTGGCAACAGCGGAGAAAGCAGCTCCTAATAATAAAGAACACTAAGCCGCTTCCTCCTGCTTCGGTCGAGAATAAGACAAAGGGGAAGGCAATGGCATTTTCCAGACAGCCGCTGAGCGCTCTTTTGCTGGCGACGGCTTTGCTGGCGGCTCCCGCCGCTTTCGCACAAGAGGCCAAGACGTTCCGGGCGGTAATTTCCCTGCCGATCCAGACACTGGATCCGCAGAAGAGCATCGCCGGACTCGCCGGCGATGCCCTCCGGACAGTTTTCCAAACGCTGACGTTCGTGCAGTCGGACGGTTCGGTTGCGCCGATGCTGGCGCAGAGCTGGGAAATCGATCCGAATTCGCAGGGCCTGCAATGGATCGTGAAACTCAAGCCCGACGTCGTATTTCATGACGGAGAGCCGTTCAACGCAGCGGCGGTGGCGGCCAACTGGAAAAGACTGCTCGATCCTAAGGTCCCGATTCAGGCCCGTTCCAACATCAACATGATCACCGAAGTGGAAGCGATCGACGACCTCACCGTCCGCTTTACCACGAACCGGCCATTCAGCGGCTTCCCCATGGCGATCGGCCATGCCGTCAGCAGCATTGTCAGCCCGAAATCCATTGCCGCCGGTCTGCTCGACGATCCCAACGCCTCTCCTGCGGGAACCGGGCCCTACCGGATTGCCCGGTTTACCTTGCCGGACGAACTGGAAGTCGAGAAGTTCGACAACTATTGGGGAAAGACAGGCAATGCCGAAAAGCTGGTCTTCATCAGCCGGCCCGACGAACAGGCGCGAATGGCCGCCTTCCTTGCCGGTGAGGCCGATGCCAATTTTTACGTCGGAGCCGAAAGCCGGGGTCGCGTGGAGGGCTCGCAAGACCTTCGCACCGAAGCGATCGCCTCCATTCGCGAATTCATCGTGCATCTGCCGATGAAGGTGGACGCCTTGCAGGATGTTCGCGTAAGGCGGGCCCTGAACCACGCGATCGACCGCGACCAGATCGTCAAATCCGTCTTCGGCGGCGTGGCGGAACCGGCTCTATCTGCGATCCAGCCCGGCGTGGCAGGATATGAGAAGCTGCCGATCTATACCTATGATGTCGACAAGGCTGCCGCCCTCCTCAAGGAGGCGGGCTGGACGAAGAATGCGAACGGTGTGCTCGAAAAGGACGGGAAACCCTTTCCGACACTGGTCTTCATGTCGGGACGAGGACGTGTGCCCAACGATGCCCGTCTCGCGCAGGTCACGGCCGCCTATCTGAACCAGATCGGCATCCCGACCACTTTGCAGATCGATGAGTTTGCAACCTTTTATCCCGCCGCCATGGCGCCGGAAGGGCGTGGTACCCGCTTCGTTCATATGAGTTGGGGCTTCGGCCAGATGGACGGCGCCGCATTTCTTTGCACGGTGTATGGAGAGGGACGACCTCAGAATTTCGGAGGCTACGAGAACCCGAAGGTCGGAGAGGCGTGCGGCAAGATCGACAATACCTTCGATGCGGCTGAACGCGCCAGATTGATCGCCGAGGCGACGAAGATGGTCTACGAGGATGCACCCGCCATCTTCCTGGTCGTTCCGTCCCTGCTCGCGGGCTTCAATTCCACCGTCAAGAATCTCAAACTGGACGCGGGTGAGAACCACCTCCTCTGGGAAGTCGAACTCGGTGCGAACTGACGCGTGACATCAACGGGCCGGAAGAGCATCCGGCCCTCCTCGACACCCGTATAATGGCATCACCGTCGAGCTATGCTGACCCAGGTTCTAAAAACCCTCGCTCACAGTGTGATCAGCCTTTTTCTGCTGTTCACCTTCGTCTTCTTCATGATCCGGATCATGCCCGGCGATCCCGCCCGTCTGCTCGGCGGCGCCGGCGCCTCGGATTATGACGTGCAGACGCTGCGCGAAAGCCTCGGTCTCGATCGTTCGGTGATGGAACAGTTCCTGATCTTCGTCAGGAACGTCGCCCAGGGGGATTTCGGCAGGTCTATCCAGACGGGTCAGCCGGTCGGGGCAGAAATCCTCACCGCCCTGGCCTGGTCGTTCTCCCTGGTCACTGCCGCCATGCTGCTTGCCATAGCCTTTGCCGTGCCGGCCGGCGTCGTGGCAGCCGTGAAGAGAAACCGGCTTCCGGACATATCGCTTACCTCGATCGCCGTGGCATCGACGTCCCTGCCCGCCTTCTGGCTGGCGCTGATCCTGATCGAAGTCTTTTCAGTCAACCTGCGGCTCCTGCCCTCCGGCGGCACCGGCGACCTGCGCAATTACATCCTTCCGACCGTCGTGCTTGCGGCAACGCAGGTTGGATTGATCACCCGTATGACACGGGCGAGCGTGGTCGAGGTGCTAACCGCGGATTACGTGCGCACGGCCCGGGCCAAGGGCGTCCACCCCTATCGCATTCTGCTGCGGCACGTGCTGGTCAATGCCGCCGCCCCGACCGTGACCGTCGTCGGATTGCAGACCGGCCTGGTGCTAGCCGGCTCGATCGTTACGGAAACGATATTCAATTGGCCCGGCGTCGGGCGACTACTCATACGGGCGGTACTGGCGCGCGATTATCCGATGATCCAGGCGCTTATCCTCGTCTTCGGCGTCGCCATGGTCACCTTCAATCTCCTCGCCGATCTCCTCAACATGCTCATCGACCCGAGGCTGCGCAAGAAATGACCGATGCAGCGACCCATCCAGCCGCAGGGAGCACCTGGTCTCGTATTGTCGGTCCTTTCGGCAAGTCCATCTCCGGCACTGTCGGCGCGATCCTCGTCCTGATCGTGCTCGTCTTCGTCTTCATCGGCCCTCTCGTCTGGACCGTGGACCCCAATGCACAGAACCTCATCGACTCCTTCCTGGCGTTCAGCTCCGCCCACCCGCTCGGCACCGACGATCAGGGCCGCGACACCCTGGCCCGCATGATGGTGGGTGGCCGCACGTCTCTGCTGATCGGCTTCGGCAGCATGTCGCTCGGCCTTGTCCTCGGCGCGACCGCGGGAATCGTGGCCGCATTGCGCGGAGGAATCGCGGAAACGCTCGTCATGCGCTTCGTCGATGCCCTGCTCGCTCTGCCGGGCATCGTTCAGGCCGTGATCTTCGCCGCCATCTTCGGTCGCGGACTTGGCCCGCTGATTATCGCGCTGGGTATTTATAGCCTGCCGATTTTCGCGCGGGTGAGCTACACGATGACAAGGCAGGTCATCGGGCACGATTACTTCAACGCGGCCATCATTCTCGGCGCATCGAAGACCAGGGCGGTCTTCATTCACATCCTACCCAACATCGCCACGGCCATCATGGCGGTGGCGACCTTGCGCATCGGATCGAATATCCTGACAGGGGCGGCACTCAACTTCTTCGGACTCGGCGTGCAACCGCCCTCACCCGAATGGGGTCTGATGATCGCCGACGCGCGGCAATTTTCCTGGCAGATGCCGGAATTGCTCATCCTGCCCGGCATCGCCCTCTTCATCACCAGCATCGGCTTCAACCTGCTCGGCGACGGCATTCGCGACTGGTTCGATCCCAAGCTGCGCAATACCTGAGGTCCGCGATGACGAACATATTGGAAGTCAAAGGACTGACGACATCCTTTCTGCGATCGGGAATCTGGACGCCTGTCGTCCACGGTATCGATTTCCAGGTGAAACGGGGGGAGACGCTGGCCGTCGTCGGCGAATCCGGCTCTGGCAAGAGCGTGACGGCGCTTTCCGTCATGCGTCTTCTTCCGCCTCGTACATCGCGGGTTGAAGGCTCGATCAAGCTCGGCGGCGACGAACTGCTCGATCGTTCGGAAGCGGAAATGCGCGGCATTCGCGGCAACCGGGTCGCAATGATCTTTCAGGAACCGATGACGAGCCTTAACCCGCTAATGCCCGTCGGAGAGCAGATCAAAGAGGCGATCATGCTTCACCGTAACGTTTCCCTGGCGGAAGCTAAAGCTTTGGCTCTCGACATGCTCGACAAGGTGCGCATCCCCTCCGCCGCGAAGCGCTATGGCGAGATACCGCACCAGTTTTCCGGGGGCATGCGCCAACGCGTCATGATCGCCATGGCGCTGGCCTGCAAGCCCGAACTGATCATCGCGGACGAACCGACGACGGCACTGGACGTCACCATTCAGGCTCAGATCCTCGAACTGCTTCGAGACCTGCGCGAGGAAGAGGATATGTCGGTCCTGTTCATCACGCACGATATGGGGGTGGTGGCCGAGATTGCCGACCGGGTGATGGTCATGCAGAACGGAAGCCTCGTGGAAGAAGCAGAGGTGCGACAACTCTTCCGGGCGCCTGCCGCTTCCTATACGCGCACGCTTCTGGAAGCCGTGCCGGTCGTCGGTTCGATGGCAGGCAAAGATGCGCCGGAGGCGTTCAAGGCTGGCACATTCAAAGTGCCGCCATCGCCGCGTCCGGCGCATGAGGCCCCCCTCCTCGACGTAACGGGGCTGACGATCCGCTTTGAGGTAAGATCCGGCCTTTTCGAGCGCGTTTCCGCGCGCGTCCACGCCGTTGAAAACGTCTCCTTCTCGATCGGGCGTGGCGAGACCCTGGCCCTGGTGGGGGAATCCGGCTCGGGCAAATCGACCATCGGCCGCACGCTAGTAGGGCTCGCCAGCTGCTTACGCGGTGAAATCCGTGTCGCAGGAGAGAAAGAAGGTTCGCTTTGCCGAACGATCGAAGAGCGGCGGCAGCGTGTGCAGATGATTTTTCAGGACCCCTATGCCAGCCTCGACCCACGGCTGCGGATCGGTCGCGCACTGACCGAGCCGTTGCGCGTTCGCGGGGTGTCCGAGCGCGACGCGCTGGAGCAAGCTGCGGAACTGATGCGCCTCGTGCGCCTCTCGCCGGACATGCTCAAACGCTTCCCGCATGAATTCTCCGGCGGCCAGCGGCAACGCATCTGCATAGCGCGGGCCCTTTCGGTAAAGCCGGCGCTCCTCATTGCCGACGAGGCCGTCTCCGCACTCGACGTCTCTATCAAGGCGCAGATCATAGACCTCATGCTCGAACTCCAGCAGGAGTTGGACCTCTCCTACCTTTTCATTTCGCACGACATGGCGGTCGTCGAACGACTGAGCCATCGCGTCGCGGTCATGTATCTCGGAGAAATCGTCGAAATGGGTTCGCGCCGGAACGTGTTCGAGAACCCGCAGCACCCCTACACGCGGCGTCTTCTTCAGGCAGTGCCGGTCCCCGATCCCGAACGGCGCATGCGGCGCAGCCTGGCCGTCGATGAGATCCACAGCCCTATCCGCACCAAGGATTTCATCCCGCCCGTGCGGCGGATGATCACCGTCTCACCCGGTCATGTCGTCCAGCAATGGGAGATGGCGTGAGGCTTTCCCGCCGGGAAGGCCGCCGTCGGAAATTCAATCAAGACGACCGCGACTATGCACAGTCCGGTTTAGCAATGGAGGAAACAATGCAGACAGCCCATACGTGGAAGGCTGACAGGCAGCAGAGCCTTCGTGGGCACACGGTGCCCACCGCCTTGCTGATAGCCGGCGAGTGGATTGAAAGGGATAAAAGCTTTACGGTTACGAATCCCGCGACGAACGAAGAGATCGCCCGCGTGTCCGATGGCACTGCGGAAGACGCGCTTCGCGCCTTGGAAGCAGCCACCGCCAGCCAGGAGGCATGGGCGGCATGGGCGCCCCGCCAGCGTGCCAATCTCTTCCACAGAGCTCACCGGTTAATGCTGGAACGGGCAACTGCATTTGCAGAGATCATGACGCTGGAAAGCGGCAAGCCGCTTGCCGAGGCGAAGGCGGAATTCGCCCTTTCCGCCGATTTCTTCCTCTGGTACGCCGAGCAAATCGCTCACCTGCACGGCACTTTCGCGTCCGGGTCGCCGGGCGGGTACCGCATCATCGCGACGCACCGGCCGGTCGGTCCGTGCTTCCTGGTGACGCCCTGGAATTTCCCGCTTTTGATGATCGCCCGAAAGGGCGGAGCAGCGCTTGCGGCCGGCTGCACGACCATCGTCAAATCCGCCCGCGAAACGCCGCTCACCGCAGCCCTGTTTGCCCAAACGCTTCTGGAGGCGGGCTTCCCCGCCGGCACCGTCAACTTGATCCACACGACCAGTTCAGCCTCGATTTCCGAGGCACTTCTCGCCGATCCGCGCCTGCGCAAGGTCAGCTTCACCGGTTCGACGGAGGTCGGAAGCAGACTTCTGAGCGGTGCGGCACAGAACATCATCAACGCCTCGATGGAATTGGGCGGCGACGGCCCCTTCGTCGTCCTTGAGGATGCTGACATAGACCTTGCCGTACGCCAGGGTATTGTCTGCAAATTCCGAAATGCAGGCCAAGCCTGCGTCGCCGCCAACCGCATCATCTGCCACGCTGCCGTCGTGGACGAATTCACCCAGAAATTCGTCGACGAGACACGCAAGCTGAGGGTGGGCGACGGTTTCGAACCCGGCACCGACGTCGGACCGATAATCTCCCCGTCGCAATTGGACCGCGTGGACCGCATGGTGGCCATGCTGAAAGACGCAGGCGCGGAACTGCTCACCGGCGGCAAGCGCAAAGGTGTCACCGGCAATTTCTATGAACCGACGGTCATGCGTATCAAAGGCAGCGCGCCCGCCTGCCGGAACGAAGAGCTCTTCGCTCCGATAGCGGTCATCTACAGCGTCGATTCCGTCGCAGAAGCGATCCGCTTCGCCAACGACACGATTTACGGTCTGGCCGCCTATGTGTTCACACGCAATGTCGACAGGGCCATCGCCGTTTCCGAAAAGCTGGACTTCGGCATGGTCGGCATCAACCGCGGCATCATGGCGGACCCTGCCGCGCCGTTTGGCGGAATTAAATCGTCCGGCCTCGGGCGTGAGGCCGGTCATGACGGCATCTACGAGTTCCTGGAGCCACAGTATCTGGCATTGACCGTCAACGAAGCTGCGGGGATCAGCCAATGAGCAATCATAAGAGCGATCTTGGGCTAGGCCTCCTGCGTCAGCCGAAAACCACGCTTTTCGGGCCGGGGCAGCGGAGCCAATTGCCGCATATTATTGCGCCGATTGCGCGCAACCTGCTCGTCGCCACGGATGCGCGCATGGCGCAAACCGCGGAGTTCAAGGCGATCATGTCGGCCGTCGCGGAACGCGGCGTCCAGATCCACATCTTTGCGAAGGTGGAGCCCGATCTGCCGCGCTCCAACATAGTGGAAATCGTACAACGCTTCGGGAGCGAGAATATCGACTGCGTGCTCGGCATCGGAGGCGGAAGCTGCCTCGATGCCGCCAAGGTGGCGGCCGTCGTGCTCGCCAACGGCGGAGATATCCGTGAATATTTCGGCGAATTCTTGGTTCCGGGTCCGGGCCTGCCAGTCATTACGGTGCCGACGACCGGTGGCACGGGCGCGGAAGTCACCTGCATCTCCGTCGTCTATGACGACGAGAACCAGATGAAGGTCGGCGTCGCCAGCCCACATCTCGAACCGTATGCGGCGGTCATCGATCCCGAGTTGACCCTCACCTGCCCGCCTGCACTGACCGCGGCGACCGGTGCCGACGCGCTGTCGCACCTCATCGAGGCGTTCACGGCTCGCGTCAAGAATCCGACCCCGGAGCAAATCGCCAAGCATCTCTATGTCGGAAAGAACCTGCTGACGGACGTATTCGCGAGGCATGGCCTCCAATTGCTCAACGGCGGACTGGAAAAGGTCGTAACCAATCCGTCAGATCTCGCGGCGCGGTCGGACATGATGATGGCCGCCTATTGCGCCGGCATGGCCATCAACACGACCGGGACAGCGGGCGCCCATGCGCTCCAGTCTCCTATCGGAGCCTTGACGCACACGCCTCACGGCTTCGGGGTCGCCGCGCTCCTGCCCTACGTGATGCGCTTCAACCTTCCCGAACGGGTCGAGGAATTTGCAGAGATTGGCAGGATCTTCGGCGTCGCCGACGGCAATGGCCCGCCGATGGAACAGGCGCGTGCGGGTATCCGGCGTGTGGAAGCCATCCTCGAGCGCGCGGGAGCACCCACGAACCTGCGCGCGATCGGCCTGCTGCCGAAGGATTTCGACTTCGTCGCCGAACAGGCGATGAAAGCGACACGGCTGACGGCCAACAATCCTCGCGAACTTACTCATGAAAATATCGTCGGCATCCTTTCCAAGGGCTACGAGGCCGATCTGAGCTGGTGGGAAATCTGATGAAGAACAATCCATTTTCACTTCAGGGCCGTCGCGCGCTGGTCACCGGCGCCGGGCGAGGGATCGGTCAGGCCATCGCCGTGGCCTTATCGGATGCCGGGGCGGATATCGTCCTCACCAGCCGTTCCCGCGAGCAGCTCGAAGAGACGCAGAAGCGGATCACAGATGCCGGCGGAAGCGCCGAGATCGTCCAAGGCGACCTGTCGCAGGCGGAACGGCTCACGGAACTGGTGGACGCTGCCGAAGGACGCGGTCCGCTGGATATCGTCGTGCACAGCGCAGGTGCGCAACATCGCGAGCCGGCCGTAACCTTCCCGAAAGCCGCCTGGGACCATGTCATCGGGGTTAACCTCACCGCTCCGTTCCTGCTCAGCCAGGAGATCGGCCGTCGGCAGCTCGCGCACGGCAGAAAAGGCAGCCACGTGTTCGTCTGCTCGCTCACCTCGATCCTGGGACTTCCGGATCTCGTCGCATACAATGCGGCGAAGTCCGGCTTGATGGGTGTCGTGAGGGCGCTCAGCCGCGAGTGGTCCAGCAAAGGCATACGCTTTAACGGCGTATCGCCGGGCTATGTGGAAACGGCGATGACAGCCGCCCTGTTCAAGGATCCGGCAAAGCGCCAGCGGCTTCTCGACCGCATTCCCATGGGCGAGTTCGGCACGCCCGAACAGCTCGGGCCACCCACCGTCTTCCTTGCCTCGGAAGCGGCGGAATATGTCACCGGCCAGCTTCTCATCGTCGATGGCGGATGGGCGGGCGCATGACCTCCCATCCGCATGCGAGCATCAGCATCGTCGGCGCCGGCTCGATCGGCGTCGCCTTCGCCGTCCTCTTCGCAAGCCGGGGCGCCAGCGTCCGGATATGGGATGCGCTGCCGGACGCCTTCGACCGTGCCGCCAACGAGCTCCGTTCGCGGCTTGAAATGCTTGCGAAGGCCAGCGCGTTGGATGAACCACCGGACGAAGTCTCCAGCCGCATTTCATGGCATCGGAACCTGGCCGAAGCCCTTGACGGGGCCGATCTCGTCCAGGAATGCGCGCCGGAAAAGATAGACCTGAAAGTCGACCTCTTTAGGTGGCTGGCAGATCTGACACCGGACCACGTGGTGCTCGCCAGTTCCAGCTCCGCATTTATCGCCAGCCGGATCGCACCCGACATCGAAATCAGAAGGCGAGTTCTCGTCGGGCATCCAGGCAATCCTCCTTATCTCATCCCGGTCATCGAGGTCGTCCCCTCGCCCGAAACGGCGCAGGCGATCATCGACCGTGCCTTCGAAATCTACCGGAACTCGCACCTCAAACCCGTGCTTGTCCGACGGGAAGTCGAAGGATTCATCTTCAATCGCCTGCAAGGGGCTGTGCTGCGCGAAGCCTACTGCCTCGTGCGGGATGGGATCGCCTCGGTGGACGACATCGACGAGGTGATGCGCAGCGGCCTCGGACCCCGCTGGTCCGTCATCGGTCCGTTCGAAACGGCCGACTTGAACACGCGAGGAGGGATCGCTTCGCATGCGGAGAAAATGGGACCTGCCTATGCGAGAATGGGCGCCGAACGCGGCCAGAACGATCCCTGGACACCGGATCTCGTGGACGAAGTAACGCGACAGCGGCGCGAAATCATGCCACTCGACCAGTGGGAAGCGCGGGTGCGCTGGCGCGACGAGCAGTTGCTAAAGGCTAAGCTGGCACGCGACCTCGGTCGCTGAGAAATCGCATTGCCGCTACCGACGACGCCGGCAGCGGCTTTTACGACTGGATGCCAGAAATCCGCCTTACAAAACGATGCGGAACTTGCAATCCTCAATCTTTTCAAACCGCGTGCCGAAGGGCTGCGAAACATCTTTTATGAATTCGAAGATTTCGTCGCTGACGTCCGATCCCGCCAGGACAGGACGGCCGCGCTGGCTGGTCGGCGTGCCGTAGCCGAGATCGACGGGATAGAGGACGACCTCCGCGAGCTCTCCGCCCCGGAAATCACAGATCGGCAGAACCGTCTGATAGCACGCCGGCTCCTTCGACCATGCCCAGATGCTGTCGTCGGCGAACCGCTGGGTCCAGTCCCCCGCCGTCGCCGTATGATCGAAGCCCATGCGGCGGTAGGCTGGCTCGGGAATTCTTTCAAGGGATTCGACGTTGAAGACGAAGTTCCCGAGGCTGTAGAAGATCGGCTTGCCCTTGTAGATCTCAATGCCGCGCAACACGTGCGGGCCATGCACGAAGATCAGGTCGCACCCCGCATCGATCGCGTCATGGCAGAACTCAATCAGAAAATCCGGGCAGGATGCGCGATGGACGGCGTTGAAATAGCGGCCCGTCGTCCCATTCTCATGGCAATGCAACGAAAAGGCTACGAAATCCGACGTTTTCCTGGCGCCACGGATATATCGCAGGATATCCTGGAGATCCTCCTGCTCACAACTCGTCTCGATCTTGTATTCCCTTCCCTTGCGGTATCGCTGTTCCGCGATCACCAGTTCCTCCGTATCGATCGGAGACCGCATGCCAAGGCCCTCATGGACATTGGCGAGGCTCTGGAATTCCGCTTCTGGAACGGTGTGCAGCGTCTTGTGCCGCAGGATGGCCACGCCGGGCTTGCCGGGCATGTCGTGGCGTCCGGGCCCGGCATGGGCGACCGGTGGAAGCCCGAACAGCGTGCTCGCGGACATAAGGGCAACGCGTCCCTTGGGGGTTTCGACATAGACAGGCGCTCGCGCTTCACCCAGGGAGCGGCCAACGCCACAGGTTTTCAGGCCTCTGGCACGGCAATTTTCCAAGGTCGCCATCAGGCCCGCCTCGCCGCAATCAAAAGCGTGGTTCATGGCGGCGCTCATGCCGCTGAAGCCCATCCACTTGATTTCCTCGAGCATTTCCGGAGCGCCGACCTGATAGGCGCCGACATAGTTGCTGCCGTAGGGCATTTCCCAATTGTGATAGAGACTTTCAAGATTGCCGAGCGTCGCATCCGTGCTGCGCAAAAGCTCGATAAGCTTCAGAAATGCCGGCTCCTTATAGTGGCTGATCGCCCTGTTGAGGATTACATCGCCCGCAAGCGAGAACGTCATATTTCTCGATTCAGCATCGTAGATCATCTTGTATTTCCATTTTTTTGGGCGGCACGGCCCATTGCTCAAGAATTGGCGGGAGAGGTATCGGCAACCAGCAAGGCGGCAAGGTCACTCATGTCAGGCAGCGTTTCGATCGCATGGATCATTTCGATGATCCGCCGGCGGCGGTCGCGCGAGAACCATGCGCCGGAAAAGTCCGTCATATCCATGAACTTGCCGGCGACGTCTTCAAAGCTCATGCGGTTCATCGGATGCCCCTTGACGTAACGGACCTCGGAAGTCAGCGGAGTGGACGCGCCGGCAAGATAGACGTCGACGATACCCGGAGTGGGGAGCACGTTGTCGTCAGGCCCGCCATCCATGACCGTTTCGATCCGCCCCATCATCGACAGCACATCATCGCTGGTCCGCCCGGCCGCCTCGAACCGGTCGAGGCTGACTTTGCCATCGCAAAGCGCAACCGCAACGACAAAAGGAAGGCTCATCTGAGCATGCACCATGCCGCGCTCGCCGAACATCGATGCGCGGCGTTCTTCACGCCCCTCCGGACGGCAGACCAAGTCATAATATTCCTGGTTTTTGACGTGGATGACGACACGTTCGATATCATCGGCCCGAATCCTACGCTCTCGCACGAGGTGTTCGGCAGCGGCCGCGGCCGTGTGGATATGTTTGCAGCATGGGTAGGGTTTTATGCTGACTTCCTCGTTCGCATAGCGTCGGCCGAGGTCGCCGATTAGGACTGCGCGGTCGCAACGGCCGCCGTGAAGGGCATTATAGTAACCCGAAACACCGGTCAGCGACTGCATGGCGCCAGTCACGCCGAGCCGGGCCAATTCCGCAGAGACGATGGCGGCGGAGGCCGAAAGCCCTTGCTGAACGCGGACCGTCAGGGCTCCCTCAGCGACCGCTTGCAGATTTCCGGCACATTGGCTGTAGGCGATCCCCATCGCGTTCTGAAGTCCCGCCGAAGGCAGGTCCATTATCTTTCCGGCGACCATGGCACCGGCCAGCATGCCGATATGATAGGTGTGGGATTGGGTCCTTGGTTGCGTGCGCCCGCCAGCTACTTCCGCGCGGGGGGCGGTGCCGATGCGGATCGCCAGATCGATGCCGAGCACCACCGCCTCCGAGAACTGCCGGCCGGAAATGCCGCCGGCCGCTTCGGAGACCGCAAGTGCCAAGGGGACGATGGACGCGGTCGGATGAAGCATTCCCTGCTCGTGCACATCGTCGATTTCGAGAGCGCGAGCCATGGTGGCATTCGCCATTGCCGCCTGATGAGCCGGGACCATGTCGCCGCGCCCGATGATGCGCGCCTGCGGCGTGCCGCCCCAGGAGGTGACCAAATCGGCGACGGCGGTCGCCCCCTCGGCCTGGAAGCCAGCGATTGCCGCTCCGATCGTATCCAGCATGAGGCATTTCGTAAAATCCAGCGTCGCTGGCGGAATGTCCTCGTAGCGGGTCTGATGGAAATGATCGGCTATCCGCCGTTCCGCCTCGCCAGGCGACCAATTGGCCGCATTGTCCGCGGAGGGATCGCTCTGGCTTATCGGTGCGAGATTGTGCGTTACCATGAATGCGCTCGTGCTCAAAAGAACGCCGGCCAACCCGGCGTTCTTGTTGTCGCCGCGATGTATGCGGGATCAGGGCCAGTATTTGATCGTGATCTCGCGCATCGCTTTGCTTTGATCGAAATAAGTCTCGTACTCGATCATCGGCACCTGGATGGCAGAAATGTCCGGGAAGCTCTCGGGAGCGGGCATGGAGTCGTAGATGCTGTAGAGACCGAACGTACCCGCCTCCTCCTGGCCAACTTCCGAAAGCAGATAGCCGAGGAAGAGGTTCGCGGCATGCGGGTGCGGCGGATCACGGAGCAGGCTTATGACGTCGTTCTGAAGCGCGGAATACTTCGGCAAGACATGCTGCTTGATCGGCGCGCCCTTGCTTGCAACGGCGAGGACCGACGTCGAGCTGGTCCAAAGGGCCGCATCGTATTTGCCCTGCGCAACGGCAGTGCAAAGCGCCACCTGCCCGTTCTCCGTCGGGAGTCCCACGAGCTTCTGGATCATCTCATCCGGAAGGAAACCTGCTACTCGTAATGTGGTCATGGCATTGTCGCCACCGCCGGCACCGACCGGCTTCTGCATGGCCACCCGGCTCCGCCACTCGCCCTCAAGCAACTCGCTGAGATCGTCGGGAATCTCTTCCGGCTTGACGCGCGCCGTATTGTAGCCGAGGGCATAAAGCAGGCGGCCGTTGGAGAACATGTGGCCATCGAAGAAGATCGCGCTTGACGGAATACCGGAGTCGGCAGGCACCTCAAATTTGCCCTGCCGGTCCGAAGCGCGCAATCCGAGCTGCAGCGTCGGTCCACCTTGAAGTACATCGATCGTCCGGTTGCCGCTCGCAAATTCGGCATCGACGATCGCGGTCAGTTCGGATGCGATCGTGTATTTGTATTGAACCTGAACTTCGGGAAACAACTGGTGGAACTTCTCGATGATACGTTCCTGTCCCGGACTGGTCGGATAATAGACGACCGTCTTTTCGTTGTTGGCGATTGCAGTCTTGTAAAGCTTGTCCAGCCAGGATGGCACTTCGCCCTGCGCACTCGCCCCCCTCGGAGCCAAGCCCATCATGGCCGCGGCACCAAGGCCCGCGGTCGATTTTAGAATATCCCTTCGGTTCATCTGCATTTCATTCTCCTCTGGCAAGAATTTTGATTTTATTTTCTACCTGTAGCTACCGGCGCTTTGCCGGATCTAGTTGTTGGCTTCGATGCGAATGATGTCGGACCGCTTCAGCCACAGGGACATCGGCCCTGCCTGCGACGCGGAGTAGAAATCCTCGAGCGCTTTTACTTCGAGGCGGGTGTCGCCGATGGTGAAGCTGTGCGTATGGATCAGGCCGTCATAGCTGGACGAGTCGAGGACGCATCCATCGATCCGCAAGCAGTCGCCATCCTTCGGGTCGGAAGGCCGCAACGCGGTGGCGCCTACGGCATAGTGTGCCCCAGGCTCAACCGTGCCTTCCACGGCGGAGCAGATACGCCGGAGGTCCTGACCGCTTATCAGGTTCTCGTAGCCCAGGAACTCGGCGATGAAGACATTGCGTGGATGCAGCCGCAGGTTCGACGAGACATCCTGCTGCTCGATCTTTCCGTCGCGCATCACGATAAGATAATCGGAAAGGGCAAACGCCTCCGCCTGATCGTGCGTGACGAAGACCGAAGTCGCCCCGCAGCGCAGATGGGCGGCCTTCAGCTCATCGCGAAGCTGGCGGCGCAACTGGACGTCGAGGTTGGACAGCGGCTCGTCCATGAGAAGCACCTTCGGGTCCGCCACGATCGCCCGCGCGACCGCGACGCGCTGCTGCTGGCCTCCGGAGAGCTGATGCGGGAATTTGTCGGCATGCTCGGTGAGGTCTACCAGCTTCAAGGCCTCGCGGGCCTTTTCGACGTTCTTGCCTTCGCCGCGGTGTTTCAGCGGAAACAGCACGTGCTGCAGCACCGTCATGTGAGGCCAGAGCGCGTAGTTCTGGAAGATCATCCCCAACCGCCGGCGATGGGTGGGGCTGTTGATGCCCTTCTCGGCATCGAACACCAGCTTTCCGTTTAGGTAGATCCGGCCGCGGTCCGGATCCTCCAGACCCGCAAGGCAACGCAGGATGGTCGTCTTCCCGCTTCCGGAAGGACCGAGAATGGTCGCGAAATCTCCCGGTCGGATCGACAGCGAAACACCCTTGAGAATTTCGACGCCGTTAAAGCTTTTCACCAGGTCTTCTACGACGATCGCGCCTTCATCTTGCCGTGGATCGGAAATCGCGTGCAAACCGTAAACCTCCGGGTTGATGACTTCGCCGTGGCGGGAGATCGATGAAACATTCATGCCGTGACACCTCCTTGAGCGAGCGCCGGTCGCGTTCGGGCCGATCGCCACGGACGCAGGTCTGCACGGATGAGCAGAACGAATCCGCGGACGAGAAGGGCCGTGATGGCGAAGACAATCAGCATGCTGACGAGCAGGGCTGCCGCGGCGCCATAATCGCCGCTCAGCGAGTAAAGCTCGAACACGGTCGTCGCGATCACCCGCAGATTGACCGAGCCGAGGACCAGCGGGATATCGAGCGAGCCGGCGATGAACACCGCGCTCAGGAACCAGGCATTGGCGAGAGTCGGCGCCAACAGCGGGACCTGAATGCGCAATTGCGCATGGAGAGGATGCGAGCCCGAAATTCTAGCGGCATGTTCGAGTGAACTGTCGACCTGCGCATAGGCGGAGCTTATCAGCAGATAGGAGACCGGCACGACGCTGACCGTCAGGGCCAGGAACATCAGGAATCCCGTCCCGTAGAGGCCGCGAGTGGCGGAAAAAATCGTCACCGCCCAGATAAAGGCGAGCGCTGTGACGATGCCGTGCATGACCTTCGGTGCGAGCATAATCACATCGACCAGAACCCGGCCGCTTTCTCTCGCCTGGCGCGCTCTGAGCCGGATCATCATCATCGCGAAGACGACAGCAGCCACGGCCCCGGAATTGGCGAGAATGAAGGTGGTCATCGCCGCATGCAGGATGGTGGTATCGCTCCAGATGCGGGTGTAATTGGCGAAAGTGAAGCTGTTGTAGACGCCGGGGAACGGAATGACCGAGGTCACCAACAGCGAGCAGACGGGCACCAGCAGCGAAAAGACGAAATAGAGGACGATGAAGATTTCGAAGACGGGACGCCAGGGCCCGAGCGAAAGGCGGAGCCGCGCTTCGGGCTTGACGGCAACCGTCGTGAAGCGGCCGCTCCTCGTGGCAAAGTTTTGCAAGAGGATCAGCACCGCGACCAAAGCCAGCAGCATGGTTCCGATCGCCGTCGCGGCAGGAAAATCGGCCTGCTGCTGTTGGAGCAGGCCATAGGTCAGCGTCGACAAAGTATAGATGTTGACGTTGCTGCCGAGAATGTAGACGGCGTCGAATACCTGCACTGTGCCGATGGTGACGAGCACGGTCGCCGCCGCGATGCTCGGCTTCAATGTCGAGACCAGCATGGTCAAGCGGACCCACGAACCGCCGCCTGCGATGCGCGCCGCTTCGTCCTGGCTCTGTCCGACAGTGGAAAGCGGGCCGACCAGGAGAATATAGACATAGGCGGTGGCGCGCAGGATCGATACGAAGATCAGTCCCGCAAAGCTCGTCAGATTCAGCGGCGTGAAGGACGTTCCCGCAAGATAGCTGAGCAGATCATTGCCTGCGCCTGCGCGCCCGGTGCCGACGAGCGCGTAGCCGACCGAATAGAAGAGCGGCGGAATGGTGTAGGAGATGATCAATGTCGGCGAAATCAGCCAGCGCAGTCTTGCGTTGGAGAACTGGCTGAGGGTTGCGAGGATGAGGGCCAGAAAGACGGAGCTCGGCACGACCAGAACGCAGAAGAGGGCGGTGGTCAGCAATGCAGGAAAGAACCGCGGCGAGTTGACGGCCCGTTGGAAGGCTCCGAACCCCCAGTTCGGATCCATTCCAACTGCGCTGTCCCACAAGGTGCCGATGACCAGCGCGACGACCGGCCATACCACGACGACGGCAGCGATGATCCACAGCAGAGCGGATAGATAGCCGCTCGTCGAACGCGGCACGGATGTACCCCATGCTCTGAACATTCCGGTCATATGTTCACCCTCTGGCTGAGCTTCTGCTCTTGTGCTTATTCTTGCCTGACGCTTCGGTCATGGACATTAGCGGGCCTTGCGTCAGCCCTTTTCAACCTCCGTTTATCGCCGCTGGCGGCTATGGATACGATCCCTAAATAAGTCTGATGCGCGCCCCGTGTGTCGCGGCGAGATCGAGCAAGCCGCTGGGCCTGGATGCCTTCACGAATACCTCGTAGATGCTCGGCCCCCTTTGCTGCAGATGTGCATTCAGCTCCGAATTTCCCGCGACAGGCTCGACAATGTCTACGAACCGGCCATTGAACTTCCAGCGCCGCCCACGCTGTATGTCTGGGGAGTCGGAGAGGGCCTCCGCTCCATCCGTACCGAAAATAGCATCCATGGCTGGGACAAGCCCCCGAAGGTCGTCGGTCACGATCGACAGGCCCACGATGCCTTTGGCCGTATTTGCATGACGGTTGTTGTCGTCGGGAATGCGAATGTTGCGCGGGGTGAGATCTGCAGCGATAAAAGGCAGCTCGACCCGGCCGGTCCCTCGGCCCGCCTGAAGGAGAGCAACTGTCCAAGGCCGTCCGTCCGCCAGTGATTTGGTGTAATCCGCCGGGCGGTTACTTGGAATGCCCGCCGCGTCCAGCCGTGCCTTGTCGCTGTCCAGCGCATCGCTGTGCAGAGAATAATCGCCCCACCCGTCTCCCGCAGCCAGCAAAGGCGCCAGCCGATGCGTCTTCCGGTATTCCGGATCTGCAAGAAAAAGGATTTCGATATAGGAGCCGTCCTCGAAGACGATCAGCCTGTTCTCGGAGGGGCCCTTACCTGCGTCCATGCGTTGGGTAATGGAAAAGCCGGCCCGCTGAAAATCTGCGTCGACCTGTCTCAGATTATTGACGGCCAGTATCAGGTGGTCAAAACCGATCAGCATTCAGCACCTTCCATGAAGTACCAGACAGCATATTACGAACGTTAACATGCCCAGGATGCGATCATTAAGGCTGGGAACTGGAACGAACTGATGCTGATTAAGCACTAATCGAATGATGCTGATAGGCCCAAGGAATGGCAATTGGCGCTTGGACAGTCTCAAAAAGCCAACCAAATCCTTCAGGTGACCGCCGCACAACATGGCTTGGCCGAGTTACACAAGCAACGAGCCGCCTTTACGACACTACCCCATCGTTGACTGCGGATGCTGACGCGGTTTTTCTCCCGGTCGAAAGCTGGAAAGACTAGTTCGTCTGGCGCAATAATCATTTCAGCTCGAACCGCTTTATTGGAACCTGGGCTGGCAGTAGTCTAATCTAATTGGCAGTCCACGCATGCCTGCCGATGGTGGGAAATTCTGAAGTAGGAGATATCAGTGAGAAAGCGGCAAGCCTTATCGATTGGCGCGTTCGGCTTCGACCGCATAAGGCCGCTTCTCGATGGACGCGTGGAGTTGGAGGGCTATACCTTTCGCTCCCCACGGCATTATTCCATTCACAATCAGTTCTCCTATCTTTCGAGGAGTCAGCTTGCGCTCTGTGAGGTCGGACTCGGCTTTTTCAGTGCCTATCTTGAAAGCGGCTATAGGAACTATGTCGGCCTCCCGATCCCCATCGCTCGGGCTTTTCGCCACGAAACGATCTATGTGAGAAAAGGTGGAAAGATCAAATCTCCGGAAGATCTTAACGGAGCGAGAATAGGGCTTCCCGATTTCAACGGGACCAGCGCCATCTGGCAGAAAGGTCTTCTGCAGGATCAGTATGGCATTGACCTGACCAAGATTAAATGGATTGTCGGGAAAGTCGACGAGTCCTTCATTTCCTGGCACAAGCCCAACAAATATATTCTAGATGCCTTTGATGTTGAGATTGCAACACCAGAGGACACCTTGTCCGACAAGCTTCAGGCCGGAGAGATCGATGCGCTTCTGGCCTATAGGCGCCCTGAGGCTTTTCGCAGCCGACGAGATATCATACGCCTCTTTCCCGATTACGTTTCAGAAGAAAAAAAGTACTTCCGCGAGACCAAGATTTTCCCGGTGCTGCATGTCATCGCTCTGCGGCGCACCGAAATTGATCGCGATCCAGACCTCCCCAACAAGCTCGTCGCAGCCTTCACCGCCGCCAAGAACATCGTAATCGAAGAAATTCGGGAAACGCTGTATCCGTTTGCTTCCGTGCCCTTTCTTTCCCATGCTGTTGAGGAATCTGAGTCAATTTTCGGAATGGATATATGGCCTTACGGCTTCGATGAGCTGCAGCTGCCGCTCAAGACTTTCCTGCGCTATTGCGCGGAACAGCGCGTGACCCGCAAACTGCTTGATGTGAAAGAGATTTTCGAGCTCGAAAGGTCCAGGATCGCAGCATGACAAGAAGTTTGCCAGTAACTCTTTGCTCCCCAAAGCAGCCCTCTCGGTGTTGATCATCGTACCGGAACGCAGGAAGCATGGGGAGCCAATAGCGAATTGGCAGTGTCTAATGAGTGATCAGCATCGTTGGATAGAAGAATTTCCCTCCATGTCACAACACCATGGAGGTGACGAACGATGACGAAACTCCGCTTTATTCATCGTTATGAAATTGATCCAGATCGCTTCGGTCTGATTGTCGCCTTTGTCTCCGTCGCGGAGCACCTTAGCTTCGCGGAGGCCGCCGAGGAGCTCAACCTAAAGTCCTCCACCATTAGCAGGCAGGTTTCAAAACTCGAGGATTCTCTCGGAGTAAGGCTGTTTTCGAGAACAACCCGTCGCGTTTCGTTGACCGAGGCCGGCAAGCTATATCTGAAGGAATGCCGTTCGCTTCTAAAGAATCTGACGGATATGGATGCGATGGTGAGCTCGCTCAATGCCGAGCCCCGTGGCTGCCTGCGGGTCAGTTTGCCGGTAGCTCTCGGTCGGCTGTACCTCAATTCCACGATAACGGCCTTCCTGAATCTTTATCCAAATCTCCAGATCGAAGCGGATTTTTCCGATCGTTTCGTGGATATCGTCGGAGAAGGCTATGATCTCGTCGTGCGGACTGGAACCCTGCCGAGTTCCGGGCTCATCGCCAAGAAGATAGCTTCCAACAAGCGGGTCCTCGTAGCCTCGCCGAGGTACATCGCAAAACACGGTGTTCCCGCTACACCGCAAGATCTGGCTGATCATAACTGTCTTCGCTTCAGTCATTACGCCTCATCTGGGAGCAACTGGCAGCTTGCGAAGCACGAGCAGCGTGAAGTGGTCGAAGTCAACGGCAACTTCGTGTCCAACAGTTCCGATGCGATCTGCGAGGCTGCCGTCGGTGGGCTTGGTATCGCACTGATAGCCAGCTATCTCGCCCATGATGGAATCCAGTCAGGAGGTCTCGTATGCCTGTTACCCGGCTGGACCAGCCAGCCGGAGGCCGGCATTTACGTCATGTATCCAAGCACGCGCTATCTCACGCCGAAGGTCAAGGCGTTTACGTCCTTCCTCGAAAAGAGATTCCGCGGCGTGGACTGGAATACGGACAACCATAATGCAAGCGCCACTCAGGAAGCGCCAATCCTGTAAACGGGAAGGAACTCCCGTAATCCGGCTTGATCGCCACCGAAAGCACCGACACGATTTAACGAAGCTGAAGGACCGGAGCCCAACTGGACTCTCGGCAATCATTCCAGGGCCGACCATTTTTCGGCAGCCGCTTACCTCAAGGAAACGGGGGCCGGCAGCGATAGGCGAGCGCGTCAAAGCCGTCCAGGCCCTCCCCGCATCGTGGTGAACCGCGCCCTTCTCAGAGCATTCTCAAGGATGCGCGGCTTTGCAAACAGGACTGCTTACACACCGATTGGCATATGCTTTGCCGAGCGCTCCACAGCGCGCGGGGCCACAAGCTCCTTCCAGGTTGAAAGCGCCTTATTGACGGCCGGGAAAGCAGGGCGGGGAACATAGCGCCCGCGTCCCGGGCGCGGCTCGTTGCTGCCCTCCTTGCCATAGACCACCTCGCCGCGCGACAGAGTATAGCGCGGCAAACCGTTCACCTCGAAGCCTTCGAAGACGTTGTAGTCAATGATCGAACGCTGCGCCGAAGCGCTGATCGTCTTCGACTTCGAAGGGTCCCACACCACGAGGTCGGCATCCGAGCCCGGCAGGATCGCGCCCTTCTGCGGATAGATGTTGAGAATCTGCGCGATATTGGTGGAGGTGACCGCCACGAACTCGTTGGGCGTAAGCCGCCCGGTCTTCACCCCATACGTCCACAGGAGCGGCATGCGATCCTCCAACCCGCCGGTGCCGTTGGGAATCTTGGTGAAGTCGTTGAGACCCAGACGCTTCTGCTCCGTAGTGAAAGCTGCGTGATCGGTTGCCACGACCTGGAGCGAGCCGGCCGCAAGTCCCGCCCAAAGGCTGTCCTGATGCCGCTTGTCACGGAAGGGCGGCGACATCACGCGGCGCGCCGCCTCTTCCCAGTCGGGATTGCGGTATTCGGATTCATCCAGAAGGAGATGCTGGATCAAAGGCTCGCCATAGACACGCATGCCCTTCTGTCGGGCGCGGCGGATCGCCTCGTGCGACTGCTCGCAGGAGGTGTGCACGATATAGACGGGCACGCCCGCCGCGTCCGCGATCATGATGGCGCGGTTGGTAGCCTCGCCTTCAACCTCGGGCGGGCGCGAATAGGCATGCGCTTCGGGCCCGGACATGCCCTCCTGCAGATACTTCTGCTGAAGTGCTGCAACGATGTCGCCGTTTTCCGCGTGCACCAGCGGCAGCGCGCCAAGCGCAGCGCAGCGCTGGAAGGAGGCGAACATCTCGTCATCATTCACCATCAGCGCGCCCTTATAGGCCATGAAGTGCTTGAAGGTGTTGATGCCGCGCTCGACGACGAGCGGCATTTCGTCGAAAATCTGCTTCGACCAGCCGGTCACGCACATATGCAGCGAGTAATCGGACGAGGCCTGGCGCGCCGCCCTCTCCTGCCACTCATCAAGGGCCGCGAGCATACCCGCCGGCCCGGGAATGACAAAGTCCACCACCATGGTCGTGCCGCCGGAGATGGCCGCATAGGTGCCGGATTCCCACGTCTCGGCGGCGGTAGTGCCCATGAACGGCATTTCCAGATGCGTGTGCGGGTCGATGCCGCCCGGCATCACATAGGCGCCTTCGGCGTCAACCACCTTGTCGCCTTTCAGGTCCTTGCCGATTGCGGCTATCGTCTCCCCTTCAATGAGGATATCCGCTTCGTAGCTGCGATCTGCCGCAACAATTGTTCCACCTTTGATGACGATCGACATGGCCGCTCCTCTTTCTTGCCGGTTCTTGCCGGCCGGTATCCCTCTGGCGCTACCGATGATCATAGATCCGGCGGAAGGATACACTCAACGAAGAATTGATGGGCCAACGGCCAGAACCCTGCGCTTCCACCCCGCATTAAGCTTGAAGCCGGGCCGGGATAGCCTTAGCTCATCGGGAGCGAGGCATTACACAGGTGCAGGGATGGAAGGCGGAGCAAGATTTCAGACGCGCAACGCCCGCGGCATTGCTCTCCGCTCGATGGTTCTCTTTCCCATGATGGCCATCCTCCTCTCAGGCTGCGGCATGGGAGGGATGGCGAGTGCGGTTCGAACCACTGGCGAGAGTTTCGACCGCGCCGAATGCATGGCGCGGGATTTGAAGGGCGAGGCGGATTGCAAAGCGCCCTCCGCCGATCGGCGTTGAACCGAACATACAGCCAAACAAGCGACTTACTGCTCCGCCAGCTCCATCCGGAGCTGGCCTGAGACCGTCAGGGCGTAGCCCTGGCAGGGCGCGCCTTCATCAATCCGGCAACTTGCGCACTGCGCCCTTGTCCGCGCTTGTGGCAAAAGCAGCATAGGCCTTAAGCGCGGTGCTGACCTGTCGCTTCCGGTTTTCCGCAGGCTTCCAGCCTCTGGCATCTTGTTCGGCACGGCGGCGCGCGATCTCCGCATCGTCCACGGCAAGATGGATCACCCGGTTTGGAATATCGATCTCTATCCGGTCGCCCTCACGCACCAGCCCGATCAATCCACCGTTGGCGGCCTCAGGCGAGACGTGCCCGATGGAAAGGCCGGACGTGCCGCCCGAGAAACGCCCGTCGGTGACAAGCGCGCAATCCTTGCCCAGGCCCTTCGCCTTCAGGTAGCTGGTGGGATAGAGCATCTCCTGCATGCCCGGCCCACCACGCGGTCCTTCGTAGCGGATCACGACCACGTCGCCGGCATTGATCTTGTTTGCGAGGATCGCCTGCACGGCCGAATCCTGGCTCTCGAACACGCGCGCCGGACCGGAAAATTTCAGGATCGACTCGTCAACCCCGGCCGTCTTCACGATGCAGCCGTCCTCGGCGAGATTGCCCTTCAGCACCGCGAGCCCGCCATCCTTGGAGAAGGGATGTTCGGCGCTGCGGATCACGCCACTCTGGCGGTCGAGGTCGAGAGCGTCCCACCGCCGATCCTGGCTGAATGCCACTTGGGTGGGCACGCCGCCCGGCGCAGCAAGGAAGAAGTCGCGCACCTTCTGGCTTTTGGTCAGTGTGATGTCCCAATGCTCGATTGCCTGACCAAGGGTTGCCGTGTGAACCGTCGGCACGTCCCGATTGATGAGGCCTCCCCGGTCAAGTTCGCCCAGGATCGCCATGATACCGCCGGCGCGGTGCACGTCCTCCATATGCACGTCCGATTTCGCGGGCGCCACCTTGCAGAGCACGGGCACGCGCCGTGACAGCCGGTCTATCTCCTCCATGGTGAAGTCCACCTCCGCCTCATGCGCGGCGGCGAGCAGGTGAAGTACCGTATTGGTGGAGCCCCCCATGGCAATGTCGAGTGTCATCGCATTTTGGAACGCCGAAAAGCTGGCGATGCTGCGCGGCAGCACGCTCTCATCGTCCTGTTCGTAATAGCGGCGAGCGAGGTCAACGATGAGATGCCCAGCCTCGACGAAGAGCCGCCGGCGGTCGGCATGGGTGGCAAGCGTCGAGCCGTTGCCGGGCAACGAGAGCCCCAGCGCCTCGGTAAGGCAGTTCATGGAATTGGCGGTGAACATGCCCGAGCAGGAGCCGCAGGTCGGGCAGGCGGACCGTTCGATCACCTGCACGTCCTCGTCGCTCACGCGGTCGTCTGCCGCGGCAACCATGGCGTCAACGAGATCGAGCGCCCGTTTCTGACCGGAAAGGACGACCTTGCCCGCCTCCATCGGCCCGCCGGACACGAATACCGCCGGGATATTGAGCCGCAGGGCGGCCATCAGCATGCCCGGCGTGATCTTGTCGCAATTGGAGATGCAGACCATGGCGTCCGCGCAATGGGCGTTCACCATATACTCGACCGAGTCCGCGATGAGTTCGCGCGAGGGCAGCGAATAGAGCATGCCGTCATGGCCCATGGCGATGCCATCATCCACGGCAATCGTGTTGAACTCCTTGGCCACACCGCCGGCCGCCTCAATCTCGTGCGCCACGAGCTGACCGAGATCTTTCAGGTGCACGTGCCCCGGTACGAACTGCGTGAAGGAATTGACCACGGCGATGATCGGCTTGCCGAAATCGGAATCCTTCATGCCGGTAGCGCGCCAGAGGCCGCGTGCACCGGCCATATTGCGGCCATGGGTCGTCGTGCGGGAGCGATAAGCGGGCATTGTACTTCCAAAGCTGAGGTCGGGAACGGACTGGTGCGGCACCGGCGGAGCAGTCTGCCGCCGGAAAAGCGGTGATACTACTTCACGCTCTGGAAAGGCAAGCTTGACCGGCAAGCAAGCCGGCCAAGTGAAGCAACTCGCTTGATTTTTGTGCTTCTGGGAGCGTTCAGGCATGGATCCTCGGGTCAGCCCGAGGATGCGACTTCAGAAGTGCTGCCGTCAATCGCCAGCGTTGGAGAGCCGCGCAAATCTCTCCACCTCGTTATCTTCGGGCTTGACCCGAGGATCCATGCCTAAATATTGCCGCCTCACCAGCGGTCAAATATTGTCGCCCCCGTTGGGTACTATTTCAGCCCGAGCCCTCTCAGCCGCAGCGCGTTGGCGATGACGGAGACGGACGAAAGGCTCATCGCCGCCGCCGCAAACATGGGCGAAAGCAGCATGCCGAAGAGAGGATAGAGCACGCCAGCGGCAATCGGCACGCCCAGGGCATTGTAGACGAAGGCGAAGAACAAGTTTTGTTTTATGTTGCGGATTGTCGCCTGCGCCAAAGTCCGCGCCCGCACGATGCCGTTGAGATCGCCTTTCACCAGCGTAATGCCGGCGCTTTCCACCGCCACGTCGGCGCCGGTGCCCATGGCGATGCCGACATCGGCCGCAGCCAGCGCGGGCGCGTCGTTCACGCCATCGCCGGCCATGGCTACCTTCGCGCCGCCGGCACGAAGCTCATCGACCAGCTTGTTCTTGCCCTCTGGCAGCATATCGGCCCGCACCTCGTCGATTCCGAGTTTCAGAGCCACGGCCTTCGCGGTGCGCTCATTATCCCCCGTCGCCATAATGATCCGCAGCCCGCTCTCATGCAGCGCGCGGATCGCGCCGGCGGTCGATTCCTTGATGGGATCGGCCACCGCGATAAGCCCCAAGAATTTGCCATCGGCCGCTACGAACATGACGGTCTTGCCCTCGGTGCGCAGCTCGTCAGCCCTGGCGCTGAGCGGCGCGACGTCGACTGACAGGTCCTGCATCATCGAGAGATTGCCGAGCGCCACCTTGCGGCCGGAAACCGTACCCGAAACGCCTTTGCCCGTCGCAGCCTCGAAGTCCGAGGCGTCCGGCAAGGCCGCGCCCTTTTTGCGCGCGCCTTCCACGATAGCTTCGGCCAGCGGATGTTCGGAGCCCTTCTCCAGGCCAGCGGCCAGCGAGAGAAGCTCGGTGGGATCCACGCCCCCGGCGGGGACCATGTCCGTCAGCCGCGGCTTGCCTTCGGTCAAAGTGCCCGTCTTGTCGATGATGAGCGTATCGACCTTGGCGAAGCGCTCCAGCGCCTCCGCATCCTTGATGAGCACGCCCGCCTGCGCCCCGCGCCCCGTTGCCGTCATGATGGACATGGGCGTGGCGAGCCCCAGCGCACACGGGCAGGCGATGATCAGCACCGAGACGGCCGAGACGATGGCGAAGGTCATGCTGGGGGCCGGACCAAAGAGCGCCCAGACGAAGAAGGCGATGACGGCGACGAGCACCACGGTTGGCACGAAATAGTAGGAGACCCGATCCGCGAGCCCCTGGATCGGCGCCCGCGAGCGCTGTGCCTTCGCGACCATCTCCACGATCTGCGAGAGCATCGTGTCCTTGCCGACCTTCTCGGCACGCATGATGAGCGAACCGTTCTTATTGAGCGTGCCGCCGGTAAGGAGATCGCCTTCCACCTTCTCAACCGGCACGGGCTCGCCGGTGATCATGGATTCGTCCACCGAGGAGCGCCCGTCGATTACGGTGCCATCCACCGGCACGCTTTCGCCCGGACGGACGCGCAGGCGGTCGCCGCTATGCACTTCCTCCAGCGCAACATCGCTCTCGGACCCATCATCATTGAGCCGCCGCGCCGTCTTCGGCGCGAGGTCGAGCAGCGCACGGATGGCCGAGCCCGTGCGCTCGCGCGCCCGAAGCTCCAGCACCTGCCCGAGGAAGACGAGCGCAACGATGACGGCGGCCGCCTCGAAATAGACCGGCACCGTGCCGCCGTGGCCACGGAACTGATGCGGGAAGATCCCCGGGAAGAGCGTGGCGATCACGCTGTAGACATAGGCGGTTCCCACGCCGATGGATATCAGCGTCCACATATTCGGGCTGCGGTTGACGATGGATTGGTAGCCGCGCTCAAAGAAGGGAATGGCCGCCCAAACCACAACGGGCGTGGCAAGGGCAAGTTCAAGCCAGACAGCCGTCCGCTCCCCGATCCACTCGCGGAAGGGAAGCCCGACCATCGAGCCCATGGCGAGCAGGAGCAGCGGAATGGAAAGCACCGCGCTCACCCACAGCCTGCGCGTGAAGTCGACCAGCTCCGGGTTCGGCCCCTCCTCGCCGGTGGGAACGCCCATCGGCTCAAGCGCCATGCCGCAGATCGGGCAGGAGCCTGGCTTGTCCCGGATGATTTCGGGATGCATGGGGCAGGTATAGAGCGTGCCCTCCGGCGCGGGCTCCGGCGCAGGCCGCTCGCCAAGATAGCTTTCAGGCTTCGCCTCGAATTTCGCCTTGCAGCTCCCTGAGCAGAAATAATAGCCGCGCCCCTCATGCCGCATGAAATGCTTTGCGCTGGCCCGGTCCACTTTCATTCCGCAGACAGGGTCCGTCGCCTGAACATACTCCTCCGGCTGCTTTACGAACTTGTCGTGGCAGGACTGGCTGCAAAAATGAAAGATGCGGCCCTCATATTCGGCGGCGGGCTTGCCCGCCTTCGGGTCCACGGTCATGCCGCAGACCGGGTCGCGGATCACTTCAGTCGCCGGGTCCTGCGCCGGGTGAGAACCGCAGCACTGGCTGGTGTGGGAATTGTTGTGGTGATCATGGGTGTGCGCCCCATGCCCGTGATGAGGGTCATGTTTCATCGGTATTCTCCTTTGAAACCAGACCTAGTCCTTCCAGTTACTGGAAGGTCAAGAGGTAGTTTGAGATCTTTCTGCATGTTTGGCCGCTGCCACAGGCTATTGGTTCAACAACCGCCAGCGCTCTATTTGCATTGGGGATTGCGCTTCGCATGCGAGTCGTGAATCGTGATGCGCCGTTGCTGCAAAACAGAACCCGATAGCAAAGCAACACGTTCCAAGGTCGAGATAAGTGCCCGGATCGCCACTAGCAAAGCCCTTTCACAACATTGATTTCCGGCTTCTGTGGAGCGCCAGCCTGGTGTCCAATCTGGGCGGCTTGGTTCAGGCGGTGGGCGCGGGATGGTTGATGGCAACGATCGCCGACTCCGCCGATATGGTGGCGCTTGTGCAATCGGCCACGACCCTGCCCGTGATGATCTTCTCCCTTGCCGCTGGCGCGCTTGCCGACAACATCGACCGCCGCCGCATCATGCTCACGGCGCAACTGCTCATGATGCTGGTTTCAGTGGTTCTCGCGTATTTTGCCATGGCGGGCATGATGACGCCGTGGCTGCTTCTCGCCTTCACCTTCCTGATCGGTTGCGGAACGGCGCTGCACAATCCCTCCTGGCAGGCCTCGATGGGCGACATCGTGCCGAAGGAGGATATTCCCGCGGCCGTGACACTGAACAGCATGGCCTTCAATATAATGCGCAGCGTGGGCCCTGCTATCGGAGGCTTCATCGTAGCGGTCGCCGGCGCGGCGACAGCCTTCGCCCTCAACGCGGTGAGCTATATTCCGCTCATCATCGCGCTCATGCGCTGGAAGCACCGCCGCCTTCCGTCGAGCCTGCCGCGCGAGGCTTTCGCGCACGCCATTTCCGCCGGGTTGCGCTATGTCGCGATGTCGCCGAACCTGACCAGAGTCATCTTCCGAGGCTTTGTCTTCGGCCTGGGAGCCATCGCCATCCTGGCGCTCTTGCCGCTGGTCGCGCGCGATCTGGTGGGCGGCAGCGCGATTACCTACGGCTTGCTGCTTGGCAGTTTCGGTATTGGCGCCATCGGCGGCGCGCTGCTCAATACACGCATCCGCGAAAAGTTCAACAATGAGACAATCGCGCGGGGCGCATTTGTCATCTTTGCCCTATGCGCGCTGACGCTGGGGTTGAGCAGGCAGGTTTGGCTGAGCTGCTTCAGCCTGCTGCCCGCCGGCGCTTGCTGGGTGCTGGCGCTCTCGCTTTTAAATGTCTCGGTGCAACTTTCCACCCCGCGCTGGGTCGTGGGACGTGCGCTCTCCATCTATCAGACGGCCACCTTTGGCGGCATGGCGGCCGGTAGCTGGGTCTGGGGGCAAGCGGCGGAGATCTACGGGCCGGCTAACGCCCTGATGGCTTCCACCATTGTGCTCGTCTTGGGCGCGGCAATCGGCCTGCGTTTCGCGCTTCCAGAGTTTGCCCGGCTTAATCTCGACCCGTTGGGCGAGTTTCAGGAACCCGCCCTGCGGCTTGATCTACGGGCGCGCAGCGGTCCGATCATGATTATGGTGGATTACGAGATTGCGCAGGAGGATCTGCCTGCTTTCCTGGCGGCGATGGCCGAACGGCGCCGCATTCGCATTCGCGATGGCGCGCGCCAGTGGGGGCTGCTGCGCGATCTGGAAAACCCGAATATCTGGACCGAAACCTACCACGTGCCGACCTGGGTGGAATATGTCCGCCACAATCTGCGCCGCACGAAGGCGGATGCGGAGATCTCCGAGGAATTGCGGAAGCTGCATCGCGGCAAGGGCCCTCCGCGGGTCCATCGCATGATCGAGCGGCAGACGGTGCCTCTGCGCGATGACATGCCGATCAAGGAAAATCCGGAGGTGCCGTGAGGGATGTTGCTCCGTGACTGGAGGATCCTGCCGCTGGTGAGCTGACTACCCGCTAACCAGAAGCGCCGCCACCAGCATGCAGAAGCCCTAACTTACCTCTCTCATGTCTGCGACCCGTTCTGCGCCGACACCAGCAATTCATCCTCGGGGATATCGTCAAAGGACGCATAATTCAGGTTGTAGAGTTTGGAGTAGAGCCCGCCCGTGGCCATCAGTTGATCGTGATTGCCGGTCTCGATCAGTTGGCCGTTCTGCAACACTATGATGCGATCCGCACCCCGGATCGTCGCCAGCCGGTGGGCAATCACGAGACCGGTGCGCCCTTCCAGCAGCTTCACCAGCGCCTTCTGGATCAGCATCTCCGTATAGCTGTCGATATTGGCGGTGGCCTCGTCGAGCACGAGAATCTTTGCATCCGCCACCAGAGCGCGGGCAAAGCTGATCAACTGCCGCTGGCCAAGCGAGAGATTGCCGCCGCGCTCCTCCAGCATCGCGTCATAACCGCCGGCAAGGCTCATGATGAAATCATGCGCGCCGACCGCCTTGGCGGCTTTGACCACATCTTCGCGCGTGGCCTCGGTCTTATGGTAACGGATGTTCTCAAACACGGTCCCGGTGAAGAGGAATGGTTCCTGCAGGACCATCGCGATCTGCCGTCCGAGCGATTCCTGCGTCAAGTCGCGCACGTCGTGCCCGCCCACCAGAACCTGGCCCTGCTGCACGTCATAGAAGCGATGAATGAGCGCCATCGAACTGGACTTGCCGGAGCCGGTCGGCCCCACCAGAGCCACCGTCTCTCCGGGATTGACCCGGAATGACACGTTCCTCAACACCGGATGCTTCGGGTTATAGCCGAAAGTAACGTTCCTGAACTCGACGGAGCCATCCATGTCCGAGGAGAGCACCTTGGCGTCCGGCTTGTCCCCAACATCGACCTTTACGTCGAGCACGTCCGTCAGGCGCTTGCCCGAGGCCATGGCCCGCTGCATGACCGAATATTGCAGCGTGAGGGAGCGGATCGGATCGAAGAAGCGTTGGATATAAAACAGGAAGGCGATCATCACACCGATGTCCAGGCTCTCGCTCACCGCCATCGAGCCGCCGACCACGATGACGATGGCCATCGCGAAGCCCGTCAGCAAATCAACAATGGGCACCATCACCTGCGCGTATCTCGCCGCGGTCAGGTGCGTCCTGAGATTTGCGTGGGCCTTGTCGTCATAGAGCGTGAAATTGACCTGCTGCCGGCCCATGGACTGCACGGCACGCACGCCGTGGATTGCCTCCGCCAGCGCGCCGTTGGCGACCGAATTGGTCTCATGAGCGGCCATGAAGGCGTTGCGGGCACGAGGCAGCCAGAAGAGGCGGACGATAAAGAGGACCGGTAGAACGGAAAGCGTGAGAAGGCCGAGCCGGAAATCGAGCCACAGCATCACGAAGACAATACCGAAGAGAAGCGCAATATCGCCGATGGAAAGCACGCAGGTCTCCAGGAATTCCTGCATGGAATTGACATCGCCCTGGAGCCGCGACATCAGCCGCCCGACTTCCGTCTTGTCCATGAAAGAAAGCGACACTTTCTGCAGGTGCCCGAACATGGCGCGCCGGATGTCGAAAAGCACATGCTCCGCCACCTTGCCGACCACCACCTCCTGCGTATAGCTCGCGCCATAATTGATCAGGATCGCCAGCAGAAAAACGCCGCAGGCGGCGAGCAGCGACGCATGATCGACGCTGCCCCGCGTGATGCCATGGTCGATGGCGTAACGAATGATCAGCGGGATGACGAGTTGCATGGCCGTGAAGACCAGAACCGCCGCCACCGCGATGAAAACCTTCCCGCGATAAGGCTCCACGAAGGCCCAGATTCGCTTGACGATGTTCTTGTCGAAGGCCTTTCCGAATATCTCTTCTTCGATGCGATGCGAGCCCACGACGGCCCGTGGCGGCCGGCGGTCATCCTCGCGCATACTACTGCTTTCGGCATCGAGCTCCCCGGCATGCTCCTGTGCCATCAGCCCGCCTCCCCGTATTCGCTCAAGACGTCGTCGCCCGGGCGCACCTGAAGATCGTAGAGCGCTTTGTAGCGGCCGCCCTTTGCCAATAGCTCCTCATGTGTGCCGCGCTCGACGATTTCCCCATTTTCCACGAACAGGATCTGATCGGCGTGCATCAGCGAGCTCAGCCTGTGGGCAATCACGATCGTCACCCGGTCCTTCGCGAACTGGCGCATAGCCGAACGGATGCGCTGCTCGGTCGCGGCGTCTATCGCGGCGGTGGAATCGTCGAAGACGATGACGGAGGGCCTGAGCATCATGGTACGGGCGATGGTGAGCCGCTGACGCTGCCCGCCCGAAAGGGAAACACCGCGTTCGCCGACCACGGTCTTATATCCGGCGGGCAGTCCGAGCACGTAATTGTGGAGCTGGGCATATCCGCTGGCGCGCTCGATGCGCTGTTCATGCGCCCATGGATCGCCATAGGCGATGTTGTTTTCGATGGTTGTCGTGAACAGGAACGCGTCCTGCTGCACCACCGCCACCTCCTTGCGCAGCGAGCCAAGCGTCACCTTGCGCACATCTTGCCCGTCCAGCGTCACCCGGCCCGCCGTCACGTCGTAAAAACGCGGAATGAGATGCGCGATGGTCGATTTTCCGGAGCCGGGCGGCCCGACGATGCCGATCGTCTCGCCTTTCCTGGCTTCGAAGCTGACATTCCTGAGGATCGCCCGGCTCTCGGCGGTCGGATAGGCGAAAGAGACATCCTCGAACCGCAGCGTGCCTTCCGTGATTTCCAGCGGCTTCGCATCCGGCGCATCCTTGATGGCGACATCCATGTCCAGGAGGTCGAAGAGGCGCGAACCGCAGGTGGAAGCGCGTGCGAAGGAATTCACCATCAGGCCGATTTGGCGGACGGGCATTTGCAGGATCGTCATGAAGGTTAGGAACGTTGTCAGCGTGCCGACGCTGATCTCGCCCGCAATCACCTTCCTGCCGCCGAAGAGCAGAACCAGCATCATGGCCAAGAAGAAAGAAAACGTCATGGCCGAGGTGTTACGCACGCGGATATTAACGCGCTCATGCGCAAGCTCGAGCGCATCCGCCGAAGCGCGATCGAACTTCATCATCTCATAGGCCTGGCTCGCAAAAGCGCGCACCACGCGGATGCCGCTAAGGTTCTCCTCCATCACGCGGCTGAGCACCGACAATCGCTCCTGCAGATCAAGCCAGGTGGCCCGAAGCCTGAGCCGCGTTACGGAGGAACGCCATGCCACGAAAGGCACAAAGCTCAGGGCCAAAAGCCCGAGCACCAGATCCGTCGAAAGCAGCAGATAGGCGCCGATGCCGATCAGCATGGAAAGCAGCACTGCCCGCACCAGGCCGGTGGAGAAGTACATTCGCACACCTTCCAGATCGAGCATGCCGATGGTGATGAGATCACCCGAATGCACCTGATCGTGGAAGGAAAAGGACAGCCGCTGGATCTTCTCGTAGCAGGCGAGCCTCAACTCATAACCGATATGATGGCCCACCGCCTCCGCGAAATAGTTCTGCGACATGGTGAACAGGCCGCGCAGCGTGCTGACCACCAGAAGAAGCAGGGCGGAGGTCCAAAGCGCCTGCTCCGCGGCTTCTCCGGCGGTGCCTCCGGCAAAGGCGGTCTGCGTCTGGTCGACGGCATGGCCCAGAAGCTGAGGAATAAGCAACTGCAGGCTCGCCGCGATGATGGTCGAGCCAATGGCAAATGAAGCCTGCCAGGGGTGCCGCAGGTTCATGCGCGTTATGCGAGCGAGCGTGCTGAGGCCCTTGCCCCAGTTCGCCGCCTTCACATGTGCAAGCGCGTCTCGACGCTTCGTCGCGCTGCCAATGGCTTCGCTGCTCACAATGAAAATCCAGACTGATTGTGCCTAATCCGACGGCGGCGGGCCAGACGACTCGCCGTCGATGAAGTTCTTCTCGGAATAGGGCAATGCGGTGGTTTTTCAAGTATTTTCCCTCGATATATGCCCGATTTCCGCCAGCCGGCGAAGATCTCGGGTCCGAGGGGCCGTTGCCCACTCCGGCAAATTCCAAGGACTTGTCTGGCACGAGCGACTGAAGCATGTAAAACACTTACGATGCATTTTGCTGGCTGGCCCGTCAGACCGTAAGAGACCAAGGGAGAACAAATCGATGAAAACACGCGCCGCCGTAGCTGTTGCCGCGGGAAAGCCCCTTGAGATCATGGAAGTTGATCTCGACGGCCCGCGCGAAGGGGAGGTGCTGGTCGAGGTGAAGGCAACCGGCATCTGCCATACGGATGACTTCACCCTCTCCGGCGCCGATCCCGAAGGCCTGTTTCCGGCCATTCTCGGCCATGAGGGGGCAGGTGTGGTGGTCGATATCGGACCGGGCGTCACCAGCGTCAAGAAGGGCGATCATGTCATCCCGCTCTACACGCCAGAGTGCCGCCAGTGCCCCTCCTGCCTGTCGCGCAAGACCAATCTCTGCACGGCTATCCGCGCTACCCAGGGCCAGGGCCTGATGCCCGACGGCACCTCGCGCTTTTCGCTCAATGGCGAGAAGGTGCACCACTACATGGGCTGCTCCACCTTCTCCAATTTCACGGTTCTGCCCGAGATAGCGGTGGCGAAGGTCAATCCCGACGCGCCTTTCGACAAGATCTGCTATATCGGCTGCGGCGTGACCACCGGCATAGGCGCCGTCATCAACACGGCCAAGGTGGAGATCGGATCGACGGCGATCGTCTTCGGGCTTGGAGGCATCGGCCTGAACGTCATCCAGGGGCTGAAGCTCGCCGGTGCCGATATGATCATCGGCGTCGATCTCAACAACGACAAGAAGGAATGGGGCGAACGCTTCGGCATGACGCATTTCGTCAATCCGAAGGAGGTGGGAGGCGACCTCGTCCCCTATCTCGTGAACCTCACCAAACGCGGCGCCGACACGATCGGCGGGGCCGATTACACCTTCGACTGCACGGGCAATGTGACTGTCATGCGCCAGGCGCTTGAAGCCGCCCATCGCGGCTGGGGCGAGTCGATCATCATCGGGGTGGCCGGCGCCGGCCAGGAAATCTCCACCCGGCCTTTCCAGCTTGTCACCGGGCGCGTGTGGAAGGGCACGGCCTTCGGCGGCGCGCGTGGGCGCACCGACGTGCCGAAGATCGTCGACTGGTATATGGACGGCAAGATCGAGATCGACCCCATGATCACGCATATTCTATCGCTCGACGAGATCAACAAGGGCTTCGACCTCATGCATTCCGGTGAGAGCATCCGAAGCGTGGTCGTCTATTGATCGATTAGAGCAGCCGGCCGTCCCGGATTGCCCCCGCGCCATCTGCCGGTTCGGGGGCAACGCAAGAAAGTGTGATCCTCGGAACCATGTGCCGGGCATTTGGGTTTTGCGGCAAATGGAGGGACGATCATGACATCCGAAAAGGAAGACAGGATTCGGCGCCGGGCCTACGAGTTGTGGGAGCAGGAAGGTCGCCCGCAAGGCCGCGAGTGGGATCATTGGGTGCAGGCCGCGCGCGAGGTCGAGGCCGAAGAAGGGGGGCATGCATCCCCTGACGATGCCGATATCCCGCCAATGCCCGAGGATTTCCCGCAAGCGGAGGAAGCCGGCTCCGAGCCGTCGCGGCGCAACAACAGCAACCGCAAGAATAACGGCGGAACAAACAAGCGCGCCAAGAAAGCAACTTAGCCCCCTCCGGGCGCAAGACCCTCAAATTTCGGGGCTTCGTGAGCGCTGAAATGATCTAGGTTGATTCAAGAACCGCCACCGGCAGCTCGTCCCAGAGCATGGAGAGCGGTACTTCAAGCTTGTCCAGCGACTGGCCGGTCAACGTCCTGTAATGGCCCGAAGAAGTAGCGGGAAGCCGTAGCATCGTGCGTCCAAAGGCGCTGCTGATCCAGGACGAGCGGCCGGGCTCGCAATGCCTAAGCACGATGCGTGGTACGGCTACCACCACCCGCCGGCCCTCAAGAACCCGCGCATAGGCGATGGCGTGCATGTTTTCATCGCCCGCGATCTCCACCGGTTCGTAACCGCCATCGTTGAAAATATCCGCATGCGCGCGCCGAAGCCGCAGCAGGCGATGGAGAAGCCACAGCTTCGGCAAGCCTTCTCTCCATCGGTCCATGGCTTCGGCTGCCGGCATGTCCCGCACCTCATGAAGGAGCGTTCGCCGCAGTTCGAAGTCGACCGGCCGGCGGTTGTCGGGGTCGACCATGCTGTAGTCGAGAAGTTCGCATCCCTGATAGATATCCGGCACCCCTGGCAGGGTAAGTTTCATCACCAGCTGCGCCAGGCTGTTGACAATGCCAGCGGGCTCGATGACCGCGACGATTGCACGGACCTCCCGAAGGAAGCTGCGGCGTTCCGGCGCGAAAATTCCGCGCACGTAGTTTTCGACCGCCGTCTCGTAGGGCTCGTTCTGGTCGGTCCAGCTCGTCTGCCGTTTGGCCTCCCGCAGGGCTTTGGTCATGAAGGCGACGAGACGCTCGGCCAGATCCTGAAGACCTTCCTCGTCCTGTAGCGAAAGGTCCGCGGGCCAAGCTCCAGCCAGCGCCTGATAAAACAGCCATTCGGTGCCGGGCGTTGGCGCTGCCCCGCGTGGCAGCTCTATCCGCAACTCCTCCGCGGCTTCATGCCAGCGCGATACGGCGGCCGCCCACTCCTGCGGCATCTCGCTGATGACGGCAAGCCGGGCGCGTGCATCCTCGCCTCGCTTCGTATCATGCGTGGCCGTCGCTGAAAGCGCATGCGGCCAGTTCTCCGCACGTTTGGTCATGGCGTCGTGGAAGGTTTCCGGACCAAGGCCGAACTCATCCGGCTCCGCCCCCACTTCATTAAGCGCGATCAGCCGGTTGAACCGATAGAACACCGTGTCCTCGACAGCCTTTGCCATCAGCGGCCCGGTCGTTTGCTGGAACCGGGTAATGAATTCCGCTCGCATCTTCGACCCTTCCGTGGGGTCGAGAAGCAGCGAGGCAATGAAGGCGATCACGCGATCGTCCTCCACCTCGCGCCCGCGCTCCACCCGGCTGACGGCTTTCTCCATCAGCGCCCGATCCTCCTCTGAGGCGCCGTCCTTGTCGATATAGGTCCGGTAGACGGGCATGGCGGAGGCGAGCTCCACGATCGCAAGCCGCAGGGCATCGCGGCCAAAATCGCGCGTGGCGATATCCTCAGTGGCAATCGCTTCGGCAAGGCGGACGAGCCCGTCCAGTTCGCCGGCCAGATTGACGGTCAGGATACGGCGCTTGGCGGCAAGCACCTGGCTCGAGAAATGGGCATCATTGCCCGTAAAGCGGCTCCAGCCTCTATCCATCGCCTCGCGCTGGCTAGGCTCCACCTGCAAGGCCGTGATCAGCCGCGCCACCTCGTAGCCGGTGGTTCCGGCGCAGCGCCACTCTGACCGCAGGTCCTCATCCGGCCCGAGGATTTTTTCCACCAGCACATATTTGAGTCCCGAAGCCTTCCGCAGCGCCGCCAGGTAGCCCTTCGGATCGGCAAGCCCGTCGATGTGATCTATGCGCAGCCCGTCAACGATCCCTTCCTTGACGAGCCGCAGCGGCAGCTTATGCACATCGGCGAAGACCGCCGGGTCTTCCACCCTCACGCCGATCAGATCCGCTATCTCGAAGAAACGGCGATAGGTGAGCGCCTCGCGCGCCAGGCGCCAATAGGCGAGCCGCCAGCTTTGCGCTTCATGAACCCGGTGCAGGAGGTCCTTGTCTTCATTCGCTTTTTGCAATGTTAGAGCGAGGGCTTCGGCATCGCCGGTATCCCCGTCCTGCAAGAGGAGAGAAAGGGTCTCCGGCGAAAGGGGGAGCGAGAGATCGTAATAGCCAAGGACCGGCTCGCCGGTTTCCTCGTCCATCCTGAGCACGAGCTTTCCCTCTCTCAGCGCCTCGCCATAGGGCTCGCCCAAAACAGGAAGAAGCAGCTTTGGAGCCTGCCAGTTTATGTCGAAATGACTGGCAAAGCGGCTGTCCGGGCCGTGTTTCAGCACATCCCGCCACCAGGGATTGACCGTCGAGACCGCCATATGGTTCGGCACGATGTCCAGGAGCAGCCCGAGTCGATCCTCCTTCAACGCCTTCGCCAGCAAGGCAAAGCCCTCCACCCCGCCGAGCACGGGATCGAGCTCCTGGTGGTCTGCTACGTCATAGCCATGTGTCGAGCCGGACGCGGCGGTGAAAATGGGCGAGGCATAGACGTGGCTAACGCCGAGCTCGGCCAGATAGGGCACGATCTCCGCTGCTCTTTCGAAGGTCATTCCTTCACGGAATTGCAGCCGATAGGTTGCGCACGGGATTGTCATGTACCGCGCGGCCTTTCTTCCCGGATCGCGCCGATGACGGCACGCAGCATCGAAGCGCTCTCCAGTTCCTCGATCAAGACGGGAAGCTTCCGCCGCCAGTTGGGATGTTCATCCACGGTTCCAGGTATGTTCGACTGTTCCGCCAGTCCCAGCAGATCTTCCATCTGGGCGGCAACGAGACGCGAGGGCGAAGACGCCACCAGCCGATGAATGCCGGCCGCGACGCTTTCATTGAATTCTTCGCCGATCTCCGGTTGGCCGCGTGCGCGCAGTATCTCTATAGCTTGGCTCTTTTCCCACTGCCTGCGCTCGCGCTCCTTACGCGCTGCTTCCTCATCGTAAAGGCCTATTCGCTGGCGCTCATCGATATCGCTACCTGTCCACCAGCCTGCGAGCGTGTTGGTGTCGTGGCTCCCGACGCAGGCCAGGGCCGATCGCGGCCAGCGTTCGGGCGGAACAAAATTATGATCGTCCCGCTCGAAATAGAAGATGCGGTAGCCCAGCAGGTTTGCACGGTCCATCTGCTCGCGAAAACCCTCCGGCACCACCCCCAGATCCTCGCCGATGATAAGCGCTCTCGATCCTTGCGATACCTCGGCCAGAACGCGAACCACGTCCGGCATCGGATAAATCACGTAAGCGCCCTCCCCTGCGGGAAAGCCGTCCGGGATCCAGAAAAGCCGGTAAAGCCCCATGGCATGGTCGATCCTGAGAGCTCCCGCATGCCGCAGGATTGCCTCGTAGGAGCGGCGCACCGGCCGGAATTCCCGAGCAGCGATCTCGGAAGGCGACCACGGCGCCAGCCCCCAGCGTTGGCCCTCCGGGTTGAACATATCCGGCGGCGCACCGATCTCGGCCCCGACCACGGTCAGCGTGCGGTCGCTCCATGTGGCCGCACCATCAGGTGCGGTGCCCACGGCAAGGTCGAGATAAAGCCCTATGCGCATCCCGGCGGCTTGCAGCCGCTTTGAAGCCTGCTCCAATTGCCGGTCCGCCACCCACTGCAACCAGACAAGAAACTCGATCTCCCCCTGGTGCTCCCGCGCGAACTGTTCCACCGCCTCGCTGGCGGGATCTTTGAACGCCTCGGGCCAGGGGTGCCAGCCGGTGCCGATGCCGCGGCGTACCATTTCCAGGCTGATCGCCTCGAACAGACCATAGCGCCACAGCGCCTCTCCGCCGCGTTCCTTGAAAGCCTCGAGTCCTTGCCCGTCAGTCCCTCGCGTTCGCTCGTAAATCCCGCGCAGCACCGAAAGCTTGTGGTCCGCCACGGCCTTGTGATCGACCAGTTTGCTCTCCCTCAACGGAGCAAGAGCGCTCTCGTCCAGATCCAAGCCGGGGTCGAACCCCTCCACCTGATCGACGGCGATATAGAGCGGGTTCAGAAAATTCCGGTCGCTCGGCGAAAACGGGCTCGCCTTCTGCGGTTCTGCCAGGAAGAGCGCATGCAAGGGATTGACGCCCAGAAAATCGGCTCCCATCCGCCCGACGAACTCGCCAAGACGCGCCAGATCCTCAAAATCGCCGATGCCCCAGTTGCGGTGGGATCGCAGTCCGTAAAGCTGGCAGGTGACGCCCCACGCCCTGCCCTGTTGCAGAAAATCGGGAAGAAAACACGCGGCGCCTTCGGGAGCCTGAGGCGGCGGAGGAAACGGGCCGGATGCTGCGGCAGCCTGAGGCGCGGCACCTTCCTCCACGCCCAGAATGTTCAGGATCGCCTGCACGGCATCATCCGATGCGCGCGAGATGGTTCCGTCCAGCGCGCGATAGGAGCGCAGGACACCGTGCGCGGCTGCCAGCCGGTCAACTTCCTCGCTCATGTGCCGGGTTCCTCGGTAATGAGAACTGCAACGCTTCGTTCGGGCAATTTTCCCTGGAGCAGCGCTGCCTCTACGCCCTTTCTGCTCTCGTAGATGGCTTTGCAGCCCACGAACCCATCAGAGGTATCGACCGCAGCGGTGCCGAAATTTGCCGCCATGACCAATACGCGATCGCTCATGCGCCAGCGCACGGACAACGCCTTTTCGCCAAGCCGTGTCGAATGACCCTGCATGGATGTCATGTCCGACAGGTGCGGCAGAAGATGGACTTTGCGGACCTGTAGAAGCCGCCGGAAAAGATCAAGGCGCTTCCGACCTGCTTCCGTTTCCACCCGGTCCCAATCCAGCATGGAGGCCTCGAAGGTGGAGAGCGCGTTGGGATCGGGAATCTGCTCTGCCTGTTCGCCGCTGAAGTGCCCGAAATCCTTGAATTCGTGCCGGCGCCCCTCCCGCACTGCCTTCGCAAGATCACCGTGAAAGTCGGTAAAAAAGAGAAACGGGTTGGTCTCGCCGAATTCCTCCCCCATGAAAGCGAGCGGGATCTGCGGATTGAGCAAGAGCACAGCCGTCAGAAGCTCGACCGTATCGGCATCTGCTAGCGCAGTCAGCCGTTCTCCAAAGGCGCGGTTGCCGATCTGATCATGGTTTTGCAGGAAATCGACGAAGGCTGCGGGTGGTTGTCCGGCGCTCGGCACGCCCCGCGGCTTTCCCTCCCGCGGCGCGTAGGGCTCGCCCTGGTAGCAGAAACCTTCCGCCAGCGCCCGCGCGAGGTGGCCGGCGGGATCGTCGGCGAAGGCGCCATAGTAACCGGTATCTTCCCCCGTCGCGACGCAATGCGCGGCATGATGGAAATCATCGTTCCACTCCGCCGTGAAGAGGATGGGACGGTTCGCATCGTCGCGCGGATGGAGTTCCACGATGTTGCGCTCATCCTCAGTCATGAGATGAATGTGCCGGTCCGGGTATCGCGAACGAATTGCGCGTGCGATCTCCTGAAGAAATGGTGTCTCGCTTCTGTCCTTTATCTGGTCGATCGCGTCGAAGCGCAGTCCGTCGAAGCGGAATTCCTCCAGCCAGTAAATCGGATTGTCGAGGAAGAAGGCACGCACCGCCGGCTCCTCGAAACGGATGGCCGGTCCCCATGGCGTATCCCGCGAGGAATCGAAGAAATCGGGCGCATAAAGGCTGAGATAATTCCCGTCAGGGCCAAAGTGGTTGTAGACCACATCCAGGATCATCATCAGCCCGCGCTCATGCGCGGCATTAACGAGTTCCTTCAGGCCGGCCACTCCCCCATAGGCCGAATGCGGGCAATAGGGGAGCACGCCGTCATAGCCCCAGCCGCGATTGCCGGAAAACTGCGCGACCGGCATGATCTCGATCGCCGTGAACCCGACCTCGGCCAGGTAATCGAGCTTGCGCCGGATGCCGCCGAAGCCGCCTTCCGGGGAAAATGTGCCGGGATGAAGTTCATAAACGACCGCTTCTTCCCAGGGCCGCCCCTTCCAATCCTTCACACCCCAATTGAAATCGCGGCTCGTCAACAGGCTTGGTCCATGCACGTCACCCGCCTGTGCACGGGAGGCAGGGTCCGGCACCGCAGTGCCGTCGGGCAGCACGAACTGGTACGGTGTCCCTGCCGCAAGGCCACCGATTTCCAACTCGAACCAGCCGCCTTGGCCGCGCTCCATCGCGCGCTCTTCACCCCCTCCGAAGCGAAGGCGAAGTTGGTCCGCCGCCGGCGCCCAGAGGCGGAAAAGAGCGGTATCGTCATCCTGGAGCTGAGCGCCCCAGCGTGTCTGGAAAGTTGTGTGGGTCATCGTACACGGCCTTCCAGCACAACCATCGAACGGTCGGCGAGTTCCAGCGTGTGCGGAGAACGCATGGCCTCCCAGACCGGCCATTGGCCGGTATCGGTACGCATGATCATCTTCCAGCCGGCAGCGCCCAATTCGCGGGGAAGACTGAAACCCAACGGCTCATGGAAGCCGTTGATCAAGATCAGGATACAGGTGCCGCGCTCGTCGCAGAGCATCAAGCCGAAGCTTTTGAAGCCCGGATCGCTCCAGTCCTCGTCGGTCATCGGCTCGCCGGTCGGCCGCAGCCACGAAACGTCGCGATATTTCCCCGCAACGACATTGCCGTGCAGGAAATTCTTGAGCCGAAGCCGTGGATGGGCGCGGCGATAGGCAATGAGCCGCCGGACGAACTGGAGGAAGGCTTCATCATCGGGATCGCGATTTTCCCAAGCCAGCCAGTTTATCTCATTGTCCTGGCAGTATGCGTTGTTGTTCCCGTTCTGCGTGCGGCCAACCTCATCGCCCATCAGCACCATGGGCGTTCCCTGCGACAGGAGAAGCGTCGCTATCGCATTGCGGCGCATCTTGGCCCTCAGCGCCTTGATGGTCTCGTCGTCCGTCGGCCCCTCGGCGCCGCAATTCCAGCTCCTGTTGTCGCTGTGGCCGTCGCGGTTGTCCTCCAGGTTCGCTTCGTTGTGGCGCTCGTTATAGGCGTAAAGATCGTGAAGCGTGAAACCGTCATGGGCGGTGATGAAGTTCACGCTTGCCCAAGGTCTGCGGCCGCGCCGGTCGAACATGGCGGCGGATCCCAGAAGCCCGCTCGCAAGGTCCGGCGCCACCCGCTCGTCGCCGCGCCAGAAGCTGCGCACCCAGTCACGGTAGGCACCGTTCCACTCTCCCCAGCCGGGAGGAAAATTGCCGAGCTGATAACCGTCCGGGCCGAGATCCCAAGGCTCCGCGATGAGCTTCACGCGCGAAAGGACGGGATCCTGCCGCACCGTGTCGAAGAAGACCGAGGACGGCTCGAAATTGTCCCGCTCACGCCCTAGGGCTGTTGCAAGGTCGAACCGGAAGCCGTCCACATGGCACTCCTCGACCCAATAGCGGAGAGAATCCATCACCATCTGCAGCACGCGCGGATGCTTGAGATTGAGCGTATTTCCGCAGCCCGTGGTGTCGTAGTAGTAGCGGGGGTCGTCACCCAGGATGTAGTAGCTGGCATTGTCGAGCCCGCGGAAGGAAAGCGTGGGGCCGAGCTCATTGCCTTCCGCCGTATGGTTATAAACCACGTCGAGGATCACCTCGATGCCCGCTTCATGGAGCTTGCGCACCATGCGCTTGAACTCGTGCAGTCCGCCCCTCGGTGAGATGTAGCGCGGCGTCGGCGCGAAAAAGCCGATCGTGTTGTAGCCCCAGTAATTCGTGAGGCGCTTTTCCACGAGATACCTGTCGTCGAAGAAGGCCTGCACGGGCAGGAGCTCAATCGCCGTTATGCCGAGTTTGACGAGATAATCGATGACACGGGAGTCGGCCAGGCCGCCGAACGTGCCGCGAAATTGCTCCGGCACGTCCGGATGCAGCGCGGTCATGCCCTTCACATGGGCCTCATAGATGATCGTCTCTTCCCAGGGCCGGTGCGGGCGCACATCATTGCCCCAGGTAGCCGCCGTATCGGTCACCACGCATTTCGGCATGACAAAAGCCGAATCGCGACGGTCTATCGCGAGGTCCTGCCGCGCGCCTCCCACGCGGTAGCCGAAGCAGGCGTCGTGCCAGCGGATATCGCCCAAGAGCTGTTTCGCGTAAGGATCGATCAGAAGCTTGTTGGGATTGAAGCGGTGGCCGTTTGCAGGATCGTATGGGCCGTAGGCTCGCAATCCGTAGACTTGCCCCGGCCGCATGTCCGGAAAATATCCGTGCCAAACCTCATGCGTGTACTCGGGTAAGGGGATGCGGCGTATTTCCCGCCGCCCCTGGGCGTCGAAAAGGCAAAGCTCGATCTTTTCGGCATGGGCCGAGAAGACGGCGACATTGACGCCCGACCCGTCCCATGTCGCGCCTAGCGGGTATGGAAGGCCGATCTCTACACGCACGTGTGGGTCTCCTGTCACGCTTCACCCACAAGCACGACGCTGCCCAGCGGGGGCAGCCTCAGGATCGCTGAAGCAGGCCGGCCGTGCCACGGCTCGTCGGTGGTCGCGGTTACAGTTCCGTTGGTGACGTCCGAGCCTCCATAGCGGCGGTCGTCGCTGTTCAGGATCTCCCGCCAGATGCCTGCGTTCGGCAAACCGATGCGGAAGTTCTCGCGCACAACCGGCGTAAAGTTGCAGGCCACGACCACCGGCCGCGCACCGCCGGTCCCCTTGCGCATGTAGACATAGGTGCTGATGCTGGGGTCGGAGGCATCGATCCACTCGAAACCTTCGGGCTCGCAATCGAGCTCATGCAGCGCAGGCTCGCTCCTGTAAATCCGGTTCAGATCGCGGATGAGATCGTGCACGCCCCGGTGCATCGGATCGTCCAGATGGTGCCAGTCGAGCTGCCAGTCGTGGTTCCACTCGCGCTCCTGGGCGAATTCTCCGCCCATGAAGAGAAGCTTCTTGCCGGGATGAGTCCACATGAAGGTGAAATAGGCGCGAAGGTTCGCAAATTTCTGCCACCGGTCGCCGGGCATGCGGCCGATCAGCGAGCCCTTGCCGTGCACCACCTCGTCATGGCTGAGCGGCAGGATGAAGTTTTCCGAGAAGGCATAAATGAGGCCGAATGTCATGCGGTCGTGATGATGCTGGCGATGGATCGGCTCGTGCTGCATGTAGTCCAGCGTGTCGTGCATCCAGCCCATGTTCCACTTGAAGCCGAAGCCAAGCCCCCCGGCATAGACCGGCCGGGAAACACCGGGAAAAGCCGTCGATTCTTCCGCGATCGATGTGGTGCCGGGGTGGGAGCCGAAAAGCGCCGTGTTCGTTTCCCTGAGGAATGCGATCGCCTCGAGGTTCTCGTTGCCGCCGTGTTTGTTGGGGATCCACTCGCCTGGCTGGCGGCTGTAGTCGAGGTAAAGCATCGAGGCGACCGCATCCACGCGCAGGCCGTCCACATGGTACCGGTCGAGCCAGAAAAGCGCGTTAGCGGTGAGGAAATTCGCGACCTCGCGCCGCCCGAAATTGTAGATGAGCGTGTTCCAGTCACGATGGAAGCCGAGCCGCGGGTCCTCGTGCTCGTAAAGCGCCGTGCCGTCGAAACGGGCAAGCCCGTGCGCGTCCGAAGGGAAATGCGCCGGCACCCAATCGATGATGACTCCGATCCCTTCATGATGGCAGCGATCAACGAAGCGGGCAAAGTCCTCCGGCGCGCCGAAGCGGCTTGTCGGAGCGTAAAGGCCGACCGGCTGGTACCCCCACGAACCGGAAAAGGGATGCTCACTGACCGGCATGCACTCGATGTGGGTAAAGCCGAGATCCTTCACATAGGGAAGCAGCCGGTCGGCCAGTTCATCGTAAGTGAGATAACGGCCATCCTCATGGCGGCGCCAGGAACCCAGATGCACCTCGTAGATTGAGATCGGGGCTTTCCGATCGTTCTTTCCGGTGCGGTGCTCCACCCACTCACCATCGCCCCATTCCATTTGAGGCAGACCGTTGACGACGGAAGCAGTCGCCGGCGGCACCTCCGCACGAAAACCCACCGGATCGGCTTTCGGGGGCAGCAACTCGCCGTTGCGGCCGATGATCTCGTATTTGTAGAGGTTTCCCGGCTTTGCGCCCGGCACGAAGATCTCCCAGACGCCGATGCCCGGATGAAGCCGCATCTGATGGCGGCGGCCATCCCAATCGTTGAAATTGCCGACCACGCTGACGCGGCTCGCATTGGGCGCCCAAACGGCAAAGCGGGTGCCATCCACCCCGTCGCAGGTCATGGGATGCGCACCGAGCTTTTCATAGAGGCGCTGGTGCCGCCCCTCGCCAAGCAGATATAGATCGAGGTCCCCGAAGGTGCTGGGGAACCGGTAGGCATCCTCTTCGTCCCAGGTGTCACCCTCGCGGGTGAAACGAAGCCGGTATCTCGGAACGGCTGTGTTCTTCGAGATCAGGCCCTCGAAGAAGCCCCGCGCATGACGCTTGAGCAGCTTGCCGTAGCTACTGCCGGAATCAGGATCGATTGCCTCCGCCGTATCGGCTTCGGGGCGCAGCACCCGCAGCACGAGACCGGCCGCCGTCTGATGCGGCCCCAAAATCGCAAACGGGTCTGCAAGCCGGCCCGCCACCAGCGCGCCGATAACATGGGGGTCGTCGAGCCTCCATGGAGCTGCATCGGCCGCCGCGCTCATCCGCTCCTCCTTTCGATCAGGTCGAGCACGCCCTGCACGGGGATGCCCACCCAGTCCGGCCGGTTGGAGAGTTCGTAGTTGATTTCGTAGAAACCCTTCTGCAGCAGGAAAAGTTCGAGCAGGGCTTCCCATGTGGCTCCGTCTGCTGGCTGGTTCTGCGCGACGGAGGCAGCCGCGCGGTATCCTTCCAGGAATTCCGCGCTCATCCGCTCTCGCCATTGGCGCGCGAGCGAGCTGCCATCCCGCGTCTGGTCCGGCAGGCGCGCGGCCACCTGGCGCACCGCCGTCCATGCGGCATAATCGAAGGAACGCAGCATCCCCGCCACATCCCGCAGCGGAGAGCTCTTGCCGCGGCGTTCCTCCAGACTTCGCCGGGGCTCACCCTCGAAATCGATGATGTAGAGGTCCTGCTTTGAGACCAGCACCTGGCCGAGATGATAGTCGCCATGGATGCGTGACTTCTTCCCGGAAGGCGTGATTTTTCCGAACTCGCTGATGCGCCTGTCGATCCGTTGTCTCAGAGACAGAAGGTGCTCCACGCTTTCCCTTATGTTGAGGGGAAGGCGATCCTTGTTGCGCTCCAGGGCCGCGCGGGCGCTCGCCGCCTGCTGTTTCAGGTCCTTGACCCAGTTTGCAATGTCCGCCCGGCGGATCGGCTCGCACCGGAAAGCCTCCATGTCGGTTTCAATCGCGAGGGCAGCGTGCATTTCGCCCGTGCGTTCGCCGAGGCGCCGAAGCAGGTCGAGCGGATAGAGGAGCTGTGCCGTGGTCCCCTCAGCCGGCGTGGCTCCAGCGGGAGCAGGCGGTGCAAGGGCTTCGTCTTCGATCTGCCGCTCCAGCGCGTGCACGAAGACGCCCCATGCATCACCCTGATTCTCGACGAAACCGGAAACGCTGGCCAGAACGGTACGGGCGCCCTGCTCCTCATATTCGACCATGCCGAGAAAGGCGGGCGTGTTCCTGAAGCCCGCGACCTCCGTCAGGAAGCGCGCCACCTCCACCTCAGGCTGGTCGCCCGGCCTCAACCGGCGGAAAATCTTGAGCAGCACCTGCCGGTCGAAGGCGACTGACACATTGCTCTGCTCTCCCATCAGGGGGGAAGGCGTCTCCTCAAAATGCATGGCCGTGAGCTGCTCATTGCCATAGAAGCGCAGAGTCCCGCCTGGCACCTGCATCTCCTGGTTTTCCTGCATCCGCCGCATCAGCTCCGAGGCGAAGCGGTCGTCATAGGCGCCGTCGATCAGGGCGCCGAGACGCGAACCTTTGCGCACACGCGCCAGCGTTACGGAAAGTTTGGGCGCCCCGAACTGCACGTTTTCTTCGCCCCAGAGGACGGTCAGCGGCAGGAGGTAGCGCTGCTTGCCCGAGACAGAGAGATCGACATCCACGATGGTGAGAAGCCCCCCTTCATCACCCAGTTTGGCGATATCACTTATCCCGGCGGTGCGTATCCCCTCGCCCTTGGCGCCATACCAGCGTTGGCGCTGCATGAACTGCGGCAGAACATCCTGTTCGAGCTGCCGCCGCTCGCGCCCTTCCAGCGCGCGCTCGATGCGCCCGTCCACCATGGTAAGCGTTATGAATTCCGGCAAAGGCTCCGGCACATTGTTGTGCCATTCGGGCGCCTGCGCCTCGCTCGCGAGCACGAACCAGAAGGTACCGTAACCCGTCAGCGTCAGCATGTAAGGCAGATCGCCGATCGGCGGGAATGGCGACTGGCTGACGAGCTCGATCGGCACGCAGTTGCGGTATCTCGAAAGATCCAGTTCCACCGCCTGAGGCGAGCGCGAGAGATTGGCCACGCACAGGATCGTCTCGTTGGTATCGCTGCGCGTATAGGCAAGGATGCGGCGGTTTCTTGGATAGAGCATGGTGAAGTCGCCACGCCCGAAGGCCGAGTGTTGCTTGCGCACGCCGATCACACGCCGCACCCAGTTGAGAAGCGAGGATGGATCAGCCTCCTGCGCCTCCACATTGATGGTCTGGTAACCATAGACCGGGTCCATGATAGGCGGCAGGTAAAGCATTTGCGGATTGGCGCGCGAGAAGCCGCCATTGCGGTCGGGCGCCCACTGCATGGGTGTGCGCACCCCGTCCCGGTCGCCGAGATAGATATTGTCGCCCATGCCGAGCTCGTCGCCATAATAGACGATCGGCGTGCCAGGCATGGAGAAGAGCAGCGCGTTCATCAGCTCGATCTTGCGCCGATCGTTCTGCATCAGCGGCGCGAGCCTGCGGCGGATGCCAAGATTGATGCGCGCCCGCACGTCCTCCGCATAGGTGCGCCAAAGGTAGTCGCGCTCGCGGTCGGTCACCATTTCAAGCGTCAGTTCGTCGTGGTTGCGCAGGAAAATCGCCCATTGGCATGATTCCGGGATTTCCGGCGTCTGCCGCATGATATCGGAGATCGGATGCCGGTCTTCCTGCGCCAGCGCCATATAGATGCGCGGCATCAGCGGGAAGTGGAAAGCCATATGGCACTCGTCCCCCTCGCCGAAATAGGGGCGCGTGTCCTCCGGCCACTGATTGGCTTCGGCAAGCAGCATCCGGTCGGGATATTTCTCGTCCAGCGCCTTTCGTATTTTCTTCAGGATCTCATGCGTCTCGGGCAGGTTCTCGTTGTTCGTCCCGTCGCGCTCGACGAGATACGGAATCGCGTCGAGCCTCAGCCCGTCCACCCCCATATCCAGCCAGAAACGCATGATCCTGATGACAGCGTCGAGCACCCGGGGATTATCAAAATTGAGATCCGGCTGGTGCGAATAGAAGCGGTGCCAAAAGAATTGGCCGGCGACCGGATCCCAGGTCCAGTTGGATTTTTCCGTATCGAGGAAGATGATGCGTGTCTCGGGATAGCGCTCGTCATCGTCGTTCCAGACATAGAACTGCCGCGCGGCGGAACCCTTCTTGGCGTGCCTTGCCCTCTGGAACCAGGGATGCTGGTCGGAGGTGTGGTTGATGACCAGTTCCGTGATCACCCGGATGCCGCGCCGGTGCGCTTCGGCCACGAAGCGGCGGAAATCGCGCATGGTGCCGTAGGAAGGATTGATGGAGCGGTAATCCGCGATGTCGTAACCGTCATCCCGGAGCGGTGAGGGATAGAACGGCAGAAGCCATATGGTGTTCACGCCCAGCCGCTCGACATAATCGAGCCGCTGCATCAGGCCATTGAAATCCCCCATTCCATCGCCATTGGAATCGTGGAAGGCCTTGATGTGGAGCTGATAGATGACTGCGTCCTTATACCAATCGGGCGGCCGCGGGCCGGCAGGCGGCACGACCTGGACAGCTTCGGCCTCTTCTGGAGACATGAGTTCCAAGGCGACCTTTTCCATCGTGTTCATCGGCGACTTCCTGGAGGGATGAGCCGCCAGGCCATGTAGGGGCGCTGGTGCGGGTCAAGAAGCATGTGCTGGACCTTGCCGGTCCAGGTGAAAGGTTGGCCGGTGACAAGATCTTCCGCCTCGATCATTGCATCATCCGGCAGCCCGAATTCCCACAGCGGCACCTCGAAATGGGCGCCCTGCGGGTTATGAGGATCGAGATTGACGGCGAAGAGCAGAAAACTGGTCAGATCGTCCGTGTGCTTGCCGTAGTAGAGAATATTGTCGTTCCAGGCGTTGTAGAATTTCAGGTTCGTGAACTGCCGTAGCGCCGGATTTTCCCGCCGCAGCCGGTTCACGAACAGAATGTCCGTCTTTATGTTCCCTGGACGGTCCCAATCCCAGGCGCGGATCTCGTATTTCTCGGAGTTGAGATACTCTTCCTTGCCGGGCATAGCCTCGGCTTCGCACAGCTCGAAGCCGCTATAGACGCCGTAGTTCGTGCCCAGCGTGGCGGCGAGAATGAGCCGCACCTGAAAACCCGGCCTGCCGCTCGTCTGCAGGTAGCGAGGGTTGATGTCCGGCGTGTTCACGAAGAAGTTCGGCCGCATGTAATAGCGGCATTCCTCCCGCGTGAGCTCGGTCAGATATTCGGTGAGTTCCCACTTGGTGTTACGCCAGGTAAAATAGGAATAGGACTGGTTGAAGCCGACCTTGGCCAGCCGCTTCATCATCTTGGGCCGCGTGAAGGCCTCGGCGAGAAAGATCACGCCGGGGTCGACCTGCCGCACCTCCTCGATCATCCATTCCCAGAAGGGCAACGGCTTGGTGTGCGGGTTGTCCACGCGGAAGATCCGCACGCCCCTTTCCAGCCAGAACAGGACAATGTCCCGCAGCGCGTACCAGAGGCCGGGGATGGCATCGCGGTAGAAATGAACATTGACGATATCTTCGTATTTCTTTGGCGGATTCTCGGCGAATTTGATGGTTCCGTCAGGCCGCCAGTCGAACCATTCGGGATGCTCCTTGATCCACGGGTGGTCGGGCGAGCACTGGATGGCAAAGTCCAGCGCGATCTCCAGACCATGCTCGCTTGCGGCCTTAACCAGCCGTGCGAAATCTTCGAACGAGCCGAGCTCGGGATGGAGCGCATCGTGCCCGCCCTCTTCCGCGCCGATGGCGTAGGGACTTCCCGGATCGCCCGGCTCTGGCGTAAGGCTGTTGTTGCGGCCCTTGCGGTTTGTGCGGCCGATCGGGTGTATCGGCGGGAAATAAAGCACGTCGAAGCCGAGATCGCGAACATAGGGAAGCCTGGCGATCACATCGTCGAAGGTGCCGTGGCGATCCGGGCTGCCGGACTGCGACCGCGGCATGAGCTCATACCAAGCGGAAAAGCCCGCCTTTTCGCGGTCGACAAAAACCGGAAAAACTTTATCGGTCTCCGTTAGATTCATGCGTACGCCCAGCCGGCGCATGAGCACGGCCATGTCATCGCTCATCAGCACAGCAAGCGCATCGCCCTCCGATGAGGAGGATGTCACCTCCGCCAGAAGCGCCTTGAGCGCCGAACGGTCGTTCGGTGTTCCTCCGGTGCGAATGCCGAGCGCTTTTTCAACGAGCAGCCGGCCTTCCTGCAATTCGAGGGAGATCTTCTGCCCCGCCTCGTGCTTCTTGGCGGTATCCATCCGCCAGGTGGCAAAAAGGTCGCGCCAGGAGGCGATCCTGAATTCGTGATGGCCGACTTCCTCGAAGACGACCGTTGCTCGCCAGCGATCGTTCACGAGGTGGCGCATGGGCGTCTCTCTCCAGCTCCTTTCACCTCGCTGGCGGTAGAGGAGTGCGGCAGCGATTATCTCGTGGCCGTCGCAGAAAATATCTGCTTCCACGCGTAATGGATGCCCCACGATCGTCTTGGCGGCGAAACGCCCTCCGTCGATGGCGGGTTCGACAGCCTCGATTGCAATTCGGCTGGCAGCAAGCTTCTGAAGGAGCGCCTGACCGGGACGGTCCATTCCTAAAAATCTCTCATCCAAATTCCCCCTGCCAAGGCCAACGTTGAGAATGCGTGCTGGTTCCGTTGCGGAAGAGGATGGAACCGGAATATTTTGCACGCCGACGGTGCTCGAAGACGGCATCAGAGGAAACCGAGCGCAGCATGTCGTTAATGAGACAAACCGCCCAGGAAGACGCTTCGCCCGCGCCAATGCAACGAGCCCGCGGCACCGGCAGGCTTGAGGCGAAGCTTCGGGAAGGTTGCACCCGGCTTGAGCGCCTCTACCAGGAAGGCTGCTGCAAGATCCGTCTGCCTAGGAGCCATGGCGAGGCCATGGAGGCGGTGCTTATCAACACCTCGGGCGGGCTTACCGGAGGAGACCGCATCGATTGGAAGGCCGATGCGCTCGCCGGCTCGAAACTGGTGATGACGACGCAAGCCTGCGAGCGCATTTACCGCTCGACGGGGGATGATGCTCGCGTTTCCACCGCCTTGCGCGTCGGCCCCGGCGCACACATCGACTGGCTGCCGCAGGAAACGATCCTCTTCGAGGAAAGCCGTCTTCATCGCAGCCTGCGAGTCGATCTGGAGGAAAATGCCACCTTCACCGCCGTCGAGGCCGTGCTTCTGGGCCGTGAGGCCATGGGCGAGGCGGCGCGGAAGGCCCATCTGAGGGATCGCTGGCGCATCTATCGCGACGGCAAGCTGGTCCATGCCGAAGAGACACGCCTTGCCGGCGAGGAGTTCGAGCGCGAGGGTATCTCCCTGCTCGCAGGCAACAATGCCTTTGCGACCATACTCGCGATTGGGCCGAATGCCGAGGAGAAGCTCACAGCGCTGCGGAGCATCCTGGGTCCGTCCGTGCATGCTGCCGCAAGTGCAATCGGCGAACGTCTGGTCTTGCGCGTTGTCGCGCCATCAGGTCTTATGTTGCGGCGCACAATAATACCAGCAATAGCGCTTCTGTCCGGCGCCGGGGCGCTGCCCCGTCTCTGGTCCATCTGAAAGGGGACACGACAAGCATGAATCTGACGCCTCGCGAAAAGGACAAGCTGCTGATCGCCATGGCCGCGATTGTGGCCCGGCGAAGGCTTGAACGCGGCGTCAAGCTCAATCACCCGGAGGCGGTCGCGCTCATTACCGATTTCGTGGTGGAGGGCGCGCGCGACGGCCGTCCCGTCGCCGAGCTCATGGAGGCGGGATCCCACGTCATCACCCGTGACCAGGTGATGGAGGGCGTGGCCGAGATGATCCACGATATCCAGGTGGAAGCCACTTTCCCGGACGGCACGAAGCTCGTCACCGTCCACGAACCGATCCGCTAGAACAAACGCCAGTGGGGACACGCATGTTCAACCGTCTCGCAATCGCCGCCGCCGCACTTTTTGCCGCCACCATGCCCGCCTTTGCGCATCTCGATCCGGTTGCGCATGGCTCATTGATGGCCGGCTTCTCGCATCCGCTCTTCGGGATCGACCATGTTCTGGCGATGGTGGCGGTCGGCCTGTGGGCTGCGACGATTGGCGGGCGTGCGCTTGCGTGGGGCCCCGCTGCATTCGTCGGCACGATGATCTTGGGCTTTGCCGCTGCCCTTCTCGGCGCGCCCATCCCCTTTGTGGAGCCAGTGGTCCTTGCGTCCATCGTCTTCATCGGCCTTATGGTGGCGCTCGCCGTTTCTATGCCCGTGGCGGGCATGATGGCCGCAGTGGCCTTCTTCGCCTTTTTCCATGGCTATGCCCATGGCGGTGAACTGGGCACCGCCGGCGCTGCTCAATTTGCCATGGGCTTCGCCATCGCCACCGCGCTCCTTCACGCAGCCGGCATTGCGCTGGGGATAGGTCTCAGCCTCTGGCAGAAGAAGAACTGCACGCTTACCCGCCTGGCCGGCGCCGTTACGTCGGTTGCCGGCCTGTGGCTCGCCTTTGCCGGCTGACGGAAGAGGAACAGCTTCTCATGATCCCGGGCGAAGTCATTCCAAAAGCAGGTGAAATCGAGTTGAATGCCGGCGCCCCTCAAGTGGTGCTTGAGGTCAGCAACACCGGCGACCGTCCCATTCAGGTCGGCTCCCATTATCACTTCTACGAGACGAACGGCGCACTCTCCTTCGACCGCGAGAAGGCCCGCGGTATGCGCCTCGACATTGCGGCCGGAACGGCGGTGCGCTTCGAGCCGGGCCAGGCGCGCGAGGTGCGCCTTGTTCCGCTCTCCGGCGCACGCAAGGCCTTCGGCTTTCAGCAGAAAATCATGGGAGATCTCTGATGCCCACCAAGATTTCCCGCGCCGCCTATGCGGACATGTACGGCCCCACCACCGGAGACAAGGTGAGGCTGGCGGATACCGAACTCTTCATCGAAGTGGAGAAGGATTTCACCACCTACGGCGAGGAGGTGAAGTTCGGCGGCGGCAAGGTGATCCGCGACGGCATGGGCCAAAGCCAGGTCTCCCGCGCCGACGGCGCCGTGGATACGGTCATCACCAATGCACTCGTCATCGATGTCACCGGCATCTACAAGGCCGATATCGGCCTGCGCGACGGCAGGATTGCGGCAATCGGAAAGGCTGGTAATCCGGATACGCAGCCCGGCGTCAACATCATCGTCGGTCCGGGCACCGAGGCGATTGCTGGCGAGGGCAAGATCCTTACCGCCGGCGGCTTCGACGCGCATATCCATTTTATCTGCCCGCAGCAGATCGAGGAAGCGCTGATGTCTGGCCTCACGACAATGCTAGGCGGCGGCACCGGCCCCGCGCATGGCACGCTCGCCACCACCTGCACGCCCGGCAGCTTCCACATCGGCCGTATGATCCAGTCCTTCGACGCTTTCCCGATGAATATCGGTCTTGCGGGCAAAGGCAACGCCTCGCTTCCCGCTCCGCTGATCGAGATGATCAAGGCGGGCGCCTGTGCGATGAAGCTGCACGAGGACTGGGGCACGACGCCTGCCGCTATCGACAATTGCCTTGCCGTGGCGGACGACTTCGACGTGCAGGTGATGATCCATACGGACACGCTGAACGAGAGCGGTTTTGTGGAAAGTACCATCTCGGCGCTCAAGGGCCGTACTATCCATGCTTACCACACGGAAGGTGCCGGCGGCGGCCACGCGCCCGATATCATCAAGGTGGCGGGGCTGCCGAACGTCATCCCCTCCTCCACCAATCCCACGCGCCCATATACGGTGAACACCATCGCCGAGCATCTCGACATGCTGATGGTCTGCCATCATCTCTCGCCGTCAATCCCGGAGGATGTGGCCTTCGCCGAAAGCCGTATCCGCAAGGAGACCATTGCGGCGGAGGACATCCTGCACGATATGGGCGCCTTCTCCATCATCTCGTCGGACAGCCAGGCCATGGGCCGCGTCGGCGAGGTGATCATCCGCACCTGGCAGACCGCCGACAAGATGAAACGCCAGCGCGGAAAGCTGCCTGAGGAGACGGGCGACAACGACAATTTCCGCGTTAAGCGCTACATCGCCAAATATACGATCAATCCGGCCATCGCCCATGGCGTGTCAAAGCACATCGGCTCAATCGAAGTGGGCAAGCGCGCCGATCTGGTTCTTTGGAACCCTGCCTTTTTCGGCGTAAAGCCGGAGATGATCCTGCTCGGCGGCACGATCGCCGCGGCTCCCATGGGAGACCCCAACGCCTCCATCCCCACTCCGCAGCCCATGCACTACCGCCCCATGTTCGGCGCCTATGGCAAGGCGATTGCCGCCTCCTCAGTCACCTTCGTCTCTGAAGCCGCCTTGGACGACGGGCTTCAGCAGAAGCTGGGGGTCGAGAAAGGCATGCTTGCGGTGGAGAACACCCGCGGCGGCATTGGCAAGAAAGCGATGGTCTTCAACGATGCCACACCGCATATCGAGGTTGATCCCGAAACCTATGAAGTGCGCGCAGACGGCGAACTGCTCACCTGCGAGCCAGCCACGGTCTTGCCCATGGCGCAGCGCTATTTCCTTTTTTAGGACAGCTTGAGATGATCCGCGCGACATCCGTCACCGCAAAATTCGACAGAGCTTTCGACACGATCACGCTTGACGAGACGGCGCGTCACCGCCGCCGCATGATGATGCGCTCGGATAATGGAATCGAATTCCTGCTTGATCTGCCGGAGGCAAGGCTGCTCAATCACGGCGACGGTCTCCTGCTGGAGGATGGCCGCGTGATCGAGGTACGCGCCCTGCCCGAACCTCTTTACGAAGTGCGCGGCCGTGATTCCCGCCATCTCCTTGCGCTGGCGTGGCAGATAGGCAACCGGCACCTCCCGGCAGAAATAACCGAGGACCGTATCCTCATCCGGCGCGACCACGTAATTCGTGACATGCTGGAGGGACTGGGCGCGACGGTTACCGAGATCACGGCTCCCTTCTCGCCCGAAGGCGGTGCCTATCAGGCCCATTCCCATGGGGGCCACAGCCATCATCATGGCCACACTCATGACCACCACGACTGAGCTTCAGGCGCTGCAAAGGCTGCTCACCTGGGCGTCGCCGGCATTTCCGGTCGGCAGCTTCGCATACTCGGCGGGGCTTGAAACCGCCATTGCTGACCGCCGTGTGAAAGACGCGGCAACCGCGCGCGATTGGATCGAAGGAAACCTTCTTGCAGGTGCGGCCCGCAACGACGCCATTCTGACGGCAGAGGCCTGCCGTGCGTACCTTGACGAGCAGCGGCTGCAGCAGCTCACCGATCTCTGTCTGGCTCTGACGCCAGCCTTGGAGCGCCATCAAGAACTCGCGGCGACCGGCGAGGCTTTCGTTCTGGCCGCCCGGGCATGGGCGGCGCAAACATGTGCCCGGCTGCCCTCCCCCTGCCCATATCCGGTGGCCTTCGGCGCGCTTGCCGGCGCGTGCGGCATCAGTCCCGACGCGATGCTCCTCGCCTACCTCACAGCCTATGTGCAAGCACAGATTTCCGTTGCGGTGAGGCTCGTGCCTGTTGGCCAGACGCAAGGGCTTGCAATCCTCGCTGCGCTCGAACCGCTGGTCGCGGAAAAGGCGAAGGAGCTGTCCCGCGCCACGCTGGACGATTTGGGCTCAGTGGCCTATGCAGCCGATATTGCAGCCATGGCTCACGAAACCCTTAGCACGCGGATTTTCCGCTCCTGACGCGCAGCCTGGAGGCGCCTATGAAATCGTCGAATGGACCCTTGAGGATCGGCATCGGCGGCCCTGTGGGTTCCGGCAAGACAACGCTATGCGAAGTCCTGCTCAAATCCATGCGCGACCGCTATTCCATGGCCGTCGTCACAAACGACATTTACACCAAGGAGGACGCGCTGATCCTTGCACGGCTGCAGGCGATCTCCGAGGACCGCATTGTCGGCGTTGAGACGGGCGGCTGCCCGCACACCGCGATTCGAGAGGATGCCTCGCTCAACCTTGCAGCCATCGCCGATCTCAATCGCCGCTTTCCAGACCTCGACATCATCCTGATTGAAAGCGGCGGCGACAATCTTGCGGCGACCTTTTCGCCCGATCTTGCCGACCTGACGCTCTATGTGATCTCCGTCGCCCAGGGCGAGAAAATTCCGCGCAAGGGTGGGCCGGCGATCACCCGGTCGGATCTTCTCATCATCAACAAGACCGATCTCGCGCCCTATGTAGGCGCGAACCTCGACGTGATGAGGAGCGATACGGAGAAAGTGCGTGAGGGCCGGCCCTATGTCATGACCGATCTGTCCCGCCGTCAAGGTGCGGAAGAGGTCGTCGCGTTCATCGAGAAGATGGGTGGGCTTGCGCTTGCTGCTTGATCGTACCGGCGGCGAATTCCGCGCTGGACTGCCTTGGTCGCGCCATGCCTGCAAGCCCCTGATAGAGATCGAGATAGCGCTGCTCCATCCGCTGCGGTGAAAAGAGCTGCCAAGCCGCGTCCCGGCAGACCTGGGGATCGAGGGATGATGCAGCCATGATCGCCTCTGCCATCTCTGAAACATTCTTGACGAGAAAACCGGTGCGTCCATTCTCGACCACGCCTGGCAACGCGCCGTTCTCAAAGGCGATTACAGGCGTGCCGCAGGCGAGCGCTTCCATTGCCGTGAGCGAGCTTGTTTCCGCCACCAGGCTGGGCACAAGCGCGCATCGGGCAGACGCAAGGAGCCGTCGCTTTCGGTTGAAAACGAGTGGTCCAAGGAACCGCCGCCGCGAATCCAGAAAAGGCGCAAGCTCCTCTTTGAAATAGCGCTCATGCGCCTCGTAAGGAAACACCTGACCGCCTATCACAAGAGCTGCATCGGCAAGCCGGCAGGCTTGGATTGCCATGTGGATTCCCTTTTCCGGGCAGATCCGGCTGAGGACGATTGCGTGATCGCGCTTGCGCTGTCGCGTGAGGAAAAGCTCAAGCGGAACCCCATTCGGGATGGGCGGCAGCAGCGGGGCGCCTACCGGCGCGGTGCGGTGCTGAATTTCCGAAACGCAGTGGAGAAAGAGGTTGGCGCGGCTTTCGAAGATCCAGCCGGGATACCAGTCCAGCGGCAGGTGCAGCGTTGCCACTGTGAGCGCACTTTCCGGGAGGTAAGCGTGGAAATCGAGCCCATGTAGGTGCACCAGATCCACCCGCTCCCGCATCAGAACCTCGCCGATTAGCTGGCGCACCTCCCCCCAAACCCTGTGCCGAACGGAATCGTCGATCCTGCCTCCCTGCGCAGCCAGGGGCACCAGTTCCCCCGCCGTTTTTGATCCTTCGCAAGCGATCACGATGGAGCGATGACCGTTTCGCACCATCGCGCGATCGAGCGCGGAAAGCACCTGCTCAGCGCCGCCCACCGCGTCCGGCCCGATCGCCGCGAATGGATAGGCAACGCTGAGAATCGTCAGAGCCATCGGGGAAGATCGAGTTCCCTGCTTGCCTGTTCGACCAAATTCGGCCAGTCGGAGGGTCTCAGCCCCCAGTCACGTTGAGCGTAAAGCACTTCGTTCGGCAGCTCGCGAAAATCGGCGGGCGATGCGGGCCGAAACCGCTCCGTCTTCATCGAGAAAGGGCCGATGATCCGCTGCTGCGTGAGATGAGCGGCAAGCATTCGCCGCTTCATCTCGGCGGCCTCGTCATCGAGCGCTACCGCATATTCGACATCGCCAGCGGGGATGAACTCCTGAAAAACGCTTTGGCCCTGCTTCAGGCGATAGAGAGGAAATTCATAAATGACTGGCGGCGGCAGATTGCGCCGCGCGGTCAGGTGGCTCGCGGCCCGTACGGCAAAGGCAGTCGAGTCGTGATCGGGATGACCGCCCTCCAAGGCATGGGTAAAGACGGTCCCTATCCCCTGCTTCTCGAAAAGATCCGCCAGCCGGGAAGCGATTTCCGCAAGATGATAGGCCGAGGACTGGTCGGCAACGCCGATCAGATGGCAGGCCTCCGGACCTATGCCGGCAATCGCGACCGCAGCTTCGAGCTCCCGCCGCCGGGCGGCTGCATAGTCCTCCCGCCGCGAAAAGCCGTTCGCCTCGGCATCCTTCATATCGGCCGGCGCGCCATCGGTCACATGCACGATCTTGACACCCCTCATACGAGCAAGCTGGCCGCCGATCGCGATCGTCTCGTCATCCGGGTGGGCCACCACGACGGCCACATCATGGCAGTCGAGGGGGCTTCCCTCGGGGGAGCAGATCAATTCCAGCAGCGCTTCGGCTGGCGCGAACAGATCCTCCTCCCATTGCGCCGACATGCTCATGCGGCGCCTCGGATCCGGCTTCGCGCCTTCCCCGCATAGCGCTCGATCATTGTGGCGCAGAAATCGGCGAACTCCTGAGGCACCTGCGGAGCGCTGGTATGATGCGGTGCGATCCCGCGATGCTCGGGTGTGAAGCAGAAGGTCACCGTCACGTCTAAATCCGCAAGAGCCTCCATCTGCCGGTCGAACCAGTCGAGCGCGCCGGGGCGGAAACTATCGGCCCAGGAAAGGCCGGTGCGCAGATATTTGACTCCGAGCCGCCTCATCCAGCTCACCGCCTCGTCAAGCCTTGGATCTTCGAAATGGAACCACTGGCAGAGGCCGAATTCCGGTGTGCATTCGGCGAATTTTTCCAGTGCCGGCTTTGGCGTGCCATCCTCGCGGATAAGCCCCATGTAGAAATGTCGATAATAGGACGACCCTTCCGCCTCCCTATGGCGCGTGGTAGCGCCCCAGGCCTGCGGAAGATCGAACAGGCTGTACCATTGAATACGCGGTGAAAGTCCCTTGAGCAGCTCGAACGTGCGACCCAGGCCCCACGCCTGCACTTCTTCAGCGCCAAAGCTGGAGACGCCAACTTCACTCACCCAGACCGGCAGATCGGTAAGCGCCTGTATCTCGGCAAGCCTTTGGGGCCATTCCTGGATCTGCCACAAATTCCAGTCGAGCGGAAAGCCATGAACGGCGATGGCATCCAGATGATCAAGCACTCCCTTGCCCTGCAAGTTTTGGATAAAAAGCGGGTCTATGGGAGAGATGCCACCCAGAACCCGCACCACGTCGCTATTTGCGCTGCCGATGGCATCAGCCGCCAGAATTGCCATTTCCGCGAACCGCGACCAGTCGGGATCGATTTCGGGATCCCAATGAGACTTGTTGTTCGGCTCGTTCCAGATCATCGCGGCTTCGATCATCAGTCAAACCCCTCGTTCCACTTGCTTGAAGGACATCACGAGTTCGCGGCGATGCGCGAGAAGCTGGCGCCCGACCGGAGCACCCGCGGTGACATGGGTGCCGGGCGCCCCCTGCTCAACAGCGGCCTGCCGCAACAGGTCGTTGGCGGCGCGATAGCCTTCGAGCGTGCCTACATCCACATAGGCCTCGCCGGCCCGGATGCCTTGAGCTCTCCCGCCCTTCGCAAGATAGGCGTTGACCAGCGTGCCCATATATTCATCGGAGCGGCCACGCTCGATCCACAGGGCCAGGAGCTCGTGGAGAATGCCGCCCGGCATCTTGAACCCGCCCCAGATCCAGTTCGTCGATGCGTCCTGCCGTTTGACCTGGATTTCGCGGACATTTCCGTCCTCGTCGGTTTCCACCGCATCGAAGACCGAGGGATTGCCGACGGGAAAAAGCAGGAAGGAGAGCAGCCCGTCGGGAAGTGCCCGATAGCCGTCCGCAGGCATCCAGATCGTATCCGGCAGACCGACGAGCACATGTTCACCGGGAGCGACCAGTGGCGCCACGCGGAAGATGGCGTCGCAAAGCCCGCTCGCCTCCGGCTGCACCACATAAGCTATGGAAGCGTCTCCGTAGCTGCCGCCGTAGTATTCAAGGATATCGGATTTGCCCGGCGCGATGACGAAGCAGAGCTTGTCCGCACCGCCCGCGATCATGCGTTCACAAAGATATTCGCTTACCGCGCAGGGGCGTTCCGACCCGTCAGTCAATCGGCTACCTACCGGCAGAAGTTCCTTGGAGAACGCGAGTGGCTGAATGCGGCTTCCACATCCTGCAGCCGGAATGATTCCCCACATGGGAATATCTCCTTGCCAGCTCTATGCCGCCTCACCGGCGGCGACTGATTTGAGGTCGTTGGCGATAGTTTCGAACTCGGCGGCGCGATGTTCCGAGGTATGGCAGGAAAGCACACGCTCGCGCGCCGCCTCCGCGATCCGGCGGAGTTCCGCATCGCCTAGATCAAGCGCACCGGTAACGTCCTCCGTGTCGACTGCCACCAGCACTTCGCGTCCGGGCTCGAAGAAAGTTTCAAGCCCCTCCCACGAGTCAGAGATGATGGGCACGCCGCATGAGGCCGCCTCGAACAGTCGTCCCGAGGGGCACCAGCCCATCTTGGCCATGGCCCGGCGTGTTACATTCAGCGTCAGGCGCGAGGAGGAGTAGAAGGCGGGATGTTCCTCTGGCGGCAGGTGCCGTACGAAATAGAGGTTTTCCACCCAAGGGAAGTTCTCCGGGTATTGGGCGCCGGCGATCACGAAGCGGAGATTGGGTCGCTGTCGCGCCGGCTCGAGCATGAAGGCCTCGACGCCCGCCTGCCTGTCCTCCGCATAAGTGCCGATATAGGAAAGATCGGCTGAATACCGCGCCGCTGGCATGGTTGGCCGGTGCACACAAGGATCCACATGGCCATAGAGCGGTGCCACCATGCGCGCGCCGAGGCGTGCCTTCAAGGCATCCAGCGCCTCGCCGCCCGTATAGCTCAGCACGAGATCGAAATCGCTCAACCCGCGCGGCCCGATATAGGAGGTGGCCTCTCCACGCTCCAGAGCCGACAGCGTCACCGGCGTATCGAGATCGTAGAAGAGGTGGAGCGGCCGTGGCGAAGAAAGCACCAGATCGGAGGCGGCAATTCCGTCAGGGCAGTAGGAGGAGACCAGCGCCACATCCGCGTCGGCAAGATGCCTGCGGGCCGCAGGCAACGCCTCATCCCAGTCGCTGTAAAGGACCAGTTCTCCGTCCTCGATGTCGTAGAGATCGCGCGCGCCGGCATAATATGGCAGGTCGCGCTCAAAGAAGATCACCGTCCAACCGCGCCGCGCCAGAGCCCTCACGAGGCCCCGCCAAAGCGTCGCATGGCCGTTGCCCCACGACGAGCTGATGCTGAGGCCGAAAATGACGAGCTTCATACGAGCGCCCCCAGCCTGGACCGCACGGGCTTTGAATTGCACGAGACAAGCCTCGGCCCATGCTTGTCGAACGAAACGGTGGTGATCGAAGCTGGCGCGATCTCGAAATCGTGTACGTTCTGAAAGGAGGCTCCAAATGTGCGGCAGAGCGCGGCCTTGATGACATCGCTGTGACTGACAAGCGCGAAGGCATGGCCGGGAAAATCGTTCCGCAGGCGATCGATGAAGCCGGTGATGCGCGCGCCCACGGCCTCCATGGTATCACCGGCGGGCGTTGCGGCCGCGCCGCGTTCCTCATTCCAGCGCCGCCATTCCGGGTCGGCGGCAAGCTCCTCGAAGCTCCGGCCGGACCAGTTCCCGAAATCAATCTCGTCAAGCTCCGCGGCAACCTCGCTCTCCACACCTGTCTGGCGGCTGATGATTTCCGCCGTCTGCTGCGCCCGCAACCGCGGGCTGGTGTAGATCGCATCGAGCTTCTGGCCTACGAAGTGCTTGCCAAGGGCCAATGCCTGTTGACGGCCGGCGGGCAGCAACGGCGCAGCGGGAAGACGCCCTGTCAGCACCGCGCCGACATGACCGTGAGAGGCATGGCGCAGAAGATGGAACACTGTCCTCACTGCTTGAACCCAGTCGCTATTTGGTCGCCGCCAATGAACTGCAGCGTACGGAGCCTGGCTTCGGCATCGGTGAACTGCTCGGGCGGTGACTTCATGAAATAGCTGGAAGGACCAACCAGAGCGCCTGCTTCCCCCCGGTCCATGGCCAGCTTGGCGCATCGCACGGCATCGATGACCACCCCGGCGCTGTTGGGGGAATCCCAGACCTCAAGCTTCAGCTCGCAATTAATGGGCACGCCTCCGAAGGTGGTGCCCTCCATCCGAATATAGGCCCACTTCCTGTCGCTGAGCCACGGCACGTGGTCACTGGGTCCGACATGGATGTTCTCCGGCTCCATCGGAACGCCTAGCTGGCTCGTGACTGCCTGGGTCTTGGAGATCTTTTTCGATTCCAGCCGCTCGCGCTCGAGCATGTTCTGGAAATCGGTATTGCCGCCGAAATTGAGCTGATAGGTTCGGTCCAGCCTGATCCCGCGCTCGCGGAACAGGTTTGTGAGCACCCGATGCACGATGGTGGCCCCGACCTGGCTCTTGATGTCGTCGCCGATGATGGGCAGCCCCCGATCCTCGAACTTCTTCCGCCACTCCGGCCGCGATGCAATGAAAACCGGCATGCAGTTCACGAATGCACAGCCGGCCTTCAATGCCTCCTCGGCATAAAAGCGCGCGGCTAGTTCCGAACCCACGGGAAGATAGGAGACGAGCACCTCCGTCTTGCTCTCCGTCAGCACCTCGGCGACATCCGCTTCCGGCTCATCCGATTCCGCAAGCTCTTCGCGCAGATATTTACCGATGCCGTCGAGCGTCCGCCCGCGCGAGACGGTGACGCCCGTGGGCTCCACATCGGTAAAGCGGATCGTGTTGTTGGGATGCGCAAAAATCGCATCGGAAACGTCCTTGCCCACTTTCGAGGCATTCACGTCGAAAGCGGAGCTGACGACGATGTCATCAATGTAATAGCCGCCGATTTCGGGATTCATGATGCCGGGAATGGGATTGTTGGAGCGCATGCCCCGGTAATAGGTAAGCCCCTGCACGAAGGAGGATGCGCAGTTGCCGACGCCGACAATACCCACGCGCACTTGAGCACCATGCATAGTCTCGTCTCCGTGTTTTCGGGAAGGAAGCGATCGATAACCTGATGCTGGCCCAGTCGCGGATCGTGCTCCCTCCGGCCGAAGGGAAACAGAAACAGGACGATTTTGTTCCAGAGTAGGATTACTTGCCCGGCTAAGAATGCCGACCGTGGAATGCCCGGCAGGACTTATATCCTTTGTCATCAGTCGGCGCCCCTCCTCCCCCTTCCCGGCCTCCCGCCAGCCCAGGCGCTCATAGTAAGCCATGAGATCCACGTCCGTCTCGAGTTCGGCGCGTCTGCGGCCGCGGCTCCACGCTTCCCGTTCGGCGGCTCGGATTATGCGAGAGCCGATCCCTGCCCCCTGCAAGGGGTGGAAAGTGCGTATTGCCCAGAGATAGGCAGCCGCCTCATTGCGAGTGAAATCAATCCAGACCTGCGCGATCGGGAAACCGGAGGCGACCGCAAGCAGCATGAGAGCCTCCCCACGTTCCTGGGCCTCGAAAGTCTGCTGGATGATGTGCCGGTGCGGCGCGAAAAGCCCCATCCATTCGAGGGACGGCAGGTCGGAGGCCCTACACGGGCGGATAGCAGCTCTGATGGTGGCCTCTATGGTGTTCACCTCGTTCCGGAGCATCAGGCCTGTTCCGGCACTTTCAAGCCGACGCGGCGATAAAGCTCACGCCGGTGCCGTTCCCAGTTTTCCGCGATCCATTCGCTCGCTGGCCGGTCATAGTAGTCCCATGGCAAATGCCGCGCATTGAGGCCGACGAAATGCGCTCCATGCCGGCCCAGATGCGGCCGATGCGGCCAGAAGGGGGAGCAGATCGAAACGTCGTCCGTTGAGATTACATGCGCTGGCCGATCGAGGTCGAAAGCGGCTGCCTGCAGGCCCTGCTCGTCGAGTTCCGAGCGCAGCTTCACCGGGTGCTCCCGCAGCACCCGCCCCAGCGCGCCCGCAAGATCGTGATGCGGCGGCAATCCCCTGATCCCCGTATTGCGCGGCACAGGCCGCGTGAATTCGGAAAATGCGCCGAGCGCCAGCTTCACATCCGCGGCGATGAGGCAGCGCGGGTCCTCTTCCTCCAGCCAGGCGAAGACAGCCGGCGGAACGCTCCAGAGGATGCAGTCATTGTCGAGAGAAAGTTCATAGATCTCCGGAAAAACCCGGAGAGGCGCGAGCTTCCAGGCCACGCCTTCCGCCATATCATCGTCGAGAAAGCCGGAAAGCACTTCCGGCGGCGGGCTGGCGGGCATCCATTCTACCTGCTGCGGCGCCTCGCCCGTCCGGCCTTTCGCCTCCTCGACAGCGAGTGAATTGACGACCACGGCCATACGGACTTCTTCGCCGAAAGCGAGACGCGCGCCCCAGAGAGAAAGCCGCAACGCCTCGAAACCGCGCGGCGAGACAGCGCCAACCGTCCAACGGATGCCGAGCTTTTCCGTCATGCCGCCCTCCTCATTGCTGGAGCGAGGCTGCGGGAATAGGTGGGCCGGTTCTCGGCGCCCCACCGATATTTGTAATCTTCTTGCCCGCGCAGAAAGTCGAAAGACTTTGATTCCTCGCGCTCCGCCTCGCCGATGGCATGGCCGACGAGCACGGTGCCGAGCCCGAGCTTTGCATGCTCCGGGTCGAAGCCGCCGATATAATAAAACGCCCTGGATTTCGCTTGCAGCACGCAGAGCGCGGCTACGACCTGCCCGCCCATGCGCATCGCGTAGAGCCGCAGCAAACCGGCTTTGTCCAATAAGATCGCCGCCTCCTCGAGCCAGGAGAGGAGACGCGGATCAGCAAACACGCCCGGTTCCTGCCGGTTTTGCCAGCGGCGCGTATGCAGATCGGCAAGGCTCCTCATATGCTCGGGTCCGACCCGTTCCGGCCTGCGCACGCCTTCGCGTGCTGCGCGCCGCGCATAGTAGCGAAGGTTCTGGCGCATATTGGGACTGAGCTGGGGTGGCAATGAAAGCACGGCGCAGCTTTCCGAAAGTCCCTGCCTGTCCTCCCAGCCTTCCGGCGCAGGCAAGCGCCGAAGCGGAGAGGTTTCGGGCAACTGGAAAAGATCAAGTGGTTCTTCGATCCTGGCGACTGCGGACGCAATCGCCTGCCGCTCCAAGGACTGGTCGAACAGCCCACCAAGCCAATCGGAGGTTCCGGCGCCCCAGAGGATCAGCCGCCCGTCAAGACGCATCATGGGAAGGAGGCCGACGAGCTCGCCCTTCCTGCGCAGTGTCAGGACAAGGCTTTCGCCCGTGTCGAAGTGCCGGCGCCAGGGCAGCAGCCATGCGGGGCTTTGAAACGGCGTCGCGTCCGGATCGCGCCACCACAACTGCCACCATTCGTCGGTCAGGGACCAGGCTTCGGTCAAGATCTCTGTCTGCATATCGGAACTGCCGTTGGTTGCCGGAACCCCGCCCGGCTCACCGCCCAACCGATACGAACGCTGATTGTTCTGGAGATTAGCTGAAATCAGCCGACCGGCGGCGGATCGACCGCAAAGCCCCGCTCGCCCCTGCGGCACAGATAGACCTCGCGCTCCGGATGCTCGACGATCTCGAAGCCGCTGTTGCGCAGAAGCGCCTCCACCGCCGCCCGGTTCGGAAAGAACCAGTTGGTCGGGTCGCCCGTATAACGGTGCTCCACGAAATGAAGCTTCGGGAAATCGGGCCGGTCGAACACGTCCCACTCCGAAAAGGGATAATCCTCCTCCAGTTCCGGGACGTCTTCGGAGCCCCTTTGCAGGCACTGGAAGAGCATCTGGTCCTTTGCGACATGCTCGTAGATGAGATCGAGCGCGAGCAGCGGATGCCGCAGGTGGTAAAGAACGCCCATGAAGATGACGAGGTCGAACTTCTCTTTCAAACGGCTGAGCTCATAGACGGACATCTGGCGGAACTCGACATCCGCGCCGAGCTGCTCCGCGGCGAATTCCGCCTGACGGAGGTAATGGGGATCGCTGTCGATGCCCAAAACGCGGCCGGCATTTCGCCGCTTCATTTCGATTGCATAAAACCCTGCATTGCAGCCGATGTCCAACACCGACCGGCCTTGCAGATCATCAGGTATGATATGCGCGAAATTGCGCCATTTGATGTTGGGATAGTCTCCGAGGAAATGGTCCGGCGCGGTTTCGATACCGCCGATCGTCATATTCTGGAACCAGGGACCGAGTTCTGCAATGCGGCGTGCAATATCATCTTGAAATGCTGTGTTCATCGTGTGCTGATTTCCTTAACCTGGGGCAGACTGTCCCCTCGTCCGCAGGAAGCTAAGTCTTTGCTGCTCTGGCGGAAACTTTCGAGAGTATGGATTGTTCCGCCGCCACAGGGCCTGGCTGCCAATGGCCCAACCAGTCTCCCAAGGACGATTGCAGCTTCAGGCCATAAGTTTAAACAGGAAGACACACCGCGGGCGCCTGAAACCCGCCCATCAGCCGAATAGAGGATATGATGACGACAAACACCCCTCCCTATCGCGCCGAACATGTTGGGTCCCTCCTGCGCCCGGTGGCTGTTAAGGAAGCGCGCCGGAAGTTTTACGAGGCCAACTCCATTTCGGCGGAAGAGCTCAAAAATGTGGAAGACGCCGCCGTCACGGACATCGTGAAGATGCAGCAGAATTTCGGTTTCCAGGCGGTGACGGATGGAGAGTTGCGCCGCACCTTCTGGCACTACGACTTCATAGGCGCGCTCGACGGCTTCGAAATGGTGGAGCGCGAAGAAAATCAGGGCCTGCAATTCCATGGGGCCAATCTTCGCCCGATCTTCCCGACCATCACCGGCCGGGTTGATTTTCCCGACGACCACCCGATGCTCGATCATTTCAAATATCTTGCCTCGGTGACCAAGGTCACTCCGAAGATATCCATCCCCGGTCCGAGCTGCTGCCACTTCCGAGTGGCGAAAGCAGATATTCAGCCGCGGGAATACCGGGACCTGGAAGTGCTCTTCGCCGATCTGACCCGCACCTACGCCAAGGCGGTACAGAAGTTCTATGAGGCGGGCTGCCGTTACCTGCAGATGGACGACATCTATTTCGCCTATCTCTGCGATCCGAAGATCCGCGAGGAGAAGAGAACGGAAGGCCTCGATCCCGACTGGCTGATCGATCGATATGCGCAGATGATGCACGACGCGATCAAGGATCGGCCGGCAGACATGCTGATCGGCATGCATATGTGCCGGGGCAACTTCCAATCCACTTGGGTGGCCGAAGGCGCCTATGACCCTGCGGCTGACGCAATCTTCAACAAGACCGGCGTCGATATCTATTTCATGGAATACGATACCGCGCGCGCCGGCGGGTTGGAGCCTTTGCGGCTTCTGCCCAAGGGCAAGAAGCGCGTGCTGCCGGGCTTCATCAGCACGAAGGTGCCGGATCTTGAACCTCTGGACGATCTGAAGCGCAAATTCGACGCGGCAAGCAAATATGCCGATCTGGATCAGCTTGGCATTGCGCCGCAGTGCGGCTTCGCCTCAACCGAGGAAGGCAACAAGATCACCGAGGATGACCAGAAGCGCAAACTTGAGCTGGTAATCAAGACTGCCGAGGCGATCTGGGGAGAAGTTTAAGAAACGAACCCACGGGGCGCAGCACGGCGCTTATGCCTTTCTGCATTTACCTCACCTGAAAGAAGGCCGGGCAGCTCGCTACCCGGCCTTTCTGCAAATTAAACGTACCGGCTACTGCAAACCGACGCCCGCCTTACGGCAGGTTTGCCGCGGTCTCAGCGCTCAGCGGCCGTACCGCCATGCGGTGGGATCAAGGTCAAGATCCTTGAACTTCTCCGGCATCAGCACCGGGCGATCCACACCTGCTTTCAGCTGCTCGCGAAAATCTCGCAAGATGCGCAGTGCAACAGGGAAAAGCATCATGATCGCCAAAAGGTTTACCAGCGCCAGAACGCCCATCAGCGGATCGGAGAAAAAGAACACCGCCGTTGCTCCGGGTGCAGTCGCGCCCAGGAAAACGACTCCCATAACCGCGATCCTGAGGGCATGTATCACGATGGGATGGGATGTCATAACCCCCATAGCGCTCTCGCCGAGATAGTAGTTGTACATGATGGAACTGAAGGAGAAGAGCAGGATCGAGAAGGTCAGGAAATATTTGGACCATTCTCCCACCTCGGATACAAGCGACTGCTGCGTCAGCACGATGCCGTCGATATTCGCGGCCCCCGGCACATAGACATCGCTAAGCAGAACGATGAAGGCAGTGCACGAGCATACGACAATCGTATCGATGAAGACCGAAAACGACTGCGTGATCCCCTGACTGATCGGATGGCGCACATCCGCGGTCGCCGCCACGTTAGGCGCTGAGCCAAGACCCGCCTCGTTTGAAAAAAGGCCGCGCCTTAGCCCTTGCGCCACCGCCGCCCCCATGCCGCCGCTCACGGCCTGCTCCGCCCCGAAGGCGTTGGTGACGATCGTCCACAAAACATGAGGCAATTCGGTGATGTTGAGCGCGATGATCACGAGCGCCATGGCGATATAGCCGAGCGCCATGATTGGAACGACCAAATCAGCGGCTTTTGCGATACGCCGGATGCCGCCATAAACGATGAAACCTGTGATCGCCGCGAGCAGCAGCGCCGTCCAGAACCGCTCGATCCCGAGGCTGTCCTCCACAGCGCCAGCGAATGTGTTGCCCTGAAACGCGTTGAAGCCGAAGCCGAAGGCAGCGATCAGGCAGACTGCGTAAAGTATAGCCAGCCAGCGATACTCCTTCCCGAGCCCGTACATGATGTATCCGGCGGGTCCGCCACGATATGTTCCATCCCCCACGGAACGCTTGAAAAGCTGCGCTAGCGAAGATTCGACAAGGCTGGTGCCCATTCCTACCAAAGCAATTGCCCACATCCAAAATACGGCGCCAGGTCCGCCCAGCGTTATGGCAACCGCTACCCCCGCTATATTGCCGCCGCCGACACGCCCGCCGACCGACATCAGCAATGCGGCGCGTGCACTGATGGCATTTGGATCTGCGCTTTGGTTCTTCGAGGACAGGACCCGGAACATCCGACCGAAAAACTGGAATTGGACGAAGCCGCTTGCACCCGTAATGAACAGGCCAAACACCACCAGAATGGGAACAAGCGCCCAGCCCCAGGTCAACTCTTCGATCAGCTCGAAGAACTTGATAACGAATTCCAAGTGCGTATCTCCCTTATAAAAAACTCGTATATTAGGCACGTATGGGTGCCAAACCGCACCCGTGCAGTAACCGTATACTGTACAATCAGGTTATTGCGATAGCCGCATAAGAACCCTCTTATACGATTGCGCTTCCTCTGGTGCCGGATTGTCCCTTAGGCGGAACGTGCGGGGGGAGGCCCTGATCTTATGATCCCCGTACTGCCTTGTTTCATTGCGGCAGAGATCATTCACGGCGCGCGGTCCCGGCGCCTGCGGATCACCTCCTCGATCAACTTGCCTGGGCGGGCCTCATGCTCAAGCTGTTCGAATGTGCATTGATGCGGGGCTTTGTCCGGGCGCCAGCGCAAAAGCCTGGTGCCGTGGCGGAAGCGATCTCCCGTCACCTGGTCGTAGGCGACTTCCACCACGAGCTCGTGCCGGAGCGGCTCCCATTCACTGCTGCGCTCGGTCGACCAGCGGCTAGGCCCGCCCGGCGCCTTCCCGGTAAAGCCAGGCGGTCCCTTGAGCTTTTCCAGCCGGCGGGCCAGCGCGGGCCGTTGCTCGTTGCTGATCATGGACGTAAAGCCGACATGGTCGAGCTTCCCCTCATCGTTGAAGAGCCCGAGCAGAAGCGAGCCGACGAGAGTGCTGTCTTTCCCGTAGCGGAAGCCGCCCACGACGCAATCGGCAGAGCGTATGCGCTTGACCTTCAGCATGGCGCGCTCGCCACTTTCATATGCACCGTCGAACTTCTTCGCGATGACTCCATCGAGCGCTCCGCCCGCGCCCTCCAGCCAGGCTTCGGCTTCTCTTCGGTCGCGCGTATGGGGCGAAAGCCGAATACCGGGAACCGCCGCCTGCGCCAGAAAGCTTTCCAATGCGCCGCGCCGCTCCGTCAGGGGCGCCGTCATGAGGCTTTCGCCGTCAGGCTTCATCAGCATGTCGAAGAGGATCAGCATCGCCGGTGTCTCGCGCGCGAGCTTGCGTATCCGGCTTTCCGCTGGGTGCAACCGCAGTTGCAGAGCATCGAAGGAAAGCGCCTCGCCCTCGGCGATGACCAGTTCGCCATCCAGAATGAATTTCCGGCCAGGCAGGGCGCGCACAATTTCCACGACCTCGGGAAAGTAGCGGCCGAGCGGCTTGCCGGATTTGGCGTAAAGCTCGACCTTATCGCCATCGCGATGGGCAAGGCAGCGAAAGCCATCCCATTTCGGCTCAAAGTCCCAGCCCGGCTCCTCGGGCAGGCTCTCGACCGTCTTCGCCTCCATAGGCGGTATCGGCATTTCGAGCGCCACCGCGGCGTTTATTGTCTCCGGTGAATTGCGTCCGTGCCGTCCGGCCATGGCTGCACCCTTTCGGGGCAGAAACGCCGGCGTTGTGGTGGCGTTCCCGCGCCGCAAAGGGGCCGGTGCGGGAACGCCGATTTTCATCAGCCTGCCCGCATCTGGCGCGCTGCCTCCACCATATTGGCAAGCGCGAAGCGGACTTCCTCCCATTTGCGGGTCTTCAGCCCGCAATCGGGATTGACCCAGATCTGGCGCGGGTCGAGCCCGTCCTCCGCTTTGCGCAGAAGATCGGCCATCTCTTCGGTAGGCGGCACGCGCGGCGAATGAATGTCGAAGACGCCGGGTCCAATGTCGTTGGGATAGCGGAAGGCTCGAAACGCCCGCAGAAGCTCCATTTTGGAACGTGAGGTCTCGATGGAAATCACATCCGCATCCATCGCCGCGATCGCATCGATGATGTCGTTGAACTCCGCGTAGCACATGTGGGTGTGTATCTGGGTCTCCGGCTTCACGCCGGAGGAGGCTAGTCGGAAGCACTCCACTGCCCAGTCGAGATAGACCGGCCGCTCGGCCTCCCGCAGCGGCAGGCCTTCGCGTAGCGCCGGCTCGTCGATCTGGATAACCCCGATCCCCGCTGCTTCGAGGTCGCTCACTTCGTCTCGCAACGCAAATGCGATCTGGCGGCACACCGTCTCGCGCGGCAGGTCGTCACGCACGAACGACCATTGCAGCATCGTGACGGGTCCCGTGAGCATACCCTTCACCGGCTTGTCGGTGAGCGACTGGGCATAGGTGGCCCAATCGACCGTCATCGGCTGCGGCCGGGAAACGTCACCGAAGATGATGGGCGGGCGGACGCAGCGCGAACCATAGCTCTGGACCCAGCCCTGCTTGGTGAAGGCATAGCCCGAAAGCTGCTCGCTGAAATACTGCACCATATCGTTGCGCTCGAACTCGCCATGCACGAGCACATCGATGCCGATCTCCTCTTGCCAGCGGATCGCCTTTTCCGTCTCCCCCTTGAGGAAGCCATCATAACCGGCTTCGCTGAGCTCCCCCTTCGCACAGGCGGCGCGCGCCTGGCGCACCTCCGCCGTCTGCGGGAAGGAGCCGATGGTCGTCGTCGGGAATGCCGGCAGGTTCAGCCGCTCCTGCTGCAGCTTGCGGCGCTCGGAAAACGGCTCGGAACGCTTCGCCATCTCGGGCGTGACGGCGGAGAGCCGGCCAGCGACATGCGGATCATTCACGCGGGGTGAAGAAGCCCGCGCGGCAAGCGCCCGTGAAGCCATATCGATGAGGGACTGAACCAGCGCGCGATCGGCCGACAGCGCGTGGGAAAGAATGGAGAGTTCTTCCACCTTCTGCACGGCGAAGGCAAGCCAGCTCCTGAGCTCCGGATCGACCCCGGTTTCGATCGAGAGATCCAGGGGCACATGAAGGAGGGAACAGGACGGCGCTAACTGGAATCGACCGGGATTGCCCTTCACGATCGGACCCAGCCTGTCGAGAAGTGCAGCAATGTCCGTGCGCCAGATGTTGCGGCCATCCACGACACCCAACGAGATCACGCGCTCCTCCGGCGCCGCCGAAAGCACATCTTGAAGCTGATCCGGCGCGCGCACGAGGTCAAGGTGCAGCCCGGCGACCGGCAGGGCGGCTGCCGTTGGCAGATTGTCGCCCAGCCCGCCGAAATAGGTGGCGAGCATCAGCTTGGGACCTCCGGTCGCCGCCAGCGCGTCATAGGCGATGGTGAAAGCTCGCCGCTCCCGTTCCGTAAGGTCGAGCACGAGGCAGGGTTCATCGATCTGAACCCAGTCCGCGCCCGCCCGCAGCAGCTTGCCCAGCAATTCCGCGTAGACCGGCACCAGCCGCGGCAGGAGCTCCAGCGGGTCGCCACCGTCCCTGCGCTTGCCGAGCTTGAGAAAAGAGACCGGCCCCAGCAGCACCGGCCGCGTGTGAATTCCCTGCCGCTTTGCCTCGTCGAACTCCTCGACCGGCTTCAGCGAGGCGAGCCGGAACGTCTGATCGGCTTCAAATTCCGGCACCATATAGTGATAGTTCGTATCGAACCACTTCGTCATCTCCAGCGCCGGCACACCGGTGCCGTCATGATGCGAATGGCCGCAAGCCTCTCTTTCCTGGCTGCCGCGCGCCATGGCGAAATAGGTGTCGAGCGGCACAGCACCGCCGGTCCAGCCGTATATTTCAGGAATGGCGCCCAGCGTCACGGCCATATCCAGCACGTGGTCGTAAAGCGTGAAATCGTTGGACGGGATGATGCTGGCGCCTGCCGCCTTCTGCAGAGACCAGTTTTCAGCGCGGATCTTCGCGGCAGCGGCAAGAAGCTCGCCCTCCGAGCTTTCGCCCCCCCAATATGCTTCCAGCGCGAATTTGAGTTCACGGCGGCGGCCTATACGTGGCACGCCGAACGTGGCAACGGGTATTTGTGACATGGTTTCACCCCTTCTATTAGGGGGCATGGGCACGCGGACGCCCGCGAAAGCGGCACGCGCCGCCTCGCTGCGGCCACCGGGACACCCCGCCCGTGGACGTTCTCGTCATGGCAGGTCTCCTGGCTCGCGGGTCACAGCCCCTCTCCGCCTTCCCGGTTGTCACCAGTGGCATGTTGGAGAAGGGCTCGCCGCTTACAGTTGCGGGGGCAGCTTCGGCATTGCCTGATGCATCGGCCCCGAAAACCAAAACCAGCTTTCGGAAAGCGCGATAGCGCTGACAGGCGCACCGAATTCCCTCTTAGCCCCGGCGCTGAAGAAGCCGGGGACCATGACCTTTACAGATTTGCTCAAACGACGTTGAGAGTCAAGAATGATATAAAGAAATGTTTATGTCTTTAAGTCCGCCGGCGTGACGATTGGGCCCGATGCTCAATCCCAACTGAGCGCCCCTCCGTTCTGGTATTCGATCACCCGCGTCTCGAAGAAGTTCTTCTCTTTCTTGAGGTCCATCGCTTCCGACATCCATGGGAACGGGTTTTCCGTATCCCCGAACACCGGCGAGAGCCCAAGCTGGGCGCAACGCCGGTTGGCGATGAAATGCATATACTGCTCGCACTGCCCGGCATTGAGGCCGAGAAAGCCACGCGGCATGGTATCGCGCCCATAGGCCGCCTCCAGCTCGGCGGCATCCTTCAACATGCGGCGCAACTCCTCCTGAAATTCAGGCGTCCACAGATGCGGGTTCTCGTGCTTGATCTGGTTGATGACATCGATGCCGAAATTCAAATGGATCGACTCGTCGCGCAGGATGTACTGGTACTGCTCGGCAATACCCACCATTTTGTTGCGCCGGCCGAGCGAGAGGATCTGCGCGAACCCGGTATAGAACCACATCCCCTCGAAAATCACGTAGAAGGCCACGAGATCGCGCAGGAAGGCCTGGTCGGCCTCCGGTGTGCCGGTGCGGAAATTCGGATCATCCAGATGGCGTGTGTATTCCAGCGCCCAGGCCGCCTTGTCGGTGATGGACGGCACCTCGCGATACATGTTGAACAGCTCGCCCTCGTCCAGGCCCAGGCTTTCCACAATGTATTGGAATGTGTGCGTGTGCACCGCCTCCTCGAAAGCCTGGCGCAGGAGATACTGCCGGCATTCGGGATTGGTCAGGTGGCGGTAGATGGCAAGCACGATGTTGTTGGCCACCAGCGATTCGGAAGCCGCGAAGAAGCCGAGATTGCGCTTGACCATGCGCCTCTCGTCCTCGGTCAGCCCGTCGCGCGACTTCCACAGCGCGATGTCGGCCTGCATTGAGACCTCAGTCGGCATCCAATGATTGTTGCAGCCCGACAGATATTTTTCCCATGCCCAGCGGTATTTCAGCGGCAGCAGTTGGTTCACGTCCGCCCGCGCATTGATCATGCGCTTGTCGTCCACCGACACGCGCCCCGCCCCCCGTTCGATTGCGCCGAGGCCGGTGGCGTCTGTCTCGCCGACAGGCGGCGTTTGAGACGGATCGGTATATTCGTTCCAAGTCAGCATTTGGTTCTCCGGAGATTCTTGTGGCTCATTTTCAGCCGCAGCGCCTACCCTCCCCGTTGTGAGGTGGGTGGTCGCGAACGAAGTCAGCGAGGGTGGGGGTTGGAAGGATGAAACGCTCCCACCCCGGCGCGTTCTGCGCCGAGGAAGCCTTACTGGCACGCCTCGCAATCGGGATCGTCGATGGCGCAGGCCTTTACACCCTCCAGTTCGAAGACCGTCGGCTGCGGCATCACCGCCACGGCATTCAGCTTTCCGTCGGCGCGCTTCAGCGTGGACTTCTCCACATGTGTGGCGGACCTGGAGCGCAGATAATAGGTGGTCTTCAGCCCCTTCCTCCATGCCAGCCGGTAAAGCTCGTCGAGCTTCTTGCCCGAAGGGTTGGCGATGTAGAGGTTGAGCGACTGCGCCTGGTCGATCCACTTCTGCCGGCGCGAGGCGGCCTCGATTAGCCAGGCCGGGTCGATCTCGAAGGCCGTGGCGTAGAGCGCCTTCAAGTCGTCCGGAACACGGTCGATCTGGCCCAGCAAACCGTCGTAGTATTTCAGATCCGAGACCATCACCTCGTCCCACAGCCCGCGCGCCTTTAGATCGTGCACAAGCGCGGCATTCACCACAGTGAAGTCGCCTGACATGTTCGATTTCACGAACAGGTTCTGATACGCCGGCTCGATCGACTGGCTGACGCCGCAGATATTGGAAATGGTCGCCGTCGGCGCGATTGCCATCGTGTTGGAATTGCGCATGCCGTGCTCCACCACGTGGGCGCGCAGGCTTTCCCAGTCCAGCGTCGTGCCGCGATCCATGCCATCGACGCCGCGGGATTCGGCCACGAAGCGAATGGAATCGATGGGCAGGACGCCCTTCGACCACAGCGAACCCTCGAAGCTCGCATAGGCGCCGCGCTCTTTGGCAAGCTCCACGGACGCGGAAATCGCATGGTAAGCGATCGCCTCCATCGAGCGGTCGGCAAACTCCACCGCCCCTTCCGAAGCATAGGGCAATCTCAGTGTTTGCAGCGCATCCTGAAAGCCCATGAGGCCGAGCCCCACCGGCCGGTGACGCAGGTTCGAGCACCGCGCCTCGGGAATGGTGTAGAAATTGATATCGATGACATTGTCGAGCATGCGCATCGCGGTCGCGACCGTTCGCGCGAGCTTCTCCATGTCCAGCCCCTTCTCGCTCACATGCGCGGCGAGATTGATTGAGCCGAGATTGCAGACGGCCACCTCGTCCTTCGAGGTGTTGAGCGTGATTTCCGTGCAGAGATTCGAAGAGTGCACCACGCCCGCATGCCGCTGCGGCGAGCGCAGGTTGCATGGGTCCTTGAAGGTGATCCACGGATGTCCCGTCTCGAACAGCATGGTGAGCATGCGCCGCCACAGATCCACAGCGCGCACTTGTCTGAAGACGCGGATCTCGCCACGCGCTGCCCTCGCCTCGTATTCTTCATAGGCCGCCTTGAAGGCGGGGCCATAAAGATCATGCAGGTCGGGCGCTTCGTCGGGCGAGAACAGCGTCCATTCTCCATCCGCCTCCACGCGCTCCATGAAGAGATCCGGCACCCAGTTGGCCGTGTTCATGTCATGCGTCCGGCGCCGGTCGTCGCCTGTGTTCTTCCTGAGGTCCAGGAACTCCTCTATGTCGACGTGCCATGTTTCGAGATAAGCGCACACCGCGCCCTTGCGCTTGCCGCCCTGGTTGACGGCAATCGCCGTGTCGTTAGCCACCTTCAGGAAGGGCACGATGCCCTGGCTCTTGCCGTTGGTGCCCTTGATGCGCGCTCCGAGTCCGCGCACCGGGGTCCAGTCATTGCCGAGCCCGCCTGAATATTTTGCCAGGAGCGCATTGTCCTTTACGGCCTTGAAAATGCCGTCGAGATCGTCGGAAACGGTCGTCAAAAAGCAGGAGGAAAGCTGCGGGCGCAGCGTGCCGGCGTTGAAAAGCGTCGGCGTCGAGCACATGAAATCGAAGGTGGAAATGAGATCGTAAAATTCAATCGCCCGCGCCTCGCGATCGATCTCACGCAGGGCAAGGCCCATCGCCACACGCATGAAGAAGGCTTGCGGAAGCTCGTAGCGCACCCCGTCCTCGTGCAGGAAATAGCGATCGTAGAGCGTCTGGAAACCCAGATATTGGAACCGAAGATCGCGCTCCGGCTTGAGCGCCGCACCCAGCCTCTTGAGGTCGAAGCGGCCAAGCTCCGGATCGATCGTCTCCGCCTGGATACCGGCCGCAATAAACCCTTCGAAATAGGCCGGATAACGCTCGACCATCTCGGCCTGTGTCGCTTGTGTCGGCCGTCCCTCGACGAAAGTCAGCGCTTCGCGGCGCAGCTTGTCGAGAAGCAGCCGTGCGCTGACCTGGCTATAGTTCGGCTCCGTCTCCACGAGCGTACGGGCGGCAAGGATCGGCGCCAGCGAAAGCTCGTCCAGCGTGATGCCGTCATAGAGGTTGCGCTGTGCCTCTGCCAGGATCGCCTCAGCCGAGACCGCCTCCAGCCCCTGGCAGGCTTCCTCGACGACCGCCGTGAGCCGCGCAATATCCAGCGGCGTTTTGCTGCCGTCCTCCAGCATCACTTGCAGGTTGGGCTGCGCGGCTTTTTCGGCGGTCTTCGTGGCGGCCCGCTCACGTGCCCGTTCCTCGCGATAGAGCACATAGGCCCGTGCAACCTTGTGATGCCCGTCGCGCATCAGGGCAAGTTCCACCTGATCCTGAATTTCCTCGATATGGAAGGTACGGCCCGCTTCGTTACGGCGCGTCAGCGCGCCCACGACCTGCTCCGTCAGATCCTCGACCACCTCGTGCACGCGGCGTGAACCTGCCGCTACCGATCCCTCCACGGCAAGAAACGCCTTTGTGAGGGCAATGGCGATTTTGCTCGGATCGAACGGCGTGACGGAGCCGTTGCGGCGTATGACGCGATAGGCAGACTCCGCCTCGCGCTCGACCGGCGCGGGCGTAAAGACCGGTCCGGCGGCCGATCCATTGGAAAGCTGAGTGGCAGTCGCTGACATGATAACCCCCGTGGTTGCTGAACGAGGGTCGTGCAGGCATGCCGGACGACAGCGGAAACGAACCGCCGCGATCAAGCGCACCGCCGGGACACCCCGCCCGTAGACGTTCAATGCTCATCACGGCAGGTCTCCTGGCTTGCAGGTCATCGCTTCTGTCAGGCCTTCCCAGCGCTCTAGGAGCACCAGTGGCAATACGCGACACAAGCTCGCTGCTTACAGTTGCGGGGGCAGCGCCGGCCTCACACCGGCTTCCCTCTTAAGCTCTCGACCCGAACGACTCGACAGCACCGTAATGGGCTATATTTAGTAGCCCCAGCATATCTGATGTCAATGCATGGTGTCCCGCTATTTTTTTGCAGCAGAGCCTTGACGGCGGTAGAACCTGGAGTTCCGGCGGGGGATAATCAGCTTCTCCCGAATTTTTCCACCGCCAGCGCCAGAGCGCCGTCGAGCGCATTGCCCTGTGCTGGCTTGAGCAAGGCGCGGTACCGTTCGCTAAGATAGGGTGTGTATGGTTTCCCCAGGCCGCCGAGAAGGCAGACACGGTCGCAATTGGGCGGCATCACCGTGTCGAGCGACGCTTCGATCCAGCGGACCGCTTCGGCGATGATTTTCCTCGCCACCGCATCCCCTCCTTCCGCGCAGGCGAAAATCTCCGGCGCGAATGCACCGAAATCGGCCGGTCGGGCCCGCTGACCGAACACCACGATTTCGCGCGGATCGCCCCCAAATCGGGCAAGCACGGCCTGCGTCACGGACGATCCTTCAATGACTCGGTCGTGAGCCAGCAAGGTTTCCTCCAGCAGCGCGCGGCCGAGCCTGGCACCGCTGGCCTGGTCGCCAAGCAGGAAGCCCCAGCCGCCGATGATCCGGATATCTCCACCGGACTGCGCGCCGAACACGGAGCCGGTGCCTATGATGGCGGCTGCGCCATCATGCGTTCCAAGGGCGCCCCGCACGGCAGCGGTCGCGTCCGATTCCACGATGCTGTCCGCAAAGGGCAGCCTTCGAAGCAATTCTTCGCCGAACCGGCCCACATTGGCGCCGGCGAGTGCCAGGACCGCCTTATGCTCCGAGATACTGGATGGAAGATCCGCTTGCTTCCCCGCCTGCTCGACAGCCTCCAGGATGTGCTTGAGGGAGCCGCTGAGGTCGGTCATCACATTGGCAGGACCGCTCTCGCCGCGGCCAAGCACGATACCACTCCTATCGGCTATAACCGCCCGGCACCCCGTCCCGCCCCCGTCTACAGCCACGAGACTCATCGTGCCCTACCTACTGTCCCTTACATTTTGGTGCTGGAAAAGCGTAGCGGAATGTTCTTAACATGTCTGCAACCGGAAGTAAGAGGGGCGATGGACGGCGGAAAGGGCAGAGGTTCTAAAGCAGACGCAGGCACTTGCTGCAATCATCAACACCCGTTGGGATGATCGCCGGCTACATAGCACGCCTCAGCGCCCCTGGTACGCGCCGGGATCTAGGGAAGGGAAAAGGCGCTCAGCCATAAGGAGAAACCTATGATATACAGAAAAGCGTTGATGCTTCTGGCGGCCACGAGCATCCTCGCCGGGACGGCAGGCCTCGCCGCGGCACAGGATGTGACGCTGACGATAGAGAGCTGGCGCAATGACGATCTTGCAATCTGGCAGGAACAGCTCATCCCAGCTTTTGAAGCGCAAAATCCCGGCATCAAGGTGGTCTTCTCTCCTTCCGCGCCGACGGAATACAACGCAGCATTGAACGCCAAGCTGGATGCCGGCTCCGCCGGCGATCTCGTCACCTGCCGGCCGTTCGACGCGTCACTGGAGCTCTACAACAAAGGCCAGCTGGCGGATCTCACGGATCTGCCCGGCATGGAGAACTTCTCGGACGTCGCCAAGTCGGCATGGCAGACGGACGATGGCTCGGCCACCTTCTGCGTGCCCATGGCCTCGGTTATCCACGGCTTCATCTACAACAAGGATGCCTTTGAAGAACTGGGTCTGCAGGTGCCGCAGACGGAGGACGAATTTTTCGCCGTGCTCGACAAAATCAAGGAGGACGGCAATTACATCCCCATGGCCATGGGCACGAAGGACCTCTGGGAAGCGGCGACCATGGGCTACCAAAACATTGGCCCGAACTACTGGAAAGGCGAGGAAGGCCGTCTAGCCCTCATCAAGGGCGAGCAGAAGCTGACCGATCCGCAATGGGTGGACCCGTTCAAGACGCTGGCACGCTGGAAGGACTATCTGGGCGACGGCTTCGAGGCCCAGACTTATCCGGACAGCCAGAACCTCTTCACGCTCGGCCGTGCCGCCATCTACCCCGCCGGCTCCTGGGAAATCTCCGTGTTCAATACCCAGGTGGAATTTGAGATGGGCGCCTTCCCGCCTCCGGTGAAAGCTGCGGGCGACACCTGCTACATCTCCGATCACACGGACATTGGCATCGGCCTCAACGCCAAGAGCCCCAATGCGGAAGCGGCCAGGACATTCCTCACCTGGGTGGCCTCGGACGAGTTCGCAAAGATCTACGCCAATGCGCTCCCCGGTTTCTTCAGCCTCTCCTCGCAGCCCGTGGAGATGGAAGATCCGCTTGCACGGGAATTCGTCTCCTGGCGCGAAAAATGCGAGCCGACCATCCGCTCGACCTACCAGATCCTTTCGCGCGGAACTCCAAATCTGGAAAACGAGACCTGGACGGCTTCCGCGAACGTGATCAACGGCACGGAGACGCCCGAAGCAGCAGCGGAGCGGCTTCAGGAGGGCCTCACGAGCTGGTACGAGCCGCAGCAGGGGAACTAGTGCACAAAGCACCCCCCACCCGCTCGCTGACGCTCGCGGCCTCCCCGCGTGAGGGGAGGTCGGCGCTAAGCGCCGGGTGGGGATGGCATCGAAATCCGCGATGACTGTGCAACCAGCCTCAAAGAAACCGATCCGCTGGCACATCGCCGTTTTCCTGGCGCCGGCGCTGCTCGTCTATACGGTGGTGATGATCCTGCCGCTGTTCGGGACGCTGCAGCTTTCGCTGTTCCGCGGCACACCGGAGGGGCAGGTCTTCGTTGGTCTTGAGAACTTCCGAACGCTTCTCGGCGACCCGCGCTGGTCGGCAAGCTTCTGGAATGCACTGTGGAACAATGTCTGGTTCTTCATCATCCACATGGCTGTGCAGAACCCGATCGGCATCCTCCTTGCGGCGCTTCTTTCCAATCCGCGGCTGCGCCTGCGTGGCTTCTACCGCACCGCGATTTTCGTGCCGACCATCCTCTCCTTCGTCATCGTCGGCTTCGTGTGGAAGCTGATCCTGAGCCCCATCTGGGGCGTCGCGCCCGGCCTGCTCGACCTGGTGGGGCTGAAAAGCCTTTTCGCGCCCTGGCTCGGCAAGGAGGAATATGCGCTCACCACACTGGGCCTCGTTTCGGTCTGGCAGTTCGTCGGCATTCCCATGATGCTGATCTATGCCGCCCTTCTGGCCATTCCCGACGAAATCCTCGAAGCGGCCGAATGCGACGGCATCACCGGGATGGCGCAGTTCTGGAAGATCAAGCTGCCGCTCATCCTGCCCTCGATCGGCATTATTTCGGTGCTGACCTTTGTCGGCAACTTCAATGCCTTCGACCTGATTTATTCCAGCCAGGGCGCCATGGCCGGCCCGAATTTTTCAACGGATATCCTGGGCACGTTCCTTTACCGCACCTTTTTCGGCTTCCAGTTGCAGATCGGCGACCCGAATCTGGGCGCCACAATCGCTTCCATGATGTTCTTCATCATCCTGGCGGGCGTGTGCCTCTATCTCTTCGGCATCCAGACGCGGCTTCGCCGCTATCAGTTCTGAGGGGGGGTAGGATGAGCATGCTCGCAACGACATCTGTGCTGGTTCGGTGCCCTGCGTTGCCCCCCTCTGGGCTGCCGCCCATCTCCCCCACAAGGGGGGAGATCGACCGGCCGCGATTGCGGCACTCATTCTCTGATCATTGGCGAAAGGCCCGGAGACAGCCGATCTCCCCCCTTGTGGGGGAGATGTCCGGCAGGACAGAGGGGGGCGCGAAGGGGCGCCAGCCCGTGCGAGATTCCGCGTCATGAGCCGCGCCCGCTCCTCCCCCTGGCGCAGCGTTGCGGCACATGCCGCGCTCATCACCTATACGGCGATCGCGCTGTTCCCGGTTATCGTCATCGTCATCAATTCGTTCAAGACGCGGCAGGCGATCTTCCGCTCTCCCCTCTCCCTACCCGACGCCGAAACATTCAGCCTCGTCGGCTATCAGACGGTGATGACGCAGGGCGACTTCTTCCTCTATTTCCAGAACAGCCTTATCGTAACAGTCGCATCGCTGTTTTTCGTGCTCCTATTCGGGGCCATGGCGGCCTTCGCGCTTGCCGAATACCGCTTCCGCGGCAACCCGCTCATGGGCCTTTATCTCGCCCTCGGCATCATGATCCCCATTCGGCTCGGCACGGTGGCGATCCTTCAGCTCATGGTGGCGAGCGGCCTCGTCAACACGCTTACGGCGCTGATTCTGGTCTATACGGCGCAAGGGCTGCCGCTCGCCGTCTTCATTCTCTCGGAGTTCATGAAACAGGTTTCCGAAGACTTGAAGAATGCCGGCCGCATCGACGGGCTTTCGGAATACCGCATCTTCTTCCGCCTCGTCCTGCCGCTCGTGCGTCCGGCCATGGCCACCGTCGCGGTCTTCACCATGATCCCGATCTGGAACGACCTGTGGTTTCCGCTGATCCTTGCACCGGCTGAAGCCACGAAGACCATCACCCTCGGTGCCCAGATCTTCCTTGGTCAATTCGTGACCAACTGGAACGCGGTTCTGTCCGCCCTTTCGCTGGCGATCCTCCCCGTCCTCATCCTCTATCTTATCTTCTCCCGCCAGCTCATTCGCGGGATCACTGCAGGAGCCGTCAAATGAGCGAAAAGCCGCTGCGCGTGGTCGTCGCCGGCCTCGGCAATATGGGCAGAAGCCACGCGCTCGCCTATCACCGCAATCCGGGCTTCGATATCGCGAGCTTGGTGAACCGCTCCCCTGTTCATCTGGAAGGAGAGCTTGCGGACTACGCGGTCGAGCGCTCCTTCGAGGAAGCATTGAAGCGCGAGCGGCCGGATGTCGCCTCCGTCAACACCTATTCCGACAGTCACGCCGATTATGCGGTGATGGCCCTTGAGGCCGGCTGCCATGTGTTTGTCGAAAAGCCGCTTGCAACGACGGTGAAGGACGCGGAGCGCGTCGTGGCGGCGGCTAAGGCAAATGGCCGCAAGCTGGTCGTGGGCTACATCCTGCGTCATCACCCCTCCTGGCAAAGGCTGATCCAAGAGGCCCGCGCGCTGGGCGGCCCCTACGTCTTCCGCATGAACCTCAACCAGCAGTCGAGCGGACCCACCTGGGAAACCCATAAACAGCTCATGCAGACCACCTCCCCCATTGTCGACTGCGGCGTGCATTATGTGGATGTCATGTGCCAGATCGCCGACGCAAAGCCCGTCGAGGTGCGCGGCATGGGCCTGCGGCTCTCGGACGAGATCAACCCCGACATGTACAATTACGGCCACCTCCAGGTGCTGTTCGACGACGGTTCCATCGGCTGGTATGAGGCCGCTTGGGGCCCGATGATCTCTGAAACCGCCTTCTTCGTGAAGGACGTCATGTCGCCCAGGGGCAGCGTCTCCATCGTCATGGACGAGGGCGCCAATTCCGACGACATCGACACCCACACCAAAACGGCCAAGCTCCGCGTCCATCGCGCCGCGCGGGAGCCGGGAGGCCGCTTCGCCGAGCCCGACGAGATCCTTAATATGGAGGGCGAACCCGGACACCAGGAGCTTTGCGAGCGCGAGCAGGCCTTTCTCCTCAAGGCAATCCGGGAAGACATGGACCTCTCGCGCCACATGGAGGATGCTGTGCAGTCGCTGAAGATCTGTCTCGCCGCCGACGAAAGCGTGCGCACCGGGCGCGCGGTGAAATTGTGAGGTCGCCTTGGGTTCGCTGACGCTGGAAAACATCGAGAAGTCCTTCGGCGCCACCGAAGTGTTGAAAGGCATCGACCTTGCGGTGAAGGACGGCGAGTTCGTCATCTTCGTCGGCCCGTCCGGTTGCGGGAAGTCGACACTGCTCCGCATCATAGCCGGGCTGGAGGATGCCACCTCCGGCAAGGTGCTGATCGATGGTCAGGCGGTCGATACCGTGCCGCCCGCCAAGCGCGGCATCGCCATGGTCTTCCAAAGCTATGCGCTTTATCCTCACCTCAACGTGCGCGACAATATGGGGCTGGGCCTCAAGCAGGCGGGACGCCCCAGGGAGGAGATCAAGGCACGCGTGGCCACGGCATCCAAGATGCTTGGGCTTGATGATTATCTGGAGCGCCGCCCGGCAGAGCTTTCCGGCGGCCAGCGCCAGCGTGTCGCCATTGGGCGCGCCATCGTGCGTAATCCCAAGCTCTTCCTCTTCGACGAGCCGCTTTCAAATCTGGACGCCGCACTTCGCGTGAACACGCGGCTCGAGATCGCCAAGCTTCATCGCGAGCTCAAGGCCACCATGATCTATGTGACGCATGATCAGGTGGAGGCAATGACGCTGGCGGACCGAATTGTGATCCTGAACGCCGGCCGGATCGAGCAGATCGGTACGCCAATGGAGCTCTACAATCACCCTGCCAACCTCTTCGTGGCCGGGTTCATCGGCTCGCCCAAAATGAATCTGATCGAGGCCGAGAAGCTTGGACAGAACGGCGCGAAAACGCTTGGCGTGCGTCCCGAGCACGTAACGGTCGACCCGAACTCCGGCGACTGGAAAAGCACCGTCCTGCATGTGGAGCATCTCGGCGCCGACACGATCCTTTATCTTGACACGGAGCAGGCCGGCCTCATCACCGCCCGTCTTTTCGGCGAGCACCAGTTCGCACCCGACGACAAGCTATTCGCCACACCTCAGCACGAGCGGATCTATCGTTTCGACGCGAATGGTGACGTGATCGCCTGATCGGAAATCCCAAAATGGGCGCGTATGCGCCCGCAAGTCTGAAATCTCAGGCCGAAAGGCTTGCGGCCAGCAGCACCAAGCCCAGCATGAGCACCAAAAGCGCGCCGGCGATCTCGATTCCGTTATGGATTCGGGTCCCCCACGCGCCGCCGCCGGAGAGCGCAACGGCCCAGTTCTTGGCCGTGACCGCAAGGATTGCGAGCACCGAGACCGTGATAGCCGTGCCGAGCGCCATAGCGAAGACCGAGACGATTCCGCCAAGCCAAAGCGCATTAAGAAAGGAGAATGTGAGCACGATCAGCGCCCCGGAACAGGGCCGCATCCCCACCGCCGCCACCGCCGACCAGGCTGTGCGCCAATCGAGCCGGTCACCGGAAAGCTTTGCCGGGTCCGGCGCGTGGGAGTGCCCGCAGCTTGGACAAGCCTCGCCCGGCGCGTGAACATGGTGATGATGGCCGTCATCATGGTGGTGATGATGACAGTGCCCATGATGTTCGTGATGCCCCTCATGCCCATTATGACGGTGCTCGCCGGTATGGGCTGCGGAAAGGCTGTGCATCGCATGGCCCTCGTCGCGCCGCAAGAGCGGGCCGAGCTTGCGCCATAACAGCCAGGCGCCGAATGCGGCGATGAGCGCATAGCTCAGAATTTCCAGAAACCAGGTGGCATCGGTCATGGAAATCGCGGTGCCGCGCAAAATCAGGAACACCGACCCCATGACCACGATCGCCGTCAGAGCCTGCAGGATGGCGGAGGCAAAGGAAAGTGTGATGCCGCGCTTCAGCGCCACTTCATTGGCGAGCATGTAGGAGGAGATCACGGCCTTGCCATGGCCTGGCCCTGCCGCATGGAAAATCCCATAGGCGAAGGAAAGGCCGACCAGGACCCAGAGCTGCGATCCGTCCTCGCGCATCGCCTTCAGCGCGCCAGTCAGCGCGCGATAAAAGCTCTGCTGCTCGTTGTTTACCCACTGCAGAAGCCCGGCGAAGGGGCCGACCGGCGCGACGGACGGCTCCGCGGTTCCGATGCCTAGCGAGCTCTGCGCGTGGGCATGAAGCGCAAGGATGGCCGTCGTGGCTGCGATCAGGAAGAGCTTCGCGGAAAGCCCGACATGCTTGGTCATCATTCAGCCCTTGCAGGTGAGCTCAAGTTTCGTCGCAAAGATTTTGCTGTAATCGGTTCCTGTCGGATCGTTGAAAAATGCTTCCGTCAACGTCGACTGATTCTGCGCGATCGCATCATCCGGGTCCGGCCGGACAACCGTGCGATTGCAATCCTGGGGCAGGTTCTCAACCTCCAGATATTCGTCCTCGGTGAAATCGATCGCCGTGTAAAATGTCGGGTCGTACACGCCGAAATCCACCTTGCCCCTGAGCTGGAGCGGTTCCTTGGGCCTGGATTCGAAGAGGATGATGAGCTGGTTATCGGTGAAATCCGCCATCAGTTCCGCCGGAGCCTCCATGGCCACATCACGGCCGTTGGCGCTGACGATCTGGAAATAGTTGAACTCGGCGAGGGAATCGTGGACGACGCCCGCCACCTCCTTCAGCTCCTCCTCATCGAGCTTCAGGTCCTGGTTCTTGTCGAATTCAACGAGGACCGTGCTTGAGAAAAGATCGTCGAACCGCCAGACATGCCGCAAGGCTTCCACCTGGCGCTCCGGTCCGATGGTCACATTGAGCCGTGCTTCTGCAAAGACGTGCGGATGAGCCAAGGCAGGTGAACCGAAAGCCAGCATTCCGGCAGTGATCCAGGCCGGCGCCGCTTTCCCCATGATACCGCTCATGCTGATATCCCCTCGATTCCTTGGATTGTACTTATCTAGACGAACCTGGCGAAATTAGGATTCCTAAATCTTCGTCTCGGCTCCACAATTTTCCCTGAGCCATTGCGCGAGGAAATCAACCAGCGCGCGCACTTTGGCCGGCAGATACCGCCGGTGGGGATAAACCGCAAAAATGCCCGCTCCGTCTGTAATGAACTCGTCCAGAACGGTAACAAGCCGCCCGGCCTTCAACTCGGCCGCGGCAATGAAATCTGGAACAAAGGCAAAGCCCAGGCCCGCCAGCGCGGCAGCGCGCACCGCGAGGGGACTGTTCGCCTCAATCGGCCCTGATACCGGCACGGTTATCGGCACGCCCCCCTCCTGAAATGGCCAGTTGTGCCGGTAGCGGCTGTTGGTGTCGATGAGGCATGGCAGGTTCTGCAACTCGCGAGGATGCGTCGGTTTTCCATATTTCTCGATCAAGGAGGGCGAGGCGCAAAGCAGTACTCGGAAAGGGCTGAGCCGCCGCGCGATCATGCTGGAATCATCAAGCTTCGTGATCCGGATCGCGAGATCGAACCCCTCTTCCACAAGGTCTACAAAGCGGTCATCCAGCTGAATATCGAGCGTGATTTCCGGATGGGCCGTCGCAAAATCGATCAGCGACTGGCCAATGGGCGCGTCCGCGAAAGTTCGGGGGGCGGAAAGCTTTATGCGGCCACGTATACCGCTTGCCGATTCGCGAACGGTTTCCGACAGCGCATCGATTTCCCGTACGAGTTCGAGCGCACGCTGGTAATAAAGCCCGCCGGCTTCGGTAAGCGAAAATTTCCGGGTCGTGCGGTTCAGCAGCAACGCCCCCAGTTCATCCTCGAGTTCCCGCACATATTTGGAAAGCAAAGCCTTTGAGCGGCCCGATTTCCGCGCCGCCGCTGAAAATCCTTCCGCATCGGCGACTTGGATGAAAGCGCGCATCCGCGTCAACGTATCCATGATCCTACGAACCCGCGAGGATCTTGGAGGCGAGCCGTATGAGCTGGCGGTCGCTGCCTGCCGGCCCGAGGAGGGAAATGCCGAAGGGCGCGCCATGCACCTCTCCGAGCGGTATGGAGATCTGCGGCCAGCCGAGCAGCCCGGCGATGCAGGTGAGCGCAAGGCCCCTGTGGCGATAGCTTTCCTGTTCCTCAAGAGTGGAGATTTTGAGCGGCGCAGCCGAGGGCTGTGTTGGCATTACCACCACCATATCAGGGCGCATCAGTGCATTGAAATCGGCCTGGAATTCGCGCCGCCTTCGCCTTGCGTTTTCTGCCGTCTCATCACTGATCGACCGGCCGTAGGCGAAGCGCTCTTTCACTCCCGGGCCGAGTTCCCGATCCTGCTGCGACAGAAAATATGCCTGGGAAAGCCAGGCCTCATGGGCCTGGATCTGCCGAAAGCACTCATACAGATCCTCGATTTCGCCGGGAAGGGCAACATATCCCGCGGATTTCCCGAAGTGATCGAGCACACGGCCGAGCATCTCTCCATAGACCGCGCTCTCCGCTTGGCCGAAAAGCCGTGCCTCGAATTCACTGATTCGAACCGGCGTGCGCAGTGTCCCGCCATGAAAGTCCTCTCCCAGGAGCACCTCGCCGACAGCCTCGTATGTGCGGGCATCGCGAGCAAACCAGCCAAATGTATCGAATGACGGCGCGAGCGGCATGGCGCCTTCCATGCTGATTCGCCCGTGCGTGGTGCGCAAGCCTATAAGGCCGCAGAAGGAAGCGGGAATCCGCACCGATCCGTTCGTGTCCGATCCGATGGCGAAGTCTGCCAGTCCGCCAGCCACGGCCGCCGCCGACCCGGAAGACGAGCCTCCCGTGACGCGCTCCGGCGCCCTCGGATTCACCGGCGGGGGAAAATGCGCGTTCATGCCCATCATTGAGAAGGCGAGTTCGTCGGTCTGTGTCTTGCCCGCAAAGGCCGCGCCTGCGTCGAGCAAGGCCTGAATCGCCGGCGAAGAGTGGGATGCAGGGCCTCGTTCGGCTTCCTTCTGCGGGTTCCCGCATCCGGTCGGATAGCCGTGAACGTCGTAAATATCCTTCACGCCGAACGAGAGGCCACGAAGCAGGCCGGTGGGCGATGAGGGCACCGCTGTTTGCGGGTAGTCCAGAAACGCGTTCAGGCTGTCCCGCGTGCCCGTCATGACGATTCTCCTTGGTTGGTCGGCAGACAATCGGCGCATGTGCCAAATTTTTCAAGCGCCCGAAAATTTGGCGTTGATTGTGACAGCGAACGCGCCTATATCCCGCTTTGCCCAAAGTCGCACGTGCCTGTGGGTGTCCGCCGGGCCTCGAAATGGCGAGGAAACCGGTACGGTACCTGGACCTAACCGCTCCAGTCGATCTTACGGCCAACCGAAGATCGAGGACATCTTGAAGCAACGACGGTGCGGGCCTTTCTGGTGTCTGCCGGTTGTCCAAAGACCGGGGTTACTGAAGAGGCACACCTTCATTGCCGGCAGTGCGGAGGGACATCCCATCCAAAGCTGAGGCAGACAAAGCGAGCCTTCGCCTTGCGGCGGAAGCTCATCGCAATGCGCAAGACGCGTCAACGGTCCGGTGCTCTCCACCCTCCGGCCGCGGAAACGCAAAGGCGCATCCTTTGTCCACCGCGGGCCGCAAGGCTCGCAGAGCTTGAGCTTTTTTGAGCGGCCTTGGCCGCCGACGGAGGGAAATGATGGCTACTCAGCGCATCCTTGACTTTCTCGCCACCCGACGACCCGACGGTCCCTGCCTCGTCGTCGATCTCGATGTCGTGCGCGACAACTACCTCGCCTTCGAGCGGGCGCTGCCGGATTCCAGGATCTACTATGCCGTGAAGGCCAATCCTGCGCCGCAGATCCTGCGCCTGCTGACCTCGCTCGGCTCCTCTTTCGACACGGCCTCCGTGGCGGAGATCGAGATGGCGCTCGACGCCGGCGCGACGCCTGACCGCATCTCATACGGCAACACGATCAAGAAGGAGCGTGACATAGCCCGCGCCTTCGCGCTGGGCATCCGGCTCTTTGCCGTCGACAGCACCGAGGAAGTGGAGAAGATCTCGCGCGCAGCACCGGGCAGCAAGGTTTTCTGCCGTGTGTTGACGGATGGAGCCGGCGCCGAATGGCCGCTTTCGCGCAAATTCGGCTGCGTGCCCGCCATGGCCGTCGATGTCCTGCGTCGTGCGAAGCAGCTCGGCCTTGAGCCCTATGGCGTCTCCTTCCATGTCGGCTCTCAGCAGACGGATCTTTCCGCGTGGGATCGCGCGCTGAGCGATGCCCGCATGGTCTTCGCCGCTTTGGCCGACGAAGGCATCGTCCTGCGGATGGTGAATATGGGCGGCGGTTTCCCGACCCGCTACCTCCGCGACGTGCCGGAAGCACAGGCTTATGGCCAGGCGATTTTCTCCTCGCTGCGGAAGCATTTCGGCAACCGCATCCCGGAGACGATCATCGAGCCGGGCCGCGGCATGGTCGGCAATGCCGGCGTCATCAAATCGGAAGTCGTGCTCATCTCGAAGAAGGCCGACAACGACAATGTGCGCTGGGTCTATCTCGACATCGGCAAGTTCGGCGGCCTCGCCGAGACGATGGACGAGGCGATCCGCTATCCGCTGGTCACCCGGCATGATGGCAGCGAGACAACTCCCTGCGTGCTCGCCGGCCCCACCTGCGATTCGGCGGATGTGCTCTACGAGAAGACGCCTTATCCTCTGCCGGTCTCGCTGACGATCGGCGATGAGGTGCTGATCGAAGGCACGGGCGCTTATACGACGACCTATGCCTCGGTGGCGTTCAACGGTTTCGAGCCGCTTCGATCCTACGTGATCTAGAGCATTTTGCAGCCGGGTGGCATCACCCGCCGCACAAATGCAGCAAAGGAGAGGCGAAAAGCCTTTCGGATCGGCTGGCGCGGTAGCACGTCCGCGCCGGTTCTCGTGGAACAGCCGCTTATGAAGGATCGGGGCCATGTCCCAGCACGCTATCGAAACCTTCGGGATCGATAATTTCCCGGCAGCAGGCAAAACGCCTGCCTTCTCCGTTGCACCCGAAACGCCCGCCGATATTCCCGCGCGCGAGGCGCTGCTCGACCGTTCAATGGGTCCGAAACGCAGGCGCAAATCCTCCGAAAAGCTGCGCCGCGGCCGCCTGCCGGCCGAGGGTCTTGCCTTTGTGGCCCGCGCCGCCGACGGTTCGCTGATCGGCACCGTCCGCCTCTGGAACGTCCGGCTCGGCCATGGCGGATCGCCCGCCCTGCTGCTCGGGCCGCTCTCGGTCGAGCCGTCGCTGAAGAGCATGGGTGTTGGCAAAGCCCTTATGCAGCACGCGATCGCCGAGGCCGGGCGCCTGGGCCACCGGGCCATCCTGCTCGTGGGCGATGCGCCCTATTATGCGCGCTTCGGCTTCTCGGCGGAAAAGACCGATCGGCTCGCTATGCCCGGCCCTTACGAAAAAGAGCGCTTTCTGGCACTGGAGCTCGTCGACGGTGCGCTTAACGGCGCGCAGGGGGTGCTGGAGCCGGCGGGGCGGAAGATATCCCTGGCAGCTTAAGCTACTTTTCCTTTCGCCTTTGGCTGCGCGCCCTCAGCCAGAACACCAGGAAAAACGCCGCCACGAAGACCGCCGCGACCACGCCTGCCGCGGCGGCGGAGAAATTAGCCACCCACAGCATGATCCGCGGCATCAGAAAGGCAACGATGCCGAAACCGATCAGGATGAGCGCGGCTGCGATAATGGAACCACGATTTTCGTTCATCTCCGCCCGCCGCGTGCCTTGAGCGCACTCTCGCCGAGTACTCCGCCCTGACTAAAGCTGATCTCCACGCGCTTTTTCCCTGAAGGTTTCGAGCCGTTCCACTTGCCGCCCCTTGCTATCGAAATTTTCCGGCGCAAGCCACAATTCCATGGTGCGGCGTATCGCCGGCCATTCATGATCGAGCATCGCGAACCATGCGGTGTCGCGGTTCACGCCCTTCACAACCATATGCTGGCGGAAAATCCCCTCAAAGCGGAAACCGAAGCGAAGCGCTGCGCGTTTTGAGGGCTCGTTGAGGTTATTGCACTTCCATTCGAAGCGGCGATAGCCGAGATCGTCGAAGACATGCCCTGCGAAAAGAAACAGCGCCTCGGTCGCGAGCCTCGTCCTCGCAACGCCCGGCCCCCAATAGATGTTGCCGATCTCCGCCACGCCATTCCCGCTATCGATGCGCATCAGCGCCTGCCGGCCGCCAACCCTGCCTGTCACAGCATCGATGACAGCGAAAAACAGGGGATCATCGCTCGCGGAAGCCTTATCGAGCCAGGGCTGGAATTCCTCGCGGCTCTTTGGCGGATAGTCGCCGAGCCAGCGGAACCGCTCCGCCGCATCCGCAACGCATGAGACGGCGAAAAGCCCATCGCCATGCGCGCCTGGATCGAGCGGTTCCAGCCGGACATAACGGCCCGTCAGTGGCTCGCGGGCGGGCCCGGGCCGAGCGGTCCAGTTCATCAGTTCCTTCAAGGTCGGACTCTCGATTGACGTTTTCGGCGCAAAGCTTCACAAAAGCGCCCTCAAAACAACAGAACCAGACGGAAACGCCCGATGCTCCAGACCGTAACCGCCTTCGATCGAATAGGCGAGGAGAATGCCTTTGCCGTATTGGCGCGGGCCACGGAACTTGCCCATCAGGGCCGCGATATCATCAATCTCGGCATCGGCCAGCCTGATTTCCACACGCCCGAGCATATCGTGGAAGCGGCGGTGAAGGCGCTGCGCGACGGTCATCATGGATACACTCCCGCAAACGGCATATTGCCCGCGCGGGAGGCGGTGGCGCGCCGCACCCTCGCGACCACGGGCGTAGAAGTGTCGCCCGAGAACATCATGATCCTCCCCGGCGGCAAGCCCACCATGTTCGCGGCCATCCTCATGTTCGGCGAGCCGGGTGCGGAGATCCTTTATCCCGATCCCGGCTTCCCGATTTATCGCTCGATGATCGAGTTCACCGGGGCAAAGCCGGTGCCCGTGCCGATTCGCGAGGAGAACGGCTTTGCCTTCTCCGCCGAGGAAACGCTTTCGCTGATCACGCCGAAGACGCGCCTCCTGATCCTCAACTCGCCCGCAAACCCCACGGGCGGCGTCGCCCCGCGCGAGGAAATTGCCAGATTGGTGAAGGGGCTTGAGGCGCATCCTCAGGTCGCGATCCTCTCCGACGAAATCTACGATGTGATGACCTATGACGGCGAGAAGGCCACCTCCCTCCTCACCTTCCCCGAGATCCGGGACCGCCTGATCGTGCTCAATGGCTGGTCCAAGACCTGGGCGATGACCGGCTGGCGCCTCGGCTGGTCGATCTGGCCCGACCGGCTATACGGCCTCGTGCGCAAGCTTGCGGTCAACTGCTGGTCCTGCGTCAACGCGCCGGCGCAATATGCCGGCATCGCCGCCATCGACGGTCCGCAGGACGATGTCGAGAAGATGATGCGCGCCTTCGATTCGCGCCGGAAGCTGGTGGTTGAAGGTCTGAACGGGCTTCCCGGCGTCACCTGCCTCACGCCCAAAGGCGCTTTCTATGCTTTCCCGAACATCCGCGGGACGGGTTGGAAAGCCAAGAAGCTTGCCGCCGCCCTTCTGGATGAGGCCGGCGTGGCGCTTGTCGGCGGCCCGGATTTCGGCGTTCTGGGAGAAGGCTATATCCGCCTGTCCTATGCCAATTCGGAAGAAAACATCCTGCGCGCGATCGATCGCATGGGCGACTTCCTGGCTAGGACCGGGCAATAGCACCTGCCAACGCTGGCAAAAAGCTTGACCTGAACTTTGGTTGAGGCCGCACAAGCCCTGATGTCGCGCCCCGGCATCAAAGCGGATTTGCCGACTGCACGCGGCTGGAATATGAAGTGAAAAGCGGTCGGGGCGGCACTGAGGCCGCCCCGGATTCGAACCTGCTTGGGAGGAGGAAAGCCGATTCGACATGGGACAGAATGCCGCGACTTTCTTAACAAAAGGTTAACGGAAACAACCCCTGATCGTGTTAGGCATCGGATTTTCCCGCTTGCCACAACCTAAGGTAGTTTTCTCGCTCGTTCAATGGACACTGCCTTGACCAAGGCAACCACCTGCATCCCTTCAATGAGCCCTAGCATATCGGCGGATTTGGCAGTGATTCGCGCCGAAAGAAATTCGCTGCCGAATGCGAGCCTCACTTCCACCGCGTTGCCTTGTCTCTCGATTTTTTTGACCTCGCAGCGAAGCTGATTGCGGATCGAAAGGCCGTTATGTGGTGCCGTGGCAATCGCGATATCTGCCGCATTCAGCCTCAAGCGCACACTGTTTCCCGCAACAAGATTCTGCGCAGAAAGCTCGATGAAGCCACCGCTCGCCGCAATTGTCGCCGTGCCATAGTCGGCGTCCACTTCGATGACCCGTCCTTCCAGGATCGAAACGGCGGCCTCCCCTTTCCCCGATCCATGCCCCAGGATTTCAGCCGCGGTACCGGTGGCGCGCACACGCCCCGCTTCGATTGCCACCACCCGGTCGGCGAGCCGGGCAACCTCGTCCGTGTCATGGCTCACATAGAGCACGGGTATGCGCGTTTCGTTGGCGACGGCCTCAAGATACGGAAGGATTTCGGCACGCCGTTCTTGGTCGAGCGATGAGAGCGGCTCGTCCATTAGCAGGATCTGCGGGTCGGCCAACAGGGCGCGACCAATGGCGACCCGCTGGCGCTCCCCGCCTGAAAGCGTCTCGGGATAGCGCTCCAGATGGGCTTCAAGCCCCAGGAGTGCCACCACCTCGTCCAGCGCGCGGGTTCCCGCGCGACGCCCGGCCCAGCGCGCATAGGTGAGATTCCAGCGCACGGAGAGGTGCGGAAACAACCGTCCATCCTGGAAGACGAAGCCGACGCCCCGCCTTCGCGGCGCCAGGTTGATGCCCGCATCGCTGTCGAAGAACACGCGAGGGCCAGCGGTGATCCGCCCCCTTTCCGGCCGTGCCGTCCCGGCAATCATTTTGAGGATTGTGCTCTTTCCCGCGCCGGAACGGCCGAAAAGCGCAGTCACGCCCTGCTCGGCGGTAAACTGTGCTGAAACGGAGAAGGTGCCCGCTTTCCCTGTAATATCGACCGCGAGCACTTCCACTAAGCTCTCCTCTCCAGCCGTCTTGCCACCCATTCCGAAACAACGACTGCGCCGAGGGCGAGTATGATGGAAAGCCCGATCAGGCGCAGCGCCGCCGCATCTCCTTCGGGGCTCTGCATGAGTGCGTAAATTGCAAGGGACAGCGTCTGCGTCTCTCCGGGAACGTTGGAAACAAAGGTGATCGTGGCGCCGAATTCACCCAGCGCCTTTGCAAAGCCGAGCACGATGCCCGCCAACAACCCCGGAAGGGCAAGCGGCAATGTGACGGTCAGAAAGACAATAGGCGACCACGCGCCCAGCGTGGAGGCGGCTTCTTCAAGCCCCCGGTCGACAGCTTCCAGCGACAGCCGGATCGGGCGGACCAGCAGCGGAAAGGCCATCACGCCGGCGGCGAGCGCCGCCCCCGTCCAGCGGAAAGCGAAGCTGATGTCAAAGAAGCTTTCCAACACGCGGCCGAGCGGTCCACGCGAACCAAAGAGAACGAGCAGCCCATAGCCGGTCACGACCGGCGGCAACACGAGCGGCAGCGTAACCACTGCCTGGAGCAGGGCCTTTCCGGCAAAACGCCCCCGCGCGAGAAGCCAGGCCACCGCAAAAGCTGGCACGATGGAGAACAGCATGGCGGCAAGCGCCACCTTGGCCGAAAGCAGGAGGATTTCGATTTCCGCCTCGCTCACTTCGTCCCCTCCGCCAGGGGGACCAGAAGCATATGGCAAAAGGAAGTTTTGCATTCGCTTGCTTGCACCCCCCTCTGGCCTGCCGGCCATCTCCCCCTCAAGCGGGGAGATTGCGCTGGCCGCTTGCCTCGGCGCTCATTTTGCGACGCAGATGATTGGCATACTCGTTCGTGAGAGCTGATCTCCCCCCTTGAGGGGGAGATGGCCGGCAGGCCAGAGGGGGGTGTGAAGAGGCTTAGCATTAGTGGATACAGCGAATAATCACGAAGCCGGCGGTGCGAAACCCAGATCTCGAAAGATCTTCCGCCCACTCTCTCCGCCAAGGAAGTCCAGAAAGGCATCGGCCTTGGGTTTGGCCTTTGCCGTCGCCGCTGCCGGATAGATGATCGGCGGATGGCTCTCGGCCGGAAAAGTGTAGATGCGCGCAAGCTCCTTTGCGGCGAGCTGATCCGATCCGTAGACAATGGCCGCCCTCACCTCGCCCCGTTCAGCCAACTCCAGCGCCACGCGCACATTTTCCCCAAAGACGGCCCGCTCCCTCACCTTGTCCCACAGGCCAAGGCTTGTCAGCGCCGCCTTTGCATATATCCCGGCCGGCACATGCGTCGGGTCTCCCATGGCAAAGCGCGCCGTGGAGAGGATTATGTCCGGCCCGGTGCCAGCGGGCGCCGGCTCGGCGCCGACGATGACAAGCTCGTTTCCCGCGACAACCCTGCGGCTCTCATTGCGGATCAGATTGCGCTGTGCGGCCCAGTCCATCCACTGCTGGTCGGCAGAGATAAAGATATCGGCCGGTGCGCCGGCCTCGATTTGCCGGGCAAGCACCGAACTCGACGCGAGTGAAACGACAACCTCTGTGCCGCTCTCCTCCTTGAAGGCAGCGCTGGCGCGATCCATTACCTCCTTCAGGCTTGCCGCGGCAAAGACGGTGATGCGCTCCTGTGCGAGCGCCTTTTCAGGCAGCAAAGCGATAAGCACGAGAAAAAGCCCAACCAGGATTCTGGACAACACATCCTCCAATAGCGGCCGCGCAAGAAGACGCGGGCTTTCCAAACAGGACGTGATGGTGGCTGGCTGCCGGCATTCCGCGCCCCGGATGCGGCCCAATCCTTAGCACAGAGGCGGCCGATCACCGCCGCCCGCACCGCCATCCAAAGGCGATACGGGTGCACCTTATGCCCGGCGCACGGATTTTGGCAAGAACCGGGTCAGACCGAGACCGTTTCCGCCACCGTGGCCTCGATATGGTCCACGAGTGCGTCCGGCAGGTTGAGACGGCCGGCGAGCATGTCGAGATAGCCGCGCTCCGCGCGCGTCCTGGGCTCAATAGCAAGCCGGGACGCCGTGTAGAGCTCAACTCTCTGCTCCTCCGTCTGCGCGGCCCCTATGAGCGCGTCGACATCCACCGGCCGGCCCAGTTCCTCTATGAGGAAGCTTTCAACTTCCTCGTCGATGCCGCTCGATTTGAGCCGCTCCGAGATTTTCCGCCGCTCCGTCTCGTCGATATGCCCGTCGGCGCGCGCCGCCGCGATCATGGCGCGCACCAGCATCAGGGCGAATTGATCCTCCCCCTGCGGCGCGAGCGCCGGATGAAAGCCGGTGTCCTGGGGCGGCGGCAGCAGAGTGCCTTCCTTCACCCCCTCGCCCGGCCTCTTGCCTGCCTGATAATCCTGATAGGCCTTGTAGGCGAGCCCAGCGATCGCGGCCATGCCGCCGACCTTCAGAGCGTTTTTGGCAAGTTTTCGCCCCGTGCCCGTCCCGAGCAAAGCAGCCACGATCGCTCCGGTGGCGATCGGGTTGTCCTTCGCAAACCGGGTCAGCTTGTCGGCCTGGCCTCCGAGGGGAGACCCCGTTCCCGATGTGCGAGAACCCAAAAATCCTTCAAGCAGCTTTTTCGGATCGATCATGGCGCTCTCCTGCAAAAATCCTCTCCACAGTTAGGCAGCGCCGCGCCCGATGGAAAGGGGCTGTTTGGAATACTGTGAAGATGGAAGGCGCCCGTTGGGGGGTCAGGTTGAAATTCTCGGCCAAGGGCGAAGGCGCCGTCTGTTACGCCCAGCCTGACATCTCGCGGCGGATAAGCGACTCGATGACTGCCATCCCTTCTTCGCCGTCGTTCAGGCAGGGGATGTGGGTGAAGTTTTTGCCACCGGCCTCGCGGAACGTCCTGTCGGCCTCGACGGCGATTTCCTCCAGCGTCTCCAGGCAGTCGGAGACGAAGCCAGGGTTGATCACGGCGATGGACCTCACACCGTCGCGCCCCAACTGCTCCACGGTCTTGTCCGTGTAGGGCTGTAGCCATTCTTCCGGGCCGAAGCGGGATTGGAAGGTGGTGATGAGCTTCTTCTCGTCCCAGCCGAGCCGCTCGCGCACGCGCGCCGTGGTCGCCAGGCACTGCTCATAATATGGATCGCCGCGCCGCGCGTAGCTCTGCGGGATGCCATGATAGGACGCGACCACCACCTCCGGCTCGAACTCAAGGGTTGCCAAATGCCGCTCGATGGAACGGACAAGCGCATCGATATAGACCGGCTCTTCCGGATAGGCGGGCACGGTGCGGACCGCCGGCTGGTGACGCATCTTAATCAGCGCTTCGAAAAACTTGTCGTTCACCGTCGCCGTGGTCGTTGCCGAATATTGCGGATAGAGCGGAAACATCACGATACGGTCGCAACCACGCTCGATGAGACTCTTCGTCACCGTTTCGATTGAAGGGCTGCCGTAGCGCATTGCCCAATCGACGATAACGTTCTCCTTGTCCGCGAGAGCGGTGGCGAGCTTCTGCCCCTGTGCGCGGGTGAAAGTGCGCAGAGGCGATTCATTTTGCTCCCTGTTCCAGATCTTCGCGTAGAGCGCGCCGGATTTCTTTGGCCTCCGGGCAAGGATGATTCCGTAAAGGATCGGATACCAGACCGCCCGCGGCCACTCGATCACCCGGCGGTCGGACAGGAACTCGCCAAGATAGCGCCGCATGGGCCAGTAGTCCGTGCCGTCGGGAGTGCCAAGATTGACAAGAAGAACGCCGACCTTGCCGGCCTGAACGGAAGAATGCCCCGAGGGCGGCTGCGTCAAAGCCTTCTCTTCGTCCCGGCCGGTCCTTTCGAGTGTCATCTTACGCTCCTTGGATAACCATGGCAGGTAGATGATTTCGGCGCGAAAGCAATGCCACTTCTAGCCGCAGGAGGGAAAATGCCGCTGCGGCGCGCGGCATTTACGCTTCGACATTCAGGCAATCCTCTGAAGCTCGGCTATTCCGCCGGCGGAATGTTGAGGGTTGCGCCCACGACTAGCCGGTTGGGCCGCAATTGCGGATTTGCGTCCGCAAGCTTTCGCCACTGCATTGGATCGCCGTAGAATTCCTCCGCAAGGTTCCACAACGTGTCGCCGCTGACGATAACATGCGTGGTGACAGCCTCCCTGGCTTCGGCCGCGCCAGCATCCGGGGCCGCCGCGGCCGTCTCCGTGCCGGACTCCGCCGGTTCGGCCTCACCGGCCGGCGGCGTGGCTTCGGCTGTTTCGCCCGGCGCAGGCGCCGGCTGAACAGGCTGGGTTGTGGTCGAGGCCTCGCCCGACGACTGTGCGGCGGGAGCTTCGGCAGATGGAGGCTCCGCAGAATCCGAAGGCGCGGCGGCGGCCACCTCCGTTATGCGGCCATCGGTATAGGGCTTGTAGGGATTGTTGGCCGCGAGATAATCGGCCAGCACCTGCTCAAGGCCGGGGCCGTAATCATAAGCGTTCTGGCCCTTTTCCCCAAAAAGGCTGTAGCCATCGCCGCCATTGCGCATGAAATTGTTGGTGGCGATGGTGTAGGTAGCGTTCGGATCGATGGGCGCCCAGCCGCCATCTGCCGTCTGCACCTCGACATTGCTGATACGGCCCTGGCCGGCAGGCGCCGATTTGTCGAAGCTGTAGCGCAGGCCGGACACCTGGGGAAAACGGCCGGCCCCTTCCTCGATCTGGCTGACGCCGCTTTCGAGCGAAGCGATCACATCCGAACCGGTGAGTTGGAAGGTCGCGAGCGTGTTCTGGAAGGGCAGCACCTCCAGCACCTCGCCCATCGTGACTTCGCCCGCATCGATCGAGGCGCGCAGGCCGCCGCCATTGGTTATGGCGAATTGCACACCCTGGTCCTTGGTGCGCGCCAGCATGGCATCCGTCACCAGATTGCCCATCTGACATTCGCGGGCGCGGCAGGTTTCGCGGCTGCCGTCAATTGACGCGGAGGTTTCGGAGACCACCTGGGCCTTCAGCTCCTCGATTGGACCGGCGAGCTCTTTCACGCGCGCCAGCACCGCCTCGTCCGGCTGGACCTGGGCATCGAGCAGCTTCGGCTCGCCGGAAGCTTCCTTGACCACGCCTGAATCGTCGAACACCACTTTCAGGTCGCCCAGATATTTCGAATAGGAAGCCGCCTGAACGACAGGCACCTGATAGCCCTCGGGGTTCTCCACCATGGTCGGATATGGGCCCTCGGCGCCCTCCGCAGTGTTGGAAAGCAACGTGTGACTGTGGCCGCCCACCACCACATCCACGCCGGGAATCTTGGCTATGGCTTCAAGATCACGCGGGTAGCCCACATGGGTGAGCGCTATGATCTTGTTCACCCCCTCGTCCTGCACCGCCTTCACCGCGGCGGTGATGCCATCGACATCAGTGATGATGGAAACGTTTTCCCCGGGCGAGGAGAGCTCGGCTGTGTCGTTGGCCACGGCCCCGACAATGCCGATCTTCTCGCCGCCCACATCGAGGATCACATATTCCTTCACTCGGTCGCCCAGCTTGGACGCCTGCTGCGCCTTCACATTGGAGCCGAGCACGGGGAACTCCACCTTCTCGAGGAACGCGGCAAGGCCATCCTCGCCGTCATCGAACTCGTGATTGCCGACCACCATCGCGTCGGTCTTCATGACGTTCAGAAATTCGGCCTCAACCGTTCCCTTATAGGTGATGTAGAAAAGCGAACCCTGGAAATTGTCGCCGGCGTTCAGGAAAAGCACGTTCTGTCCCTGGAGCGCGTTGCGCGCATCCTCCACGGCAGTCACAAGCCGGCCTGCGCCGCCGAAGCATTTGCCCGCCGCTTCATCCTCATCCGAACAGGTGGACTCGAACGCGTTGATGGATTGGATGCGGCTGTGCCAGTCGTTGATGTGCAGGATGTTAAGCGTGTAGTCGGCGAAGGAAGGTGCCGAAGAAAGCGCCAAAGCCGAAGCACCGAGGGCAAGGACTGCCAAGTTTCTCATGTCTGATCTCCCCGAGACTGCCGTGTTCCCGCTCTAGCGCGCTATCGTGTCGGTTTCGCAACGAGCTGCATTTCCTGCCGGCATGTTGGCACCGGCTTCGGGGAGGGTGCAAGTAAAACTTGCATGGGAAAACGCTCTGCGCCACCTGCAATTAGCCGGCGCAACGCTGTTGCGATTGAAGATTGGCAATACCGGGTGCCCGGCCGTAACCGGGCGATCCCATGCCGTATTGGTGCTCGTCAGGCGCGGCGGGTCAGGACGAAGCTCTGGCCTTGCGCGCTGGTGCAGCTAAGCTGGTTCGGCGTTGTGAGCGAGCAGGTCAAGTTCGTCTGCGTCTGGCGAATCAGCGAGGTCATCGAGATTTCGACCGTCTGCCCATCGCGGAACCGGTAAGTGCCCTGGGAAAGCCGATTGCCGGTGTCGCTGGCGACCGTGGCGAACTGGCCGCCCGAGAACGTAGAAACGCCGACGCCCTGTGCGTCGACCCACTGACCCTCAAGGGCGGACTCCGCCGAGCGGGGCATGCCGACGCAGCCAGAAATGATGAGTGCGGCAGCCAGACCCGCGAAGCTTGCCGCTGAGCGAAAGGAAATCATACCCGCCTCCTCTGTAAGTGACATTTCCATTCGCCGCACTTTTGCCGCGAATGCAACCCGTCACGCGGTCAGAAGAGCATTACCGCACGAGGATGTTGCGAAATTGCCATGGGTCGGACTGGTCGATCTCCTCGGGGAAAAGGCCAGGACGCCCCTCAAGCGGTGTCCAGTCGGTATAATAGCCCTTAACCGGGCCGAGATAGGGAAGCTGAACTTCCAGGCAGCGGCGATAGTCAACCTCATCGGCCTCGACAATGCCGGCCTCGGGGTTTTCGAGCGCCCAGACCATGCCGGCAAGCACTGCGGAGGTCACCTGCAGGCCCGTGGCATTCTGGTAAGGCGCAAGCTCCCGCGCCTCTTCCAGGGAGAGCTGCGAGCCATACCAGTAGGCGTTCTTGTCATGGCCGTAGAGGAGCACACCAAGCTCATCGATCCCGTCCACGAGCTCCTTCTCGTCCAGAACATGTTGGACGGGCTGCGCCTTGCCGCCAGCCCCGAACATCTCGTGCAGCGAGAGCACCGCGTCGTTGCAGGGGTGATAAGCGTAATTGCAAGTCGGGCGATAGATTACATGGCCGCTCTCGTCCCGAACGGTGAAGAAGTCGGCTATCGAGATCGCTTCGTTGTGCGTGACGAGGAACCCGTATTGCGCGCCGGGCGTGGGGCACCAGGTGCGTACGCGGGTGTTGGCCCCCGGCTGCTCCAGGTAGATCCCCGCCATGCAGCCCTTGTCGTGCCCGCGCGCGTTCGATGGCATCCATTTCTCGTGCGTGCCCCAGCCAAGCTCGGCTGGCTGCAGGCCCTCGGAAATGAAACCCTCCACCGACCAGGTGTTCCAGAAGACGTTCATGGGCTTGGGCTTGCGGGTGCGCTGGGTGTCGCGCTCGGCTATGTGGATGCCTTTCACGCCCACCTTCCGCATGAGAGCCGCCCAGCCTTCGCGATCGTAAGGGCCAGGCTCCTCGAAATCGAGCATCATATCCTGCGCGAGATGGACGAGCGCCTGCTTGACGAACCAGGAGACCATGCCTGGATTTGCCCCGCAGGTGGAGACCGCCGTCGTGCCGCCGGGGCTCCTTCGCTTTTCTTCGCGGACCGTCTCGCGCAGCGCATAGTTCGTGCGCGATTCGTTGCTCACGGAAGTATCGAAATAAAAACCGAGCCACGGCTCTACAACGGTATCGATGTAGAGCACGCCGAGCTCGCGGCAGAGCTTCATCAGGTCGAGAGAGGAGGTGTCAACCGAGAGGTTGACGCAAAAGCCCTGGCCGGTGCCCTCGGTCAAAAGGGGCGTGAGGAGTTCGCGGTAATTCCCCCTCGTGACATGGGTCTGGATGAAGCGGATGCTGCGCTCGTCCAAAAGCTTGCGGTCGGTGTCGACGGGATCGATCACCACCATGCGGGATTTGTCGAAACGGAAATGGCGCTCAATGAGGGGCAGCATTCCGCGGCCGATCGAGCCGAAGCCGATCATCACGACAGGGCCGGTGATCGTTCCATGAATGGGCCAGTTCTTCTCAGCCATTTCAGTGGTTTCTCCTCATTGGTCGATTTCGGACTGCCAGCTCAAAACACAGAACGGCGTCACAATAAAGCGGGAATGACCAAAGAGCCCTTCATGCCTCGGCACAAAGGTCATTCCTTAAGCCCTTCGAGGCCAGGCACGGTCTGGGATGCGACGAACTCGGTGATTTCGTACCGGGCAAGCTCGTGGATAGCGAAAGGATCCTGCATCAGGCACTCCTGCAGGGCGGCGCGGCTGCCGCGCGCCAATATTACGCCGCCGGTGCGCGGCACCTTGCGCCCCGAGGCGAGAAAGATGCCCTCCTCGTAACATTTCTGCAGCCACTGCATGTGGCCGGGAACGTGTGGCTCGATCTCTTCGATGGGCACGACATATTCAAGCGAAACGATGAACATGAAAGGTAGGGCTCCGGTGGTCGGTTTTCAGGGCGCAGCGCAAATTTCGCTGGTGGCGAATCGGGCCTTCAGCAGGCATTCGTCATATTCATCGCGGGCGGTGGAATCAAAGACCACGCCGCCGCCGACATTAAAGACTGCATCACCGCCCGGATAGAGAGAAATGGTGCGGATCGCCACACTGAAGCGCATGCGCCCGTCGGGTGCCGCCCAGCCGATGGCGCCGCAGTAAACATCCCGCGGGGTTGCCTCAAGTTCCCGCAGGATCTTCATGGCGGAAATCTTCGGAGCACCGGTGACCGAGCCGCAGGGAAAGAGTGCGGCGAGAATATCGGCCAGCGCCAGCCCGTCGCGCAGCTTTGCCCGAACGCGGCTGATCATCTGGTGGACAGTGGGGTAGCTCTCCACGTGAAAAAGCTCCGGCACGTCGAGCGTGCCAACCTGCGAAATGCGCGAGATGTCGTTACGCAGGAGGTCGACGATCATGCGGTTTTCCGCCTGGTTCTTCGGGTCGTTGCGCAGGGCTTCCTTCAGCGCTTCGTCTTCGCGAGGCGTCTTGCCCCGCGGCATCGTGCCCTTCATGGGAAGCGTTTCGATCCAGCCATCGGCGGAGATCTCGAAAAAGAGTTCGGGCGAGCGTGAGAGCACCACCGGGCCGCCCAGATTGATGAAAGCCGCATAGCGCACCGGCTGGCGCGCCGTCAGCGCCTGGAAAAGCGTGAGCGGATCGCCCTCCCAGCGAGCATGCACGGGGAAGGTGAGATTGCCCTGGTAGCAATCACCCAGCCGCAGATGGCGGTGAAGCTGCTCGAAGCGGGTCCGGTAATCCTCAAAAGTCCAGGCTGGCTTGAAGTCGAAGAGGCGCGGCGGCTGGCCTGAAAAAGAAGTGTCTTGCAAAACGCCTGACGGCTCGCCGAAGACGCCGAGGCATAAAAGAGGCGCGCGACGACCTTCCGGCAGGTGCCGGACGAGGGAGGGTTCCAACAGATAGCCGGCTTCATAGGAGATGTAGCCTGCAAGCCACTTGCCCGCGCGGCGGAGCACTTCCGCCTTTTCCAGCATGGGAAAAAGGTCTTCCGGATCGTCCGCCTGAAGAATTTCCTCCGGCACGGAGAAGCGCAGGGTCTCATCCGTAAGGTCGTTGCGGAAGAGCGCTAGGGTAGTAGCGCGCGAGGGCTGGCACATCTCCTTCAAAGGCGATCAGCCTTCCTCCAGCGCTTCCAGTTCGTCGATCAAGCTTTCGATGACCGAGAGGCCCTTGGTCCAGAAGGCGGGGTCGGATGCATCCAGGCCGAAGGGCGCCAGAAGCTCGGAATGATGTTTCGTGCCGCCCGCTTTCAGCATCTCGAAATATTTTTCCTGAAAACCCTTCTCCGCCTGCTGGTAGACGGCAAAGAGCGAATTCACGAGACAGTCGCCGAAAGCGTAGGCGTAGACATAGAACGGCGAATGGATGAAGTGCGGGATATAGGCCCAGAAGGTTTCGTATCCCTCGCGCAGGGCGATTGCCGGGCCGAGGCTTTCCGCCTGAACCTCCAGCCAGATTTCGCCGATACGGTCGGCGGTGAGCTCGCCCTGCCGGCGCTCCGTATGCACCTTGCGCTCGAATTCGTAGAAAGCGATCTGGCGCACGACCGTGTTGATCATGTCTTCCGCCTTCTGTGCGAGCATCGCCTTGCGCTCGCGCTTGTCTGTCGTGCGGGCGAGCAGCGAGCGGAAGGTAAGCATTTCGCCGAAGACAGAGGCCGTTTCGGCCAAAGTGAGCGGGGTCGCCGCCATGAGCGAGCCCTGACCGGCCGCCAGCACCTGGTGTACGCCGTGGCCGAGCTCATGGGCGAGCGTCATCACATCGCGGGGCTTGCCCATATAATTGAGCATCACATAGGGGTGCACCGAAGGGACAGTCGGATGCGCGAAGGCGCCCGGCGATTTTCCCGGGCGCACCGGCGCATCGATCCAGTTGCGGTCGAAAAAGCGTTTGGCGATGTCCGCCATTTCGGGCGCGAAACTGGCATAGGCGGAAAGCACCGTTTCCTTCGCCTCGTCCCAACCAATGACGGATTGCGGCGTTTCGGGAAGGGGTGCGTTGCGGTCCCAATGGTTGAGCTTTTCCATGCCCAGCCACTTCGCCTTCATCGCATAGTAGCGGTGGGAAATGCGCGGGAAGGCTGCGCAAACAGAGGCAGCCAACGCTTCCACCACTTCGCGCTCCACGCGGTTCGAAAGGTGGCGGGAATCCGCCACATCGGCGAAATTGCGCCAGCGGTCGGAAATCTCCTTGTCCTTGGCGAGCGTGTTGGTGATCAGGGTGAAAAGGCGCATATTGTCCTTGAGCGTGACCGCCAGCGCCGCCGCAGCCTTGCGGCGTTTTTCGCCGTCGGGATCCTGCATCAGGTTCAGCGTCGGCTCCAGCGTCAGCTCCTCGCCGTCCACATCGAAGCGCAGACCGGTCATGGTCTCGTCGAAGAGGCGGTTCCAGGCGCCGCGTCCTGTCACGTCGCTTTCATGAAAAAGCCGCTCTATACTATCCTCGAGCTGGTGCGGCCGGTATTTGCGGATGTCGAGCACCCAGGGCCTGTAGTGGCCGAAAATCGGGTCGTCCTTCATCGCGGCTTCGATCAACGCGTCGTCGATCTTGTTGAGCTCCAGCGTGAAGAAAAGCAGATGCGTGCTTGCATCCGTCAGCTTCTCCTGCACGTCGCCATAGAATTTCGCGCGCTTCGGATCGGAAGTGTCACCCGTGTAAAGAAGCCCGGCATAGGAGCCAATGCGCCCGAAGAGCTCATCCAGCGCTTCGTATTCGCGCACGGCCTCGCCCAGGCGTCCGCTCGTGCCCTTGCCAGCCTCCTCGGCGAGGCGGCCTTTCCAATTCTGCTCAAAGGTCGTCGCCTCCCGCGCCGCGCGCGCTAGATCTTCAGAAAACTCAGTGCTGTCCATAGAGCGGTAGAGGTCGGCCAGATTCCATTCGGGTAAGGCGCCGAGATCGGCTTTCCTTGCTCCGGCTTCGGTCGCTTGGGCCAGGCCCGCGGGCGTTTTCGGATAGTGAGCCATGGGATGGTTCCTCTCGGATGACGCGTGTGCCGGATCAAGGATTCGTTCACCGGGTTTCTTGAGCGCCTGTTTAGAAGCCAATGTCATATAGTTCTAGCCTGACATCAGTCACGCGTGCGAAAATGTGTTCCGGTTGTTGCATCCATGCCTGATACGGTGCTGATTGTAGACGACGACCCGGTGCAGCTCCGCCTTCTCGACGCGGCTGTGCGCAGGCTCGGCTATGCGCCGGTTCTGGCCGATGGCGGCGAAGCGGCGTTGCGTATCCTGGCGGAAGTGCGGCCGGAAGAGCTGCGCGCTGTCATTCTCGACCTGATGATGCCCGGCATGAACGGCATCGAGGTGATGGAGACGATGCGCAAGCGCGGCATCGACATGCCGGTCATTGTGCAGACGGCGACAGGTGGCGTGGAGACCGCTGTAGCGGCAATGCGCGCCGGCGCTTTCGATTTTGTCGTAAAGCCGGTCTCGCCCGAGCGGCTTGCCGCCGCGCTGAAGAACGCATTGAAGGTGGAGGCGCTGGAAGGCCAGCAACGGCGCAAGCGGGAGAAAGCGCCCGACAAATTCTCCTTCCGCCATATCGTCACCCGCAGCCCTGCCATGGAAAAGGTTCTGCGTCTTGCCCAAAGAGCCGCTGCCTCCGACATTCCGATTCTCATCGAGGGTGAATCGGGTGTCGGCAAGGAACTGATCGCCCGAGCCGTCCGCAACGAAAGCGCCCGCCGAGGAAAGCCCTTCGTCACCGTCAATTGCGGAGCCATTCCCGATAATCTCGTGGAAAGCATCCTTTTCGGGCATGAGAAGGGTGCCTTCACCGGCGCCACCGAGAAGCACTCGGGCAAATTCGTCGAGGCGAACGGCGGAACGCTTTTTCTCGACGAGATCGGGGAACTGCCGTTGGACGTGCAGGTGAAGCTGCTGCGCGCCGTGCAGGAGGGCGAGGTCGACCCGGTGGGCAGGCGGGGAACGGTGAAGGTCGATATCCGCCTGATCTCGGCCACGAACCGCGATTTGCTGCAGCGCGTGCGGGAAGGCCGCTTCCGCGAAGACCTTTATTATCGCTTGGGCGTTTTTCCGATAACGGTTCCGCCGCTGCGTGAGCGCAGGGACGATATTCCCCTCCTGGTGCAGTATTTCATCGCGCAGTTCGGCGATGCGACAACCGGCCGGAATATTTCAGGGATATCGTCGGATGCGATCAAGCTGCTCTCGGCATATGATTGGCCAGGCAATGTCCGGCAGCTCGAAAATGCCGTCTTCCGGGCCATGGTCCTGTGCGATGGAACGGTGCTCACCGCCGCCGAATTCCCACAGATACGGGCACAGGTTGAAGGAATCGACGAAAAGCTTCTCGCGGATGAAATAAAGCCGGCGCATCAGGAAAGCGCGCCACCACCGCAACCCGACAAAGCGTCGCAACAGGAGATGCAGCCGCTGCATCCCGCTTTGCTGCCCGTTATCGGAGAAGACGGCAATGTCCGCCCGCTGGAGGAGATGGAGCGGGAGATGATCCAGTTTGCGATCGAACATTATGACGGCAGGATGAGCGAAGTTGCGCGAAGGCTGGGAATTGGCCGCTCCACACTTTATCGCAAGCTGAAAGAGATGGGGATCGAGCCTCCGGAGGGCGGCGGGAAAAAGACTGAATCCCCTGGCGGATGAGGACTCGCCTCAAATCGACGGAAATTTTATGTTAACCGTGCTTTCTAAAAAGCGCGTTTGACACGTTCCTGCCATTCTCTGCGCAATTTTTCTTCAATAAGAGGACATTAACCATTATGGTGAACACTTCGGGTGCTTCGGCGAGCCCGGAGTTTTGTGGGGACAGTTCCAGCCGACAGGCGCAGTTTTGAAAAACCACGACGTTCAATGCCCTGAATGCCGCAGAGTTAAACTTGGGCCTAAAAAGCTTCTGGCGGGCCTGCTTCTTGTGGCTGGTTTCATGATCGCTGCCGGACACGCGCAGGCGGAAACACGGACGCTGAGGCTCTACTTCATCCATACGAAGGAGCGCGCCGAGATCACGTTCAAGCGCAACGGGCGCTACGTGAAAAGCGGGCTGGACCAGATCAACCGTTTTCTGCGCGATTGGCGCCGCAACGAGCCGGCCAATATGGATCCGCGCCTGCTCGATCTGGTGTGGGAGGTGTACAGGGAATCCGGCTCGCGCGACTATATCAACGTGGTCTCGGCCTATCGCTCGCCGCAGACAAACGCGATGTTGCGCAGCCGGTCGAGCGGCGTGGCCGAGAAGAGCCAGCATATGCTCGGCAAGGCAATGGACTTCTTCATTCCCGACGTAAAGCTTTCCACGTTGCGGGCGATCGCCCTTCGCAAGCAAATGGGCGGCGTCGGCTATTATCCCCGTTCCGGGTCCCCATTCGTGCATCTGGATGTGGGCGGCGTGCGGTACTGGCCGCGCATGAGCCGCAGGGAGCTTGCCTCCCTCTTCCCGGACGGAAAGACGCTTTACATCCCATCTGACGGCAAGCCCATGCCCGGCTACAAGCAGGCGCTTGCGTCCTATGAGGCACGCAAGAGGAACGGCGGCTCGATCCAGGTGGCGGACGACACCAGAGGAAATGGCGGCCGCGGCCTGCTGGCGATGCTCTTTGGCGGCGGTGCCGACGAGGAAGAGGATAACGCCGAAATCCAGGTGGCAGCCACCCAGCGCCCGCAGCGCGCCGCGGTACAGCAAGCGCCTCGGGCGCAGGCGCCGCAGCAGGTGCAAGCGCCACAGCAACCGCAGGTTCCGCCCGCGCAAGAAGAGCAAAGCCCCGCCACGTTGATAGCGGCCTTGCCGCCACGGGAGCTGCCGGTGCCCCGCGCAGCACCGCGTCCAGATGCGAATGTGGGCAGCGAGCTTCTTGTCGCTTCGAACCAAGCAGGCCAGGAGGAGCCTGCCCCGCCGGCGGCAACCGGACCGGCCGCGGCGGAAGCGCCGCAGCAACCTGCGCAGGCTCCCGAAATGCTGGCCGCCATCAGCAATGTGCCATTGCCCTCACGCAGGCCCGATTTCACGCCGCCAGAAGCGGAGACCCAGGTGGCCGAGGCCACGGCGGCCCTTCCCGCATCGGCTTATGTGACGCCGACGCGGCGTCCGGAGCGGCCGGCAACGGCGGATGCAATCGCGGCGCTGATTGCGGAAGAGAAGGAACTGCCTGAAACCGAACAGCCTGTCGTAGCCGCCTATCTCTCCGTCCCGCAAGAGGCCGACGCCGCGAGCAAGCAAACGGTTGCGGCTGCTGCCAGAGCGGGAAATGAGCCGGCCTCCGAGGCTGCGATGCGCCATGCGCTCGCAAAAGCAGATACGCTGGGGGTTTCCAATGCCTCCGCCGCAGCTGTCCCCGCTGCTGTCAGCGCTCTCGTGGACAGCCGGGCCAAGCCGGTCGAAGCTTCGCCGCGTATGGCGATGCTGGAGGACAGGAGCACGAATTTCGGCGCCAGAACCACGCCAAAGAGCGCTCGCGTCGATCCCGCCCAGGCAGTTCGGCAGCCAGAGCCGAATGTGATGCCGGTCCAATCGATCGCGACCGACCTGGCGCTGAGCAAGGAATCCATGCTTAACAAGAAAACCGTCGCAGCCATTCCCGCCTTCAGCACGGAAATGGCGGAAGCGCCGACTGCGGTTTACACAGACGGCTTCAAGCAGGGTGGTCCGGCGCCAGACCCCCGCCGCTTTAGCGGCAAGGCTGTCGTCTTCCTTTCGCTCGCAAAATTCGAATAAACGCCGGAGCCGCTCCTTTCAGGGCGGCTCTTCCCCCCAAGGCTTGAGCGCTATCCTTGGCGCAGTCCCGCCGTTTGACGCGCGAGCTCTTCCACTGCCGCCCAATTGCCGGCCGCAAGCTCGGCATCCGGTGCCACCCATGAGCCGCCCACGCAGACGATGTTGGGCAAGGACAGATAATCGCCCGCATTCTTCGGCGAAATCCCGCCCGTTGGGCAGAACCGCATATCGGCGAGCGGCGCGGCAAGGGATTTCAGGAATGCCGCCCCGCCCGCCTGCTCGGCCGGGAAGAATTTGAGAACACGGTAATCTTCCTCCCGCAGCGCCATGATCTCGCTCGGGGTCACGGCGCCCGGCAGGAACGGCACAAGGGAACCTTCCGCCGCGTCCAAAAGCTCCTGCGTCGTGCCCGGAGAGACAATGAATCTTGCCCCCGCTTGCTCCGCCCTCGCGAAGTCTTTCTTCGTCAGAACCGTACCGGCTCCGACGATCGCTTCCGGCACCTCATCGACGACAAGGCGGATCGCATCGATCGCGTTCGGCGTGCGCAGCGTGATCTCGATCGCCGGCAGGCCACCCTTTGCAAGTGCCCTTGCCAGCGGTACCGCGTCCGAGAGCCTGTCTATCTTCAAAACGGGGATGACTGGCTGCGCCGTGAGAATTTCCAAAAGCTTCTCGGTCTTCTTTTTCATCGGCGGCTCCTGTGGATGGTACGACTGTCTTACAGCACCTTGCGTCCTTTAAGGAAGAACGCTGCAAATTATTGAATACACGCATCGTGCGATACACTAGCCGGAAACACCCAAACTTTGCAGGATGCGCCGGCAGAAGCCGGCGAGGTTCCGCCAGAGAGAAAGGAGCCCGCCGCGCGGCAAGGAACCCTGCAAGGCCTTCATGGTCGCAGGACCGGCAATGCCATCGGCCGGAAGCCCGTGGTGGCGCTGAAAACTGAGCAATTCTTGCTGTGTTTTTGCGCCGAATATACCGTCCGCCGAGACGGGATAACCGGCAGCTGAAAGAAGGATCTGAAGATTCCTGACGGCCGCTCCCCGGTCGCCGCTGCGGATAAGCGGAGTGGTCGCCTGCAAGGGCGCGGAGCGCACGGCTTGACCTGCGAGACGGCGATAGGCGAGCGCGAGCCGCAGGTGATAGCTGTTGCGGGCAAATCCTGGCCCGTTATAGCCGCGGGCAAACGCGGCCCAGTCGCGTCGGCGCAACGCCTCCATCAGCCCCGCCTTCTCGATATAGCGCAGCATGAGCCGGACTTGGCCCTCCACGCCGCCGCGGGCCTCTTCCACCAATGCCTCAACGCTGGGGTAGCCCAGCCAAGCCCAGTGAGCGCCCATCACCTGACCCATTCCCCATGAGGTGGATTCGTAAGCGGCCTTGCGGTCGATTTCGGCGGCCCGCTGCAACATGCGCCAACGCGCCGCCTGGGAAGGCGGGTTTTTGACCGAGCCGGCCGAGGGCGAAGCCAATCCTTCGCGGCGTGCGATCGCCTGTTTCTCCGATGGCAGGCGGCGGTCGAAATAATGTCCTTCAAATCGGATCGGGGGCTCCTGCCGGCCCTTGACCTGCGTATGGGCCAATCCGCCGGTCTCGACCTCGATAACCGCCATCAAAATGGCAGGTTCCAGACCGGCTTTGCTTGCAAGCCCCGCGATGAGATCCGTCGTTTCGCTATTAGTCATAATTGGCCTCCGCTTTCTCCTCCGCCATTCTGTCGCGTATCGGAACGAGGGGGATAAATCCGGGGGCGCATTCTCGGGCAGTTCCTGCCGACAGGAGCCAAGCAACGGCAAAGCAAGGGAAAATCGGCTCAGGCCGCGATCACATTCTTGCTTCTCTTGGCTGGTTTATCCCCCTCTGGCCAGCATCCTGAAACGGCCGTGAAGCGGATGGGTGCAGGATTTACCCCTGCGAACGGGTTTCGCAAAGCGGCGCGAGCCCGGATGATGAGGGAAGTGCGCCTCCGCATACCAAGAGAAAATCGAGCGAATGAAAACGCTCGCCTTCACGTATTTTCTACCTCGCCCCGGCTACAACGCTAAGCTACAGTCCCGGCCCGAGGTCCCATTGCGAACTGGAGAGCTTTTTAAGATGTCTGGTTTTGATATTCTCATTCCCGTTCTTGTCGTCCTTGTTTTTCTCATTCTCTTCGCAGGCATCAAAACAGTGCCGCAGGGACACAACTACACCGTCGAGCGTTTCGGCCGCTACACGCGCACGCTCACACCCGGTCTCAACATCATCATTCCCTTCATCGACCGCATCGGCGCGAAGATGAACATGATGGAGCAGGTGCTTGATGTGCCGACGCAGGAGATCATCACGCGCGACAATGCGATCGTGGCTGTGGACGGCGTCGCCTTTTATCAGGTGCTAAATGCTCCCCAGGCGGCCTATCAGGTTGCCGGGCTGCAAAACGCGATCCTCAACCTCACCATGACCAATATCCGCTCCGTGATGGGTTCGATGGACCTCGACGAGCTTCTATCGAACCGCGATGCCATTAATGAGCGCCTCCTGCGCATCGTCGACGAGGCGGCGGGGCCCTGGGGCATAAAGATCACGCGCGTGGAAATCAAAGACATCAATCCGCCCGCCAACCTGGTCGAGTCCATGGCGCGGCAGATGATGGCCGAGCGCAACAAGCGTGCGCAGATCCTCGAAGCGGAGGGCTTGAAGCAGGCGCAGATCCTAGAGGCCGAGGGTCGCAAGGAAGCCGCCTTCCGCGATGCCGAAGCGCGCGAGCGCGCGGCCGAGGCAGAAGCCCGGGCCACGCAGGTGGTCTCCGAGGCGATTGCCCAGGGCGATGTGCAGGCGGTGAACTACTTTGTCGCCCAGAAATATACGGAAGCCCTGGCCAAAATCGGCTCCGCAAACAACAACAAGATCGTGCTCATGCCGTTCGAGGCCTCCTCGCTGATCGGCACGCTGGGCGGCATCGGCGCCATTGCCCGCGATGTATTCGGCAGCGGCGAGGAAACGCCCGCGCCACGGCCGGCACCGCGTCCTTCCAGGGCTCGCCCGCCGTCAACCGGTCCTGAGCAGGGCTGAGTGACGCTTCGATGCTGCTGAGTTTTCTCACCGATCTCGGGCCGTGGAACTGGATGCTCCTCGGTTTTATCCTTCTTGTGCTTGAGATCATCCTCCCAGGGGTCTTCCTGCTCTGGATAGGCATCGCAGCGATCCTCACCGGAGCGCTATCGCTGCAGCTATGGGACATAAGCTTCTGGACCTGGCAGGTGCAGGTGCTGGTTTTCCTCGCCCTATCGCTTGTTTCCGCCTTTATCGGCAAGCGCGTGACCGATGCGCGCCGCGAAGAGGACACGGACGAGCCTCTGCTCAACCGCCGGGCGGAACAGCTCGTCGGCCGCACAGCCGCCCTTGAAGAGCCGATCAGCGGCGGTTACGGCCGCATTCGCCTGGGCGACACCACGTGGCGCGTGACCGGGCCCGACCTGCCGGTTGGCACCCGTGTTCGCGTCGTCTCGGCGAGAGGCGGCGATTTACACGTGGAAAAGGAATAGCCGGCCCTGTCAGGCCGCCCCGATCCGCAGCAAATCATGCAGGTGGACGATGCCGACCGGCCTGCCATTCTCGACCACCATCAAGGTGGTGATCGCGGAAGAATTGATCATTTGCAGCGCTGCCGCGGCCAGCGTGTCGGGCTTTATGGTTTTTGGCGCGTGCGTCATCACCTCGTCCACGCTCATGGCCAGCAAATCGCTGTCCATGTGGCGGCGCAGGTCGCCGTCCGTGACAATACCGATCAGCGCTCCCTCGCCGTTCGTGATGCCCACGCAGCCGAAACCCTTGCGCGAGATCTCGAGGATCGCCTCACGCATCCCGGTGCCGGAGGAGACAAGCGGCATGCGCTCGCCCGTATGCATAATGTCGCCGATACGCGTTAATTTCGCGCCGAGTTGCCCTCCGGGGTGAAAGGTGCGGAAATGGTCTGGCGTGAATCCCCGCGCCTCCAGAAGCGCGATCGCCAGCGCATCGCCGGCGGCGAGTTGCACGAGCGTGGAGGAGGTAGGCGCCAGCCCGTGCGGGCAGGCCTCCTGCACTTTGGGAAGGCAGAGCACTACGCTCGACTCCCGCGCGAGCGCGGAGCGGCTACCGGATGTCATCGCGATGAGCGGGATGGAGAACCGGCGCGCATAGGCGACGATGCCCTTCAACTCCGCGCTCTCCCCGGACCAGGATAGCGCTATGATCGCATCATCAGGGGCAATCATGCCGAGATCGCCGTGATTGGCCTCGACCGGATGCACAAAAAAGGCGGGCGTGCCGGTGGATGCCAGAGTGGCGGCAATCTTCGTCCCGATATGCCCGCTCTTGCCCACACCCGTTACGATGACCCGTCCGGAAATGCGCGCGATCATCTCGACCGCCTCGGCGAAGGATTCCGACAAGCCATTGTCGAGCGCTTCGGCAAGAGCAGCCAGTGCCGCCTGTTCCGTGCTTAGCGTGCGCGCTGCCGATGCAATGGCGCTCGCAGCATCGAACCTTTTGATCTGTCTGCTCAGCATGGAGTGCCGCTTACCTCTTTCAAGCGCCCATGTCCAACGCTCTTTACGCGAGAGATGATGGCCGGAGCAGTCTTCAACCAAGTGTTAACCGCAAGCTTTTACCCTTTGGTTACCTTGGCGCCGAAATGCGCCGCATCCAGTTTTGGTATTCATGTCGGGCGTTCGCTTTTGCCGAAAACGGACAATGCTGTACCTGGCCTGCGCGGCCGGTGCGCTGATCTGTGCCATGCCGGCGACCAGCCAGGAGCGCTTGCGCGGCACGCTTGGCGCCGTCGATGACACCATGATCGCCCAGGCGGAAGACGCCGGCATCCCCTCGCCTGATTATGTCCCCACAAGCCCCGGAGCGCTGCCGGACGACGATGTGATCATCATCAGGAGCGATGACGCTCAGCCTGCAGACACAGGGCTTGAGGCAGCCGAGGAGCCCGAACGACCGCGCCCTGAACAACCTCCCCTCGATGACACGAGGACAAGAGCCGTCCGGATTGGCCCCGTCGAGCAGGAGGATCAGCGCCAAAACACCCGCGCAACGGCCGTTGAGGGCGGAGCGCTCAGGCGGGAAGACGACCCCTATGCGCCGCTCGGGCTGCGGGTCGGCGCCTTTGTGTTGCGGCCCAGCCTTGAACAGGGCCTCACCTGGACCTCGAACGCGAATGACAGTCCCGAAGGCGGGGAAGCAGTACTTTCCGAGACCACCCTGCGCCTGCGCGCCGCCTCCGATTGGTCTCGACATCGCGCCAATCTGGACGCATCCACCACCCTTCGCCGCTCGCTTTCTGGCGAGGATATCAAGGAGGCCGAAGGCGATTTCCGGGGCAATCTGGAGCTCGACATCACCCATGGCCTCATCGGCCGCGCCTCGCTGGGCTATTCCTTCGGCCGGGAAGGCGCCTCCTCGCCCCTCAGCATCGCTGGCGTCGAGGAGCAGCCGCTCCGGCACACGATCGACGGTTCGCTTGGCATCGAGAAAAGCCTCGGTCCCCTGCGCCTGCGGGCAACCGGAGAGGTTATCCGCAATCAGTATGGCGATGCGGAACTCGTGGGCGGCGGAACGCTATCCCAGTCCGACCGAAACTCGACTCTGGCGCTCCTGCGGCTGCGCGGCGGATATGAAATCTCGCCCGCGCTGATGCCTTTCATTGAAGTCGAGGCAGGCCGGCGCTTCTATGACGAGGAACGCGACAGCGCCGGCTATGCCCGCTCCGCCACTCATCTTGGAGCGCGTGCCGGCGTGGCCTTAAACCTCACGGAAAAGCTCTCGGGCGAGATCTCGGCAGGTTGGATCAACGAAGATTTCGAGGATGACAGGCTGCGCAGCATTTCAGGCCCGTCGCTCGCCGCGAGCCTCGAATGGTCGCCGATGCGTGGCACGATCGTCGGCCTCGACGCGGCAACCTATGTGGAAGGCAGCACCTCCGCCGGCGCGAGCGGGTCCCTGCTTCATACCGCAACGCTGCGGCTGGAGCGGCAAATGCGCTCCAACCTGACCGGCAGCCTCGCTTTCGGAGCAAGCTACCGCGACTATGAACGCGGGGGCCATGACCTGGTCCTGAGCGGGGAGGCGGCGCTGACATGGTGGCTGAACCGCTATGTTGGCCTGATCGGCCGCGCCCGCCACGAGCGGCAGACGAGCGACTTGCCCAGCCGCGACTATGAGACGACCAGCATCTTCATGGGCATGACGCTCCAGCGCTGAGTGTCAGGCCAACCCCTCTTCTTCGAGAAAATCTTTCAGGAAACCGAGCACCTGCGGCTTCAGCTCTTCCTGCTGCAGGGCAAGCGCGATATTCGCCTTGATGAACCCCTCCGGCGAGCCGCAGTCGAAAGTCCGCCCGCGAAAGATATGCGCGTAAAATGGTTCTTTCGCGTGCAGCCGCAGCATGGCATCGGTGATCTGGATCTCGCCCCCCGCGCCCGTCTCCTGATCTTCGAGGAGTGAGAAGATCTCGGGCTGCAGAATATAGCGGCCATTGATGTAGAAGTTGGAAGGGGCGTCCTTCGGCTTTGGCTTCTCCACCATGGACGTGATTTCAAAGCCGCCATGGGTTTCCTTGCCCCGCCCGACAATCCCGTATTTTTGGGTCTCGGCCGGATCGCATTCCTCCACCGCAAGGATATTCCCGCCGGTCTCCATATAAAGTTCGACCATCTGCTTCATGCAGCCGGGTTCCGATTGCATGATCATGTCGGGCAGCAGCAGCGCGAAAGGTTCATTCCCCACCAACTCGCGTGCGCACCACACAGCGTGTCCGAGCCCCAGCGGCACCTGCTGGCGCGTATAACCCGTTTGGCCGGGTTCAGGCTGCATGGCCTTCAGCCGCTCGAGTATCTCGGTTTTTCCACGCCTGGACAGCGTCTCGTAGAGCTCCACGGCCACATCGAAATGATCCTCGATTGCGGTCTTGTTTCGCCCGGTGACGAAGATGAAATGCTCTATGCCCGCTTCGCGAGCTTCGTCCACGACATATTGGATGACCGGCTTATCGACAACCGTCAGCATTTCCTTGGGAAGCGCTTTCGTTGCCGGCAGGAAGCGGGTGCCCAGGCCTGCAACGGGGAAAACGGCTTTACGGATCTTCTTCATGGGAGGGACGGTCCTTAGAGTGTCGTGATGTTGCCAAAAACCACGCACAATGCTTTCCGCGCGTGAACGGTTCCTGGTAACGAAGGTAAAAAGAAAAGATCGCTTTCCGGCCGCAAGGCCTCAGTTTGGCTTATATGATAAACTCTTTCCTTACCGCAACTGGCGATAATTTGCGTTAAATTGTCGGATGGAGGGTGGAAAATGTTCGCAACTCGGGCCGTTGTGGGCCTTGTCGGTGTGAAGCTCCTGATCGCCGCGGCCTTTCTTGCCGTAGGGGTCCAAGCGTCTGCCGCCGACGCGGGCTTCCAGCGCTGGATCGCACAGTTCCGAAACGTGGCCATCCAGAACGGAATTTCTCCCGGCGTCTATGACCGCGCGTTTCGCGGCATAACGGAACCTGATCCCGATGTGCTGCAAAAGGCGCGTTTCCAGCCTGAATTCCGCGCCGCGCCATGGGAATATTTCGACAATAGAATAAACGAGCATACTGTCGCGACCGGTCGCCAGATGGCGCGCCAATGGAAGCCGTGGCTCGACCGGATTGAGAGCCAATTCGGCGTCAGCCGGTATGTTCTGCTGGCCATTTGGTCGATGGAAAGCAGCTATGGTTCGGCGCTCGCGAACGAGCGCATGCTGCACTACCTGCCCCGTGCACTCGCCACGCTCGGCTATGCGGATTCGCGCCGCGCCAAATTCGCCCGCACGCAGTTGATCGCCGCGCTCAAGATCCTCCAGCGCGGGGATGTTTCCGAGCGGCATTTCGCCAGCTCGTGGGCAGGCGCCATGGGCCATACGCAATTCATTCCCACGAGCTACGAGGCCTATGCGGTTGATATGGACGGCGACGGGCGGCGCGATGTCTGGAGCTCCGTGCCGGATGCGCTTGCATCGGCGGCCAATCTCCTTGCCCGGAACGGATGGCGCGGCGGGGAAACCTGGGGCTATGAAGTTGTCCTGCCGGAGGGGCGCAAATTCCCCGGCGGCTCCATGCCGCTCAGCCGCTGGGCATCCATAGGTGTCGTACGGGCGAATGGCCAGGGCTTTCCCGCCGCTTCGCGGGATGCCGAGCTCAAAGTGCCGGACGGGCGCGCAGGCCCAGCTTTCCTGATGACCAGGAATTTCTTTGTCATCAAACGTTACAACAATGCGGACACCTACGCTCTTGCCGTCGGCCTGCTTGCCGACCAGATAGCAGGTTATGGTGGCCTGGTTCGCGACTGGAACCGGCCATTCGAGCGCCTCTCGTTCGAGGAGACGAGGGAGTTGCAAAAGCGGCTCGGAACGCTCGGCTACTATGAAGGCGAGATCGATGGAAAAGTCGGTCAAGCTTCCCGCGAAGCGATAAGAGCCTTCCAGTCGCGCATGGGCTTGGCACAGGATGGGCACCCCAGCAAGGAAGTGCTTAACGTGCTGAGAGGTCGTTGAGGAGAGGATCATGGCCGCAGGCCGGCATTGGGCATACCGCTTCCTGCGGACAGCCATCACGCTCGGCCTGATAGCGGCGGGTCTGGTTCTCCTTACGCCGCCGCCGCTTGCCTCGGGGCAGGAACTTATTCGTCGCCAGGGCTTTTTCGAGCGCCTTTTCGGGGGCCCTCCCCCTCGCAGAACACTGCCGCCCGTTCGGGTCGAACGTCCGCGCCGGGAAGGAGGCATCCTCAATCGAAGGCCGCGCGCCGCGCCTCTGCGGCAACGCGGCGCTGCGTCAGCCCGTCCCCGCCAACGGTCGAATGTGGCGCGTAGCGCCCCCACCCCTCCTCCTCCCGAAGTGATCGAGAAAAATGAGAACGCCCGCGCGATTCTCGTGGTGGGCGATTTCCTTGCGAGCGGCCTCGCTCAAGGCCTGGATGAGGCATATGCCAACGTGCCGACCGTGCGCGTGGTCGATCAGGCGAACGGATCTTCAGGTTTCGTGCGCGACGATTACTATGACTGGAATGGCGAGATCGCTTCGATGCTGGAAGAGGTCAAGCCGGCGGCAGTCGTCGTGATGATCGGCGCGAATGATCGCCAGAGGCTCATGGTCGGCGGGCAATCGGAGCGGCCCCAAACGGAGGCCTGGCGCCGGGAATATACCGCACGGGTCAACGCATTCGCCGAGAAAATCAAAGCGGCGGGAATACCGCTGATCTGGACTGGCGTACCGCCCTTCAAGTCGCAGTCCATGTCGTCTGATATGCTGGCTTTCAACGATATCTACAGCAAGGCGGCGCAGGCTGTCGGCGGCAGCTTCGTTGATATCTGGGAAGGCTTTGTCGACGAGAACGGCGCTTTCGCCTCGGTCGGTCCGGACATGAACGGGCAGCCCGTTCGCCTGCGCGGAAGCGACGGCATCAATCTGACCGATGCGGGCAAGCGCAAGATCGCCTTCTATGTGGAAAAGCCGTTGGCCAAGATTCTTGGCACGGCCGTCTCTCCCGGAGCCGGGCCGGAGGGCGCAAACACACCGCAACCGGCTGTCGCGGCCGGCGAACCGGTGGACCTCAGGCGCACCCAGCCCATTTCGCTTGCCGGCCCTGATCTCGACGGCGGTACGGAGCTTCTTGGAGGCGCAAACGCGCCAACACGCACGGACAGCAAGAAATTGGAGCCGTCCACCCAGACCGGTCGCGCAGACGACTTCGCAAGGCGCAAACCCGCGACGGCCAAATCTTCCGCGCCCGAAACTACGACGGCGATAGAGCGGTAGGCTGCAATGGCCATCAGCAAGCTTTCCCGACCTCGCCCGATGACTGGCTCCGTGATCGAGTGGCTTCTCGATTCCGACCCGTCGATTCGCTGGCAGGTAATGCGCGACCTGCTCGACGCGCCAGAATCCGAATGGGAGGCGGAGCGGGCCAAGGTGGAAACAGAAGGCTGGGGAGCAAGACTTCTCTCCTGCCAGGATGCGGACGGCCAGTGGGCGGGCGGCTCTTTTGTTCCGGCCGGTTTCGATCCACGCGAATGGCGGGAACGAGGCCAGCCCTGGACGGCCACCTGTTTTTCGCTGACGCAGCTTCGGGAATTCGGTCTCGATCCCTCGTCTGACCGGGCCAGGCGGACGGTCGGATTGATCGGCGCCAACGCACGCTGGGACGAAGGCGGCCAGCCCTATTGGGAAGGCGAAGTCGAAGAGTGCATCAACGGCCGGACCGTTGCTGACGGCGCTTATTTCGGCGTCGACGTCTCGCCCATCGTAAGGCGGCTGGTCAGCGAGCGCCAAGTCGATGGCGGCTGGAATTGCGAGAGGGCGAACGGCTCGACCCGCTCGTCATTCCACAGCACGATCAATGTGCTGGAAGGGCTGCTGGAGTTCGAGAAAACCACCGGTGGCACGCCTGAATCCCGGGAAGTGCGCAGGTCCGGCGAGGAGTATCTGCTCAAGCGCCATTTCTTCCGACGCCTCGGCACGGGCGAGCCGGCCGACGAGCGGTTTCTGCTTTTCCTGCACCCGAACCGCTGGCGCTACGACATCCTGCGAGCGCTCGATTATTTTCGTGCCTCGGCCATGTTTACCGGCGCCGATCCCGATCCTCGGCTGGGTGAAGCCATCGGCCACATCCGCTCCCGGCGGCTGGAGGACGGCAGCTGGCCACTCGACTGGAGCGTCCCGGGGCGGGTGTGGTTCGATGTCAATGAGGGGCCGGGCAAGCCCTCGCCATGGGTGACGCTCCGCGCCATGCGCGTGCTTGACTGGTGGGAACGCCAGGCTTGATCGAAAGACCTGGCGCAAGGACAATATTATCCTTGCGCCAATTTGCTATCGCGGCAGGACCGAGCTTCCCATGAGGAATTCATCGATCGCGCGCGCCGCCTGCCTGCCCTCGCGAATTGCCCACACGACGAGGGATTGCCCGCGCCGAACGTCGCCGGCGGCAAAAAGCTTGTCCAAGCTTGTGCGGTAATCCCGGTCATTGGCCACGACATTGGTGGAACTGCGCCGATCGACGTCGGTCGTCAGTTTCTCGCCCAACTCGCCCAAAATGCCGGTTTCCAGCGGCCCGGCAAATCCGATCGCGATGAAGGCGAGGTCTGCCTTTATAATAAACTCCGTCCCGGCGATGGGCTTGCGCCTCTCGTCCACCTGGCAGCACTTCACGCCGGTAAGCTGTCCGTCTTCGCCTATGAATTCCAGCGTCGCCACCTGGAATTCCCGTTCCGCCCCCTCTGCCTGGCTGGATGAGGTTCGCATCTTTGTGGCCCAATAGGGCCAGACGGTGAGCTTGTCTTCCTTCTCGGGCGGCTTCGGGCGAATGTCGAGCTGGGTAACGCGCACCGCGCCTTGCCGGAATGCCGTGCCCACACAATCCGACGCTGTATCACCGCCGCCCACAACGACGACATGCTTGCCGCTGGCCAGGATCGGTACAGACGCCCATGCGACGGATTGGGTGTTCTCGCCGCCGATTCTCCGGTTCTGCTGCACGAGATAGGGCATGGCATCGTAGACGCCGTTGAGCTCGACGCCCGGAATGCCCGCCGGCCGCGGCTTTTCCGAGCCGCCGCAATAAAGCACCGCGTCATATTCGGCAAGAAGCTCGGAAACGGGCTTGTCGACACCGACATTCACACCGCAAAAGAAGGTAACGCCCTCGCCCTGCATCTGCTCGACCCGGCGGTCGACATAACGCTTCTCGATCTTGAAATCGGGGATGCCGTAGCGCATCAGCCCGCCCGGCCTGCTCTCGCGCTCATAGACATGCACGTCGTGGCCGGCGCGGCCCAGTTGCTGCGCCGCCGCCATGCCGGCCGGGCCGGAGCCGATGATCGCCACACGCTTTCCGGTCTTCCTGTCTGCCGGCTGCGGCCGGACAAAGCCCAGCTCATAGGCCTTATCGCCGATCGCCTGTTCGATGGTCTTGATCGTCACCGGCACGTCTTCGAGATTGAGCGTACAGGCTTCCTCGCACGGCGCCGGGCAGATGCGCCCCGTCCACTCCGGAAAATTGTTGGTCGAGTGGAGATTGCGGATCGCCGCCTCCCAATCGCCCTGATAGACGAGATCGTTCCAGTCCGGGATCTGATTGTGCACCGGGCATCCCGTGGGCCCATGGCAATAGGGAATGCCGCAATCCATGCACCGCGCGGCCTGTTTCGAGACCTCCTGATCCGACATCGGAATCGTGAACTCGCGGAAGTGCCGTATCCGGTCCGACGCCGGCTGATACTTGTTCTCCTGCCGGTCGATCTCGAGAAAGCCTGTAACCTTGCCCATGCTCGTTCCTTGTTCCTGAAGGCTTTACGCCCACAGCCAAAGTGATCCGCAGGGAGGCATCCGCATGCGGCGGACGCCTCCGTTCAACGATTGCTTGCTACTCCGCCGCGATGCCCATGCGCATGCGCTCCATCTCCTCAAGCGCACGGCGGTATTCGACCGGCATCACCTTGCGGAATTTCGGCCGGTATTCCGCCCAATGGTCGAGAATGGCCCGCGCCCGCTCCGAGCCCGTGTAGCGGTAGTGGTTGGAGATGAGATGCGCCAGGCGCTCTTCGTCATGCCGCGTCATGTCGCCGGAGACATCCACCCGCCCCATATGGGCGAGATCGCCGCCGTGATGATGCAGCTTCTCGAGGATTTCGTCCTCCTCTGGCACCGGCTCCAGTTCCACCATCGCCATGTTGCATCGGTCGGCGAAATCCCCGGCCTCATCGAGCACATAGGCAACGCCGCCGGACATGCCGGCCGCGAAGTTACGGCCGGTCGGCCCCAGCACCACCACAAGGCCGCCAGTCATATATTCACAGCCGTGGTCGCCCACGCCTTCGACAACCGCCACCGCGCCCGAATTACGCACCGCGAAACGCTCGCCGGCCACGCCATGGAAGTAGCACTCGCCCTCGATCGCGCCATAAAGGACCGTGTTGCCGACAATGATCGACTTCTCTGGGTCGATCTTTGCCTTGCCTGACGGCTTGATGACGATGCGGCCGCCCGAAAGGCCCTTGCCGACATAGTCATTTGCGTCGCCTTCCAGTTCGAAGGAGATGCCGCGCGCAAGGAAGGCACCGAAGGACTGGCCCGCCGTGCCTGTGAACTTGACCGTGATGGTGTCGTCCTTCAGCCCCTTGTGGCCATAGCGTTTGGCCACCTCGCCCGAAAGCATGGCGCCTGTCGTTCGGTCGGTGTTGCAAATGTCGGCTTCGAGCGCGACCGCCTCCTTCTTCTCCAGCGCCGGCTGGGCGGCGGCGATAAGCTTGCGGTCGAGGATATCGTCGATCGGATGCTTCTGCCGCTCGGTCCAGCGGATTGCCTCGCGCGGCGCTTCCGGCTTGAAGAAGACGCGGGAGAAGTCGAGGCCCTTTGCTTTCCAGTGCTCGATCAAGGCCCGCTTTTCGAGCAGTTCCGACTGGCCGATAATTTCTTCAAGCTTGCGGAAGCCCATCTCGGCGAGAAGCTGCCGCACTTCCTCAGCCACATAGAAGAAGTAGTTGATGACGTGCTCAGGCGTACCCTTGAAGCGCTTCCTGAGAACCGGGTCCTGAGTCGCCACGCCCACCGGGCAGGTGTTGAGATGACATTTGCGCATCATGATGCAGCCGGCCGCGATCAGCGGCGCGGTGGAGAAGCCGAATTCGTCCGCCCCGAGCAGCGCGCCGATGATAACGTCGCGGCCCGTGCGCAGCCCGCCATCCACCTGCAGCGCGATACGGCTGCGAAGCCCGTTCAGCACCAGCGTCTGGTGCGTCTCGGCAAGACCCATCTCCCATGGGCTGCCGGCATGCTTGATGGAGGTGAGCGGGGATGCGCCCGTACCGCCGTCATAGCCGGCAATGGTGATGTGGTCGGCCCGCGCCTTTGCAACGCCCGCCGCCACCGTGCCCACGCCGACCTCGGAGACGAGCTTCACCGACACATCGGCCGCCGGGTTGACGTTCTTCAGGTCGAAGATGAGCTGCGCCAGGTCTTCAATCGAGTAGATGTCATGGTGCGGCGGCGGTGAAATGAGGCCGACGCCCGGCGTCGAATGCCGCGTCTTCGCGATGGTCGCGTCCACCTTGTGGCCGGGAAGCTGGCCGCCCTCGCCGGGCTTTGCTCCCTGCGCCACCTTGATCTGCATCATGTCGGAGTTGACGAGATATTCGGTGGTCACGCCAAAGCGGCCGCTCGCCACCTGCTTGATGGCCGAACGCTCGGGATTGGGCCTGCCGTCGGGCAGCGGTAGGAAACGGTCCGGTTCCTCGCCGCCCTCGCCCGTGTTGGACTTGCCGCCCATCGCATTCATGGCGCGCGCCAGCGTGGTGTGCGCCTCTCTGGAGATGGAGCCGAAGGACATCGCGCCGGTGGAGAAGCGCTTGACGATTTCAGCCGCGGGCTCGACCTCCTCAAGCGGCACCGGCTTGCGGCCTGTCTCAGCCCCCGTCCTGATCTCAAAAAGCCCACGGATGGTCTTGGCGCGGGCAGCCTCGCCGTTAATGAGGTTGGAATACTCCTGATAGGTGTCCCACGAGCCCTGGCGAACCGCATGCTGCAGCGTCGCCACCGCATCGGGCGTCCACACATGGTCCTCGCCGCGCATGCGGTAATTGTACTCGCCGCCGACATCGAGCCCGATGCGCAGCACCGGATCGTCGCTGAATGCGGCCCTGTGGCGGGCCACTGTCTCCTCGGAGATCTCTTCGAGCCCGACGCCCTCAATCGTTGTGGCGGTGCCGGTAAAATAGCGCTGGACGAAGTCCGTCTTCAGTCCCACCGCGTCGAAGATCTGCGCGCCGCAATAGGACTGGTATGTGGAAATACCCATCTTGGACATCACCTTCAGGATGCCCTTGCCGATGGACTTGATGTAGCGCTTCACCAACTCATTGGCATCCACCTCGGGCGGGAACTCGCCCTTGGCATGCATGTCGAGAAGAGTGTCGAAGGCCAAATACGGGTTGATCGCCTCCGCGCCATAACCGGCAAGGCAGCAAAAATGATGCACCTCACGCGGTTCGCCGGATTCGACGACGAGGCCGACCGACGTGCGCAAGCCCTTGCGGATGAGGTGATGGTGCACCGCCGCCGTGGCAAGCAGGATGGGAATCGCGATGCGATCAGGCCCGATCTGCCGGTCCGACAGGATGATAATGTTGTAACCGCCGGCAACCGCCGCCTCCGCGCGCTCGCAAAGCCGGTCGAGAGCGCCGCTCATCCCGGCAGCACCTTCGAGAGCCGAATAGGTAACGTCCAGGGTTTTGGTGTCGAACCGATCTTCGGTATGGCCGATCGACCGGATCTTCTCCAGGTCCCCGTTGGTCAGGATCGGCTGGCGCACTTCCAGCCGCTTGCGACGCGAATTGCCCACCAGGTCGAAAATGTTGGGCCGGGGGCCAATGAAGGAGACAAGGCTCATCACCAGCTCTTCGCGGATCGGGTCGATCGGCGGGTTGGTGACCTGCGCGAAGTTCTGCTTGAAATAGGTGTAGAGCAGCTTCGACTTGTCCGACATGGCCGAGATCGGCGTGTCGGTGCCCATCGAGCCGATCGCCTCCTGGCCGGTGGTGGCCATCGGCGGCAGGAGCATCTTCACGTCTTCCTGGCTGTAGCCGAAGGCCTGCTGCCGATCGAGCATCGACACATCCTGCCGCAGCGCACGCGGCGCAACAGGCTTCAGCTCCTCCAGGATGAGCTGCGTATTGCCAAGCCACTCGCGATAGGGGTGCTTGGCGGCTATCGCCGCCTTTAGATCATCGTCGGAGATGATCTGGCCCTGATCGAGATCGATGAGCAGCATGCGGCCGGGCTGCAGCCGCCACTTCTTGACGATCTTTTCCTCAGGGACGGCAAGAGCGCCGGCTTCCGAAGCCATGATGACGCGATCATCGTCCGTCACCACATAACGGGCGGGCCTGAGGCCATTGCGGTCGAGCGTGGCGCCGATCTGGTGACCGTCCGTGAAGGCTACCGCCGCCGGACCGTCCCATGGCTCCATGAGGGCTGCGTGATATTCGTAGAATGCCTTGCGCTCCGGCCCCATGAGCTTGTTGCCCGCCCATGCCTCAGGGATGAGCATCATCATCGCGTGCGCTAGGCTGTAGCCGCCCTGATAGAGGAATTCCAAGGCGTTGTCGAAGCACGCGGTGTCCGACTGCCCTTCATAGGAAATCGGCCAGAGCTTGGAGATGTCGTTGCCGAAAAGCTCCGAATCCACCGACGCCTGCCGTGCAGCCATCCAGTTCACATTGCCGCGTAGCGTGTTGATCTCGCCGTTATGGGCGACCATGCGGTACGGATGCGCGAGCTTCCAGGATGGAAACGTATTGGTGGAGAAGCGCTGGTGGACGAGCGCAAGCGCCGACTCGAAGCGCGGGTCCTTTAGATCCTTGTAATAGGCGCCGAGCTGGTAGGCCAGGAACATGCCCTTGTAGACCACCGTGCGCGCCGACATGGAGACGATGTAGAAGCCATTGTCGCGCCCACCGGTCTCCTCGTAGATTCGACCGGAGATCACTTTGCGGAGGATGTATAACCGGCGCTCGAAATCCTCCTCGTCGCGGATCATATCGCCGCGACCTACGAAAACCTGACGGTGGACCGGCTCGGACGCGGTAATGTCCGGAGCCTTTGAAAGGCAGGAATTATCGACCGGCACGTCGCGGAAGCCAAGGAGCGTCTGCCCCTCGGAGCGGCAAGCATCCGCGATCACCTCCTCGATATGGGCGCGCAGAGCAGGATCCTGCGGCATGAAGAGATAACCGACGCCGTAATAGCCGGAAGCCGGCAGCTCCAGGCCCTCTCTCGCCATCTCCTCGCGGAAAAACCGATCGGGGATCTGCACCAGGATACCGGCGCCGTCACCCACGAGGGGATCGGCACCCACCGCGCCGCGGTGGGTGAGGTTCTCCAGCATTGCCAGCCCGTCCTGAACGATGGCGTGAGATTTCACGCCCTTCAGATGAGCCACGAAGCCGACACCGCAGGCGTCGTGCTCATTACGGGGATTGTAGAGCCCTCGCACATCAGGCAAACCGCTGTAGGCCGTGCGTTTGACGGCCGTCGCCCCAGCCTGCACGGCGGGCACCTGCCCGGTCGATACAGATGGCGTCAGTTCCGTCATCGCTTCGTCCTCCAGTCGTGGCCCTCTCGGGGCGGCGTTGGCTTTCGGGCAGCCTCCTAGCGGTGGTCATCCCGGTGTATTGGATCGGCGTATCTTTCGAAAAGCCGTGAAGAACGCTTTCCCTCTTCCGTGGGTGCACCCTTCTGGTGGGCAGTGCGCGAACTTGGGTTCTCGTCACCGCCTTCCGCGCATTCTCATAGACCGCCGCACCACTATAGCGCAAACGGCCTGAAAACGCTGGGATAAATAAGACAGCAGTGCTGTCCTATTTCCCTCATTGCCAGAAAATGGCGCCGGGCACAATACGAAACAGCAAAAAAACGAGATCGACCGGCAACAAAATTGCCGAAAGCGCCACCGCGCCGCAAGTTAAAGCCCAGTCAGCCACTGGATGAAGCTTCGGCCTTGAAATCCGGCGGGTGAATGCGCGAGGGTGCCGCCGCAACAGACGAGGTTACCAATGGCGTTCAATTTCGCATCGGACAATTGGGCGGGCGCGCATCCCGCAATCAGCGCAGCACTTGCGGAACATTCGAGCGGACACGCGCCGGCTTACGGCGGCAGCGATCTTGATCGGCAGGTTGAAAAGCGCTTCTGCGAGATTTTCGAGCGGGAGGTCGCAGTCTTTTTTGTGGGAACTGGGACCGCCGCGAATTCGCTTTCCATATCGCTGTTCAATCGCCCGGGCGGCGTCGTTTTCACGCATAATGAGGCGCATATGCGGGAGGATGAATGCGGGGCACCCGAATATCTGACGGGAGGCGCCAGGCTCCACGGCATTCCCGGCCCGCTGGGACGCGTAGAGCCCGAGGCGCTGGACGCGGCCATTCGCCTCTATCCGGCGCAATTCGTCCATTCCGGTCAGCCTATGGCGGTGTCGATCACACAAAGCACTGAGATCGGCACAATCTATTCTCTGGATGAGATCGTTGCGATCGCCGAGATCAGCCGCGCGCATGGCCTGCCGCTGCACATGGACGGAGCTCGTTTTGCGAATGCGCTGGTGGCGCTTGACACGTCGCCAGCGGAAATGACCTGGAAACGCGGTGTCGATGTCGTCTCATTCGGCGCGACGAAGAATGGCTGCTGGTGCGCGGAGGCGATCGTCGTCACAGACCCGGCAAAAGCCCACGACCTTCCTTTCCTGCGCAAGAGGGCGGCGCAACTTTTTTCCAAGTCCAGATTTATCGCCGCCCAGTTCGATGCCTATTTCCGCGACGATCTTTGGCTGAGAAATGCTGCCCATTCCAACCGGATGGCGGGCAGGCTGGCCGATCATCTGGCGGGTGCCTCCTCAGCACGCCTTGCCTGGCGGCCGCAGGCGAACGAGGTATTCGCGATCCTCACGGATGAAACGGCCAGGTATCTGGGCGAAAAGGGCGTCTTCTTCCATCCCTGGAAAGTGCCGCAGGAGGCTGAACTCGCGCTCGCCCCCGGCGAAGGGCTTTATCGCTTCGTCACCTCTTTTGCTACAACAGAGGAGGAGGTCGACGCCTTTGGAGGGCTGCTGCACAGGTGACGTAAGGCCAAAAGAAAAGCGGCGCCCGAAGGCGCCGCCATAAGCTTGCAAGAATCTGCCTTACGCGGCGTTCTTTGCCTCGATCTGCTTTGCTTCCTTGGCAGCCCGCGCAATCGGGATGCGGCGCGGCTTCATTTCCTCGGGAATGTTGCGGACAAGGTCCACATGGAGCAGGCCGTCCTTAAGTACGGCACCAGCAACTTCCACATGGTCCGCAAGCTGGAAGCGCCGCTCGAAGCTGCGAGAGGCAATGCCGCGATACAGAAATTCGTTCGTTTCCTTATTCTCCTCGAGCTTCTCGCCCTTGATGGTCAGCACGTTGCGATGCGCTTCGACCGAGATATCGTCCTCGGAGAAGCCCGCAACAGCCATCGAGATGCGATAGGCGTCATCGCCCGTGCGCTCGATATTGTAGGGCGGGTAGGTCTGACCGCCCTCGAGCTGGCCAAGCGAGTCGAGCATCGTGAAAAGCCGGTCGAACCCTACGGTCGATCGGTAAAGGGGAGAGAAATCGACATGACGCATGGTCTGTCCTCCTGTTGAGCAACAAGTTTGCGTTTGGCCATCATCGGAAACCCGCAAAGGGCGTTTCCATCCGGCCAACGGCTCCTTCATCGGCAGCCGCACCAAGAATCTGGTGGTTTCGGCGCATTAATTCAAGGCCGACTGCAGCTTCCAAAAAGGGACTTAGCGACCTGCATTCTGGCGCGGGCTCCAAAAAAGATGAACGCCAGCTGAACGTCGTCTTCGCCTCCCGTTCAGGCTGATCCAGATAGGATGAGTGCGAAATTCCGGAAAGGATGCATCCGTCCCTTCCATCCTTCCGGGCTAGGCCGGAGGCGGACTCAACGCCGCCTCCGGTATGCTTTTCAGGTTATGGGCGTAAAACACTTTGCTTTTAAGGCTGCGGCTCTTTATCAAAAAAAGAAAGAGCCGATCACAGCGACATGGCCGACCTGCTCCGCGAAATTCCGGAAAACCCCGTGCCGCCCGGCGCAGTATCGGGCATGATGACCGCACGCGACCGTCGGCGCATCCGCTACGCTTTATTCCCCTCCTCCGGCGAGTACGGAACCGTGGTCATCCTGCCCGGGCGCAATGAATGCATCGAGAAATATTTCGAGACGGTGCGCGACCTGTCGGAGCGCGGCTTCGCGGTGGCAATGTTGGATTGGCGCGGCCAAGGTGGATCGGACCGCCTTCTCAAGGATCCTCGGCGTGGACATGTCCGGTCTTTCAACCAATACACCTCCGATCTCGACCAGTTCTTCCGCGAGGTCGTGCTGCCGGATTGCCGCCCCCCTTTCACCATGCTCGGCCACTCGACCGGCTCGCTTGCGGCTTTACTCGCCGCACCTTATCTCACCACCCGCGTTCGACGCATGGTGCTCGTTGCGCCGCTGCTGGAAATCCAGACCTCGCTTCCTCTTGGCCCGGCGAAAATGCTTGCAAAACTGCTCTGCGCCGTCGGCCTTGGCCGCATCTATATTGCCGGGCGAAGCAGGCGCGGGAAGGAAGTCCCTTTCCAGCCCAATGTACTGACGAGCGATCAGGAACGGCACAGCCGGAACCAGGCCCTCCTCCACGCCTTTCCGGAGCTTTTTGTGGGAGGCCCGACAGCCGCGTGGCTGAATGCGGCCTGGTCGGCGATAAAGCGCGTCAACGACCCCGATTTCCAGGCAACGGTTCGCATTCCCATTCTTTTTCTGGCAGCCGGCATGGACCGGGTGGTTTCGACGCCTGCGATTGAACGCTATGCGCGCTGCCTGCGTTCGGCAAGGGTGCTAACCATTGACGGCGCGCGGCATGAAATTCTGCAGGAGGCCGATATCTTCCGGGAACAGGCCCTCGCCGCCTTCGAGACCTTCGCAAAGGGCCACCAGGAAAGAGCCGCCGCCAACGAGCCTGTGGGGATGTAGTTACCCCTGCAGGAATTCGAGCGCCCGTGAATGCAGCTCCGGCGTTGCGGCGGCAACGATATCTCCTCCCGCCTCAGCCGGCGCTCCCGTCCAGGTGGTCACCACGCCCCCGGCCTGCTCGATAATGGGGATCAGCGCGACGATATCGTAGGACTGCAAACCGCTTTCTATCACCAGATCCACGTGGCCCGCGGCGACCATAGCATAGCCATAGCAATCGGTGCCGTAGCGCGGCAGCCTCACCGCCTGCTCCACCCTGTCATAAAGGGGACGCCGCTTGCCATCGAAGAGCGAAGGTGTCGTGGTGCACAGCGTTGCATCGGCGAGGGTGGTGGTGCGGCGCGTCATTAATCTACGCGGGCTGCCCGGCCCCTCATAATATGCTCCGCCGCCATCCGCGTAATAGAGCTCACCCGTAAAGGGCTGCGACATCAGGCCCGCCACCGCGTCGCCTTCTACCGTCAGTCCGACGAGGGTGCCCCAGAGCGGCAAGCCCGAAATGAAGGCGCGCGTACCGTCGATGGGATCGATAATCCAGAGATGGCTGCTGTCGCCTTTTTCCGCACCGAACTCTTCACCTATGATGCCGTGATCGGGGAAATGCTCGCGGATAAGGCGGCGGATGGCCTCTTCCGCCGCCCGGTCCGCCTCCGTCACCGGATCGAAAGAGCCTGAAGCCTTATTAACGACGGCGCCGTTCTGGCGGAAGCGCGGTAAGGTTTCAGCCGCCGCCGCAGCAGCAATTCGACGCAGGAAGTCGGGCGAAGGGTGGTTGGCCATTTTGGTCCCCAGGGGCGCGCGAAGCGAGTGGCTAGCGCATCGCTCCAAAATCCGAAAGCGGTTTCGGGAGCACGATGCGTAGATCCAAAAAGTTATAGTCCTTTTTTGCGTCCTGAAGGACGCACGGCGCTGTAAGCGAGAAAGCTGATTAAAGTCAAATAATCCCACTCTTATGTGAACAAGTTTGCAGCGAGGCTTGACAGTTGTGCAATGCAGCATAGACTTTGATTCGGACAGTGACCCTGTCCATGCCCATCTTGGGCGTTTCCTCCCTAGACTTTGACCGTGTCGTGAAAACGATACGGTCTCTTTTTAAATGCCTGTGAAAGCTGGCTATTATTCCGCCGCAAGGGGCGGAGCGAGGAAATACTGCTCTGGCATATCAACGAGACCGCGAACGAAATCCATGAGATCCCTTGCGAATGTCTCGAACCGTGCATTCCGCTCCAACGTGCGCTCATTCATATAAAGACTGCGGCTGATTTCGATTTGCAGCGCGTGCTGCCGCTCGGCGGGCCGCCCATAATGCTCCGTGATAAAGCCGCCTGCATATGGACGATTATGCGCCACGCTATAGCCCTTGGCCGTAAGAAGCGCCACCGCATTTTGCGTCAGAACCGGAAAGGCCGACGAGCCGAATCGATCCCCCAGAATGAAGTCGGGCCTTGAAGAACCATCCGCTACGCGGATGTTGGCGGGCATGGAATGGCAGTCGATCAAGATCGCATAGCCGAACATTGCCCGCGTGCGGGCGAGGAGATCTGACAGGCAGGCGTGATAGGGACGGTAGATATGATTGATGCGCTCCAGAGCCTCCGCAAGCGGCAGGCGCGAGGGATAAATGTCGAGGCCCTCACCCACGAGCTTGGGCACTGTCCCAAGCCCCCCCGCTACCCTCGGGGAGCGGATATTGGCGAAGGAAGGCACCGGCTCGCGGAACATCCGCGGATCGAGTTCCCAGGGCTCGCGATTGACGTCCAGATAGGCTCTGGGGAAGTTGGCGATCAGAAGCGGCGCTCCAAGACTGGCGGCGCCCGCGAACAGCTCGTCGACAAAACAGTCTTCCGAACGCCGGATGGTAAAGGCGTCCAGCTTGCTCATTGCAAGAAAACGGGGTGGATAGAAACGCCCGCTATGGGGTGAGTTGAAGATAAAGGGTACCCGCTGTTGAACCGGCTGCAAAACCTTGAAGGCCGGAATTTCCGAAAAGTCGGCCTCTACACCCATTTGTTGCCTCACGCGCTGGAAAGGCCCTCCCAATGCCACCGCATGAGCCTGCCATTCCAATCGTTCCCTGTCCAGTGGGCGGGCGGGGCTGGACCTTTACCGGAGGCAGGATTCACTTGATATTTACCCTGCCGAAAACATATACCAGAAGCGCCCTCGGGCGGGGTGGACAGGTGCGGTAGACGGAAATGACACGAATTCTCCTGGCAGAAGATGACGACGACATGCGGCGCTTCCTGGTCAAGGCGCTTGAGCGCGCCGGCTATGAAGTGGTCGATTTCGATAACGGCGCAGGGGCCTATGAGCGGCTGCGCGAAGAACCGTTTTCCCTCCTCCTAACCGATATCGTGATGCCGGAGATGGATGGGATAGAGCTTGCCCGGCGCGCAACGGAGATTGATCCGGACCTCAAGGTCATGTTCATCACCGGCTTCGCCGCCGTGGCGCTTAACCCGGATTCCAAGGCCCCGCGCGATGCGAAGGTGCTTTCAAAGCCCTTCCACCTGCGCGAGCTGGTCACAGAAGTGGAAAAGCTGCTTCAGGCGGCCTAAAGACCGTTGAATTGCGCACAAGCTTCCTATTGACGTGCAGGGGGGCTTTATGGTCTATGCGGCGCGTCGGATGGGCGTGTAGCTCAGCGGGAGAGCACTACGTTGACATCGTAGGGGTCACAGGTTCAATCCCTGTCACGCCCACCATCCAAACCCCCGAGAAATCCAACGGCTTGCGGCGACCGACACTTCTCGCATCGGGATGATGCACGAGTTTGGGCGCGCTTTTAGGACACACCAAGCCCAGCTTTCGCGTGTCTTGGAACAGCGCCTGGCCCCTGAAGTCGAAAACCTCCTCATCGGCGCGAAGCGCAACTCCTCTCCCAATCGCGACGTACACGATCAGTGGCCGCTAATTTTCTCGTAATGCATGGTTTTCCTGCCAAAGCAGCCTTGCAAGAGACCGACGATGCCACCCAGATTCGACGCGGACGACACGAGCGCCTTTCCTCGCGTGGCGGGCAGCGAGCAGAGCTCTATGAAAAATTTCAACAGGCGGCTGAGGATAGAGCCCGGAAGGCGAACGAGCGTCCTGATTGGATGCGCTTTTAGACGCGCCTTTATCTCCGTTGCATTGTGATCCCGTGTACGCCTGTAATAATAGCGCAGGCGCAATCTCTCGGCAGGTATGGTCTCATACGCAATGGCATGAGGGGTCCAGCCCGTCCTCGCGCCAAGGGCCTTTGCCTGGCTCCAAAGCCGCCAGTCTTCGCCGCCCGAAAGGCCCAGGCTTGAATCGAAACGTAGCCCCGTCTGGCGGAAGAATTCGAGCTTTGCCATCCAACTTCCGGTGGCAAGCTTGATACTGTCCGCACGTCCCTCATTCCATTTCTTAAGACAGCGCAGCTCCGCCCGCATCCTGCTCTGGTGGACTCCCGACCAGACAAGCCGCTGCAAACCGGTCAGCTTTTCCCGGCAAGGCGCAGTCCTGACCGGAGAGCCGACTATGTCAAGGTCATGGCGGTCCCGCTCGGCGAGCAGGTTCGCGAGCCAATTCTCGTCAACGACTTCATCATCATCCGCGAATGTCAGCAGATCATGGCCTCCCGTCAATGCACACTGCAACACTCGATTGCGGGCGGAAGCGATCCCCAGTTTCGGCTCGACAACATACTGAACCGTCCATTGCGGAACCTGCTTATGAAAAGCCTGCATAATGTTGGTGAGGCTTGCATGCTCATTGTTCTCGACAATGAGGAAATGCAGCGTCACTCCATGTGGGACAAGCAGGTTAGCGTATGAAGAAAGGAGATTCCGGAGCATCACGGGACGGTCCCTGGTGACCGTGCCCAAACAGATGCTGCGTTGCTCCGAATGGGAGTTCCTGAAAAGAAATGGCTTCGACATCGTCAGCCCGTCACACATTTGCGCACCAGACCGGGCCAGCGGTTGTCTGCGCGAATTATTCGTCTTGGAAGAAGAAGGCGGTCGTCGCTCGGGCGGATGCGCCCTCGCTTCGTCGTCACTGCCGTAGAGAACCCGGCCTCCAGCACAAGTTCTCTGACCGCTCCGGAGACATCGCCATAGGGATAGCTGAAGGACGTGACCGCTTCCCCCACCATGTCCTCAAGGTGGCTGCGGCTTTGAACTATCTGTTGCCGCGCAATGCGGATATCCACCTGCGTCAGGCGCACATGATCCACGGTATGTGCGCCGACTTCCTGGCCGAGCGCGGCCCACTCCCGCAATTGGGCCTTACTCATGCACCGCGAATACGCAATGCCGATGTTTCGGTCCCAGGCGTTGTATCCGCCTATCTGCCCGCTTACGAAATAGTTGGTTGCCGTAAACCCAACCGCATCGAGAGCCGGAAGAACGTATTCAAAGTTATTTTGATAACCGTCGTCGAAGGTAATACCAACGACTTTCCCCACCTTTTCTCCCGATAAATACGGCGCCAGGTCGCGGATGGACAGCCCCCGGAACCCGAGCCGCTTCAACCATCTCATTTGACGAGCGAAATTGCTCGGCGAAACAGTCAGATAGCGATATGGATGACCGCATCTCGGCGGTCTGGATATCTGGTGATACATGAGAACAGGTATCGCGCTTCCATCCGGCCGGACAAAGCGCTCGCAATTATACGGCAATGCCTTCGATCTCATCTCAAAACACAATTCGTGATGCAATAAACGATAACAAAACAGACTGTTGCCTATTCGCAAATAGCGGTGCGATTATGGTCGCCCTTGAAACCCGCATAACGTAAACATGGACGGTAAGAAGACCAGCCCTCAAGCCCACGGGCCTGATTGACCTGGCGCATGGGTCAAAGAACGTCCGGCAGGCAGCCGTCACACAACCAGGGGATTAGGTCGACAAGCCTTATATGACAGCGAAGCTGGAACAGCTTCATCCTGCGTTTTTGTCCAAGCCCCGTCTGAAAACTCCTGCGGTGCTCATTTACCTTATGGTGAAGCGATCGTTTCTTTTTGCGATCTAATTGTTGACTCGGCGCGATCTTCCCTCTTAACACCCACTGGGGCTTTTCAGCGATGCGGAACGCTGAAGGGGGGAAAATGGGTCGGGTTGCGCCGGCTTTGTCGGGGGTGTCCAGAGATGGGCTTGAGGGCACCTCCTGCAAAGAGAAAAATTTGATTGCCCGCATCGCGGCAGCAGAAGCACGGCTGCCCGTACGGCAATCTTTGCCAGCGGATGCGAATTCCGCGTCTCAACGCACGATTGCGGACAGCCATGCTGTCGGCGGCCGCGTGGTTCTGCTGCAGGGGCCGGTCGGACCTTTTTTCAAACATCTTCAGCGCACGCTGGAAGGGGGCGGGTTCTCGTGTTGGCGAATTTCATTCAACGCCGGGGACCGGCTTTTCGCGCCGAAAAGAAACCGCATCGATTTTCGCGGAAGCCCGCTTCTTTGGGAGCTATGGTTCCGCAATTTCCTGCGAGAGCATTCTATCGGCTTCATCATCCTTTTCGGCTGTAATCGTCCTATTCACGTAGTCGCTCGCCGTCTTGCCGATGAAGCCGGTATCAACGTGCTATCGCTCGAGGAAGGGTATCTTCGGCCCGGCTTCGTGACAATCGAACAGGGCGGCAACAATTCCGGCTCGCCGCTTGCCGGATGCCTGCCGCCCGAAGGCTTCGAGCCGAACGAGGACCTAAAGCGAAGAGATTTTCACGGCTTCCGCTCCATGTGTCTCTACGGAGGCGTTTACTATGCGGTGCGAACCTTGTTCAGCCTGCCTTCCGAGCGGCACCAGTTTCACCGCCGGTTCCCCGCCATTCCGGAAGCCTATGCCTGGGCCCGCAATGTGTGGCGGACAACCGCCAACCGCAGTTCAGACTTTCAGACGATCGAGACGCTGCTTGAACACTATGAGCGGCGCTATTTTCTCGTCGTCCTTCAAGTTGCCGCCGACATGCAAATGGGAGCGGCGGCACGGGGTTGGTCTACACCCAAGCTCATTCGCGACGCTTTGAAATCTTTCGCGCGCTCCGCGCCGAAGGAATTCCGCCTCGCCTTCAAGATCCATCCGCTGCAGCGCGGTCACGGCAATGAACGTGAACTCATTTTGAGGGAAGCGGAAGCGCAGGGCATCGCGGAACGTGTGGACATTTTTTACACCGGCTCCGTCGGCCTCATCATACGGCATGCGGCAGGGGTAATCACGATCAACTCATCCTCCGGCTTGTCGGCAATCCATCATGGGGTGCCGTTGCTGGTGATCGGAGAGGCGCTCTATGCCAATGACGCTCTCGCCACCTCTGCCCATGGCGAGCCGGATTTCGATGCGTTCTGGACATCGGAAAAAGTGGCAAGCGCGGAATTGCGCCACCGATATCTCGGCTGGATTCGCGAGAAATGCCTGAAGCCAGGCGATTTCTATGCGCGTGCTGGAATATCGGCCGCCTGCCAGGGAGTTCTGGAGGTCGTATCCTCGATGGCCGCCGCTGACGGGGCGAAAGAAAGTCAAAGCAAGGCGAATGTTCCGCCAAGGAGTACAGCATGACCATTGGTTGGCGGACCGTTTCCTCCTGCTCGCGGGCTCTCACCAGATTGCTTTTGCTGATCCCGCTGCTTTCGGCTTGTGCGGCCTTGCCCGGCCAGGGGCCGACCGCGCTGGATATAGCACTCGGCGAATCCAGCAAATCGCTTCCCTTGGATAACTATATCCTGGTGCGGCTGGACTCGACGGAAATCAGCAGGATAAACAGCTTTCAGCCGCCAGCTCAGGAGGGGCGGATCGTCTCCACCCTTGGCGGCTCCCGGCCCATCACCGTGGGCGTAGGCGACACATTGGCCGTGAATATCTGGGAAGCCTCTCCCGACGGCCTGTTTTCGACCGCCGAGAACAAACAGGTTTCGCTGCAGGTCGTCGTGGACGGCACCGGCGAAATCTTTGTCCCCTATGCAGGCCGCATCCGCGCAGCAGGTCGCAGCGTCGAAGCGCTGCGTCAAGCCATTCAGAGAACCTTGGAGGGGCAGGCGGCCGAACCTCAGGTCCAAGTGCTTGTAGCGGAAAACAAAAGCAACAATGTCGTGGTGGTGGGTGATGTCGTGAATGCCGGGCATTTCCCCCTGCCTGCGCAAGGCCTGCGCCTCATCGAGGTGATCGCACAGGCTGGCGGCGCGCGCGAACCCGCCTATGAGACGGTTGTCACCGTCACACGAGGTGCGAGCAAGGTGACGCTGCGCCTCCATGACGTGGTGAGCTCCCCGGAGAACAATATCTGGCTCGCGCCCGGGGATACCGTGCTCGTCAAGCACGAGCCCAGAACCTATTCGGCGTTCGGAGCGGTCAGTTCAAGCGGTCTCATATCCTTGAAGACCGAGACGGTGACTATAGCCGAAGCCCTCGCCCAGGTGGGCGGCCTTCGCGACAACACTGCCGACATGGGGGGTGTTTATCTCTTCCGCTTCGAAGATGCAGATTTGATGCGGTGGCTTACCAGTTCCGATCAGCAGGGTAAGGTCGCGCTTGCGCACGGCGGTAAGGTGCCAGTGGTATATGCCCTCGATTTCAAACGTCCCTATGCCTTCTTTGTCGCTCAGGAATTCAGGATCCGCGACAAGGATATTCTTTACGTCGCCAATCACCCGACCGCCGAATTCGGCAAATTCCTCGCAACGATCGTTCAGCCGCTGATTGGCGCAGTGCGCGGCGCAAGCACGCTGCAATGATAGAAGGCGGTGAACAGGCGATGCTTGCAGACGATGAATAGCAAACGGCATTCCGGTGGCCACGTCCTAGCTTCGCGCGGCATTGCGAAGCTTCCGCACCTTCAGGTCTTTCTGGATGGATGGGGAAGCGCAGTGGTCGGCTGGGGCAGGAAGCCTTCCGGTCGCCGTGCAATTGCCCTTGCTTCAAAAAGGAAGCTCCCGTTTCTTCTGTTGGAAGATGGGTTTTTGAGATCGGTCGAGCGCTCCGGTCTCCCTCTTTCCCTGATCGTGGATGATATCGGCATTTATTATGATGCCTCCGCGCCATCGCGGCTTGAGAGACTGGTCCCCGAGCCGCTTTCGGAAGAGCAGGTCCGGCGGACGCTTCTCCTGATGAGGGCCTGGCGGGATGGCCGTATCTCGAAATACAATCATGCGCGGGACTATGACGGGCCTCTGCCCTCACGTTTCGTGCTTGTTGTCGATCAGACCTTTGGAGACGCTTCCGTTCGCCATGGCTTGGCCGACGCATCCTCCTTCCAAGGCATGCTTCAAGCTGCCTTGGATGAAAATCCCGAATGCAGCGTGCTCGTGAAATCTCACCCTGACGTCGTCAGACGGAGGAAACGTGGCTATTTTGAGCCGCGCAAGCTCGCCGATCACCCGCGTGTCAAATTCATCCTTGATGACTGTCGTCCGGCCAGGCTCCTGGAGCAGGCTGAGGCGGTCTATACGGTCACATCCCAGCTTGGTTTCGAAGCGCTCATTTGGGGAAAGCGCGTCCGATGCTTCGGCATGCCGTTCTATGCCGGTTGGGGGCTGACGGATGATGCGCTTGCAGCCCCCGCGCGAAGAAAATCCGCCACGCTCGAGCAACTGGTCCATGCATCACTGGTCCGCTATCCCCGTTACCGGGATCTCCACGGCGAAACCCCAGCCGACGTGGAAGCGGTAATAGAGCATGTCACGCTTCAGACGAGAATGCGCGCCCGCTTTTCTCCCGAACTTCATGCTCTGGGCTTCTCATGGTGGAAAGCACCTATTCTCAAGCGTTTTCTGGCGGGATCGAAGCTGAATTTCGTCGGAAGAATGAGCGCCGTTCCCCCAAACGCGACAGTCGCCCTATGGGGCGCCCGCCACATCGGCGAAACGCCTCCAGGGACGAAAATCATTCGAATAGAAGACGGATTCCTGCGTTCCGTCGGTCTCGGTTCCGAACTTTCCAGGCCGGTTTCCTGGATATGTGACGAGGAGGGTATCTACTATGATGCATCCCGCCCTTCCCGCCTGGAGCGGATTCTCTCCGAAACCGATTTCGACCAGCTTCTCTTGCGGCGTGCCGGAAAGCTCCGCCAAGCCATCCTGCGGGCGCGGCTGACCAAATACAATCTGGGCGCCCCGCGCTGGGTTCGTCCCGCAAGGGCGGTGCGGGTCATCCTTGTTCCCGGGCAGGTGGAAAGCGATGCCTCCCTTCGTTTTGGCGCTCCCGGGATTAAGACGAATCTGGAGCTCCTGAAGGCCGTTCGCCAGGCCAATCCAGACGCCTATCTTGTTTACAAGCCGCACCCCGACGTTGCGGCGGGGGTGCGCCATCAGCCTGGCAACACCCGATGGAGCGACCTCTGCGATGAGGTCGTCGTCACCGCCGATATGGCACAGCTTCTCGAAGAAGTGGACGAGGTGCACACACTCACTTCGCTGACCGGCTTTGAGGCCCTGCTGCGGGAACTGCCGGTGACCTGTTATGGCCAACCGTTCTACGCGGGCTGGGGACTGAGCTGCGACATGATACCGATTGAACGCCGCAAGCGGCGGCTGAGCCTGGACGAACTCGTTGCGGGTAGTCTCATCCTCTATCCCACCTATCACAGCCGCAGCTCCGCCGGCTTCATCACGCCTGAGCAAGCCGTCGCCGAACTGAGCGCCTGGCGCTCGGCAAGCGCGGGAGAACCCTCGATGGTTCGCAAGCTTCTGCGTCCATTGCTCTACCTGCGCGATCTCACAGAAATGGCGTTGGGACGGCCGCTCCCAGCTTCTGTCAGCCGGAGCATCTGGAGGTGGACCGTGGCAGACGATAATACCGTTCGATTGATGCTGAAACCCGGTTTCGAAAAGGCGCAGCAATTATCGCTGCCTGCCAACGCCGGATCTGAGGGGCAGCCACGCCGCCGCATTCTGGCCCTTTCTTTTGCGGTCTGCGTGCTCGTCCCCGCCTTCCTCGCGGCCATGTACTACGCGTTCATCGCTTCCGATCGCTATGTTTCGGGGGCAGGCTTTGCCGTGCGCGGCATGGATTCCAGCGTCGGCGCGGATTTGTTGGGCGCGTTCACCGGGCTTGCGAATGTGGGGTCCACCGCCTCCGATTCCTATATCCTGCTGGAGTTCCTCGAAGGTCGTGACCTGGTGGAGAAACTGGAGCGCTCTTTTCCGCTCCGCGATGCCTATGGCGCGCCTCTTGCGGACTTCCTCTATCGGCTCGATCCCGACACCGATATCGAGCATATGGTCGAATATTGGGCGGACCGCATCCACACCACCTTCGATACCAATTCCGGCATTATCACATTCCAGGTGGAAGCCTTTCGGCCGGAGGATGCTGCGCGGATCTCCGAACTTGTTCTGTCCTACTGCAAAACCCTGGTGAACGAACTCTCCGCCAATGCGCGCAAGGATGCCGTTGCCTACGCCGAAGGCGAGGTGGAGCGCGCGGAGGCCCGGCTGCGCACCGCTTTGGAAAAGCTGCGCCAGTTCCGCGTCGAGGAGAATGCCCTCGATCCCGGACGCATCGCCCAGCTTCAGATCGAGATTGTTGGCGGACTGGAGAAGGAGTTGGCGGAGACCAGAGCCCGAATCTCCGCGCTCCAGGGCGCGGTAGACGAAAACTCGCCTGCCATGCGCACCCTCCGCCGCCATGCGGAAGCGCTGGAGAAGGAAGTGGCCGAGATGAATGCTCAGGCCAACAAGGGTGGCAGTGCCGAAGATGACGGATCTGCTCTTTCCGGGCTGCTTGCATCCTATGAAACCCTTGAAGTCGAACGCAACTTTGCCCAGCAAGCCTACACGTCCGCGCTCTCGTCTCTCGAACGCGCGCGTGTGGAAGCAGATCGCCAGCAGCGTTATCTGGCGGTCTTTTCAGAACCCCTGGTTCCGCAGTATCCCCTTTATCCTCAGCGTGTTCTGATTGGCTTTCTCGTCCTGGCCACCCTCACCCTTCTTTGGGGCATTGGCGTGCTCGTCGTTTACGCCGTGCGTGATCATATTTCGTGAGGCGTTATGGAGGCCTCGCTCACCACCCAGGTTCGCATCATTGCAGCGCTCGTGTTGCGCGAGACGCGCGCGACCTTCGGCACCTCCCAGATTGGCTATTTATGGGCGATTATCGTGCCCGCCGCCGGCACCATGCTTCTGGTCCTCCTGTTTTCCGCGGTCGGCCGGCATCCGCCTTTCGGCGCCAGCCTGGCTCTGTTCTTCGCCACGGGTATTTTGACGCTGGAGTTCTTCAACAAGCTTTCCGCCTCATTGATGACGGCCTTCGAGGCAAATCGGGCGCTCATGGCCTACCCGCTCCTCAAGGGAGCGGATTTCCTCTTTGCGCGGGCGATCCTGATCGGCGCCACTTACGCGCTGATCATGGGCCTTTTCTTCTGCACTCTCATCGCGCTCGACATGGCGGGACTGCCAGCCCACCCCATGGCCTTGATGGAAGCCTTCGCCGTCACCTTGATCTTCGGTTTCGGCTTCGGGGCGACGAATGCCGTGATCGTTTCGCTTCTGGATAGCTGGCGGCACGTGGAGAAAATCCTCACACGTCCTTTGATTTTCATATCTGGGGTCTTCTACGTTCCAAGCGCGCTTCCCGCGAGCGCCAGGGAATGGGTGGCCTGGAATCCAGTGCTGCACGCAATCGAGTGGCTGAGGAACGGCTATTACGCCAATTACGACAGCCGGGTGCTCGATAAGACATATCTGGTCGGCATCGCCCTTTGCCTCGTCTTCACCGGGCTTGCCGGAGAGCGCCTCACCCGCAGCCGGAGAAATTGAGAATGATCGATCTCATCAATATCTCCAAATCCTATACGGCAAAGGGCGTTAAGAAGCGAGTGATCGATCGCTTGAACTTCAGTTTCCCGCGCGACAAGAATGTCGCCATCCTCGGCCCGAATGGCGCTGGCAAGTCGACACTGATGCGGCTTATAGCCGGTACCGAATTACCCGACGAAGGCCGCATTGTCCGGCATGGCCGTGTTTCCTGGCCACTTGGCTTTGCCGGCGGCTTCAATGGTTCGATGACCGGCATCGAGAACATCCGCTTTGTTGCGCGGATCTATGGCCAGAAGACCAACGCGGTCATCGACTATGTCCATGACTTCGCCGAGCTCGGCAAATCGCTGAGTTTACCGGTGAGGACGTATTCAAATGGGATGAAGGCCCGCCTCGCCTTCGGCCTCAGCATGGCTATCGATTTCGACTGCTACCTTATAGACGAGATAACGGCAGTGGGAGACGAGAACTTCCGGCGGAAGTCGAGAAAAGTCTTCACGGAAAAACTTCCTCACGCCCGCATCTTCATGATCTCGCATGCCATGAACCAGATCCTGGAATACTGCCAGTGCGGCCTTCTGATTTCTCCGGAGGGTGTTTGGTATTTCGATGACGTGAGGGATCTCGTCAGGGCCTACGAAACATCCAATAAGGCGCGTCTTGCGGCGCAGCCGGCCCCCCTTTCGAGCTAGAGCTTTTCAGTGGTCTTCCTTCCGCGCTGGTTTACCGCAAATGCAGCATGGGAGCGGCCCACCACATCCATCTACTTCGCGGAATGCATGCGCAAGGAGATCGGCGCCGCTGGGGACATAAGATTTCGCATCTGGGCCCTTTCGCCCAACGTCTTTTATGTGCCTGATCCGAGTGAGCCGAAATTGCTGGTCATGCGCGACTGGGACCCCGGCGCACGACGTTGGCTGGCGGATCTGCCGCCGCCAAAGCTCTATTATCTGCTCGATGACGATATTTGGGCGGGGAGCAACGACCCCTCCCTCCCGAGTGGGTATCGCGAGCGCCTGCGCCGTCTTTCAATGGGGAATGCCAAGTGGCTTCTTCAGAAAGCTGTCAAGGTCTATGCCTCGTCGCAACCTCTCGCAGAACGGCTCGGACAGGGCACCATCCACGTTCAACCGAGCGTGGTAGTCCCACCCGCCGATCTCAAACACCATAATGAGGAGCGGCTGCGCCTTGTTTTTGTCGGGACGCGATCGCACCTGGCGGATTTGCGAAGCATTGAAGGCGCGCTTGCGAGCTTCCTGAGAGCGAACCCGGACTGTCTTCTCGACACATTTCTAGGCAAGTTTGCGCCTGTTTCACTTCGTCTTCCAAATGCCATACACAACCCGCCGCAGAGCTGGCAGGCTTATCGGGCCACACTCGCCGAACGTCATTTCCACGTCGCGCTCGCGCCGGCGCTCCCGACGGCCTTCAACAGCGCAAGATCGCACAACAAGATCCTGGAGATCGCCTGTTTCGGCGCAGCCCCAGTATACAGTTCCACAGTCCCTTTCGCGGCGGTTGTCAGCAAGGCGCAGGCAGGTTTCCTATGCGAGGGAGAGGGTTGGTACGCTCTTTTGACCAGGCTCAAGAATGACCGGGCCTTGGTCCGAAGAATTTCCGCGGCCAATTGCCGGCTGGCGCAGGAACTTGGTGACCCCTGGAAACTTCGTGAGTTCTGGCACCGTCAATTGCGGTTGCCTGAAGCCCCTTCGGGATAGTTGGTTTCTCGGAACAGCAACGTTCTGAAATCCTCCAAAGCAAAGCATGGCGCCTACTGGATATTGCCCTGCAAACATGGAGGGCCGGAGGAGCATAAACTGCACCTTTAACGCTACTTGGTTCTTTACATGCAACCGTAATCCCGTTAAAAGAACTCCCGGCGGGGGCGAGAAGATCGCCGAAGATGTTGGATGTCGTGTCTGTGGGTTGATTTCCCGCAGGCTCGTATATGTTTTGGCGTAACCATGGCCTGCGAGGGGAAACGCGGGCCATGGATCTTTGGGCGCGTGGGGGATGAAGGGCATCATACTTGCAGGCGGCAGCGGAACGCGGCTGCATCCGATAACGGCGGCCGTATCCAAACAGATGTTGCCGCTCTACGATAAACCGATGATCTATTACCCGCTCAGCGTGCTGATGTTGGCGGGGATAAGAGAAATTCTTGTTATTTCCACCCCGCACGATCTGCCGGCATTCAGAACGCTGCTGGGGGATGGGGGGTCTTTCGGCATCGAGCTCACTTATGCGGAGCAGCCAAGTCCCAATGGCCTCGCGGAAGCATTCGTTATCGGCCGGTCCTTCATCGGATCAAGCGCCTGCGCGCTCGTTTTGGGCGATAACGTCTTTTATGGCAGCGGACTGGCGGCCAAGTGCAGGGCAGCAGCTGCAAGACCAAGCGGCGCGACCATCTTTGCCTATCGCGTGGCCGACCCTCAGCGCTATGGCGTGGTTGCTTTCGATCCCGATACGATGCTCGCGACCGAAATCGAAGAAAAGCCGCGCAATCCCAAATCCGACTGGGCGGTCACCGGACTTTACTTCTATGACAATGATGTCGTCGACATAGCCGTCGACGTGAAGCCCTCCCCGCGCGGCGAGCTGGAGATAACCGACGTGAACAGGGCATACCTGAAGCGCGGCGCTCTGACGGTTGAGCGGCTGGGAAGAGGCTATGCCTGGCTCGATACCGGTACACCCGACAGTCTGCACGAGGCAGCCTCCTTCGTGCGTACGATGGAGCACCGCCAGGGCATCAAGATCTGCTGCCCGGAGGAAATCGCGATGCATATGGGCTGGCTGTCTCCCGAGGGAGCGATCGCCAGGGCGCGCCGGATGAAGAACGACGCCTACGCCTCCTATGTCATCCGCTGTGCCCAGGAGCTCGAGAATGCCTGAGTTTCGCACCATGGAGCTTGAGGGCGTTCAAGAAATCCTGCCGGAAAAATTTTCCGACGAGCGGGGTTTCTTCTCGGAGACATACAATGCGAAAGCTTTCGCGGAGGCCGGGATCGCGGTGGAATTCGTCCAGGACAATCACTCGCTTTCGAGTGTGCCGGGCACCGTTCGCGGACTTCATTTTCAAAAACCTCCTTTTGCGCAGGACAAGCTCGTCCGTGTCGTGCGCGGGGCGATCCTCGATGTCGCTGTCGATATTCGCGCAGGATCGCCCACCTTTGGCCGCTGGGTTGGCGTGGAACTGTCTTCCCGCAAGTGGAACCAGCTTTTCATTCCCAAGGGCTACGCCCATGGCTTCATGACGCTCGAACCGGACACGGAGGTCGTTTACAAGGTCAGCGCCTTCTATTCCCGCGAACATGATCAGGCGATCCGCTTTGACGATCCGGCGATTGGCATTGCCTGGCCCAAAGAATTCAAGCCCCTTCTCTCCGGGAAGGATCGGGCCGCGCCCGATTTGGCCGAGGTGGAAACGGGCTTCCGCTACGGAGAAGGTGCATGAGGATACTTGTAACGGGCGGTGCCGGCTTTATCGGTTCGGCTGTTTGCCGTCGGCTGGCGGCAAACCGCGGCAATGTCGTGATCAATGTCGACAAGCTCACCTATGCCGGCAATCGCGCCTCGCTCAGCGAAATCGAAACGCAGTCGAACTATCATTTCGTGCGCGCCGACATTTGCGATATGCGCAGGATGCGCGAGATTTTCGACCGTTTCGCCATCGACGGGATTATGCATCTGGCGGCCGAAAGCCATGTGGACCGTTCCATAGATGGCCCGGCCGCGTTTATTGAGACGAACATCGTCGGCACTTTCCGGCTGCTGGAGGCAGCCCTTGATTACTGGCGCTCGCTCGACGGAGAGCGCCGGGCGCGCTTCCGCTTCCACCATGTCTCGACGGACGAGGTGTTCGGCGACCTTCCTTTCGATCCGTCGAAGAAGTTCGACGAAACCACCCCTTATGCGCCTTCCTCGCCCTACTCGGCCTCGAAGGCGGCGGCCGATCACCTGGTGCGCGCGTGGCATGCCACCTACGGGCTGCCGGTGGTGCTTTCGAACTGCTCCAACAATTACGGTCCTTTCCATTTCCCCGAAAAGCTCATCCCGCTCACAATTTTGAACGCGCTCGAGGAAAAGCCGCTCCCGGTTTACGGCAGCGGCGAAAATGTGCGCGACTGGCTTTTTGTCGAGGATCACGCCCGCGCGCTGGAACAGGTATTCCGGCACGGTCGGGTGGGGGAAAGCTACGCCATCGGCGGCAATTCCGAGCGTACGAACCTGGCCGTGGTTGAGACGATATGCGACCTGCTCGATACGCGCCGCCCCCGCCCTGGGGGAAAGCCGCGCCGCGACCTCATCGTCTTCGTGCATGACCGTCCGGGGCACGACCGGCGCTATGCCATAGATGCGAGCAAAATCGACCGGGAACTCGGCTGGAAACCTTCGGTGAGCTTCGAAACCGGGCTGGCGAGAACCATCGATTGGTATCTTGCCAACGCCTGGTGGTGGAAGCCGATCCGCATGGGCACCTATCAGGGCGAAAGACTGGGCGCGGCATGAAGATCCTGGTTACGGGGAAAAACGGTCAGCTAGCGCGCAGCCTGCTCGACCGGGCCGCCCGGCATCCGCATGTTGCGCTGGATTTCGCCGCACGGCCCGAGTTGGACCTTGCCGACCCGCGCACTATCGCGCCGGCAATCGCCCGCCATGCGCCCGATCTCGTCGTCAATGCCGCCGCCTATACGGCAGTGGACCAAGCGGAGGACGAGCCTGAGCTTGCGCATGCCGTCAACGGCGCAGCCGCCGGCCTTATCGCGCGCGCCACTGCCGCGCGCGGCATTCCGCTCATCCACATCTCCACCGATTATGTGTTCGACGGCGCGCTTGCCCGCCCCTATCGCGAGGAAGATCCCGTCAACCCGCTTTCGGTATACGGCGCAAGCAAGCTCGCCGGCGAAAGGGCGGTGCGGGAGCAAAACCCGGACCATCTGATCCTGCGCACGGCCTGGGTCTACAGCCCCTATGGCCGGAATTTTCTGAAAACCATGCTGAAGCTCGCCGAGGCGCGGGACGAGATCCGCATAGTCTGCGACCAGATCGGCAATCCGACATCCGCGCACGATATTGCCGGCGGCATCCTTGCCGCGGCCGAAGCGCGTCGGGTGCAGGGAACGCGAGGCTGGGGAAAGACCTATCACCTGGCAGGATCGGGCGAAGCCAGCTGGCATGAATTTGCCGCGCATATTTTTGAGGAAAGCGCCCGCCGCGGCGGACCTTCCGCACGCGTGACGCCGATCGCCACGGAAGACTATCCCACGAAAGCCGTCCGCCCCCGAAACTCCCGTCTGTGCTGCGACCGCTTCGCCCATGCCTTCGGCTACCGTGCACCGGCTTGGCGGGAGGCGGTGGTGGCGGTGTTGAAAAAGACGCTCACGGAAAATGCGTGAGTCTATCCAGTGACCAGGAATAGCCGTTTGAAGCAAAACAGGATTCTTCGAAACCGCCTCTGGGCATTGGCTCTGCATGGGGCCAGCATTTTCCCTCCCGCGAGGGAACTCAAATTCAAGGCGGAGGAGAAAATAATAAGGAGAAAATGCAGTCATCTGTTCGATGAGAAATATTATCTAGAAACCAACCCGGATGTCGCCGGATATTCCGGCACACCGCTCGCCCATTTCATTAGATATGGCTGGAGGGAAGGGCGCAACCCGCATCTCCTCTTCAACGTCACATATTACTGCCAACAGTTCGAGAACTACCCACGCGTCAATCCGCTGGTGCATTTTCAACTCATCGGCAGACGGCAGGAAAAGAGCCCCACGCGTTGGTTTTCCTATGATCATTACCTAAGCCGCAATACGGATGTGCTTACCGCGAAGATCGAACCCTACGAGCATTTCGTGAAATATGGTGTGGCGGAGAACCGATCTGCCTCGGATCAATTCGATGGGTTGCAGTATATCGCACGCTATTCCGATGTTCGCCGGAGCGGAATGCCAGCTCTCTATCACTACCTTCGCTATGGGCTTGCCGAGGGCCGCGTCGGCATCTTCCGGATCGACATGGGGAGCGTAGCGGGCATCGACATAAAGGAGGGTGAAACTTTCGATTCGCGCAAGGAGCGCACGCAAGCACTGCGTTCCATACTCTCGATGAAGCGAAAACGTTCCGGAGGCAAGCCAGCCGTCGATGTCATCATTCCCGTCTATCGCGACTATTACCTGACACTTGCCTGCATTTGGAATGCGCTGCGGATGAAGAACCGCACGCCTTATGAGGTGGTGGTCATCGACGACAAATCGCCGGAGCCAGAACTTACCGCGGCCTTGCAGCGCATTGCCGCCAAGGGGCTTATCACGCTGATCAGGCATGAGGAGAACAAGGGCTTCGTCAAGAGCGTGAATGATGGCATGCGTCTTCATCCTGACCGGGATGTGATCCTGCTCAATTCGGACGCGGAAGTTTACGGTAACTGGATTGATAGGCTGCGAACGATTGCCCACAGCGAAAAAAGCATCTCCACTGTCTGCCCCCTCACCAATAGCGGCACAATCTGCAGCTACCCGAAATTCTGTCAGGATAATTCCGTGCCCCCCGACATCTGCGTGGAGGAGTTGGACCAACTCGCGGCACGCCTCAATGCCGGTCAATATGTACCCGCTCCGACCGCCGTAGGCTTCTGCATGTATATTAAGCGGGAGGTGCTCGAGCAGGTTGGCCTCTTCGATGAGGATTCCTTCGGCACTGGCTATGGGGAGGAGAACGATTTCTGCCTTCGCGCGCAGGCGGCGGGCTGGCGCGATGTCATTGCCATGGATACCTTTGTCCACCACCTTGGCAGCGCCTCCTTCCAGGGAGAAAAGGCCGAGCGCGTGAGGCATGCCAGCGAGGTGATCGGGAAGCGCTACCCCAACTATCACGCAGATGTGCAGACCTATATCCGGCAAGATCCCGCCCTTTCCTACCGCGCGCGGCTCGATCACGAGCGCCTGTTGAGGTTGAGCAGCAAGAAGAATCTCGTCATCGTATCCCATACCCGTGGAGGCGGGACGGAGCAGCACATCCAGGAGCGCACCGAACGATATCGAAAAGAGGGGTGGTCTGTCTTCAGGCTGTATGCCGACCCACTCAACCGCAAGATGGCGCGCTTATCCCATGCCGATGCGCTCAATATGCCAAATGCTGAAGCCTATGATATCACCGCCCCCATTGCGGTAAACGGCCTTGTAAAGCTCCTGCGGGAACTGCGCATCGAGGCAATGGAAATCCATCACCTCGGGGATTTCTGGGGCAATGCGCCACTGGATTTCCTGGAAGTCGCCGAGGCGGCAGGAATCCCCCATGATTTTGTCGTGCACGATTATCTCTCAATCTGCCCCCGCATAAACCTGGTGGACGAGACTGGCATGTATTGTGGCGAGCCAGACGAGCAGGGATGCACCACCTGCCTGAAGCGCTTCGGCAGCGACTACGGCCAACCTCAGATTGATGAATGGCGTCATCGCTATAACACTTTTCTTTCGAAGGCGCGCAAAGTCATCGTCCCCAACGGCGACGTTCAAAGGCGTCTCGGCCGCTATTTCCCCGATCTTTCGATCGACGTTCAGCCGCATGACGATGTCGTTCAAGCGCCGCATGTGCCACGGGAGCGCAAGCCGGGCGAGAAACTACGTATCGGAACCATAGGCGCGATCAGCCCGATTAAGGGGCTCCATATCTTGCGGCAGTGCGCCCGCTATGCCGCATGCCATCATTTGCCAGTCGAATTCGTTGTGGTGGGATATACGTCGAACGATTTGGAATCGGCAAAATGGGGACTAAAGGTTACAGGGCCGTATTTGAATGCAAATGTGGCCGATGAGATCGCAAAAGCTAAGCTCGACGCGATATTTATTCCGTCGACTTGCCCAGAGACCTATTCCTTTACACTTTCTAACGCCCTCACATCAGGTCTTCCTATTATTTGTTTTAATATTGGGTCGTTAATCGATAGAACGAAGAATTTTAGAAATGTTAGATGCATTCCCTTAAATGATGCAAAAAATCTCAAAAGAATACTTACAGCCATTATAAATTTTGTTAATTATACAGATACGGAAGAGGACATCATGATAGAGAATTTGGAGGTATAAGTGGATAATACCCTGTTTAAAAATCCTCAATTTAATCCGGAGCAGTTTCGCCAGGATATGAAGTTACATGGGCCCGCGCGAACCTATGTCATCTTTTTTACGCCGCGAAGCGGGAGTTCATGGCTTACGGAAATACTTACCAAATCGGGATACCTCGGAATTCCAGAAGAATGGCTCAACCCAAACTTTATTCCAAACACATCTAAAGTTGTAAACTCAGACTCTATTGCTAATTATATCAAAATGCTAAAGAGGAAAAGACAAAAAGGAGGAACTTTTGGAATAGAAATGACATATTTCCAATACAAAAGGTCGTTTCTCAACGACAGTGAGTTTTCAACTCTGTTTCCTTCAGGAACAAAGTTTTTCTACCTTGTAAGAAAAGATATTGTTTCCCAAGCTGTATCCTTAGCAAAAGCGGTAGCAACAGGCGTTTACCATTCTGCAAACGCCGACGAATTAAAAATTGAGAAAGCAAATGAGGATTTTAAATACGACAAGAAGGATATAGAAAAATGGCTTAGGCACATATTAAGTATGGAGCAGGGGAACGAGGAGCTTTTTGCAAGACTTGGAATAGAGCCATATCGGATATGTTACGAAGACATGACAACCAAGGGGGCGGTGGCGACTGTTAAGTTTTTTGAGAGGAGCATTGGGATTTCAAAGGACCTCGAAAACGATATAGCTACATCACATAGGAAAATAGGAACAGAAAAAAACTCACTTTTCGCCGAGGCCTTCAGAAGAGATCGCATATCCTTCCTGAGGAGCATAGAAAAAGAGAGAGAAGTCCGCCTCAGTAGCTTGTCGTCAATTTGACGGCTATGTTAAATATTCTTACAATGAAATCACCGTTCGATCCGTCACTCGGCGCCAGTTCGTGCCGTCCGAGAAGGCTGGAACGGCGCCTCCTGCCTCATTCGTTACAAAGATCATTGCACCTGCCCCAGCAGCGGCGGCGCTTGGCATCTCCGCTACCGTATAGCTGCGCAAGGTGATGGGCGCGCCAGCGTGGTGAATATTGCGGAATGCGCCGTCATAGCGCACTTGAAAAGCGCCAATGTCTGTGTTTGCCCAGCCGGCGATGCGAATTATCCCGGCGTTTCCCGATTGTGCAGCAGCTTGAATGTATAGCCCACCCGCGTCCGCGACGAGGCGGGAGGAGACGTTCGTATCAGTCTCGACGAGCAGAAAGGCGGGCGCTGCGCCAGAAACCCGCACCTGATTTCCAAACTGCGGCGAAGAGCCGTCGCGCGCGATTTGGCTGCCGTTCCAGACAGGTCCGGCGGGTGTGAGGGAAAGCGTTCCGGAGCCGCTGTTTGCGATCTCGAACCAGCCGGGCTTCGTTCCATTGCTGTTGTTCCAGCGGACGATCCGCACTTCGTAGTCCGTCCCCGTTTCGGTATGGAGGTCGATATAGGTGGGCAAGGTACCGTTTGCGCCGGTTTGGAACAGTTCGACTATGCGCGTGTCAGTAAGCGCATCCTGCTTTGATGCAGGCGAGAAATTTCCGGCATGCCAGGCCGCGTTCCCGGCGATGGAAAGGCCCGCGGGTGCATCCACCGCGCCGCTGGCCCGGCTCACGGTCAGCGCCGTGGCCCACGCGGCTCCGTCGGCGCTCACCTTGATGGAAAAATCATCATCCCCCGCAAGTCCCATTTCGGCGCGTCCGGACCAATTGGTCTGAAACAAAAGGCTCGCCGTATCGGCGGGAGCGTTCTTGTTCACCTTCATTTGATGCCCGGCGCCCTCGTGATTGAAAAGGCTGGCCGGCGCGGCCACCGCCAGCCGGTTCACCGCGTCCGAAGCCGCATTGATGCCCACGCCCGCCAGGTTTTGCAGGTCGTCTGCCGAAATCCTGTTTTGCACCGGCTGCCACGCGACACCGTCATGGACGACCATCTGGCCTTGAGACGAAACATAGGCCAGCCACCCGGCGCGCGGCGCGTAGAACGCCCATGCCCCATCCTGAAATGCAGCGATCCGCCCCGCCTGCCCGCTCCAGGCGCCTGTCGGCGCATCCCCTATGATATGCCGTTCGCCTTCGGCGGGGGCGGAAGGCGGCGTTTCCAGACCTTGCTGAAGCACTGCGATCTGCACCAGCGCGTCTAACGCCCGAATGGCCTCGTTATGCGTCACATGCTTCTGCGCCTGGGATGGCAGGATATAAGGGAGGTTCAAATTTGGGGTTTCTTCGCTCATCGCTCACGCCTCCATGCGCCTTGACCTGCCGCGCATTTTGCTATGAGGGCGAGGGAGGGGGATAAAACCTCTGTCTTTTCTGAATGAGCTAGCTTTCCCGGAGGGATGCGTGGCGGGCGCACCGCGGGCTTAAGCTTCTGCTTTCAAAGCAAAATCCGCCTTGACAGCCGGGCAGGCTGTATGCCTGTTACGCAGCACTTGGAGGGAATTTTCCAAAATCTGTCCCCTCCTGAATAGCCGTCTCAAAGTTCGATAATTGCGTAAGGCTGACCGGTTGGTTTGTCGATGTGCCGAGCCACATTGTAGACAGGCACGCCCCCTGCAGTCGTGCCCTGATAGGCTCCATGATGCGCATGCCCGTGCACCACCGCTCCCACCTGGAAACGATCGATCGTCTCCCCCAGGCGAGCGGAGCCCAGAAAAGGATAGATTTCCGGCGGTTCGCCTTCCACCGTCTCGAGGATGGGCGCGTAATGAAGGATAGCGAGCGACTTTTCCGCCCTCACCTGCCGCAGCGCATTCTCCAGCTTCATGGCCTCCTTCACGGATTCGCCCACCATCGCCTTAATGGCCGGCTCGCCGAAGGAGGCGAGCATGCGCTTGCCGAATCCCCCGGCGAAACCCTTCACGCCGGCAAAGCCCACGCCTTTCAGTTCCACCGTCTGCCCGTCGAGCAGATGCACGCCCGCTTCCCGCAATATGCGGGCAACCTCGTCGACCGAGTCGCATTCATAGTCGTGATTGCCGAGCACACCCACAATCGGCACGCCGCAGCCACGCAGATCCTCCGCCAGAAGCTCCGCCTCACGGGGCTTTCCAAGGTCGGTAAGGTCTCCCGCAAGCACCAGGATATCGGCTTCGCGGGCGATCTCGTTGAACATCTGGCGGTAGGAGATGGTCGCATCTTCCTTCACGTGAAGATCGCCGATTGCGGCGATGCGCGTATGGGAGTTGGTTTCATTCATCTCTTCCGCTCACCATCTCCTCGTTGTCGGCAAAACCCCATTCCCGCACGGCGATCTCATAATCCAGGCTGGAAAACATGCGTCCGCGGCAGATCCGCGCCTCTGGCGGCGGAAGCTGGCGTTGATGGGCAAGCCGGTCGAGCAGCTCGTCCATGAGCCATACGGGAACGCATTCACGCTCGCTGGGATAGATAAACCGGAAATTGAGAAGGTGGATGAGCAACACCTCCCAATGCACTTCCATGTGCTGCAGTAGGCGCCTCCAGTCGATACGCTCATGGGCGCGCAAAATGAGATGCGCCACGTCCGCGCCGTCATAGCGGTTGCGGTTCTGGATGAAGAGCTTTGACCAGACCAGTTCGGTCGGCCCTACCAGCCGCACGGAATGACCCAGCAGGTTGGTCTCGCAGGAATGCTCGAACCAAAGGTCCGAGACCGGGGTCGTTCCGTTCGACGAAGCGAAGATCACGTCGAAGAAGATCGGCCCGCGGCTGACCTTGCCGAGCCAGCGCTCATCCTGGATGGAGATCTCGTAGCCACGGCTCTTGAAATGCGAAAGCAGCCGCGGCCAGTCGCCCGCCTTGCAGAAGATGTCGAAGTCCTTGGTGAGGCGAGAAATGCCCGTATAGGCGGCGACCGCGAAGGTGCCGGCCACCATGAAGGGTATGCCCGCTTCACGCAGCTCGCCAATGGCTTCCCCATAGAAGCTCTCGGCCTCCGCGCTGTCCAGGATGGGCTCTGCCCTGGCCTCCAGCGGTGCGGCGGACAGGAGGAACCTTTCCGGTTCTGTGATCATCGCGGTCATCCTGTTGATCGTCTAGGACAATTCCCCGGCGCGGTATGCGGTTCCCACCTGCCCTTGAGCTTTTGGCCGTGGAGGCGCAACCAGCCCTTCGGGGGGCGGGCAGAGAAGCAAGCGTTCGCCGCCGCGCGCCCAGCGCGCGCTCCGAACCATCAAATCAAGCCTTGTTGTTTGAAATCACCCTGACCTTCGTGGCCAGTGGCCCCGTGTCGCCAACCTCTTCCACGTAGCGGACTTCGTCGCCGACCTTCAGCTGGTCGAAATCGCCTTGCAGCAGTGAATTGCGGTGAAAATAGAGGCTGCTGCCTTCGTTCGTGAGCAGGAAACCGTGGTCCTCGTTGGGATAAAGCTGCGCCACCTGCCCAAGGAACTGCCTCTGGCTGTCGTGATGCCCGTCCTTGTTGCGCCCGTCGCGCGCTTCCTTGATCTGCGCAAGCCGCCGTTCGGCCAGGTTGAAGGCGTCATTGATGGCATTTCCCAGATCCGGAGATTGGTATTTCTGTTGCAGCCGATCCGGCTCGTAAGCCACGATGACCGGCGCGGTTCCCGGAAGGCTTATCTCAATGCGCACGACCGGCGGCAGCGTGCCTTCCACGTTGCGTGCTCTTTGGTCGACTGTCACGCGGCAGCCGATGATCCGGTCATGGTAGGTTTGCAGTTTGTCTACTCTGGCGCGGATCTCCTGTTCCGCCCAATCCGATTTTTCGGCTTTGTGGAACGCAATCTGTAGCGGAACTTGCATATTCACCTCGCATCTGCCGCAGGCATCTTGCGCATTAACCGCCGCAGTGTGGCGGTTGTTCCCATGCCGGCTGGCACCGGAACCAGCCGGTGTAGCGGACGTTAGGAAGACAGAGAGAAGGAGAAATGCCCCGTGAACGATTCAAGGACAACGGTCGAGCCCTTTCGAGGCACCGTCAACGTCATGTTCTCCGATGCGATGATCGCCTCGACAAAGGACGCGCTTCTCCTCCGTCGGGAAGGAGAGGATCCGGTTTTCTATATCCCCTTGCGCGATATCTATTTCGAGTTCCTGAGCGACACTGGAACTGAACGCGATATGCCCGGCAGAGGCAGGACTCGCTATTGGAACGTCCAGGCCGTCGGTGCATCCGCGCAGGACGTGATGTGGGCTCACGACGAACCGCCGCCGGAGCTGGCCCTCATTCGCCAGCATGCCGCTTTTGATCCTTCAAGAATGCGTATTGAGGCAGTGCCGCAAGAAGATGTAGTGCACGTGCCCCATGCTCCCTGAGCGAAAGAGCACCAATGTCTGAACCAAAGCCGCGGACCGACCCGCCGACGACCGATCGCTTGCGTGCGGATATCGATGAGGGGCGGACAAACGACAAAGTCCGCTATCCGGACCCGGCGGCAGCCCCCCTCGGTACCGACGACGAAGCGAGCGGTGCGCCGCCCTCGGCCGAGCAGCGCCGGATGGAACATGAGAACCGCAGGCCTGGCGATCCCCCCCGTCGGCGTGAACCTGGTTCACTGCTTATTTACGTGCTGCTGATTGCCGGGATCGCGCTGATCATAACGGGCACGTTCGCCCTTTTGCAGAGTTGAAGGAGGATGCGATGAGCACTCCCCGCCCCATCCCCGATCCCACGCCACCTCCCCCACCGCCACCAGAACCCTTTCCCGATCCTGAGCCCGTGCGCGAGCCGGATCCCGAAAGACTGCCGGACGAGGAACCATGGCCAAATCCCGATGAAAGCGAAACTCCGCCGCGCCGCCTCTCTCACGGGATCGATTTCAGGCTTCAGCGTCTGTCCTGATAAAGCTCTCTGGTCTTTTCGTCGCGTGCCGCCCTTTCTTCAGGGGTAAGCCGGCGGCGTCGCAGCAGGGCGTAGACCACCAGTCCTGCCACCAGGAAAGGCGCGATCCCAACCGCGAAAAACCATAAATACTCGGCCATGAAGTTCTCCAGCGCTAAAGCCTGCGTTCCGCCGCCTGCTTTTCCTCAGTGGAGGAACGGCGATCCTTTTGCACGGTCCCGCTAGAGCGGGCGGGATCGGCACGGGGCCGGAAACGCGGTTCTTGCCGCTTCTGTTTGATCCAGCCTGGCAGAAGCTCCGCCATGAGGCTGCGAAAAAAATTCTTCCGCTCGCGCGTCCTCATGTGCTGCCAACGTCGAGGACGGATGCTTGGTTCCGTTGAGAACCGGTCCCATTACTACGCAGCCAGCGCAGCACCAGCGACTCTTCTCCGCTCAAACCCTTCAGCGGCTTGCGATGTCGGCGGCGTATCTCCAGCATCTCGCTGGCCAGCCTGCCTTCCTCCCAAGCTTCGATGACTTTTGGATGGATGTAACAGCGACGGCAGACCGCGCGGGTGTTGTTTAACCGCCGGGCGACCCGGTCCACGATAGCGTTGATCTGCCGGTTTCTTCCCCGCTTGCTGGTTTCCGGAGGTTCAACGGCAAGAAGAATTGCGGCCGCCCGCGTCGCGCCCCACGTACGGAAATGCTTGGAGGTGAAAGCCCCGCCGGCATAGGTCCGGATATATTCATTGACGTCCTGGGAGGTCACCGGTCGGCGGGCCCCGTCCTCCTCCACATATTGAAACAGCTGCTGGCCTGGTAGCTCCTGGATCGTGCGCACGATCCGCGCGATTCTGCGATCCGCCAGCTTCAGCTTCCATTCCTGCCCTGATTTGCCTCTGAATGAAAACCGCAGGCTCGAACCCTCGATTTCCACATGGCGGCTGCGCAGGGTTGTCAAACCGAAGCTCTTGTTTTCTTTTGTGTAAGTCTCGTTTCCGATGCGGATCATCGTATTGTCGAGCAGCCAGACAATCGAGGCGATGGCACGCTCGATCGGAACGCCGCGGCGGGACAAATCCCCGTCCACCTGCGCCCGAAGGTTTGGAAGCGCTTCGGCGAATGCAACGAGGCTCGAGAACTTTGCTTCATCCCTACAGGTGAACCACGCTTCATGATACCGGTACTGCTTGCGCCCGCGCTGGTCGCGACCGGTGGCCTGGATGTGGCCATCAGGCCGCACGCAGATCCATACGTCTATCCAGGCTGGAGGGATGGCAAGCTTACGGATGCGGGCGAGCGTTTCAGGATTCTCCACGCGCGCGCCGTCCGGCGCGAGGTAGTAGAAACCTTTGCCGGCACGCCGCCTTACGATCCCCGGCTCGCTGTCGTTGACATAGGTGAGATCCGCCCGCAGCGCATCCTCGGCGGGATCATGCGGCGTGATCTTTGAACTTTCCAGAACGTCCAGCATGAACTCCCTGCCCACCGAATGACGCGTCTGGCCTAATGAGCGGCAATGCCGATTGTTCCTCTCGCGCACCAGCAACATGGAAAAAGAGCAGTTTCCGGCAGAAAACCATGCGAATTCCGGGTTCAACGATTGCCAAGCATGCGATATGGCGACAAACCTTGCGGAAAAAGGATTGCGGGGTTGTCATGAGTCGCAATGAAGAGCCGCACAGGAAGCACGCCGAGGCGGCGGAGGGACTGCCTTCCGACCTCCCCCTGCTCTTGGAAGAGATCGAAAAGGAGCCGGTTCCCGAGAAGCTGCTCACCTTGGCGATAAAGCTCCAGAAAATGCTTCAAGAAAAGCGGAGCCGGGAAGAGGCTGCCGCTATTCGTACGGAAGTGTCCACGCCGGATTGGGTCAAGCAGCCGTAGTGCGTTTCTCCGCTTCGTCGGCGAGCCGAAACCAAGCAATCGTATCCTCCAGCCCTTGCCGCAGCGCAATTCGGGGAGACCAATTCAGCAATTTCTCCGCGCGCCTTATGTCTGGCTGCCGGCGCTGGGGATCGTCCTGCGGCAGCGGACGATGGATCACGCCTTTCGCTCCCGGAATGCTCTCGCTAATGATCGCGGCGAGCTGATTGACGGTGAATTCTCCGGGATTGCCGAGATTGATCGGCATTTTCGGGTTGGGCTGCACTTCCATCAAGGCAACAAGGCCTCTGACGAGATCCGATACGTGGCAAAACGAGCGCGTCTGCTCGCCCGTTCCGTAAACGGTAAGCGGCTCACCCCGAAGCGCCTGGTTGATGAAATTTGAGACAATACGGCCGTCATCGGCCTTCATGCGCGGTCCATAGGTGTTGAAAATCCGCGCCACGCGCGCATCCACCCGCCCGAGGCGAAGAAGATCGAAGCAGAGTGCCTCTGCAGCGCGTTTTCCCTCGTCATAGCAGGCCCGCGGTCCTGTCGGGTTGACATTGCCGCGGTAATCTTCCGGCTGCGGATGGACTTCGGGGTCGCCGTAGACCTCGCTTGTGGAGGCCTGCAGGAAGCGGGCACCGTGTTTTTCCGCCAGCGCAAGCAGGTTCCGCGTGCCCAGCACGCTTGTCATCAGGGTATGGACAGGGTCCATCTGGTAGATCGGCGGAGAAGCTGCACATGCGAGATTGTAGATCTCATCCAGCTTGTCCTCCAGCTTGAGCGGCTTACAGATATCCTGCCGAATAAGCTGAAATCTCCCATGGTTTTCCAGCGGAGCGATATTGGCATAGGCTCCCGTCAGGAAACTGTCGACGCATACGACCTTGCAGCCCTCTGCCAGCAGCGCATCGCAAAGATGCGACCCCACAAAGCCGGCTCCCCCTGCCACCAGCACGCGCTTTCGCCTCGCCTTCCCTCTTACGACATCCATTCAGAGTTCCTTCTGACCCGATGGTCGATGCGTTAAACGGCCTTCGCCAGCACAGCGTTGCCCGCTTCTCGAAGAATGCCCGCGAGTTGCCGCGCCCTGACCCTCCCTGTGTGGCTATCCAGCACCCGCTCGCGCGCCGCCCGCCCTATCGCGTCGCGCTCAGCCTCGGCCATGCCGCTGAGAATGGAGACAACCTGATCGCTTTCATCAGCCAGCAGGATGGATTCGCCATCCCTGAGTATCTCCTCAATCCCCCGCCAGCGGTCGCTGATGATCGGTGCCGCGCATGCTCCCGCTTCGAACAGCCTCACACTGGGGGACCATCCGGCAGCCACCATATCGGCGCGAGTGACATTCAACGTGAAGCGCTGCCGGCTGTAGAACGAGGCATGCGCCTCGGGCGGCAGATGCGTAATGCGCTCGACATTCTCCGGCCAGGCTATATCGGAAGGATACTGCGCCCCCGCCACCACGAAGCGCTTCTCCGGCAGCCTTCTTGCAGGTTCGATCAGCAACCGCTCCAAAACGGGCTGGCGGTCGGGGCTGTAGGTGCCAAGATAACCCAGATCCCAGCGCGCATCCTCGCCGGTGGGCCCATAAGCATCTTCATCCACGGAGCAATAAAGCGCCTCTGCCCGGCGGGCGCCGAATTCGCTCTCCAGCCGGTCGAGAACGCCGCCGCCGGAAAAGGAAAAATAAATGTCGAAAAGCGGAATCTGCCTGAGGGTCAGGAACTCTTCCTTGCCTCGCTGTAAAGCTGCCAGTGTAACCGGCGTGTCGATGTCGTAAAAACAAAGCAGGCGCGGCTGCATTGCCGCCACCCGGTTGATGACGGCGGCACCATCCGGCACGTAGGAGCCAATGACGACCGCATCTGCGTTCCTGAGCGCTGGAATATAACGGTCGAGATCCGAAACCGCATTGTAATAGGCTAGCCGGCAGAAGTCAGGGTTAGGCAGGTCGCGGCTTTCGGCGTACCAGGGCACGTCCCGCTCCAGGAAGAGCACCTTGTGACCTTCCGAATGAAGTCCGCGCAGCAAAGCGCGGTAGGTCGTCGCGTGACCATTTCCCCAGGAGGAGGAAAGCGTCAGACCCAGTATGACAATGGACAGCGGCCGGCTCATTCCGCCGCCTCCACACGTCGTGAGCGGAAGAAGTTGGTGATGATGCGATCCACTTCGGCTGCCCGATGTGCATAGGTGTGGTCGCGCAATATTCGCGCCCGCGCGCGTTCTCCGATCGTTCGCGCCCATTCTGGATCGAGGCCCGTCAGGATTTCCGCCACTTCCTGGCCGTCGCGTGCGACGAGCACCTCCTCCCCTTCCTTCAGGAAAAAATCGATGCCCACCCAGGCGTCCGTTATGAGGCAGGCGCCCGCCCCCGCCGCTTCGAACACGCGAGTCGCCGGCGAAAACCCATTCTCCGCCATGCTGGCGCGGCTGATGTTGAGCACCGCCTTCGGCGTGACGTTGAACGCATTGTGGTCGCGGGTCGGGACATGTCCGATATACCGCACATTCGGACTCATTGGTTTGTCGTCCCAGCCCGAACCCCCGAGCAGGAACGTCTGCTTCGGCGACATAGCCGCTGCCCTGAAGAAGAATTCGTCCACGCGCGCTTCACGGTCCGGCAGCCTATTGCCAAGAAAACCGAGATCGCAGGTAAAGCGGCCCTCCGGCGCGACCGGATGGTGAGTTTCGGGGTCTAGCGCATTGTAGATCGGTATGCACTCGCGCGCGCCGAAGGTGCGATAGCCGTAAACGACCGGCTCTCCGCCGCCATAGGTGAGTACCAGGTCTACCTTGCGCAGCTGACGGTGCAACGGATGGTCGGCATTGCTCCTGAGCTCCGCCAGCGTAGCCGGCGCATCCACGTCCCAATAGATCTTGAGCGCGTCTGGCCGAGCGGCGGCAAGCACATGATCCATCAGCATGTCGTCTTCGTAGCCGACGCCGCTTGCCTTCACGACCACATCGGCTTCACCCGCCTTTGCAGTGGCGCTTTTCAGCGCCTCCTGCGTGCCGTCATAGACGACGACGCGGCACCAATCCGGAGGTGACATGTCCCGGTGCTGCTGGCGCTCATAGACATTGGGCTCGTAGAAAGTCACCTCGTAGCCGAGTTGGGCAAGATGGCGGATTAGGCCGCGATAATAGGTGGCCGCGCCGTTCCAGTAAGACGAAACGAGGCTCGATCCGTAAAATGCAATCTTCATTATTCTGCGGCCTCCATCCGTGCCAACTGCTTTCGAACCCTCAATGTGCCGTGATGCATGAGCGCATCGAAAAGCTCGTTCACACGATGCGCGCAGCTATGCTTCTTGCGGATGGTCTCAAGCCCGGCCGCCGAAAGGCTGGCGGCGAGCTCCGGGTCCGAAAGGACACGGCGAAGCTCGGCCGCCATTTCCTCCCCGTCATTCGCGAAGAGGAAGTCTGTACCTGGCCGGAGGAGGCCTTCGGCGTCGTTCCACGGCGCTGAAATCAAAGGAATGCCGCAGGCCAGCGCCTCGAACACGCGAATAGTCGGAATCCCCGGCAGCGCGTGGACATAAGGCCTGCGCGGAATGTGAACGGTGACACGATGCCTTGCAAACGCCACCGGAACATCGTGATTGGCGATCCATCCGGCAAAGGAAAGGCCCGTTTCCGCCAGCGCGCCAAGCGCCCCGGGCGGATAGCGTACGCCATGAACCCTGCCCTTCAGGCCGAGCCTTGATGCCGGCTTGATCAGGAACTCACTGATTTCGGCGGTGCGCTCGTCATCTCCCCAATTGCCGATCCAGATCAGATCGCCATCTTTTTCCTCACCAGCGATCGGTCGAAAGAGGCGCGTATCGGCCGCCTCATGCCAGGTGACGACATTTTGTCCCCAGCCGGCTTTCAGATAGCGCTCTCGCAGCGTCTCGCCGAAGGCAAGCACAAGGTCATAATCCCTGAGCTGCAGCTCCGCGATCTGCGGCTCGGCGGAAACGGCGCGGTGGTGGGTATCGTGGAAGATGAGCGTGAACGTGCCGCCCCTTGCCCGCGCGCGCCCGATCCGTGCGACGAGAGCTGGTTCAGTCCATTCGTGCACGATCACCACATCGGCATCGTGTAGCATTTCCTCATGATCGAAGCCGTGGCCGTAAGCGAGCGAAACCAGTTCCGGGAAATCGCTTTGGAACCGCGCAAGCGCGGCTTCCCCCTGATCGCGAAGAAGATTGGTCCTGCTCCAGCCGTTTTCCGGCTCCAAGGCGAGCACCGTGTGTCCTTGCGCTGCGAGCTCGCGCATTACCCCGCGCAGGAAATGGGCATTGCCGTGGTTCCAGTCGGAGATAAGCGAATGTGTGTAGAGCAGGAATTTCATCACGCGGCCATGGGTCGGTCGACGAGTTCTCGATAGAGCTCTGCCATGCGGCCAGCCTGGATATCCGGCGTGAAACGGCGCGAGCGTGCCAGCGCCCTGGCCGCAAGCTCGTTGCGAAGCCCCGAATCGGATGCCAGCCTGTTCACCGCATGCGCGAGAGCCCCCGCATCGTGCGGGTCGAAGAAAATGGCTGCGCCGCCCCAGAGCTCCCGATAGGTCGGGATATCGGACAGAACAAGCGCCGCGCCGGCGCGCGCGCCCTCCAGCGCGGCAAGCCCGAAGGGCTCGTAAAGCGAAGGCGATGCGACGATGCCCGCCCGCTTGACCTCGCTCAGCACCTGCCGGTGCGGGATCTCGCCGGCACGCCGGGCATTCAAAAGTGTCATTTCCTGCCCGTTCGGTCCCTTGGTGGACCCGGCCATCACCACCGGCCATAAGGTCCGGGCGGCTGCTTCGTCGAGAACGCGTCCATTTTTACCCTCGTCCCACCAGCGGCCTGCCGCAAAGACGAGCGGCTGCTTCTCCCCATCGTGAAGGAAGGCGCTGATCGAGTTGTGGATGACCGTCAGCTTGGGCTGCTCGCCATAGCACTCGCCGATCGCCTGTGCGTGGCTGCCGCTCGGCGCCACCACCACATCCGCCCGCGCCATGCCCCTTGCATTCTGGCCTTTCATCCACTGCCATTCTTGCGGCAGCTTCTCGCCGCGCATCGTGTGCCACCACGTAACCACGCAGGAGTGGGAGACGACCACCAAAGGCAGATCCGTTTCGATGCCCGCTGCCTGGGAAGGCAGGTTGAGGTGCAGGACATCGGCGCGCTCTTCTCGCGCGAGGTGAGCGAGTTTGGCGGGCAGGTGCTTCACCGCCGCCTCGTCGGGGGCGATCCAGTCCAGCGGCTCGTCCAGCCAGACGAGTTTGCCCAGCCGCTTCGCCTCGTCCGCCTGATGACTTGTAGGCTGCGGCCCGAGCCCGGCGAAGACCACATCGATTTTGTGGTTGAGCAGCCCCCGGGCGAGTTCCATGGCGTAGCGCCACACCCCGCCCACCGCGTCCACGGTCATAAGCACCCGGCGTTGATCGAGCGGGCGACCTTCCTGCGCCGGCACGCGGAACATGTTCATGCGCTCAGCCTTTCCTGGTGATGGGGTGGCTCCAGCCGGCGTGCTTTGCGCAGCCAATCGGCAAGATCCTTCAACCCTTCGCGCCAGCCAATGGTGGCGCTCCAGCCGAGTTCGCTCTGCAAACGGGTCGTGTCCGCGACGAAATAGTACTGGTCGCCCGCTCGCCAGTCTCCCCATCCGACTACGGGTTCCGTTCCCGTGATGCGGCGGATCTCCTGGAGCACAAGGCGAAGGCTCACCGCATTGCGCACGCCTCCGCCGAGATTGAATGTCCGGCCGCTTACGGCATCGATGTTGTCGAGCACGCGGCGGTATGCAGCGACCGCATCCGACACGTGGAGCACATCGCGCACCTGCTTGCCGTTTCCGTAGATTGAAATCGGCTGCCCTTGCAACGCGCGGATAAGGAAATGGGCCACCCAGCCCTGGTCCTCGGTGCCGAACTGATGCGGGCCATAGATGCAGCTCATGCGCAGCACGGCTGTCGGAATACCGAAGGACTTCGCATAATCGAGCACATACTGATCCGCCACCCCCTTGGAACAGCCATAGGGCGTGCAGAAATCAAGCCGCCGGTCTTCGCTTATGCCTCGCTCGCGGACCTCGGCCGAAGAAGGGACATACCTGTCCTCAAGCTCGACCATTTCGAGGTCGCCGAGCGCGCCATAGACCTTGTTCGTGCTGGCGAAGATCACCGGGATTTTGCGCCCTGAAGCACGCACCGCCTCCAGAACGTTCAAGGTACCTTCTGCATTGACGGCGAAATCCCCGAGCGGATCGTCCAGGCTTGTCGTAACGGCCGTCTGCGCGGCGAGGTGAAATACCGCCCGGGCTTTCGCGATCACGGGCCGGATTGCCTCAAGGTCTCGTATATCGGCGATGACAGGATGCACCCGCTCTCCGAATTCGGCTTTCAGCCAACTCAGGTTCTGGCTCACTCCGGGCCGGCTCAGATTGTCGAGCACCACGACATCATGGCCGTCGCGCAGAAAGCTTTCAGCCAGATTGCAGCCGATAAAGCCGCTGCCACCGCTGATGACGACTGGCTCCCCCGCGCCGCCCCCTGACGGGTCCGGACCATTCGGATTCGTCCCGCTCATGAGACCAGCCCCCGCTCTTCCAGTTGCCGGCGCATCTGTGCGGCGTTGTCGACGGCGCCCGTCTCCCGCACCCATTCAGAGAACTCCGCGACCGTATCTTCGAGACGATGCTGCGGCTCAAATCCGAGCAGTTCATGCGCCTTGGAAATATCGGCAAAACAGTGCCGGATATCGCCCGAACGCATCTTGTTCATGATTTCCGGCTTGATTTCCGCAAGTCCCATCGCATCGGCGAGGATCTCCGCCACCTGCTGGATTGTGTAAGCGTTCCCGCTGCCGACATTGATCACCTGGCCGGCAGCAGTCTTGCTCTCCAGTGCAAGGCGGAATGCCCGCGCCACGTCGCGGACATGCACGAAATCGCGCTTCTGCCGCCCATCTTCAAAAATTAAAGGCGGCTGGTTGTTGGCAAGGCGCGACGCGAAATTGGCAAGCACACCCGTATAGGGATTCGAAAGCGCTTGCCCCGGCCCAAACACGTTGAAGAGCCTTAGTGCCACCGCTTCGACTGGATAGGCCTCGCCGAAGATCAGAACCGCCCTTTCCTGCGCGTATTTTGTAAGCGCATAGATCGAGGCAAGTTCGATGGGCTTCTCCTCATCAGTGGCAATTGGCCTGAGAGCCATGGCGCTGGCATCCACCGGATCCCATTGCCCGGCCGTCAGCCTGTCCTTGCGCCGGCGGGCACGGTCGAAACGCCGGCCGTCGGCAGTCTGATAAAGGCCCTCGCCATAGACGCTCATCGAAGAGGCCACGACAATGCGCTCGACCGGCTGCTCGATCAGCGCTTCCAGAAGCACCGCCGTCCCAAGATCGTTCACGCCCACATAGCGGGCGATCTCATACATCGACTGGCCAACGCCGACCTCAGCCGCCAGATGCACCACAAAATCGGCGCCCTTTAGCGCCGCCTTCACGCAGTCCGGGTCTCGGACGTCTCCTATGTGGTAGTCGACGCGTTCGTCTTTAGGCGGGGCCGCTTCTCCGTGAACTTGTTCAACCAGATTGTCGAGAACCGAAACCGAATATCCATTTTCCAGAAGTTCTTCAGTGACTTGGCGGCCGATAAAGCCGCAGCCCCCGGTAATAAGCGCTTTCTTGCTCACGGCTGCTCCTGCTGTGATGAAGAAGAGGGGTCGCGAGCTACAAACAATTAAATTGCGCTTTGGTTCCCCGTAGACGTGGTGAGCCGGCAAACCGACCGCTCAGGAACATTTGAAGGACGTCGGCGTTCGACCACTATGGGCGGCGCAGCCACTTAGCCGCCACTTCGCAACACCAAGCTTGATGGGGACCGCGTGATGTCGCAGGCGAATACAACGACTGATCATGACACGATCCGCAATTGGGCCGAATCGCGCGGAGGACGCCCGGCACGGGTAAAAACCGGCGGGCCGGGCGGCATTCTTCGCATCGATTTCGGCGAACCTGAAGAAAGTCTGGAAGAGATCGACTGGGATGAGTTCTTCCGCATTTTCGACGAGCGGAAGCTGGCTTTTCTTTACCAGGAGGAAGCCGGAGGCGGTGGGACCAGCCGCTTCAACAAGTTTGTCGATCGATAAATGCAGCTTATCGGCTCTCCTGCTGCCGGCTGCGGGGAGGGTAAACCTCCCCGCTCCTTTACGGAGCATAAAATACTGTTTCTGCGGAAATACTTATCAGAATCCTTCTTCTTCTACTTGGGAACAACTTTGCAGCCTTCTGTGTTAGGTCCCCGAAATTCCGTCACAGGAGAACGGCATGCAGATGACCATGATAGGCGCCGGCTATGTCGGTTTGACAACCGGCACCTGCCTGGCGAACTTGGGCCATAACGTCCGTTGCTTTGATATTGATGCCGCACGAATCGGGCGGCTGCAGAATTTTGATATCCCGATCTATGAACCTGGGCTCCAGGAGGCCATGCGTAGCGCCGCGAAGGCAGGGCGCCTGTCTTTCTCCGACCAACTCCGGGAGAGCGTTGCCCAGGCGGATGCGGTTTTCATAGCGGTCGGCACGCCGTCCAAGCCGGATGGGGGTATCGACCTGTCGCATGTTTTGGCGGCGGCCCAGCAAATGGCGCCGCATCTGAAGCGTGGTTCCACCGTTATCATAAAATCCACGGTGGTGGTCGGCACCGCGCGCCGCGTGCGGGAGATCATCGCCCGTGAACGCGGGGCCTTCGACATCCGCGTTGCATCCAACCCCGAGTTCCTGCGGGAAGGTTCCGCCATGAGGGATTTCATGGAGCCTGATCGCATTGTTCTCGGCGCTGACGACACGCGCTCGCGCAACGCCCTGCGGGCGATTTATCGCTCTTTCGAAAGGGCTGGTGTCCCGATGGTGATCACCACGACCGGAAATGCGGAGCTGATCAAGTATTCGGCTAACGCCTTCCTGGCTCTCAAGATCGGCTTTATCAACGATGTTGCGGATCTCTGCGAGAAAACCGGCGGAGACATCGGCGATGTCGCGCGGGGCATAGGGCTGGATCCCCGCATCGGCGAAAGCTTCCTTTTGCCCGGTCCTGGCTTCGGAGGCTCCTGCTTCCCGAAGGACACCCGGGCCTTCGCCGCCACGGGTCGGGAATTTGGAGCGCCCCAGAAACTCGTTGAGACGCTCATCACCGGGAATGACCAGCGAAAGCTTCTGCTTGCCCGGCGTATCCTGAAGGAAGGGCGCTTTACTCCTGGAAGTGCGGTTACTGTCTTGGGCCTTTCCTTCAAGGCGAACACCGACGATGTGCGCGAGGCAGCGGCGCTCACCATCATCCCCGCGCTTCAGGAAGCGGGGCTGCGTGTGATCGCGCATGACCCCAAGGCGATGGCAAATGCGAGAAAACGCCTGCGTGACGTCACTTGGGTAAACTGCCCCTACAGCGCCTGCAAAGAGACGTCCGCGGTTGTCGTTCTGACCGAATGGGACGAATATCGCCAACTGGATCTGGGCAGGATCGCGCGAACGCTCTCGGGAGACGCGCTGTTCGACTATCGAAACCTGTTCGAGCCGCGTTCTGTCATCCAGCATGGCCTGCGTTACTTTAGTCTCGGCCGGGCCGCATCGCTTCGCCAAAAAGCCGGTGTCTCCCCAATCGACACTTGGGACCGCCGTGTCGCTGCTCCAGGCCATGCCTGAACAGATGCCTGCGCCTTCAATGGTGGAGGGATCGCCCCTTCCTCGTCATTCGCCTTACTGGCGGAGCCTAAATGCCGTTTGAGCGTTTCCCTCTCCGCCGGTATTTTATGCATTTGAACCAGGATGAGGATCTTCGCCAATGAACACCGCAAATTTGCAGATGGAGGGTGTGTTGATGGCCATGGCCGCGCTTTGCCGACTTTTACGGCAAAAAGGCCTAGCGGATGTGGCCGAGATCGAAGATGCGCTTGCGCTGGCGGAGAGAACGCTCGCGAATGACGAGAGGAGGCCCGAGCAGCTCTCGCGTGCCAATGTCGAGGCCGCGCTCTTCCCGATCCGCTTTTTGCGCGAGGCCAACCGGCAGGATGTGCCCGGCGCGGAGAGGGCCTACACCGATATCGCGACAGCGGTTGGCCGAACGCAGCGCTGATCAATTCGTTTAGAGGGTTTCTTTCGCCTCGCGCTTCGGCGCACGTGGAACCTTTGGCGAGCGCTCGGGGTTCCGGCATGGATCTGGAAGTCCAGCATTCGGCACTCTTGGCGTGCGTCCATGCGCGGCATGGAACCATTGCGCCTTCATCTTGTTGATCTGGCGCAACCTTCTGAAGAGCCCAGGCCACAGGAATGACCACAGCGCTTGCCCGCGAAAGTTCCATCATATCTCTTTCCACTCCAAAAACCATGAAGGCGGCGATCCTCACCGGTCCCGGAACAATCGCCATAAGGGACACTCCCGTGCCGGAGCCCGGCGAAGGCCAGATCCGCGTACGGCTGACGGGATGCGGCGTCTGCGCTTCCAACCTCGGGCCCTGGTCTGGGCCTGAATGGATGACATTTCCGACGGCTCCCGGTGCTCTGGGCCACGAGGGATGGGGTGAGGTCGATGCGGTGGGGCCCGGCGTGACCGGGTTCGAACAGGGCCAACCGGTCGCGACGCTCTTCCAAAACAGCTATGCGGAATATGACGTTGGCGAGGCGAGCCAGGCCGTGACCCTACCGCCCGAACTCGCGCATATGCCATTCCCCGGCGAACCGCTTGGCTGCGCTATGAACATCTTCCGCCGCGCCCAAATCCAACCGGGTCAGACTGTCGCCATAATCGGCATCGGTTTCCTGGGTTCGATCCTGACGCGGCTTGCAAGCCAGGCCGGCGCCGACGTGATCGCCATCTCACGGCGGGACTACGCACTGGCTATGGCGCGCCAGATGGGAGCGGCGCACATCGTCCCGATGCACGATCACACCGCCATCATCGAGCAGGTCCGGGCGCTCACCGGCGGCAGGTTTTGCGAGCGGGTGATCGAGGCCACCGGCAAAGCCTGGCCGCTCGACTTGGCTGGCGAGCTCACCGCGGAGGGCGGTCGGCTGATCATTGCCGGCTATCATCAGGATGGGCCGAGACAGATCAACATGCAGCTGTGGAACTGGCGCGGCTTCGACGTGGTCAACGCCCATGAGCGCGACCCCGCCATTTATATCCGCGGCATGCGCGAGGCGGTGGATGCCGTCGTCTCCGGCGAGCTCGATCCCATGCCACTGATCACCGACATGTTTCCGCTCGCACGGCTGGACGATGCGCTCAACGCAACGCGCGACCGGCCGGATGGCTTTATGAAAGCAGTGGTGGGAATGACATGACGGCTATCGTCGAACATCCTCGCAAGAGCATATCGAAGAAGCTGCGGCTTGGCTTCCTCGGCGTGGGCTGGATCGGTCGTCATCGCATGAAGGCGCTGCTCGATTCGGGGGTCGCCGAAGCAGTTGCGGTGGCCGATCCATCCGAGGAATGCCTGGCGGAGGCTCGTAAAATCGCTCCCGCGGCAAAACCCGCCGGCGATCTCGAGCGTCTGCTTGAGGAAGATATCGACGGCATCGTGATCGCAACACCGAGCGCAGACCATGCCGAACAGACACTCCAGGCGCTTGCCCGCGGCATTCCCGTTTTTTGCCAAAAACCGCTTGGCCGCAATCATCAGGAAGCGCGGGCCGTAGTCGACGCCGCAAGAGCTGCCGACCGGCTGCTCGGCCTCGACCTTTCCTATCGCTACACCCAGGCCATGCGGCGGATCCGCCCCGTCATCGCCGATGGCGGCATTGGTCGCGTCCATGCGGTCGACCTCGTCTTCCACAACGCCTACGGTCCCGACAAGCCGTGGTTTTACGATCCGGCGCTGTCCGGCGGCGGCTGCGTGATCGATCTGGGGGTCCATCTGGTGGATCTGGCTCTCTGGACTCTTGGCTCTCCGCAGGTGGTTGATGTTTCGAGCCATCTTTTCGCCAAAGGGGAGTTGCTCTCGGCTGATCCCAAGGTCGTCGAAGATTTCGCCGTGGGCACCCTCACGCTGGAAACGGGCGCGGTCGTCCGCCTCGCCTGCTCCTGGCGGCTCAACGCCGGGCAGGATGCGGAGATTGTCGCCGCCTTCTACGGAACCGAAGGCGGGTCGGCGTTGCGCAATGTGAACGGCTCTTTCTACGATTTCGTCGCTGAACGCTACCACGGCACCTCGCGTGAACAGCTCGCCCTCCCGCCGGACGACTGGGGCGGCCGCGCCGCGATTGATTGGGCCGTGCGCCTTTCGGCCGATCCCCGCTATGATCGGCAGGCCGAGCAGTTCGTAATGGTCGCGGAGGTGCTGGACCGCATCTATGGCCGGCAGTCGCTGCGCGCGGCGGCCGAATAGCGCCAGGAGGGAGAAGATCCATGTCCCAATTGCCGAACGAGGAGATCGAAGGGAGGCTCGTCGCCCAGCGCGAGGCGCTTGCATTCGTGATCGCCCATATCGCCAGGATGGAGCAAAAAGATGAGGGCCGCGCGAACCGCCTCCTCGAAGCGATGGAAGAGCACACGCTTTTTCAGGACCATCAGGAGGACCCCGGCGCCGTTCCATCCGGCGGTGCATTCGCCATCGAGGCAGCGGCGAAAAACGAATTCCGGCGCATCCTTTCCGACGCGCAGGGCCAACTGGCGGAGTTTTCCGACTGGCCGCCATCGGGTGCGTGACCGTCAGACCTCGTCGAAACGCCCGCCCTCCCGCGAATTGTTGCGGCGGAAGACCTCTTCTTCCTCGTCTTCGGGCAGGGCGTCGTCGCTTTCCATATACGGATTGTCCTGCCCTTCCCCATAATGCTCGTCGGTGTCGACGCGGCCGGAGCGGTCCAGGGGGACTGCCTTGCCGTCTTCGTTTCCGGCCGGGATGTCTTCTATCCCTCTCACAGCTTCCCAATCGCCTTCCTCGCGCTTCGGAGCCTCGTCACGCACATCCTCGGGGACCTGGTTCCTGTTCTCCGCCATATCGGGATCTCCCAGTCGCTTAAAGGCGCGCCGCGCCGTCGCCACCCGTTTGGCTATGCAATCCGCCGGGCCGCGAAATGCCGGTCAGCGCCTCTCCGGCAGGATCCTTGCCGTCGGTAAATGCGATATCGCCCAGCGAGAGAATGCCGACCAGACGCTTGTCGCGATTCACCACAGGCAACCGGCGGATCTGCTGGTCGGCCATATTGTGGGCGATGTCGTCGGTGTCCTCATCCTCGAAGCAGTATCTGATCTCACGGGTCATCACATCGCTGACAGGGCAATCGGGCCCGAGCCCTTTCGCGACGGCGCGCACGGCGATGTCGCGATCGGTTATCATTCCGACCAGCCTGTCATTGTCGCCGACAGGCAGCGACCCGGCGTCGATTTCCGCCATTATGCGCGCCGCATCCTCGATAGTGTCGTCGGGGCTCGCCACGCGCACGTCACGCGTCATTACCTCGCTCACTCTCATCGTAACCTCTCATGTCCTGGCTGGTTCGTTCGGGACACGCACTTTTGCAGCACATCCCATCGAACCAACGGACGCCGCGGGAGGCTGTTCCCCCGCAGTGACAAATTTTGAGAAGAACTCCAGCCCTCAACCCAGTTCACGCACCATATGGGCTTCCTGTTCTAGGATCGCGGCAACCTCTTCACGGCTCAAATGCGTCAGCATCAGGCTCACGCAGCACTCGAGATAGGTGATGGAGGATCGCCGGAGAAACTCGTTCGTCTGCTCCTGCGACAAGCGGTCAATCTTTCGTTGCCGATTGGGCATTTCCTTGCTCTCCTGCGGGGCCAGCGCCGCCGGTTGTGTTGGATTTCCAATCGCCTTGAGGGGAGTTGGTTCCGCCGCGTCAGGAAAGAATTCCACCCTCTTTCAGCGGCCGGGAGCGCAGGAGGAGAGCACCGCCACGGCAAGGCCCGACCAGAGGATTCCGGCAAGCGAAAGCAGATTGAGAAAGAAGGATATCCTCTCGTAAATCCGTGGCTCGGTGATCCCCTCGCTAATCCCGAGGAGCCGAGCGAAGGCGCGCTGGCAAAAGAGGATCAGCACCAGCGGAAGCGCTATCGCTACAGTAACGGCAGCAAGCGTGATCGTCGCCGCCAACGGCGAAGCGGCAAGCGCGCAGATCGCTGTATGCGCCGCATATACAAGGGTAAGATGCATGCCCCAGAGCAGAAGGCCGATGGTAAGATAGAAAAGCACGGGAAGGAGCTTTCCCCGTTCCGGCCTCCGCATTTCGTCGAGCCTGGTCATTGCTTCACCCCGCCAGCCTTGGAAAGCCGTGCACGAGCACGAGGCCGAAAAGCATTTGCGCCGCCGTGTAGTAATAGAGCAGTGCCGCGTTCTCGTAGGTCACGCGGCGTTCGCGGTCGAGCCGGCCCGTGAGATAACGCGCAATGGCGAAGGCCGCGAGTATGAAACAGGCAAATACAAGCTGGAAGTTGAGCACGCTCGCCATATAGACCATGGCGCCGTAAGAATTCTCCGCAGGTCGCAAGCCGGTCGACAAATGTCCCCAAAGCTCGGCCAGAAAGGCAGCGACGAGGCACCCGGCCGCAAGCGCGATAAGCGGCGGAACGGCAGGCTCCCTCCGGCCGGGTATCGGCAGCATCGGGCGAGTAAGCGCCATCGCTATTGTTCCTGCGCTGACCAGGAAGGCGGTCCCGATTGGCCAGCCGGCCCCTGGCAGGTCAGGCGATCCTCGCGGGGCCCACACCTCCGGTGAGACGATCCAGAGATAGAGGTAGGAGAAGACATAGGCGATGTAGAGCGAGGAGGCGACGAGCATGAGCACCACCATCGCCCACCACGCATGCGATTTGGGTCCCGCCATATAGGTGGGCAGCTTTATGCCCGCGCCGATATCGACCTCGCCCTTGCCCGGTCCATGATCGAGCTTCCAGCCCCAGAAGATGCAGGCACAGATAGAGATCACGGCGCAGACAAGGGCGATCGTCACGGCCTTGATGGTCAGAAGCAGGAAGGCTGCCGCCATGAATACCGCCGCGACCAGCTGCGACCAGCCGGGACCGGGCATCTGGATGATGTATTGCGGCCGGGCATCCACTGGGCTGGTGACGATCGTCTCACGCCCGCCGGTCGGCGCGCCGGGCAGGAAGTGCCGCCCCTCCTCCACCTCGCGGGCAAGGTTCGGTTGATCCCACAGCGGATCGCGGCTCGTCACGAAGGGAATGCTTCGTGTCGAATAGGCGCCTGTCGGCAGCCATTCCAAAGTTCCCGCCTTCCAGGGATCGTCCACGCTGTTGTCGATGGTCGGCCGGAAGCGCAGGAAAAGGTCGATCACGAAAAGGGCGACGCCCGCCGCAAGAATATAGGAGCCCACCGTCGAGACCATGTTGAGTGCGTTCCAGCCGAGCCCGTCCGGATAGGTCCATACCCGGCGCGGCATGCCGAGAAGCCCGGCCATGTGCATCGGGAAGAAGGTCACGTTGAAGCCGATGAACATCAGCCAGAACACCCATCGCCCGAGCCGCTCGGAGAGCATGTTCCGGCTGAAGGCGGGTATCCAATAATAGAAGGTGGCGAAGAGCGGGAAGACCATCCCGCCGATCAGCACATAGTGAAAGTGGGCAACGACGAAATAGGTGTCGTGCACCTGAAAGTCGATCGGCACCAGCGCAACCATGACGCCCGTCACCCCGCCAACCGTGAAGATGAAGAGAAAACCGAGCACGAAGAGCGACGGCGTCGTTATGCGGAACCGCTCCTTGCTGGAAGCGATGGTGGCGATCCAGGAAAAGACCTGGATTCCCGATGGAATCGCCACAGCCATACTTGCAGCTGAAAAGAAGCCGAGGCTGAGCGAGGGGATGCCCGTCGTGAACATATGGTGCACCCACAGGCCGAAAGAGAAGAAACCGGTGCCGATGAGCGCGACGACTATAAGCCGGTAGCCCACCAGAGGATGTTGCGCCATGGTGGGCACGATCATGGAGACCAAGCCCGCCGCGGGCAGGAAGATGATGTAGACTTCCGGATGGCCGAAAAACCAGAAGAGGTGCTGCCAAAGCAGCGGATCGCCGCCCCTCTCCGCGGTAAAAAACGGCCAGCCGAAGGAGCGCTCGATCTCCAGCAGCATCGTGGCGAGGATCACGGCCGGAAACGCTATCATGATCATCGCCGCGAAGATCAGCATCGCCCAGGCGAAGATCGGCATCCGCGTGAGGGACATGCCCGGCGGGCGCGTCCTGAGTGTGCCGACGATGATCTCGATTGCGCCTGCAATGGCCGAGATCTCGATGAAGCCGATGCCCAGCAGCCAGAAATCCGCGTTGTCGCCGGGCGAATATTCCTTCAGCGTCAGCGGCGGATACATGAACCAGCCGCCCTTCGGCGCCAGATCGTAGAAGACGGTGGAGAAGAAGACGAGCCCGCCAACGATATAGGCCCAGATGGCAAAGGCGGAAAGCCGAGGAAAGGGAAGGTCGCGCGCCGCCAGCATCTGCGGCAGCAACATCACCCCCAGCGCCTCCACCACCGGCACGGCGAAGAGGAACATCATCGTCGTGCCATGCACGGTGAAGATCTGGTTGTAGAAATCCTGCCCGACGAGGTCATTTTCCGGCACCGCGAGCTGTGTGCGCATGATCAGGCCGAGAATGCCGGCGAGGATGAAGAACAGGAATGCGGCGCCCACATAGAGGATGCCGATCACCTGATTGTTGACCGCTGATATGAGCCGGAAGCCGCCGGGGATCTTCCAGGCGCGCTCGAGTTCCTGGAGTTCGCCAGGCGGGCGCGGGAGTTTATTCGGAAGCTCCTTGAACTCGGCCATCAGCTACTCCAGGCTGTCCAGATAGGCGGCGAGTGCCGTAAGCTCCTCTTCCCCGAACTGGCGGAAGGGCGGCATCTTGTTCTCGGGCTTGATGTGCTGGTTCTCGACGATCCAGCGCGCGAACGCGTCTATGTCATTGGGCATCATCCCTGCCGCGAGCGACATGCGGCTGCCCACATGGGTGAGATCGGGACCGATGCGCCCGCGCGCCTCGGTGCCGCGCACCTGATGGCAGCCGCCGCACCCGTTTTCGAGAAAGACTTGGCGCCCGCGCGCCTCATCCTGCGTCGAGGGCTCCGGCGCCGGCCCCGCTTCGCGCTCCAGCCAAGCGTCGTATTCGTCGGGTGCCATCGCAACAACGTGGAAGGCCATCAGCGCATGGGCCCCGCCACAATATTCTGCGCATTGCCCGCGGCTGATGCCAGGCTCGGTCGCCTCCACCACCACCTCGTTGGTTCGTCCGGGGATCATGTCGAGTTTTCCGGCGATCTGCGGCGCCCAGAAGCTATGGATCACATTGTCGGATTCCAGCCGCAGGCGGACGGGCCGGCCCACCGGCAGGCGCAACTCGTTGGCGCTTACGATTTCCTCTCCATCAGGCCCCTGATAGACGACTTCCCACCACCAGAGCTTTCCGATGACGGTCACCGTGGCCTCGCCTTCCCGCGCGCTTCGCACGGCACCGGCCTGCATGACCAGCAGCCCATAGACAAACAGGCCGGTGAGCACCACGATCGGCAGCACGACGCCGCCGCCGATAATCACGCGGTCGCCGCCGAGCCACGATCGCCAGCGCGGCGGCCCGTAAAGCGCGAGCGCCATCAGGATAACGACCATCAGGGTCACGGCAACGCTCACCCCAGTGGCCGTCCAGAAGAGCGGGTCGATCCTGAGCGCCTCCACGCCGCTCGGCGAAAGCGCCGACTGCACCCCCGCGCATCCCGCCAGCGCCGGGGCAATCGCCAGGATAACCGCCCGCCCCACGCCGCGCCTCATCGCCGCGCCTCCGGCCCTGCTGAAGGTCCACCCCCCGTTCCTCCTGCGCGCGAGGCGAAATAGGCCGCAAGATCCCGAATCTGCTGCTCGCTCAGCCGCTCCGCGATCGGCATCATGATCTCACTGTAGACGGAGCCTTTGCGGACCCCGCTCTGAAACAGCGAGAGCTGCGTGGAAATGTACTCGGCTGACAACCCGTCCAAGCGGGGGAACTGGCCGGACCTATTCGCGCCATGGCAGGAGAGGCACGCAGGAATGTCATCTGCCCGCGCACCGTTACGTGCGATCTCCGCGCCCCGTGCGGCCGCTCCCATGTCCACGCCGGCAGCCGATGGAAGAACGCGCTCCTCCGCATAATGCCTTGCGAGCTGCTCAATTTCCTCGGGAGCAAGTGCCGCCGCGATCGGTTCCATCATGCCGCTTTCGCGCTCGCCGCTCGCATACTCTTCGAGCGCGCGCAGAAGATAAGGCGCTTTCTGCCCGGCAATCCCAGGCGCAAGAGGATGCACCGGCGGATTGTTTTCGTTTCCGTGGCAGTTGGCGCACAGGGATTCCGTGGCGATCTGCCCGCCGAAAGTGAATTCCACCTCGCCCGGCCCGCTTCTCCTTCCCGCCAGCGCCGCATAGTCCTGCGCGCGGCTTTCCGGCAACCGCTCCAGGAATGCCACCAGCGCCCAGATCTCGTCTTCGCGCTCAAGAGCAGGCCAGGAGGGCATTCCGGTGAATTTGAGCCCGTGCTTCACGATCCAGAAGAGTTCCGCCGCGTCCCAATCCTCGGCGGCGTGCGTGAGCGGCGGCGGCGCCGGGTACATCTCGGCCGCTATCGGATTTTGCTCAGTGCCGGGCGATGCATGGCAGGGCGCGCATCCCAGATCGAAATGCCTTGCGCCAAGCGCCGCCAGCCGCTCGTCCGAAAGATCTGGGACGTCGACCCCCATGCTTCGTGTGGCCACCGACCGCGTGAGCGTGAGGCGGATAATCATGTTGGTGATGTCGAAATGCTGGCGGGATGCAGCGACATTATAGAGGCCCGAAAGGATAAAAACTCCGCCGAGCAAGCCCGCGCCGGCCAGGGCGAGGACAGCGCCGAGGCCAACCGCTCTCCACCAGCCGCGGTCAAGTCGGCGCATAATCATCCGTTCCCGTCGGGCTGGTAGGAGGGTGTGCGAGCCTCGATCTCCTTCAGCCACCGCGCCGAGATGATGATTCCCGCCAGCACATAGACGAGCGGGCAGGCGATCAGCATCATAAGGCCGGCAAGCTGCTGGTCAGGCACAAGAGCGACAGGATCGATCCTGCCGCCAAGGCACAGCTCCGCCGCGGCGATATAGAGCGAGCGAGGCGCGAAGGTGAGCAGGACCCCGAGCAGGCAGAAAAGCTTACCGGTAAATAGCAATGCGCCAAGCGCCTGCCAGCGCGCGGCCTCCGCCTCGTTGAGGATCACGCGCCAGAACCAGAGCGCGGCGACAAACAGCGAAAGATGCATGATCATTTCGCCGCCCGGCGCCGCATAGGCGAAGGCCATAGCAGACGGCAGATGCCAGAACCAGAGAAGCGCGATTTGCAATAGAGCCGCCAGCCCGATCCACCGCGCTTCCCTAGGCTGCGCCGTGTCGCCCCTGAAGAACCGCAACGCCATGGCCGCGATGGGCGCTGCGATGTTCATCGCCACTATGTGTATAGCCATGTGTTGGGCAAGGAATCCGCCGGTCTCCAACATGACTGGATGAACGGACCAGGGCTGAACTTGTTCCCGGGCCGGTTTTAACGCCCGCAGCCCCTAATCCTTACAGCAATTTAATTATGTAATTGGTGAAACTAGGCTAAATCTTGCCCTACGTAACATCTACAAAGTTGGCACCGCTGCAGGAGGAGAGCACGGGGTCGATTCGGTCGCCTTGGCGGCCAAACCCGGAGAATGGAATGTCTTGGTGGAAGCAGGCCCTTTTTAGTCTCTTCATCCTCGCGGCTGCGGCGGTGGTCTGGTACCATTTTTTCCCCGGAGCCCGGCAGATGGTCGCCGATCTTGGCCTCGTGCAGGCGCCGGCCGAGGCAGCGCCTTCCCCTGAAGGCAGGGCCGGATCTGGCAGGCAGGGCGGGCCCGGTGGGCCGGGTGGACGCGGTCAGGCAGCGATCGTTTCCGCTCCCGTCATGAGCGCCACCATCAATGACCGGCTGACTGCAATTGGCAACGGTAAAGCGTTGCATACCGTGGGCGTGCGCCCGTTCACGTCTGGCCGCCTGACAGAGATCCTCGCTGAACCGGGCGCTGTCGTCGAGGCAGGCGACGTGATCGCGCGCATGGATTCCGAAGCCGAGAGCATCGCCGTCGATCGCGCGCAGATCGCCCTGGACGATGCCCGTGCCTCCCTAGAACGCATGACGGCGCTGCGGTCCTCCAATACCGCGACGGCCGTGCAGCAGACCGAGGCAGAACTTGCCGTGCGCAACGCGGAGCTGGCACTGCGCGAGGCGAAGCTTGCGCTTGAGCGTCGCGACATTGTCGCGCCCATCGGCGGCATCGTCGGCATTCTTCCCGTTTCTCCCGGCGATTACGTCACATCCTCCGACCAGATCGCCGCGATCGACGATCGATCCGAGATCCTGGTGGACTTTTGGGTGCCTGAGCGCTTCGCCAGGATGATTGAGGTCGGTGCGCCGCTTTTAGCCGAATCGGTCGCCCGGCCGAACGAGAAATACCAGGGCCAGGTCAGCGCCATTGACAATCAGGTGGATACGGCCAGCCGCACGCTTCATGTCCAGGGGCGCATATCCAATCCCGCCGATACGCTGCGTTCCGGCATGGCCTTTCGCGTTACCATGCAATTTCCGGGTGAAAGCTTTCCTGCGGTCAATCCGCTGGCGGTCCAATGGAGTACGGAAGGCCCCTATGTCTGGGCGGTGCGCGATGGCATGGCGCAGCGCCTGCCGGTGCGCGTTATCCAGCGCAATTCCGACAGCGTTCTGGTGGACGGCGATTTTGCCGATGGTGACCTGGTGGTGGTCGAAGGCGTGCACGCGGTGCGTGAGGGGCAGCCCATCGCAGTGGCGGGCGGCGAAGGCCGCGGCCGTCCTGCGCGCGGTTCCTGAGCCTGGAGGCGGTGAAATGAGCGAGAAGAACTTCGAGAAAGCGGCCGATGGAATGACCGCGCTGTTCGTGCGCCGCCCGGTCTTCGCTTTTGTGATCAATACGCTGATTGTAGTCGCGGGTCTCGCTGCCCTTTTCGGCGTGGAAGTTCGTGAACTGCCGGATGTGGATCGGCCCGTCATCTCCGTAACGACAACTTTCGACGGCGCCGCCGCTGAAACCATCGACCGGGAGATCACCGCAGCGGTCGAAGGGGCAGTGGCGCGTGTGCCGGGCGTGTCCGCGATCTCGTCCTCCTCCTCCTTTGGCAGAAGCCGTGTCACGATCGAGTTCCGCGAAACCGTCGATCTGAATGCGGCAGCGTCCGACGTGCGCGATGCCGTCGGCCGGATCCAAAATCAGCTGCCCGAAGACGCCGACGCTCCCATCGTCGTCAAGGCTGACGACAATGCCGATGCCATCATGCGGCTCGCCGTCACCTCGGACCGGATGAACATCGAGGATATGACGCTTTATGTCGACGACGAGATTGTCGACAAGCTGGCGGCCGTTCCGGGCGTCGCCGACGTGCAGGTCTACGGCGACCGCACCAAGATTTTCCGTGTTGATATCGACCAGTCGCGCCTTGCAAGCCATGGCATGACGGTGGGGGATATCGCAAGCGCGGTCGAAACCGTCGCCTTCGATAGCCCCGCGGGCTCGCTGACCAGCAACACGCAAGATCTAATCGTGCGTGCTACCTCGTCCATCACCACCCCCGAGGAAATGGAGAACATCAAGCTCTCGCCGAATGTGCGCCTCGGAGATGTAGCCACCGTAACCCTTGGCCCGGACGAGGGCGAAAGCCGCCTGCGCACCAATGGACAGCTGGGCATCGGGCTCGGCATCGTGCGCCAGGCGCAGTCCAACACGCTCGAAATTTCAGAGGGCGTCAGGCAGGCGGTTGACGACCTGGCGAAAACCATGCCGGAGGGCATGTCCATCTCGATTACCAGCGACGATGCCATTTTTATCAACGGCGCCATCCATGAGGTCGAGATCGCCCTTCTTATTTCGGTCACCATCGTGCTCGGGGTCATCTATCTTTTCCTGCGCGACTGGCGGGCCACCATCATTCCCGGCATTGCCATTCCCGTCGCCCTCATCGGCACGATCGCCGCAATTTACCTGGTCGGCTTTTCCGTAAACATCCTAACCCTGCTGGCCCTCGTGCTTGCCACCGGGCTTGTCGTGGACGACGCCATCGTCGTGCTCGAGAACATCGTGCGCCGGCGCAACCAGGGCATGGGCCCGCGCGCCGCGGCCGTTCTCGGCACGCAGGAGGTTTTCTTTGCCGTCATCGCGACCACCGCAACACTGGTCGCGGTTTTCGTGCCGCTGTCCTTCCTCCCCGGCCAGGCGGGGGGGCTATTCAAGGAATTCGGCTTTGTACTGGCCTTCGCGATGCTCCTTTCGTCGGTTGTTGCTCTCTCGCTCTGCCCCATGCTCGCATCGCGCATGCTGTCATCGGGCGAGTTGCATGGCGAAAAGAGCGACGGTCCGATCAGCCGTATTGGGGCAGCCCTGGCGAAGCTATATGCCCGCACCCTGCATTTCTGCCTGAATGCACCCGTAATCGTCATCCTCGTGTCGCTGCTTTTTGCGGGCGCCGCATACGCGGTATTCGGAAACATCAGGTCCGAGCTCACACCGCCCGAAGACCGTTCCATCGCGATGATGCGTGTCTCTGCTCCGCAGGGCGTGAGCATCGATTATCTTGCCGGAAAAATGCGCGAGATCGAGGCAGCGATCCAGCCGCTGCGCGACGGCGGGGAAATCCGCACGACCTTCTCAATTACGGGCCAGGGAGGATCGAACAGCGCCTTCCTGATGCTCGGGCTTGCGCCTTGGGAAGAGCGTGAGCGCTCCCAGCAAGAGATTCTGGAGGATGTGAACGCGCGCGCGGCGCGGATCGCCGGTGTGCGCGCCTTTGCCTTTCAGCCCAACAGTCTGGGCATCCGCGGCTCTGGAAGCGGCCTGCAATTCGCCGTCGCCGGTAACAACTATGAAAGGCTGACCCAGGCGGCGCAGGCGATCATAGCCGATATGGAAAGCGACCCTGGGTTCGATCAGCCACGGCTAACCCAAGACGCCACGCAGCCGCAGTTGAAGGTGGAGGTGGACCGAGAGCGGGCAGCGGACCTCGGCATAGATATCGAGGGCCTCGGCCAGGCGATACAGTCACTGCTCGATGGGCGCAAAATCGCCGACCTTTTCATCGACGACAAAAGCTACGACGTGAAGCTCGTTTCCACCACGAACCCGATCAACGACCCGACCGATCTTGAAAACATCTTCATCAGGACAGGCGACGGGCGGTTCGTGCCTTTATCCACCGTCACCACCCTTCGGGAAGAACCTGTACCGCCCTCGCTGAACCGCGAGGAGCAATTGCGGGTGGTTCGCATCACCTCCGGCTTGGCGCAAGATTTTCCTCTCGGTGAAGCACTTCAGCGCGCGGAGGAGATTGCGGCTGCCCATCTGCCGTCCGGCGCCCGGATCATTCCTCTGGCGGAGGCCGCGACCCTTGGTGAGACCGGCAACAGCATGCTCACAACTTTCGGCTTCGCGCTGGTCATCATATTGCTGGTGCTGGGGGCGCAGTTCGAGAGCTTCGTCAGCGCCCTCATCATCATGGCGACAGTGCCGCTGGGGCTTGCCTGCGCCGTTTTTGCGCTCCTTCTTACGGGCACCAGCCTAAACGTCTACAGCCAAATCGGCCTTGTTCTCCTCGTCGGCATCATGGCGAAAAACGGCATTCTCGTCGTCGAGTTCGCCAATCAGCTGCGCGACCGCGGCCTTAAGGTGAGAGAGGCTGTGGAACAAGCGGCCCTGATCCGCCTGCGCCCCGTAATGATGACCATGATATGCACCGTCGTTGGCGGCGTGCCCCTGGTGCTCGCTTCCGGCGCAGGAGCCGAAGCACGCATCGCGCTCGGCTGGGTCATCGTGGGTGGCCTTGGCCTCTCTGCGCTTTCCACGCTTTACCTGACGCCGGTTGCCTATCTGCTGCTCGGGCGTTTCATCACGCCGAAGGTCGAAGAGGAAGCACGCCTCGACCGCGAACTGACACAAGCGGCCACGACGAATACTAAGATCTAGAGCCTTTCACGGCTCTAGATCCGCACTTCTGCTGACGCACGGATGACATCGAGCGTGCAACGAGATATCTCTGCGCGCGTTTTTGCAACACCCTACAGCAGACGGGAGTGCGGTCATTGTCTAGGCAAGCGGTGCGAATCGAAGATGCGCTGGCCATGGTGGGTAAGGAGGTGGGTATCTCCAGCTGGCGCACGGTCTCCCAGGAGATGATAGACCAGTTTGCCGCCGCCACCGACGATCATCAGTTCATCCATACCGACCCCGAGCGCGCCGCGCGCGAAACCCCGTATGGGGGCACCATCGCGCACGGCTTTCTTACGCTTTCACTCCTATCCACTCTTATTTTCGAGGCGGTGCCGCCGCTCGAAGGAACGTCGATGGGCATGAATTTCGGGTTTGACCGCATACGTTTCCTCAACCCGGTGAAATCCGGGGGGCGCATCCGCGGCCGGTTCCACCTCGCACATATGAAGGTGCGGCCATCGGGTATTATCGAGACTCATTACGACGTCACCATCGAAATTGAGAATTCGTTGAAGCCGGCCCTTACCGCTCGTTGGCTGACCTTGGCATTGCCAGAAGAGCTTCCCGGACAATCTGCGGCTTGAAAGCTCTTACTTTGATGTTTCTTCTGTCTGCAATTGCTTGACGGCGATCCCTCAAACCGTGAAAAGACCGCCGGGGGCGATCCGATGAAGCAAGTCGCTGGCGGTGGACGGCGCGAGTCGAGTGAATTGGAGCGAAGTTTGAATGGTCCATTTAGCGGTCTGACGGTGCTCCTCACGGGCGCCGCAGGCGGTTTCGGAAGGTGCCTGGCGAGGAGATTGGCAGCCGACCGCGCGCGCCTCGTACTGTCTGATCTTCATGAGGAACCGCTCGCCGAGCTTGCGCGCTCGCTCGATACGGAGGTGGCCTTTCTTGCCGGCGACATCTCGGAGGAGGCGACAGCCGAAAAGCTTGTGGCGCTCGCACAAGAGCGCTTCGGGAGCCTGGATATCGCGATCAACAATGCCGGCATCGCGCAAACCTTCGTAAAGCTGCACCTTATCCCCTCGGACGAGGCGCGCCGGGTGATTGAAGTTGATCTCTTGGGCGTCTTCTATGCGATGAAGCACCAGCTTCCCGCGATGGAACGCCAATTCCGGCACGACAAGCGCCGCCGGGCCATCGTGAATATCGCTTCCGTCGCAGGGCTGACAGGCGCGCCGCGGCTTGCCATCTATTCGGCGGCCAAGCATGGCGTAATAGGCCTGACGCGCACGGCGGCGGCCGAATACGCAGCGAAAGGCGTGCGGATCAATGCTGTCTGCCCGTCCTATGCGCGGACGAAAATGGTGACGGGGGCGCTCGCGATGTCGCCCGCGGAGCCCAGTGATGCCGAGGCTGGCCTTACGCGCGACGTTCCGATGAAGCGGCTTGCCGAAATCGACGAGGTGGTGGAGGTAATTCTCTTTGCCGCCAATCCGAAAAACAGCTTCATGACCGGCCAGGCACTCGCCGCCGATGGCGGCGTGCTGGCCACGTGAAGAACGGCGGAAGCCGGTCTTCCGTCCGGAGCTGCACCGATCAAGAACTTAGGCCGCAGAGCGGCCTCACCCGTTGTTTTTCTTTGGTCCACCCGCATGAGTGCTGGATACCACCGACGGCGGGTCGCTCGCTGGAAATGTATCCTCTAGACCCTCCTCCAACTCGTCATCCTTTTGGTGGGCGGCTTCGTCCGCCTCATCACCGGGCTTTTGCTTGGCGAACTCCTTCGGCGCTCCCGTGCGGGTGGTCTGCGTTGCCGAAACGGGATCGCTTGCCGGGAAAGTATCCTCGAGCCCTTTCTCCAGCTCTTCCTCCATCTCCTTTTTTCCGGGACGCTCATCGGGCTTACGATTTTCGGGAAGCATAGGTCGGGCTCCTTCTTGTTCGAGGAAAACGCCGAAGGGGATAGCCGGTTCCGGCTTTCGGGCCGATGAGCTGGCCGTCTTCCGGGCCGGCTTTCTCCAACAGTCGATAAGATGGCCTGGAACAGCAGCGCCAGCATTCGATATGGAACTCCGTTTCCGCAAACCGCCTCACGATTTCGGCCGTTGCGGACGCAGGGTGCGAAGCAGTGCAACGCCAGACGTCGGGCTGATTACGATGAAGTTTGCCGCTTCGCCCGACCTGGCCGCGCCACCGCGAGGAGGTTATTGGACCGAGGGGTGAATTTTCATTACCCTACTTGCATCAACGACCTCTCGACAAAAGTGGTTGATTCTGATATTAGCGCGCAGATTCCTGCGATGGGTTCCGTCGCGGGAGATCGGTTTTTGAGCAAAGAAGCTCATAACCGTCACCATCAACGCTTTGACAGGAAACCCAGGTGCAGGTACTCGTCCGCGACAACAATGTTGACCAGGCGCTTCGCGCGCTGAAAAAGAAGATGCAGCGCGAAGGCATTTTCCGCGAGATGAAAATGCGCGGCCATTATGAAAAGCCGTCTGAAAAGCGGGCACGGGAGAAGGCAGAGGCCGTGCGGCGCGCACGCAAGTTGGCGCGCAAGCGCGCCCAGCGGGAAGGCCTCGTCAGTGGACGGCCGGCGGCGGCGCGCTGAGCGCCCACATTTTGTCCTTTTCAGCAGCTTACATAACCGAGGTGGCGCGATCGAACATCGCCGCCACCTTTTTTGTTGCGGCGCTCTGGCTGGATGCGCCCGCGGATGCGGCAGATTTGGAAAGGACGGGAGTTGATGGCTGAAGGTGTAATGGCGCAGAACGCAACCCATTCCCGAGTGCGAACCGCTCTGGTGTTCGTTGCTCTGATGAGCTTGGCAGCTTGCAACACGACCGATCCCGTGACGGACCTGACACGCATCGACACCGCGCAGGGATCGGAGGAAAACATCGCCTCGCTCAGCGCCGTCATCGAGCGTACGCCAAACGACCCCGAAGCTTATAATATCCGCGGCGCTGCCTATGGGCGGGGCGGCAATTACCGCGAGGCGCTCAAGGACTTTGACAGGGCAATTCAGCTCGACCCGCGCTCCTTCCGGGCTTATGCGAACCGGGCGCTGATCTATCGTTACATGGGCGATCAGCAGCGGGCGCTAGCGGATTACAACCAGGCGATCGCCCTTAACGCCAGCTACGACGTCGCCTATATCGGCAGGGGCGAACTTTACCGCCTCGCCGGGCGCTCCACGGAAGCCTTCCAGGATTTTGAAAAGGCGATCCAACTCGATACCACGGACCCGCGCGCATACCATCGCCGCGGCCTTCTCTATCAAGCAAGCGGCCAGCATCAATATGCGATCGAGGATTTCGCCAAGGCGATCTCCCTCGCCCCCGATCAGCCCTATGGCTACAATGGCCGCGGCCTTTCTTATCTCGCCCTGGGCGATGACGAGAATGCCTTCACGGATTTCAACACCGCCATCCGTTTGAATGAACAGCTGGCGGAAAGCTGGGCAAATCAGGCGCTCGTCTACGAGAAGCGCGGCGAAATGGATAAGGCGGCACGCTCTTATGCGCGCGCTTTGAGCCTCGATGCCAACTACACACCGGCCCGCGACGGCGTCGCAAGAACGCAAGGTGCGGGCGGCGCGGCGACGGCATCCAGGACCTGAGTTCCGGGCTCCATCCAACATTCCTGCGGAACTATCCTTGCGCAGCCGCTGTTCTAAAGCGGCAACGGAAGAGGAGTTTCAGCCATGAACAGGAGCGCCATAGCCGCGTTTGGAGCGGTGATCGCCCTATCGGCTTCCACGTCCTTCGCAACCGCTCAGCAGCGCACGGAGATCGGCACCCTTGATTGCATTATCCAGGGCGGCGTCGATATCGGCTTTGTCACCTCCAAGGAACTTTCCTGCACCTTCCAGCCTGCGGATTCCGCCAGGCCGCCGGAAAGCTATATCGGGGTGGTGAGAAAATTCGGGCTGGAGGCAGGCGCCACCGGTGAAAGTGTGATGCGGTGGATCGTGCTGGCTCCCACCGTCACAGATCCCTACGCACCCGGATCGCTGGCCGACAATTACGTGGGTCCAAGTGCTGAAGTGACAGCGGGCATCGGAGGCGGCGCCAACATTCTGGTGAGCCAAACCAGCAAGAACCTGATCCTCCAGCCGATAAGCCTGCAGGCTCAGACCGGGCTCAATGTGGCCATCGGCGTCAGCGAATTCCAGCTCCGCTCGACTGCCCTGTGAGGCGAAGCTCCCTCCTTTGGCGCACCGCCGGCGGCTTAAGCAAAGGCGCCGCCCAACAGGAGGAGCAGAAGCCCCAGCACAAACAGAGCCGCGCCGGGCCAGTTATGCGTGAAGCCAAGGAACCTAAGGCCCTGTCGCGGCGGTTCTAGCGTGCTGTCTTGGGCACCATGGCGCGACCTTGGCGGGTCACTCAGCCTTCTGGTCCAGAGAGTGGAATAAGCCATCTGCAGAAGGCCAAGGATGACCAGCAGCGCGCCTAGCCAGATTACGACCATTTCTCCGCCTCCTCTCTGCACAGCCTATCTAGGGCAGCATTTCGAGGCGGCTACAAATGCGAAGAGCCCGGCGCAAGGCCGGGCTTTTCTTGCATGGTTCGAACCATGGCGCGGTAACCGCTAGTGATCCATCGCCTTGACGATGTCTTCGGTCATCTTCTTGGCGTCGCCGAGCAGCATCATCGTGCCGTCCTTGTAGAACAGCGTATTGTCGATGCCTGCATAGCCGGAACCGAGCGAGCGCTTCACAAAAAGGCAGGTACGCGCCTTGTCGACATCCAGGATCGGCATACCGTAAATGGGTGAGGACTTGTCGTCCCGTGCCGCAGGGTTGGTAACGTCATTCGCGCCGATGACATAAGCTACGTCGGCCTGGGCGAACTCGGAATTGATGTCCTCCAGCTCGAACACCTCGTCATAGGGCACCTGGGCTTCCGCAAGCAGCACATTCATATGGCCGGGCATGCGGCCCGCCACCGGATGAATGGCATATTTCACCTCGACCCCATTGGCCTTCAGCTTGTCTGCCATTTCGCGCAGCGCATGCTGGGCCTGGGCGACTGCCATGCCATAGCCCGGTACGATGATGACTTTCTGCGCGTTCATCATCAGATAGGCCGCATCGTCAGCCGAACCCTGCTTGACCGTACGTTCGATGCCGTCATCCACTGCCGCCGCCGTCTCCCCGCCGAAGCCTCCGAGAATAACGGAGATGAAGGAGCGGTTCATGCCCTTGCACATGATGTAGGACAGGATCGCACCCGAGGAACCGACCAGAGCACCGGTGATGATGAGCGCCAGATTGCCGAGCGTGAAGCCAATTCCGGCTGCCGCCCACCCCGAATAGGAGTTGAGCATCGACACCACGACCGGCATGTCCGCGCCGCCGATCGGGACAATGATGAGAACACCCAGAATGAGCGACAGGATCACGATGAGCCAGAAAATCGTATGGCTCTGCGTCACCACCAGCATCGCGATGAGCACGACAAGCGCAATGCCGATTGCAGCATTGAGCGGATGGCGCCCAGGAAGCAGAATGGGTTTTCCCGACATGCGGCCATCCAGCTTCAGGAAGGCGATGATCGAACCGGTGAAGGTGATGGCGCCGATCGCCACGCCAAGGGACATTTCCACCAGCGCCTGCGCATGAATAGCGCCCACTTCGCCGATACCGAAGCTTTCGGGCGAGTAAAGAGCAGCGGCAGCCACCATGACGGCGGCAAGGCCCACCAGGCTATGGAAGGCGGCAACGAGCTGCGGCATTGCCGTCATGGCGATGCGCCGCGCGGTTACCGCGCCCACACCGCCGCCGATTGCAAGCCCTGCAAGGATGAGCAGGAAGCCGCCCGGCGTAGGCGTCGTCAGCAAAAGCGTGGTCACAATGGCAATCGCCATGCCGACCATGCCATAGAAATTGCCTTGGCGGCTGGTGGTGGGGTGCGAAAGGCCGCGCAGCGCCAGGATGAATAGGATGCCGGAGACAAGATAGAGGAAAGAGGCGAGATTGGCGCTCACGTCACTTTTCCTTCTTCTTGTACATCGCCAGCATGCGCTGGGTTACCAGGAAACCGCCGAAGATGTTCACCGAGGCGAGCACCAGGGCCACGAAGCCGAAGCCCGTCGCAAGGCCCGAAGCCGAGATCCCCACGGCAAGCAGGGCGCCCACGACGATGACCGAGGAAATCGCGTTCGTCACGGACATCAGCGGCGTATGCAGCGCCGGCGTCACCGACCACACCACATAGTAGCCGACGAATATGGCCAGTACGAAGATTGCAAAGCGGAAGATGAAAGGGTCGATGGCTCCTGCCGTCGCCCCGTGCGCAGCGGCGCCGGCGGCATCAGCCAGACCTTCCGCTTGCATATTCTCGAAAGCGGCGCGGACGCTCGCCGTTGCGCGCTCCAGTTGATCGAGCGCTTGATCGATCGCGTTCGGCTCCATTAGGCATCACCTCCCGTCTTAGGCGTGGCCGGCTTTTTAGGTTTCGCTCTCTCAGCCGCCGGTTTTTCAGTGGCCTTGCGGCGCGACCCCGCCCTTTTTGGCGCAACCTCGAGGCCGGGTTCCGTTCCTTTGGCAGCCTTTTCGACCTCGGGATCGGAGGGCGACGGCTTCGGTGTCGCCGCTGGCGTGGCGCCTGCGAAATTGGGGTGCACCACCGCTCCGTCATGGACAAGAAGGGTCGCCTTCACCAACTCGTCGTCGAAATTGACCGACATCGCCTTCGTTTGCTTGTCGATCATGGTTTCCAGGAATGCGTAGAGATTCCGTGCGTAAAGCAGCGATGCCGAAGCAGCCACCCGTCCCGGCACGTTGAGATGACCGATGATTTTCACACCATTGGCCGTCGTAATCACTTCGCCCGGCACCGCGCCCTCGACATTACCGCCGCGCTCGACCGCAAGATCCACGATCACCGATCCCGCCCGCATCGAGGCGACCATTCCGGCCGTCACCAGCCGCGGCGCGGGCCGGCCCGGGATAAGCGCTGTCGTGATCACGATATCCTGCTTGGCGATGTGCTCGGCCACCAGTTCAGCCTGCGCCCGCCTTTCGTCCTCAGTCAGTTCGCGCGCATAGCCGCCCTGGCCGGAGGCATCCTTGAGCGCGTCCGTCATGATGAATTTGGCCCCAAGCGAAGCCACCTGCTCGCCCGCGGCCGCGCGCACGTCGGTCGCCGTAACCACCGCTCCCAACCGCCTAGCGGTTGCAATCGCCTGAAGGCCGGCAACACCGGCGCCCATGACGAAGACTTTCGCCGCCGGCACGGTACCCGCCGCGGTCATCATCATTGGAAGCGCCCGGTCATATTCGGCCGCCGCATCGATCACGGCACGGTAGCCGGCGAGGTTCGCCTGGCTGGAGAGCACGTCCATGGATTGCGCGCGCGTGATGCGCGGCATGAATTCCATGGCAAAAGCCGAAATTCCGGCCTTGGCCATCGCCGCCACATCGGCCTCATGGCCGTAAGGGTCCATGGTGGCGATCACCAGGGCGCCCTTCTTGTAGGATTTGAGTTCCAAAGCGGTGGGCCTGCGGACCTTCAGGACCACATCGGCCTTAGCCGCGTCGGCCGCACCGCCGAGCGTGGCGCCGGCCTTCTCGAACTCCTCGTCCGTGATGCGTGAGGCGAGCCCCGCGCCACGTTCCACGATGACCGTGAAACCGAGCCCGCTAAGCCGTTTCGCCGTATCTGGCGATGCGGCGACGCGCGGCTCTGTCGTGTCCGCCTCCTTGGGCACAAAGATAGTCTGTCCCACCGTCAACTCCCTCTGTTGGACGGTCCCCCGTGGCCCCCCGGCCGAACGGTGGATTACCGCAAAATCCAGGCGCCGACGGCGCAGATGAGGATGAAGAGAATAGTGCTGGAAATGAACCCGGCGGGAGTGAAGAAACCGAAGGCCATCGCGATCAGAAGCGCCGCCACCGACAGGCAGCCATATTTTGTGATCGTGAGGAAGAGATTGTAGGTGCGCTCGTGCTCAGCGTAATCCATTTCCGCACCAATTTCGGCCGGCACTTCCGGCGTATCATGTGCCATCGCAGAACCCCTTGGAAGAAACTGCCAAGGGGAATAGCGAAAAGGACGCAGGAGAGCAATGGGCAGCGTGGCCGCAGCCACGCCATACCTCTCTTTCGACGTTTTCTACACCTGAGGCAAAGGCTGGGCTGGCCGATGCCGCCGCGCGAAAGGCCGTTACCCTACCCGGCCAGTTGCGGAAACAATCCAAGCAAGCCCACGAGGATGAGATAGAAGGCGACGATGTAGTTCAACAGGCGCGGCATGATAAGGATCAGGATGCCGGCAATGAGCGAAACCAACGGCGTCAGTGAAAGTCCAAAAACTGCAGTTTCCATCGTCACAACCCGTCATTTTGTTAAGCGCTGATCAAACCGCCATTGAAGGTTGCATCCGGGCCAGGGAACACCTGCGCCACAGCACCGGCTAGGCGGCATGTTTCAAATATTTTGCTGTCGGCAGAATCGTCAGTGGTCCGATCTCACCTTGTTTCGGCCGTTCGAAAAGCATCCGCTGCTCAAAGGCTGTTGAGCGGAAGAATGGATACTGATTGATGATATTGTCCAGGTTCTTGGCGCAGTTGGATTCAAGCAGATGCACCGGCACCGTCAATCCCGGATACTCACGCGGGCCGGTCGTTGGAACTGACCTGAATACCTTATGGTAGAAGGCGGAGTGCTCTTCCTTGATTGCTGTAAGGCAACACGTCGGATTGAAGTATTTGCAGGCCACTACAGCGAGACGCAGAGTAACATAGGGTAATACGCGCAGCGTGCGCGACCACTCGTTGTCCGCGGCAAAGCGGCTCGGATCGATGAAGCTTTCCCCCGCCTTGATGCGCGGCTCGAGAATATCGCCGAAAACCTTGGAGCTGGGAGCTGTGCGATTGGTCTCATCAACGTAATGTAGACGTATGGTGCTGACCAAATTCCCCCGGTAAAAAATCCCGAAACGATATGAGTTCGCTAGCTCATCATATTGGTCCGTCACCGTCCGGGCTGCATCTTCTTTCACCATTCCGGCATTCCGATAAGAATCGTATCGGAGACGGTAAATTGCTTCCAAGTCCTCGCCCTTTTCACAGAGCCGATATTCGACTTCTTCAAGGACCGCAAAGACACTTCTGTTGAACGGGGAATCGATATCTGTAGCTTCAGACCGTGCTTGAGACACAGCTATATTTCTGTACGCCTGCATGAAGCACCCCTCTCCAGTTTAGGAGTAACGCAGAGACTTTATAAAGCCAAAAGGAAAAATTAGAAGATACATATTTACCTTGCGTTAACCTTAAGGCAATTTCCTTGCGTTAACCTTAACAGGTGGCTTCTTTGAAGTAAGAGCGAGTTGTTGGCTTCAGTGCTGTAAGCTTTTGTCGCGCCGAATGTTCCCGTCTTCCGCGTACCAGACCACGTCTGACATGGTTTTGATCCCGGAAGCGGACAGAGCGGATCCAAAAAGAAAACCTTGCACCCGGTCGGGCTTAACAGAGGTTTCGAGCAGCTTAAGCTGCTGAAAGGTTTCCACCCCCTCCACCGTCACGTCCAGGCCGAGCCCGCGGGACAGCTGCACGACGCTCTTCAGCAGCTTGTGAGACCGTGGATTCTTCGTCACGTCATGGAGGAAGCTGCTGTCGATCTTCACCCGGTCAAGAGGAAGCGTGTGAAGGTAGCTCAGGCTCGAATAGCCGGTGCCGAAATCGTCGAGGGCGATTCGAATGCCTAGTTCCTTGAGCCCTTCGATATAAAGACGCGTGGCATCCTTGTCATAGAGCAGCGCCGTTTCAGTCACTTCGATCTCCAGGCGCTCGGGGGCTATCCCGGATTTGTTAAGCGTTTCGCGAACCTTGTCGATCACGGCCCCGCTCTGAAAATCCTTGGCTGAAAGATTGACCGAGACGCCGATATGTTGGGGCCAGTTCATGCATTCCTGGCAGGCTGCCTCCAGCACGAAGGCGCTGATTTCCGAGATCAGCCCCATTTCCTCGGCAAGCGGGATGAAGATGGCTGGAGACACAGGACCCAGATCCGGATGATCCCATCGGCACAGGGCCTCGCAATCGGAGATACGCATGGTGCGCACGTCTACGATCGGCTGGTAGACAACGCGCAGGTTTCTTGACTGGATCGCGCTGCGCAGCTCTGATTTCATTATCTGCCGGCTGCGGAAAGCGGCGTCCATATCGGCCTCGAAAAGCCGCCAGCAATTTTTGCCCTGCTCCTTCGCGTTATAAAGGGCAAGATCTGCTTTGACAGTGATCATGTCCAGATCGCCGTCACGAACGGGCACAACGACAGCGCCGCCGCTCGCCTGGATTCTTAACAGATGGCCAGCGATATCGACCTCGCCCTGCAATGCGCTGAAGATCACGTTGAACTGATTTGCGAAATCCGTTTCATCCTCGACGCGATCGAAATAGACCATGAATTCGTCGCCGCCGAAGCGGCCCACTTTCACGCTTCCGCTCTCGAACTCCGCCAGGCGCTCCGCCACCGCATAAATCAATCCGTCGCCAACCGGATGGCCGAGCGTATCGTTGATCGTCTTGAAATCGTCCAGGTCCATAACGGCTAGGGCACAAAGGCGACTCTCGTCGCCAGCAGCCATGAATTCTCTCACCAGCTCCTGGAAATACGCCCTGTTCGGCAGGTTGGTCAGGCTGTCATACCGCGCCATGTGCCGGATTTTGGCTTCGGCTTCGACGCGCTGCGTCACTTCCTCGAACGTTAGGACTCGCAGTTCCTCGCGCCCTTCCCGCGCCGAGAATTCGATATACCGCCCGTCGGTCAGCGCCAGAAGCACTTTTCTGCCCCGTCCCTTGCTCAGTGCGCGCCTGAGCTGTGCCCGTGCATAGTCGAAGTCCTTAGGGCTCAACATGTTGCCCGCAAGACCGCGCATAAGCAGCGCATCGAGCGTTCGGCCGAGGAGTTGTTGAGACGACTGGAAGCTGAGGAATTCCGCCGCTTGGGCATTGGCGACAACCACACGGCCCTGCGGGCTGAACATGACCAGCCCGTGCGACATGGTGTTCAGCGCACGGTCGAACCGCCGCGCAAGCTCATCGGCCTTTCGCCCCTCCTCCACTGCCCGCGCGAGGATATTCCGCACCTCCTCCGCGCTTCTCACAACGATATAGCCGAACGGAAGGACGAGAAGGCCAAGCACCACATACGGCAGTTCGGCGCGCAGCAGGAGCCCGGCCATGATCGGCGCCATCATTGTCGTGGTGAAGATCACCACCATTCGCGCCGAGCCGTAATTGCGGCCGACAACCGTCACCAGCGATGCGAGATTTATGGCCAGGGCACCAAGCTCGGCGAACTGGTCGGGGTAGAGAAAAACGGAAGAAAAGGCGAATAAGCCAAGCAGAAGGCCCTGGAATCCACCTTTGACGACGTAGCTGGCTTCCCATTTGCGCGCCGTCTCGACATCGAGTTTGTCGAGATCCTCTTCGGTGGGACGCAATCCCGAGAAGCGCCAGAAACCGACCGCGAGAAACAGTACCGAAAGTATTGCAAATAGCGGACGCTCGGTTCTGAGATAGGCCATCAACGCGACGAGCATGTGAGAGAAGGCGCCGATGAGCAGCATAATCCTGCTCTCGAACAACGACCTCACAAACTGGACGTAGACATCATCTGGAATGTCGGTGGCACGCCTGGCCATATATTCTCCCGCTCCGCGATACGATTATGGCAATGCGAGCTTAAGAAAAAATTATGCGGTTGAAACGGACATTTTTATACTATTTCTTTATACCTCATTCGGCCGCTTCGAGGAGGGGGTCGGGATCGATCTTTTCAAGCCTTTCAAGTAGTCTTGCGCGTTCTTCGGCGGCCTTAGCGGCATTGGCCTGCTTAACATGGCCGAAGCCTCGGATCAAAGAAGGCACCGAAGCGAGCGCGGCTGCTGATTCGATTTTCTCCGGTGTAAGCGATTTCTCGATTCGATCCAGATCTCCTTCGTATTGCTTCAGAAGCTCGCGTTCCATGCGCCTTTCGGCTGACATGCCGAAGAGATCAAATACCGTACCGCGAAGCCATTTGAGGCGCCCAAGGAAGGCAAATGCCTTGAGCATCCAAGGGCCGTAGCGCGCCTTCTTCAGGTGCCCCTGCGCATCCCGGCGAGCGAAGAGAGGGGGCGCCAGATGAAATTCGATTCGGTCGTAGCTCTCGAACTCGGCGGCAAGCTGACGTTTGAACGACCCATCGGTATAGAGCCGCGCCACCTCATACTCGTCCTTGATGGCCATAAGCTTGAACAGGTTCCGTGATGCCGCCTCCGTCACCGCGGTTGAGCCGGGAACGGCCCTTTCTTCTGCTGTGCGCAGTCTTGCAATGCGCTCGCGGTAACGCGCGGCATAAGCTTCGTCCTGGTAGGCGGTCAGGAATTGTGCCCGCCGATCGATGATCTCGTCCAGCGACCGCGCTAAGGGCAGTTGACCGTCTGTAGAGGAGCGAGCCACCAGATCGTGCACATATCCGGGCTCGTGCGCGGCGCGCCTGCCCCAGCGGAAGGCCGCGATATTCATTTCTACCGCCTGCCCATTGAGATCGATCGCTTTCTCGATCGCCTCCGCCGAGACGGGCAGACCGCCCATCTGGTAGGCGATGCCAAGCATGAACATGTTGGTGCCGATCGAATTGCCGAAGAGCACGCTAGCGGTGCGGGTGGCGTCGAAGAAATGCGCCCTTTCCTCGCCGGCAGCCTCACGCACCGCCCGCTTCAGCCGCTCCACCGGCAGTGAAAAATCGGCGGAGCGCGCAAAATCGCCCGGCATCACCTCAGCCGTGTTGACCAGAAAAAGCGTGTGACCCTCGCGCACTGTCGAAAGCACCTTGCGCGAGCCGGAGACGACGAGGTCGCAGCCCAGCACCAGGTCCGCCTTGCCGGCGGAAACGTGGATCGAAGTGATGTCGGAAGGCTGTTTCGCGATCCGCAGATGCGAGAACACCGCCCCGCCTTTCTGGGCGAGCCCCGCCATGTCGATAATGCCTGCGCCTTTGCCCTCCAGATGCGCTGCCATGCCGAGGATGGCCCCGATCGTTACGACGCCGGTGCCTCCAACACCGTCCACAATCCCGGACCAGCCGTGGTCGAGCGGAAAAGACGCTGGCTCCGGCACGCCTTCGAGCGGGTCGATCTCGCCCGCCATGCCATCGACTTTCTTCAGCTTCGCGCCGTGCACGGTAACGAAGGAGGGACAGAAACCGTTGACGCAGGAAAAATCCTTATTGCAGCTCGACTGGTCGATGCGCCGCTTGCGGCCGAATTCCGTCTCCACGGGTTGGACGGAAACGCAGTTGGACTTCACCCCGCAGTCGCCGCAGCCCTCGCAGACAAGCTCGTTGATAATCACCCGCCGGTCGGGGTCGGGATAGGTGCCGCGCTTACGCCGCCGCCGCTTCTCCGCCGCGCAGGTCTGGTCATAGATGAGGACGGAAACGCCCTTCGCCTCCCTCAGGTCGCGCTGAACCTCATCGAGGTCGTCGCGATGATGCACGGTGGTTCCCGCCGGAAACCGGATGATGCCATCGTATTTTTCCGGCTCGTCGCTGACCACGGCGATGCGTTTCACGCCCGTCGCCCGCACTTCCTCGGCGATCTGGCCAAGGCTGAGGCCTCCCTCGTGGGGCTGGCCGCCGGTCATCGCCACCGCATCGTTGTAGAGGATCTTGTAGGTCATGTTCACGCCGGCAGCGAGCGCGAAACGGATGGCCAGCGAGCCTGAATGGTTGAACGTGCCGTCACCGAGATTCTGGAAGAAGTGCTGGCGCTTGGAGAATGGAGCTTGACCGACCCATTGCGCGCCTTCGCCGCCCATGGCGGTGAACCCCACCGTCCCCCGGTCCATCCACAGCGCCATGAAATGGCATCCGATACCGCCACCGGCAATGGAGCCTTCCGGCAGCCGTGTCGAACTGTTGTGCGGGCAGCCGGAGCAGAAATAGGGGACGCGGATAGCCACATCCTTTGTTTCGGCGAGCCTTGCCTGAAATTGCCTGAGACGCGCCACCCGAGCGGAGATCTCTTCCGACGGCCCGATGACACGCAGGAGCCTCTCTCCGATCGCAACAGCGATCTGGTTGGGATCAAGCGCTCCTTTCACCGGGAAAAGCTGCTCTCCCCACTCATCCTTCTTGCCAATGATGACGGGATGGTTGGCCGTTCCATAGAGGTTTTCACGCAGCTGCACTTCGAGCAGCGAGCGCTTCTCCTCCACCACAATCACCATTTCGAGCCCGCGAACGAACTCGGCCATGTGCTCATAGTCGAAGGGCCATGGGCAGGCCACTTTGTACAGGCGAATTCCCAGGGCCGCGGCCCGTTGCTCGTCTATGCCGAGCTCATCGAGCGCCTGGCGGGTATCAAGATAGCTGGTGCCGATGGTGACGATGCCGAGCCTGGCGTTTCGCCCCCCGGAGAAGACGATCCTGTTGAGCCCGTTGGCTTGGACGAAGGCCGCGGCGGCTCTGCGCTTGTAATCATGCAGCCGCTCCTCCTGCCCGAGTTGATTGAACTCATGCCGGATATTGAGCCCTCCCGGCGGCATTTCGAATTCGGGGATTACAATATTGATCCGGTCGAGTGCCACATCGACTGAGGCAGTCGACTCGATATTGTCCTTCACGCATTTGATTGCGGCCCAGGTGCCCGCGAAACGGGACAACCCATAGCCGTAGAGGCCATAGTCGATAAGCTCCTGCACGCCCGCCGGGTTGAGAATCGGCACCATCGTATCGACAAAGGCGAACTCGCTCTGGTGCGCGACTGTAGAGGATTCAGCGGTATGGTCGTCGCCCATCAGCGCCAGAACACCGCCATTCCTTGACGTCCCGGCCATATTGGCGTGGCGGAATACGTCTCCCGTGCGGTCGACGCCCGGTCCTTTCCCGTACCAAAGGGCAAAAACGCCATCATGTTTGCCCTCGCCCAGAAGCTCGGCCTGCTGAGAGCCCCAGCAGGCGGTCGCCGCCAATTCTTCATTGAGACCGGGTTGAAAGAGGATGTTGGCGGCGGAAAGCTCCTTGCCTGCTTTCCATAGCTGGTGATCTATGCCTGCCACCGGCGAGCCGCGATAGCCGGATACGAAGCCCGCCGTATCAAGGCCCAGCAGGCGGTCACGCTCACGCTGCATCAGGAGCATGCGCACGATCGCCTGGGCGCCGGACACGAAAATCCGCTCCTTCCGGAGATCGTATTTGTCGCTCAGCGACACCTCGTGGAGCGTCATGCCAGGTTCCTCCGCAGTGACGTGCCCCAGGCAGGGAGAAGCGCCCTACCAGAATAGTAAGATAGTTTTGGCGCGCGCTTTGACCAAGGAAAATCGAAGCCTCGGCAAAAAGAGCAACAGCAATATAAGGGAGCAGGGCCGAACGACATTTTATTAGCCGTGCAGGCGGTTTTGCGAACGATTTCGCTTGCAAATCAAGATCCTATGAAGGGGCAGCCAAAGCAAGACAGCCAGGTTTTGCGCCCGGACTTCTCACGCCCCCCTCGGACTGTGGCGGAAAGTCGAACTTTTGCCGATGGCCCAAAGCTGCTAAGCAATACTCAAAAGAGTAAACCGGCGATCAAAAAGCACCGGGCCAGCCTCGGGAAAAGAGGCAGCGGGAGTGAGCGATGAGGTCAGCGATTTGGTGGCGCGCGCATAACGCGTCCGGGGGGAAGGTTCTGTGCGAACAATTGCCCTGATCGTCCGCGCAATAAACGCGTTTAACGCGCTTATCGGTAAAGTTTTCTCGTGGCTGTCGCTTGCAATCGTCCTGGTCTGCTTCACCGTTGTCGTGCAGAGATATGTCTTTTCCGTCAGCTTCGTCTGGATGCAGGACCTCTACGTTTGGCTGAACGGAGCGATGTTCACCGCTGTCGCCGGCTTTGCCCTGCTTCGTAACGACCATGTCCGCGTCGACATTTTTTATCGTCCGGCCTCCACCCGCACCAAAGCGATCGTGGACCTGATCGGGGTCGTATTGTTCCTCCTCCCGTTCTGCTGGATAGTCTATCGCTATGGCTGGCCGTTCGTCGCGCGTTCCTGGCGCATCTATGAAGCCTCGCCGAACACCGGCGGCATGCGGGGGCTCTACATCCTGAAGAGCTTTATTCTTGTTTTCGCCGCGCTTGTTGCGTTGCAGGGCATATCCATGGCCCTGCGCAGCATTCTGGTGCTCGCCGGGGCCGAGCAGCTGCTGCCGGAAAAGCTGCGTTACCAAAGTGACGGGGGCGCACACTGATGGATCCGAAGCTGATCGGCGAACTACTTTCGGGCCTGATGTTCTTCGGCATTATTGGCTTCCTGATGCTGGGCTTTCCGGTGGCCTTCACGCTTGCCGGCGTGTCGCTTCTCTTCGGCGCGCTCGGCATGTTCTTCGGCGTATTTGACCCGTCGAATCTCGGCAGCCTTCCACCCCGTTATGCGGGCTTCATGACGAATGAAGTGCTGGTCGCGGTGCCTCTCTTCATCTTCATGGGTGTGATTCTCGAGCGCTCGAAGATCGCCGAGCAATTGCTGCTCACCATGGGCAAGCTCTTCGGGAATCTCCGGGGCGGTCTCGGCATCTCGGTCATCGTCGTGGGGGCGCTGCTTGCCGCCTCCACCGGCGTTGTCGGTGCAACCGTCGTCACGATGGGTCTCATTTCACTGCCCGCGATGCTCCGGGCCGGCTATGATCCGAAGCTTGCTTCCGGCGTTATCTGCGCCTCTGGAACCCTGGGCCAGATCATCCCGCCCTCGACCGTGCTCATCTTCATGGGCGACATGCTGGCCGGCATCAATGCGCAGGTGCAGATGGCCAAGGGCAACTTTGCGCCCGTGCCCATTTCCGTGGGTGATCTCTTCGCCGGCGCGCTCCTGCCGGGCCTGCTGCTCGTCAGCCTTTATCTGGCGTGGATGGTTTTCAAGGCGGTTTTCCAGCCGGAGTCCTGCCCCGCCACTCCCGTCCCGCCGGAGGAAAAGAAGGATCTCCTCAAAGAAGTCGCCGTGGCGCTCCTGCCGCCGCTGCTCCTGATCGTTGCCGTGCTCGGCTCGATACTCGGCGGCGTGGCGACGGCGACTGAGGCCGCGTCGGTGGGCGCCGTCGGCGCCATGGTCCTTGCGGCATCCCGCTGGCGCCTGTCATTCCGGGTACTGCGGGAAGCAGTGATCTCGACTGCGGCAATCACCTCCATGGTGTTTGTGATCCTGCTCGGCGCATCCGTCTTTTCGATCGTGTTCCGCCTGATGGGCGGCGACAATCTCGTTCACGAATTCCTCACCGGCCTTCCCGGCGGCCAGTTGGCGGCCGTGGCGCTGGTTATGTTGATCATGTTCCTGCTTGGCTTCATTCTGGATACGTTCGAGATCATCTTCATCGTGATCCCGATCACGGCGCCCATCCTGCTTGCGCTCGATGTCGATCCGCTCTGGCTGGGCGTTCTGGTGGGCGTCAATCTGCAGACCAGCTTCCTGACCCCGCCTTTCGGCTTTTCGCTTTTTTATCTGCGGGGTGTTGCACCGGCCAGCGTATCGACCGGCATGATTTATAAGGGCATAATGCCGTTCGTTCTCTTGCAGTTGATCGCCATAGGAATCATGTTCGCCTTTCCCGAAATCGCCACGTGGCTGCCTCGTTGGATCTATAGCTAAGCTGGATCTTTGATTCGAAACGGAGTGAAGGCATGAGGTTTGGCGACACGACGCAATCACTGCGTGAGACCATCAGCGCCACGGTTGAAGCGATCGATGGGCGCACGGTCACGCTGCGCGAAATCGTGGAACTGACCGGCGAGCAGGGGCTGCTGCTGCTCTGCGCGCTTCTCACCTTACCTTTCCTTCTTCCTGTCTCAATCCCCGGCGTCAGCACCGTCTTTGGGCTTGCCATCATTCTGATTTCCATCGGGATCACGCTCAATCGTGCGCCTTGGTTGCCGGGCAAGATTACCGATCGGCCGATCGATGCGGAGAAGCTCGTTCCAACGCTGCGAAAGGGCGCGGATATCGTCTCCCGGCTGGAAAAGATCATCAAGCCGAGAATCGAGGCCCTTACCAGGGGAGCGGCAATCAACCGCTTCAACGGCTTGGTGCTGCTGCTCGGCGGCGTGCTCCTGATGTTCCCCCTGGGCCTCGTCCCTTTCTCCAACACTCTGCCTGCCTTCGGGATTCTTTTTCTTGCCATCGGCATTTCCCAGCGGGACGGCCTCTTCGTGCTTGCCGGCTATGGGATGACGATGGCAACGATCATCTATTTTTCAGCGCTTGCCTATGCCGCCTTTGCCGCCGGTCGCGGTCTCACCTCGTTCTTTGGCGGTTAAAAAAAGGCCCGGGCGCTGCCGCCCGGGCCTTGTGGATGTGCGGCCATCCCCCGCGTTCAGAGCTTGAAGTACTTCTCGCGCGCCTGGATGAAGAGCGCGTCCGTTCCTTCCGTCTTCTGGCGGACGATGTTGAGCGCGGACACGAAGCTTTCCGCCGTCTTCTTGGTAAGCGGGTCGCTGGAGTCGAGCATGCTCTGGATGATCTCCTGCGAAGCCTTGGCGCCCGCTTCCAGGATATCGTCCGGGAATAGGCGCACCTGCACGCCGTGATCGTTTACCAGTGTCTGCAGTGCGCGTGGATCGTTAGCCGCGAAGTCCGCCGCCACCGCATCATATTCCGCTTGGCAGGCATCACGGATGATCGCCTGCAGATCGGCCGGCAGTTCCTGATACTTCGCTTTCGACACGACGAGCTCGGTGGCAAGCCCCGGCTCGACGAAGCTCGGGAAATAGTAATTCTTGCACACCTGGTAAAAGCCAAGCGCGAGATCGTTATACGGCCCCACAAATTCGGCCGCGTCCAGCGTGCCCGACTGCAGTGCCTGGAAAATCTCGCCCGCCGCCATATTCGTCACGGTGGCGCCAAGCTTCTCCCACACCTGACCGCCGAGACCGGGAGTGCGGAAGCGAAGTCCCTTGATGGAATCCACGCTGGTGAGCTCGTTGCGGAACCATCCACCCGCCTGCGTGCCGGTATCTCCCGACAGGAAGCCCTGCACGCCGAACTGATCGTAGATTTCGTCCCAGATATCCTGTCCGCCGAGATAGCGCACCCAGGCCGTCAGTTCGCGCGAGGTCATGCCGTACGGAACGCCGGTGAAGAACGAGAGGCCCTGGCTCTTGTTTTGCCAGTAATAGGCTGCGCCGTGACTCATTTCGGCGGAGCCGTCAATGACGGCATCGAGGGACTGGAGCGGCGGCACGAGCTCGCCCGCGGCATATACCTGGATCGTCAGCCGGCCTCCCGAAGCGGCGGTTATCCGGTCGGCGAGACGCTGCGCCCCGACGCCCAGGCCCGGAAAGTTCTTGGGCCAGGTGGTCACCATGCGCCACGTCTGGTTGCCTTGAGAGATTGCGGGCGTGGCCAGTGCGGTAGCTCCGACACCGACGCCTGCCAGTCCTGCCTTTTTTATGAATGAGCGCCGATCCATGAAGTACCTCCCAGATTAAGGATCGAAAACGAGCGGATATCGAGCGCGGTGGCACGCGCCAGCCTCCCCCGATCACCGAGCGGGTATAAATACATGCGCAGGCATTCAAGTCCAGTTTCCCGCCCTGCGCCTTGGTCGATAAACACGCCGGCGAAACAGGCGCGGGCTGTTTGAAGCGCGCTAAAAGCCGCTTACATATGCGTCGTCTCTCCTCGAAGGAAAACTCGATGCGATTGCCCCTCGTTGCCGTTTCGACAGACGTAACACATGATGGAAATTACACTTGGCACGCCGCGCCCGAACAATATCTCGAGGCGGCCCTCTCGGGTGCCGGAGTCCTGCCCCTTCTTCTGCCTTCCTTCGGTGAGAGGATCGATTTCGATGAACTCCTTTCTTCGGTCGACGGCGTTTTAATCACAGGAGCCAAATCGAACGTCTACCCCCCGCTCTATGGCGGCGCGGCGGACGAGGAGAGCAAACCCTACGACCAGCGGCGCGATGCAACGACCATTCCCCTGATCCGCCGGGCGATAGAACAAGGAGTGCCGTTGCTGGCCATATGCAGAGGTATTCAAGAATTGAACGTGGCGCTTGGCGGCACGCTTGCAAACGAGATCCAAGAGCGCGACGGAGCGCTTGACCATCGTGGCCATGGCGAGACCCCGGACGAGCGGTTCATGATCCACCAGACCGTGACAATCAAGCCCGGCACCTGCCTTGCGGAGATTCTGGGCTCCGGAGAGATCAAGGTCAATTCCGTGCATCGCCAGGGCATCGAGCGCCTCGGTCCCAATCTTCAAGTGGAGGCGGTTGCCCCCGACGGCACAATCGAGGCTGTATCCGTCGCCGGCTCTAAGGGCTTTGCCGTCGGCGTCCAGTGGCATCCCGAATTTTGGGCTGCGAGCGATGCTCCGTCGCGGCAGATATTCGAGGCGTTCGGCAACGCCGTGCGCGCCCACCGGGCTGCGCGCCTGCAATTGCAGGGCGTGGGCTAGAGCCTTTCTATTGCGCCTTCAGCGCGACAATAGGTGATATCGGCTTAAGCGATTCGTAGGCCACGCCGTCCGCCGCGAAAAACTCGACGACGGAGCTGCCATCAGCCGCTACGAACGAAACCTCGCCCGCACCGCTTTCCTGCCAGTAACGTGCATCGGCAAGCCGAGGCATCATCGCGACGCATTCCGGTGTGAGCTGAAGTTCGGCACGTTGTGCCTTGTCACCGCCGCGCTTCACGACGGTACAATAACCTTCCCTGCCAGACACGCTCAGATGATATCGATTTTGCGTCTTCGCGTTTTCGATTGCTGCGCCGGTCGTCTCGCTTTCCGCCATGAGGTAAGGCAGGGCGCCGAGGGCGGCCAAAACGGCAAATGCCGACATTGCCAGCTTCATCTTTTGCCCCGTTCTGAATTTCGTATCAGCATCATTAAGGCTAATCGTTAATAAAAATTAATTGGCCATAATATGACTCGAACGAATCTCAGCCTTCACTATTTTACCTGAGCTGTCTCCATTACCGGTGTCAGCGGTTTTCCTTGGGTAAACCAGGAGAGCAGATTGTCTGCCACAAGATCCGCCATCGCCTGCCGCGTGTGGGCGGAAGCCGAAGCCACGTGAGGAAGAAGGCAGGCGTTTTCGCAGCCAAGAAGCGCCTCCGGCACATTTGGCTCGTCCGCAAAAACGTCCAGCCCCGCTGCCAGGATCGTGCCGTCCCGAAGCGCCGCGACAAGCGCCTCCTCGTCGACGGTGCTGCCGCGCCCCACATTGAGGAAGACACCGTTCGGTCCAAGCGCCCGCAGCACCTGCGCATCCACCGCCTTGTCCGTGCCCGTTCCCCCCGGAGCGATCGAGATCAGCGTATCCACCGCTTCTGCGAGGCCAACAAGCGTGGGGTAATATGTGTAGGGCACGTCTTCCACCTTGCGACGGTTGTGATAGCTCACCGGCAGGCCGAAGGCTTCTATGCGCCGCGCGACGGCGCGGCCTATCCGGCCCATGCCGAAGATCCCGACGCTGCGTCCGCGCAAACTGGCTCGCGTGAGCGGATATGGTCCCTCACGGTGCCAGCGCCCGTCGCGCAGATATTTCTCCGCCCGGGGTAACTCACGCACCGTATTGATAAGCAGGCCGATCGCCGCATCCGCGACTTCATCCGTCAGAACGTCCGGCGTGTTCGTCACCATCACGCCCTTCTCCGCGGCATGGACGGCATCTACCGAATCGTAGCCGACACCAAAAATGGCGATGATCTGCAAATGTGGCAACGCGTCCATGAAGGCGGCGCTGACCCCTCCCGTCGCGGCTATGCCGAGAACGTTCTGTTTCATCGCCTCGGTCAACAGGGCGGGATCGCAACGATCCACACGCAGCATCCGGAAATGCTCGCCGATGCGGCTTACCGCATGCGGATGCAACTTTCCGGCGATGAGAATGGTGATGTCTCGGGTTTCATCAGGCATTGACAGAGTCTCAACGATGGTCCGCGCACCGAATCACACCCGATTATCTGAACGGTGTGAAGACGCAAAAGTAAAGCGGTTGCCCTTCCGGGCTTGACGAATTGCCTCCCGACGTATTTGTTTCGAGTCTCGAAATAATTATGAATGCGGCTTCGGCAAAGCCGGCCGGGTCGCATGGGAGGAACTGAATGTATCTTGGGCTCGACCTCGGCACCTCCGGGGTCAAGGCGCTCTTGATCGACCAAGCGCAGAGGATTGTAGCCTCGGCAACTGCCGAACTTCACGTCTCCAGGCCGCATCCGGGCTGGTCGGAGCAGGACCCGGCGCAGTGGATCCGAGCCACCGAGGAAGCGATTACAGCGCTCAAAGCCTCGCATCCGGCAGAGCTTTCCGCTGTGAAGGGTATTGGGCTTTCCGGCCAGATGCATGGCGCAACGCTGCTTGATAAATCCGACGAGCCGCTTCGGCCATCGATCCTCTGGAACGACACGCGCAGCCATGAGGAAGCGGCGGAACTGGACGCGGATCCTCGCTTTCACCGGATCACAGGCAACATCGTCTTTCCAGGTTTCACCGCGCCAAAGCTGAACTGGGTGAGGAACAACGAGCCCGAAATCTTCGCCAAAATCGCCAAGGTTCTTTTGCCAAAGGATTTCCTGCGCCTGTGGCTTACGGGTGAGCACATTTCCGAAATGTCCGATGCGTCCGGCACCGCATGGCTCGATGTGGAGAACCGCCGCTGGTCCGCGGAGCTTCTGGCGACAACCTCTCTTGATGAAAGTCACATGCCCCGGCTCGTGGAAGGCACGGAAAGAGCAGGCACGCTGCGTTCCGGGCTTGCCGCCAATTGGGGCATGGGCAGGGGTATCGTGGTCGCCGGGGGCGCCGGCGACAATGCAGCTTCCGCTTGCGGCGCCGGCGCGGTTCAGTCTGGCGCGGCTTTCGTATCGATTGGCACGTCCGGCGTGCTTTTCGCCTCGAATGACGCTTATCTCCCCAATCCCGCCAGCGCCGTCCACACCTTCTGCCATGCGCTGCCGGAGGCATGGCACCAGATGGGCGTGATCCTTTCGGCGACTGATTCCATAAACTGGCTCGCCGGCATCACGGGCCGCGAGGCTGCCGATCTCACCAGCGAACTGGGAGAGACATTGAAAACCCCCTCCGGGGTCATTTTCCTGCCCTATCTTTCCGGCGAGCGCACGCCCCACAATGATGCGGTGATCCGCGGCAGTTTTGTCGGACTGGCGCACCAGACGGACCGCGCCGCCCTTACCCGGGCCGTGATGGAGGGTGTCGCTTTCGCGTTCCGCGACAGTCTGGAAGCCTTGCGGCAAGCGGGAACGGACCTTTCCCGCGTTACCGGCATCGGCGGCGGCTCCCGTTCCATTTATTGGCTGAAGACGATCGCAACAGCGCTGGCCCTGCCCGTCGATATTCCCGCTGAGGGTGATTTCGGCGCCGCGTTCGGTGCAGCCCGCCTCGGCCTCATCGCCGCAGAAGAAGCAGATCCCCTCGCCGTCTGCACCCCGCCACGGATTTCCTCGACCATCGAGCCCGACGCCGCTCTCTTGCCGGCTTTCGAAAATACCTATCAACGCTACCGCGGCCTCTACCCCGCCATACGAGGAGTTTCGTCATGAGCACCGGTTTTTTCGGCAACTTGCAGCCGATCTCTTATGAAGGGCCGCAAAGCGACAATCCCCTGGCCTTCCGCCATTATAACCCCGACGAGGTCGTGCTCGGCAAGCGGCTTGAGGACCATCTGCGTTTCGCCGTCTGCTATTGGCACACCTTCGTCTGGCCCGGCGGCGATCCCTTCGGCGGACAGACCTTCGAACGCCCCTGGTTCGGCGATACGATGGAGAGGGCAAGGCTCAAGGCGGATGTCGCATTCGAGCTGTTCGAAATCCTCGGAGTTCCTTTTTTCACCTTCCACGACGCCGATGTGCGCCCGGAAGGCGCCTCCTATTCCGAGAGCGTAGCGCGCCTGAACGAGATCGCGGATTATATCGCGGCCAAGATGGAGAAGACGGGGGTCAGGCTTCTTTGGGGCACGGCCAATCTCTTTTCCCACCGCCGCTTCATGGCGGGCGCCGCCACCAATCCCGATCCGGATGTTTTCGCCTACGCGGCCGCTACCGTGAAGGCCTGCATCGACGTGACGAAGCGCCTCAATGGCGAGAACTATGTGCTCTGGGGCGGGCGAGAGGGCTACGAAACCCTGCTCAACACCGACTTGGGCCGGGAACTGGACCAGCTCGGCCGCTTCCTCTCCATGGTGGTGGACTACAAGCATCGAATTGGCTTCAAGGGCGCGATTCTCATCGAGCCAAAGCCGCAGGAACCCACCAAGCATCAGTACGATTTTGACGTCGGCACGGTCTACGGCTTCCTGAAGCGCTACGGGCTGGAAGATGAGGTGAAGGTGAATATCGAGCAGGGCCATGCGCTGCTCGCCGGCCATTCCTTTGAGCATGAGCTTGCGCTTGCCGCCACGCTCGGGATTTTCGGCTCCATCGACATGAACCGGAACGACTATCAGTCCGGCTGGGATACCGACCAGTTCCCCAACAATGCGCCGGAGGCGGCCCTGGCCTATTACTATATTCTCCAGGCCGGGGGCTTCACGACGGGAGGCACCAATTTCGATGCCAAGCTGCGTCGTCAGTCGCTAGACCCGGAAGACCTGGTCGCCGCCCATATCGGCGGCATGGATATCTGCGCCCGGGGGCTCAAGGCCGCCGCCCGTATGATCGAGGACAAAGCGCTGAGCGGACCCCTTGAGGAGCGCTATTCGGGATGGAACGCCACTGAGGCGCAGGCGATGCTGAAGGGCGAGCGCTCGCTCGAAGCCATCGCCGAGCGCGTGACGCGTGAGAACCTTGATCCGAAGCCGCGTTCGGGCCGCCAGGAGAAGCTTGAGAATATCATAAACCGCTACGTTTAGCCGCAGGCTCTTCCATTTCGGTATTAAGTTATGCGCATTTAAGCGAAAGCTTCGGAACGCGTCTTAAAGGCGTGGTTTCAAGGAAAGCTGCGGGTTTCACCCGTAGCGCACTGTTGCTAAACCACTACACAGCGCGTATTTATTGCTTTCTTTACGCGCTTTATCAACGCGCGATAAACCGCACGCATATTTCCCTATAAACTTGTCGCCAAATCTTCATCTGACCGCCTTCATACCGACAGGATTGATGGCCTAGATTCAGAACTCCGAACGTTGGAGGCGCAGGATGAGCATTGATAGAAAGGTGGAAGCAGAAATCGACGCGCTGCTCGCGTGCGATGACTCGGCAACCGTTATCGACATGCTGCTGTCGATGCCTCACGTGATGGCTGCCGATAATACCGATTGGAACAAGATCCTTCATGCGCGGCTTCAAACGCGCCTCACCCGGAAAATGCGGGAGGTGCTGGAGAACGCAAAGGAACCTGATAATTCGCGGAGCGCCGCATGAAAGCGCCCAGGTGCTTATTGGAATGCGAGAAGGTCCTCGATTTTGGCGGCGGTCTCAAGAAGCGGCGGCAGGAGGACGTCACGCATCTCCTCACAGGAAAAACGTGCCGATTGCGTGGAGATGTTGACCGCCGCCACCACGGCACCCGTCCGCGATCGCACGGGCACGGCAATAGACCGCAGCCCCAACTCGAGTTCCTCGTCGACGATGGCATAGCCTGCCCGCCGGACATCAGCCACGCGGGCCGCAAGGGCCTGCCGGTCCGTCAACGTCTTGGGCGTGTTGGCGCGAATGCTCGCCTTGTCCAGAAGACGGGCGAGTTCGGCATCGTCCAGGCCTGAAAGAAGCACCCGCCCCATGGAAGTGCAGTAGGCCGGCAATCGCGTTCCTACCGACAGGGAGACGGAAACGATGCGCCTTCCGGCCACACGAGCCACATAGACGACATCTTCACCCTCCAGAACCGCCGCCGAACAGGATTCGCCCACGTCCTGCGAAACCTCGCGCAGGATAGGTTCAGCGAGGGACCAGATGGACCCTCCGCCCAGCCACACCCGGCACAGCGAGATCAGCTTGGCCGAAAGCACGAATTGCCGCCCCTTCTGCTGGGCATAGCCTTCAGCAACCAGCGTAAGCAGCAGCCGGCGTGCGCCCGCGCGCGTCAGCCCTGCCGCCTCCGCCACCTCCGTCAGCCTCAGGCCGCCAGGCGCCGCCGACAGGATTTCCAGCACGCCAAGCCCTTTTGCCAGCGACCCCACCAGGTCACGCTGTTCAGGCTCGCGTTCCATTGACTCAACCGTCTCACTCATCTAATTGCGTATCGCATATAAAACTTATGTTCGCAATTCGAACATTTTGGAGGCGATGATGGCGCGCTTCATGTCGCTGGAGCAGGCGGTACGAGAGAATCTGAAACATGGCGATACGGTCGCCTTCGAGGGTTTCACTCACCTCATTCCCACGGCGGCAGTCCATGAGGCGATACGCCAGGGGTTCATGGATTTAACCCTCGTTCGCATGACGCCGGACCTGATCTATGATCAGATGGTTGGAATGGGCATGGCCAAGAAGCTTGTCTTCTCCTATGTCGGCAATCCCGGCGTCGGTCTTCTGCGGCGGGTGCGTGATTCCGTCGAGAATGGCTGGCCGCGCGGGGTGGAGATCGAAGAGCATTCCCACGCAGCCATGGCGAATGCCTATGAAGCCGGTGCCGCCGGCCTGCCGCTGGCTGTTTTACGCGGCTATCGCGGTGCGGGCCTTGCCGAGGTGAACCCCAATATAAAGAGCATCACCTGCCCGTTCACGGGGGAGAAGCTGGCCGCCGTGCCCGCAGTCAGGCCGGATGTGACCTTCATTCACGCCCAGAAGGCCGACAAAAAGGGCAATGTCCTCATCGAGGGCATCATCGGCATTCAGAAAGAAGCTGCGCTCGCCGCCAAGCGCGCTGTTGTCACCGTGGAAGAGGTGGTCGACGATTTCTCGGACGCCCACCCCAATCTCTGCATCCTGCCGCATTGGACCATTACGGCGATCGCCGAAGTCCCCGGCGGCGCGCACCCCTCCTATACGCACGGCTATTACGCCCGTGACAACGCCGCCTATCTGGAGTGGGATCAGATCGCGGCGGATCGTGAGCGTTTCCGTGCATGGATGGAAGAGAATGTCATGAAGGCAAAGCCCGAGGATTTTGCCACGCGCGTCGAGAAGCTGAGGGTGGCGAAATGAGCGATTTTACCCCCAATGAGATGATGACCATTGCCGCCTCGCGCGCCCTGACGAGCACGGACGTGTGCTTCGTCGGAATCGGCGCACCTTCGGCGGCTTGCAATGTGGCGCGGCTCACCCATGCGCCAGACATAACGCTGATCTATGAATCGGGTACGATCGGCACCGCGCCGGACGTCTTGCCGCTGTCCATCGGAGACGGCGAACTGTGCGACACCGCGCTCACCACCGTTTCTGTGCCGGAGATGTTCCGCTACTGGCTGCAGGGTGGGCGGGTCACCATCGGTTTCCTGGGAGCCGCCCAGCTCGACAAGTACGGCAACATCAATACCACGGTCATTGGCGATTATCATAAGCCCAAGACGCGCCTGCCCGGTGGTGGCGGTGCGCCGGAGATCGCCACCTCTTCCCAGCAGGTCTACATCACCATGGCGCAGTCCAAGCGGGGAATGGTGGAGAAGATCGATTTTTACACCTCCTTCGGCCATGGCGATGGAGGCGATCACCGCAAGCGGCTCGGCATTGACACCAAAGGGCCGACGCTTCTCATCACGGACCTCGCCATCTGGAAGCCGGACCCGGAAACGAAGGAGTTCACCGTGGTTTCCATGCATCCGGGCGTCACCCGCGAGATGGTGCAGGAAACCTGCGGCTGGCAAGTCAAGTTTGCCGACAAGGTCGAGGAAACCCCCGCGCCGACCGAGCTGGAACTGAAGACTCTTCGCGATCTCAAGGCGCGCACCGACGCGGCGCACAAGGGCAATTAGGAGCATAGATCATGGCCGAAGCGTTCATCTGCGATTATGTCCGCACACCGATAGGCCGCTTCGGCGGTGTTCTTTCATCTGTCCGCGCGGATGATCTTGCCGCCATCCCCTTGAAGGCGCTTGTCGAGCGCAACAAGGAAGTCGATTGGGCAGCGGTCGACGACGTGATCTATGGCTGCGCCAACCAGGCCGGCGAGGACAACCGCAACGTCGCCCGAATGGCTGTGCTGCTTTCAGGCTTGCCCGTAGAGGTTCCTGGTTCCACCATCAACCGGCTCTGCGGCTCCGGCATGGACGCGGTTGCCACCGCCGCTCGTGCAATCAAGGCAGGCGAGGCCGAGCTGATGATTGCGGGGGGCGTCGAATCCATGAGCCGCGCACCCTTCGTGCTCCCGAAGGCGGACACGGCTTTCTCCCGAAATGCCGAGATCTATGACACCACCATCGGCTGGCGCTTCGTCAATCCGTTGATGAAGAAGCAATATGGCGTCGATTCCATGCCCGAGACCGGGGAGAACGTCGCCGCAGACTTCAAGGTAAGCCGCGCAGACCAGGATGCATTCGCCGTCCGCAGCCAGGACAAGGCCGTTGCGGCGCAGGAGAATGGCCGCCTGGCGAAGGAAATCGTGCCCGTCACTATTCCCCAGCGCAAGGCCGATCCCATCATTGTCGACAAGGACGAGCATCCTCGTCCTGGCACCACGGTGGAAAAGCTCGGCAAGCTTCCCACTCCGTTCCGCGAGAACGGCTCCGTGACGGCCGGCAATGCGTCCGGCGTCAATGACGGTGCCGCGGCCCTCATCATTGCATCGGAAGCGGCAGCCAGGAAATACGGCCTCACGCCCATCGCCCGCGTGCTGGGCGGCGCCACGGCCGGCGTTCCCCCGCGCATCATGGGCATCGGTCCCGCACCGGCATCGAAGAAGCTCTGTGCCCGCCTCGGTCTGAAGCCGTCCGATTTCGATGTTGTGGAGCTAAACGAGGCCTTCGCTTCGCAGGGCATCGCCGTGCTGCGCGAACTTGGCATTCCGGAAGACGCGGCGCATGTGAACCCCAATGGCGGCGCCATCGCCCTCGGTCATCCACTGGGCATGTCCGGCGCGCGCATCTCCGGCACGGCGGCGCTGGAACTCAGGGAGCGCGGCGCAAGGTTGGCGCTCGCCACCATGTGCATCGGAGTCGGACAGGGCATCGCGCTGGCGCTAGAGCGCGTCTAGAGCAATCACAACGCACAGCTCAAAGTTCAAGCTCATGTAGCTGTGGCCGCTGTAGCTACCTTCGGCGGCCACAAAAGAGCTGAACCAATGGCCACTGATGCTGTCGTCCGGGCGCGCATAAACGCGGAGACCAAGGAAGAAGCGGCAGCCTCTCTACTCCGGACAATTCCGGCGCGACGAGCCGGACTGAATCTGATCTACAGGGCTGACAGGCGTTTTGAGCGCACCGGCACCCATTCCGAGTAGCCGCTTTAATTCAGCGGAATGTCGTTCTCGCCCTTGCTCTTCTGGTAGGTTTCCGAAAGCCTCTTATAGACCCCGGAGAGCTTCGAAATCCGTTTTGCCGCCCCTTCCCTTTCCGGCTCCGGCAATTCCCGCGCCAGCGCCGGTATGGAGTAGCTTCTCCAGAACGCATTCTGCGCCGCATAGCCGCCGGGCTCCAGCCGAAAGACCTCCTTCAGGATCTTCAGATCGTGCGGAATGGCGAATGAATCCCGTGAATCCTCATGGCTGAAGAGATAGAAGAAATTGTCGAAGCCACTCCAGGTGATGGCCGAAAGGCAGAGCGAGCAGGGCTCATGCGTTGAGAGGAAGATGCAGTCTTTCGTGTCGGCCCGGCTCTCCTTCGGCAATTCGTATAAGCGCTTTAGCGCATGCATCTCGCCATGCCAGAGCGGGTTTTCGATCTCGTTGTTGGTCTCGGCGATCATCAGCGACAGATCGCGCTTTCGCAGAATGGCCGCGCCGAAGATCTTGTTCCCCGCCGCCACCCCGGCTTCGGTCTTGGGCACGATGTCGTATTCGATCACATCGAGCAGCCGGTCGATAAGTGTCGGTTCAGGGTTCATCACCGCTCCGGCAGGTGGATTTCATAGGGTTCGGGAAAGAAGAACTCCTCCAGATTGTTGCCCTCCCCGCCGCGGTCGACAATCAGGAAATCCTGCTCCTCCCCGATCGGCGTCAGCACGCCGTGCCAGGTGTTGCGGGCATAGTTCACGCCCTGCCCCGGCTTGGTGATGAAGGCGCGCGGCACCACCGGCCGGCCGCTTTCGTCCGGGCAGACGATTACCAGAAAGGGGCTGGACGTAAGAGGCATGAAAGCCTGGCTTCCCAGTGGATGCCGCTCCACCATCTTCAGAGCTAGGGGCAGGTCGTAAGGTTGCCCGCGCGCGATGCTCACCATCACCCGCGCGTTTTCTCCGCCCACCTCGACCTTCGCCAGATCGTGAAAGCGCTGGGTCTTGCCGTTGTTGATCGGGAAGCTGGTCCCCTCCTCCGCCTCGATCACGTCGCCGAAGGGCGCAAACGCATCTTTCGTCAAAGGTTCGGCGATGATTTTCCTCATTTATCCACTCTCCGCCACAGCGGTTTCAGCGCCGCGTGCCTGTTTACATCCTTGTAGAGCAGATAGCGGAACTTGCCGGGGCCGCCAGCGTAGCATGCCTGTGGGCAGAACGCCCTGAGCCACATGAAGTCTCCCGCCTCCACCTCCACCCAATCCTGGTTGAGCCGGTAGACCGCCTTGCCTTCGAGCACATAGAGCCCGTGCTCCATGACGTGCGTCTCCGCGAAGGGGATCACCGCGCCCGGCTCGAACGTCACGATCGTTACATGCATGTCGTGACGTACGTCCTCCGGGTCGACGAAGCGCGTCGTGGCCCATTTCCCCTCGGTGCCCGGCATCGCCGTCGGCGCGATATCCTTCTCGTTGACGAAGAATGCCTCGGGCACAGGAACCCCGTCCACCCCTTCATAGGCCTTGCGGATCCAGTGGAAGCGGACAGGTGCGGAACTCTCGTTTCGGGCCGTCCAGCGGCTTTCAGGCGGCAGGAACGCGTAGCCGCCCGGCTCCATCCGATGCTTACGGCCATCCAGTTCCACCGTTAATTCGCCTTCAACAACGAAAAGGACAGCCTCCGCCTCGGGGTCCGGCTCAGGATTCTCGCTGCCGCCGCCCGGCTGCACTTCCATGATGTATTGCGAGAAGGTCTCGGCAAATCCCGAGAGCGGCCGCGCGATGATCCAGGCCCGCGTCTTTTCCCAAAATGGCAGGACGCTGGTGACGATATCGCGCATCACCCCCTTGGGAATCACCGCATAGGCTTCGGTGAAGACGGCCCTCCCGGTAAGAAGATCCGTTTGTGGCGGGTGCCCGCCCGTGGGCGCGTAATAGTTTCTGGTCATGACGGCAGGATGTCCTTGAGCCTCAGATAAGCGATCCGCTCCACCTGGCCGCAGGCCGTAGCGAACTCCTCTTCCGGGCCATTTTCGATACGTGTCTCGAAGGCTCGCAGGATGCTTTCCTTTGTGTTGTCCTTGACGGCGATGATGAAAGGAAAGCCGAATTTTTTCATGTATCGCGTGTTGAGGTCAGTGAAGCGCGCCCGCTCCTCGTCCGTCAGCGCGTCGAGGCCAGCCGAAGCCTGTTCCTTCGCCGATTCCGGCGTGAGCCGCTTTGCTGCCGCGAGCTTGCCCGCAAGGTCCGGATGCGCCTTCAGCACGCCCAGCCGCTCCTCCTCGCCTGCCGAATGGAACATTCGCGCCAGCGCGTTGTGAAGGCCCACGGCGCTGTCATGCGCCGGCCCGAGCTCCAAGTCATGGGCCCGTTCGGCGATCCAGGGCGAATGCTCGAAAATCGAGCCGAAGCGCTCCACGAACTCCGCTTTCCCCATGCGGCTCGGCCTCAGCGTCGGCGCTTGATAGGGGTGATGCTCCATCCAATGACGGGCGATATCCATCCGCCGCGGCAGCCACACCTTCTCATGGCCTTTTACATAATCGATGAAGCGCCTGAGTGCGGCCGCCCGCCCCGGCCGGCCGATCAGCCGGCAATGGAGGCCCACGCTCATCATGGCCGGCCGGCCGCGCCTTCCCTCTTCATAGAGCGTATCAAACGCATCCTTCAGGTAGGCAAAGAACTGGTCGCCGGAATTGAACCCTTGCGGCGTGGCAAACCGCATATCATTGGCGTCGAGCGTATATGGAATGACGAGCTGCGGCCGCGCCGGGTTCCCATGCCCGTCATGGTCGAGCCAGTAAGGCAGGTCATCGTCATAGGTATCGGAGATCCAGTCGAACCCGCCCTGCTCGATGGCGAGCTTGACGGAGTTCACCGAGGTACGCCCAAGATAAAGCCCTTTCGGCGGTTCGCCCACGACCTCCGTGTGCAGCCGCACGGCCTCATCCAGATCCCTGCGTTCCTCCTCTTCCGAATGGGCGCGGTAGTCGATCCAGCGAAGCCCGTGGCTTGCAATTTCCCAGCCTGCCTCCTTCATGGCCGCCACTTGGTCCGGCGAGCGGGCGAGCGCAGTCGCAACACCGTAAACGGTTACGGGCACTTCGGCCTCGGTGAACATGCGGTGTAGCCGCCAGAAGCCGACGCGGGCGCCGTACTCGTAGATCGACTCCATGTTCCAGTGCCGCATGCCGGGCCAGGGCTGCGCTCCGACAATCTCCGAGAGGAAGGCCTCGGACGCCTCATCCCCATGCAGGATACAGTTTTCGCCGCCCTCTTCGTAATTGACGACGAATTGCACCGCCGCATAGGCGCCGCCGGGCCACTTGGGATTCGGCGGATTGGCTCCGTAGCCTCGCATATTCCGGAAATAGCGCCTCATGTCTGCATTCTCCGCGCTCATCTCGTTTTCAACGATAGCCGAAGGTTTCCGGGCTTATTCCCTGCAAAAAATTTGAAAGTCTTTTTGCAGCCTTTCTACCCCACCCCCCTTATGCACGCCGCCGATTTGCCGCACAATCGACAGCACAGAAAAGAAGTAGGGAGAGACCGCATGGGTGAACAAGCTGAAGGCCGGCTGACGACCCATGTTCTTGACACGGCGGCAGGCCGGCCCGCCGCGGGCATGGAAATCGCGCTTTACAGGTTCAACGGTGACATGCGCACGCATCTGAAGACCGTCAGAACCAATGCCGACGGCCGCTGCGACGCGCCGCTTCTGGAAGGCAGAAGTTTCACGCCTGGCCGATACGAAATCGTCTTCGAAGTCGGCGCCTATCTGCGCGCAATGGGCACCGCACTTCCCGCGCCGCCCTTCCTCGACCAGGTGCCGATTCGCTTCGGCATGGCTGAGCATGCGCATTACCATGTGCCGCTCCTCGTCTCGCCCTATGGCTACTCTACGTATCGGGGGAGCTGAGCAAATGCTGATGGCGCGCTTTACCGGGATAGAGGGGGGTGCCAAAGGGCACGACGCCTCATGACCGCCACCCGCAACGAGATCCGTTTTCTCCTCAACGGCCTAAAGATCGTCCTGCGCGACATCCGTCCCGGCCAGACCCTGCTCGATTACCTGCGGCTGAACCGCCGGCTTACCGGCACCAAGGAAGGATGTGCTGAAGGCGATTGCGGAGCCTGTACCGTCCTGGTCGGCCGCCTCTCCGGTGATGCCGTGATCTATGAAGGCGTTGATGCCTGCATTCGTTTCCTCGCGTCGCTAGATGGATGCCATGTTGTCACCATCGAGCACCTGAAGCGCCCTGACGGCAGCCTCCACCCGGTCCAGCAGGCCCTGGTGGATCATCACGGTTCACAATGCGGCTTCTGCACGCCGGGCATCGTGATGTCGCTCTACGCGCTCTGGATGCGTAATCCGCATCCCTCCGACAAGGACACCGAGAAAGCGCTGCAGGGCAATCTCTGCCGCTGCACGGGCTACGAGCCCATCATGCGCGCCGCCCGCGCGATTTCCTCCTATGGCGAGCCTGCATCCGATCCGCTCGCGCTGGAGCGTGCGGCCATAATCGCCGAACTCAAGCGCATGAAGGATGGGACGCGCGTGGAGATCGGCACCGGCCAGGACCGCCTGGCGATCCCCGCGAGCGTAGATGATTTGGCCGATATTCTGGAAGCAGAGCCGGATGCCACCATCGTCTCCGGTTCGACCGATGTCGGCCTGTGGGTGACGAAGTTCATGCGCGAGATCGCGCCTGCGGTCTTCATCGGCGGGCTGGATGAGCTCCGCACCGTCTCTCAAGAGGACGGGGTCATCACCATCGGCGCCGGCGTCAACTATTCGGATGCCTTCTCCTATCTTTCGGCCCGCATCCCTGCGCTGGGCCAGCTGATCGAACGCATCGGCGGGGATCAGGTGCGCAATATGGGCACGATCGGCGGCAATATCGCCAACGGCTCGCCCATCGGCGATACCCCGCCCCCGCTGATCGCGCTCGGGGCCACGCTGACGCTCCGCAAGGGGCAAAGCCGGCGGACGATCCCGCTGGAGGATTTCTTCATCGCCTATGGCAAGCAGGACCGTCAGCCGGGCGAATTCGTCGAAGCCGTCCATGTCCCCGTGCCTGCGCCCGAGACGCGCTTTGCCGTCTGGAAAATTTCCAAGCGGCGCGATGAGGACATCACCGCGGTGCTCGGCGCCTTTGCCGTAACATTGGATGCGGATGGCACGGTGGCATCGGCCCGCATCGCCTATGGCGGCATGGCGGCCACACCGAAACGCGCATTGGCCGTGGAAGCGGCACTTCACGGCAAGCCATGGATGATCGAGACCATCGAGCAGGCGCTGCCGGCCTATGATCAGGATTTCACGCCCATAAGCGACATGCGCGCGTCTGCCGAATACCGCATGATGACGGCGAAGAACCTGCTGCGCCGCCTTTACCTTGAAACTTCCGGTGTGAGCGGGCCGGTTACGCTCCAAAGATACGAGGCAGTGGCATGAACAAACTCGCCGCTTCCGATTTTAGCTCCACGAAGATAACCGGCGGCGTGGCCACGGATCTCCGCCACGATTCCGCCCACAAGCACGTTACCGGCGAGGCCGTCTATATCGACGATATGCCGGAGCCTGCGGGCACGCTGCACGCCTATCTCGGCCTTTCCGCGATTGCCCACGGGGCCATTCGCGCAATAGACCTGTCTCAGGTTGAAGCCGCACCCGGCGTGGTTGCGGTGCTTGCCGCCCGGGACATCCCCGGCGAAAATGACATCAGTTCCACTGGTCATCACGACGAGCCAATCTTCGCGGAAACGGAAGTACAGTTCTTCGGCCAGCCGATTTTCGCCGTCGTGGCGGAAACGCGTGAGGCTGCGCGGCGCGCCTGCCGTCTTGCGAAAATCGAATATGAGGAAAGGCCCGCGATCGTCGATATCGCAGGAGCCGATCCGCAGAACCCCCGGCTTGTCACCAAGCCCTTGAAGCTTGAGCGCGGCGATGTGGAGAAGGCGCTTGGTGCCGCGCCCCGCCGCATCAACGGGCAAATGCGTGTGGGCGGGCAGGACCATTTTTATCTGGAAGGCCAGATCGCGCTCGCTGTCCCCGGAGAGGACCTGGATGTGACCGTCCATTCCTCGACCCAGCACCCTAGCGAAGTGCAGCACATGGTGGCTCATGCGCTTGGCGTCCCCTCGCACGCCGTCACCGTTGAGGTGCGCCGGATGGGCGGCGGCTTCGGCGGAAAGGAGACACAGGCGAACCTCTTTGCCGCGGTGGCCGCGGTTGCCGCCAAGCGAACCGGCAGGCCGGTAAAGCTCCGCCCCGACCGCGACGACGATATGATCGCAACCGGCAAGCGCCACGACTTCCTGATCGATTACGATGTGGGCTTCGATGACCAGGGCAACATTCTCGCCGTCGACCTCAGATATGCGGCGCGCTGCGGTTTCTCGGCCGATCTCTCCGGGCCGGTGACAGACCGCGCGCTCTTCCACTGCGACAACGCCTATTTCTATCCCGCCGTGCGCGCGCTCTCCGCGCCGCTCTACACCAATACGGTTTCCAACACGGCCTTCCGGGGCTTCGGCGGGCCTCAAGGTATGGTCGGCGCGGAACGCGTCATTGAGGAAATCGCCTTCGCGGTTCGCAAGGACCCGCTCGAAATCCGCAAGAAGAATTTCTATGGCGAGACGGAACGCAACGTCACGCCCTACCACCAGACGGTCGAGGACAATATCATTCACCGGCTGGTGAGCGGGCTGGAGGAAAGTGCGGATTATGCCGACCGCCGCCGCGCCATAGCCGAATTCAATGCGGGAAGTGCAATCGTAAAGCGCGGCATTGCACTTACGCCCGTCAAGTTCGGCATCTCCTTCACCGCCACCCATTTCAACCAGGCGGGCGCGCTGGTGCATGTCTATACGGACGGCTCGGTACACTTGAACCACGGCGGCACGGAAATGGGCCAGGGCCTCTACGTGAAAGTGGCGCAGGTCGTGGCGGAAGAGTTCCAGATCGATATCGACCGGGTAAAAATCACCGCGACGACGACCGGCAAGGTGCCAAACACCTCCGCTACCGCAGCTTCCTCCGGCTCCGATCTGAACGGCATGGCGGCGCAGAACGCCGCCCGCCAGATCAAAGATCGCCTCATCGATTTCGTCATCGGGCGCTACGACGTGCCCCGCGAGCAGGTGGTTTTCCTTCCCAACCGCGTCCGCGTCGGCAATCAGGAGATCCCCTTCCCTGATCTCATCCGCCAGGCCTATGAGGCACGCATCCAGCTTTCCGCCGCTGGCTTCTACAAGACGCCGAAGATCCACTGGGACCGCGAGAAGGGCCGAGGGCATCCCTTCTACTACTTCGCCTATGGCGCCGCCTGCACGGAAGTTTCCGTCGACACGCTAACCGGCGAATATATGGTGGAGCGGGTGGATATCCTGCACGAGACGGGCCGTTCACTGAACCCGGCGATCGACCTCGGCCAGATCGAGGGCGGCTTCGTCCAGGGCGTAGGATGGCTCACCACGGAAGAGCTGGTCTGGGACGAGAAGGGCATGCTTCGCACCCACGCACCCTCGACCTACAAGATCCCGCTCGCTTCCGACCGGCCGAAAATCTTCAATGTGAAGCTTGCCGATTGGGCGGAAAACGCCGAGCCCACGATCCACCGTTCCAAGGCGGTCGGCGAGCCGCCCTTCATGTTGGCGATCTCCGTGCTGCACGCACTCTCCGACGCCGTTGCGAGCGTGGCGGACCACAGGATCTGCCCGCGCCTCGATGCTCCTGCCACGCCCGAGCGCGTGCTGATGGCCGTGGAACGATTGAAGGCGGAGGCGGGGCGGTAGAATACTCGGCCTTGGCCTACTATTGTTCTGAAATGCTTTCGCTGTATATCACCCCCCTCTGCCCTGCCGGGCATCTCCCCCTCAAGGGGGGAGATTGGCTGGCCGTAACCCTGGCTCCAACTTTTCGGCGCTGCAGGCAATCGCGAGGCAGCAATGAAAGCATAATCTCCCCCCTTGAGGGGGAGATGCCCGGCAGGGCAGAGGGGGGTATTGGCGCATGCAGGCTGCTGCTTTCATGACTGCCCTCTCAAAGAGCCTCGCCACTTTCCTCGACGCCGCCCCCGTCGCCCTGATCAGCGTGACGGAAGCAAAAGGCTCGACCCCGCGTGAGAAGGGCGCGTGGATGCTCGTTTCGCCCGAAAAGATCTTCGGCACGATCGGCGGTGGACAGCTCGAATTCCTTGCGATCGCCAAGGCGCGCGAGCTGATTTCGGCAAACACCGCCAGCGGCGCAATGGATATCCCCCTGGGTCCGGAGATCGGCCAGTGCTGCGGCGGCCGCGTCAATTTGGACATCCGTATTGCCGACGCGCGGGATCGCTCCGCAATCCTGAAGCGCGCGCAAAAGGAGGACCATGCCCGGCCACATGTCTATCTTCTCGGCGGCGGCCATGTGGGACACGCCCTTGCCGCCGCGCTAGCCCTGCTGCCCCTGCGCACCGTCCTCGTCGAGACTCGGGCCGAAGCTATCGAAGATTTGCCGCCCGAGGTGGAAACGAGACTGACGCCCGTGCCTGAAGAGGTCATCCGCGAAGCGCCGCCGCATTCGGCCTTCATCATCCTGACCCACGACCATGCGCTGGATTTCCTCCTCGCCGCCGAAGCCTTGGCCCGTGAAGATGCCTCCTATGTCGGCATGATCGGCTCGAAGACGAAGAAGGCTACCTTCAGAAGCTGGTATTTGAAAAACGGCGGCGAGGAGCCGCGCCTTTCCCGGCTCATCACACCGATCGGAGGCGAAACGGTTCGCGACAAGCGACCCGCTGTCATCGCCGCCATGACGGCAGCAGAGGTGATGCGGGCGCTGAGCTGATCACCGCCCCCTCAAAATCTCCCCGATCATGCGCTGGCAACGCTCGGCCATGAAATCCACCAGCAGACGCACCTTGGGATCCTGCAGCTTCTTGTGCGGATAGACCGCCGCCAGCGTAACCGTTGTCGGCGGTGTTTTGGCCAGAATGATCTTGAGCCGTCCGTCACGGATGAAAGGCTCGATCTCGAAGCGCGGCTTGTTGATGATGCCGTGGCCGGCGAGCGCCCAGCCGGTGATCACATCGCCATCATCCGTGTCGAAAGGCCCGCGCACCTCGAATTTCTTCGGCCCGTCCGGCGTCGCCAGCGTCCAGAAATACTCACGCACGCCGGGGAAGCGAAGCATCAGGCAATCGTGCTGTTCCTCCACCAGTTGCTCCGGCCGCTCGGGCTCACCGCGCCGTTCAAGATAAACAGGCGAAGCCGCCAGCACCCGCTCGCAATCCATGATGCCGCGCATGCGGAGGCTTGAATTTTCCAGGAGCCCCAGCTTGAAAGCGACATCGATCCCTTCGCGCATGATATCCACGTCGCGGTCCGAAAGCCTGAGCCTCACCTCAATCTGCGGATAGCGCTCGCGGAATTCCGGAATGCCGCTGGCGATCAGGCGTTTACCGAGACCGAGCGGCGCCGTCACACGGATCGTGCCGCGCGGCTGGCCGGAAAGCGCGGCCACGGCCCCTTCGGCCTCGTCCAAGGCTTCAAGCACCCTCTTGGCGCCGTCATAGAAGACACGGCCATGCTCTGTCGCGGTGAGCTGCCGTGTCGTGCGGTTGAGCAACCGCACGCCGAGATGCCTTTCCAACTCCTTGATGCGGTTGGACGCAACCGCAGGCGATATCCGCAGATCCCGCCCTGCCGCCGAAAGGCCGCCCAGTTCCACCACACGCACAAAAACAGCAAGATTGTCCAGATAAGCCATGACGCCTATCAAACCGACAGCTCTGCGATTTTCCAGAAAAATTTGAAAGTCATCGTGCTCTCCATCTCTTTTCCTTTAGAGCAGAAGCCGTAAGCTTGCCTCAGAAACCGGAAATGGGAGCGGGCATTTGAACGATTTCGCCGTAATATTGGAGTGGCTGTCCTTCGCAGTGCGCTGGCTGCATGTGGTGACGGCCATCGCCTGGATCGGCTCATCCTTCTACTTCATCGCTCTAGATTTGGGCCTGGTGAAGCGCCCCGGCCTGCCCGAAGGCGTTTCCGGCGAGGAGTGGCAGGTGCATGGCGGCGGCTTCTATCACATCCAGAAATACATGGTCGCGCCGGCCTCCCTGCCCGAGCATTTGACCTGGTTTAAATGGGAATCCTACTCCACCTGGCTTTCAGGCTTCGCCTTGCTTGCCATCGTCTATTATGCCGGGGCGGACTTATACCTGATCGATCGTAACGTGCTGGACGTGTCCGCACCGGTGGCGATCCTGATCTCGCTTGCCTCCATCAGCCTCGGCTGGCTTCTTTACGACGCGCTCTGCAAGTCACCGCTGGGCAAAAGCGACACGGGCCTCATGCTCGTTCTCTATGCGATCCTCGTCGCGATGAGCTGGGGCTACACACAGCTCTTCACCGGCCGCGCCGCCTTCCTTCATCTCGGCGCCTTCACCGCCACCATTATGTCGGCCAACGTTTTCCTGCTCATAATCCCCAACCAGAAGATCGTGGTGGCTGACCTGAAGGCCGGCCGCACACCGGACCCGAGTCTGGGCATGCAGGCCAAGCAGCGCTCGCTGCACAACAATTATCTCACCCTGCCGGTGATTTTCCTGATGCTGTCGAACCACTACCCGCTGGCTTTCGCCACCCGGTTCAACTGGATCATCGCCTCGCTGATTTTCATCATCGGCGTCCTGATCCGGCATTATTTCAACACGCGCCACGCGCGAAAAGGCAATCCGCACTGGACCTGGGCAGCCGCCACCATCCTTTTCGTCATCATCATGTGGCTTTCCACCGTGCCTCAGATATTGACGGGAGAACGCCGGATTTCGGCGACCGAAGAGCGCTTCATCGCCTCCACCCATTTCCCCGCCGTGCGCGATACGGTGATGGGGCGCTGCGCCATGTGCCATGCGGCTGAGCCCGGCTATGAGGGCATCCATGCGGCTCCAAAGGACGTGGCGCTGGATTCGGATGCTGCGATTGCCGCCCACGCCCGCGAAATCTATCTTCAGGCGGGGCTGAGCCACGCCATGCCGCCCGGCAACGTCTCCGGCATTACCGAAGACGAGCGGCGCCTGCTCGTCACCTGGTTCGAGGAAGCACGCTGAACATGCGCGAAAGGCAAGTTTGATGACGAGAACGCTGATACGCGCGCGCCTGCTCACATTTCTCGGCGAACCGCAGGGGCCCGACGACCATTCCTCCTACCGATACGAAGAGGATGGCGCGGTCCTGACAGAAGGAGGGGTTATCCTCAGTTCCGGCACCTACGCCGAAATCGCGCCCGCCGCCGTTGGCGCTAGAATCATCGATCACCGCCCGCATCTCCTTATGCCTGGTTTCATCGACCCTCACGCCCATTTTCCGCAGATGCAGGTGATCGCGAGCTACGGGGCGGAGCTTCTCGACTGGCTCAACACCTATACCTTCCCCGCCGAATCCGAGTTCGGCGACGCGGACCACGCGGCGCGCATTGCCTCCGCCTTCCTGGACGAGATGGTGCGGCAGGGCACCACCACTTCTGCTGTCTACTGCACCGTCCACCCGCAATCCGCCGAAGCCTTCTTCGCCGAAGCCCAGCGCCGCAACATGCGCGTCCTTGCCGGCAAGGTGATGATGGACCGCAATGCGCCCGAAGCGCTTACCGACACACCGCAATCAAGCTATGACGATACCAAGGCGCTGATCGCCAGATGGCACGGCAAGGGCCGGCTCCATTATGCGATTACGCCGCGCTTTGCCATCACCTCAAGCCCGGCGCAGATGGAGCTGGCGCAGGCGCTTGCCGCCGAACATCCCGACATTCACATCCAGACCCATCTTTCGGAAAACCATACCGAGATCGCCCTTTCCTGCGAGCTCTATCCCGATTGCGCCGATTACACGGCCATTTACGAGAAATATGGTCTCACCGGCCCGAAGAGCCTGTTCGGGCACTGCATCCACCTTTCGGAACGCGAAGCCGATGCGCTTTCCGATTCAGGCTCCGTCGCTGTCTTCTGCCCCACCTCGAACCTCTTTCTCGGCTCCGGGATGTTCGATTATTTCCGCAATCGCCGTCGCGAAAGGCCACTGCGCATTGCCATGGCCACCGATACGGGCGGCGGCACGAGCTATTCCATGCTGCGCACCATGGATGAGGGCTACAAGGTCATCGCCTCCCATGGCGAGAAGCTCAATCCTCTCGCCTCCTTCTGGCAGGTCACGCGCGGCAATGCCGAAGCCTTGTCGCTCGCCCACCACATCGGCACGCTGGAGCCCGGCACAGATGCGGATTTCGTCCTTCTCGATGCCCATGCCACCCCCGCCATGCGGCTGCGCATGGAGCGCGCGAAAACTCTGGCCGAAGAGCTTTTCGTGCTGCAAACCCTGGGCGATGATCGCGCGGTGGTGGAGACTTATGTGGCGGGGAAAGCGGTGAAGGGCGGGTTGTGATCTGCTGTAAGCAATCCATTGCACCCACCGGGAAATTAAAGCTACCAAGCTCTTTGATTTGAGCGGTCGTGATTTGGGACCGTTCTGGCATGGATCCTCGGGTCAAGCCCGAGGATGACGAACGCAGGAAATGGCGGCAAATCGTCAGTGTTGGCGGAAACCGCTCCTCTTCGTCATCCTCGGGCTTGACCCGAGGATCCATGCCTGACCATCGACACCCCGCCAACGGCCGCTTAAGAGCATTCACAGAGGCTCTTGTCGGACGACAAGGGTTGGAAATCGGGAGGCTTCATGACATTCGACGCAAAACCCTTCTTCGAAAGCCTCTTCCAGGCTGCGGTCGAAGCCGCGGATCCCCGCAAAGTTGTTCGCAACTTCCTCCCCGCCCGTCCCAGGGGCCGCACCATCGTTGTCGGCGCGGGCAAGGGCGCAGCACAGATGGCGCAGGCCTTCGAGGAAGCCTGGGAGGGGCCGCTGGAAGGCGCAGTCGTCACCCGCTATGGCTACGGCGCCTCCACGAGACGCATTGCCGTCCTGGAAGCGGCGCACCCCGTGCCGGATGCAGCCGGGCTGGAGGGCTCGCGGCATCTTCTGCGCCTCCTCAGCAATCTCACCGAAGATGATTTGGTCGTGGCTTTGATCTGCGGAGGCGGTTCCGCGCTGCTCCCATCCCCGCCGCCCGGCATGACGCTCGAAGACGAGATCGCCGTCAATGAAGCCCTGCTTGCCTCCGGAGCGCCCATCTCGGCCATGAATGCGGTGCGCAAGCACCTCTCCGCGATCAAGGGCGGCCGGCTCGCGGCCGCCGCCTATCCCGCCCGCGTCGTGAGCCTCATTGTTTCCGATATACCGGGCGACAATCCCGCGCTGGTCTCGTCTGGTCCCACCATCCCTGACGCCGCAACGCGCCAGGATGCGCTGGCGATCGTTAAGGCATACGGCCTGCGTTTGCCGGCGGCAGCCATCCGCCACCTTCATTCGCATCTGGCTGACGCCCCAAAACCTGACGATCCGCGCTTCGCGCGCAATGAGGTACACATCGTCGCCTCCGCCGCCCGCTCGTTGGAAGCCGCCGCGGCCGAGGCACAGAAGCAGGGCATCACGCCGGTCATTCTTTCCGATGCCATCGAGGGCGAGGCACGCGAGGTGGGCCGGTTTCACGCGGCGATTGCCCGCGAGGTCGCCCAGCGCAACCGCCCGTTCAACAAGCCTGTGCTCATGCTTTCTGGAGGCGAGACCACAGTCACAATCCGCGAAAAGGGCGGGCGCGGCGGCCGCAATACGGAATTCCTGCTGTCGCTCGCCCTTGCAGTCGATGGGGTGGCGAACATCACCGGCTTCGCCGCCGATACGGACGGCATCGACGGCTCTGAAAACAATGCCGGTGCCTTTGCCGATCACACGACCGCCGCCCGCCTGCGCGATGCCGGCCAGGACCCGAAAGCGCTTCTTGCCGCCCACGATTCCTGGGCAGCCTTCAACATGCTCAGCGATCTCTTCTCGCCGGGCCCGACGGGCACGAATGTGAATGATTTGAGGGCGGTACTGGTGAGATGAGGCGCCTACCCTCCCCCTTGTGGGGAGGGTAGACACGCATTACCCCTTCATCAGCGCTTTCACCTTGCGCATGTCCTCGGCAAAGAGTTCGCGCGCACGGCGCCTGTCAATCTCGTCGGGAACGCGCAGAAGGGAGGAAGGGTGAACCGTGATGAAGACGGGCACGCCCTCCGCGCTTTCGGTGACGGTGCCGCGCAGCTTCATTACCGGCACCGCCTTGCCCACCAGGGCCCGCGCTGCTGTGGCGCCAAGAGCAACCGCCACATCCGGCTGGATCAGCGTCAATTCCTGGTCAAGCCACCATCGGCAGGCGCGGATTTCGCCGGCATTCGGCTTGGAATGAATGCGGCGCTTGCCGCGCGGCTCGAACTTGAAATGCTTCACCGCGTTTGTGACATAGGTCTTCTTCCGGTCGATGCCCACCTCCTCCAGAATGGCATCGAACATCCGGCCTGCCGGCCCGACGAAAGGTCGGCCCTCCACGTCCTCCTTATCGCCCGGCTGCTCGCCGACGAATACCACGCGCGCCTGGTTGCCGCCCTCGCCGAACACGGTTTGCGTAGCGTTTTTGTAGAGATCGCAGCGCGTGCAGTCGCGCGCGTCCTCACGCACCGCATCGAGCGTCTTGAGCTTTACGTGTTTGGACTCCGGAAAATCCATGGCAATCTCGCTGCCGGCTCAAGCGGCAGCGTGCCGAAAAAGTTCCGAGATTTGTCGAAATGCCGGTTCAGGCCGAAATATCGACCACACCGCAGTCGCCGGCCTCCGAGCCGAAGGCAAGGCGGCGACCTTCCATATCCCAACCCATGGCGGTGATCGCGCCCTTACCTGCCCTGCGCAGCAGCACCTCCTTCGCATCGGCGAAGCGAGCGGCAAGGATCATGCCATCGGAATAGCCGATTGCCACGATCTCCTCCACCGGATGGCAGCAAACCTGCGTGACCGTCACATTGCCGCGCGTCCCCAGTTCGAGCGGCGCTTTTCCCATCGGCCCATCCTTGCCCTGGAAGGGCCAGACGATCGCCGCCGGTGCGCCGGAGGTGGCAAGCCAACGCCCTTTCACGCTCCACGAAAAGCTTTTCACCTTGCCGGGATAGCCCGTCATCCGCATGTGCTTGCCGTCAACGAGCTTCCAGCCATGCAGAGCGTTCTCCTGCATGGTGGTGACGAGAAAGTTGCCGTCCGGCGAAAACGTGATGCCGGTATGGGCGCCCGCCCACTCCAGTTCAGCCGGCTTGCCTTCGGTGGCGGGGAAATGCAGTGTGGCGCCGTTGTAGCGGGCAACACCAAGCCGCATGCCCTTGGGCGCAAAAGAGAGCCCTTCCACGCTGCGCGGATGCTGCAGCTCGCGAATTTTGCCATCTGCAAAACGCACATGGGCCACTCTGCCGCTTGCAAAAGCGATCGCCCCCTGCGGCCCGGCAGCAACGCTCGTGACCCATTTGCGACCGATCTCGGCCAACAGCTCCGCCGAACCATCGGAGGAGAGCGCGAAGACCTTTCCGTCCTCGCCGCCGGTTAGCAACCGCTGGCCGTCAGGCGTCGGAACCGCACAAAGCAGCCCGTCATGCAGCTCGGCCGACTTATTTCCGTCGTCCAACCGGTGCACCATACCATCGGCCAGCGCGAAGTGAGGAATATTGTTGAGCCAGGCTGTAGCGATGCAATGGCCTTCAAGATCAAGCGGCGCGACTGTCGGCATATCAGGCCTGGCAAGCCTCGAATGTGCGCTTGAGGCGCTCGGTGTCCAGGTCGCGGCCGATGAACACGAGACGGCTTTCGCGCTTCTCCCCTTCCTTCCACGCGCGCTGATGGTCGCCCTCGACAATCATGTGCACCCCCTGCACCACATACCGATCAGGATCGTCCTTGAGCGCGATGATGCCCTTGAGCCTCAGAATGCTCGGCCCGTCCATCTGGGTTGTCTTCTGAATCCATGGAAAGAATTTCTTCGGATCCATTTCGCCCGCTCGGAGCGAGATGGAGGTTACGCCGACATCATGGATGGGCGAAAGCCCGCCATGGGCATGATGATGATGATCATGATCGTGATTATGGTGGTGGTGGTGATCGTGATCGCAATCCGGTCCGCAAACGTGATCGGGATCGTCATGATCGAGAAAATGCGGATCGTTATCCAGCGCACGCTGCAGGTCGAAAGCGCCCCGATCGAGCACGTCCGAAAGCGCCACGCCCGCGCGCTCCGTTTTGTGGATACGCGCACTGGGGTTGATCTGCCGCACAGCGGCTTCCACCGTGGCAAGCTCCTCGGGCGAAACGAGGTCCGTCTTGTTGAGCACCACCACGTCGGCAAACGCGATCTGGTCCGCCGCCTCTCGTGAATCCTTGAGCCTTAGCGGCAGGTGCTTGGCGTCGACCAGCGCCACGACCGCGTCAAGCTTGGTCTTGGCGCGTACATCGTCGTCCATGAAAAAGGTCTGCGCCACCGGAGCCGGGTCAGCGAGCCCAGTGGTCTCGACGATAATGGCGTCGAACCGGCCGGGGCGCCGGGTAAGCCCTTCGACGACGCGCACGAGATCCCCGCGCACGGTGCAGCAGACGCAGCCATTGTTCATTTCATAGATTTCCTCGTCGGATTCGACAATGAGATCGTTGTCGATGCCGATTTCCCCGAACTCGTTGACGATCACGGCATAGCGCTTGCCGTGGTCTTCCGACAGGATGCGGTTGAGAAGCGTTGTCTTGCCGGAGCCGAGATAGCCGGTCAGCACCGTGACCGGGATTTGCGAATTTTGTTCGGACATGGATTCCCTCGCGGGCGAATGATGATCGTTGCCGTCCATATAAGACGCCGCGGCCCGATTTGCACGAGCGGAGTTGGCCCAGCCTTACAACCTTACCAAGAGTTCATTCGTCACCGGGGCATGCAGCGGCTATCTTTGTGAAGAGGATAGAACGCTTCGTTCGATGGAGGCTATAAATGACGACGATCACCCGACGAAAAGCCTTCGCCCTTCTGGCGGTGACCGCCGGAGGGGGCACGTTCCTTACGGCCGAACTCTTCAGCAAGACAAAGGCGGCAGCCGCCGCCCAGCCGCTCATCACCGGCGCGGGCGTCTGTTCCATCACGCCCGAGACGACGGAAGGTCCATTCTACTACGATCCGAAGCTTGAGCGGGCGGATATCACAGAAGGAGCGCCCGGCCTTCCCCTGCGGGTGCGGCTGCAGGTGGTAGACGCCTCCTGTGCGCCCATTCCCGGCGCACGCGTGGATATATGGCATTGCGATGCCGAGGGTGCCTACTCCGGCTATCCGCGACAGCCCGGCGGCCGCGACACGACGGGCGAAAGCTTCCTGCGCGGCACGCAGTTCGCCGATGAGCAGGGGATAGCCACCTTCTCGACCATCTATCCCGGCTGGTATCCCGGGCGCACGCCCCACATCCACTTCAAGGCGTTTCTGAACGAGCGCAGCGTGCTGACAGGGCAGATGTTCTTCCCCGACGATTTCAGCCGCTCGGTTTACACGGACATCGCCCCTTATAACAGCCGCGCGCTCCAAGGCGCGACCTTCAACGACCGCGACGGCATTGCGCGGCGTGCCGGCTCGTCCGCGCTCGCCGAGACGGAGCGGACCGGCGGGACGGCGGAGGCGGCACTCGTTATCGCTGTCGCGGCCTAGCGCTATCCGAACACTTCGAGGTCGAAGCGGTCGACATCCGCGAGCAGCTCGACGAAGCCCGAAACTGCGTGCTCCAGCAGCCTTTCGCCGGCTTCGGCGCTTGCCGCGGCGGCGTTGCCCACCACGCCTTCCGCCGAAAGATCGCGCATCATCCAGCCGAAGGCGTGCGGGCCGTAGGCTCTCAGATAGGTGAACTCCCGCTGGAACCGCGCCTGCTCGGAAGGGAAATCCTCGGCCTCCTCCATCTTCACGAGGTCTGGCCGCAGCGCCAGCATCACAGACGTCTCGATGAAACCGCCATGGATGCCCAGCGCCTTCTCCACATCGCTTACCAGGCCCGGCGGTGTCCCGAAGCGTGTCCAGCTCGTCGCCACCGCAAGCATGCGGTGACAGGCGCGAAGCTCTGTCGCAACGATGGTCATAAGAGGCGAATTCCCGCCATGGGCATTCAGCATGACGAATTTATGGGTGCCCTTTCGGCAAAGATCCTCGCCGACGCCGATCCAGCGCTCAATTGCTTCGGAATAACCGAGCGAGCTTGTCCGCGGATCGTCGGAATGCTCGATCGAGTAGCCGGTCTTCTCGACGGGCAGAACATCGAGATCCATTGCGCCGCCGACCCGCATCTTGACGCGATCGGCGATCGCTTCCGCAATGATCCAATCCGTCTCGGGCGGCAGATGGGGTCCATGCTGCTCCGTTGCGCCGAGAGGCAGGATGGCAATCTTCTCGCGAGGCGCCACGGCATCTCCACTGTCACACGATTGAAATGCCGGTTTGGCATTAGGCTTAGAAACATAGCCGGCGAGATGAAATTAGCCTGCGGTGCCCCCAGCGGCAAGCCGGCTCACCATTGCCAGCGCTGCCGGCCGAACTATCTTTTATGGCGTAGGGACTGCATTAAATGCGGGATGCAGGAAACAAACGGATGACGAGGAATTCCAGAGGTTCGGTTATAGGGAGGCTGCAATCGGCAGCCCGCCTGTCACGCACTGCATTGGCCGAGCGGCTTCTGGACCAAGGGCTCTATGCAGGACAGGACAAGATCATGCTGGCGCTCCATCTGGAGAACGGGCTCACCCCCAGCCAGCTTGCCGAGCGGCTAGGTGTGCGGCCGCCCACGATTACCAAAACGATTAACCGCCTCGCGGCCCAGGGCTTCGTAGAGAAGCGTGCATCCGAAACCGACGCCCGCCGCGCCCATATCTACTTGACCGGAAACGGAACGGAGGCAATCCGGGCCATCGAGCGCTCGGTCCGCAAGACGGAAAAGCAAGCCCTCAAGAGCCTCGACAAGAAAGAGCAGAAGGCTCTTGTCAAGCTGCTTGCCCGCATCGAGGCAAATCTCTCCCGCAAAGGTCCGGTGCTGGTGGAGGAGGAAGAAGAGCTCGAAGAGGAAGCCTGAGCAAACCGGAACGCTCCACCGCGCCCTGCCCCACAGCGGACGGAAGGTCTGGCAAAAAAGCTTTGAACTCAGTACGTAGAATGGGGTAAGCCCCAGCCTACTCGATCTAAGGCTATCCGGCTGGGCAAGGTCGAGATGGAGGGGAGCGCTGGCGCAGAAAATCAAGCTTTCCACGATTGCCGATGCATTGGGCGTCTCAACCGCGACCGTGTCATTGGCGCTGCGTGACAGCCCACTCGTTGCCGAATCAACGCGCCAGCGTATCAAAGAGCACGCGCGTACGATCGGCTACATATACAACCGGCGGGCGGCAAGCCTGCGGACATCCCGCTCGGGTATCATTGGCGTCGTCGTCCACGATATCATGAACCCGTTCTACGCCGAGATTCTGCGCTCAATCGAAAGCGAGCTCGACCGCTCGCGGCAGACATTTCTGCTCTCGAACCACTACGATCAGCTGGAAAAGCAGCGAACCTTCGTCGACACTCTTCTGCAACTTGGGGCTGATGGCGTCATCATGTCCCCCGCGATCGGCACGCCGCCGGAGGATATCAGGACGGCAGAGGACAACGGGCTTCCCACCGTTCTGATAGCCAGAACCGTGGAAGGTGCATGCGTGCCCGTTTTCAGAGGCCATGACGCCTACGGCATCGGGCTGGCCACGAACCATCTGATTTCGCTTGGCCACACCCGGATTGCGATGGTCGGCGGCACCGACCAGACATCCACGGGTCGCGATCGATATCAGGGTTATGTGGCTGCCATGCAAAAAGCGGGGCTGGAGGTGCGTCCAGAATGGCGCTTTCCGGGCCCTCGGACGAAGCAGGCCGGTTTCGAGCTGACAGGCGCCTTTCTGGCGCTCAAGGACAAGGCGACGGCCGCCGTGTGCTGGAACGATCTCGTTGCCATAGGGCTGATGAATGGCATTGCCCGGGCAGGCTTTGTTCCCGGCGTCGATATTTCGGTCACCGGCTATGACGACCTTGAAGAGGCGGCAATAGCCACCCCCGCGCTGACGACGGTATGGAACGGTCAGCGGGAAGTGGGGCGTCGGGCGGCTCGGGTGCTGCTGGATCGGTTGAACGGCGCCGAGGTGGATCCTGTGCAGGAACTGATAAAGCCCGAACTGCGCATCCGGCAATCGACATCGAAGCCCAAAGAAATGTGAACCCGCCGTGATCGAACACGGCGGGTTCTTTCGGATCGTGTTGCCTGAGTCGGTTCGATCCGATTAGATCTGATGCACCAGCGCCGGCCGAGACCCCTCTACCGGCCGCATCGTACGCGTGAGTTCGCTTTTCAAAAGTTCGAAAATATCCAGCGCCGCGCGCAGGCTGAAGCGCCGCTCGTCGAAGAACATGCCGTAACGGGCGTCCACATGCCCAGGGAGAATCTGTACGCAATCACTGAAGCTGTCCGCCAGACTGTCTTGCATGTGGACGGGCAAAGGCCACAGGGCCAAACCGCTGGAGACGAGGCGGATGGCTGTCATGATATCATCGACTTCACCCACCACATCATAGGTCACCTCATGCCGGCGTAGCCATTCGCGCGCCACGGCGCCCAGCGGCGAATTAGGCGAGGCGAGCACGACCGGCAAGCCTTGGCTGTCATGCTTCATAAAGTCGAGAAGGTGTTTTTCGCCAATCCATTTCAACGTAAACTCGGTTGTAAGGTCAGGCGCGATCTCGGAGGGATAGAGCGCACGGAAGACGGCATCCAATTCGCCTTGCTCGTACATTTCCTCCAGGCGGCGGCTGTCGGCTATACGCCAGGTAAGTGTTTCCTTGAGCTTACCCAGTGAACCGGCCCGTTCAACAAGCAGTGGCGCACAATAGGTGCAGATGCCAACTTTAAGCTTCGAGATGTTCTTCTCATAGCCGACCGTCTTGAGCCGCCGTTCAAGATCGAGCATTTGACGGATCAACCGCGAGATTTCTTCCTTGACGATGATCTTGTTGCCGACCTTTTTGATGAGTGATGTGCCGATCGCCCGCTCCAGGCGGCCGAGATGCATGCTGATGGCAGGCTGACTGATACCGAGCTTCATCGCTGCGCCGGTAAGGCTCTTGGTTTCTATGACTGCTTCCGCTGCCCGCAATGTCGCAAATGACAGTCCTTCCTGCTTATTTACATTCATTTCCCGCGCCCTTTCATAAATTGACGAAGGCTTCACCTTCGCGTTGCCTGTTTCCTATGGACTTACGCTCTCCTTCCCCGCGTACAGACGACCTCTGGCCCAGGCATCGGCAGCCCTGGAGCAGATACAACCCGCATTTTCTTTGGAACCCGCCGAACTAAACGTCCGTAACAATCCGCCGGCACCCGCATAAAGAGCGTCTGCCTGCCAGTCGAATATATTCAACCACTGGATGTACCAGAACCCGGATTACGGCGTGCTAGAAACAACGTTTAATTGTACATGACTGTACTACGCCCCTAATCCACCGCCTCATTAGGGATAATTAACGCATGGGTTGTGCAATTACAACCTAAACGAGCGCACTGACTACCAATTAACAACAAAAAAATTTATGTCGCGGTATACGTTTGAAATTATTGATAAAATAGCACGATAAGACAGTTTATTAACATGGCGGCTGCCTAGGCAACTTGAGAGCAGGCCAAAGCGTTGCGTTTATGCAACGCACCATTTACGCAGACATGTCTGCATACGCACTCAACGAGCGCCGCCTTGGCACCTGTCGTGGTCAGCAAGCACCTGTATGACGCGGCACTCGCATATCTTGCCGTGACCACACTCCTCGACCATGCGTTTCAGTTCGCGCCGAAGCGCCTGCAGCTTGGCTATCCTCTCTTCCGTCTCCCGTAGATGCCTTACGGCTATGCTATCGGCCTGATGGCAAGAGCTCTGGGGGCGCTCCGTCAGCGTCAGAAGCTCCCGAATATCGGCGACCTCGAAACCCAGTTCGCGCGCATGGCGGATGAAGGCAAGCCGGCTGAGATCTCTTTCGTCATATTGCCTTCGGTTGCCCTCACTACGCGGGGGCTCTGGCAGAAGCCCGATCTGCTCGTAAAACCGGATTGTGGGCACTTTGACACCGCTCTGCCGGGCAGCCTCACCGATCGAGATATCGCGTGCGCTCATTTTTCTCTTGCTCCTATAGTCACTAGAGGAAGTAAGCCTGGACTGGAGCGAGATCAAGGAGACGTTCATGGCCGAAACCGCAGGCAATAGCCGCTTCCATGTCATCGGCATGGATTGCGCGGGCTGTGCGCAGAAAGTCGAGGCTGCGGTGCGGCGAGTACCCGGTGTAGAGAATATTTCCATTTCGGTGATGAGTGGCTCCTTGACCGTGGAGCACGCCGGCGGCGCTCACTTGGAGCATCAGATCACGAAGCAGGTAACGCGCCTCGGCTATGGCATCGAACCGCGAGCCGGGAACGACGATGCAGTCAACGGTGATCAAAATGGGCGTAGCGGTAAACTGTCCGATGGCAAGTCTGCTATCGCGCCTGTTCCGTACGAAAAATGGTGGCGGCGCCCTGCTTTTCTCCTGACGCTGGCCTCAGGCTTCGCCTTCCTGGTCGCCTACGCCGTGGCCGCCTTGGAACCTCGGTACGGAGACTGGTTATACGGTATTGCCATGCTTGTGGGATTGGTACCCATCGCCCGCCGGTCCCTCGCCGGAGCGATAACGGGAACACCGTTTTCCATCGAAACGCTTATGACCATCGCCGCTATCGGCGCCGTCTTCATCGGAGCTGTCGAGGAGGCCGCGGCAGTTGTCTTCCTTTTTCTCCTCGGCGAATCCTTGGAAGGCGCGGCTGCCGACAGGTCACGCGCGAGCATACGCGGGCTCACGGATCTCCTGCCGAAGATCGCTCGGGTGGAGAGGAACGGTCAGCTGGAGGAAGTCCCCGCCGACAGCCTCGAGCCCGGCGATATCATCCTGGTTCGTCCCGGAGACAGGATCGCCGCCGACGGTGCGATCCTGTCGGGGAAAAGCAGCGTCGATGAAGCACCGGTGACAGGGGAAAGCATTCCAAGCGCGAAGGAAGCCGGAGATCCTGTCTTCGCCGGCACGATCAACGGGGAGGCGTCACTGCGCGTGCGTGTCACCGCCGCGTCACAGGACAACACGATTGCCCGTGTCATCAGACTGGTAGAGGAAACCCAGGAGAAGAAGGCGCCGACGGAGCGATTCATCAACCGCTTTTCCCGCTACTACACGCCCGCCGTCATGGTGCTCGCCGCGCTCGTTGCCTGTCTGCCGCCGCTCGTTGCGGGGGCGCCCTGGCCGGAATGGATCTATAAGGGCCTTGCCATTCTTCTCATCGGCTGCCCGTGCGCGCTGGTCATCTCCACCCCGGCGGCCATCGCGGCGGGCCTCTCATCCGGCGCTCGCCGGGGTCTGCTGATGAAAGGCGGCGCCGTGTTGGAAGGGGCGGGCCGGCTGCAGGCAATCGCCTTTGACAAGACCGGCACGCTTACCGAGGGCAAGCCCAAAGTGACAGACGTCATTGCCTTTGAAGGCGGCCAGCGGGAGGTGCTGCGCCTCGCAGCCGCCCTGGAGCGCGGCTCCAATCACTCACTGGCGGCTGCAATCCTCGGATACGCAGCGCAAAAAGGCGTCGAGATACCGGAAGCCATCGGCACCGCGGCACTGGGCGGCAGGGGCGCGACCGGTATCGTGGAAGGCCGGAAGCTTCTGTTTGGCTCCCCGAATGAGGCGAGAAAGAGAAAGGCTCTTTCGATAGAGCAACAACGGACAATCGAGGCACTCAGTGACGAGGGCAAAACGGTTTCCGTGCTCCTGGCGGAGCACCGCGCACTCGGTGCGATCGCCATGCGCGATGAACCGCGCAGCGATGCCCGATCCGCTCTTGCCCGATTGAAGGAGGACGGGATTCGCACACTCATGCTGACGGGCGACAATCGCCGCACGGCGAAGGCCGTCGCGCAAATGCTCGATATCGAGACCCATGCGGAGCTCTTGCCGGCCGACAAAAGCCGCATTGTGCAAGATCTCCGGGCAAAGGGCCTGAAGGTCGGCAAAGTGGGGGACGGCATCAACGACGCCCCGGCACTCGCAGCCGCCGATATCGGCATTGCCATGGGCGGCGGCACGGACGTAGCGCTTGAGACGGCCGATGCTGCCGTCCTGCATGGCCGCGTGAGCGATATTGCGGCAATGGTCGAACTTTCCAGGCGCACGATGGCCAATATCCGGCAAAACATCACGGTCGCCATCGGGCTGAAGGTGCTCTTCTTCGTAACGACCATAACCGGCGTGACGGGGCTATGGCCCGCGATCCTTGCAGACACGGGGGCAACCGTGCTGGTAACGGCCAATGCAATGCGCCTGCTTGGATGGAAGCCTCGCGCTGAGCGCGTTCCCGGGAAAAAGGACACCGGCCCTTGAACCGGAGTTGGTAAAATCAAAAGCCTAGATCGTTCGACGTGGCGAGATACGCTCAACAGGTTCAGCATCGGAAAACACGATGCGCAGATCCAAAAATTACAGACCCTTTGGCGTGCCGACCCGCTTGCGGTGTGGAGCGATAAGACAGGCTATGGCCAGAATAACGCCGGATATGGTGGCGATCATACCGGCGGCGCTGACCGCATTTTCGCCCCCCAGCCACATCGGCCCGTATCCTGCCAGAACATAACCGAGCACGGCCGACAGGACTGCGAACAAAACGCTCCAGAGAACCTGGATTTCAAGCCGGTTCGTCATCAGCCGAGCCGTTGCCGGAGGGCATATAAACATAGCGATCACAATGATTGAGCCCACAGCGTCGAAAGCGGCGACCGCCGCCACTGCGGCGCAGATCACGAGGCCGAAGCTGAAGACCCGGGTCGGTATGCCGATGACATTCGCGAAGCCTTCATCGAAGGTCGAAAGCTTCAAGGGCCGCCAGAAAAGTGCGAGAAGGAGCGAGATGACGAGCGCGACGGAAGCCATACGCACAAGCTCGGGCGGCAGGTCGGCAAGGGCGACCGGGTCGACGAGTGAGCTCCAGCCTTCCGCACTGAACCAGACAAGGCTTTCCAGGTTCCCGTAAAGGGCGTGCTCCACATCCAGATGAACCCCGCTGGTATCGCTCTGTTCCAGGAGCAGCACCCCGGCTGCGAAAAGCGAGGTGAAGACCACGCCCATAGCGGCGCCCGGCTCGATCCGTGCGATGCGCTTTATCCCTTCGATCAGGACCACCGCCACAACCGCCGCTCCCGCCGCCCCAAGCAGCATTGGCCAGGTAGACACTGTTCCCGTGATAAGAAAAGCTACAACGATTCCCGGCAGGGCCACATGGCTGATGGCATCGCCGACGAGTGCCTGCCTTCGCAAAATGAGAAAATTGCCGGGCAACGCGCAGGCGATCGCGGCGAGAATACCGATCAGAAGGGGGGTAAGGCTAAGCTGTACGAATTCAGCTCCCATCGCCGCTCCTGTCAAAGAAAGCCGGATCGCCCATCCGACGATCGATCTCTGCAATCTGATCGCGGGTGAGCACGGAGTCGATCGGCGTCAAGCTATCATAGCGAGCGGAAAAACCGTCGAGCTGGTGAAGCTGGCGGGCCATCGCCCAACGGCGCTCGTCATGTTGAACCCTTGCGGCCGCGGCCTTGCCTGCTTCAGTCAAGGTGGCATCCCCACGGATGAAACCTTCGCGCCGCAGCACCGCGCGGGTCATCCTGTCTTGGATGGAACCGCCATGAGCAAGTGCCAGCAACCCCTGCCTCCGGTGCAGGCGATTCCGGAAGCGGCGACGGCTTAAGAGCGCTGCGAATACGCCGCGCGCGGGAGCAAAGAGCAGCGACAAGGCGAAAAGAGCAAAGCTCATAAGGACGATGATGGGGCCGGTGGGCAGGTTTGGAGCCGAAGCCGAAAGCGCCGCCCCCATATAGCCTGAAACGCCGCCGATGAGGCCAGCTCCAAGCACCACATTTTCTGTCCTGTTGCTCCACAGCCGCGCGGTTGCCGGCGGAATGATTAGCAGAGCCACGATGAGAACCAGGCCAACGAGCTTTAGCCCGACAATGGTTACGGCCATCACCAGCCCCATCATCGCAAGGTCCACGCGCTGCACATTGACCCCGGATGCCGCGGCAAATTCCGGGTCAAAGGCGACAAGCGTCATTGGCCGGCGCAACAGCAAGACAACTGTTACAATAAGCGCACCGCCAATCGTGATTACGATCGCATCGCCGAACAGCATGCCGGCGGTGGAGCCGAGCAGGAAACCTTCCAGCCCTGCCTGATATCCACTGGACATGGTTTGTATGACGGTGAGGAGCACCACGCCGAAGCCGAAAAAAACCGAAAGCACGGCTCCGATGGCCGCATCTTCCGCAAGGCGCGTTCGATTGGTGATCCAGTCCACCGCAAGCAATCCTATCGTTGCGGAAACTGTTGAGCCTAGAAGCAAACCCAGAAGATTGCGGCCTTCCCCGCCAAGAGCCACCATCAAGATGAAGGCGATGCCGACCCCGGGCAGCGTGGAATGCGCCAATGCGTCGCTCAGCAAAGAGCGCTTGCGCAGAAAAAGAAAGGTGCCGCCGCTGCCCGCCGCTATGCCCAGCAGCGCTGCACCGACCGCCACGAGGGCAGCATTATAGCCCGCCTGAAGGAGCAATGCATCGAGGAAGGCGCTGACCATGATCTTACGCCGCAGGCAGCTTCAACTGCTCGATATGAGCCGTGGCGAGCCGTCCACCATAGGTTTTTTGCAGGTTTTCCTCCGTGAATGTGGTAGCGACGGGTCCTTCGGCGATCTTGCGCGTGTTGATGAGAAGAACGCGGTCAAAATACTGGGTCACCGTCGAGAGGTCATGATGGACGCAAACCAGGGTCTTGTGCTCTGCCTTCAGCGCCTTCAGCACGTCGATGATGGCCTTCTCCGTCGCCGCATCCACGCCTGCAAAGGGTTCATCCAGAAGATAGAGATCGGCACTTTGCGCCAGAGCGCGGGCGAGAAACACCCGCTGCTGCTGCCCTCCCGAAAGCTGTCCGATCTGGCGATAAGCGAAATCGGCCATGCCGACGCGGTGTAGGCACGCAAGCGCCTTTTCCTTATGCTGGCTGCGCAAAAAGCGAAGAAGGCCGAGCTCACGATAGAGCCCCATCAGGACGACATCGATCACACGCGTCGGGAAATCCCAATCGACCGAAGCCCTCTGCGGCACATAGGCAATGCGGTTCATAACCTGCGCCAACGGTTTGCCATAAACGCGAACCTGCCCTGAAAGGCGCGGCACAATACCGAGGGCAGCCTTAAGCAGAGTGGACTTGCCAGCTCCGTTGGGCCCGACGATAGCTGTCATGGATTGCGGCGGGACCGTCGCGTCCACCGCAAAAACCGCGGGCTTTTCGCCATAGGAAACGGTGAGCTCGCTTATGGAGAGCGGGCTTTCGCTAGGCGGGACGAACGCGGCGGTTGCGCCTTGATCTCTCTCGACTTTGAAAGCCACGCGGTTCATTCGTTCTCCATTCAGCTGCAGATCGGGCTCTCATCTTGCAATTCAAGGCCTTGGGCTTGCCCGCCGAGCGCTGTCGTGATCGTGGTCACGTTGTGGTCGATCATGCCGATATACGTACCTTCATAGGTGCAGCTTCGGCCCATGGCGTCGGAAAACAGCTGGCCGCCAATCTCCACCTTCCAGCCTTTGGAGGCCGCCCCCTCTATGAGCGCGCGCACATTGCGATCCGAGACGGAAGATTCCACGAACACCGCCCGGATCTTGCGCTTTACCAACATATCGACCAGTTCGGCGATCCGGCTGAGGCCCGCTTCACTTTGGGTAGAGATTCCCTGGATGCCAAGGACCTCATAACCATAGGCGCGACCAAAATATTTGAAGGCGTCATGCGCCGTCACCAGGATTCGGCTTTCCGCCGGCACGGTGGCAAGCACCCGTTTCGAGTAATCGGAAAGAGCGGCGATCTCCTTAAGATGCTTCTCGGCATTTGAACGGAATTCAGCCTCGCCTTCCGGCCGTGCTTCAATCAGGGAATCGCGTACCGATAGCACAACCCGCGACCAGATATCGGGATCCATCCACACATGAGGATCATAGCGATTTTCGTATTGATCGTGGGACAACAGCAGATCACGAGGAAGACCGTCGGCCACCGCTACGACCTGACGGCGAGTGCCGAGGGCCTTCATGAAATCCTCCATCTGGGCCTCCAGATAGAGCCCGTGCCAAAGCACAAGATCGGCCGCAGACATAGCAACGATGTCGGTGCGTGTTTGACGATATGCGTGGGGATCGACACCCGGCCCCATCAATTCCCTAACTTCGACCAGATCGCCGCCCACCTGGCGCGCCGCATCGGCGATCATGCCCGTTGTCGCAACCACCTGAAGCTTCTCCTGCGCCGCGCTGGCCAAGACAGGCCCGACCGCAAGGAGCCCGGCCGCAACAAGCAACAAACGCCGCACCCAATCAGCCATATGAACTCCTGAGGTCTTTTTGCTTCTGCAATCTATTTGCAACACGCGGTTGGAGAAATGTCGTCCCCAGAGAAATGGTTCCAATGACATAATGCAATTGCAAACCATTTGCAACTGAGATAAAGCGGGGTCCGTGAGAGGACGATTGCAATCGCCCGCCCGGGCGAGACGCATGACACCTCTTCCGGCCGATCAAACGAAGGAAGTAATTTCGGCAACACGCATGAAGCAGGCCCAGCCAGCTTGCGTTCGCTCCAGGAAGGGTGCGTTAGCTCCAAGCCGGGCAGGACACATGCAGGCCGCCAAGTTTATCGCAATGCCACCGCATTTGATTAGGTATCGAAGATCGATATAAACGGTTGATTATAGGATTTTGGATGATATGAAGCGACGAACGCAAAAAAGCCGTCACAAACGAATGTAACAACGCTCCAGAAGCATCCTGTCGACAAGCGGACAAAATTGATCCATGTGAGTTGCAAGCCATGCGTTTACGTAAATAATGTATCGAATCGATTTTTAATGACGTGACCAATATAGCACATCAACGTGGAGACCGGCCGGCTAAGGACATTTTCTCCAGGCGGCGGGGTTGTGGAAGCGTCTGATATCAAACCATAGGCGAGCCGGGATACCTCATTGAGGTACCCCCGCTTACACCAAGTGATATTAAAAGTCTGGGATCAGCTTCAGTACGTAATTATTAGTGCTATCTCGCCCAGAGAGGGGTTACGGCTGCCAAGCCCGGGGCCGTAACCCTTTCTTTATGCCCCACTATGGGACAGAGTTGCAATATTAAAGTTTTATAAGCTTATTAAAGCGCGGAATGTCGTATTTGTCTTGCTTTTGGCAGCCCCCGTCCGAAACCGCCGTTCGAATTTCAAGGATATCTCCGGAAAGGCTTGACTCGAACGGGAACCTGAGATTCAGCCGGAGCGCATGGCCCCGTCGTATGGCCGATGACAAGTTCGGCCTCCCACAATTCGTGCTTGGGCGCACTGTGCTGCCCCTCTATTTGCTCGATCAAGAGCTCGGCGACGCGGCGGCCGGCGAGGCGCATGGAGGAGCGCATTGCCGTGAAAAAAGGGATAGCGCCAGAAACGGCTTCATTCCCTGGCTGCAGGAAGGAAAGGCAATCGTCGAATACGATGATCGAGAGGTCTGTGGCGGGCCGCAACTCCCGTTCCGCCAAGGCGCGCATCACCCCTATGGCGGGAAGAATACTGGAGACCAAAACCGCCGTTGGAGGTTTGCGACTGGAAAGCATCTGGGCGGCCGCGCGATATCCATGGGGTTCAATCATGTCCGCGCTGAACATTATCGACGTATCCAGATCGATGCCCCGCGCCGCGAGCGCCGCCTCATAGCCCTGCCGGCGACGATCCGCAAAGTTCATCGTCTCGATGCCGTTTATAAGCCCGATGCGGCGATGGCCGAGATCGATAAGGAAGTTGCAGGCCCGCATGAATGCGCGCCTGTTGTTGACATCGATCCAACTGTAACTCGCGGAATCCTCTTCGCAACGGCCGTGCACGACGAACGGGATGCCAAGTTTCCTGAGGAAAGGGATACGTGGATCCTTTGTCTTTGGCCCGTGCACCACGACCCCGTCGACGCGACGGCGGCTGACAAGGTCGCGGTAAACGTCCTGCTCGCCCTCGCTACCTGTGATGCGAAGCAGCATCTCGTAGCCGAAGCGGGCATAGACCTCTCCAGCCCCTGCCACGAAATCGGTGAAATGCGGATTGATCATCATGTGATCGCCGAGCGTCACCACATGACCGATCGTGCGCGCTTTACCGGTTGCGAGACTGGCCGCGCTGGCGCTTGGGCGGTAATTAAGCCGTTTCGCGGCCTCGATGACGCGTGCCCGCGTTGCCTCGTTCACCTCCGGAAATCCGTTGAGCGCGCGCGACACGGTGGTCTGGGACAGGCCCAGCACCTCCGCGAGCCTGCGCAGGGTAATCGTCTCGCGTGCCAAGGCCACCTCGTTCAAAGCGCTTTGGATATTATTCGTAGGAAAGGACGGGTAAATCAAGCCTGCGCCACGCTGCACCTGCTCACTGGAGCCGCGAGATTGCCCCGCCGTTTTCGCACTGCCGCAAAAATGGTCCGCGTTTTCGCCCGCTTGACTCGGCTCGGCGGAGGCGGGATGTTAGAAAATTCTCAAAGCGCTTTGAGCTTGGGGGGATCAATAGGCGGGCGCCGATTTTGCCTGCACGAGAAGAACTGCCGGGTCTTGCCGGACAGGGCCCATGTGGAGGACATGATGAAGAAATGGATCATTGCCGGCACGGCCGCGCTGGCGCTTTCATGCAATACCGCCCTGGCGCAGCAGCTGAAATTCGCGCCCGGCGAGGACAGCCGCTTCAACTGGCAGAGCTTTGAGGACTTCAAGGCACAGCATGATCTTTCGGGCCAGAGACTGACGATATTCGGCGACTGGCTAAGCCCGGAAAGGGAGCTGTTCGAATCCGTCGTCGCCTATTTCGAGGATGCCACGGGCGTAGACGTGGCTTATTCGGGTTCCGATTCCTTCGAACAGCAGATCATCATTGATATCCAAGCCGGCAGTCCCCCAAACATCACGATCTTCCCGCAACCGGGTATTGCCTCGAATCTCGCCGCTCAGGGCCATCTCACCCCGCTTGGGGAGGATACGGCGAACTGGGTAAGGGAAAACTATGCCGCCGGCGATTCCTGGGCCGATCTCGGCACCTTTGAGGGCCAGGACGGAACCGAAGCCTTCTATGCCTTCCCATACAAGGCGGATGTAAAATCACTCGTTTGGTATGTGCCCGAGAACTTCGAGGACGCCGGTTACGAAGTGCCCGAGACGTTGGAAGATTTGAAAGCGCTAACCGAGCAGATTGTGGCGGATGGCGGCACGCCCTGGTGCATCGGGCTCGGCGCGGGCGCCGCTACGGGCTGGCCAGCGACCGATTGGGTCGAGGACATGATGCTGCGAACACAGGCGCCGGAGGTCTATGATCAATGGACCGCAAACGAGATCCCCTTCAATGACGAACGCGTCGTGGCCGCGATCGAGGAGTTTGGCTGGTTCGCCAAGAACAACGACTTCGTGGCCGGCGGTACCGAAGGGGTCGTCTCCACGGATTTCCGCGACAGCCCGGCGGGCCTCTTCTCCTCCCCCCCGCGCTGCTACATGCACCACCAGGCTTCTTTCATTCCGAGCTTCTTCCCTGAGGGAACGGAAGTAGGCGCCGACGCCGACTTCTTCTACATGCCGGCCTATGCGGAGAAGGACTTCGGCAGGCCGGTGCTGGGTTCGGGCAACGTCGTTTCAGTCACCGCGGATTCGGAAGCCGCGCGCGCTTTCATTGAATTCCTAAAGACACCGATCGCGCACGAGATCTGGATGGCGCAGTCGGGTTTCCTGACACCCTTGAAGAGCGCCAGCCCGGAGGCCTACGCCAACGAACCGCTGAAGAAGCAGGGCGAAATTCTGACCAGCGCCACGACGTTCCGTTTCGACGGCTCCGACCTGATGCCGGGCCGCATCGGCGCGGGCGCATTCTGGACCGGCATGGTGGATTTCGTCGGCGGCAAGTCCGCCCAGCAGGCGGCAGACGAAATTCAGCAGGCGTGGGAAGCAATCAAGTGATGCGGTGAGCGGCGGGGCGGAGCGCCATTGCCAGGCACTCCGTACCCGCGCCACCTGAGGCGCCAAAAAAGGGGCCAGCCAGCAGATGTAAGAACACCAGAAGACCCGGCCAAATTGCATCCGGCCCGATCTGGAGGCGAGGAAAGTGGCACTGACGCAAGCAACGAGAGCACCGGCCACCACCGATTCGAAGCTGATCTCCCTTCTGTTGACGATCATCGTCACGCTCGCCGTCATGGCGGCCGGCCTTGCCGTGAGCGTGGCGATCGCGCTCGCGGCCTACGCGCTTATCGCGCTCTTCTTGCCGGACTCCAAGCTGCTCTGGGCAGTTGTCGTGATGGTGCTCGGCGTGGCCGCCTGCTTCGGCTATTTCTGGAGTTCAAACAAGCTCCTGGATACGTTCTATCCAGCCAAGGGCGCCGATGTGGCGGCAAACCTCACTAAGGCCAATGCCATCCGCCCCTGGCTGTTCCTGGGGCCGGCAATCATCATCCTCGGCGTCTACCTCGTCTATCCGGTGATCAACTCCGTGGTGCTGAGCTTCTACGGCCCCAGCGGCGAAAACTGGGTGGGCGGCTACAACTATAATTGGCTTGTCCATGACGCCGCCTTCCGCGAAAGCGTGCGCAACAACATCCTGTGGCTCGTCGTGGTGCCTGCCGCCGCTACGTTTTTCGGCCTGATCGCGGCCACCCTCACCGACCGCATTGGCTGGGGCAACATCGCCAAGAGCCTGATCTTCATGCCGATGGCGATCTCCTTCGTCGGAGCGAGCGTGATCTGGAAGTTCATCTACGATTATCGCCCAGCCGGTTCCGGGCAGATCGGCCTGTTGAACGCGATCGTAACCTCGCTTGGCGGTGAGCCGCAGGCTTGGCTCACCATTCCGCTCTGGAACAACTTCTTCCTCATGGTGGTGCTGATCTGGATCCAGACGGGCTTCGCCATGGTCATCCTCTCGGCCGCGCTTCGGGGTATCCCGGAGGAGACGATCGAAGCGGCCATCATTGACGGCGCCTCGCCTTTCCAGATCTTCTACAAGATCAAGGTCCCGCAGATTTGGAGCACCATCGCCGTGGTCTGGACCACGATCACCATTCTGGTCCTCAAGGTCTTCGACATCGTCATTGCCATGACGAACGGCCAATGGGGCACGCAGGTGCTCGCCAACTACATGTTCGACTGGATGTTCCGCGGGCTCGATTTCGGCCGTGCCTCGACCATTGCGCTGGTCATCATGCTCATGGTCGTGCCGATCATGTTCTGGAACGTCCGTGAGGCGAGAAAGGGAACGCGATGAGCACCGCAGTCGGCACCCGTCCCGCTCTCACATGGGCGGTTCACCTCGCGGTCCTGTTGCTCGTCGTGATCTGGACGATCCCTACGCTCGGCATTCTGATCTCCTCCTTCCGTGACCGGGACCAGCTCGTCGTCAGCGGCTGGTGGACGGCGCTCACGTCCGCCGAACGCAATATCGTGGCCCGCTCCGCCCCGCCGGACGAGGCGGCGGAAGAGAACGGGCAATGGGTGCTGCGCGGCAATGTCTTCGAAGAAGGCACTGGCAGCATAAGCGCCTTCGGCATCTCCATCCAGCGGCCGCGGGAATTCGAGCCCGGCGTTACCGCGGAGATGCGCGATGGCGGCACGGTGACCGTGGAAGAAAACGGCGACTATATTATCTCCTATCCGGAGCAGCCTGAAGGCACGCGCGGACAGCGCCTCTTCGTCACATCCCTCGAGCCGCCGAAATTCACCACCGCTAATTATGAACGCGTGCTGTTCTCTGAAGGCATCGGCCAAAGCTTCGTCAACACGCTGACGGTGACCATACCCGCCACGGTGATCCCGATCCTGATCGCAGCCTATGCGGCCTATGCGCTTTCCTGGATGCAGTTTCCTGGCCGGGCGCTGCTTCTGGCCACCATCGTCGGCCTCATCGTGGTGCCGCTGCAGATGGCGCTGATTCCACTCCTGCGGCTTTACAACGATATCGGCGTCGGAAAGTCATTCATCGGCATCTGGCTGGCGCATACGGGCTTCGGCCTGCCGCTTGCCGTCTACCTCCTGCGCAACTACATCGCCGGCCTGCCGCGCGAGATCATCGAAAGCGCAAGGGTCGATGGTGCCTCGGATTTCGAGATCTTCCGCAAAATCATCCTGCCGCTCTCGTTCCCCGCGCTCGCATCTTTTGCGATCTTCCAGTTCCTGTGGGTGTGGAACGATCTTCTGGTCGCGACCGTGTTCCTGGGCAACAACGAGGAGCAACTCGTCATGACCGGGCGGTTGCGCGAGCTGCTCGGCTCGCGCGGCGGCGATTGGGAAATCCTCACCGCCTCGGCCTTTGTCGCCATCGTGGTGCCCATCATCGTCTTCTTCGCCCTGCAGCGCTACCTTGTCCGGGGCCTGCTGGCAGGTTCGGTTAAGGGAGGCTGACGGCCGATGGGGACTATTCACATCCGCGATTCGGATGTTGGGGGGGGTGAGCCATGATTCATAACCGGGGAGCGGACTGATGACCGGCGTCTTGTTGAAGAACATCAAGAAGAGTTATGGAGCGACGGAGGTCATCCACGGCATCGACCTTGAGATCAAAACGGGCGAGTTCGTTGTCTTCGTCGGGCCATCCGGCTGCGGCAAGTCCACGCTTCTGCGCATGATCGCCGGACTTGAGACGATCACAGGCGGCGACATGTATATCGGCGAAGAGCGGGTGAACGACATTCCCCCTTCCCAGCGCGGGATCGCCATGGTGTTTCAGTCCTATGCGCTCTATCCGCATATGAGCGTGTTCGACAACATGGCCTTCGGCATGCGCATTGCGAAAAAGCCGAAGGCCGAGATTGAAAAGCGCGTGAGGGAAGCAGCGGAAATTCTCCACCTCACCCCCTATCTCGACCGCCTGCCCAAGGCTCTTTCAGGCGGCCAACGCCAGCGCGTGGCGATCGGCCGCGCCATCGTGCGAGACCCCAAGGTATTCCTCTTCGACGAGCCCCTGTCGAACCTTGATGCGGCGCTTCGCGTGGCGACCCGCATCGAAATCGCCAAACTCAAGGAATCCATGCCTGAATCCACCATGATCTATGTCACGCACGATCAGGTGGAGGCGATGACGCTGGCGGACCGCATCGTCGTGCTCTCAGCCGGCAACATCGAGCAGGTCGGTGCACCGATCGAGCTTTACGAAAGGCCGGCGAACCTTTTTGTCGCCCAGTTCATCGGCTCACCGGCCATGAATATGCAGCGCGCCAAGATCGAGAGGGCGGGCGAGCAGACCACCATCTCGCTCGGCAAGCACAAGGCCGATCTCCCCATTCCCTCGTCCGCCGACATGACGGGCCAGGAAATCCATCTCGGCGTCCGGCCGGAGGATCTCACCATCGCCTCCAATGGCAGCGGGCTGATCGACGGCCGCGTGAACATCGTGGAATCGCTGGGCGAGGTCACGAATGTCTATCTCGATGTCGAAAATGCGCCGCAACCGATCATCGTGAAGCTCCCTGGCGTGCAGAAGTTCAAGCGCGGCGAGATCGTCTCCCTCGCCGCGGAGCCGTCTAAGATGCACCTTTTCAACGAGAAGGGCCGGTCGCTGCTTTATCTTTGACCATGCATTGAACTCCGGCACTCGATGCGTATCTATCCTGGAACGCAAGCGCGCCGGGGTGACGGCGCAGCTTACCCATGCTATGAGCGCCCGAAAAGTTACACGGGCGGCCAGAACGCCGCCTGAAACGCATTTGATTGCACGATGACCCTGACAATTGACACTTCGACCCCTGAAAGCCGCGCGCTTCTGCGCCCCGATCCTACGGTGGAAAAGAAGCCGCTGATCGGCTTGTCACGCGAGGAGATGGCGCAAGCGCTTGCCTCCATCGGCGTGCCGGAGCGGCAAGTGAATATGCGCGTGCGCCAGCTCTGGCATTGGCTCTATGTGCGCGGCGTCTCCGATTTCTCCAGGATGTTCAACATCTCAAAGGAGTTGCGCGCGAAACTCGACGAGCATTTCACCATCGCGCGGCCGGAGATCGTCGAAGAGCAAATCTCCCAGGACGGCACGCGCAAATGGCTTCTGCGCTTTCCGCCGCGCGGCGCCGGCCGTCCCGTCGAGGTCGAGACCGTCTATATTCCAGAGGAAGACCGCGGCACGCTCTGCATCTCCTCGCAGGTCGGCTGCACGCTCACCTGCTCCTTCTGCCACACCGGCACGCAGAAGATGGTTCGCAACCTGACAGCCGGCGAAATTCTCGACCAGCTTCTGATCGCCCGCGACCGCCTGGGCGATTTTCCGGATGCGGATACGCCGGACGGCGCGATCGTGCCGGCGGAGGGCCGCAAGATCACCAACATCGTCATGATGGGTATGGGCGAGCCGCTCTATAATTTCGAGAACGTGAAGCAGGCTCTTCTCGTTGCCTCGGACGGCGACGGCCTGTCGCTGTCGAAGCGCCGCATCACGCTCTCCACCTCGGGCGTGGTGCCTGAGATTTATCGCACGGGCGAGGAGATCGGCGTCATGCTGGCGATTTCTCTGCACGCCGTGCGCGACGAACTGCGCAACGAACTGGTGCCGATCAATAAGAAATACCCGCTGAAGGACCTGCTCGACGCCTGCCGCGCCTATCCGGGCCTGTCGAATGCCCGCCGCATCACCTTCGAATATGTGATGCTAAAGGGCGTCAACGACTCCCTTGACGACGCCCGCGAACTGGTTCGCCTCTTGAAGGGCATTCCGGCCAAGATCAACCTGATCCCGTTCAACCCCTGGCCGGGCAGCGCCTATGAGTGCTCGGACTGGGAGCAGATCGAGAAATTCGCCGAGCTCGTGAACCGTGCCGGCTACGCTTCGCCCATCCGCACGCCGCGCGGCCGCGATATCCTCGCCGCCTGCGGTCAGCTCAAATCCGCCTCTGAGCGCGTGAAGAAAACGGAGCGGCTGAAGCTCGAAGCCATGATGATTGCCGGGCACGGAGATTGACGGCCGCCGCCGGCCCGCGCGGCTAGATCTCCACTCTCCTCAGCGCAGCATCGCACGTTGCTGAAACGCAGGACAAGAGAAAGTTTCCGCACAAGAAAACTTTCTCTTGTCTCTTCTGGCAAAACCAGATAGTTTCCTCTAATGGAAACTATCTGGTAGCAATGATGTTGACGCTCTCTCTCCGTCCTCTGGAATGCCTATGACAGAAACACAGCAACTGGACCGGCTTTTCGTTGCCTTGGCCGATGCCGGCCGGCGCGGCATGGTCGAGCAGCTTAGCAAGGGGCCTGCAACCGTCACGCAGCTTGCGAAGCCAGCGGGCATGCGGCTTCCCTCGGCCGTCAAGCACCTCAAGCTTCTTGAGGAAGGCGGCATTATAGTCTCCCACAAGGAGGGTCGCACGCGAACCTACCGCATGCGGCCCGATGCTCTACGACCGGTCAGGGACTGGGTTCGTCAAAGGGAAGCCGCCCTGAACGCCGCGTTCGACCGGCTTATGGAAGCCATGAACGACAATCCCGAAGAGGAATTAGAGTCATGAACCTGCCCTCCATCGAGCACTCCACCTTCGTGATCGAGCGCGAGCTTCCCGGAAACGCCGCGCACGCCTTCCGCTTCTGGTCCGACGCCCGGCTCAAGGCGCTCTGGAACAGTTGCCACCCCGATTGGGCGGTCCTTGAAGACATTTTCGATTTCCGGCCCGGCGGCTCGGAAACCAAACGCTGGAGAACTGCCGAAGGCCATGAGCAGACCTTCGCTGCCCATTATTTCGAGATCGTGCCGGAGCGCCGCATCATCTATGCCTATCATATGGGCTTCATGGGGCAGGCTCTGTCTGCTTCACTGGCGACGGTCGAGTTTGCTCCGACAGGGGGTGGGCGCACGCGCATGACCTTTACCGAGCAGGTAGCATTCCTCGGAGAGACCAATGCGCGCCAGCGGATCGAAGGCACCGAACAAGGTTTCGACAGGCTGATTGAGGCAATTGCGAAGGACCTCACGGAGGTCCACTAACCGGGCTGGCGAGATTTACCTCGTCTGCGCCGTCAGTATTTTCAGCGCGAATGCAGTGAAAACACCGGCGAACAGATAATCCACAACGCGGGTAACCGTGGGGCTTTTGCGGAGCAGGCCGGCGAATTTATCCGCCGCGATCACCATCGGCAATGTGACGGGCAGCGACAGCGGGACGAAAAGCAGGCCGAGGAAGAACAGCTTCTCCGGCGCATCAGGATCGCTCGCCGAGACAAACTGCGGCAAGAACGTCATGAAGAAGAGGATTATCTTCGGGTTGAGCAGGTTGATGCCGAGCCCGGTGGCCCAGTTCTTGAACAGCGAGGCCTTATTGCTTGCCTTTGCGTCCGGATTGAAGGCCGAGCCATGGCGGATCGCCTGCCAGGCAAGCCAGACCAGGTAACCCGCACCGAAGATCTTCAAGATCCAGAATGCTGTGGGCGAGGCCACGAGCAGTGCGGATAAGCCAAGCGCAACCAGTATGGTGTGGATCACGATCCCTGTCATGGCTCCGAACATGCAGGCAAAGCCCGCCGCCTTGCCTTGCGAGAGCGCGCGGCCGACAAACAGCGTCATATCGGGACCAGGCGTGATCGCCAGCACAATAACCGCTATCGCAAATTGCAGGATTATTGCGGTATCCGGAATGAAATTCATAAATGCCTCTTACTGGTGAGCGGCGCATAGCGCCACTCTGAACTTAAGCCTAGGCCCATGCCGCCAGTCTGCCGAAGCGCGCCTTGCCCGCCATCCATACCTGCTGCACGCGCAGATCCTCCGAAAGGTGGATGCAATCCGCCCTGCGGCCGGGTTTCAAGTAACCACGCTCCTTCTCGATCCCGAGATAGGTGGCGGGATAGGCGCAGGCCATCCTGAGCGACTCTTCCACCGAGAGCTCCAGCATCTGCACGCCAAAACGCACGCCCGTCGCCATATCAAGGTCGGACCCCGCCAATGTTCCGTCTTCGAGCACCAGCTTCGAGCAGACCTCGCCCGGCTCACGCCGCACCGTGCGGCCGTTCAACTCGAAACTCTCGGCCTCGCTTCCGACGAGCGCCATCGCGTCGGTTACGTGGAAAAGCTTGGCCGGCCCGCGTTTGGCACGCAGTGCAAGACGAAGAGCCGCCGGGTCGACATGATGCCCATCGGCAATGATGCCGCCCCAGACGTCACCGGCATCAAGGGCAGCACCCACCAGCCCCGGCGCGCGGTGCGATAGCGCGCTCATCGCGTTATAAAGATGCGTAATTCCCCGCGCGCCCGCATTGAACAGGCGCAGCGCATCCTCGCTCGTGCAATCCGTATGGCCGAGGCTCACGATAATGCCGGCCTTGGCAAGCCGCTCCACCTGCCACGGGGTCACCTGCTCTGCGGCAAGGGTAACGTGAAGCACCGGCATGGCGCCCGCCGCGCGGCACAAGAGATCGAGATCTTCATCGTCCATTGGCCGCATGAGATCGGCCAGATGCGCGCCGCGCCGGGCTGGCGCCAGATGCGGACCCTCTAGATGGATACCGAGCACGCCCTCGTCTGCCTTGGCGGCTTCGGTTGCGGCCTCGACAGCCCTGCGCGTTACTTCACGCGTATCGGTGACAAGAGTGGGCAGCAGTGCCGTCGTGCCGTATTGCCGATGCGCCCGCGCTATGACGAAGAAGGTTTCGGGCGTCGGATCATTGTTGAGAAGGCGTCCGCCGCCGCCATTCACCTGCACGTCGATGAAGCCTGGCGCCAGAATTCCGCCGTCGAGCCGCGTCACGTCCTGTCTGCCGGCGAGTTCGGATTCAGGCACGATATCCCTAACGCGACCAGCCTCCACGACGAGAGCGTGCCGGTTGATGAAGCGCTCACCATCAAACAGGCGCGCCCCGGCGAGGATGGCTTTGTCCATCAGATCGTCTCCGTCACCTTCTTAAGCTTGTCTGGCGTATCGGGGTTGAATCCGCGCTCGCGCGCAAGCCGCTCCACCAGCCGGTAATAGGCGGCAAGTGCCGCCAGCGGGTCCAATTGGCCATAACCTGTTGAGGGCACGGCAATCGAATCTTGCCCGGTCGGCCGCGAGGAGAAGGCGACGATGCAGGCGCCCAGGCCGCGCAGCCTCTCCATGACCGCCATGCTCGAAGAATGCGCCTCATCCTCCGGCACAAAGGCGAGAATGGGAAAGCCTTCCTCCACCAGCTGCATCGGGCCGTGCATAAGTTCGGCGAGGGAAAATGCCTCGGCGTGAAGCTTTGCCGTCTCCTTGGCCTTAAGCGCCGCTTCAAGGGCGATGGCAAACCCCGGCCCGCGCCCGCCGGTGAACAGCGATTGTGCTTTTAGCAGCAGCGGCATGGCCCGTTCGTAATCTGCCTGGCAGGCGACCTTGAGCGCCTCCGGCAGCCTTGCAAGCCCCGCCGCAAGCGCCTCGCTGCCCGATGCGGCCTGGGTCACCGCTGCGAGCGCTGCCGCCGAGGCGATAAAGCTTTTCGTGGCCGCCACGCTCTTTTCCTCGCCGGCATGGATGGGAAGCACGATATCGGCGGCACGTGCAAGCGGACTCTCAGCCACATTGACCACGGCCACGGTCAGGGCGCCGCCGCGCTTGGCTTCATCCTGCACGGCGATGATGTCAGGGCTGGCCCCAGACTGCGAAACGGTGATGTGCAGCCCGCCCGGCACGCGCAGGGAAGCATGATAAACCGATGCCACGGACGGCCCGATGGAAGCTACCGGGATGCCGCAGGAGATCTCGAAGAGATATTTGAAGAAGCTGACGGCATGGTCGGACGAACCGCGGGCCGCGACCGTGACCACCGCCGGGCGCCGCTCCGCAACGAGCCGGCCGATCTCGCGGAATGTCCTGCCTTCACGTTGAAGAAGCCTGTGAACGGCTTCCGGTGCTTCGCCCGTTTCCCGGAACATCCGCGATCGCTCACTCACCGTTTGGTCTCCGTTTACATCAGACCGTTTTTATTCCAAGCACCGCATGAAGATCACCGCCATGCCGCTCCAAAGCCGCCTCCGCCGCGCTCGGCTCCATGCCCTTTAGGACCAGCACCGCCGGCTTTAAGCGATAGCCCGTTTTCTCCAGTGCCGCGACAGCCTCTTCCCTGCTGCATCCCGAAATCTCGACAAGTATGGTCGCGGCCCTGCGATGGAGCTTGTCGTTTGCTGCCTTCATATCCACCATCTGGCCGCGGAAGACTTTACCGAGCCGCGCCATAAGAGCCGTGGAAAGCAGGTTGAGGGCTATCTTCTGGCTCGTTCCCGCGGCAAGGCGCGTGGAGCCAGCAACCGCCTCCGGGCCGGTGTCGAGCAGAATGCCAATCTCCGCTCTCCCAAGCAGCGGCGCGCCGGGATTATTGGCAAGCCCTATGGTAAGCGCGCCGCATTTGCGCGCCGCTTCAACGGCCGCCAATGTGTACGGTGTCGTCCCGCTCGCCGCGAGCGCGAGAATAACATCGTCATGCCCGCAGCCGGCATTCTCTATGGCGCGCACCGCCGCGTGTATGTCGTCTTCGGCCGCCTCGGCCACACCTGCAAGGCCAAGCCCGCCGGCAAGCAACAACACCAGGCGCTCATCCGGCCAACTGAATGTAGGCCCAAGTTCCAGCGCATCAAGCACCGCCAGCCTGCCCGAGGTGCCAGCGCCCACATAGAACAATCGCCCCGCGGATCCACGAAGCCGCTTCACCATCGCTGCAAGTGCGCTCTCCAACGCGGGAAGAGCGTCGGATACGGCGGAGAAGGCATTTTTCTGCCCATCCAGCATCATGCGCAGCAGCTCGCCGTCCGGCGCAAGCTCAAGATCTCGGTATCTGTCACCCGTGCTTTCCGTGTGCAGGCTCACCATTTTTCCGCTCCAATAGGAACAATGCGATACCAATGTATCATCGGAAGATCCTGGTCAAATAAACGCCAGCCTGGGCCGTTTGGACGGCGTTTTAGCGCCCCCTTTTGATCAAGTATGTGTGACCTGGCCATGTGCGACTATGCACGGTCTTCTCAACACCGTCATGAAGCGGCTTGAGGTCTCCTTCCGTCGTGTGCATGCTGCATGGACCGCGCTGACGAGAGAAAGATTATATTATGGAGCCTGCCTGGGCGATCGGCTTGATGACCGGAACCGTGCTTGATGGGAATATCGACATCGCCATGATCCGCACCGACGGAGAAAAGGTGGATGCGTTCGGGCCATATAAGCTGGCGCCTTACCCGCCCGAATTGCCGATCCTGCTTGGCCGCGCGCTCGAAGAGGCCGCCAAATGGCGTTTTCAGGGTCAAGAGCCCGCCATTTTCCGTGAAGCGGAAGCGGCCCTCACCCAGGCACAGGCTTTGGCCGTTTGCGACTTTCTGCGCGAGAACGGGCTTTCGCCTGGCGATATCAAGGCGATTGGCTTTCACGGGCAGACGGTGCTTCACATCGCCCCAAAAGTTGGCCGGCGCGGCCACACGCGCCAGCTCGGAGACGGGGCGCTGATGGCCAAAATCGTCGGCGCGGATGTGGTTTATGACTTCCGCACTGCAGATGTTGAGGCAGGCGGACAAGGCGCGCCCCTGGTGCCCATCTATCATCGAGCGCTTCTCGGCAGGATTGGCGGCGGCGGTGAGACCGCAATGCTCAATCTGGGCGGCGTCGGCAATATCAGCTGGTTCGACGGCGATCAAATGGTCGCGTTCGACACAGGTCCGGCCAACGCTCCGATCAATGATTGGGTCAAACGCCATGGCCGGGGTAATTTCGACGCGGACGGGCGCATCGCCCTTTCTGGAACCGTGGATGAGGCTCGGCTTTCGCGCCTGCTCGATCACCCGTATCTTAATGCACCTTATCCAAAGTCGCTCGACCGCAACTCCTTCACCGCGGACATGGCGGAGGGTCTAAATCTTGAGGACGGTGCGGCGACGCTGACGGCCTTCAGCGCGGCAGCGGTCGGCCGGGCGCTCAACCTTCTGCCTAAACGCCCGAACCGGCTTCTGGTGTGCGGAGGCGGGCGCAAGAACCCGGCGCTGATGGCGCAGCTTCGCCGCCGTGCGAACGTCCAGGCCATGGATGTGGACCAGTTTGGAATGCGAGGGGATGCCATCGAAGCCGAGTGCTTTGCTTTTCTGGCGGTGCGGAGCATACGCGGGCTGCCGATCAGCTTCCCGCAAACCACAGGCGTATCCAAGCCGATGAGCGGCGGCAGGCTCGCGCCCGCCTCAGCCAGGAATGCAGCCTGAAGTTTATTGCAAAGCACCCCGCACCATCTGGACGAACCGTCTCTTCATCCCTTAAAGAAAGTCCTTCAGGACTGCGGATTTCCCGGTGACAACCGGCCGGGAGGGGTGCCCGGCAGAATAACGAAACAGGCGACAACGTTTCAGGGAGCGAAAAATGCGAACAATTCTTCTGCTAGCCGCGGCGGGCCTTGCCCTCTCTACGGCAGCCCATGCTCAGACCGTGAAAGTCTCGGTCACGGCAATCGTCGAGCATCCCGCTCTAGACGCTGTGCGGGACGGGGTGCGCGACGGGCTGAAGGAAGCTGGGTATGAGGGTGAGAACCTCGAATTCACCTATGAATCGGCGCAAGGCAATGCCGCGACCGCTGCCCAGATCGCCCGTGAATTCGTTGGCAACGATCCGGATGTGATCGTTCCGATTTCCACGCCGTCGGCCCAGGCAGTTGCGGCTTCTACGCGCGATATTCCGGTCGTCTTTTCCGCGGTTACCGATCCGGTTGCCGCCGGCTTGGTGAAAACCAACGAAGAGCCGGGCGCCAATGTGACCGGCGTCTCCGACCTCTCGCCGATCGCGGATCACGTCGCGCTCATCAAGGAGCTGGTTCCGGACGTGAAGGCCATCGCCTTCGTCTACAATCCCGGCGAGGCAAACTCCGTCGTGCTTCTCAACCTCTTCAAGGAAGCCGCCGAGGCAGAAGGACTTTCCGTCGTGGAAGCGCCCGCCAACAAGTCCGCTGATGTGCAGGGCGCAGCCCGCAGCGCGGTCGGCAAGGTCCAGGCGTTCTACGTGCCCACGGACAACACGATCGTCTCAGCCCTGGAGTCCCTTATCGGTGTTGCCGAGGAAAACGATATTCCGCTGATTTCCGGCGACACGGATTCGGTTGAACGCGGCACCCTCGCCTCCGTTGGCTTCAACTATTATGAAGTCGGCAAGGAGACCGCCGGGGTAGTGGTTCGCATTCTGAAGGGCGAAGAACCAGGCGCCATCCCCGTCACCTTCGCCTCGGGCACCGACCTCGTGGTCAACCGCAAGGCGGCCGAGGGCATGGGCGTCGAGCTTCCCCAGGCGGTGATCGACCGCGCCTCAAAGGTCATCGAATAACGATCAGGCGGCCCTGCCTCCTCGATGCAGGGCCGCTTTCTGCGTATTTTAGGCTTTTCCTTCATTTTTTACTTGCGCTCACGGGTGCTTCGCGCCACCGGAAAGTGCACGTGCTGATTGTTTTAGGGTCGTTTATCTTGATGTCTGCCATCGCGTTCTGGGGGGCCGTCGAACTTGGCCTCGTCTATGGCTTTGTCGCCCTCGGCGTTTTTCTCGCCTTTCGCATCCTTGATTTTCCCGATCTCACGGTGGACGGGTCCTTTCCCCTTGGGGCGGCAGTTGCAGCAGTCGCCATCACCGCTGGCTGGAACCCATGGCTTGCCTGCCTGGTCGCGGCGCTTGGCGGTGCCGGCTGCGGGCTGGTGACAGCATTCCTCAATGTCCGTTTTGGCATTCTCAACCTGCTGGCCTCCATTCTCACCATGATCGCGCTTTTCTCGGTGAATCTTCGCATCATGGGGCGGCCGAACATGGCGGTGCTCAATCAGGACACCGTCGTCACATCCTTCTATGACCTTGGTCTGGCGGACCATCTTGTCCGTCCGCTCCTGCTTGCCATCCTGATCCTGATAACATTGCTTCTGCTCGCGCGTTTCCTCGGCAGCGATTTTGGGCTGGCTATGCGGGCGGCTGGCGCCAATGCGCGCATGGCACGCGCCAACGGCGTGGATGTGGGCGGCCAGATCTATGTGGGGATGGCGTTGTCGAACGCGCTGACGGGCCTGGGAGGCGCGCTCTTCGCGCAGGTTTCCGGCTTCGCTGATGTGACTTCGGGCGTTGGCACAATTGTGGTTGGCCTTGCTTCGGTGATCGTTGGTGAAACCCTGCTCCGCAGCCGTTCGATGCTGATCGCCCTTTTTGCCTGCGTCCTCGGCTCGGTCATTTATCGTGTGGCGGTGCAACTCGCCCTGTCGGCGGACCTCCTTTATCTCAATCCGTCAGACCTCAATCTCGTAACTGCGGTGCTCGTTGCGCTGGCGCTGATCCTGCCCAAGCTTCGGGCCGGAAAAGGGGCTGTGCGATGATATCGGTCAAGGATCTGCACGTCACCTTCAATCCCGGCACGCCGCTGGAGCGGCGCGCGCTCTCCGGTATCGATCTCACTCTGAACGAGGGCGAGTTCGCGACTGTGATCGGCTCCAACGGCGCTGGCAAATCGACGCTCCTTGCAGCTATTGCCGGTGATGTGGTGCCCAGGGCCGGCCGTATCGAGATCGGCGGCCGCGATGTCACCAGGGAGGCGCCTGCAAAGCGGGCGCGCCGGGTTGCCCGCGTGTTCCAGGACCCGCTAGCCGGCTCCTGCGCGGATCTTTCGATCGAGGAAAATCTCGCCCTTGCGGCGATGCGTGGCGGCAAGCGCGGCCTTCGTTCCGCGTTGACGGCTGAGCGGCGCAATGAGCTGCGCGAGAGGGTGGCTGAGCTGGGCCTCAATCTGGAAAACCGCATGGCAGACCGCATGGGGCTTCTGTCAGGCGGACAGCGGCAGGCGGTCTCGCTCGTAATGGCCACCTTGGCGAAGGCAGAGGTGTTGCTGCTCGACGAGCATACGGCGGCCTTGGACCCCGGAATGGCCGAGTTCGTGGCCGAAATCACGCAGCGCCTGGTGACAGCCCATCACCTGACGACGCTGATGGTCACGCATTCCATGCGTCAGGCACTCGATCTCGGCACGCGCACGATCATGCTGCATGAGGGCCGGATCGTTCTGGATATTGTTGGCGAGCGCCGCAAGAACATGACCGTTGACGGTCTTGTAGAGATGTTCCGCAGGGTGCGTGGAGGCGCGGAGCTCGACGACGATTCGCTCCGCATCGGATGATCGAGCTTCGGCTTGAAATTCAGTCGAACCGGCTGCCGATCAGCCTGCTCCAATGCTCGCCCGCAATGCCGTTCAGAAAGGCCTTGCCCTCCTGAAGGGCGGTGAGGACCTGCGGGTCCCGCGTGTAAACGACGGTTGAGGCAAGATGCGTAAAGGCGACACGGCGGCCGAGCATGGCCTCAAAAAGGGCTGGCTGTGTACGCCCTCGTAAGCCCGCCAGCCCCTTGTCCGCCGCATGAGCGAACATTGCGTCGATCACCGCACCTGCCTGGCCCGGCAAAGCGAGCACTTGCAATACGCGGCCGATCCGGCCCGGCGCCGCATGGTAGAAAAAGGCGCCGATCGCCTTGCCGGTTTTCGCGTCGACCCTGCAGAAGGCGGCAGGCCCATATTCCTCCTTGCGCTCGGCATCGCGCAGGATCGCATCCAACTGGCCCGGCGCCCAGTTCGGCCGCAGAGAAAATTGAGCGGTAAATACCGGAACCAGCGCGGCAAACTCATCCCGGCCGATTTCCGCTACGCTCAATGCGCCGGCGCGCCTCCAGCCTCGCGGTATCCCCGACCAGCGCAGCGCATCCGGTGCCATGCGCTTGCTCAACCGGTTGTCCAACCCGGCGGCCAGGCCGGAGAGGAGCCGCGCGGCGCCGATCTTGCCGGAGATCAGCTCCCTCGCGAAGGAGAGCGGCTGGATTACGCGGATCCAGTCGAGACTGTAGGAAGGAAGCTGTATCCCCCGCAGCCTCATCCACATATTGGCCGAAACCTCGCTCGCCGTCTCACTGAAGGAAATATCCTGCGGTCCAGCAAGATATGCCTTGAGGAGCCGTGCCCCGGCCATCGGATCGCTTTCCCGGTCCTCCACCATCAGCGAGCCACAGATGGCGGCGCGCAGCGGCTTATCATCGAGAACCATGAGCAAGGGTGTTACGCCGACGAAACCCGAGATGCTGCCATCATCCCTGAGATGCACGAGAGGATTGATCTCCGGGTCTCGGCCTGGCAAGTCGAGATAAAGCCGCTCCAGGTAGGCCGTAAGCGACGCCGGAGGGGGCCGCCCGGCGTTACGGAAAATGCGCTGGAAAAGACCGGCTACCGCCGGGATATCCGCCTTCTCCAGAGGGCGGATAGCCGTCATGGCTCCTGCTTCCTGCGCGCAATCGCGACGCGCGGCTTGCCCGCCTCGTCGGAAGCAAAGCGCGGCTCCTCATACATACCGGCGCGCTTCAAGAGAATCGCGACCTGGCGCTCCTGCCCTTCGCCGAATTCGAAGGCGAGCCATCCTCCGCGCTTGAGGAACGCAGGTGCCTCACGCACCAGACGCTGATGGATCGAGAGACCGTAGGGGCCGCCGTCGAACGCTTCCCTCGGCTCGTTCTCAAGCAGGTGGGCGCGGTCGGTCTCCAGCCTCGAGGTCGAGATATAGGGTGGATTGCTCACGACCAAGTCCACCCGCCCTTCCAGCCCCTCGTCTGCTAGGCCGGAAAAGAGGTCGCCCTGCACGACCTTTACGCGATCGAGGAGGCCGAGCCGTTCTGCATTGCGCCGCGCCAGGGAAACGGTGCTTTCGGTGAGGTCGGAAGCCCATAGGCGGGCAGCAGGAATAGCCGCCGCAATGCCGAGGGCAAGATTGCCGGAGCCGCAGCACATGTCGATCACGACCGGCGAACCGGCCATGCCCTTCAACAAATCGACGGCGCTCCGGCCCAGAAGCTCCGTTTCCTCCCTCGGCACCAACACATCCGGCGCCAGTTCCAGCTCGATTCCCATGAAACGGGCGGTTTTCGGGTGCGGCGCGCCGGCCTGGATATCCGCATCGGTTCTGGTTGGTTTTGCCATGCGGCGCTCGCCTCCCCGGAATGGTGAAAGTGGATATAGATGACAGAGGTAAATGGAGCTTGAAACTCCTAGCGTGTCGGCCCGGAAGCGGTTTCAGAGAGCACAATTGTAGAGTCGATAACCTACAGCCTCTCGTCGGTCCGAAAAGCGCACGCGCTGTAGCAGCAACGGAGGCCGTATTAACTCTGCCGCCATTAGAGCCGGGTATCAAAACCATGAAATAGAGTATATGAGAGGCAAAGGCTCCAGTTTTGCCGTTCTCAGGCCAAGAAAATGGGAGCGGAACAGGCTGGTACCTGCGCGCGGGGTGGGATGTTCGGTTTCAGGCAGATCACAGGCGATTTCAAATCCGCCTTTGAAAAGCTCGTTGCTTATGCGGCATCGGGTGGAAGCCTCGTCATCAGCGCTGCCGCGCAGCTCATCACCTTTGCTGTTCTTGCCAGATCGCTGGGCGTTCACGAGTTCAGCCTCTTCGTAGCCATCACCGCGATATGCAGCGTTGCGCTGCATCTGTGCGGTCTAGGCGCCATGGAAAGTCTCGTCCGCCGGGTAGCCCGCGACCCGTCCGCCTACCCCGTGATGTTGGGCCATAACCTCATCCTGACGGCGATCACGGGCGTCATCCTGGTTGCGGCTGGTGTTGTCGGCCTTCCATTTCTGTTCAAGCTATCGGACGACCCGGCCCTGAACGCGCTCCTGATTGGCGCTATGCTGGCCACCAATATCGTCCTCGTTCGCCTGATCGTCCTGGCGGAGCAGACATTCATAGGGCGGAGCGAGTTTGGCACCGCGAACAAGGTTGTCGTGGGCTTCGCTCTCGCAAGGACCATCGCCGCCGTGCTGGCCTGCTTTGCCTTCGGCGTCTCGACCACGGCGGAGTGGGCGATTTGGCAATTCGTCTGCCATGTCCTGGTTGCCCTCCTCTGTTTCCGGGTGCTCCTTCGTCTTGGCAGTCCTGAATTCCGGATTGTCCAGGCAGAGATTAAGAACGGCATCTATTTCTGTGTTCCGTTCATCCTTCGCGCCGCGCGGCAGAATGTCGATCTCATGGTCCTGAGCTTCGTCTCCACGCCCGAGATCGTCTCGAGCTACAGCGTCGCGCGCCGCATGATGGAAAGCAGCTATCTCTCCGTCGAAGCGCTCAACCGCCTGATCTATCCAGGCTCGGCGAAAGCCAGCGCCGAAGGGCTGCACCAAATCATGGAACGCGTGATGAAAGTGCTACTCGCCGCGACTGTGATATCGGTTGCGGCGGCGGTCACCGTGTTCATCATCGCACCACTCCTGCCCTACCTGTTTGGCCATGACTACGTCTCCCTCGTTTCCTTTGTGCGCCAGCTCATCTGGGTCGTGATCTTGCTGGCGATCTGGTCGGTCGCCGTCGAGGCGCTCGGCGCGGCCGGAAACCACGCCTACCGCGGAACGGTAATGTCGCTCGGCAGCCTCTTCGGCTGCGCGATCACCGCATGGGCCACCTGGTATGCCCCCCCGGAAGGCACGATTATTTCGTTCTACGTCATCGAATTCGCGATGATCGTCGCGTCCTGGCTGGTGCTGCTGCATGCCGTCCGAAAGAGCAGGATCGGTTCCGCCGGAACGCACGTTCTGAAGGGGGCACGGTCGTGAACGCGATGGAGATTCCCAAAAGCGACCATGCCGCGAGTACCGCCTCACCCCCGCTGGATTGCCCGAAGCCGGTTGCCGTCGCGGCCGGGCGGAAAGGGCGCGTCCGCCCAATGGAGCGAAGCGATATCCCCGCAGTCGGCAGGCTTTTCAACTGCATCTTCAGGAATGAGAAGAGGGAGGGCAGTCCGGAACTCCATGGTTATCTGGACGCTGCATTCTTCTCCAGCCCGCTTTATGCGCCGGAATACGGCAGCATCCTTCATGAGAATGCGGAAGGCGAGATCGACAGCGCTGTCCTGTCGATCCCCATGCAGTTTTGGGTCGGCGAGAGGAAGCTTGTCGCACGGCTTCTTTGCGCCTTCATGGCGAATGGAAAATCCGGCGCGATGGGGGCTGCGCACCTGGCGCGCGTATTGCGCGCCAAGCGGCAGGACTTTACATTTTCCGACAATGCTTCGCCTGTGAGCGCCGATCATTGGGAAGCCGGAGGCGGCCATACCCTGCCAATACAAAGCTTGGAATGGCGGCGCGCATTCCGCCCCTTCGCGAGCGCGCTCGAACGGCTCTTCGCTGCCGTTCCGGCGGCAAAACGCCTTCCGCTGAGGCCGCTCGCGCGGCCATTGGACTGGCTTGCGCGGCGGCTCGTCCACTCCTTCAAGCCCGCCGCCGAAACGGGCTACCGCATAGAGCCGGCGAGCTTCGAGGAATTTCGGCGGCAGGCTGAAAATCTGCTGAGGCGCTTTTCAGTCCGGCCCGTCTGGTCGGCTGAGGAATTCTCCTGGCTGATTGGGCTTGCGGGAAAGAATGCCGCCTGCGGCTCCTTGAATTGCCGCCGGATTGTGAACAAGGAGGGGGAGACCATCGGGCTGATGCTCTATTTCGGCCAGCCGAACCGCATCGCCCGGATCCTCAATGTAATCTGTCAGGAAGGAAGCGAGCGGGACGTCATCGATCAAATGCTCGCTTTCCTCGACGCGGAAGGGTATTGCGAGGCAAGGGGCATGGCCCAACCCTTCTTCATGCGGGCGATGATGCGCCAGCGGCAGCTCACCTTCAAGCATTCCGGCTATTTTTGCTTCGCAAGCCGCCACCCTGAAATTGTGGAAGCCGCCCTTCACGATGACATCTATATCGGCGGGCTGGCATCGGAACGGTGGAGCAATCTGGTTGCCGGCCTTTAAGGACAAAAGCGTGAAGCGGCGCGGTTTGCCTCAAGAATGACTTAAGATGTAATAAACAATACCGGGATAAAGTGCCTTAGGGACTTCACACAAAGTTGCAGCTCCAGATCAAGCAAGGTTTTGCGCAGGTATGGCATGTATGAAGTAGCAAAACCCCCTCGCGGATCGAAGAAGCCCGGTGGTGCTCCGGCCGCGAAGCCGGCCGCCCGCGGCTCGCTTCTCAACATGCTCCCCAGCGCCGCGCCTGCCATAGAGCCAGCTGAGCCGCCAGTCACCCCGCGGCTTCCTGCCAACGAAGCGCGCATTTCCGACTATCTGGAACGCTTTCGCCGCCTCACGCCGGACGATGTGCTCTCATGGCTCGACCGAGGGAAATACCTCATTGCCCTGATGGTGCTGCTCGGAGTGGGCCTCGCCCTTGGCTATGCTATCACTGCCACGCCGCGATACACCGTCTACACCGATATCGTGGTCGACCCGTCCAACCTGCAGGTGGTCGATGACGATGTTTTCGCCAACACGCCGCAGCGCGACACCCAGCTGCTTGAGGTGGAAAGCAAGCTGAGGGTCCTTACCTCGCGCAACGTGCTGGAGCGCGTCATCGACGAGCTGAACCTGACGGAAGACCCCGAATTTGTGAAACCGGGCTGGTTTGATCCGATCAAAGAGCTCATCTCCGGTCCTCCCGAGGAAGAAGATCTGAAGCTTAGCGTTTTGCGAGCCCTTTCCGAACGTGTTGAAGCGCGCCGCGAAGAGCGTTCATATGTCGTGGTGCTCAGCGTCTGGACGGATGACGCCCTCAAGTCGGTCGAAATCTCCAATGCCATCGTGGATGCTTTCGAGACGGAGCTGTTCGAATCCGCCTCACGGAGCGCTGGCCGCGTTGCCTCCAGCATCAGCCAGCGCCTGGACGAGTTGCGGGCCAGTGTCACGGAAGCGGAGGCGCGCGCGGAAGAATTCAAGCGCGAGAACGATCTCCAATCGAGCGGTGACGACCTGGTGAGCGCACGCCGTTCCGGCGAGCTGGACACCCAGGTTTTGGCAGCCCAACAGCGCCAGATCCAGCTCGACACACGTTATCGCGAACTCCAGCGGGCTCTGGACGAACGAAGCTCCGCCACCCTGCCCGGCTTCCAATCGGAAACCCTGACGACGCTGCGGGCCCAGTACAACGATCTTCAGCAGCAGTTGCAGGCTCTTTCACTCACCTATCTGGACCGGCATCCGCGCCTGCAAGCGATCAGAACCGAAATAGCCTCTGTGGAACGTGCCATTGCCGCGGAAGCCCAACGCATCCTCAATGCTGCCAAATCGGAAGCCGACCAGGCGAACATGGTCCTGACTGAACTGCGCCAGAAAGCGCAGGAAGAAGAAAACACCGTTTTCCAGGACAACAGCGCTCTGGTGACGCTTCGTGAACTGGAACGTGATGCACGCGCGAAGGCCGCGCTTTACGAGACATTCCTTTCGCGCAGCCAGCAGATCACCGAAAGACAGCAGATCGACACCAGCAATATCCGCGTGATCTCGCGCGCCGTGCCACCGACCTCGCGAAGCTGGCCGCCGCGCACCATGATCCTCCTCGCTGCGGGCGCCCTGGCTGGACTCTTCATCGGCCTAGGCTTGGCGCTGGCGCTCGGGCTTCTAAGACATCTGCGCCAGCCGCACCGGTACGCCACATGAGGCAGGAGCCTGTTCGATGCAGACGGCGCAGCTGACAGCCGTCGATCTGCCGGAAGGAGCGCTTCACACCGCCACGCGAACGGTGCTGTTCATGGCGCTGTTCCTGTTCTTCTGGATATCCCTGAACCCGTTTGTCGATCTGACCGGCGCGGCCGTGCTCGACCCGTCCGCGGGAAACTCGAACCGGCTCAATCAGATCGTCTCCCTTGGATTATCCGGCCTGATCCTGCTTTTCGGGCTGCTTCATGCACTTCGGAACGAAATCTTCCAGCCGCGCCTCCTTCTCATTCCGCTTTTCACGTGGTTCCTGTTCGTCTCGGTCCTGTCTAACGAGCCGATGCTGGGAATAAAGGGCGTTGTTCTGGCGATCATCGTGACGATGAACGCCAGCATCTATCTCCTTCTTCCTGTTTCGGAGCGGCATTTCGCTAAGATGCTCGCTTTTGGAACGCTGGCGGCACTGGTGCTTTCCTATTACGGCGTCGTTTTTAAACCGCTCGTGTCCATTCACCAGGCCGCCGAACTGCGGGAGCCGATGAATGCCGGGCTTTGGCGTGGGCATTTCCCGCATAAGAACAGCGCCGCGGCAGCCATGGTGATCGCCACCTTCTTCGGCCTTTTCGTCATGGCCGCCTGGTCCCGTTTGCTCGGCGCGATCATCGTCATATTGGCGGTATTCTTCCTTTTGCACACGGGAGGGAAGACATCCAGCGCCATGCTTCCGGCCATCCTGATCGTGGCATGGGTGTTCGAACGCTTCCGTTTCCTGCGCGCGCCCATCGCGATAGGGGGCGTTGCTCTCTTCAATTTGCTGGCTGTTGGTTCGGCCGTGATCAGGCCAGTTGGCGAATTTCTCACGAATCTCGGCATTGACGCGACGTTTACGAACCGCGCCGATATCTGGCGCTTTGCATTCGAGGCGATTGCGGAGAGCCCTATCGCAGGCTACGGCTTCAAGGGGTTCTGGCAGACGGAAGAACTGGTATATAGCGGCGGGTCGATCGAGACATGGGCGGTTGCGGCCGCCAACGGGCACAATTCCTTTCTCGATATCACGTTGACGACGGGAATACCGGGACTGGCGCTGACGCTGATCTGGGTGCTTTTTCTTCCCCTTCGCGATATTTCTCGCGTAAGGCCGGAAGAGCAGCACTCTCCGCTGATGCGGCTTTATACCCGCGTTTGGCTGTACACTCTTTTCAATGCCGGCCTCGAAAGCCTGTTCTTTGAAGGTGGCAATATGCTCTGGTTCACCTTCATGCTGGCACTTTACGGATTCCGGCTCCAGGCTTCGGCCTCTACCCGGATAATCCATTCTCGGGCACCAGGGGGAACATAGAAAATGATGGGGGGGCTCGGAAAAGACACGGGCGAACTGATTGATCGCGCCGTCAATCGCCTTCTTTGGAAGATGGGAAGCCGGCGCCGAGAGGTGGTGACGGACAGACCACTCGTCACCTTCACCTTCGATGATGTTCCTGATACCGCCCTTTCGAATGGCGCGGGCATTCTGGAGCGATATGACGCCCGCGGCACATTCTACATTGCCGGCGGCATCGGCTCCCAGGTGGAGGCGGATCGCACATTGATTTCACGCGAGGGCTGCCGCGAACTTTCTTTGCGTGGACACGAGATCGGCTGCCACACATTCGCACACCGCAAGCTCCGCAATCTCGGCGGCAACCTTCCGGCGGATTTGACGAGGAACGAGGCCTATCTTCGGGAGGCTGGCGTTGAGCAGCCGATCCGCAACTTTGCCTATCCGTTCAATGCCGCGTGGCCTCCCGCAAGACGGGCGCTCCACGCCCGTTATGCAACCTGCAGAGGCGCAGGCGAGGCCATCAATCGCGGCAGCACCGATCATCTGATGCTAAAGGGAGTGGAGATCCGTCAGCCCGAGACTCATGCGCGCTCACTGACCCGCTGGATTGACGATGTGGCTGCGGAACCTGGATGGCTGGTGTTCTTCACGCACGATATCGCTGAAGTCCCGACACCTTTCGGCTGCACGCCGGGAACCTTTGAGCACCTGGTTTCCTATGCCGTGGCAAAAGGGTGCCGGATCGTAACGGTCGGTGAGGCCGTTTCGCTGCTGGGCTGGGAGAATAAGCGGTGACACGATCGGTCATCCGGACGGGCTCGCCGCGCCTCCTGGCCATCAATAACTATTTCTATCGCCGCGGCGGAGCGGAAGCGGTGTTCTTCGATCACATGGCGCTCTTTGCCGAAATAGGCTGGGATGTCGTTCCTTTCGCGATGAAACACGAACGGAACGAACCGTCCGAATGGTCCGACTATTTCGCCTCCGAGATCGAGTACGGCAATCAGCACGGCGTGCTTACAAAAGCTCTGGACGCGGCCAAGGTTATCTATTCCTTCGAGGCGCAGCGTAAGCTGTCGCAACTTATCGCCGCCGCACCGCCGACAATCGCCCATGCCCATAATGTCTATCATCACCTCTCGCCCGCCATTTTCTCGACGCTGAAGAATGCCGGCATTCCCATTGTCATGACGGCGCACGACCTCAAGCTTGCCTGCCCGGCCTACAAGATGCTGCGGCAAGGAATGATCTGCGAACAGTGCAAGGGCGGGCGCATATACAACGTCGCCCTGAACCGCTGCGTAAAGGACTCCGCTGCCGTCAGCGGCGTCGTATTTATCGAAACGCTGGTGCACCGGTTTCTCGGCCTCTACAGAGACAAGATCGACCGCATTGTGGTGCCCAGCCGCTTCTATCGCGAAAAGCTCATCGAATGGGGGTGGCCGGGGGAAAAGCTCGTCTACATTCCCAATTTCGTCGACGTTTCGCAGATGAAAACCGGCTGGACCGAGCAGGACTATTTTGTCTATGCGGGCCGCCTCGCGCCTGAAAAGGGCATTGCAACGCTGATCCGCGCGGCGGCATTGGCCGGGCAAAAACTCCTCATCGCTGGCACCGGTCCCGAGGAAAAAGCGCTGCGCGATCTCGCTCTGGCGAGCGGCGCCGAGGTCATTTTTGCGGGCTATGTGTCCGGTGAGAAACTTCATAGATTGATTGGCGAGTCGAAGGCGCTGGTTCTGCCCTCCGAATGGTATGAGAATGCCCCGATCAGCATTCTGGAAGCTTATGCGCTCGGACGACCTGTGATCGGCTCCGCCATCGGCGGAATACCTGAAATGATCAGGGAAGGAGAGACTGGCCGCACCGCGAAGGCCGGCTCGCCGGAGGACCTTGCGCGTGCGCTCACGGATTTGGCATCGCTCTCCACGGCAGAGCGCGCGGCCATGGGAATGCGGGGCCGGGATTGGATTTCCGGCGAATTCTCCGCGGAAGCCTACCGGCAGCGCACGCTTGATCTCTATGCCACGCTTGTCGGCTCGGATTTTGGCGCGGCGAGGCCCTATGGGACCTAGCTCAAACGTGTTGCGGTTTAAGGAACATCTTTGTTGAAGACGATGGGAAACCCTCCGCAGCCATCACTCAGGGAAGACGCAGTGGCGGGCAATGAGAAGCCGGCCGACCGGAAGAAGTTTGTCCCAGGACCATCTGGCCACTCCGGTGGCGGTGGCGATCCGCGTCCTTCACCACAATCCACCGGGCGCGTCACGATGCTTGGCCTGCGCGGCATACCCAATGTGCAAGGCGGGGTCGAACGCCATGTGGAGATACTCGGCCGGGAACTGACGCGCCTTGGCTGGAAAGTTACCGTCATCGGACGTCGTGAATATCTGAAGGAAAAAAAGCCGGTGTTCTGGGACGGCATTAGGATCGTGCCCCTCTGGTCGCCCAGGCGAGTGGCGCTTGAAGCCGCGGTTCATACATTCCTCGGTGTCCTTTATTCGGCGTTTCGCCGTCCCGACATCTTGCATATCCATGCAATCGGCCCCTCGCTGATGGTGCCGCTGGCCCGGCTTTTGGGCCTGAAGGTGGTCGTAACCCACCATGGCTTCGACTACGACAGGCAGAAATGGGGGGCCTTTGCAAAAAGAATGCTGAGGCTCGGCGAGGCATTGGGCATGAAGTTCGCCAACCGGCGGATAGCAGTTGCCGCCGGCGTCGCACATACGATGCAGCTTCAGTATGACGTTCCCGTCAGCTTTATACCCAATGGCGTGGCGATTCACGCCTCGGAGGGTGGAACCGAAGCGCTCGAGCATTTCGGATTGACGAGACGGAGCTATATCCTGACTGTGGCCCGGCTGGTTCCCGAGAAGCGGCAGACGGACCTGATCGAAGCCTTTGCAAGGCTCAAGCCGAATACATGCAAGCTGGTGATCGTCGGCGGCAGTGATTTCGCAACACCTTATTCCAAAGAGGTCGAGAAGAGAGCGCGCCAAGTTCCCGGTGTTGTCATGACCGGTTTCCAGAGCGGGGGCAACCTGGCCGCTCTGTTTTCGAATGCAGCTCTCTTCATCCTCCCGTCGAGCCACGAAGGCATGCCGATCGCGCTTCTCGAAGCGCTTGGCTATGGGCTTCCGGTTCTTGCAAGCGACATTCCCGCCAATCTCGAAGTGGGTCTTCCTCCCGAAGACTACTTCCCCTTGGGCAATATCGATGCCCTTGCGGCAGCGATCGAACGCAAGCTCGCCGAGCCTTACCTCCCGGAGGAAGGACGCCAGCGTGCGCGGCGCATCGAAGAGCAATATGGCTGGTCCTCCATTGCGGAGCGGACCGCGGTCGTCTATCGCTCGCTGTTCCCCCATCAACAATAACGAGAACAGATGCGCCTTACGGACGAAACACAGACCTTATCGGGAAGCGCCAGGGCAACGCGCCCGGCGTCAAGACTGCTCGATTGGGCACGGGTGACAGCGCCATTCCTGATTTTGGCAGTCATCCTCTATTCCACATTGTCACCCTTGGAGATGCGGCCGCGCACGGGATTTCCGCCCCATTTCGAGCACTTCCTGGCCTTTGCCCTGCTTGGCGGCCTCTATGCCATTGCTTTCCCGAGGCGCATCCTTCTCATCCTGTTCGCCATTGTGCTGGCCGCCGCCGGGCTTGAGCTTCTACAACTGACGCTGACGGACCGTCATGCGCGCTTCGCAGATTTTGCCATAAAGCTCATGGGTGGAATCGTGGGCGGAACTGGCGTCTGGTTTGTGCTGCGCCTTTTTGCCCGATTCCGACTGGCTGGGAGATAGGCTTGTCGGTCAGCATCATCATCAAGACGCTCAATGAGGAAAAGCGCATCGCATCCACCATTGAGCACGCCCTGGCTGGCCTACCGAATGGCCTGGGTCAGGTGATTGTTGCCGACAGTGGCTCCACTGATCGGACAGCCGAGATCGTCTCGCACTATCCGGTGACCATGGTGCAGATCATCGATCCCGCAAAGCCCAGCTGCGGCCTAGGCGGCCAGCTTGGCTTCCAATATGCGCGATACGATCTGATCTGCCTTCTCGATGGCGACATGGATCTCGATCCCAGCTTCCTTCCGGACGCGATCAATTACCTGCAAAACCATACCGACGTGGCGGGAGTGACCGGTCATGTCCAGGAGATGAACCTTTCGAACCTGGAATTCTCCCGCCGCGTAACGCGCAACGCGCCGGAAAACCGCGTCGGCGAAATCGACCGAATGAACGGCGGCGGGCTTTACCGCCGCGCGGCTATTGAGAGTATCGGCTACCTGACCGACCGGAATCTGCATGGCTATGAGGAATTCGATCTCGGCATCCGCCTGCGCAATGCCGGATGGCGGCTCGTCCGCCTCGACAGGCGCTTCGTGCAGCATTACGGCCATGTCGAAAATTCCTATCGGCTGCTCGTCAGGCGCTGGAAGAGCAAATATCTGTTCGGCATTGGCGAATTGCTGCGTGCGGCAATGGGCAAGCCCCACTTCCTTTGCCTCCTGAAGGAGCTGCCTGAGCTGCGCCTCTGGGGGCTCGTGCTGGCATGGATGGCCTTTTCGCTGGCGCTGCTGGTCCTCCTCCCGAACAAACTTCTGGCGTTCGGCATCGTGCTTGCGATCTTCGCCTTCGCCGTGGCGATCATGTCTCTGCGCAAGGGCAGCTTGGCAATGGGACTTTACGTCGTGGTGGCCTGGTTTTTCCACGCGGCGGCGCTACCCGTCGGGTTTCTCCGCTCACGCGTCGATCCGAAGGCATGGGTAGAAAGCCGGAAGCTGAACGAAGGTTGAGCGGCCTCTCCCCAAGCGTAGCTTTTCAGGCGCCGACCTCTGACACCTTCTCGACGAGCAGCGGCGGGAGGTGAAGATAGCGCGTCGCCTTGCGCTTGGCGGCGACATCAGCCCATACACTCTGCAACTGCTCTTCGGTGAGTGAGGCCGCCGCGGCGACGGCGCTCGCCGGAAGGCCATGGTTGAGGCCGTAGAGGCAGAGGTCCATCCGGTCATAGGGCAGCGAGAAGTAGAACTCCTCCTGCGTCTGGGCCAGCGAATAGGTGTCGGTCGTCGGCGGGCGGCGGCAGATCACCTCCGGCACGCCGAGATATTCGGCAAGCTGGTAGACCTGTGACTTATAAAGATGTGCGATGGGCTTCACATCGGCCGCGCCATCGCCGTTCTTAACGAAGAAGCCCTGGTCGTATTCCAGCCGGTTCGGCGTGCCGAGCACGGCGAAGTTCAGCCGGTCGGCGTGGTAATACTCGATCTGCTTGCGCGTGCGCTGCTTCATATTGGTGGCGGCGACGATGCCGAGATAGACCTCCGGCGTCATCCGATGCCTGCTCTGGTTCCCCTCTGGGTCCTGCACCACAAGCCAGGAGATGTTGTAGGCCGCACCTTCAAGCGCGTTGGAGATGACGATCTTGGAGGCCCAGCCGGGACCGTAGTCCGGCACGAGCTTGCGGATGAAGCCGTCGCGCCGCTCATAGCAACCAATCGCTTTGAGCGCAGGACCAATATCTTCCACGATGCCTTCAATCCCGAAGGTGTTCGTGAGCAGCCGGCCGAGCTCAAGGCTCTCGGGATCGGAATCATTCTCGGGCATGAACAGGCAGCAGACATTCTTCGCGCCGACCGCTCTGACTGCGAGCGCGGTGGAAACGCTGGAATCGATGCCGCCGGAGACGCCCAGCACCAGCCCGCGCTTGCGCAGCGAGCGGAGTTGCTCGCGGAGGGCGGCCACGATCCGTTCCACCTCGGCGGCGGGATCTATGGCGAGAGTGGCGGCGGAAAAAGGCGCAGTGGAGTTCATACGGCTGGCTCTATAGTTTCGGCGGCGAGCCTGCGGCTCACCTTGCCCGTATCGGTCTTCGGCAGTTCAGTGACGAATTTCACGATCTTGGGTACCATGAAATCCTCCAGATGCTGCGAGCAGTGGCGGATAACCTCGCGCTCGGTCAGCGCGGGATCCCTGGAGACGACCATGGCAGCGATGGCCTGCCCGAGCACAGGATCGACAACGCCCGCCACGACGGCCTCTGCAATGGAAGGATGGGTGTGAAGCACCGCTTCCACTTCCTTGGGCGCGACCTTCTCGCCGCGCGTCTTGATAATGTCGTCCTTGCGCCCGACGAAGTAGAGAAAGCCATCGGCATCCATGCGGAAGAGATCGCCCGTGTAGAGCACCTTTTCCCACGGATTAAGGCCGGGGCGCAGCATCTTCACCGTCGCCTCGTCGTTGCGCCAATAGCCCTTCATGACATGCGGGCCGCGAATAACGAGTTCGCCCACCTCGCCGGGCGGGACCGGCTTGCCGTCGTCATCCACCACAAAGGCTTCCGTATTGGGGATGGCGATGCCGACCGAATCGGGCCGCCGATCAAGCTCTTCCGGCGGCAGGTAGGTGCAGCGCTTGCACTCGGTGAGCCCGTACATGGAATAAAGCTCGATGCCAGGGCACAGCTCGCGCAGCCTGGCGATATGTGACGGCGGAAGCGCGGCGGCGGTGTTGGTGATGTAGCGCAGCGTGGGCAGGAAGCCGGGCTCCAGATCGCGCATCTGCAGGATCATCGCCGCCATGGTCGGCACAAGCGGGAATCCCGTTACGTTTTCCTTCCGCATCAGATCGAAGATGGCATGCGGGAAGGCGAAGGATTTTTCCAGCACCAGCGTGGCACCCATCTTGACCGACATCAGGAGCTGATAAAGCCCATAGTCGAAAGCGAGCGGCAAAACGTTGAGGATGATGTCATCGGGCGTGTTGCGCAGATAGGTGGTGATGGATGTGGCCGCGGCTTCGATATTGCGATGCGTCATCATCACACCCTTGGGCCGGCCGGTGGAGCCCGATGTGTAGATGAGCATGGCGAGATCGACATCGATGCCGCGATGGGCGACCGGGGCCGGCTCGGCCTCAAGGCACTGCGTAAAAGATACCGTACCGTCCGGTACGGTACCGCCCTGGCCTTCTGTGGAGATCAGAAGAAGCGGCTGGCCGTGAAGCGCGCGCGCCTCGGCCGCGACCGGCATTAGCTTGGCCTGCGTGAGGATAGCGGCAGCCTCGCAGTTGCCGATGATGTAGGCGAGCTTTTCCGCTTTTGTGGAGGCGTTGATGGGGCTGAAGGTCGCGCCGGCCTTGAGGACCGCGAAAATGGAGACCGCCGCCTCCCACGCATTGTCCATAAAGACGAGCACCCGGTCGTTGCGGCGCACGCCGTTGGCCGCGAGCGCGGCCGCAAGGCGGTCCGTCAGCGCGTCGAACTCGCCATAGGTGAGCCGCGTGGCCCCGCTCACGAGAGCGGTCTTTTTCCCGTTGCGCGAAGCGCTGCCCCGCAGAAATCCTTCGACACGCATACCGGCCAGCCTTCTGCTCAGGCGTTGAGCGATTCAGTCTTCGCGCTGACGAAGGCGGTGATGCGGTCAAGCGAATCGAGGTTCGCCGGGACGATCTCGGCATCGGCCATCGTCACGCCGAAGCGCTCCTCGATAAAGGCGACCAACTCCAGCACCCCGGTAGAATCGATGACGTCGTTCTCGATGAGAGATGCGTCATCATCGATCTGGGCGGAGGTGTCTCCGAACAGGAAATTCTCGACGATGAAGGCCCTGACCTGATCCTTGATGCTGCCTGCCATTCCAATCTCCAATTATGCCGCCTCGACGGCGCGAATGCGTGAACCGGTGAAGGTCTCCAGCCAGAGCTGGGACGAAAGGATGCCGACGAAAGCGGCGTTGTCGCGAAAGCCGGAAAGCGGCTGCTGGCGGCTCTTGGCGAAGAGTTTGGACACGGATGCCGGATTGAAAAGCCCGCCGGCGGCAAGCTTCTCCGCACTCATCGCCTCGCGGACATAGTCCATCTCGCCCGCTCCGCGGAAGGAGGCGCTGTCGGGCGCGCGATAAGGCTGTTTGGTGCGGCGCAGGATCGATTCCGGGAGGAGGCCCTTGGTCGCCTCGCGTAGGATATGCTTTTCGACCAAGCCCTTCAGCTTCATCTCGGGCGGCAGGGTGGCGGCAAACTCCACCAGCCTGTGATCGAGGAAGGGGAAGCGCCCTTCGATGCCATGCGCCATGGCCATGCGGTCGCCCTGGCTGGAAAGGATGTAGCCGGGGAGCAGAAAGCGGGATTCCAGGTATTGCGCCTGATGCAGCGGGTGCCAACGGGAGAAGGCTTCCGGAAGGCGCGAGGCGAGCTCCTCCGCCGCATCGTAACCGGCCAATGTCTCGCGCAGCTGGGCGGAGAAGAAGAGCTTGGCCGCACCCGTCGCGCGCATGCGGGGCTTGTGCGAGAAGAGCGGATCATCGGGCGAATCCGCGCCCGCACCAAAGAAAGCGGCGAGATATTCGGCCGATTGCTGCTTGAGGCCGGGGAGATAGGGATAGAGCTTGCGGAAGAGATGCGGGCGCATGCGCGAGCCGGGCTGGCGCGCGCAGAAGCGGCGCACCCGCGCCTCCTTGAAGATGTCGTAGCCGGCGAAGACCTCGTCGGCCCCCTCGCCCGTGAGCACCACTTTCAGGCCCCTTTCGCGCACCAGCGCCGAAAGCTTGAAGAGCGGGGCGGGCGCGGTGCGCAGGATCGGCCTTTCGGTAAGACGGATCACATCGGGGAAAACCGCGGCGATGTCACCGTCGCCGCAATTGACGGAGGCATGCATTGTGCCAAGTGCTGCCGCCACCTCGTTTTGGAAGGCACTCTCGTCGTGCTCGGCGCTGTCGAACGCAACGGAGAAGGTGCGCAGGATCTCCGGCGTCATGCCGGCCGCCAGCGCCGAGATCACGGAGGAGTCGAGGCCGCCCGAAAGATAGGAGCCAACCGGCACGTCGGCGCGCATGCGCAGCCGTGTCGCGTCGGTGAGCAGTGCCCGCAGCTCTTCCGCCACGGCGCGCTCATCCGTGTGGCGGCTGGGCGCGCCATGTTCCGGGAAAGAAAGCGACCAGTAGGGCCGGATCGCCTGGCGCCCTTCCTCGACGAGCATCATGTGCCCGGGCTCAAGCTCGTGAATGTTCTTGAAGGCGGTGCGGGGAGCTATGGGCGCCCAGAGCGTGAAGATCTGGTCGAGCGCGAACGGATCCATCTCCGCCTCGACACCCGGCACCTGCAGGAGCGTTTTGACTTCCGAAGCGAAGAAGAGCCTTTCGCCCGCGCTCGTATAGAAGAGCGGACGCACGCCCATGCGGTCGCGCGCAAGAAACATGCGGCGGCGTGGCGCATCCCAGACGGCGAAAGCGAAATCGCCGTTCAGGTCGGCAAGGCAGTCCGGTCCCTTCTCGTCATAGAGATGGAGGATGACTTCCGTGTCGCTCGCAGTGCGGAAGGTGCGGCCGCGGGCGATCAGCGCCTCGCGCAATTCCACGTAATTGAAGATCTCGCCGTTGAAGGCGATGGTGAGCCTGCCGCCATCAAGAGACATAGGCTGCTGGCCGTCGGCAAGACCGACGATGGAAAGGCGCGTATGGCAAAGGCCCGCACCATCGAGTACGGCGGTGCCGCGCTCGTCCGGCCCGCGATGGGCGATGGCCGAGGCCATCCGCCGCAAAAGCGGTTCCGCCTCAGGGACGCCCGCGCCGAAATATCCGCCGAACCCGCACAAACCCCAAATGCCCCCATTCTGCTACCGGGCCGAGGACGCACGAGCCTCGACCGGGGCTGCCAACTGGCAACTCCCATAGCATGCATTCAAAGAATGTGCCGTAAAGAAAAACTTGGAAAGTTTGTTAATGCGAGCCGGGGGCCGATCACGAGATCTCCGGCGGCAGTAGGCGCTGCAGCTGGACTCGGGGACAGTGAAAGCGGGCGAGCTAAGGTCCGCTCGCCCGCTCAGTAAGCACAATTGGGCTATACCGCGGCCTCCTTGAGTACGCCGCGGCGGATCTGGTCTTCTTCGATGGATTCGAAAAGGGCGCGGAAGTTGCCTTCTCCGAAGCCCTCGTCACCCTTCCTCTGGATGAACTCGAAGAAGATCGGACCGATAACGGTTTTGGAGAATATCTGCAGCAGGATCTTCGTCATGCCGCCATTCACCACGCCTTCGCCATCGATCAGAATGCCGTATTTCTTCATGCGCTCGATCGGCTCCGAATGACCGGCCACGCGCTGGAACGATCTCTCGTAATAGACATCCGGGGGGCCGGGCATGAATTTCAGCCCATTATCGGCCAGCCGATCGGTGGCATCGTAGATGTGTTCCGTTCCCACCGCGATATGCTGGATGCCCTCGCCCTTGTACTTCTTCAAATATTCGACGATCTGGCTTGTCTCGTCCTTGGATTCGTTCAGCGGAATACGGATCTTGCCGCAGGGGCTGGTGATAGCGCGGCTTACAAGGCCGGTAATGCGACCGTCGATATCGAAATAGTGGATTTGCTTGAAGCCGAACAGATCCCGGTAGAAGGCCCACCACTTGTCCATATTGCCGCGATAGACATTATGGGTGAGGTGGTCGAGATAGTAGAAGCCGACGCCTTCCGGCTTCGGGTTGCGCTCGCCCAGCCACTCGAACTCGTCCTCATAGGCGGAGCCCTTAGCGCCATACCGCTCGATGAAATAGAGAAGCGATCCGCCAATGCCGACGATGGCCGGCACATCCAGCACCTTGTCTTTGCCTTCATAGGGCTGAGCGCCCTTTGACACGGCGTGGTCAAAAGCGTGCCTGGCATCCACCACGCGCCATGCCATGGAGGACGCACAAGGCCCATGCTCTTCCACGAAGCGAGAAGCGTGGGAGCCGGGCTCTGCATTTACGATATAGTTGATATCGCCCTGCCGCCAAACGGTGACATTCTTGGTCCGGTGCTTGGCGACTGCGACAAAGCCCATACGACCGAAAAGCTCGGCGAGCTTTTCCGGCTCCGGATGGGCAAATTCCACAAACTCGAAGCCGTCAGTACCAGCCGGATTTTCCGGGCTGATGGTGGCGGGCGGCGCATCATGTGGGAAGGGTCCCATAATTTCCTCCTGTTAGAGCCTTCATTTGTCGAGACTATACCAAATCCGGCATGCAGTGGGCTTGCATTCATCAAGCAAAAAGGCTCTATTTTGCACGGTACACGCGAGGTATATCGACATATGGCACAATCCGTGCAGATTGATGACACAGACCGCAAGATCCTGTCTCTCCTTCAGGAGGACGCCCGCCTCACCAACAACGACCTTTCGGAGCGGGTGAATCTATCCGCGTCCCAATGTTCACGGCGCCGGCAGAAGCTTGAGGAAGAGGGAGTGATAAAGGCCTATAGGGCGATCCTCGATCGGGACCGCCTCGGCCATTCTCTCGTGAACATCATCTCTGTCACGCTGGCCACACACAATCGAGACAATGCCCGCCGTTTTGCAGAGCTGGTTTCGCGGCTTCCGGAAGTCCAGGACGCATATGCGCTGACGGGGGAGATGGACTACATCCTGAAGGTGGTAACACCCGACCTGAAATCACTGTCCGATTTCGTCAACGAAGTTTTGTTGCCGCATGAATCGGTGCAGCATGTGAAGACGGCTATCGTTTTACAGGCACTGAAAGAGCATAGCGGAATTCCAATCTGACCGGGCATTGCGGCGAGCCCGGCGCGGCCCGGCTAAAAAGAGAGGAGGTCGTCGGCGACTGCCGGTGTTTGATAGTTACAAAAATGACAGTTACGGATGAAACAAACCTTTGATCCACATGCAGGGACGTTCTGAGCCTCGCGCCGGAAGATGTTCGGGCGCCAAAAGGGAACAAGGACGGCTGAAAGGAGACACATGAAGCTCGCCACACTCAGAAATGGCTCTCGCGACGGAAGGCTGGTGGTCGTCTCCCGCGATCTGACGCGCTATACTGACGCCTCATTCCTCGCCCCTACCTTGCAAGCTGCGCTTGACGACTGGGAGCGATTTTCGCCTCATCTGGCGGCGCTGACGGAATCGCTGGAGCATGGGGCGGTGCCCTCAGAACGTTTCCACGAGCATGAGGCGCTTTCGCCGCTGCCGCGCGCCTACCAATGGGCGGATGGGTCGGCCTATGTGAACCATGTCGAACTCGTGCGAAAAGCACGCAACGCGGTGATGCCGGAGAGCTTCTGGACCGACCCGCTCATCTATCAAGGCGGATCTGATTCCTTCATTGCCCCGCGCGACCCGATCGCCATGGCCGACGAGGCCTGGGGTATCGACCTGGAAGCCGAAATTGCTGTCGTAGTGGACGACGTGCCGATGGGAGCAAGCTTGGACCAGGCTCGCGATGCGATCAGGCTCGTGATGCTCGTCAACGATGTTTCACTGCGCGGGCTGATCCCAGCCGAGCTGGCCAAGGGCTTCGGTTTCTTCCAATCGAAGCCGTCATCGGCCTTCTCGCCCGTCGCCGTTACACCCGACGAGCTGGGCGAAGCCTGGGACGGCGGCAAGATCCACTTACCCCTTCTGGTCGACCTTAACGGCGAGCGGTTTGGCCAGGCCAATGCCGGAATAGACATGACCTTTGATTTCCCGACGCTCATCGCTCACGCGGCGAAGACCCGGCCGCTTTGCGCAGGCTCGATCATCGGCTCCGGCACCGTATCCAATAAGCTCGACGGCGGCCACGGCAAGCCTGTTAACGAAGGGGGAGCGGGCTACTCCTGTATCGCGGAGCTTCGCATGGTCGAGACGATCACGAGCGGCAAGCCCACAACACCATTCCTGCGGTTCGGCGATGTTGTTCGCATCGAGATGCGCGATGTAGGCGGCCGGTCGATCTTTGGAGCCATCGAACAGACGGTTACCAAACATCAGCCTGGCTGAGGCCATTCCTCGCCGATAGCGAAGCAGCGCACGGGCACCAGCTGGCAGCCCGCGCGCTTTGTCCGCTAGCCGGACCAGATAACATGTCGCAGAAGTCGCACTGACGGATGCGTTCGTCGCCAGCTAATTGTCAGATCACCTCTTCGTGCGCTTTGAGGGCCGGTGTGCAATAAGAGCGGACGGTACGGTCGCGCGGTGGCCCGCCGCGGCCTGGCCTTTAGCTGATCGTGGTAAGGGATTGAGCTGCCCCGGTTCTCGCGCCTGAATGGCTATGTGGTGTGGGAAATGAGTCTTCTAAGGGATCTGACAATTGGCGCTTTGGTCTCCAGACTTATAGCCATGCTCCTGCTCGCGGCCCTTCTGGGGGGGCTGATGGCATTGCTTGCTTGGCTTTCCGGAGATCGGCGTCCGCAATTTGAAGGTCGGTTGACGCTGAACCCCTTCGCCCATCTGGCCGTTGGCGGAACGCTCGTCGCGGCGGTGTTTGGCATGGGTTGGATAAGGCCGATGCGTTTCAACACTGCTGCGAATCGCCTGGGTGCGGTCGGAACCATGCTGACGCCCGTCGCTGCCCTGATCTTGGTGGCGCTCACGATCCCGCTCGCAGATTCGCTCCGCTCCCTTGCCGTTTCCGTCCTGCCGCGCACGACTGGATATGCGGTAATCTACGCCCTGTCGCAATATCAGCAGATCGCCCTAGGCTCGTGCCTTCTCAACCTGCTTCCAATTCCCGGCCTTGCTTGCGGCGCCATATGGGCCGTGCTCTGGCCAAACAGGGAAAGACGCATCGCCCTCTTCGAGCCGGTCGCCCTCGGCGTGTTGGCGGCCGGCATCGTTGCCGGCCTTATCAGCAGTCCTGCCCGATTGCTGATGCCTTACCTCTCTGGACTAGCCTGAGAAAACGTCGGCTTCTATTCGCCCGCCCGGCCCGAATAGCCGTGCTTCTCGATAAGTCCGGCAATCGTCCCGTCACGCACGATGGCATCGATCGCCTCGTCGATCTGGGCGCGCAGGAAACTGTTCCGCGAGGAAACCAGCGCTCCCACACGCGTTTCCGAGGACGGGACCGGAGCGCTGTCTATGACCCGCAAGACCTTGGCATCCGGGCGCGAAGCAAGAATGCGGGCCAGAGCCGGCTGCCAGAGGATCATGCCGGCAATGGACCCATCGAGGACCCTCGTCGTCATCAGGTCGAAATCGGCATAGGGAAGCCGCACCCATCTTTCATTTTCGGGCTGCTGCTGGGCCCAGGTGATGTAGTTCATTTCGCCCATGCTGGCCATGGCTGTGCCGAGCTTGCGGGATTTTGGAATGTCGCCGAGACGCTGCCAATCGGGATCGGCGACGGCCAGGACGAAGGGGAAAGTTGCATAGGGTCTTGTAATAGCGAAGGCGTCGGAAACCGGTGAGTTGGGAGAAACAGAGACCCCCATGAACACGTCGCACGTGTTCGTCATGGCCAGGGTCACTTCATCCAGCAACGCATCGCCGTTGAGCGGAAAGCCTCCGAAACCCTCGATCGCTTCAACCCGCAGGAACAGAGCGTCACCGATCGCCCGAGCTACGTCCTGATCGAAAGCAAGTCCAAGACTAGTCCGATCGAAGCAGACATTTATGCTGTCGCCGGAAAGGCGGCTTGTATTGTTGAACTCTTCAGGAGGAATGCTCGAATTTTGCGCCAGCGCCGGAAGCGCGGACGCGACGAGAAGGAAAACCGCTGAGAGAAACTGTCGCATCATATTACCTAAAGTCGAAAGGGGCCTTGCGGCCCCTTTCTCGCGTCTATTCCGATTTACTTGCTGGGCAGCTTGAACACGAAGATGGAGTTGCCCGAGCCTGTCGGCAGCGGAATCTCCGGGAATGCCGAAGAAATCGAGCTGGCGGAGTTCGAATAGCCGGTGGGCACCACCAGGTACTGCTCGCCATCGACCGCATAGGTGGCAGGATAGCCGCCGATCGGAGCGTTGAGGCGCTGCGACCAGACCACCTCGCCCGTTTCCTGGTCCCAGGCCTTCACATCGCGCGCTGCGTCACCACCGAAGACAAGACCACCGGCCGTCGCCAGCACGGAGCTGGTCGGGGTCGGGCGCGAACGGTAGTCCCACTTGGTCTTGCCGGACGTCGGAGTGACCGCGATTGCCTGAACAAGGCCGGCCTCGGTGACGCCTTCGGGCAGGACACGCGGACCAAACTTCATCGCGCCCACCGCGTTGCCGGCAGTGAACTCGGTCTGGGTCGGAGCCACGGTATTGCAGGCTTCCGTCAGGGGCACATAATAAGCTTGGGTCAGCGGGCTATAGGAACCTGCCTGCCACAGCTTACCACCCGATACCGAGGCGCAGACAAGATGCTCCTCGCCGACTGCCTTCGCAATCAGGTCCTCATTGATATGCACGGTGCCATCCGGATCGATCCCGGTGACCACGTTTTGATGGACCGTCTCCTTGTGCCAGAGATACTTGCCGGTCTCCCGGTCAAGCCCGAAGGCGATGCCGTTCTTGCCTGCGACGGTCACGAGCATCTTCTTGACTTCGCCGTCGACTTCCTGGTCGACGAGTATGCGTTCGAACGGGCTGTCGAGATCCCAGTTGTCGCGCGGCAGGTGCTGGTAGTACCACTTAAGCTTACCGGTATCGATGTCGAGCGCGATCGTTGAGTTGGTGTAGAGCACCGACCCGTCGCCCGAGCCGCGAATCAGCTCGGAATAGGGACCGGGCATTCCGATGCCCCAGAAGGTGGTGCGGGTCTCGGGATCATAGGAGCCGATGGTCCAGGGCGTGCCGCCCCAGCGGTTTTCCGGCGGAACCTCGCCCCAGCTCGCCTGCTGTTCGGGATTGTCGGGGTCATTGATCGTGTTGAAGCGCCAGAGCTCCTCGCCCGTCTCGAAATCATGGGCCAGGATATAGCAGCCGCCCGCGGTGCCGGCGATGGAGCAACCCGAAATGGCGCTGATGATTTTATTGTCAACGACGATCGGGCCGACCGTGTAGCTGTAGCCCTTGTTGTAGTCGAGAACCTGCTTTTCCCAGACGACCTTGCCGTCGAGTGCGTTGAGCACGACGATCTTGGCATCGACGGTGGTCAGGACCACCTTGTCCTGATAGAGCGCGATGGACGCCTTCTGACGGCGTGCCTGGTTGAGCTGGTAACTCCAGCTTGCCGGCAGTTCAGGCAACTCATGGATATAGGTCCAGATGCGGTCGCCGGTCTTGGCGTCGAGCGCCTCGACAATATTGTTGTTGGTCTGCAGGAAAAGGATGCCGTCATGGATGAGGGGAGCCGTTTCCTGAATACCCGCCTCGGCCATGGGCCAAGCCCATGCCAGCTCCAGATCGTCAACCGTATCCTTGTTGATGAGGTCGAGCTTGCTGTAACCCTGGTTGTTGTAGGCGCCACGGAAGGAAAGCCAGTCTTCTGCGGGCGGATTGGCGAGCATCTCGTCCGTGACGGGCGAATATTCACGCGTGTTCTGGGCAAGCGCGGGCGCTGAGATCACCGCGAACGCGGCTGTCGCCATCAGGAGCGACCTTATAAGAGTTTTCACGGATACCTCCGAAGTGAACAGTGCTTGTCGGCGGATGAAGCTTATTGCGGGCTGGCTTGCGGCAATTGCTTGCCCCAGGTGTATGCCTGTGGAACGGCCGGTTTCGCCTGTTGGGCAGCCGCCGGCGGCGAGCCACCGGGCAATTGCTTGCCCCACGTATAGGCCTGCGGGACTGGAGTGCTGCCCGCAGCCGCAGTTTCTGGGGTGTCCGCCCCGGCATCCTGCGCAGCAGCGGCACCCGCCGCCGTCTCCGCCGCCAGGGAGATTTTATAGAGCCCCTCGCCCGCTGCCATCGGCACGTCGCCGGGCTGAGCGCCGTTGAAGCTCATGATATATGCAATGATGTTGATGTAGGTTTCTTCGCCAAGGGCACCCGGAGCGTCAGGCGGCATGGCGACGGAGATGAAGTCGTAAAGGCCGCCGGCCGTCTCCCAGTTCTGCATGACATCCGTCCCCACGAGGGCCGGCGCTTCGGTACCCTCCAACCGCGCACCGTGACAGCGGGCGCAATTGGTGTTGTAAGCGGACTGGCCGGCCGCCGCCTGTTCGGCGGTGAACCCGGCTGCTGCCGCGCTGCCCGCCGCAATTGAAACCGCGACGAAGCCAAAGCTTGAGGCTAGTATAAGTCTCCGCAATCTTAGAGGCACAAAGACCCTCCCCGTTGATCGACAGTTGCACTCGGCGTCTCGCAGTCAACTCATCAGGTCGTTAGAGCAAGACCGCAGGTGATATCTTCGCCGCGAGCTGCTCAGGCGTAACCCGAAAATTGTATACAAGTCCATACTCAGAACCGATATTTTTGACCTTATAGTCTAATTTTTTCAGAGCAGCCCTAACGGCACGGTAAAGAGTCTGGTCCCCTTTCCAGAGCCCCAATGCCATGCGGAAGCGCTCGAAACTTTCCGGCGGGAGCCAAAATACCTGATATTCCCCGTTGTCGATGCCGGTTGCCGAAGCCGCGAACCGTTCAGTAATGGCGCCGTCGATCTCGCCACGATCAAGAAGTGCCCGCAGTTCCGTCGGCGAACTCACCAGCCGTGCCTTCACATCGTTTTCCCGTAGCCACCGGGAAAGAGCCAAGCGATCAAGGCCGGAGGTGCCTGGCCAAACGGCCCAAGAGCTGCCGCGCGCGGGCAACGATCCGTCAAGGGATATTCCAACCCATCCGGTCTCGGCAAGAGTGGGCAGCGTCTGCAGGAAACCTTGCGTTTGGACAGTATCCGCCACTCCTCCGGCAATGATGTTGCACTGGCCGCGTGTCAGGCGCCAATTACGTGGATTGAAGTCCCGTCCGATGGACGGCATGACATTGACGACGAGCCTCACGCCGATTTCTTGGGCGATCAGGCCCGCGAGTTCGACATCAAAACCGGGGCTGTCCTCGTCCGCTTGAACAAGGGGCGGATAGCTTTCGGGCACGCAGAGCTTGAGCACGCCATTCTCCTGCACCTCGGCAAGAGAGTTGTCTGGAGGCAGGAAGCTGAGTGCGATGAGAAGCACCGCGATCAGCCCAATATTGGCTGCCGGCCGCAGCCACGGATGGCGTGGCCTGCGGCTCATGTGCGGTTGAAGTCGATGAGGGCGATCACAAAGAAGATGACCGCCATGCCCAGAACTATGGCCGGTCCCAGCACCGTGGGAAACTGATTGAAATCGATGAGAATGCCGCGCAGCGCATCGACGGCATAGGTCATGGGATTGGCCCGGGTGAGGAACACCAGCCACTCCGGATAGCTCGTGACTGCTTGGGTACGGGTCAAAGACGGATCGAGCGGGAAGATCGAGGACGATGCGAAGTAAAGCGGCAGGATCAGCGTGTTTGAAAAGACGCCAAATCCCTCAAAGCTGCGCACCCGCGCTGCAAGGATTATGCCGAAGGAGGTGAGGCCAAAGGCGAGCAGGAACATGAAGCCGAGCGCCGCGGCCATTTCCAAGAGGCTGAGCGTGACATCCGCGAACCTCGCCAGCAGGAGAACAAGGCCGCCATGGGTGGTCGCAACCGTTGCCCCTCCCAAAACCTTGCCGAGAAGGATCAATGAACGCGGCATTGGCGATACGAGCACTTCGCGCAGAAATCCGAATTCTCTGTCCCAAATCATCGATACTGCGAACTGGATGGATGTATACATGATGTTGAGAACGATCACGGCAGGAAACAGGAACTGCAGGTAGGTGTAGGGAACCACATAGGCCACCTGTCCATATACCTCGCCGCGGAAATATGGATTGAGCCCAACGCCGAGAATCAGAAGCCAGATAATCGGGCGGCTCACTCCACCGATCATCTGGCCCCTGTCACGCGTTGCGCGCGTGATCTCGCGCAGCCAAACCCCGTAGACGCCCCTGACAGCGCCAATCGCCTCGTTCATCGCCGGCCTCCGCGCCGCCCTTCGGCCATCTGCGCCTCCCTCTCCCCGTCGGTCCTGTCGCGCAGATCCCGCCCGGTGAGCGAGAGAAACACGCTTTCGAGCGTCGGTTCGCGGTAGCGGATCTCCGTCAGCTTGTCCTTGAATGCCTCGGTCTGGAGATAATCAGCCTCGATCGATTCGGCTGGCGCAACAATGCTTCTCGCGCCAAGCGGCCGGGCCTCCGGAAATTGGGCGAGGATGGCCTTGCGGGCCTGCGCATGGGTCACATCGGCCTGCACCCAGCGGCGGCCATGTTCTGCCTTCAGCGCCTCGGGGCTGCCTTGGGCGATGATTTTCCCGCGGTCGATGATGCAGACGACATCCGCATCCTCGACCTCCTCGATATAATGGGTGGTGGTCAGGATCGTAATTTTGCGCTCGGTGCGCAGTTGATCGAGATATTCCCAGATTTGTTGTCGCGTCTGTGCGTCGAGGCCGACGGTCGGCTCATCGAGGAAAAGAATTCTCGGTTCGTGCATGAGTGCTCGGGCAATCTCCAGACGCCGGCGCATGCCGCCCGAGAAGGTGCGAACGATCTCGTCTTGCCAATCCTGCAGCCCGACGAGCTCCAGCACCCGCTCTATGTGAAAGCGGCGCCGTTTCGGCGCCAATCCATGCACCAGCCCATGAAAATTGAGATTCTCGCGCGCGGTCAAACGGTCGTCGAGGCTGGAAGTCTGGAAGACCACGCCTATTGAGCGCCGTGCAAGCCGCGGAGCACGCACAACATCATGCCCCGCCACCAGAACGCGTCCGTCCTGGGGCGCACGGAGCGTGCACAGGATGTTCATCAGAGTGGTCTTTCCCGCCCCGTTTGGACCGAGCAAGGCAAAGCTGCTGCCCTCCTCGATCTCAAGGCTCACTCCGTCCAACGCCACCGTACCACCGTAGCTGGCTCGGACATTTTCAACGCTTACGATGTTTGCCATTCCCGATGAGGACTGATTGAGAACGATGGCCAAGCCGATCCGAACATGGCCTGGGAATCCCGCTGAGTTTGAGTTTTACTCGGAGGAGCGATTTTCAGCAACGCGTGTGCTCATCGGTCCCCAGTGGCGGCGATAAGGCCACGCTTGGCCTCGCATGTCGAGCATGAAGATCGAAGAGACCGGCCGGCCGCCATTGGCACACTTCGGGCACAGAAATCGGCGGCGGCCGCGAATCCGGCTCCGACTCGTGGAAGGCTTACATGCGCCGGGCGACGAATACGGTGAATTACTCCACCGCTCTGCCGCTCGCCCAGGGCGTGTCCTTCGACATCGCCTAGCACATGAAGATGGTGCTCACCGAGGAAGCGGACATCCGGCCCGCTTCCGCTTCGCTCGGAATCGGAATTTGCATAATCCTGCTATTCTCGCCAACGCAGCGGCTGTGCAACGGGAGGTCCGCCGGCGGTCATCCTTGGAATGGGCGAGCCGAGACTTTGACACGCCGAACCATGTCGCGGAAGCGGCTAAAGCGCCATCGACCGAAACGAGACGCACTACATCGCGCTCGATGAAACACCGGAGCTGAAGAAGTCGACTGCGGGATTTTTGCTGCGAGAATGGCAGACTATGCGCTGGATGAAATCAGGAGCATCCATTCGCCAAGCAGCTCCTGTTCGACGCCTTCATGGGTGGCCTCGGTCCGGACGACGAGGTGCTTATCCCGAAGCCCTACTCGGATGTGTTCGGGGATTGCTAAAGCGTGCCGCTGCTGATCCCCTGCGATGCGGAGGTGACTTTTGCGTCACCGCCGATCAGCCTGAAAGCAATCACGCCGAAGATGACGCGCGTCAGTTGAAGGGTCTCTGGGCTCCTGCCAGCCGTCAGCTCTTAGAACCACGCCCGCGAGACTGTGACCAGTTCGCCGGGATCGCCTTAAGCGCAACTCGGCCTCGAACTATGCTGAAAACAGCCTGCGTGCCCGCACCCCTGGATCGCCCTTCTCATCGGGCGATCCATCTTATGCCCCCGCCTCAGAAACCGGCATCCCCATTCAGTGCGAGGATCAGGTGCCTCCCCCTAAGCGCCTATCGGCCTATTCGCTGCCTATTCAGACGATCAATTCGGCGTCGGTGACATGCTCAGAGTAGTGCCGTCGGCCTTCGTGGCCCGGACGAACGCACCGCCTCGCCGTCCGTCCCTCAAAGGACTAAGCACTACGGTCACTTCCTCACCTGGCATAAAACTCTCGTTGTGAAAGCCTTGGCGAACCAACGTGTTCACGCTGGAGCCTTCAATAGCGAAATCCACCGCTTGGCCCTCACGCTGCACTGTCATTACAAGCCAGCTATGCGGGTTTACGAATTCCCACGACTTCACGACGCCTTTGAGTTCAACTGGGTTTGCCTGGTCGAACATGGCGAACGAATGATGCGCATTTACGGACGATGCGGCTAGAGCAACCGTTCCCGCTAGAGACGCAGATAATGCCAGGGACCGCCACCGAACAAGAACGCTCATAACTCCTCCTCAAAACAGTTTGTAATTGTTGATAGATTCTATGCTGATAACTATATATACCAAAATAAGATGTCAACATAGTTAGACATGAATAAATTTGTATAACAATATCTGTCTATCAGTATATTTATCAATATACTTGTTACTATTTCGAAATTTCTATTTTCGTTTCATTACATTTCATTGCATTGCGGCATGGTGGCGCCGATCGCTTGTGGTCGTCGAAAGCAACGCGGGCTGTGTGACTGTTAAATGGACCACATCAAGGTAGGTGCAAGCAAGTCCAGCCCATTAAGCCGAACGCGCCTATTCACGGCGACCGCTATGGGGCAAACCTGCTTCATCGTCACATGACGCGCTTTCCCAAAGAGTGGTGCCTGGTTCTGAGACAGCGACATAAGGAGATCGCCCGATGAAAAGGACGATCCAGCATCAGACACGCCGACCTTTTCGGCCGAGGCCAAACCAAGACTGCGCCTGAGGTGATCCGCGGCGAACGGACGATTTCGAAGACTGGCGGCGAGCATCAGCTCAACCTGAACCAAATCACGCAATGGAAGCAACCGGCCGTCAAGAAGTTGGCTTTTTTCAACGAAAGGGCTCTGATGCGCAGGCCAACCAGGCAAGCCGAGTGACAAAGCTGCACGCAAGATTGGTCAGCTAGTTCGAGCGCGATTTTTGGCCAAAGGCCTCGATTGCTGAACCTGGATCAGAGGAGAATGATAATCGATCCCGGCCGCGAAAGGCTTTCGCCTGGGCGGCCGAACCCGCTTAGCCGACAGGCAGCACGCCCAAGGCTGGAATGAGCAGACGGACGATGTGCCGGCGCTTCCCGCACGCGCTAACAAATGCAACCTCAAGGAGCGACAGCCTTACAGCCTTATGGATTAGCCGGACCAATCAATTCGTCGAAGTCTACACTTGGCAATTCGCGACGGTAACTCGCGTGGCAGGACTCGCATTGAACCTCGAGGTCCTCGATCAGGACCCGCTGCTTTTCCCTGTCGGTTGTCATACTTGCTTCAAAAGCGGTCTGGGCCGCAGCCGTCGCCATGGCATAGAAGCCGTCCCAGTCTTCCCAAATCAACGGAAGCGAGTGTGAAGCCCTCGCGGGATCCGTCGCTTCAATTTCTGGCGTCCAAACGTCGGGCTCGCCGCGATAAAGATGAGGAAACGTCAAAAGCATAGTCGAAATCGCATCAAGCCGGCCGCGCACTTCGCGGTCGCTGTATTCAAAGTATCCGTCAAAGGTATCATGTAGGATATCGTTATTGTTTCCGATGGTTGTCATGAGAAGGCGCCGAGCGGAAACCGCATCCTCAGGGCTGGTGAGTGCCGTCATTTGCAACTTCGATACAGTAGCTTGCGATACGGCGGAGCCAGTAGCCAAAGCGAGCACTGCCCCACATACAATCGCTAGATTCAGTTTCATCGCATAGTGTTCCTAAAAACGCCGCCACAGCGGCCAAGTTGCGCGAGAGTTATCGTGGTCAGTGATGCGGCTCACCGATGCAAAGTACCAAACATAATTAGCGATAGATCTTGCATGCAGTTATATTCGATCCGCCCCAATTCGCATCGAACGAAATACAATCGGTTTGCCATATAGAACAAAACTAATACTGCCATGTGAAGTGAAAAATTATTTAGAGTTGTATAGCGTTTTTTTCAAAATATTTTGCACCACGGACTGCCCCTGATCGTCGCGCTTTCGGAAGTACCAGCCGAGGAAGGTGATTGGGAATGCGAGTGATTTCGGGAGCGCCGTGTCGGATGGTTTCAAACTATCACTCACTGAATTTGATCACGGCGATAGCAACATCACGAGTTTGGATTTTTAAGCGTTGCGTAATGGGGCACTTATGTGATCGGCCTCGCGGCCAGCCATTTTGATTGTTAGTGCAATAGGTGAAAGCGGCACCACCGATGATAGGCCGCTGCCTATGGCTTGTGTACCAGCGTGGTCCTTCTTCATGGTCACAATTATACTTCAAGGCGAACCAGGTGCCCTTGGATGGTTTTGAATAGTCATGGGGCCGATTGGCCTGCTACGACCGCAGCGAAGCTGAACCAAATCAGCAATGCGTTGGCGGCTGCGGAAACCGACAAGATAGCTGATCGCCACCCCTTTCCAGGACACATTCAAAACTGGATTAAGAGTGGTTACCGGCTTTGCTTGAGTCTACATCAGCCTGGCTCATCCACGATCATATTTTCGATGTGCCCAAGCCCCTCGATTTCCACTCGTACTGTTTGCCCGGTCTTCAGATAAGTCGGTGGACGCATATATTGCCCGGCACCTGTAGGACTGCCGGTCGCCAGTATGTCACCCGGTTCGAGCGTGAAAGCAGTGGAGAGTTCCGCGATCATTTCACCAAACGTATAGAGCAGGTCATCGGTATTGCCGTCTTGCCGCAGCTCGCCATCCACCCAGGTCCGTATCCGCAGGCTGCTCGGATCGACTTCGTCGAAGGTTGTCAGCCACGGGCCGATCGGACCGTGCGTGTCAAAAGATTTGCCCAGCGTGGCCGTGGGTGAGCGGCGTTGCCAGTCGCGAACACTGAAATCATTGCAGACCAAGAACCCGGCAATAATTTTTTCCGCGTCTGACGTCCTCGCATGACGTATCCGCTTGCCGATCACGAGAGCCAATTCTCCCTCATAATCGAGTTCCGATGAGACGCGCGGCATATGGACGGGGTCATAGGGGCCATTAATCGCGGTGACCTGCTTGTTAAACCAGACCTGATGTTCGGGGATAGCAACACCCTTCGCGCGGAACTCATCGGCGCTGGATTTGAAACTCAGGCCAAGCCCGAGGAATTTTCGCGGCCTTGTAATCGGCGCATTCAGTTGAACCTCGTTAAGGGCAAGCCGATTGGCGCGACCTGCGGCCAAGCGGACTGCTTCCAGAGTTTCAGCCCCACCTTCCAGAATGGCCACCATATCGTTCGGCAGACGCGGATTGCCGCTTAGCAGGTCGACAACTTCCCCGCGCTCGACCAACCCGATACGCCTTACACCGCCGTGGGTGAACAAAGCCAACTTCATCAGTCGCTCCTAGTTATTGCGCTTTACTACGCCGCGGTGGGAATCCACCACCTGTGCCGGAGGTTCAAGATGCCGGGACTCCGGCCGTCACCCCCGCTAGCGGCGGGCTGGTGGCTTGCCGCCCGGAGCCGATCAAGTAGAGAACCCACTTCGAATGCTTCTTTCCCTTTGCTACCTTAACAGAACAGTCGTTATCTGAGGGAACAGGATCAAAAGACCGACCACACCAATCGTGATGATCGCAAATGGTGCGGCTCCCCAATATACGTCCTCGACCTTCAGTTCTTTCTGCTCCGAAGTGGCTTTAACGACGAAGGCGGCCATGCCGAAAGGTGGTGTCAGAAGACCGACTTCGACGCTCATGACGGTTATTATTCCCAGCCAGATCGGGTCCACGTTCATGGACTGAAAGATAGGATACATCAGCGGAACCACGAGAAGAATGATGGACGCGGAGTCAATAAGAGTACCGAGCAGAAGGATAATGATCACGTAGATGACCAGCGTTCCGACGACACCCAGGCCGAGGTCGGAGAAGAGACCTACAAGAGCTGCAGGAACGCCCGTGAGAGCCAGCATACGGGTATAAATACTGGCACCAATCACCAGCAGCAGAATAGATGCGGTGACCTGGCCGGTTTCGGTCAGCAGACGCCAGTAGGTTTTCGGGTTTCTAACCTTGAAAAGCGCGAACAGAAGTGCGCCGAATGCACCCATCGCGCCGGCCTCGTTCGCTGTGAAAATGCCACCATAAAGGCCACCGAAGATTAGAAATACGAGGACAGTAATGGGTCCGATCTTGAGGATGATCTCGCGCCAGGTCATGGCAGGCCCGCATGGACGATCCGCATCCGTGCCCCCATAGATGGCCGGCCGGAAGCGCGCCTCTAGCACAATGAACAGCACGTAGGCGGCAGCAAGCAACAACCCTGGAATTACTGCGGCGAGAAAGAGTGACCCTATAGAGGTGAACGTCATCACGCCAAAAAGGATCAGTAACAGACTGGGCGGAATGAGCGGGCCCAGAAGGGATGCCGCTGCGACCACGCCTGCAGATCGCCGGAGCGAATAGCCGTATCGCTGCATCTCCGGAATCGCGAGTTTGGAAAAGATTGCAGCCGCCGCGATACCCACACCGATGGTAGCGGCAAAAATCGCGTTCGCACCGACCGAGCCGATAGCAAGGCCGCCCGGAAGGCGCCTCGTGGCATGGGCGGCGACATCAAATGTAGAGCGTCCCATTCCGGCGAGAACAACCAGCAGCCCCATGAAGACGAAGACCGGGACCGTGGCAAAAGTGTAGCTCGATATTGAATCCGTCGCGGCGATCACCAGCGAGTTAGCGGCAACGTCGAAACTGCCGCGAACGAGAAAAACGCCGAAAAAGGAAACCAGAATAAAGGCTACAGGCACATGCAAGCCAGCGTAGACCAATAATATCAATAACCCAACAGAGGATAGACCTATTTCAAAACCGCTCACGACTTTCCCCGCCGCACTGCGCGTGCATTCTCAAGCAACGAAAAGAGGAACTGGAGCACCACAACGCCGGCCCCGATCAATACAACGAGCCGGGTCGGCCACTTTGGGAATGAAAAGACGCCGGGAACACCCACCATCGTATTAGTGGCGAAATCGCGGACCAGAACCGGCCAAACGGCCCAGAAGAGCACACCGAACGCAAAGCAGCCCATCGCAGCAAAAATCAAGTTCAGGTAGGGCACAATCCACGAACACCGCCTGAGCAGGATCCGCTCGAGCAGGTCGGATCGAGCGATACTGTTCTGACGCAAGGCATAACCGACCTGAAGGAACAAGATCGCCACGATGGATAGTTCTACCATCTCGTTCGTGCCATCGATCGGACTGTTGAGCAGCAGTCGGCCGAGGACATCGCCAACCATCAAGGCGATCATTGCGATAATAAGAATCGTACCAATCGCGTTGAGAAACGAAACCAACCCGCCGAAGCCGCTTTCGAGAGCTTCTCGAACGCGGCTCAAGCTCGGGGCCGAAACACCCCTCATTGGTCGAAGCCAACCTGGTCCCAATTCACCAGAACCTTATCGTTATTGGCGCGCTGATAGTCCATGAACGAGCCGAGTACATCCCTGGCCGAAAGTCCGCGTTCCTCGAGCGGCGCAGCCCAATTTGCGGCCAAATCTTCCAGCTTGGTGGCCCACTTCACGCGTTCGGCTTCAGGGAATTCGACAATTTTGCCGCCACCCGCTACATACTTCTTCTCCGCAGCATCGACCGCCGTGTCCATTACCTCGAGGTATCGCTGCTGGAACTTGTCCGCGGATTTTTTCATGGCAGTTTTGACCTCCTCCGGGAGGGTATCCCAGCGCGATTGGCTGACAACCAGGCCACCTTGGAACATTGAGCCAAACTCGACCTTCATCGCGTAAGGTGCAACTTCTTGGAGGTTGATGCTTGCGCCGCCGAGGAATGGGACGATCGTAGATGTGAAAACGCCTGTCTGGAGATCGTTGTAGGCCGTGCCGAATGAGGTGATGACGCCAACCGCGCCGGTTCCGTCGAGCCAGTTGGTGTTGATGCCGGCAACACCGACTTTTTGGCCATTAAGGGCGTCGACAGTTTCGATCGGTTCCTTGGACATCAGCACGTAGTTGTCGATCGCAAAGCCGGTCAGATAAACTAGGCCGTGCTGGGCCCATTCCTCTTGCAGCGCGGGCATTGACTTGATCATGCTGTCGACCGCCAGGGTAGCGACGCGAAGATCTGTCGTCGTGAAAGGAGTTACATAGCCGACATTGGTCAGGGGCAGACGGTTGGGTTCGAAGATTGCGCCCAGTTCGGCGACATCGGCGATTCCGTCGCGGGTTACGTCGAGAATTGCCGGCAAGCCTGCCAGAGATCCGGCGGCGGCAACATTCCACTCCACACGATGTTCGCTACCCATCGCTTCAAGTTCGGCGTTCACACCAGGCAGAAACGTATTGATGATGGTGGCAGTCGACGGAATTACCGGAGGGAATCCCGAGGCGAATGTGAGGGTGAACGTTTCTGCGTGACTGCTCGTGGAGAGCGCCATCAATGCAGTAGCGGCAAGAAAGGCCACTCGACTGCTCAGCTTGCTCTTTTTCATATGCTTTTCCTCCCTAGCGGTTTTTTCTTGAGTTCCGATGTCGTGAACAGCCGCGCGATCCATCGAAAGCTTGCAGCTTGCCGATGAATACGCTGGCTGGCCCACTGTTCCCTGGATTGCGTTACTTGCCTGGCCCTTCAACCAGAATCAAATTGCTCTGGCCCTTGGTTGCTAGCATTCTAAATGGGACGGCTCGCTGGTATTCTTCGGAGTAATAGAACTCAAGGGCCTCATCCATAGATCTATATTCATGAATAACGAAGCGATTGAATTCCGATACTCCCTCGATAAGCTTGAATTTTCCCCCGCGCACCAAGGTCGTGCGGTTGGGATATTTTTGCAAGGCAAGTTCAGTTAGTCGATGGTACTCCTGCATCGGCTCTTCATCAACGACATTGGCCCTTCCTATCCAATAAACGGGCATGTTCTCTCGCTTTCTTTACCTTGTGAGTTGGAGCCTTTTCGAACCGGCGGCAGTTGGCCGCCGGTCCATACGTTGTTCAATGATTGGCTAGTCGCCTAAGTATCTGAGCGAACCATCGGGGTTACGCTGCCACTGCTGGAGGAAGTCCCACATTAGATCGGTCTGACCTGGCGCTTGCCCGTGAGGCATATCCAGCACCCATACGAAGCTGAGGAGGTTGAGCCCGTCGTCAGTCGAATAAGCGTAGTTCTGGAACCGGCCCTCGGGGAACCGCTCATCGACAGCCTCCTGGATGAGATCCGCACCGGGCACTAGGATCTGGTAGGGTTCGCCATTGCGGCTATCGTAAAGCTCGGTTCTGTCTTCGGTCTTGATGCCGTTAAATGCCTTCATCTCATCGATCGCATTACGCAACACCCCTTGCGCGGGGATCATTCCATCCATCGAAGAGCCACCGTCCGACGATCCGTAGACGATCATCATTGGAATGCGCAAGCCTTTATCGGATTGTTCGGCTGCCGCGGCAACAACCGCTTCGGGCATCGGTCCAATACCGCTCGTTGGCGCGACCGCAGCAAACAAATCCGGACGGGTAATGCTCATCATATAGGTCAGAGCGCTGCCGAACGAGAAGCCATGCATATAGACGCGGCTCCGGTCTATACCGTAGTCCGCCGCGACCTGCTCAATAACGGCAGCGACATACTGGGCGTCGGGCCCGTTGGGGTCTTCAACCGTCCAGCGGTTGCCCTGCCCCTGCAAATAAACGGTAACAAAACCCTCTTTTTCCCCAAGCTCATGGAAATTAGTCTGACTTATGAACTGCCAGGCCGGAAAGCGGGCGCCGTGGGCAGACAGAAGGAGCGGAAGTCCTTCACCCGATTCCACGTTCGAGGGAACGTGGACATAATAGGTGTAGGTCAGGTCGCCGATATCAATTGATTTAACATCGAATGCCTGTTCGACCTCGGCCTTCGGCATGAGGACGCCCAATTCGCCATTGGCCGATGTGGGCCAACGCGCCGTACGAGAGAAGAGGTTATCCCATATCGCGGAGGCGATTTCGCTGTTATAGGTCGCATCAGCGCCAACCACTGTGGTCAGCAGCTGACTGGCCGGGTTTTCGGGATCCGCATAAACCGTGGTCTCAAGCCCCCCCAAAGTGGTGCTTTCGCCGGCCTCAGCTACGTTGTTTGCCGCCTTCCAATATTCCTCTTGGGACGCTTCACGTTCCGTCGGTTCTCCGGAGGTAAAGAGCCAAGCAGCAACCGGCACTTCATCCTTTGTCTGCTTCCAGACCGCAGCGGGGTTCTTGCCGCCACGCTGATTGAGCAGGTAGCCTTGGGCCGGTTGATCACCGTATTGGTATGCGTGGCCATAGGCGGCTCCATCGAGAGTAGCGACGGACGCATAGATGCCCGGATAATTCATGACGAACGCCTGGGCCACCGTGCCGCCAGCACCCGCCCCGGTCAGATAGTGGAAAGGCTGCCAGGTAGGAACGGTGGGCGGGCCGCCTCTGCCGCCGCGTTGCGCCTGTCCAGCTCCACCGCGTTGCGCCTGTTCAGCCCTGCCGCCACCCTGCGCCTGTCCAGCTCCGCCGCCGCCCTGCCCGGCTCGGCCGCCCTGGGCTTGTCCACCTTCCGCGGCAGGCAGTGGAAGGTTTAGTGCCGCATGCTGAGAGACCGCATACAGATAGTCGTCCTCGCCAGCTGCGTTCAGCCCCCATTTATGCTCATCGCCCATGGCTGCGGGAAAGACGACAGCAAAGCCGTTTTCGTCCGCCAGATCGGTCCAGCCCGACTGCTCAGCGAATTCTTCCACAGATTGGCCGTTGTCATGAAGCGCGTAAACAACAGGATTGAAGCCATCGTCATCGATATTATCAGGTACGTAGTAGTAGTAGACGCGCTCTCGGCCGCCTACCGTAACGGACTTCGTTTCGAGGCTCTGCGCGTATGCCACTCCGGACCCTAGGAAGGTCGTCGTAATAAGCGCTGCAGCTAAAGCGGCCCGTCTCGGTTGATCGAAGTGGAAATCCTTAATTATATTCACGTTTTTCAACATCCGGTTCTTCTCCATCCGATGAGTGAAGGGTGCGCATCCATCTGGATGCGCCCCCATTTCATGCGATGAGGTAATCAGTGCCTTTTTTGGAGCGGGTATCAGTGTTGGGCGCCCCCTCCACAAAAGGCTCCGCTTCCGTCGAGAGCGGCAGCACAATCCCACACGGCCGATCGGGTTTTGCCCTTCCACGTGATGAATTTGTCATGCCGCACGACATCGAGGATTTCGACCGTCTCTGGAGCGGTGTTTCCGACGGCCCGGGCAGTAACGACGTTGAGGTCCTCATCGGCCAATACCGGGCCGCTAATCTCGACGTCATCGAATGCGCCTTCGGTCAGCTTGCTGACTGGCGTCGGGGCACTTGCTTCCGTGACCCAGTTCTCTCCGGGTTGAGCCTCCGGGAAGTCCCGGCCGGCGCCACCGTCACCTTGCAGCGTGACCACTTCCCATTCGGGGCGGTGGTAGTAGGTTTTCTCCGTCGTCCACGGCTCGGTGAAGAGCACCGGGTCGGTCACGCTGATTTCAACCTTCAGCGTGCCTGGCTCAGGGGACCAGAACCGCTCTTCGACCTCCATGGTCGGGCTCTGCTTACCGCCGCCGGGAAGATCCTGGCCTTCCATAAGACAGCAGGTGTGAACCTTTAGAACATTGCCCTCCCAGTGTCCGATCGAATGCCCCATCGGGCTTGGCAGGGGGTGTTCGGGATGATCACGGCCGTCTGTATAAATCCGCCGGACAAGGCCCATTTCGTTGGTAATGAAGACCGCATATGGATTGATATGAAACTCCAGCGGCCGCAGCGCGATCATCATGCCGGGCAGCGATCGGAAACCGCCGCCTGCCGGCTGGAACACGGTCCGCATATATTCCTCATTGAACGGCGCATGCTGTTTCACGCCGGGCGGAATCGCATCGTTCCAGATGATATCGCCGCCACGCTCCCAAAGGCCGTTCCAGTCCGGCAGTTCCGAATAGTCGACAAGCCGCGGACCGCCTTCCGGATAATTCACGACCTGGGCCGATGCGGGCACGGACATTGCCCCGGCCAGAAATCCGATAACGACAGCCGATAGCCGCCAATTTCCAATAAAATTCATCGGGTATCCTCCCCTTTTATCCGTAACCGTTCTCATTTTTATGTCAGCGACATGCTGAGCGCCGTGTCACCAGCCTTGTCGGCGCAGGCGCATTCGCCGCCATCGCAGTCCATGAACACTCAAGGACATCCAGCCTCCCAAACTCCTCCCAGTTTACCGCGCGGTCTATACTTGGAAACTTCATGTCTAGTCCTACTATATAATAAAAGTCAACGACAACCCTGATCCATTATATCAAAATCAAATTCTATTTTCGTCGGGTTATTTGTAAGATTTTCTTATTTTTACTTTCTATTTCAAAAGATTTCCATTCTTTGCAAGTCTTAATCTCCGAGAACTTAGCCGCGGAACAGGCAGGTGCATCCCGTCATCAGGGACGCACCTCGACAGCGTGATAAGTTCGCTGCCGTAAGTTGGCTGCCTAGCCTCCCGCGCTGCAGAACGCGCCGGTACCGTCGAGAGCAGAAGCGCATTCCCAGGTGTTTGAGCGTGTCTTGCCCTTCCACCTGATTGCGTTATTGGAGCGTACAACGTCTAGGATTTCGATGGCTTCTGCCGCGGTGTTACCGACCGCGCGGGCAGTAACGGCGTTAAGCTCCTCATCCTTCAATGCCGGCCCGGTAATCTCAACCTTGTCGAACGCGCTTTCGGCCAATTCGCTGAGCGGGGTTGGCGTCGCCGCCTGCTTGATCCAGTTGTCGCCAGGAGCGGCATCGGGGAAATCCCGGCCGGCGCCATCGTCTCCTTGCAGCTCTACGACTTCCCAATCGGGGCGATGGTAGTAGGTCTTTACTGTTGTCCAGGGGGCGGTAAAAGCCTCAGGATCGACAACGGTGATCTCCACCTTGAGGGTCCCGGGTTCCGGAGACCAAAACTTTTCCGTGACATGCATGGCGCCGCTATGGGTTCCGCCGCCGGGTAGCCTTGCGCCTTCCATCGTGCAGCAGGTATCGACATAAAGTACGCCGTCCTTCCAATGGCCGACCGAGTGGCCCATCGGGCTCGGCAACGGGTGTTCGGGATGATCCCGACCGTCAGTATAGATACGGCGAACGTTCCCGCCTTCCGACGTAATCAAGGTCGCATAGGGATTGATGTGGAATTCAAGTGGACGCAAAGCGACCATGAAGCCCGGCATGGAGCCGTAGAGGCCTGGGCCGCCGTTTCGTTGACGTCCTCTCCCCTCCAAGGCACGCCGCTCCGCCATCGCGCGCTCTTCAAGTAGCGCCGCCATGTATTCCTCGTTGAATGGCGCATGCTGCTGCTCTCCTGGAGGAACCGCATCGTTCCAGACGATATCGCCGCCACGCTCCCAGAGACCGTTCCAGTCCGGCAGTTCCGAATAGTCGACCAGCCGCGGACCGCCTTCCGGATAGTTCACGACCTGGGCCAATGCGGGCAGGGACATCGCCCCCGCCAGAACTCCAATAATGACGGCCAATCGCCGCCAATCTTTTGTAACCCAAATCATTCGGGAATCCTCCTCTGCTATGTCCGGTTTGTACTTTGTTGAATTTCAGCGGCATGCTAACCGCGGCATGGGTCAGCCTTGGCGGCTCCAAAGTAGAAGCGGCCGACCGGCGCCCCCCGAGGGACCGGCGCCCATTGGCGACGACTTCGCCCTGGGAATTGACGCATTGCTGTCACTTTGAAGGTCCAGGGAGTTCGACCGGATTCTCCCGATCGAATATTGCAAAGAAACGATTGACACCTGCAGTCGACGCAAGCAGCGCGACTGCCTCCCCACAAACAACGCGGTCGAAAGGGGTGACCGAACGGACGCAACCGGCTCATAAGCCCCTCCTGTACGACCTACGCATGGAGTACTTTGTGCCGGGCTACTCTTCCATCCATTTACTGTCAATATTCGGCGCATATCTATATATTACTAAATACTATTTGATATATTTCGTGGTATAACTTTGTGGCTTGCCATTTTCGAAATGTGTCGAATTGTTTCACTACTCTTTACGCGCACAGCAGACCGCGGGCAGGCCCGACGCTTCTCTTTGTCAGTTTCATGACATATACTCGCCCAAGCGGGAGGAGCCGCAATGGACACGAATGATCGAGGAAGGAGCTATAGGATGAGCCAAAGCGCTGTCCTAGATCGAGAATTTGCACATCCAGGCGAACGGGCTTTAGGGAAGAGGCTTCTAATTGTCGATGACGATGACGACATCAGGACTCTGGTCGCAGAGCAACTTGCTGAGGCGGGTTTTAGAGTTGAGCTCGCTGCAGATGGCGTCGAAATGTTCGATCACCTCTCAAAAAAGTCGATCGACCTGATTATTCTGGACGTAAATCTGCCAGGCGAAGACGGCCTGTCCCTCTGCCGGCGCCATGGGCAGAAGAGCAACATACCAGTTATCATGCTGACGGCACGGGGTGCGCTGATCGATCGTGTTATCGGGCTTGAGGTTGGCGCGGACGACTATCTCGCCAAGCCTTTCGAACCCCGTGAGTTGCTCGCCCGCATCCGATGCGTCCTGCGCCGAGCCGGCGCGGCTGTTGAGCCGGTGGACGCCCGGCGAGCAAAACGTGCCAGGTTCCGTGGCTGGACCCTGGATTTCGAAAATCGCTGCCTTGTCGATCGGGCCGGCCGTGTCGTAGTCCTTTCGGGAAACGAGTTCAGCCTGCTAAAATACTTCGTTGAAAACGCCAATGAAGTGCTGACACGCGAGCAACTCCTCACTTTGTCGACACCAGCGACTGCAAATGACTACAACGCGCAGCGCCTTGCAGACCTGCAGATCTGTCGCCTGCGGCAGAAACTACACCCCGACACGGACGAGGCTCCACTGATCGCAACGGTCAGGAACAGAGGCTACGTCCTCGCTGCGGCCGTGGAGTTCGAATGAGTCCAAAACAGTATGTACGGTCCCTCGGCGGCCAGGTGTTTCTTGTCCTTCTGATTGGGGTCGCCCTGTCCGCCTGCCTTGCCTTGGGGCTGGCCAATATCCGGCGACTGGCCGACCTCGATCGCATCCATATTGATCGCGTGGCCGAGCGCGTCATGGATTATGTCATACTGCTTGACCGCGCTCCGGCGCATGTGCGTGAAGAGATACGTCTGAAAGGGTTCCCCGGCCTCCATCCCCCACGCGGGACTGAAGTGACAACCGGAGTGGATTCAGCGCTTTCAACGGAGACAAGCGAGCGTCTCGGTCGGCCAGTACGCGCTTTCAATGCCAATCCGCCTTCGTGCTTACCCTATGCACCCTCCAGACTCTTCCACACGAACACGAAGTGCTGGATGGTTTACACCACGCTTAAAGACGGCTCCACGTTGAAGCTTGCAACTTTTAGCCCACGCCCGGACACGTTTGCAATGTCGCCGCCGGACGCGGTCTTTCTCTCGATTCTCGGAGTAGGAGTGATCGTTCTGACATTCTTCGTTTCGCGCATGGTTTCCGCTCCGCTCCAGCAACTCTCCACAGCAGCGCGCGTGCTCGCCGAAGATCTGGACAGTCCGCCGGTTACCGAACAGGGGCCGACGGAGGTCAGGCAAGCCATCCGTGCGTTCAACACGATGCAGGAGCGGTTGCGCGATAACGTTGAGGAAAAAACTCGTATCCTGGCGTCAATCACGCACGATCTTCAGACGCCGATGACGCGGCTGCGCCTGAGATTGGAGAAGGTGACCGATAGCGCCCTGCGCAGTCGCCTGATAGATGATTTGAGGTCCATGCAGCGCCTGGTGCGCCAGGGCCTCGAGTACCATCGGGGCAGTGAGGTCGAAGAGCCCATGGTTGTCCTGAGGCTCGATTCATTGCTAGAGAGCGTTATCGACGATGCTTCCGAGGGAGGCGCAGATGTCAAATTTATCGAGCGCGCCAATTGCGATGTCGAGGCCCGCCCCGAGGCGCTGAGGCGGTGCTTTTCCAACCTTATCGACAACGCGTTGAAGTATGGCGGTCAAGCCGAAGTCTACGTCCGCCAGGAGGACGATCGGGTGCACGTCCACATTCGCGATCGCGGCCCCGGAATTCCCGACGACAAGATCGAAGCCGTCTTCCAGCCTTTCTGCCGGCTAGATGAGAATGTATCAGGAGGCGTTGGGCTGGGATTGACCATCGCCAGAAACATGGCGCAGCTCAACAATGGTGATCTGCAGATTTCAAACGGCGCCGGCGGAGGACTCGATGTTGTCGTCACGCTCAAAAGGAGTACACCAAGCGATTTGGGGATCGTGACTTCTTCGATGCCCGTTCACAAGGAACCTGCAGCACAGCCGTCGCGGCAGGCAGGCCGGCCGAAAACATCCGCGGCCTACAGGGGTCCGAAATTGTCAGTCGTCGTAAACGCGATCCAGCGCCCGTAGGTCACGACGCCGATCCAAAAGGTGAGTGACAACCCGGCCGCAATCCTGGCCGATGCCGGCGTGGATTTGTTGACGTCCCAGCTGGCAATGCCTGGCTCGATTAACATATGAAACACGAGCATGTTCGCCCCTGCTAGAGCCATAAGGAGCAGCTTGATCTGAAAGGCGTAATTCAACGCATAAGAGGCCGCGTCCGAGATGAACATGAGCAGGCCCGTTATCACGGCGACGATGAAGAAGCCCCACGTCCAAGGCAGGATTTCCTGGGTGAGATCCGTCACACGGTGCGTCTTCCAGCTAACATCCAGAAGTCGCAAATCGACGATGGAAATGGAACCGACCACCAAAGCGATTGCGATAACGTGTACAGTTTCAATTGCGGGAAACGCCCATGCCGATCCGGCTATGAATTGGGCCAGAAGAGTGTTCTGAAGCCACTGAGCGATACCTTCAAAGGCCATTGGGAATACTCACTTTTGAATACCGAATTAATGGGTGGAATAATAGGCTATCAGACGTCCGCAACTGGCGATCGCCACCCATAGTCCAAGGTTGATAACCGCAAGGAACTGCAGCGAAGCTGAAAGCGTTATCTGTCCATCCGGTAACGATACGATACCGTTGAGACGCTTCTGCAGAAGAAGCGTTGCTCCCACTGCTGCTACAAGCAGGGCCATTTTGAGCCCGAAAACGGGGTTTATCAGCGATCTTTCTGGCTCAGCTATGATCAGAAGCACTCCGCTTGCGACCATGAGAACAAGCGCACCCCAAAGAACGGGTGAGAAGCGCTTGACGACGGCTTCGATGTCAACCTGCCCAAAAATGACGCCGAGGGCGCGCGCACTCAGAACCGCTGCCGAGGTCAAGACCAACGCAAGACTGAGAATGTGAATGACTTGAATTAGGGGCACGGCCCAAGATACAGCAATCAACAGGTCGTTGAGCGCTGTTCCTGAGATCCAGTTGGAAACGGATAGCATACGGCCTCCTTAGGTTGCAGTTCCGGGTCCATGCACACAACCGCACTGGGCTTGCTGAAACCAAATCTCCCCTCCTATGACGCTGGTGTAGGCGCCTAAGACTCATCACAGTAAGGATTTCCCCATAAATACACTGGCCAAGTAGGATCGCAAACAACATATATTTTCGGCAGTTTTAATCTAAAAAAACATTTGAAATTTTTTGAAATATATTCAAGGCTACTGGCGAATTTCTAGACGGCGCGCCAAAGTACGTTCGAGTTTCCAAGCCGCTTACGCGCGGTGCCGTGGCGAGTTCCTGTTCCATGACCCGGTCCCGTCATAGATGCTCAACATTCGGAGACGGTAACCGAGCGGAGGCTGCACAGTACCAAGTACTTCTCCCTGGTCGGGTAGGGCAGAGGAATGCGCTATCTTGGCGAAGCCGACCGACTGAGTGGCATTTACAATGGGAGCTTAATGACGGACCCGATTAGAGAGACGGGGCAATTCACACCAAGCTGGCCCTGCATGATACGAGCTTCTCAAAAATCACCGTCCTGCCGGCGATGACCTTACTTTATACCATGACCGAACCTCCTCGGCACCGGCGCCAGGCGACCAGCGGAACAGAGGTTTTTGCCGGTCCAGCCGTTTCAATAGGCCGCTCTGAGCGGATTGAAATAGAACGCCTGCAGCGGCCAGGCCCGAAGGAGCTTCTCAGGCAGAATTGACTTTAGAATATTAGACAGGATCAGTGCTGCAGTGCCACGACCGCGATCCCGCGAATGCCCGGAGCGGATCATTCTGTGCAACCCGCACTTCAATGCACGTTGCTTAACAGTTCAACAGTCCGATGATCACTACTGCGCATGCGCCATCTTCAGAATCTATATGCGGGCGGTGGTCGAGACAGTCGGCTGGCGGTTGGCAAGTCCGCCAGCCCAAGTCTCCTAGGTTCACGCTCCCTCTGCCAAGACAGCATTGCAATCTTGGCTGAAGCACGCCCTCCCCGGCTACCGGCAAGACCAAAAGTTTGCCTTCAAGGCAACGATCAGGAATGCTCCATTCTTCCCAAAATATCCGTAACCCTGGAAGAAACGCGCATGCCGCTAACGCATCCGAGAATGGGGCTGTCAGGCGGCGGCATCAGATATTGCAGGCTGCCCCTTCGGATCCGCCCGCGACAGCCTTGCGAAAATCAACAAAGATACGCACGCAAGAAGCGGTGCAACGGCGCTTACCTGGAACAGTTGGCTCGGTGCCATACCCTGCGACACCAGTGCACCCCCAATCAACGGACCAAGAAGAGAACCCAGCCGGCCAATAACTTGCGACCAGCCGACCCCCGTACCGCGGATTGAAGTCGGATAGTAGTTCGTGATGAAGGCGTTCAACGACAACTGGACTCCGATAATGAAGAAGCCGCTCAGGAAGATTGTGATCATGATCGGCCAAAACGCTGTTCCAGCATACCCAATAGAGAACACGGCAGCGGCTCCGATAAAGTAGGCGGCGATCAGGATCGATACCGGCCGAGCCACCTTGCGGTCGATGAGCTGTGTGCAAAAGACACTACCGATAATGCCGGCCAGGTTGAAAATGATCGTTCCCATAACTGCATGCTGAAGGGGAAGGCCTGCCTGGCGCAGAAGCAGCGGTATCCAGTTGATGAAGAGATAGACCAGCAGAAGACTCATGAAGAAGGCGAGGCAAAGGAAAATGCTGCCTATCGCCAGTCCATCTTTGAACAAGGCGGAAATCTGCCCTCGCCCCGGCCGGCTCTCTTCAACAACAAAAACATCATTGTCCTTGAAAGAGCCGCTAGGACAGATCAGCTTGAGAATCGAAGCAACCGCCGCACCTTTGCCTCCGGCCAGGATCAAGAATTTGATCGATTCCGGCACTGAGAAAAATATGAAAGGCAGCAGCAGCAGCGGAAGAATCCCTCCGGCGATGAAAACGGCCGGCCAGCCAAAGTGGGAGATCAATGGCACGCTGATCAATCCACCAACGACGGCGCCAAGCCCGAAACCTGCCCAGGTGATCGCGACGAGTGTAGCCCTTTTTCTTGCCGGCGCATACTCAGAAACCAACGACGTCACATTGGGAACAGTGCCGCCGAGCCCGATTCCGCACAGAAACCGCAGCACAGTGAATGTTTCAATGGAAGTCGCGTATGCCGACGCAAAGTTCAGGATCCCAAACAGCGCGACGCATCCGGCCAGCGTGTATTTGCGTCCAATTTTGTCAGCCAAATAGCCAAACGCGAACGCGCCCACCATGCTGCCAAGCAACAGCGCGGCAAACACTGGACCAAATGAACCCGGTGCCATATTCCACTCGGCCACGATGCTCGGCGCCACATATGCTACGGCTTGGGTATCAAAGCCGTCGCACATCATGATCAACGTGGCTAATATGAAAATTCTGTACTGGAACCGACTAATATCGTTGTCATTGATGACTGCAGCGGCATCTATGCGTGCGGCTTCGAGCACAACTATATCCTCCGTGATGGCTCCAGCGAGAGCTGGAGCAGGACGTTTGCTTTTTTAAGATGTAACGCCGGCACGGACGGCTTGCGTCTACACACCAGCGCTGCATCCAAAATCCCGCTGCGAAGCGGCAATTGGCCTGGATTCAGGTGAAGGATGCGATGCATCTAAAGGGCTTAGACGTCCAAGAACTACGGGCGGGTCCAACTAGTGTCCGACCTCGATCTCGGCAAAGGCTCCGGCCTGCCTTCCAACAAGCACCAGGTTGGAAATCGCCAGAAGAGACATCCCCCCAATCTTCACCTGTCTACCCAGTCATCAGACTGCTAACTCAGGTATGGTTTTCAAGCGCAATCACGCTCTGCCAATGCAAACTCGCCAAGTTAATACCACTTGGCGAGGCGTACCTCGATTTCTGCGCCTGACTGATCCACCAAGCTCTTGAATTGATCTACGTCGTTACCCCGGTAATGATACGGGTAGACCACTTTCGGCTTGAATTCGATCACCGCATCCGCTGCCTGCTCAACGCTCATGGTGAATGGCAGGTTCATCGGCACAAAAGCCAGGTCGATGTCCTGAAGGCCCCGCATCTCGGGGGTATCTTCCGTGTCACCAGCTATGTAGATTCGCACTCCAGAAAGCGAGAGCACATACCCGTTGTCCCGCCCCTGCGGGTGATACCGCAGCCGCTCTTGCGTAGTATTGTATGCGGGAACAGCTTCGATCCCGATGCCAGCCACCTCTGTTCTTTCACCATTGGCCATCTGCGCGGCCATGCCCTGAAGAGCTTCTGGTAAAAGCTCAAAGACCGCCGGATTGGCAATGATCTTTGTCCCGTTGCTCGCAAGCGCATTAAGCAAGTCAACGTTGAAGTGATCGGGGTGCTCGTGCGTGATGAGGATGAGATCCGGGGCTGAAAAGGCCTGGTAGGCAGATGCCTCGCCGACCGGGTCGACGTAGATTGTCATGTCGCCTGCCTCCAGGACGATGGAAGCATGTCCCACAGGATGGACAGTGATCTCCCCACCGTCGGCAGGAATGTTGTCGCTTCCTTGTGCCTTGGCTGACGCAATATGCGGCCCTATGCAACCTGCTAACCCCAACCCCATCGCCCCAGCCGTCAACACCCAGCGTCTCGTATAATTCATGAACGCACCCGCAACTTATCCAGATTAATATTGTTTAACTCGCCTATCATGCAAATAGTCTTTTCGTCAATGCTGCGCTCCTGAATACATTTTGTGGTATATACCATACAATTTCGTAATCTGTAGTAATATTTCGCAAAATGTCTTCGTGTGTTTGGGCTTAAGACATGCCGGATTTCATGCGCCCTCGCAGCGCGGCCGATTCCAACCGCTTTTCAGTTGGATCCGATTTCCATTCCACCAACACAGTAGAAGAATGAAACTGATACAATGCGCCAGATTACGAAATGCATCTCAAAAAGCTGCAACTAGTATAAATATTATAACTATTGACTTAGTCTTGACATTCATTACCTCCTTCAAACTGCGTTTCGCTTAATCTTAAATAGAGCGATACGCCATTTGGCACACCATGTCCGAGTGGTAATCAGAAACCTGACGTGGTTCACCGCTGGCCATTCGTGTGAAGTTACAAGGGGGGACATCCATGCAAGCTAATGCACCAGAAACTGCATAAGTTGTCGTCGCCCGTGTTTAACGGGAGCGAGAATATTCGCGCCGGTTGAGGCGCCCCTTCTTCCGGAAGGGCGCTAGGCGCGGCTTGGCGTTCTGAAAGCCCAGAACGCTGCATCCGGATAGCTATTTGGAGGACCCGGTTGCTAATCAGGCAGTCCAGACTGCCAGGGAATGAATACGAACATTTAGGACTACCAAAGGAGGGGGATATGACGCGCGCACACTTCTACATAGGCGCCGCAGCAGCGGTGCTTTTAACATCGGCAGCACAGGCTAAAACCGTATCCGCGGAACCGGCCAACTTTGTCCGGATCTGCGACGTCTTCGGCACCGGTTTTTACTTCATACCGGGCACTGAAACTTGCCTGAAATACTATGGTTTTGTTCGCTTCGAAACAACCTACGCAGACGATACACTATCCGCACGCAGCCGAGCCGAACTCAATTTCGACGCCCGTACGCCGACCGAATATGGCGACCTTCGCTCTGTCATCAGAATCACAGCCAACGACGACAGCATTTCGGGACGTAGCATGGGGCTGGACAGGGCCTACATACAGTTTGCAGGATTGACGGCCGGGCTGGTTCCTTCATTTTTTGATTATGTCAGACCTTATAATTTTGACAACCCGGCTACGGTTTCCTCGAGACCTCTGAAGTTGATTGGTTATACTTACGAACTCAACAAATATCTCTCCGCGACGCTTTCTCTTGAAGATGCTACCGCGCGTAGCGCCGGATTGGGCATTGGAGGCGATTACGACGTCCAAACGATCCCGGATGTTGTTGCAAACATCCGCCTGCAGGATGATTGGGGAGGCGCCCAGGCCCAAGCCGCAATTCACCAGATCCGCGGAGCAGGTGCACTTGCTCAAGTCGGTACAGACTATGGATGGGCGGTCGGTGCTGGAGTGGAGATCAAGCTGCCGGTCCTTTCTCCGCGCGATAGGCTGCTCCTCATAGCCACGTATGTGGATGGTGCCGTCGACTATATCAACCAAGGTCGGGGCGGACCGCTTTTCGGGCGTGGCGGACTGAATCAAAGAGTTCCTGACGCTGTTGTCAACGCAACCGGTAGCGGATGGGACACCACGACAGGCTGGGGCACCCTAGCTGGCATCAAGCACAGCTGGTCGCGGTCAATCGAATCAAATCTGACTGCCGGGTATGGTGAGATCGATATCGATATGGGAAATTTGTATGACTATAGCTACTTTCAAGTCGCAGCGAACACCATATGGGAGCCAGTCTCGGGTTTCGAGGTTGGACTCGAGGCAAGGTATACAGATTATGATTATGTCCATCCGGTAACATCGCGGTACGATTCCGACGACTGGACCGGAAAGCTTCGCGTTCAACGCTCTTTTTAAATAAGCTCTTCTGACCTAACTGGGGAAGGCAGCAATGATCGCGCTGCCTTCCCATTTTTCGAGGAATCGATTGGTTGGGCTCATTCCAGGGATTCCTTAGTTTAGGCTGCGAGTTGTCGAAGAACCGCTCTATTCGCGACCACATCCCTAACGCGTTCTTTCTTATAGCGGCGCAAAGCACTTCCCGTTCTTGTCATGGTCGCGCGGATTGACGCGCGTCATCGCCCCTAGGCCGAAGCCCAGCTTGTTGCATTCATTCCTGCGGTCAAGACTTCGATCAACCCTGCGGACTCAAAACGCCTCTCGGCGGCGGGAAAACGCGCATCTTCCGGCAGATTTCCTAAGACAGTCATCGGGCTGATTTCAAGTTCATCCAATGTCAAGGGGATGGGCGAGTTCGGCGAAGGCGAGTTCCGGCGACTATGCCGGGAGGCCAATCAGGGCCTCATCGCGCAGCTCTACCAACACTGTTCGGTATCACCAGATGCGTTTGTGGCGGCATATTCTAGAGGCACTCTAATTTGCCGTCCGCCCGACGGCGGGAAGCGAAAAGCTGCGCGTGCTGTTATCTCGGCCTCTCCCTTCACTCCTTTCCGTAGGTGCTAAGGCCAGAACTCGTGCCAGCGTGGTACGCGATGCATGGCTGCCGTCGGAGCAAGGACCGGCTACGGTGGCCCGTGAGAGAACGGGTACTGCGGGAGCTTCAACGCAAAATTCCAGGACGTATCTACACGGCGTGATCTTCACAGCCCCGCAGTTCGTCATCCAATCCTGGCACAGCCGCTGCAACAGCAGGCATACGCACCCATCGCTGGGCTCACCGGCTCCGAAACTCAGCAGTGGCGGGCTTCGCCATCCACCGCCGCGTCTGCCAGCTGCGGTGATGCTACAAAGCCATCATGCACTAAGATTGACACCAGCCCACCCCGATCGCGACGGGTCAATGCCGCTTTGCAATTCTGAGTGCATTCATCTACGAATTTCCGTTCAGATCGACGGCTGTTGCTGTTGCTGTTGCTCGAGAACCCGGGCGTTCCGACGAAACTGCCTGATGGTTGAATAGGCGCCCCATATAATCAGCACGGCCGAGATTCCGATGACGACGGCGCTGATGGGGCGCTCGAGGAAGATCAACACATTGCCGTGTCCCAGGACCATCGCGCGAACGAAATGCTCCTCCATTAACGGGCCAAGCACGAAACCCAGCAGCAACGGCGCCGGCGAGAAGCCCAGGACGCGCAGGCCATAACCGAGTGCGCCGAAGAGCAGCGCGAGAATGACATCGAATGCACTGTTATTGACCGAGTACACGCCAATGCAGATGAACATCACCACTGCCGGGTAGAGCCATTTATAGGGGATCTGCAGCAACCGAACCCAAACGCCGACGAGTGGAACATTGAGCAGCAACAGCATGAGGTTTCCAACCCAGAAGCTCATGACCAAGCCCCAGAACAAATCTGGATGCTCAGTGAGCAACCGCGGTCCGGGGGTGATTCCGTGCATGATCAAAACCCCCAGAACCAATGCCATGGTGGCGCTGCCGGGAATACCTAGGGTCATAGTGGGGATGAATGCTGTCTGATCCGCGGCATTGTTGGCTGCCTCCGGCGAAGCAACGCCTTCGACGGCCCCATGACCGAAACGTTCGGGGTTACGCGAGACTCGCTTTTCCAGCGCATACGCCAAGAAGGCGGCAACACCGGGCCCGACGCCTGGAAGCGCCCCAAAAAAAGAACCGACAGCAGAGCCGCGGGCCATCGCCATGCGCCAACGTCGCACGTCGTCTCGGGCCGGAATCAGTGACTTAAGGGTCACCCTTCGCACTTCACCCGTCTTAACTCCCCGGAGGCTGGAGATCATTTCGGAGAACCCGAAGATACCCATGGCCAGTGCAATAAGGCTGATTCCATCGCTCAATTCGATTAGACCAAACGTATAGCGTGGAATGCCCGTATTCAGATCAAGCCCAACGGTACCAAATAGAAGCCCCATAGCAACCATGGCGAGAGCCTTGACCTGTGAGCCATCGCTTATGATGGTGGCGGCCAAAAGCCCCAGAACCATCAGCGAGAAATATTCTGCGGAGCTAAACATTTGGGCCAGTGCAACGATGAGCGGTGAGAACATCATCATTAGCGCGATGCCGACACTGCCACCAACGAAGCTCGCGATTGTAGTTGTAATGAGCGCCACCCCCGCGCGGCCCTTTCGGGCCATCGGATTGCCGTCAAGGCAGGTTACTGCACTTGTTGGTGTTCCCGGAACATTCAGCAAGATCGAGGTGATGGATCCGCCATAGGAAGAACCGTAATAAATACCCGCCAGCATGATCAGCGCCGCAGTTGGGCTTACGTAAAAGGTAATCGGGAACAGAATGGACATGGCGGCCAGTGGACCCACCCCGGGAATCACACCGATGATCATTCCAACAAAAACACCTATGAAGCAGTAAAGCAAGTTGGCGGGGAGCAGCGCTGTCTCCAGTCCAAGCGCCGCATTTGCAAGAAAGTCTTCATATCCCATCAGAACGACCACTCCACCGCGGGTACGGGCAACGAAAGGCCCAATTTGAAGATGGCAAAAGTCAGCGCGCTGAGCACTGTGGCCAAGCCGAATTTAGCCCGAATGCTGAGTTTGTCGTCGCCCGTTGCGACAATCAGCACGAGCGCGAAAACTGAAGGAATTAGGCCGACATGTTCAATAAGAAGCGCAAAAACCAGTCCACCGCCCAACACAGCCAAAGCGGGCCGCACCTCGATTCCGGGCGTCGATCCGCTTTTCAAAAAGCCCGGTAAAATCGTTGCAATGCCGCAGCCTAAAAGGATCACGCCCGCACCAAAAGGAAATGCGCCTGGGCCGATGCGCAACCAGCTTCCCATGGGCAAAGTCAATGCGTAGCCGGTAGCGAACAACCCCACGGCGATGAGAAGCGCGCCACTAGCAAACTCGCCATAATCCGATACCTTCATCTTCTCTTCCTCATTTGCTAGGCCGGCATTCGGCGTATCGAGGCCGGAAAGGGACTGGGCTTCCCGGCCAATCAGCCCCATTCAAGTGACAAGTGATTGCAGCCAGGGGCGATTCGCCACGAACCCAAACTTGCCGGCCATCGCGTCAAGGCCATAGGAATGACCTGCACGATTGAGCACAAGAAACACAAGCACCGTGGCATAAATCACATGGTAATCAATCAGCAGGTTTTGCGGGCCTTCGATATAGGGAAAATCCATGTGCGCAAGCCAGTAAACCATCATGAGAAAGGCCCCGACTAACCCGCCCAGCCGGAAAAACAGTCCCAGCAGCAAGGATAGACCAACCAGCAAGTGGCCATAGGCGACCAGGAAACTGAATATCGGTGCAACGGCCGGATCAGCAATCCAGCCAAAGATGGGGTTCGACGTAGTGGTGCGAGACACCAGGCCCGCCACACTGAACCCCGGGTTGAAAACCTGGCGCGATGCCGCGTACAGAAAAACCCAGGCCAACATTAACCGCAGAATTAAGTTAAACGCCGTAATTTGAGCTTGTGTCATACCCTTTCCTCCCCTCTCATTTTGCCGCCCCCCGCCAACCCCGCTTCCCAACGCTGCGCCAAAACCACTTATTTGCAACGATAGAGTTCAGCCGCGCCGCCGGTGCAGCGGCGCGAACACCTCCTCTATTGCATCCCCGCTTCCTTGAGGTATTGGAGGTCAACGAACTGGTCGGCAGACGGAAGCGGCTCGCTGAGTAGCCCTGCACCACCCATTAGTTCGATAATCTTGGACATGCCTTCCATATTGATTTCGGCATGCTTTGGCAGCACACCGATATTTGGCTCGAAATAAAGGCTGTAGATCTGGTTTGTAATCTCAGCAGTCGCGCCGGTCATCTCGGCGCCGATCCGAATAATTTCCTCCTTGTTGGCAGGATCGGAGACGAACCTGTAGGCCTCGCCCATCGCGCGGGCGAAACGAACGAGTTCATCCCGATGACCTTCCGCCCAGTCCTTGTCGGCTGCAATGACGGTGAACTGCAGTACCGGAATAACCTCGCTGGAGTTCGCGAGAATGTTAAATCCCTTGGCGAGGTATTCATAATCATCCGGTTGAGACAGCGGCGCGGCAGCACAGGCGCCCGTTTCAATGCATTCAGAACGCTTTGGCGTTCCGATCAGCTCGGTGCTCACATAGTCTCCGGCCTGAAGGCCGTGCTTGGCCAACAATTGCTGCGTCGAAATTGTGATGATATCCTCAGGCTTCGACAGGGCAACTGCCTTGCCCCGCAAATCCTCGAACGACTTTATTTCGGGGCGAGCCACGAGGCTGTAAATGGTGGTCGCCGGCCCACCCACAACGGCCACGGCATTCGAGCCGGCCAGAGCGCCCTGTATCAGGTAGGGCGACGCTGTGTAAGAAATGTCGACCTTACCATCGTCAAGCGCATCAATCATGTGACTGGTGCCTTGAAGCGGAACGAGTTCCAGGATGACTCCTTCCTTGTCGAGCATTCCCTTTTGCTGCGCCACCTCCAATGCGATGGATTGAAACAGCCCCAGCGATGCCTCAATGACACCGTAGCGCAAAGTCACTTGATCAGCGCCGAGAGCGTGCGGAACTGCCACACTGGTTGCGAGGACTGCGGCTGCAAATAACTTTCCGAATAAAATCCTCATTTTACTTCCTCCCAGAAATTCGCTTGTCATTGTCTTATCGACGGCGGCAGCAAGGCGCGGCGACCATTGGACAGCACCGCTCATCTGGCCCGGCTACTTGGCCTTGGACACTTCGACGAGATAGGCCACAACATTGGCGATATCCTCCTCGGTCTTGAGGCCAGTGAAGAACATCTTAGTGCCAGGCACGAATGCCTTTGGGCCACTGATGAAGGCACTTATGTTCTCGGCATCCCAGATGATTCCGGAATCTTTGAGCGCTTGGCTGTACCGGGGAAAGTCTGTGGAGGCCGCCGGCCTGCCGACAACACCCAGCAGGTAAGGCCCGGCGCCGTTGCGCATCTTTTCCGCCTCGTGGCACACTTGGCAGTTCTTCTCGAACACCGCCTTGCCAGCCACCGCGTCGCCCTCGGCAAACGCTGGGCCCACCGTATAAACCATGGCGACGAGAACGCTGACGAATCGAAAGGTCCGACTGATCTTCATGGGGCTCATCTCAACATTGACGCCCTACGACCTCGCGCATTTTTTCAGTGATTGCGCGGCCGCTATTCGGCGAGTCTGCTTCGGAAACTGCAATTTCTTCCAGGCGGTGCTACAGCGGCCGCCTACTGCATTCCTGCGGCTTCAAGGTACTGCGTATCGACGAATTTCTCGGTCGGCCAGACCTCGCTAATGGCATCCGCGCGGTGCATCAGCTCGATCACCTTGGCAAATCCGCTCAGGCTGATTTCCCCATGCTTGGGAAGAACGCCGTTATAGGGTTCATAGTCGGCGGCATAGAGTTCCTGAACGATTTCGATAGGCTGGCCAGTCATTTCAACGGCCAATGCAATAACATCTTCCTTGTTTGCGGGATCGGCGATGTATTTATAGGACTCCCCCATGGCGCGGGCGAACCTGACCATCAACTCCTTATTCTCTTCCGCCCAGGCCCGCCTGGCTGCATAAACCGTGTATTGCAGGTCTTGGTAAACTTCGTGCGACGAACCGACGACATTGTAGCCCTCCTTCGCAAGGCTGATATCGAACGGCTGAGCGAGCATGGCTGCGGCACAGTCGCCGGCCTTGAGGCATTCAGCGCGATTAACCGAGCCAAGAAGCAACACCGGCTCATAGCCCTTTAGATTGTGCGCGGCAAAGAGGTCATCGGCAGCGAGCGTAATGATATCTGCAGGCAGCGAGATAGCTATGGGCTTGCCCTCGAGCTGGTCGATGGACGTAATATCCGGCCGCGCAATCATGGCATAAACCGGATTCCGCGGGCCACCGACGATAGCGACCGCGTCAGAGCCGTCAATAACCTCCGGCACCAGGTCCGTAACGGCAACATAGGTCACGTCGACAGTGCCCGCGTCGAGTTCCTCGACCTGATGATAGCTGCCGGCCAGCATGTGGACATCAAGAGTGATATCTTCCTTTTCCAGAAATCCGCGCTCCATCGCAACCTTAAAACCCAATGACTGAAACAGAGTGACCGAGCCCTGGTTGAAGCCGAATTTCAGGGTTGTGGGCTCTGCTTGCGCAGTTGCCGCAAATTGCAGTCCGGCGATTATTGCCGCAGCCGACAGAATTTTTGATCTTGTCCTGGCCATTGGTTTTCCTCCTCCAAGGTAACGTGACCGGCGCGCCATGAGCCCTCCCTCACGTTCAATGGACATTATCGCCAGCATATTGTTGCGTCAATAATTAGTTTGACGTCTGATTAATAGCGCGATCATTCTCCGATGGTTCGGCAGTCGAGTGCTCGCGGAGGCGACGAGGATCCGGCACATAATATGCACGATAGATTGGGCCACACGCTATGCTTTTGCAAACGCAGCCATGCGGCCGATAGCAGGCACAGCCGCGGCCACGCCAGCTGACACAACCGAACAATTTGCTCAGACGTCTTCATTTGTAGGCAAAACAACTCTGTTCCCCTTCGGGGCGGCGACCCGCGCGGAGGACGGATTGCCCCATGCGGGACATCGGGTAAGCCAGCCGGCAAGTGATCGAACCCACGGGACCGGGCCGTTTTGGCCCAATTACCGGCTTGATTTCATCGCCGACAGCACGCAGCCACAGGACGATGTTCCACAGCCCGCTAAGCGCTCATGCCATTTGCCATATCAGGTCTGCCTAGCCTGCATGCCGCCGACACCTGCATAGACGGCATCGGCACATTGCCAGGAAACTTGTGCGAGAAATCAGCGTCAGGATGTGGTGCAGACCACGTTGAGTAGCACCTGGCGGCCCTCTGTACGGGTGATGTCCATCGCCCGATCCATTGCCTTTTGAAGGTCGTCCGGATGCTCCACCCTTTCGCCGTGACCGCCGACGCTTTCCACGATTCTTTCAAAACCGATATCAACGCTAAAGTCGGTGAGCGGTTCGCGGCCGAATCTTGAGGCTTCGGCGGAATGACCGTCACTATACATGCCGCGTGTTGCCCTGCGCACTGCGTGCCAGCCGCCATTGTTAAAGACGATAAACACCACCGGCAGCTTCTGCTCGGCAGCCACATAGTGAGCGGCAAGCGGCGTACCGAACATATAGGAGCCATCACCCACCGTGGAGATAACTGTCCGGTCAGGTGCCGCCAGCTTCGCGCCCAGGGCCGCGCCAAGGCTCCAGCCCAGCCCCCCGGCCGCGCCAGAAAAGAAATACGTCCCCGGCTTTTCGAAGCTCATGTGATCGATGCGAATACCGGATTCGCGGAAGATGAGGCCGTCATCGCCCTTCACCTTGTCGATGGTCCGGCTGATATGCAGTGGCGTGATTTCCTTGGAAAGCTGCGCCTTCTGCCATGCGGCTAGCCTCGTCTCGTCCAGCTTCCGGCGCCTTTGCGCAAGTGCTGCACGACGGCGGTCCACCAGTTCAGGATCGTTCGATGGGGAAGTAGCCAGTCCATCGGCGATTTGGACCAGCGCCGTCTCAAGGTCGGCGGCGATCGCCAGATCACAGCGGAAACTGCGGATTGGCACCTCAGTATAGAGCGGGTCCTCGCCAACATGTATGATCTTGGCAGCAGCGTTCGGCCGGGTTTCCGACGGTATCCAAGGCACGATCGTATCGAGCACCAGAACCACATCGGCCTCTGGAAGCCAGGCATTGATATTCTGGCCCATGTTCATGGGGTGGGCGCTCGCGATTTCCATGTAGCGCGGGTTGAATGAGATAACCGGAATGGCATGTTCGAGAGCCAACCGAGATAGGGCGGCGACGCCCCCCGCCGTACGCCCGCTGGTCGACGTAATGATCAACGGGTTCTCAGCTTTCTGCAGCATTTCCACTGCTTGTTGAATCGAGCCCGCGCTGGCCGCCGACGGGGCAGAGCATCTCTGCATGCCCCCGCCCGGCGTGTAGGTAAAGCTCTCCAGCGTCTCGGCAAGGACTTCGCGCGGCAGCGTCAGATAGACCGGACCCGACGGCGCATTGTTGGCAATCGATAGTGCCCGATCGAGAACTGTTTCAATCTGCACCGAATTGCGCAGTTCGTAGTCCCACTTCACGGCCTCGCGCACCATACCGCCCTGGTCGTACATCTCCTGGGGCCAGTGAATAAAGCTGGACCGATGGCCGGGGAGCCCCTCCTCCAAGATAGGCGTTCGCCCGGAGGTGAACAGCATGGGTGCGCGCACCCGCTGGGCGTTGAGCAGGCCGCACAATGCGTTGGCAGTACCCACGTTCACATGAACCATCACCGCCTGCGGTTTACCGCTGACCAGGGCGTGACCGAGGGCCATTGATACCGCGACATTCTCATGCGGCGCGGTGATGGGTTTCGGAAGGCGCGTCCCCTCGACTTCGCCTTTGGCGAAAGCTTCGATGAGCGGGGCAAAGTCTGTCCCGGCATTGGCAAAAAAATAGTCTACGCCGCGATCCGCCAGCAGGTGCAGGTAAGCCTCGGCCACCGTCACGTTCTTTAGCGTTTTTTGGTTCATGATGGTCTCCGTGGGCCCGCGTTCAGCTTTGGCCAAAGGGTAAGTAGATGTGTTTGGTCTGCTGGAACTCACCGATGGCGTCCGCCCCATGCAGGCGGCCTATCCCGCTTTCGCGGTGGCCCTCCATTTCGGCTTCAGCAATCAGCTTGCCGTGGGTATTGAGCCAGACCGTGCCCGCCCGCAGCCGCCGTGCCATGCGGAGCGACCTGTCCAGTTCGCGCGTGAATACGCTTGCGGCCAAGCCATAGGCAGTTGCATGGGCCTTTGCGAGCGCTTCGTCTTCGTCTGCGAATGGCTCCAGCGTGATAATCGGGCCGAACAACTCTTCCTGAACGGTGAGCGTTTCAGTACTTGACACCAGGACCAGGCTTGGCGTCAGGAAAGCGCCACCGGGGTAGCGTTCATCGAGGGTTTCACCGCGCAGCAGGATTTCGCCATCGTCTGCGCATTTGTCGAGCCAGCCGAGCAAGCGGTCGCGGTTCGGTCGGTCAATGATCGCGCCAACCAGATTGTCCGTGTCGTAACCTGGACCAACGGGAACACTGCGCAACCGCTGCATCATGCCTTCCGCGAAATCGTCCAGCACGTTCCTGTGTACGAGAAAGCGGCTTGCGGCAACGCATTGTTGGCCCGAGTTGACGAGCGAGGCCCGGGCCAATTCCGATACGGCCTTGTCCAGATCGGCGTCGTCGAAAATGATAGAGGGGGTTTTTCCACCCAGTTCAAGCGAAACGCGCTTTAGAGTGGGGGCAGCGGCGGCCATGATGCGTTTACCGACGGCGGAAGAGCCTGTAAAACTGATTACGTCCACATCGCTCGAGGCAACAAGCCGTTCGCTGACGGCGGGACCACCGTCATTGATCGAATTGACTACGCCGTCGGGTATCTCCGTAATAGCAACCAAATGTTGGATTACGGCGGCATTGATGAGTGGGGTTTGCGGAGCGGGCTTGACCACCGCGGTGCAACCTGCGGCAAGCGCCGCAGCAAGCGAGCGCAGCAACAGTGTGACGGGTGCATTCCATGGCACGATGATGCCGGCTACGCCCATCGGTTCGCGGCTGATCAGCGAATAGCAGCCCGGCTCAGGCTCCATCATGCGGCCCGTCATCGAACGGGCTAGGCCTGCATAATACTTGGCTTCGGAAATAGCGGTGGCGACTTCGTTCTTCGCCTGGATGAAGCTCTTGCCGTTCTCGTAGGCGTTGAGCGTGGCCAACCGCTCATGATCAGCAGAAAGGCGGGCGGCCAGTTTCAGCAGCACCTCGGCACGCAGGCGTGGGGCGCTTGCCCATGCGGTTTGATCGAAGGCATGACGCGCGGCAGCGATCGCCTCGTCCATCAGATCCACGGTCCCCGTATCATAGTGGCCGAGTATTTTGCCGGTCGCCGGATCAAATGTCTCGCGTCGTTCACTTACTGGCCCGTGGCGCCAGATGCCGTCAATATGGTTTTGAGCCGGACCGACTTGCGGATGTTCTAGCAATGCCATGTTGTTACTCCGGACGTTTTCATGTGCTTTCGCTGTGCCGGCGTGTAGGGGGGCAGCAGGCCTCGCGCCGGTCGGACCAACGACCTGATCAAATGGGAGAATGGCGGCCACTTTTGACCGGTACGCGGGGTTGCACCGCGCATCTCGCTTCCGGCCGTTCGGCCAAATTTTGCCCTCCCCGGCGTTATTTCATCCTCCCCTGCACGGAACTATTCGAGATAGTGCTTGAACTTCTCCGCGATTTCATTGCGGAACTTGTCGGATGCCCGCGCCACTGGCGGAAACGTCTTCAACCGCTCAAATGGCCGACAGGCATCGATGAGTCCGCGCGAATTGGTGCCATCCGCCTCGTTGAGCATTGGATCAAGCGGGCCAGACCAGGCGCGACGGATAAAATCCACGTCTTGGGCAGGATCGCAGCGGGTCGACATCGCCCAAAGCACGTCAAAAGTATTGGTCGGATCGATATCCTCATCGACAACGACCACCCAGCGCCCGAGATATGACGCCGATTGGCAGCTGGCGGCCAGGTGCAGCGCCTGCCGGGCATGTCCGGGATAGCGCTGCTTGATAGAAATGATGTTGAACATGCGCGCGCCACCGGCCTCGTGGCACCAGACCCCGCGCACGCCCGATAGACCGGCGCGCTCCACCTCGTCCCAGATCATGCCGGATTTCGTGACGCATTTTGAAAAGCTGAAATCGGATGGCGGCTGCATTGGCGACGCCATAGTCATGATCGGATTGTTGCGGTGGTAAATGCGTTGGATACGGACTACCGGCTGCGGGCTTGGATTGCTGGCGTAATAGCCGGTAAACTCGCCAAACGGGCCCTCCATTTTGAGCTCGCCGGGGTGCATTTCACCCTCAATGACGATTTCGGCATGAGCCGGCATCGGCAGGCCGTGGACCTCGCTTTTGGCGACCTCGAATGGCACGCCACGATGCCCACCCGCATAGTCAAACTCGGAAAGGCCATAGGCCAACTCGTTGCCCGACGCCAGGAACAGCAACGGGTCGTGCCCGATGCATATCAACACTGGGCAGGGCTTGTCCTGGGAAAAATATTTGTCGCGGATCTGGCGGCCCTGCTTTCCCGGCGAAATCCATAGGCCGAGCGACCTGGCATCATGCACCATCGAGCGATAGGTGCCGATATTGACCCAACCATCCTCGGGATCCTGCATAATGACAAGATCGTCTGTGCCAGCGTAGCGCCCGCCATCGAGTTCGTGCAGCTTGGGAATTGGGAATTTCAGGATATCGATCTCGTCGTCGCGCAACACATTTTCGTAGATCGGCGCTTCCACGGATGAAACAAATCGCGGAGGTAGCGGCTCGTGCACTTTCATGCGGTCACGGTAGCTCTGGACGATGTCGAGCGGATTCTTGGAAAGCGGGAAGCCGAGCGTAATGGCAAGCCGCTGGCTGGAATTGGTCAGCCCGGATACGCAACGAAAGCCCGGATATCCGGGAATATCTTCGAAGCAGATCGCCGGCGGGCTTTCCTGATCATTATGATAGATCAGTTCGGCTAGGCATCCCATTTCCAGGTCCCAACTCGCGCCTTTGACGGTTTTCAGCTCACCGATCGCCTCAACCTGCGCCAGGAATTCACGCAAATCCTTGTAGGGCTTCGGCCGGTTCTTCAGGTAAGTCATATCGTGTTTCCCGTGATTTGAGGCCTGGACGCTCGCGCGCCGAGATGCTCTCGATCATAACCCGCGATTTTCTTGTAGTTGTTGGACAGTCGGACGAGCTCCTCGACCGAAATCACATCATTGATGTCCTCGAATGGTTTATCGCCGGTACGCTCAAAAACTTCCTTGAGTATGATGTCCGGCGGCATCGAACGATTGGTCAACACGACCTTCGTCGTCGAAGGGCGCCGCTCGTCTTCATAACTTTTGAAGGCGGCGGCAGGCTGCTCGTGCGAAAGCAGGGCATCGGCAAGCGCCTTCCCGTCGATGATGGCCTGGCAGGCGCCATTGGAGCCGCGGGGATACATCGGATGAGCCGCATCGCCCATCAGAGTGACCCTGCCCTGGGTCCAGAATGGCAGCGGGTCCTGATCCACCATCGGATATTCGAGCACCTTTTCCGTGCCCCGCAACATGGCCGGCACATCAAGCCAATCAAATCGCATGTCCTCGAAAGCGCCGATGAAATCATCAATCGACCCTTCCTTGTTCCAGTCGCGCTTGTCCTTGTGGTGCGGCGTCTCGATCTCGACGACCCAGTTGATAAGTTGATTGCCGAACCCGTCTACATTGTTGCGTATGGGGTAAACAACCAGCTTTCCCGTGGAAAGCCAGCCGATCCGTACCATATTCGCGCCATTAAGGAAGGGCTTGTGAACGATGGATCCACGCCACATGTTAACGCCGGAGTAAACAGGGCCTCCCTCGTCCGGATGCAGCTTCTTACGGATGACGGAATGAATACCATCGGCGCCAATCAGGACATCACCCCGCACCGAGGGAAGGACTGCACCGGATTGCGGGTCTTCGAAATGAGCGGTGACACCGTTGTGATCCTGATCAAATCCGACGCACCGATGGGATGTATGGATATGTTCGTTGCCGGCTACTTCAATGAATCTCCTGAGCATTGCGCCATGGAGATCACCCCGGTGGACCGAGTATTGCGGCAAGGCATAGCCCGCCCGCAAGCCAGCCGGTTCTGAGAATATATGCTGGCCGAACCGGTTGAAGAAGGTCGACTCATAGGTTTCTACGGCGCGAGCGGCAATATCGGCCAGCACGCCAATTTCTTGCATGATCTCGGCCGCATGCGGCAGCAGGTTGACGCCAAGGCCGATCGGGTCCAGTCGCGGTGCAGCATCAAAGATCTCGGCGATAACGCCCTTCAGGGCCAACTTGCAAGCAAGCGTGATGCCCCCGATACCGCCACCAATGATGATAACTTTCATTTGTGCACTCCAAATGCAACAGAAGATGTCTAACAATAAGACGTCGTCTTAATTGGCGAAATGCCTACCATTCAGCCTCGTTGGTCTAGTCGGAGATTTGTATGACAGGTCCTTTCAGCCCCTCCCACCGCTTCAGCTTTCCAGTGTCGAGGCCGAAGAGATCGAGAGTCCGACCGATTGTATGATCCACCATCTCGTTGAGTGACTTCGGGTGAGTGTAAAATGCGGGAACCGGTGGCAGTATGATGCCGCCCATTTCAGTGACGACCGTCATGTTCCGCAGATGCGTCAAGGTCAGCGGCGCTTCACGCGCCAACAGCACCAGCCGCCGGCGTTCCTTGAGCACCACCTCGGCTGCCCGCGTCAACAGGCTGGAGGTTACACCAACGGCGATCTCAGCAAGGCTGCGCATGGAACACGGCGCTACGACCATGCCAAGCGTTTGAAACGATCCGCTCGCACAAACCGCACCAATATTGCCAGGCGCATGGCAATAGCTTGCAAGTTTCCTGAAGTCCGCAGCTTTCATATTGAGCTCCTGCTCAATGGTCAGCACAGCGCTTTTTGAAACTATGAGATGTGTTTCGACCCCAAGGTCACGCAATGCTTCGAGGCACCGAAGGCCGTAAATGGCTCCCGAAGCACCGCTAATCCCGACAATCATCCTAGGATGAGCCACACCCAACATCCCCCAAGTGGTTTCATGCGAGACATTTCTGGTACTGCCAGAGTGTACGCATTCTGCAAGTATTCTGGAGCTGCTGTTCAATGGCCGAGCCGCCGCAAAACACTTCAAATAATAGGACGACATCTGACTATATGTCAACGTGCTTTCGATATTGCCGCGCAACTGAGCGCCATGCCTTGCCGACCATCCATCTGCAGACAAGCACGGTTTAGTTTAGCAGCCACCGGTCCTCAGCGTAAACCGCAGCGTTCAACCTCATCGACTGGAGCTTCGGATTGACACCTGAATTAGAAAATTTTGGCCGGGTTGCGATTCCCGTGATTGGAGGTCCGATGCACTCTGGAAGGCAACCGGCAGTATCTGCCACCCTTTTACCCGAAGCGGATGCTGGAACTGCCTGAAGGAAGCCGAATATGCCCGGTCTAGTGTCCAAGGCGATAGCGGGCCGTGACGATGCGCTATTTTTAGCAACCGCCAATGGCAAGGGCTATCATGCGCATCGAACCTGGCAGACATAGCCATGCACACAACGCGTCATGGGCCAATGGCCTACCGGCAGAGGGGGCGACGGCAGATTAGATGTCAGGAACCGTCGAAAAAAGCGCCTCATTGCGCCCGATTATCCGGTCAATCATACCGAACAGCGCAGCTTGGTCCGTTTCTGAAAGCGGCGCCACGAGGTCATTCATTGCCTGACGGGCCGGGATGCTCGCCCTCTGCAGGAGCTCGCGGCCTTCGCTGGTGAGAGACAGGATGCGCCGCCGCATGTCATCCTCGCCAACCTTCTTAACGACGCAACCACGTTTGCGAAGCAGTCTCAGCACCAGCGCGATTGTTGAACGGTCGATGGCGATCAGACGTGCCAGCGTCACCTGATCGATATTCTCGCATTTATCGAGAACATACAGCACACCATACTGGCTCGGGGTGAGTTGCAAATCTTTGCAGTGATCCAGGAACAGCGCGACCGAAAGCTGGTGCGCTCGACGCAATAGAAAGCCTGGCCGCCGATAAAGCTCCTGTAGCTTTTTGCGATCGGCACCCTGCTCAGGCGCGAGGTTACCATGGTTCACCAATTGCGTCAGGAGCTTAATGAGATGGCGGCGCTCATGGCTCAAAAGACAGTCAAGCAGCCGCAACTTGGCCCGCTCGGCGGGTTTTGCCGCTTGCCTGAACACCTCCTGCCCTTGCGGAGTGAGGCGAAGGATGCGACGACGCCGATCATTGACGTCGGTTTCACGGGCAATCAGCTCCCGACTTTCGAGCAGCCCGATCACCAGGCCTGCGGTGGACCGATCAAGGCCAATGAGACGCGCCACGGTAATCTGATCAAGGCTATCCAACGCATTCAAGGCAAACATGACCCCAAACTGCGTCGTAGTAATGCCTAGTGACGAACACGCCTCGTCAAAAATGGATTGCGAAATCTGCTTTGCGCGGCGAATTTTGAATCCTGGACGACGATAAAGGTCGGTTAAGCGCTTGCGGTAGATTTGCGTCTCGTCTTCTTCTTCGCCGATCAACAATGCACCCCACCACACATCGTCGGACTTTTCACATAACGCCGTAGCATTGAAACTGGGCTCAACGATACCACCCCAAACGTTGCCAAAATGGGTACAACATCCCGCGCTGTCAACTTATCTGCGAGCCTGGGAACAACAAACGGCAGCGTCCACCACCGATGCCGGCATAAAGCGCATTACACATCGCCGTCTCCTCAACTTTGCTATCGGCTTGATGTCAAGATCGAAGGCTCTGCGCAGCACCGTTTGGCCGTGCCCTTGGATCAAGCACAACCTTTCCAAGCACGTCGTTTCCGTCCGCCAACACATGCCCCTCGCGCACCTGATAGAGCGGCAGCACACAGCCGATCAGTGGCCGAAACTTGCCGCTGGCCGCAAGCTCAATACCCTTGCGGATGTCATCCGGCGTCTGGCCGGTCGATCCCATAATGGTCAATTGGTTGAGGTAGAGAAAGGCAACATCGAGAGGAACAATTCCGCCCCCGTGAGTGCCCACGCTGACCAGTCGGCCGAAACGGCGCAGGCTTTTAAATGCCGCCGGGAATAGAACCGGATCGCTGATATTCTCGCAAACCACATCGACTCCTGCATTGCCGGTGATACGCATGACCTCGGCGTGCAGATCCTGGCTGCGATAATTGATCCCGAATTCCCCGCCCAGCGCCATCGCCGCGGAAACCCTTTCGTCCGCACCGGCGGCTACAATCACCCGCGCGCCCAGATGACGGGCGACCTGCACACTTGCGCTACCGAGGCCGCCGGAGGCGCCCATGACCAGGACCCATTCGCCCGGCTGCAGCTTCGCCTTTGTCTCCAGCATATGGAAAGCTTGAGGGACATGCCGAATGGCAATGCTGGCTGTTGCAAAATCAAGACCCGCGGGCAACGGAAAGGCACTGGCAGCGGGTACACAGACATATTCGGCATAGCCGCCCCAGAGATCAACACCCAACATCCGCGGCACGTCCTCGGGCTCATAGCGAATGCGGGATGACACAGCCACGGGGTCGCCGGGCTTGAAGTCGCTTACCTCCGCCCCCGTCTCCACCACGACCCCTGAGGGATCGACCCCTAACACATGCGGCAAAACGGGGCGCTTGGCATATGCCCCCTGACGCACCTTTATATCCAGGGTGCGGTTTACGGTGACAGCATGAACCTGCACCAGAACGTCATGGGGACCGGGTCGCGGCGTAGGAACCATTTCCCAGCCAATGACTTCCGGACCGCCGAAATCATGCATGACGGCGGCATACATCTTGTCCTCTACCATCGAGTGCGGCCTATCCCTGTTCGCGTTGGCGCCGGAAGTCCGGCAGAGGCGGCAATCCCCAGGTCATGGATTCCTCTTGCAGCCAGACGCGCGGCCATTGCGGCTTCTCGAAATGCCAGGGCCGCGCCTCGAAATAGCCAAGCGCTTCATCGGCCATCTGATCCAACTCGGCATAAAATTCAATGATATGGTCGTCCGGGTCGCGGTGGTAAAGGAACAAATTGTGCCCGACGCTGTGTCGGCCTGGCCCCCAGATCACCTTGATCCGGTTTTGGCCAAGAAGGTCGGCGGCCCGCATGATGTGCGATGCATCGAGCAATTCGAATGCGATGTGGTGCATCCGACCGGTACGGCCCTTAAGGAAGTTTACCGTATGGTGATCCTTGTTGCAGCGCAAAAATGCAAAGTAATCCTCGATCCAATCGGATTCACGGAACCCCAGAACTTGTTTGTAGAAGTCCACGACCTTGTGAATTTCCGGCACGCTGAAGGCGATATGGCCCATCTTTAGTGGCGCTACGCCTGTGACGCGCGACAAGTCACCCACAGCATCCCATGATTTAAACAGTTCGATGCGCGTGCCCTTGGGGTCGAGCAGCGTCAGGCTGCCGCTGATACCAGGAGCCGGATCACTCGCCAGGTCGCTGTCGACGCCGGCATTTTTCAAATCTATGGCGACGGCGGTGAAGTCCGTATCGGGAGCAACCTCGAAGGACAACGCGGAACAATGTGCGGCATCGCCCTGCCGAATGTGGATGGCCAATTGACCGGAACGGCTTGCAAGAAAGGCGTCCTTTCTCTGCCTGTCTACAAGGGAAAACCCAAGCAGGTCGGTGTAGTAGTCTAGTTGCCGCCCGAGATCAGGCGTCTCAAGCACCGAATGGCCTATACGGCGCGCTTGAACGATACAAGTCCAGGGATAGGGGTTTTCAAGCCGTCTTTGTTTGATGTTGCTGTTAGTGCCGTTTACCAAGGTTTCCATTTCGAATTTCCGGTCGATGAGGCTCATTGAACTCGTGCTGCGCTGACAGCGACCAGCGCAGCACGAGAGCTATTGAAGCAAATCAGTTTGCGTCTGCCGTGGCGGTGATGTGAGCCTCTTTGATGACGGCCTCCCAACGCACACGCTCTTCCTCAAGAAACGCATCCATCTCTGCCGGCGTACTGCCGATGCTGACCATTCCAATCGCAGCTATCTGCTTTTGGGTATCTGGATCTGCCTGGGCCTCGAGCACTGCCTCATTCAGGATTTTGACAATCTCCTCAGGTGTGCCGGGAGGTGCGGCGATTGCGTTCCAGCTCTCGATGTAGACGCCCGGAACGCCAAGCTCGTCAAGCGTCGGCACATCAGGCAACTCCGGAAGGCGCTCGCGCGAGGCCACCGCAAGTATCTTAGCGCCAGAGGACTCCACCAGGTTTCGAGCAGCCACCGGCATCAGGATCATCATATCGACATTGCCGGCCGCTACGTCGTTCATTGCCGTCGCAGTGGAGCGAAAGGGCACATGCAACAGGTCAATGCCGGCCACTGTCTTGAGAAGCTCCGAGCCCAGATGCGGAAGCGTCCCGATGCCCTGCGACGCATAGCTCACCTCGCCTGGATGCGATTTCGCATAGGCAAGGAACTCTTCGAAGTTTTTGGCCGCGACATTCTTGCTGACGACGACCGTATTGTTCGCCGAGTTGACCACTGAAATCGACGCCAGCTCCTTCGGATCATAGCTGAGCGATCCATAAAGCGCCTCGTTTATTACCAAAGGGGCGGGCGCAGCCATCAGAAGCGTGTAGCCGTCGGGATTGGCACGGCTGACATAGTCCGCCGCGACGCTGCCGCCAGCACCCGGCCGGGCCTCGACAAGAACCGGCTGCTCCCACTTCTTGCTCATCTTGTCTGCCAGCATGCGCGCCGTGGCGTCAATATTACCGCCGGCACCACCTGCCACTACAATGGTGATAGGCTTGTTCGGGAAATTTTCCTGAGCATGCGACGCGGAGACGCCGCACAAAGCCAGGAAAACACCGCACAACAGTCCAACATTCCTCACTTGATCCTCCTCCTGCCACGGTTCTTTTGCCCGCGGCGTCCATGCTCAACAGTCGCGAGAGCATCCATTGGCACCTTCGCCTGCGCCTCGAATGGTAGAAGCGGCCAAGGTCTTCGTCAACATAAAACGATGATATCTGATTATTTGGTCCGAACGATGCGCCACAAATGCAAGCGCTAGGACAGCTTTTCCTTTCAGCTGCAACTCGGCTGGGATAAGCGACGAAGAGTTGCGCCCGGGCCATTTTCTCCGTTAATGGTGGGATTCAACACAGTCCGGATAGCCAGCGTCTTCTCTCAGCACGCCCCAGATTGGCCCATTCTGGCACGGCTACCGCAGATTGCACACAAATGGCAGACGTCAGCTCATATACGCCAGGATGCTACATGGACTTTCACGCCGCCGCCGAAACAACAAGCCAGCCGGCGGCATGGTCGCTCGAATGCAAGCCTCCCCTTTTACCGGAATCGTCCCGCGGGAAAGATGCTCACCCAATTTCAATCGGCCAAAGCCTGTCAGCGATTGCATAATTCATCGATTTGTGCACAATATTATCTAAACACCACAATATGGGCCATTCATGCACACTGTTTCGCTAAGGACCGATCAACTATCGGAACAGGCCTATCGCCTGATCCGGAAAGCTATCTTGCGGGGCGACATTGAGCCTGGCTCACGCTTGAAAATAGATATGCTTCAGCGCCAGTTTTCGTTCTCCAGCAGCCCATTGCGTGAAGCTCTGAACCGGCTCGTCTCCGAAGATCTTGTTGAGATTGATAATCGCCGCGGCTTTCGGGCGGCGGCCGTTTCGCTGCGAGATATGAAAGACCTGACGGCCTTCCGCCTGAACATAGAACCGATTTCGTTACGCGAGTCGATCGAGCATGGCGACGACGAATGGGAGGCGCAGGTGCTTGCCGCCTATCATCGCCTTGACCTTCTGGAGGCGCGAGAGGATGAGCAGGCGCCCTACAGCGACGAATGGGCTGAGCGGCATAGAGCCTTCCACGCAGCACTTATCGCCGCCTGTCCTTCCTCCCGGCAGATTTCGGTCTGCCTGAACCTTTTCGATCATGTAGAGCGCTACCGGCGGCTTTCGATCTGTTGGCGAAAATCCAAACGCGACCGTTCAAACGAACACAGGGAGATCATGGATGCCGCCTTGGCGCGTGATCATGAAAGAGCAGTCTCGAAGCTGACGGAGCATATCGAGCGGACAACGCTGCATGTGGCGAGGATGCTAAAGGCGCTGGAAACAGAAAAAACTGCCACAGGACAGGAGCAGGTCGAAGGTCTCGGTCGGGCAATGAAGGCCTGAACCGGACCAGGAGGGCGGGGGAGTATCCGATGGGGATCATCAGAAAGATTGGCTACGCCACGTTCCAGACCGCCGACCTATCGCGTCTTTCGGAATACTATCAGCAGTTGCTAGGGCTGACCGTTCAGGCGCAAACAGAGTCGACGATCTATCTCGCTTGCCCGCTGGACCGCCATTCAGTGGTGCTGGAGAAAGGCAGCCTGCCGCATTGCAGTGCCATTGGGTTGGAAGTTGCGTCCGATGAAGACCTTAGCATTTTGGTCCGGCACCTAAAAACTGCAGGCGTTGCGGTCGCTGAGATCTCCGATCCCGCACCGGGCGTGAAGCGGCGGATCAGCTTCGTCGGACCAGATGCTTTTGGCATCGAAGTGCAGGTTGAAAATCCGAGCACCGGCAATGTGGAGGACCGGAAGGCGATTGACGCGCGCAGGCTTGGCCACGTGGCATTCAAGGTGCGTAAGGTGCAGGCAAGCGCCCGGTTCTTCTGCGATGTACTGGGCTTTCGGGTCAGCGACTGGATTGGCGACTATTTCACATTTCTGCGGTGCGGTACCGACCATCACACAGTTAACTTCGTTCAGCACGACAAGCCAGAACTGCACCACATCGCGTTCGAGCTCGACAACTTCGATCACATAAAGACCGCATGCGATTTCCTGGGCAGGCATCGCATTGCGCTCATGTCGGGTCCCGGACGTCACGGCCCCGGCCACAACATCTTCACCTACCATAAGAACCCTGACAGCCAGACGGTCGAGCTTTATGCCGAGCTCGATCAGATGCTGGACGAAGAAATGGGTTGTTTCGACAGCCGGCCTTGGCACGAAGACAGCCCTCAACGCCCGAAGGTGTGGGAGCCTGGGCTTTTTACCACCAATAGCTGGGGTGTGCCTCGGACCTACAGCGTCCGCGACTGAGGGTGTGCCCACACAGCCGGGGACTGCTGAGACACGTAGATTGTCTCCTACATGCGGCTCCCCAGTTCTGACACCAATAAGGGAGGAAGCAATGCTGTCATCTAACGTCGTAACAACCGCCGCAGCGGCGGCGTTTACGTTCATATCCTGGCAATCGGCAGCAACGGCGACGGAAACGATCAAGCTGCGGGTATTGGCGGCTCAGTCGAACCGGATGCTCTCGGTTTCAATGCTCGGCGAGTTCATGCTTCCCGAAGTCAACAAGCGGCTGGCCGAGCGAGGCAACAATTATCAAATCGAATGGCAGGAATCCTATGCCGGGGTTGTCGCGACAAGTAACGAAATGCTTTCGGCAATCGAAGCCGGCATCGGCGATATCGGCTATGTCGGCACTCTCTTCGAGCCGGCAAAGCTGCCGCTCTCCCAGATTTCCTACTACGTGCCCTTTACAGGCACGACGCTCGAGAATGTCCTTGGCGCGGCAACCGATCTGGAGAAGACCTTTCCCGAAATCGATGCAGCTTTTGAAGCAAACGGACAGCATGTACTGACATTGATGGGCACGGCGCGTTATGTCCTGACCACAAATTTCCCGGTTGACAGCATAGACGACCTGAACGGCCGAAAGCTTGGCTTGGCAGGCGCTTCAGTCAATTGGATCAAAGGCAGCGGCGCAGTCCCAGTCAACGCGGTCGTATCAGATTACTACAACTCGATTAAAACCGGAATCTACGACGGCGTATTCGCTTTCGCTTCCGGCCTTATACCCTTCAAGCTCTACGAAGTCGCACCATACATAACCGACGTCGGCCTAGGCTCCATGCAGTCGACCGCCCTCACCATAAACATGCGCAAATGGCAAAGCCTCCCCGAAGAAGTACGGGAAGTTCTGACCGAAGTTGGCACCGAATTCGGAACGCTGTTGGCGAAGGCCGAAGACGAGGCCGCGGAGGATGCCTTGGCGAAGGCCGCCGAACTTGGTGCGACCGTTACGGTGATGTCGGATGAGGAGCGCCAGAAATGGGCCAACTCCATGCCTAACATCGCTGCCGACTGGGCCGCAACATATGAAGCGCAAAATCTGCCCGCACGAGCAATGGTCAGCGCCTACCTCGATGCGCTTCGGTCCAGAGGCGCGAACCTCGCACGCGACTGGGCGGCAGATTGGAAGTAACGCCGCCAATGTTGCACCCTTTCAAACTGCTGCATCTGCTCCGATCGGCCTTTGACCGGCTGGTCGGCGCGATGAATCAAATCGGGACCCTTTGGATCCTGGTCGTGATGGTACTGATCAATACCGATATCCTCGGGCGCAACCTGATGAACCGCCCGGTGCAGGGGGTGAATGAGATCGTCAGCATGTCGATCGTGGGGATCGTCTTCATGCAGCTCGGTCACACGCTGCGCAGCGGCCGCTTCATCAGATCGGACGGCCTGGTCGATGTCCTTATAGCAAAGAATCCAGTTCTCTTTCAGATACTTGAAAGAGTCTACGGGATTATTGGCTTTATTATTATGGCAACGATCTTCTATTTTTCACTTCCACATTTTCTTGATGCCTGGAATCACAATCTCTTCGTCGGCAATGTCGGCCAGTTCACCTTTCCGACCTGGCCGATCAAGTTGATCCTCCTGATTGGACTTGCCGTACTGGCCATTCAGTTCCTCCTGACGGCTATCGATGCCCCGCGAGGACCTGCCAACCGAGATCAGCAGGGAGAGGCATCGTGAGTTCGTCAAGCATCGGCATCCTATCGATTGTCTGCGTGCTGGTGCTGATACAAGGCGGGATGCCGATTGCGATTGCGTTGCTGCTGATATCTTTGGTCAGCATTTGGATACTGACCTCCAGCATCACAGTGGCGGGCAACCTTGTTGTTTTGGCGGTCAGCGACAGCATCTCGAACTACAACTATGCGGTTGTTCCGCTTTTCATGCTGATGGGACTGTTGATCAGCGTCTCGGATATTGGCCGCGATGCGTTTCAGGTGGCCAGCCAGCTGTTTCGGCGGGTGATAGGAGGCGTCGGCATTGCCACAGTGGCTGCGAATGCGCTCTTTGCTGCGGTGACTGGCACCAGTATAGCTTCGGCGGCCGTGTTCACCCGCATAGCGGTTCCCGAGCTGACGCGGTTGGGCTACACTAACCGCTTCGCCGTAGGCGTGGTGGCTGGCACTTCTGTGCTGGGCATGTTGATCCCGCCGAGCTTTCTGATGATCGTCTTCGGTATCATTGCCGAAGTATCGATCGGCGACCTATTTACGGCCGGCATTCTGCCTGGCCTGCTGCTTGCCTTCGCTTACGTGCTGCTGATCATATGTCTGTCCTATTTCTGGACCGGCTATATCGGCGCGGGCGCAAGACGCTCGCACGCCAATGATGGCGAGATACCCTCAATGTCGCCCATCGAGCTCGTAAAATGCGCGACTCCGATCACAGCCTTGGCCGGGATTGTGCTGGGCGGCATCTATGGCGGTTTCTTTACCCCTACCGAAGCGGCAGCGGCTGGCACACTCGGGGCCCTGATACTAGCAATCGCCAAAGGGCGTTTGACTTTGAAAAAGTTCTGGTCGGTTCTGGCCCAAGCCGGGCACGCAACAGCCGCTATTTCGATCATCCTTATCAGCGCGCACACTTATTCGCGCATGCTGGCTATGAGCGGCCTGCCAAATGCGATCGGTCAAGCGGCAGTAGACTCCGGCCTTGGAGTGGATTCGCTCATCGTGCTTTACCTTATTGGCGTGCTGCTTTTGGGGACGATCCTCGATGCTGTCGCGATCATGCTGATCCTCGTGCCGCTTATCCTGCCCACCTTGGTTCAGCATCATGTCGACCTGGTTTGGTTTGGCATCATCAGCATTATCGCCATCGAAGTGGGACTGCTAACACCGCCGCTCGGACTCTCTGCCTTCGTGGTGAAATCCAATCTGGAAGACAAATCGATCCGCCTTGGCGACATCTTCAAAGGTGCGTTCCCCTTCACACTAATGATGATTGTCGTCCTCGCCCTCATTTTCCTTCTTCCGGGCATAGCGACCATTCTCGTCTGAAGCCTTTCCAGACGTGCCAAATTTCCTTTCTTCACCATTACTGGGAGTGAACGAAGTGACTGACCTGAAACTGGTATCCTACAGCGGTCCTCGCGGCATTCGAGCTGCGGCCGTGAAGGCCGATCGCTACGTCGACGCCGCCGATGTCACAGGTGTGGCGGCACATGCCAGCATGCCCGGGCTGCTCGCCGACTGGGCAGCGGCCGAGAGGCCGCTTCAAGCAGCTTTTGCGGCAGGCCAAGCCATGGTCGGCCTGCCAAAACTGGTTGCACCGCTACCGTTGCCGGGCGCGATCTATTGCATCGGCGCCAACTATGCGGATCATATCGCCGAGATGCAGGGTGGGGGCACGAACGGAGCCTCCGTCGCGGCCGAGAGAAAGCAGCAAAAGGAGGACGGGCTAAAGCCATGGTTTTTCATCAAGTCCTCTCACACCGTCTGCGGACCTGAAACCAAAGTCGCGCTACCAGCCACATCCAAGAAAGTCGATTGGGAGGCGGAACTGGCTGTGGTGATCGGCCGAAAGTCGCGCGACCTGACAATAGAAAATGCGCTCACCGCAGTATGGGGCTACACGATCGCCAATGATCTTTCTGCCCGTGATCTCAGCCGCCGCCCACCTTTGCCACAGGGCTCACCGTTCTTTTTCGACTGGACCTCTCACAAATCCTTTGACGATTCCTGCCCGATGGGACCCTGGATCGTTTCCGCCAGCCAAATCGTAGACGCAAACGACCTGGATATCGGCCTGAGCATCAATGGCCAGCCAATGCAAAAGTCCAATACAAGCCAGATGATCTTCACCGTCGCCGAACAGGTCGCGCATCTTTCGCAGCGCATCACCCTCTGGCCTGGGGACATTATCCTCACGGGCACCCCGGCAGGTGTCGGTGCTGGCCGTAACCTGTCGCTCAAACCGTCGGACGAGGTCAGCGTCTATATCGAAGGAATTGGAGAGCTCCGGCATTCGATTGCATGAAGGTTCAACAGGACCTCGCAACACCAGCCATGACAGATAGGGGAACGCTTTGACTCAATCTTCCGATCACATGGCATGCCGGACAGGCGCCGCCGAATTGCTTCGCGGGCTTAAGGCCAACGGCATTGAGTACCTTTTTGCAAATTCTGGTACCGATTTCCCTTCGATTGTCGAAGCTTACGCCAATCTCCCAGCGCGGGAAGCACCCACGCCCTTGATCGTACCACATGAGACGGCGGGCATCGGTATGGCACACGGTTATTATCTGATGACCGGAAAGCCGCAGTCGGTCATGGTGCATGTCAATGTCGGGCTGGCGAATTCAATCATGGGGATCATCAACGCCGCGAGCGACAATATTCCGGTGGTGGTTATGTCTGGCCGCACGCCTGTCACAGAACATGGGCGCCTTGGAGCGAGGGCTACGCCGATCCAATACGGCCAGGAGATGTTCAATCAAAGTTCCCTAGTCGCCGATCTCGTGAAATTCCACTACGAGATGCGCTATCCGGAGCAGGCGGGCATGCTGGCAACCCGAGCGACGAGCCTGGCCATGAGCGAACCCCGTGGGCCTGTGTATCTGAGCCTGCCGAGCGAAGCCCTGGCCGAGAAAACCGAGGATGGTCTTGCGCCGCCTCCGGCGGGGCAGGTCGCTGCAACGCGGTCTGCTCCCGAGCCCAGTTCCATTGCCCGCGCAGCCGCTTGGATCGCGCAGGCCCGCTCACCGCTGATCATATGTCAGCGGACCGACCCCGCGGGCCTGGATGCTGCGGCGCTGATCCGGCTGGCGGAGGCTCATGCCATTCCGGTGGTCGAACCCTTCAGCCTACGCAACGTGGTGGCCAGCGACCACCCGCTGTTTCTAGGGTACGACGTCAAGGACCCTTTAGCCGCCGCCGATGTGGTCATCGTGGTCGATTGCCTCGTGCCCTGGATCGAAAAACATCATCGGCCCGACCCCGCGAAAAGGATCATTCATATCGGCCCTGATCCGACATTTGGAAGACTGCCAATGCGCAGCTATCAGGCCGATCTCGCAATTGCCGGAGACACTGCACTAACCCTGGATGCGCTCAATGCAGCGCTCACCTGCTCGCCAGATGCCGTCGCCAGGCGCCGCAAACTGTACACGGCTATGTCGGCAAAGCGCGTTGCGTCCGCCGACAACACTGCGCTGAACGGGCAAGCAGACCCGATGTCTGCGGAATGGATGAGCCGTTGCCTCTCTGACATTATGGACGATCGCGCGGTGCTGTTCACCGAGCTTGGAGTCGTGCCGGGGGCGATGCGCCTTGCTGGTCCCAACCGCCTCTTTACAGTCCCGCATTCGGGGGGGCTTGGCTGGGCATTGCCGGCAGCGCTCGGCGCACAGCTTGCCGATCGTGATCGCCTGTGCATCGCCTGCGTTGGCGATGGCTCGTACATGTTCGCCAACCCCGTAGCCTGCCACCAGATTGCCGAAGCACTGCGTCTCCCGATTTTGATCATCGTGAAGAACAATGGCCTCTGGAACGCTGTACGAAGATCGGTGCGGAACATGTATCCCGCGGGCGCTGCCAGCCAGATGAATACCATGCCGCTCACCTCCCTCGAACCATTGCCGGATTTTACACTGATCGCGAAGGCAAGCCGGGCCTATGCTGAACGGGTGACAAACGGGCAGGATCTCCCCGGTGCCTTGAAGCGCGCCTGTGCCGCCATTATCGAGGAGCGGCGGGCCGCCCTGCTTGAACTGCAGGTCCAGATCTCCGACCTCTACTGACACTGCCCCAGGCGCCGGTCGTCTGTCACTTCCCCAAAGGAAAGGCTCCAGACGGTGATGAAGCACATGGCGCCGAGCCCTCTTCAGCAGACCGACTAGGTAAGCGCTCCAGAAACGATCTCTAACCACGCCTCCGTTTGCTTAGCATGGAGAAGCCGCCTGTCCTTGGCTGACGGTACGCGCATATTGCGTGGTTTTCTAGATTGTGCATAAATTTTAGCTTCACACATATGGGAGGGAAAAATGCACTATCTGAACCGCATGCTGAGCCGCCGGCGCTTTCTTGAGGTATCGGCATTTACAGGGGGAGGGCTGTGTTTGTCTGGCGTCGGAGCGTTGGCCCAGGACGAGATCGCGAGGCTATACGAAGATGCAAAGCAAGAGGGCGCGGTATCATATTACGCGGGCGGCCCCATCGCTCCGCATCAAGCGGATATCGAAGCCTTTTCCAAAGAGTTCCCGGGCATCAGCTTCGATCTGAAGACCGGCTTTTCAAATCAACTTGTGCCGCCGATCAACGACCAGATTGCTGCTGGCAAGCTTGAGGCCGACATCGCCAACCTGCAGACAATCCAGGACATCGAAGCCTGGAGGCAGGCCGAGGTCCTCGCCTCCTACCGCAGCCCGAATTTCGATGCGATCCTCGACACGTTCAAGGAAGAGGACGGCACCAGCGTTGGCGTGCATGTCTATGGTTTGTGCTATGGCTACAACCCTAATTTGGTGGCGGCCGAAGATGTGCCGAAATCGGCGCCTGACTTCCTGGATTCAAAGTTCCGCGGCAAAATCATTTCCACCTACCCCCAAGACGACGACATCACGCTCTATCTGTACTGGACGATCGTCGACAAATATGGCTGGGAATACATGTCCGAGCTGATGAAAAATCAGCCGCGCTTCATTCGTGGGCATCTGGGAATCGCGCAGGAGATCGCGGCTGGTAATGCGGCACTTTCATTCGACGCATCGGTAACCACGATCACCCGCGCGCAAGCCGCCGGGGGCACAATCGAGGCCGCATTCTCGCAGACTGACCCCATGCCTATCTGGGACAATCGACTCTGCATCTTCAAGGATGCGCCGCACCCAAATGCCGCGAGACTGTTCCAGACTTGGCTTCTATCACGCGAACATCAGATCGCGGCTGGGCTCTGGTCAACGCGCCGCGACGTCGAACCGGAGGGCGGAAAATTCAAAGGCATCGACGAGTATTTCACGGCGCACAATTTCAAGGATTTTATCCTGCAGCCGGCTGACGAGCTCCAGGAGCTGCGCGTACGTTTTGAGTCCTTTATCGGGCCCGTTGAGGGCATGCCGGTGCTTTCTGCGCCAGCCAAAAACTAGACGACGCGGTCCGAAAATTATCGGCTTTCTCGGCGCCATGGCGTTGTTGGATGACGCGCGGGCGCATTCCGCGCGTCATCTTCCTTGTCTCCGCCACATGGTCCCGGAGCGGGAAGGAGGACGCGGAAATCCAGCGCCCTCCGTGGGGATGCGGGCCTGAACGGCTAGGCTGTGGCGTCGAGCTCGGCTATTTCGGCACTCGTCAGCCTCAAAGAGGCCGCCCCTACGTTCTCTTCCAGATGGGCAACCCGCAGCGTGCCGGGTATGGGTAGCATGACCGGGCTGCGCTGCAAGAGCCAGGCAAGCGCCACCTGACCGGAGGTGGCCTCATGCGCCCTGGCGATGCGATCCACCACCCCGCCGGGCCGGGTCAAATTGCCAGCCGCCAACGGATACCACGGGATGAAGCCGATGCCGTTCGCCGTGCAATAGGCCAGCACCTCCTCGCTGCCGCGATCCACGAGGTTATAGCGGTTCTGCACCGTCGCCACCGGGAACATCTTGCGAGCGGCTTCGATCTCCTCAACCGAGACCTCGCTCAGCCCTGCATGGCGGATGATGCCTTCGTCCAGAAGCTGCCTGACCGCGCCGAACTGCTCGTCGCGCGGCACTTTTCGGTCGATGCGGTGGAGTTGCCACAAATCTATCCGCTCCACGCCGAGCTTCTTGAGGCTACCCTTGGCGCGTTCGATCAGATAGTCCGGTCGGCCGTTCGGGGTCCAGACATCCGGGCCGCTCCGCGTAAAGCCCGCCTTGGTGGCAACCAGCAGCCCGTTATAGGGATGCAGCCCCTCGCGGATCAGTTCTTCGGAAACGTCCGGGCCGTAGCTGTCGGCGGTGTCAATGAAGTTGACGCCGATCTCGGGCAAGCGGCGCAGCGTGGCGAGTGCCGCGTCGCGGTCAAGGGGAGGCCCCCAGATGCCGGGGCCGGTGATCCGCATGGCACCGTAGCCCAGGCGGTTGATCTCGATGTCTCCGATCCGGAACTGGCCGGAGTGGCTGGCGTCGATTGTGCTCATGGTTGTTTTCCTTTGTCTGTGTTGCTGGAAGAGGGCAGTGGGAGCTGGCTTCTCGCCACCAGAGGTCAGGCCCGGGAATCCTCGGTGAAATCGGTTGAAAGCGTGACGTCCTTCCAGGCGTCGTATTCGGCGCGCAGTTCGGCCAGCTTGTGGTCGACCAGCGCAACCGCGTCGGAGCCGAGCAGCAAATGCGCCGGCGGCTCGGGGCTGTTCACCAGCCGCACCACAGCCTCGCCCAGCTTGGCTGGATCGCCGATCTGATTGCCGCTCATCGCCAGCCGCCTTTCGCGGATCGGATTCATCAGCGCATCGTAGTCGCCGATGCCGCGCGGCGCACGGATCATCGACCGGCCGGCCCAGTCGGTGCGGAACGACCCCGGTTCGACCGCAGTGACGCGGATGCCGAAATCCTTCACCTCTTTGCCAAGCGCCTCGGACAACCCCTCGAGCGCAAACTTCGAGCCGTGATAGAAGCTGAGGCCCGGCATGGTGATCAGCCCGCCCATCGATGTGATGTTGACAATATGTCCCGCGCGGCGCTTGCGCATCGAAGGCAGCACAGCCTTGGTGACGGCGACGGCGCCGAAGACGTTCACCTCGAACTGATGGCGCAGATCGTCCATGGTCGATTCCTCGAAGGTGCCCTCGTGACCGTAGCCGGCATTGTTGACCAGCACGTCGATCGGACCGACTTCACGCTCGACGAGATCCACCGTCGGCTGAATCTTCGCGTCATCGGTTACATCGAGAATGACGCCGAACGAGCGGCCCGGGACTGTTGCCGCAAAAGCCTTCTTCTGTTCCTCGTTGCGCAGGGTTCCGATAACGCGGTCGCCGGCCGCCAGGGCCGCGCTGGCAATGGCCCGGCCGAAGCCGGAACTCACGCCCGTGATGAACCAGGTTTTCATGAATGACACTCCTTGGACTATCTCCGGCAGTTCCGCCGTTGCCCAGTATCTAAATTTTTTGTCGCATGAGATTAGGCACTGGATTTTTCCTGAGGTGCTGAGCAGAATTCAGGAATGTCACGGATTGAACCCAACGACCTGTCGGTTTTCCTCGCCATCGCCCATCATCGCAGTATCCGAAAGGCCGCCGATATGTTGGGTGTTACGCCCTCGGCGCTCAGCCATTCGCTTCGAGGAATTGAAGAACGGCTGGGGGTCCGGCTCTTTAACCGAACGACGCGCAGTGTTGCGCCGACCGAGGCTGGTGAAAGGCTTTTCGACCGCATCGCGCCGGCGTTCAGAGACATCGAAGATGCGCTCGAGGACCTGAACACCTTTCGCGATACGCCTACGGGCAGCCTCAGGATTAATGCCGGCCGCTCATCGGCCGAGACCGTGCTGATCGACATCGTGGCCAGATTTCTCACCGCATATCCCAATGTGAGCGTGGAGATCGTCGTCGAGAACGCGCTGGTGGACATGGTCTCGCAAGGCTTCGACGCAGGAGTACGGTTTGGCGAGGTTCTGGCCCAGGATATGATCGCCGTTCCATTGGGACCACCGCAGCGCAATGCCTATGTGGCTTCGCCAGCGTTCTTCCGGCGCTACTCCATGCCGACGCATCCAGAACAGCTCAAGGAGTTGCCCTGCATACGGTTCCGGTTTCAGAGCGGTCGGTATTATGCGTGGGAATTCGAGCGCGACGGCGCCGAACTGGCCGTCGAGGTTGAAGGGCCGCTGACTGTGGGTGAGCAGGACCTTGGCATCCGCGCCGCGCTACGGGGCACAGGTATCGCTTTTGCCTTTGAGGACCAGGTCAGGGATCTCCTGGCCGAGGGCAAGCTGGTGCGTGTTCTGGAAGACTGGTGTCCGTATTACAAGGGTTACCACCTGTATTACCCTAGCCGCCGGCAGCTACCGGCGACCTTGAGGGCTTTCGTGGATTTTGTCCGAAGCACGGGCAAATGAGCTGATTTTTTAGTGCCATCGATCCGCACAGCCGCTTTCGCCGCGTCGAGGTCTGCATCCGCGAAAACGATATGGGGCGACTTGCCGCCAGCTCGAGCGCGACGGGGATCAGCCGCTCGGCGGCAGTCTTGGCGAAAGCTGCCTCGGCGCTGTTGAACACCGATGCCGGGCCTGATGCGTCACTGGTGGGAACTACAATCGATTTGTCATTTCTGCCATATGTTCGGACTGCTAGATTCCTGCGAAATCAGCGAGGCGGCGCCAACTCACGGCCTGTCCAATGCTCTCACTGGAGAATTAGCCATGTCGAAGTCCATCTTTGTCTGGGGTGGTGTCGCGGTCGTCCTGCTTGGGCTGGCCGGCTTTGGCGCCTGGGTTTTCAGTCTGCCTTCCGCTACCGCCGCCGCGGAGGCTCCGCCTGTGCCGCAGGAAGAGACGGAAGCCATGCTCGCCGCACTACGGCACGAAGGGGAAGACCGCCCCGTTGTTGCGGTCATCGGGCTCAACGACGCCACTGAGACCAATGACTATATAACGACAACCGGCATTCTGAGGCGTGCCAACATCGCCGATGTGGTGATGCTGGCAACCGGACCGGGCCCAGTCCAGCTCTATCCCGCGCTTCGGGTGGAGCCGGACGCAACCATCGCAGAGTTCGACGCTGAGCATCCCGAAGGGGCTGACTATGTCATCGTTCCGGCGATGAGCCGCGATGACGAGCCGGTGGTGCTTGCCTGGCTGCAGGACCAGTCCCGCAAAGGGGCAAAGATCCTCGGGGTATGCGCAGGGGCAAAAGTGGTCGGCGCGGCCGGCCTGCTCGACGGCAAGCGTGCGACAACCCACTGGTATTACCGCGGAGAGCTGCTCAAACGCAGCCCAACCATCGATTATGTCGCCGACCGGCGCATGGTGGCCGATGGAAATGTCGTGACCACGACGGGCATCACCGCCGCCATGCCGATGATGCTGACGCTGATCGAAGCACTCGCCGGGCACGAGAAGGCTGAAACGGTCGCCCATGATCTCGGTGTCAACTCCTGGGATATGCGTCATGCGAGCGATGCGTTCAAACTGACCCGCCCTTTCGCGACCACGGTTTTGGCCAACAGGGCTTCGTTCTGGATCCACGACATCTGGGGTATTGAGCTTCAGCCCGGCATGGACGAGGTGTCCCTCGCTCTTGTTGCCGATGCCTGGTCGCGCACCTACCGATCGGGCGCGGTCACATTTGCAGAGTCTACATCCGCCATCACAACGGTCAACGGTGTTCGCGTCCTGCCGGATCGTGCCGGCGACGACTGGCCGGAGGATCGTCGCATCTCGATCTTCCCCGACCAGCCAGCTGCAGAAGCACTGGAGCGCACACTCGATACGATCACCAACCGCTACGGCGAACGCACGGCGAATGTCGTGGCAATGCAGCTCGAATACCCGCGCTAGACAGATCCGATCGACTTAACGTCGGGGGAAGAGACATTGTGCGCCATTGGCACAGAAGGCGCTCGTTGCTGCGCATTACCACGCTATCATGGTTCGTACTTTTCATGGAGCCGCATTAGCCCTGCTGCGTCGGCGGAAGAACTTGGCAATAACCATTGAATGCTGATTGCTGGCTCTTCGCCGACGCGACGCAGTGTAAGTTTCGCTTAGTGACTGAAATGAGCTGACACAAAGCGCCCGATGCTGTCGATCGAGTCTTTGGCTTCAGGAAGAAGTTGAGGGTAAAGCTGCCACTGATGCGTCACGTGCGGCCAGACTTCCAGCGTCACGGAAACGTCGGCCGTCGCAGCGTTTCGGGCAATGGAGAGCGTATCGTCCAGAAGGAGCTCACCCGCACCCACCTGCATGAAGATCGGGGGCAAATCGGTTAGCTGCGCATTGATTGGAGATGCATCGGGACTGGCCGGATCCTTCCCTGCCATATACGTCTCGGTAACCTTCAAAATACCGTTGCGGGTGAGGAGTTTGTCGCGGGAGGCATTTTCTTCCGCCGATTGCCCCGTCGCGTTCAAATCCGCAATCGGGCTTAACATAACCAAGGATGCCGGACGCCCCATTCCGCGATCCCTCAAATACAGGGCAGCTTCGAGGACAATGTTGCCTCCCGCGGAATCGCCTGCGATCGAAATTCTTTCAGGTTCGTAGCCTTGCTCGACAAGCCATGAGAAGCTCATGACCGCATCCTGGATCTGGGAGGGATAAACATGTTCGGGCATACGGCGGTAATCGATTGCCACCACGTCCGTCGCCGCGCTCTTTGCCAGCGCCTCCCCCAGATATTTATGCGTTTCACTGGAACCGCTGTAGAATCCGCCACCATGTATGTACAATATGACATTCGCCGATCTCTCCTTCTTGTCGGAGTGATAGATCCACAAACCCGGAACGCCATTGGCCTCGATGGGCTCAGAGGCCGCGTCGAATGTCTGGCCAAGTGACTCAATAAACGTTGCGAAGGCTTCCCTCCCTTCAAGATAGCCGTTGGCGGATTTTCCTGCCGCGCTCCTCATCGAGTCGATCTGCTCCATTGAACTGGTGGACGGGCCTGCATATGCGGGCAAATGGGAATATGCCAGAAGCGCAAAAGTGATTTTGGCAAGTAGTAATCTTGTCATTGTAAACTCCCCCTCTATGTTCGATACGCGTCCTGCGACGCAGCCCAATTAAGTGCGCGACAATGCCCAGCACCATCGTTGCCCCCTCCCCCACGAGTTGCTTGAAACGCTATCATCGCGGGGTGCGGCGAGCCCGCGGGGTTCAGGGTAAACTGACTTAAGCCGCGCTAACCTCCCGGTCCCAGCCTTCTTCCATGACAGCCTTGCGCAGCGCAAATGATGCCCGGTAGCGCATGTCGCCCGTCATGGTCAGCAATTGATCGAGAACCGCGAGAATGCGCGCGAGGCCGATGTCGCGAGCCCAGTCGATCGGGCCGCGTGGATAGTTCACGCCGAACCGCATGGCCAAATCGATACTCTCTTCGTCAGCGACACCTTGCAACACCGCCTCGAAGGCTTCATTTGCAATCAGTGCTAGCGTCCGCATAACGACCAGCCCCGGCCGGTCCGGCAACTCAGTAGCGCTGTAGCCTTGCCCTGCAAGCGTCGCCACCAGCGCCGCGCGAACACCATTCGGCACATCAGGCGAGGTCGCAAAGCCTACGCGTCCCTTCTCGGGCGCCTCCGCGCAAAGGTCCAGTATTATCGCTGGACGTCCTTCCTCTTGTGCGCGTTGCATCGCGGTTCGCCCATCGGTTAGGGCGATCAACACATCCTGGCGCCACTGCTCGCCGCCAAGATCCAGCGGCGCCCAGCTTGACGTGGAGGAAGGGGCCAACGTGGCCGGAGTGACGTCCGGCCCATCGCCGGCATAGGAGTAGAAACCATGCCCGGTTTTCCTTCCGAGCCGCCCGGCATCAACAAGCTCGCGCTGCATGAGAGAGGGGCGGAAGCGAGGCTCGTAGTGATATGCTTCGAAAACAGAGGTACTGACGGCATAATTTATGTCATTGCCGATGAGATCCATCAGCTGAAATGCCCCCATTCGAAAGCCGCCGCCCTCTCGCATGAGAGCGTCGAGCGTAGCAATGTCGGCCATTCCCTCTTCGGCCAGACGCAGAGGCTCACCATAGAAAGCCCGCGCGACCCTGTTGACGATGAAGCCAGGCGTGGATTTCACATGGACCGCCGTCTTGCCCCATGCCCTTGCGGTGGCATGAGTGATCTGGGCGACCTCGGACGAGGTGGCCAGTCCCGAGACGACCTCGACAAGTTTCATAATGGGCGCTGGATTGAAAAAATGCATGCCCACAAAACGCTCCGGGCGTTTAAGCGCGGCGCCAATCGCGGTGATCGAGATCGAGGAGGTGTTGCTGGCCAGGATGGCATCCTCCGCAAGGATGGCCTCAAGCTGGGCAAAGACTTTCTGCTTGACGTCCAGGCGTTCGACAATCGCTTCGACCGTCAGCGCGGCAGGCGCCAGATCCTCCAATTTTTCAGCGATGGTGATCCTGCCGATGATCTCCTCGGCACGCTTCTGTTCCATTTTGCCGCGCTTGACCAGTGTGGTCAGTTCTTTGGCGGTGCGGTCAAGGCCTGACGCGGCCGCTCCGCTCGCGACATCGAACAGCAGCACCTTGTGCCCGGCAGCCGCCGCAACCTGCGCGATGCCCGCGCCCATGGTGCCCGCACCGATTACACCAATGCTTCGAGCGGTAGAGATTTCCGTCATCATTTTTCTTTCAATGAGTTTCCGGCAGTAAAATTATCTTTCCACGTGCATCGCCCATCGCGACTGCCTCAAATCCTTCGACAGCGCGCGACAGCGGCAGCCGGCGCGAGATTCGCGGCGAAAGCCGGCCGCTGCGCCACAGATCGAAGATCTTTGCCTGTGCGTCGCGAACGCCCTGCGGATCGCGAGCCTGGTAATCGGTCCACTGCATGCCGCAGACGCTGATGCTCTTGATCAACAGATAATTGCCTTTGAATGAAGGGATGTCGCCCGAAGCGAAGCCCACCACCACGAGCCGGCCGTGCCATGCAAGCGTGCGTAACGCTGCTTCGCCCACACTGCCGCCGACCGGATCGATCACCACATCAACACCGGCTCCGCCCGTTACCGATCTTACGCCGTTGCGCAGGACCTCTTTGAGTTCTCCTGGCCGTGTGTCGATCACATGATCGGCACCCATTTCCCTGGCTATTTCCGCGCCTTCCTTGCCTCGCGTCGCAGCAATCACGCAGCCTGCGCCCAAGGCGCGGGCAAGTTGGATAGTGGCCATTCCGATTCCACCGGTCGCCCCCAGCACCAGAACGCTCTCACCGGGTTGCAGCAACGCGCGCCGCGTCAGCGCCGCATGAGCCGTCTGATAGGCAAGGCCGAGTGCAGCCGCGACGTCGCTGGGCACGTCTTCTGGCGCAACGAAGCAAAAGCGAGCAGGCACGCACGCCTTCTCTGCATGGGTTCCCGCATGGGCGCCATCGGGCAGAGCAAGCACTCTTTGGCCCAAGACGAAATCTGCCACTTCCGGTCCGACAGCGGATACGCGGCCAATCGCGCCAAGGCCTGGAATGAACGGACGCGGGGCGCGCACCTGATACATTCCCTCGATCTGGAGGATATCGGGAAAGTTTACATCGGAGGCTTCGATGTCGATCACAAGCTCGCCAGTCCCTGGCACAGGGTCGGGCATCTGCTCGACTACAACGTGCCTGAACGGTGCGAATTCGTGGCTGACGACCGCTTTCATACGGGGCCTCGTTGTGCCGCGCGATCGGCAGCGACCACGGCGCGCCGCGCCGGCGCATAGGCCGGAAGCCCCGTCAGCCGGTAGATCTCTCCGCTCACGGCACAGTGATAGGCCAGTCCTCCTCGGGTCACACGCTCGATCAGGCCCTCGGGATATCCCAGGCCCAGGCGGCAGGTCATGTCCATGTCCTCGGCCGTTGCCAGCCCCTCGTCGAGAAGTCGCAGCGCGTCGTTGTATTTCGGCCTAACGAGACGGTCGACGATGCGGCCCGGCTGATCTGCGCAGATCACCACATCGAAACCCGCATCCTCGAAGATCGCGCGGGCAGCCATGATCGCTTCGGCATCCGTGCGGGGCTGGCGGACCAGCTCAACCAAATTTGTCGGCGCGTCCCCGCCGTTACGATAACGCGCGAAGCCAAGCACATTTGATCCTTCGCGCCCCGAATCCTCACCGGTATGAAAGCCAAGGCATTCGCTGCCCAACTCAACGAGTACCGCCTTCCGCCCGGCATCCTCCTGATAAGCACCGCCGAGACAAACAAGCACCTCCCCGCCATTTACAGCTCTTGAGAGGAACGCATCATCGCCCTTGGGAAAGGACCGGCTCTCACCTGCTGCCGTGGCCTCGAAAGAGGGTACTCGGCTGGCGCGCTTGGGCTCATATCCCGTCAGCAGGCCCTTGCCGGATTTATTTCCCAGAACACCAGCGGCAACCATGCGGCGCAGTACCGGCGGAACAGAGGCGCGTTTGTCCAGCGTGATCGGATAGAACGCCTCGCCCAGCCGGACCTGTGTATCAAGTCCGATCAGGTCCAGCAGCGTGCAGGGCCCCATTTTATAGCCAAGGCCCGAACGTATCGCCAGGTCGATATCCTCAGCTGTGGCAAGTCCAGCCTCTATGGCGCGCAACACGTCGTTATTGAACGGAACCAGAAGCGCGTTGAGGATGAAGCCTGGCTTATCCTGCGTCTCGACCGGCAATTGCCCCGCCGCCTTCGTCCACGTAAGGACGGTGGAAAAGACGTCGTCAGAAGTGTTGATGCCGCGTGACATCTCGACCAGTTTCATCAGCTGAGCGGGCAGGCAAAAATGCGTTCCCACCACGCGGTCTTCACGGCCGCAGCCCGACGCGATCTGCGTGATGGAGAGAGTCGAAGTGTTGGAGGCCAGTATGGTCTCGGGCTTACAGATCTCGTTCAGACTGCGGAACAGCTGCTGCTTAGCCTTGAGGTTTTCGAAGATCGCCTCGATGATCAGGTCGCAATCCGCCAAATCCTCCAGATTGGTCGAAGTCGTCATCCGGGATAACGCATTCTCGCAATCGTCCGGGTTCATCCGGCCCTTTTCCACCGATTTGCGAAAAAAATCCTCAGCAGCGCCGATGCTGCGTCTCAACGCTTCGCCATTCTGGTCGAAACAGATCGTCTGAAAACCGGCGCGGGCGGCCACCATCGCTATACCCGCCCCCATGGTTCCGCCTGCGCCGCAGATGGCAACCTTCTTGATCTCGGTCATTTTGTTCTGAAGCTCCGTCCGATGAGTTGGCGGTGGATCTGGTTCGTGCCTTCCCAGATCTGGGTGATCTTGGCATCGCGCATCAGCCGCTCGGCGCGGTAATCGCGGCAATAGCCGTATCCGCCATGCATCTGCACGCATTCGATGGCCATCTTCATTGCGAGATCGGACGCGCGCAACTTGGCGACGGAAGCGGCCAAGCCGATGTCGGAAACCTTCGAATCCACAAGCGAGGCGACGTGGTCGATCCAGGTTTCCAGCATGGCAAGTTCGCATGCAAGATTGGCCAGGGTAAATTGATTTCCCTGGAATTCCAGTATCTTGCGCCCGCTTTGCACTCTATCGTTCCCATAAGCGACCATGTCTCGAAAAGCGGCGCGGGCGATGCCCCGCGCATGTGCCGCGACCGATGGTCGAGAATGGTTGAGCGAGGCCAGCAGGATGGACAGGCCGTCGCCTGGCTCTTTGAGAAGATTGGCCCTCGGAACACGAACATTGTCGAAGGAGAGCGTGCAGGTGGACGAAGCGTTGTGCCCCATCTTCCGCTCCTTCGAAACCACCTCAAAGCCCTCGGCGCCCTTCTCAAGGATAAGCGCGGAAATGGCTTTTTTTGGGTCCTCGATCTGGCTCCACTTACCAAACAGGAGGTAGAGATCGGCGACGTCGCCATTCGAGATGAAGATCTTCGAACCGTTGACAACGATCTCGTCGCCGTCGGGAGAAAAGCTGGTCTTCATGGCGGTGGCGTCCGAACCGGCGCTTGGCTCGGTAATCGCCAGCGCGCCCAGTCCCCCCGCGGCGATCCGCGGAAGCAGACGTTCGCGCTGCGCATCATCGCCGAACTCGACCAGCGGCTTCATCCCGTGGAAATTGGTGGCATAAATGATGCCTGTCGACGCACAGGCCTCGGAAATTATGGAGACGACCTCAAGGTAGAGAGCGTAGGACATCGGCATCCCGCCATAAGCCTCGGGCAGGAAAATCGTATTCAATCCGAGCTCGTTGATTGCCTCCACGTTTGCCCAGGGAAAATCGCCGCTCTCGTCGTAGGCAGCGGCGTTCGGGCGGATCACCTTCTCTACCATGCGCTCGACCTGGTCGATGACGGCGCGTTCGTCGTCGTTCCATTTGCGGGCGGCGTTTATCTGCTCGAGTAGTTCCATCTAATGGTTAATCCCTTGCGCGCCATCGACATAGATAGTTTCACCCGTGAGAAACCCGATCTCCTCGTTGAACAATGCCGCGACGAGCCGGGCAACGTCCTCCGGGTTGCCGGGCCCGCCGGTTGGAATTCGTCCTTCCATCCAGTTGCGCACCTTCGCGCGGGACAGATATTCGCGGTTGAGATCGGTCTCGATATAGCCAGGCGCGACGTTTATCACGCGGATCCCATATTTGGCCCACTCCACCGCCTGTACCCGCGTCATCGCGGCAACCGCGGCCTTCGAGGCGCAGTAGGCGAGGTTATCGGGAACGCCAAGCTTATCGAAGAAGGAGCCTATATTGACGATTGTACCGCCCGCGGCCTTCAGATGGGGAAAAACCTCGCGCGCGGCGACCATCACCGCGGTGGTGTTGAGCGCGAAAGTCTTTTCGAAATCCCTTGTTGTCACCGTGGCGGCCGAGCCTGGAATATGGACGCCCGCATTATTGACGAGCCCCACGAGCTGACCTGACGCGCCGATTTCGGCGAAAGCGCGCCTTACCGCAGCCTCGTCGGTCATGTCGCAGATGACCTGCCTGCCCACATCCCCCTTGCCTGAGCGCGAAAGGCAGACGGGCAGGTAACCACGCCGCGCAAGCTCAGAGGCGACGGAAAGGCCGATCCCCTTGGATGCGCCGGTGACGATGATCTGCCGATTATTCATCCTTAAACTCCGCCTGGCGCTTTTCTTCAAAAGCCGCCATGCCTTCCTCCGCGTCAGCGGTGCGATATGCCAGCGTGGACAGCTCCGCTTCCATCTGAAGCCCGTCGGCAAGCGGCATGTCTGCGGCGCGCTGCACCGCCCGGCGAGCAAGTTCCAGAGAGGGCAAGCTGAACCGCGTGAAGCGGCGGGCGAAGGCGACACCGGCCTCCCAAAGGTCGCCGTCGTTTACGAGTTGGTGTATCAGCCCAAAACGCTCGGCCTCTTCAGCCGCCACGGAGCGCCCGGTCATGATCATCTCGAGAGCCCGCGCCTCGCCCACGATGCGTGGTAGGCGTTGCGTTCCGCCATAGCCGGGGATGAGCCCTAATTTGACCTCCGGCAGGCCGAACAGCGCGTTGGAGCTTGCAATGCGGAAAGTTGCCGCCAGGGCCAATTCAAGCCCGCCGCCGAAGGCATAGCCATTGATCAGTGCCACCGAGGCGATCGGCAAACGGTCGAGCCGGGCGAAGGTCGCCTGGCCGGCTTCAGCGCCGCGTTTCTGCTCCGACAGGCTACGATGACGCAATTCCTTAATGTCGGCGCCGGCGCAAAACGCCTTCTGGCCAGCCCCCGTTATGAAGAGCGCGCGCACATCTCGCCAACCGGCCACTTCGTCAAGCGCATCGGCGATATCCTTCAAAAGCGCGAAGGACAATGCATTCAAAGCCTCTGGGCGGTTCAGCGTAAGAAGCGCAAACTCTTCCTTTCGAACCAATGTGAGTGTCATCTGCTTGCTACCTTGGGGGTGGTGTATCGGACGGGCTCCGGCGCAATTTCGCTCCGGCGCACCATTTCCGTCAGTTCACGTTTGAGTATCTTCCCGCTCGGGGTCAGCGGCATAGCCGGCAAGCTTATGAACCATTCGGGCATGTCGTATTTCGACAGCCCCTCTGCGGCGAGATGGTCTATCAGTTCTCGCGCGCTTATCTCGCCGATGACCGCAATGCAGACCTTTTCACCCAAACGTTCGTCCGGCACAGGGAAAGCAGCCACCTTTTCAACGCGCGGATGCGTTGCTGCCAGTGCCTCTATGCGGGAAGGAAAGATGTTATGCCCGCCACGGATGATCAGATCCTTGATCCGTCCCTCAACGCGCAAATTGCCGTCGGCATCAAACGAGCCCAGATCGCCCGACAACAAGTATCCATGACGGTTGAACGTCTTTTCAGTCGCGGCTTGGTTGGCGTAATAACCCAGCATCAGTGCCGCGCCACGCCCGCCGATTTCGCCCGTCTCGCCAGCCGGCATCTCACGGTCGGGATCCTGCGGGTCCCAAATTTTGACCTCATAGGCCGTTCCGCCACGGCCACAGGTCGCGACCGCCACCTCCAATGGGTCGTCGGGATGGGTGTACTGATGCGACGAACACTCGGTCATGCCGTAGATGTTTTGCGGCTTGATGCCCTGTTGCGCGAAGCTCCTGGCGATCGCGTCAGGAATGGGCGCACCCGCCATGTAAAATATCCGGACCTTCCCCATGCTCTTTTGTGCACGGAGCTTCTGTTCGCTTAAAAGGTCCATCGCGTGGGTCGGTACACCCAGCACATAACTCGCGCCGGTTTCTTCGATCCAGCTCAGCATGTTGGGAATGGTCTTCGGCTCATACAGAACGAATTCGGCGCCGCTGAGCAACCACTGCGCCGCCGCGACCCAGCCTATGTGATGCGATAGCGGGCTCAGCGTCAGGATTACGTCCTTCTTGGATATTCCCCAATCACTCACCAGGTTCCGAGCGTTGGCCAGCAGCGTATTGCATGAGTGCATCACGCATTTGGGCGTACCGGTGGAGCCGGAAGTAAACGCGAGATAAGCGACGCTGTCGGGATTGTCGTGCGCGTCCGCCGAGATGTGCGTGATGTGCATCGGCAGCCGGCCTGCCTTATAGATCTTCTTCAGAAATGGCAGCTTTGCCGTCATCTCCTCAAAATTGTGCCTGTCGCGGTCCACGCCCCAGCCCTCCGCGGTCAATAGCGCGGAAGCCTGAAGCATGGTCAGCAGATCCACGATCTGCGCGCAGGTGTAGCTGTGATGAAGCGACGGGTTGCATGCCGCACCAATTCGCGAGCACGCCAGAAAGGCTACGACCACATCCACGCTGCTCGGCATCCAGATCGACACGCGGTCACCCGCCACAATGCCACGCTCGGCAAAATCATCGGCAAGTGCATCGACGCGCGCTCGCAATGTGCGCCAGTCTATGCGTTCGCTGCCATCGCGCAGAGCGTGTGCCGAAGGCATATGTTCGGCATGTCTACACATCAAATCGTAGAACGTGTCGTCGCCCCACAGGCCCTTTCCATAGAAGGATCTGGCCTGTCCGGGATCGTGCAGGGTCAGGAATGGTCGCATGCCGCTCTCGTCAATGGCCGAATTTGGAGCTATCGGGCTCACGCCGTTCATTGAAGCTTGCGAAAAGCTCCTTCTGTTCTTCCGTGCCCAGATATTGGGACAACAGCAGATCGTGCGTCACGCGTGACAAGCCGGCGACGCCTCCATGCCGCGCCAGGAAAGCGCTTTTGATCGATGCAAGCGCAAACGCACCCCGACGGGCGATCTCGAGCGCGAATTCGCGCGTTTTTTCCTTCAGCTGATCGTCGGGAACCACGCGGTTGATCAGACCGATGTCCAGAGCCTCGGCGGCCGTCATCTTGTTGTTGCAGTACCAAATTTCCTTGGCGCGCTTTTTCCCGACAAGATCCTCCAGGTACCAGGTGCCATAACCGGCATCGAACGAGCCCATCGACGGCCCGACCTGACGAAAAATCGCGCTTTCCTTCGCAATGGTGAGATCGCAGACGACCTGAAGCACATTGCCCCCGCCCACGGCGAAGCCATTGACCGAGGCAATGACCGGCTTTTGCAGCTTATCGATCGCGTCATATATCTCCAGGACTGGCAGCGTTCCCGCATAGAGCTTGGAATCCTCCATGCCGGTCTTTTCTCCGCCGATGCAGAAGAATTTATCGCCGGCGCCCGTCAACACGATGACGCGGGTGCGCGTCTCCCGCCGTATCTCGTTGAGGCAATCACGGATCTCGTGGCACATGGTGGCCGTAAACATGTTGCCGTTGTCCGGACGATTCAGCGTAATGGTGCCGATTGGTCCGTCTTCTTCATAGAGGATCTGCTGGTAGGTCATTTGATGTCCTTTCACTCGCTCCGGAATTCACTAACAAGCGCCGCGAAACCTGGTCAGCACCTCCTCTGTGTGCTGGCCCAGAAGTGGCGGGCCCGACCGCGGTATTGCCGACGCACCGTCTATGCGTATGCCCAGACCAATCTGCGGCACCTTCCGGTCGCCGTCCTCTAGCGTGTAGAACATGCCCCGTTCCTGTAATGCGCGGTCGTGGGCCACGTCCGAAACGGTGTTGATGGGGCCGGCAGGCACCCGTGCCCGTGCAAAAATGTCCAGCCATTCGCGGCTCGTTCGGCAGCGCAAGATGGACTGGATATGTGAAACTATCTCGTCTCGCCTCTCGCGGCGTCTCGTATTGGAAGCGAACTCCGGGCGCGCTCCGTATTCGGGATCGCCCAGCCCCGCCCAAAACCTCGTCCAGATCGCGTCCGAGCCAATCCCGATGGTGATGGGACGATCGGCGGTTTCGAAGCACTGATACACGGCGATAACGCTATCCGTTCCACCCGAGCGCACCGGAACCTCTCCCGACCCTAGATAGCTCGAAATGCGGCATGTCAGAAAGCGCGTCATGCTTTCCACCAGGCTTATGTCGATTTTGGCGCCCCTTTTGCTGGTCTGCCGGGCAAAAAGCGCCGCCATGACAGCCATCGCCGCATCCTGCCCGGCCAGCATGTCCGCGGCGGGCGCACCGATCTTCTGCGGCGGCCCGTCTGCCGCGCCCGTGATATCCATTATGCCGGAATATCCTTCGGCAATGAGGTCGTAGCACGTCAGATCGGATCGCTCCCCGTCAACGCCAAAGCCGGTAATCGAAACAAAAACGACCGAGTCGTTGATGGATCTGAGCGTATCATAATCGAGACGCAGCTTGCGCTGAACGTTCGGCGGCTGGTTGCTGACGACCACATCCGCCGTTGCCGCCAGCGCCTCGAAGCACCTTCGTCCCTCTGGCTCATTCATGTCCAGAACGACACTTTTCTTGTTGCGGTTCACCGAAGTGAACCACAGCGCCTCCTCGTCTAAAAAGGGAGGGCCCCAATGACGCGCGTCATCTCCCGCGGGGCGCTCGATTTTGATGATTTCGGCGCCAAAATCCGACAGCAGCATCGTTGCGTATGGTCCGGCGACAGAGGTGGTCAGATCCAGCACCCTGATGCCATTGAGCATTTTGAAGCCCTCACCGGGCCTCACGACCGGAAGGCGGGACCAAGGAGCCTCAACCCCATCACGGCTCGCGCCTGCTACTGTAGCTTCCATTATCAGTCTCCCGTTTCAACGGAAGACTTCGCAATCACCGTGCCAAACCCCGGCAGATTTGTTCAGCCCGAAAGCTTCTTGTAAAGATAGCTGCGCGAGATCCCCAGATACTCGGCGGCCTTCTTCTTGTTGCCGTGGAACCGGTCGAGCGCCGCCACGACAAGTTCCTGTTCGACGCGATCCAGCGTGTCACGCAGAGAGCCAGGTGTGTCCGTTCTAACGACGCTCGCCTCGCGCGGCGCAGCGCGCCCCATCCGCTCAGCTTCCTGGAAATTCTCTATCCGCAATTTTCCATTGTCGCAGAACACCAGCGCGCGCTCGATATTATGAAAGAGTTCACGCACATTGCCCGGCCAGCTTCGTTCCATGAGATAATCGGAGACATTGCTGTCTACCTCGGGAACATCCCGGCCATGCTGCGCCGACAGTTCCTTCAAAAAATGTGCGAGCAGCAGGGGGATGTCTTCCAGCCTATCCGCCAGTGGCGGAATCTGGATAATTATGGGGCTTATCCGGTAGAACAAATCGAGCCGGAAACGGCCCGTTTCGACAAAATCCGCAAGGTCGCGGTTTGTCGCCGAACATAAGCGAAAATCTATCTTCTTGGGGGTGGCGCCGCCGACCCGCTCTACAACGCGGTCTTGCAGAATGCGCAGCAGCTTAGATTGTGTTTCAAGCGGCATATCGCCGATTTCATCGAGAAAGATCGTACCCTTGTCGGCCAGTTCGAACTTACCTGCACGGCCTTTCCTGTCGGCGCCTGTGAACGCGCCGCCCTCATAGCCAAAAAGCTCGCTCTCAACCAGTTGCGCTGGCAGCGCGGCAGCGTTGACATTGACGAGCCGAGCGTCGCGACGTGGGCTCATCATGTGAAGCGCTCGGGCAACCAATTCCTTGCCCGTTCCGCTCTCGCCTTGCACCAGAACGGGGATGTCCAGCGGCGCAATCTTGCGAATCTGGTCTCGCAGGCGAACCATAGCCTCGCTCTGCCCGATGATGCACGAGAGGTATTTCTCGGCCTCTGTGTGCTTGCGCTGCTCGGACTTATACGTGGCGATTTCCTGTTCCAGCGCACTGATCCGGCGCGCTAGCGCTTCCACCTGTTGCGGGCCCTTGAACATCACGCGGCCTATCGCGCCGACAATCTTTCCCCCTCGTCGGACCGGCAGGCGGGAAACCACGCGCTCGCTTCCATTCATCTTCTGGATCTGACCGATCTCGGCAATGCCGGTGCGCACCACGATATGCAGCCGCGTATTCTCGATCACGTCGCGTACTTTACGACCGATGCCGCCGCCCGGCTCCAGGCCGAAGAATTTCTCATGAACGGGCGAGACGTAGACGAGCCGTTCATCGGCATTGATTATGGCCATTCCATCATAGGGGTCGCTAAGCAACTGCTCTATAATGTCGAACGCGAAATCCACGTTCAGCAAAAATTTGATCGCGGTCGCTCCACGTTCCTCGAACAATGCGATGAAATGCCCGCCAACAAACGGAACGGCCAGCACCGCCATGCTCTGATCGTTTAGAGTGAGGGCGCTGAGCCGCCGCTCCGCCGCTTCAGCGAGCCAGGCGGGGTCGCTGATCATAGCGCGCACTCGCATGTCTGAGGCGGCGCCTGCGTGAAACTGCACCGCACCCTTCGGATCGATCACCGCGATTCCATGCACGTGCTCGCCATCGCTGTGCGTCATTGCTTTTTCCTCCGCTGGACAGCGCATTGGCCGTGATGGCGCCATCTTGTGTCCTCAGCGCACACACAGTCAACCCGGTTTTCCGATAAAAGTGTACACGCACGGAAACTGGCACGAACATTGCATTTTGAAGTATCGACCGTGTCGTGCCGACCGACACGGGGGAGAGACGTGAGGAGCTTCTGTCCAGTTCCTCTGCCAGGGAGGCAACATGAACATCGCCGTCAACTTGGGGGTTGGTGTCCGCCAATCGCTGACGATCAGCCGGGAGATGGTCCAGGCTGTTGAGATATTGCAATATGACCGTGAGGAGCTGGCAGCATTCTTGCGGGAGCAAGTAGAAAAAAATCCCCTGCTGCGCATGAAAGATCGTGCTGAAGCTGCTCCGGGACAAGGACTTGGCGAGCGCTGGAGGCGCGACTCCGGCGACAGGGCCTTTGCGAACGGGGCGGCAGGCGATGCTCCGGATATAGCCTCCTCCATTGGCGAAGAAGTCACGCTCTCCGCGCACCTTTACCTTCAGCTGGCGTTGGTAAAGTGTGCGCCAGAAGTGCGGGTCCGCGCCGGTCAAGTGATCGACTCGCTTGAGGAGGACGGATATCTGCGGCAGGACTCGGTGAAGCTGGCAGAGCTTCTCGGCTGCTCGCAAGATGAGATGGACGCGGCGATTGCTCTTGTGCAGACCTTCGATCCGGCCGGTGTCTGTGCGCGCAACCTTGCTGAATGTCTGCAGCTCCAGCTACGGGAGCAGGGGGAATTGCGCCCTGCAATGGCTGCTTTGCTTACCCACACCGATCTCATCGTGAAGGGCGAAGTCAAGCGCCTTGCAGCGATCTGCGGCGTGAGCGAAAGCGAGGTACGCGTAATGCTTCGAAAGTTGCGTAGCCTTGACCCAGCACCAGGACGCGCGCTGGATTGCACTCCCGTCTGTCCGGCCTTGCCGGACGTGTTGGTGGATTTGACGCCAACCGGGGCACTCAAAGTAGAGCTCAATCCGGATCTGATACCGAAGCTGCTGCTGGATCGGAGCTATCATGCTGAGGTTTCCTCGCAAATATGCGAGAAGGATGAGAAGAGCTATCTCGACGAATGCATGCGCAGCGGAGCTCTTCTGATGCGGAACCTCGATCGGCGCTTCACGACCATGCTGCGGATCTGTCGCGAGATCGTACGCCGGCAGGAGGCATATTTCCGGCACGGCTTGTCCCATTTGCGGCCGCTGACTCAGGGCGAGATCGCCCAGGAGCTGGGCATTCATGAATCGACGGTCAGCCGTGCTACGGCGAACAAATACATATTGTGCTCGCGTGGGCTCCTTCCTGTGAAATTTTTCTTTTCGGAGGCTTTGGGCGGCACAGGAACCGATGGCCTGGGCCATGCCTCCGAAACCATTCGCCGGCGCATCCGCGAGGTAGTGGAAGGCGAAACGCCTGAAAAGATCCTATCCGATGATGTGATTGCCGCGCTTTTGCACGGTGAGGGGATCGATATAGCGCGGCGGACAGTCGCCAAATACCGCAGCCAGCTCAAAATACCCTCGTCAGCCGATCGGCGGAGACTTGCACGCCTGGAGTGTGCTTGATCCTGGTTTGGCATGTGCCTTGCGGAGCAATGTAGAGATCGAAGTTGTACGCGGCGAGCGAAAGGCCGGTTGTGGGACCATTGAGTGATTTGCTGGTGCTGGATTTCAGCACGCTTCTGCCCGGCCCTATGGCAACGCTGGTGATGGCGGATGCCGGCGCGGATGTGGTGAAGATCGAGCGCGCCGGAACGGGCGACGACATGCGCGGCTATGAACCCGCCATCGGGGGAGCCAGCGTGAATTTCACCATGCTCAACCGCGGCAAGTCGAGCATTGAAATCGATTTGAAGGCTCCTGGCTCGCTAGCCCGACTGCGCCCGCTGCTTGAAAAAGCGGATGTGCTTGTAGAGCAATTCCGCCCTGGGGTGATGGACCGCCTGGGCCTGGGATATGAGGATGTGAAGAGTCTCAATCCGGATATCATCTACTGCTCGATCTCCGGTTGGGGCCAAACCGGCCCCAAGGCGCATCTGCCGGGGCATGACATCAATTACATGGCCGAGACAGGCGTGCTCGGTCTGAGCGTTGGCGCCGATGGCGCGCCGGTCCTTCCGCCTGTGCTGGCGGCCGATATTGCAGGCGGCGCCTATCCCGCGATGATCAACATTCTCCTGGCCCTCAGGAGACGGGATCAATCGGGAAAGGGCTGCTGGATAGATATATCCATGGGAGAGAACCTGTTCCCCTTCGTTTATTGGGCGCTGGGAAATCTCAATGCGGTGGGCAGGGGTCCGATACCCGGCAGTGAGACTGTGACGGGTGGGACGCCTCGCTATCAGATCTATAGGACGCGCGATAACAAATTCATTGCTGCCGCGCCGCTTGAAGACAAGTTCTGGAACAATTTCACGACAGTCGTGGGACTGCCGGCCGATCTCTGCGACGATACCAAGGATCCGATCAGGACGCAGGCAGCAATTGCTGAAATCGTAGCCAGCAGGGACGCCGCGGAATGGGCAAGCGCCTTTGCCGGCAAGGATGTATGCTGCTCATGCGTCATGGAGCTGAGTGATGCGGTGCAAGATCCGCACTGGGCTGCGCGGAAGACTTTCTCGCGACTGGTTACGCGAGGAAACATGACCCTTCCTGCGCTGCCAAGCATACTCGCACCGGAGCTGCGAGACCCTGCCGCCGCGACCAGCGCTCCCCATCTGGGCGAGCACGATGCCCGCCTTGCTGATTGATTCCCGTCAGCAGACCGGCTCCACGAGGAGAGTGACATGCCTGCCGCGTATGTTTGCAACTATAACCGCTCGCCGGGTTCTCTCGGCCATGTGTCGGTGTTTGCATGGCACCGCCTCGCTGGAGCGGATTTGATCGTGCCGACCATTTCAGCAGGGGAGCTACAATGACAAAGCCAACAGACATGAGGCGGGTGGCCTTCGAGTTCAGCGGAAAAACCGTCCTCATCTCCGGAGGGAGCCGGGGCATCGGTTTCGCCTGCGCGCAAGCATTCGAGGAGCTGGGCGCAGAAGTCATTATCCTGGGGCGCGAGCGCAATGCGCTGGAGCAGGCCCGCACAAGGCTCGCCGATGCGCATGGTTTCATGTGCGACGTCAGGAATGCCGAGGACGTTGCCCGCCTTGTTGCCGAGATCGATAAAACGTTCAACGGCATCGACGTTCTGGTGAATTGTGCCGGATCGGCCCCCCGCTGTGCGCCGGAGAACCTGTCGCCCGAGATCTGGCACCGCGCAATGGAGGACAAGTTCCTCAGCTACATGAATGTCGCTCAGCCGGTCATTCATGCGATGCTACGCCGCGGTACGGGGTGCGTCGTGAACGTGATCGGCACGGGAGGAAAGGTGCCAAGCAATTGGCACCTTGCCGGCGGGGCGGCCAATGCGGCGCTTTCCCTTGCGACGGCAGGGCTTGCCAGGGCACACGCGGCGGCGGGCCTGCGCATACTTGCGGTGAGCCCTGGAGCGACGGCCACGGATCTTACTCTTGGCCGCATCCAGCGGCAGGCCTCCGAGACAGGCCTCACCCCTGACGAGCTTGAGAGGGAAATCGTTCGGAACATTCCGCAGGGCCGCATGGCCGACCCGAAGGAAGTTGCCAACGCGATCACCTTCCTCGCCTCGGATTGCGCGCCTTTCATCAACGGCGTCAATTTGATGATCGATGGCGCCATGACTGCCGGAGTTCTATGATGCGTACTGAAGAATTCTACGGGTTGGCTACGATTACGGCGAAGCCCGGCAGCGCGACGATCCTCATGGAGGCGCTTTCTACGCTGGGGCCGACCTGCGTTCTTGGGTGCTGGACGACCGAATTTGGCGATGCCAATTGCATCCGGGTTCTGTCACCGGCCATCGAGCACGAAACGACCTTCTCGGAGACACTAAGATGTCGCCTCCCGGAGAATCATGTCGCCCACATGGACACTTCCCTTTTTCGTTCGTTGCCTTTTGCGCCGCCGCCGCAGGCCGGTTCCTTCGGAAAGCTGCATGAGTGGCGCAGTTATGAGTTCCGGCCGGGAGCGCTGCCAGATCTGATGGAATCGTGGAAACCTTGCTTCCCGCGCCGAGCAGCCATGTCGCCGGCCGTTTTTGCGCTGCACGCAGTTTCCGGCAACCCCAATCGCGTTGTCCACGTATGGGGTTACGACGATCTGGACCATCGCAACATGGTTCGGCAAAGTGCCCGCGCTGAAGGTATCTGGCCAGCGCCGGGCGGCGCGGCACGCTGGCTATCGCAGCACAGCTATCTCACCCTTCCGGCATCGTTTTCGTGCATTTCCTAGTCTGAATTGCATCAAAAAACGTAGGCCAAGAGACTTTGGCATCGAGTTTGCGGTCTTGAACGTAAGTATGGAGAATCGAAATGCCGTCACAAAAATATGAGACTGGAATGCGTCGTCGCCGGCAAATCCTAGGGGATGCCTATGTCGATGCCGCTCTGAAAGCCAGCACTGATCTTACCGCGCCCTTTCAGGAGCTTGTTGCCGAATATGTATGGGGCACCATCTGGTCGCGCGAGGGATTGGACGAGCGCACCCGCAACCTGATCAACGTAGCGTTGATGGTAGCCATGAACCGGCCGCACGAACTTCAGCTCTATATCAAGGCGCGGCATCAAACCGGAGCCAAGCTGGAAGAGATTTCCGAAACGATACTCCAAACCGCGGTTTACTGCGGCGTCCCGGCGGCGCTCGAAGCCTTCAAGGAATTCAACGCAGTAGTGGAGTCGGAGAAGGCATCTTGAGGAATGCGGCCGGTCTCAGAACATACCGATGACAACAAAGAACGAAGCCCGAAGGGTCACTCGCCGAGGGAGGTATTCAATTGAAACACAGTAACGCAATATCCAAACCGCCGGAGGTGGCGGAACGGCAGGAACTGATCCGGTTTTCCGACGTCTCCAAGCAATTCGGCGCATTCACAGCTGTCACTGATGTGAACCTTCAGGTCGCCCGAGGCGAGATCATCACCCTTGTCGGACCGTCCGGATGCGGCAAGTCGACCCTTCTGAATATGACAGCCGGTCTGTTCGCGCCATCGATGGGGGATGTCACCTACGCTGGCAAGCCGGTCGAAGGTGTCAATGTCCGTACCGGATACATGACACAGAGCGATCATCTCCTGCCCTGGCGCAGTGTTGCCGACAACATCGCCATCCCGCTGGAAATTGCCGGTCACGGACGGAAGAAGATCCGCGAGCGCGTTGAAGGTTTGATGGAGTTGGTCGGCCTCAGCAATTTTGCCTCCGCCTACCCAAGCCGTCTGTCTGGCGGAATGCGCAAGCGCACGGCGCTTGCCCGGCTGCTGGCCTACGATCCGGAGACCCTGCTGCTCGACGAGCCCTTTGCCGCGCTTGACGCGCAAATGCGCCTCAACATGCAATATGAGCTGCTGCAGATCAGCAGGAAACTTGGAAAGACCGTTCTATTCGTCACGCACGATCTGGACGAGGCGGTCAGCCTGGGAGACCGCATTGCCGTCTTCTCGAAGAGTCCCGGCACTATCATCCGTCTTGTGACCTCACCGCTCGGTGCGGACAGGAATCTGCTGCGCATTCGTCACGACCCGGCTTACGCCAGCCTGTGCGCGGAACTCTGGGATCTCATTGTCCCGTCAAACAAGCAGGAGGCAATGGCGTAAAATGTCTGTAACCGGAAACGCTGTAACAGGAAAAGTGGGCGCGGCGAGCGCTCCCGTTCCTCTCATTGGCCGAAAGCTGAAGATCAACATCGGACGGCTCGTTCTGCTGGCTGCCTTCCTCGGAATTTGGGAGTTTGCCTCGGGCCGCCTGGTGGCAGAATTCTTTGTGTCCAAGCCCAGCAAGATCTTTGCCGTTCTTAACGAGTGGCTGTGGTCCGGCACCCTTGCTTTCCATGCGAGCATCACCGCAACGGAAGCCCTTACCGGCTTCATCCTCGGCGGCTTCATAGGGATGATCATGGGAACTATTCTCGGGCGTTCCCAAGGGCTTGCCGAACTTCTCGAACCCTTCATCATGGCGTTCTACAGCCTGCCAAAGGTGGCCTTGGCGCCGCTTTTCGTCATGTGGCTGGGTATCGGCATCTCGATGAAGATCACCCTGACCGCCGCAATCGTCTTCTTCCTGGTCTTTCTGAATACATATACCGGTGTGCGGAGCGTCAGTAAGGAACTGGTGACAATCATGCACCTAATGGGTGCAAAGGAACGTCACATCCTGCTCAAAGTCGTCATCCCCTCCGCGCTAAGCTGGGTATTCGCGGGCCTGAAGGTGTCAGTACCTTATGCCCTGATCGGCGCCATCGTCGGAGAGCTAATCGCCTCCAACCGGGGTCTGGGCTACCTGCTCTCCAGTTCGGCGGGACAGTTCGATACCGCGGGTGTTTTCGCGGCCCTTGCGGCAGTCATCGCGCTTGCCGCGCTACTGAACCTTTTCGTGAAGCTGCTCGAAGTCAAAATGGCTCCATGGAAAACGGTCGAGACTCAACAAGAGTTCACAATCTGACAAGCAAAAGGGAGGAATAGATGAAGTACCTGAAAAGCATTGCTTTAGGCTTGACGCTGCTGGCAACGCCAGCCAGCGCGGCGGATACCATCACTGCTGCGCAGTCAACGGTCGGCTTCGCCTACCTGCCGAACCTCGTTGCAATCGCGAGTGATCTCTACGCCACTGAGGATCTCGATGTAGACCTTGTCATCACCGGCGGCGAGACCAAAGCTCTCGCCGCGCTCGTCGGCGGGGGAGCTGACGTTTATTTTGGCTCCGCTCCCACTGTCATCCGCGCGCGTGAGAATGGCGTCGAGGTGATGATGGTCGGTTACCAGCTCAAGGAATACGCCACCAACTTCGTGATGTCGCGAAAATGGATCGAGGAGCATGGCATCGACGTTAACGGAACCGTCGAGGAAAAGCTCTCGGGCCTCAAGGGTGCAACGCTTGGTATAACCGCGCCGGGGAGCGGGACGGATCTCATAATGCGGTACTTCGCGCACCTGGCCGGCCTAGACCCGGATCGCGATCTAACGCTTTCTGTTCTGGGCGGTGGCGACATCCTGCAAAAGGCTTTCTGGGAGGGCCGCATTGACGGCTTCGCCCTGTCCGCGCCGGCTGCCGAGAACGCCGTGAAAAATCACGATGCTCTCATGCTGCTCGACCTCGCAAACGGGGAATTGCCCTCTCTCGACGGCATTCTTTATACCTCGATCAACATGCGCCAAGAAACGCTGGACGAAAATCCGGATCTGGCGGTCCGCATCCTTCGTGTACAGCAACGTGCGCTTAATCTGATCAACGATCCGGCAACCACTGAGCAGGCACGCGATGCCGTTTGGGAAATGTACTGGCCCAAATTGGACAAGGAGCTGTTCAACGAGATGTGGACAGCATGGAAGAACGCCTGGCCGGAATCCATCGTCATTCCCGATGAGGCGGTCCAGAAAGCCGTAGACTTTACGAACACGGTCGATAGCAAGCAGATCGATATCGAAGCAGCGAAGGCTGCGTATACGAATGAGTATGCCGTAAAGGCGACAGAGACACTTCAGAACTGATAGCCGAATGCGATGCGATCTTCGCCCGATTGGGCGAAGATCGCATTAGGCATAAATCCTGTTCCAGGGAGGTAAGTATGCGTTTCAAACTTTCGACTGCCGTAGTTGTAATCTGCGCATTTGTTTCGCCCGTCCAGGCGGCTGATAAAGTCACAGCAGCCTTTTCATCCCATGGTTTTGCTTTTCTTGTCCCGCTTGTTGCGGACGCGAACGGCCTTTTTGCGGATGAAGGAATAGAGGCGGAGCTGACCGCCACCGGGGGTGATTCAAAGGCGCTTGCTGCCCTGGTGGGAGGCAGCGTGGACGTTGGCTTCCTCGCCGCGCCTACCGTCTTGAAAGCGCGTCAGCAGAATGTTCCGGTCAAAATGCTCGGTTACATCCTTAACCAGTATCCGACGAATTTCGTCATGTCTGACGAATGGGTGAAAGAGCACAATATAACCAGCGAGACACCGCTGAATGATCGCTTCAAAGCGCTCAAGAATACGACGCTCGGCATCACCTCGCCGGGAAGCGGGACTGATCTGATCATGCGCTTCATGGCCAGCGAAGCCGGCCTGGACCCGGACCGCGACCTGACCTTATCGACCCTCGGGACGACACCCACGATTGGAGCAGCTTTTTCGCAGGGCCGCATCGATGGCTTTGCTTTGTCAGCACCCATCCCGGAGATCGCGATAGCAAACGACAACGCCCATATGATCGTCCGCTACTCGGCGGGCGAGGTCGATGCGCTGGACGGTATCCTTTACACCAGTGTCGCCTTCCATGAGAACATGATCGAAGAAAACCCGGATCTCGTCGTGCGATTCCTACGCACGCAACAAGCGGCGATCGACCTGATACGCGATCCTGAGAGAAGCGCGCAGGCGCGAGATGCAACCTGGAACAAGTATTATCCCAAAATAGATAAGGCGATGTTCGATCAGATCTGGGAGGATTGGAAATCGGCCTGGCCTGCCTCCATCGTTATCCCGGAAGATGCACTTGCCAAGGCCGTCGACTTCAATAACCGGTTTACCGGCGACGTGATCGAACTCGATGAAGCCAAGCTCTCCGTCGACAACACACTGGCTAAACAGGCCTTGAACCAGGAATAGCGCGCGGGCGCATCAGATCCATTTTTGCAGGGCATGATTATGGAATATCACAAAAATGTCCTGATCACGGGCGCGGCCTCGGGATTGGGAAAAGCGATGACGCTGGGCTTGCTTCAGGCAGGCTATCACGTCTGCGGTGTGGATCGTGACGAGAAGGCTCTGGATGATCTCGCGAAATCCACAAACGGGCGATTGAAGACGCGCGTTGCAAATCTCGCTGATCCATCCGTGACATCACTGATCGGCGACATTGAAGATAGCTTCGGCCCTATCGGGATTCTCATCAACAACGCCGGCGTGGGCCAAGGAGCTTGGCGCAAAGATTACCATGTCAACAAGCTGCGCTTCTACGAAATGACCAAGGCGCAGTGGGAGACGGCAGTGAGCGTTAACGCAACCGCCGTATTCGTCCTCAGCCGCGACGCCTCCCTCCGAATGATGACACAGGGCTGGGGGCGGATCGTGAATGTCACCACAAGCTTGGGCACCATGCTGCGCCCGGGCTGGGTGCCGTATGGACCCAGCAAGGCAGCCGCCGAGGCATTGAGCGCTTGTATGGCTGGCGATCTGGAAGGGACAGGCGTAACCGTCAATGTCATGACGCCAGGTGGCATCGCCAATACCGGGCTCATTCCCGAGGCGGCTCCCTATGATCGGGACAAGTTGATTCAGCCCGAGGTGATGATCCCGCCATTGCTTTGGCTGCTCTCCGACAGCGCGGCTGAAACGACTGGCATGCGCATCGTGGCATCGTCCTGGGATCGTTCTCTTCCGTGTGAAGCGGCGGCCTCCAGGGCTCTGGCTCCCATTGGTTGGCGGGATCTGGCCGTGATGCCGATCACGCCGGAAGTAGTGGAAACCGCCTCTGTTGGAGAAGTGTGATGCGGCTTGCGAACAAAATCGCGTTCATCACGGGCGCCGCTGAAGGTATCGGCGCATGTGCTGCTGGGCTCTTCAGTCGGGAAGGGGCAAAAGTGATCCTGTCCGACATCGACGAAGATCGCGGCCGAAAGGTTGCTGACCAGGTGACGAGCGCTGGCGGCGACGCGTTCTTCATCCGTTGTGATGTGACCTCGGAGGCCTCAGTGAGGGAAGCTGCCGCCGCGGTGCAGGAACGCTATGGTGCTCTGCATATCCTTTACAACAACGTAGGGGGGTCGACGCCCAGGGACGATCGCGTGACCGATGTTGACCTTGAGGAATTTTGGTCCGCGATGAAGCTGAACGTGCTGAGCGTAGTGCTGCCGGCGCGGCACTTGATCCCGCTTATTGCCGCGTCCGGAGGCGGATCCGTCATCAACACGGCCTCTTACATGGCACTGCTCGGCACCGCCGGCCGGGATTGCTACACCGCGTCGAAGGGCGCGGTGGTGTCGCTTACCCGGTCCATGGCAGTTGAGTTCGGCCCCGACAACATTCGCGTCAATGTGATAGGACCCGGCGCGGTGGACACGGAACGGCTCCGCCGCTTCCAGTCAGCCCGTCCCGACCATCCCACCTTCGATCCGCGAAACCGCCATCGCCGCCCCGAGGTCGCCTCGCATATCATGGGGCTCGTTCAGCCAGAAGATGTTGCAAACATGGCGCTCTTCCTCGCTTCGGACGAATCCGTGAGGATCACCGGCAGCCTTCATATGGTGGACAGCGGCGCTTCATGTTGGTGAATATTGCACCGAAACATGGATTGTAAGATGATTGCACTTGATTGATAGGCTTGGCTGGCGTTCGCTGTAAGGAACGCTGCTACTGAGGAAATTTCGTGGTCAAGCTTGCAACAGGTCAGACACTTCGCTCCGCAGAAAGAATGCTTGATGTTTTGTCGGTATTTTCGACGACCGAGCCGGCCTTGACCGCCCGGCAGATCGCCGACCGGCTAAATCTGGCGCAAAGCACCCTCAGTCGCATCCTCGAAGTGCTGACGCGCCGGAACTTCATTAGCTATGATGAAACACGCGGGGTATACACGCCGCACTTCGAAATTATTCGCCTGGCGGAGGCGGTCGTCTCCAACAATGATTTGATCTCCGCCACGCGTATTCCGATGGACCGCCTTTTGGAGAAATCAGGCGAGAGCAATCAGCTTGCTGTCCTCAGTGGCGACCAATGCGTATTCGTGAACCGGCGCGTCAGCAACCAGGTCGTGAAGGTGTTCAGTCCGCTCGGTCAAAGCCTTCCGTGTTGGGATGGCCGTGCTGCCGGACAAGCCCTGATTGCGTGGTGCAGCGCATCCAAAATTGATGAGATTCTGCCGGAAGATTCTGCTTGGCGGCGGATTGGCAGCGCCATTTCGGGACGCGCCGAATTCCTGGAGCTTTTAGCGCAGGTGCGGCAGCTTGGATATGCGATCAACAACGAGTTTTCGGCTCCGGATGTCTGGGCGGTAGCAGCTCCGGTCCGCGACCATACGCGCGAGGTGGTGGCGGCAATCACCGTTCCCGTCCTCGCCTCCCGCATTACATCGCAAGAGCGCATACTAGAACTGGCTGAGATGGTCTGCGATGCAGCACAGGCCGCGTCCGCGAATTTATTCTATTCCGGAGACTATCAAACCGGCCAGACATGTGGATCAGGATCCAATCGTCCTGCGTGATACTGGTAGCCTGGCTCGCAATCCTCGGCGAGCAGGAGCGGGCCGTCGAGGTGAAGAAACTCGGCGAATTGAGCGATCACCAAGCCCGGCCCGACTGATAGCGACGACGACACCATACTGCCGACCATTATGCGCAGGCCCGCCGCGCGCGCGGCGGTGATCAGAGCCAGGGCCTCGGTCAGTCCGCCAGTCTTGTCCAGCTTGATGGTCGCGAAGCTGTATTTCCCAACAATATCGTTAAGCGAGGCCAATGATCGGCAGGTTTCGTCAGCTGCCAGGGGCACCGGGCTGTTCAAACCTCGCAGGGCAGCATCTCGACCAGCGGGCAACGGCTGCTCCAGCAGTTCGATGCCCAATTCTGCAAAACGTGGAAGATGGGTATCGAGGTGCTGCGGCGTCCAGGATTCATTCGCGTCCGCAATTAAGCGCGCATTGGGCGCTGCTTCGCGAACCGCCTCCACCCGCGCTATGTCGTCCTGTCCGTTCAGCTTGAGCTTCAGGATTGAGAGCTCCGCATTGCGTTGAGCAGCGCTAGCCATGGCCTCGGGAGTATCCAGGCTGAGCGTGAAGGCAGTGGTAACTGGCGCCAGCCGCGGAAGGCCGGCATATTCCGCAATGGCGCGGCCAGAAAGCTTGCTCCGCAGGCTCCACATGGCGCAGTCCAGCGCGTTTCGAGCCGCACCGGGAGGCAGAGCCTCTTGAAGGGCCTCGATGCTAAGCCCGGCCTCCACCTCTTTGCGCAACGCGGTGATTTGCTCCATCACCGACTCAACGGACTCCCCATAGTGGGCATAGGGAATGCATTCGGCTCTGCCGGTTTCTTCGCCCTCCGTCAGAGTTACCTCGACCGCTTTTGAAACGGTCTTCTCCCCCCGCGCGATCCTGAATACGCCACGAATGGGAAGAGCATAATGGCGCACCGCCATGTAACGCATAAAGCTTATCCTTCCGGCTTGACGTGAGAAACCATAAAGTGGATAATGAAATCCATAACATGGATACACTGGAGACGTTGCGATGTCCACTCAGGTGCCGATGTCCCGGTCGACCGTACGGACAAGCAAGCTCATTGACTTGGCGGAGGCCATGGACGTCGTCTGCGACGGTCAGCTCCTGGTGCTTGGAGGCTTGTGGTTTCACAACAATCCATCCGCCCTTGCGCGTGAGATCGTCCGGCGGCGCATTCACAATTTGCGCATTATCGCCGCGCCGCCTTCCGGATATGCCGTCGATCTATTGATCGGCGGGGGCTGCGTCGCCGAAGCCACGATCGGCCATGTGTCATTCGAGCATATGGGGCTTGCCCCAAATTTTCAGCGCGCCGCGCAGACGGGGGCTGTCAAGATCATCGACGCGGATGAAGCCACGATACTCGGCGGGTTCATGGCCACGCTGGAGCATCTTCAAGACCACCCCGTCACGTCCGTGCGCGGAACGGACATCATGTCCTCCCCAATTGCTCGACGCAACTCCGACGGCGTGGTTGCGCCTCGCGCCATCGTTCCTGACGTCTGCCTCCTGCACGCACAAGAGGCCGACATTTATGGAAACGTGCGGAATTTCGGCAATTCCTTCGCCGATCCGCTGTTTGCAAAAGCGGCGCGCCACGTCATCGTCAGCGTGGACCGGATCGTCGAAAACAGCGAAGTCCGGAAGGAGCCGCACCGGACGACTATTCCCGGCTATCTGGTGGACCGGATTGTCTGCGCTCCCGGCGGTGCGCATCCAGGCTCCAGCCAGGGCCTTTACCCGCACGACGAAACCGCGGTCAAAGCATATATCAAGGCCGGCCGGGACACCGGATCATGGGAGGCCGACTATCTCGAGCCTCTGGTACACGCCCCTGGCACGCACGAAGACTATCTTGCGGCGATAGGGGGCTGGGAGCATTTGGTCGCCCTGAATGAGGTAGTCAAATGAGCGGGTATTCCATACGCGAGCTCATGGTCGTCCTCATCGCACGCGAACTGCGTGACGGCGATCTGGCCGTCACCGGGGCTTCGTCACTGGTACCGGTGGCAGCCTGCATGCTTGCACAGTCCATGCATGCACCCAACCTCACCATGATCAGCCCAGCCGGGGTGGTGAATGCGCGGCCGCCCCGGCTCTATCATTCCGCATCGGACGGCCGCTGGTGTGCCAATGCAGAGGCAATCAACACCGGTTACGACTTGTTCGAGATGTCCGAAAACGGCCTGCTCGACGTCATGTTCTACGGAGGTGTCCAGATCGACCGTCGTGGCAATATCAACCTGACGGGAGTAAGCTATGACGAACATGGGCGTCCTAAATTCCGCGGACCGGGCCTTGCCAACACTTCTTTCGCCGTGGTTTCGGGACGTATAATTCTATTCAGTGCGACCCATACCAAGCGCACCTTTGTCGAAAAGCTCGATTTCCTGTCAGCAGCCGGTCACCTCGATGGCCCAGGCGCACGCCTCGCCAATGGCATCGAGACGGAAGGGCCGGTCTGTTGCGTTACGCCGAAGGTGGTCTTCGAGTTCGATGCGGAAAAGAATCTTCAGGTCCGTTCGCTCCATCCTGGCGTCTCGCAAGACGACGTCATAGCAAACACGGGTTTCGAGCTGGCCTGCGAGGGTCCTTGGCCGAGCACCATCGAACCGACGGAAGAGGAACTGACGGTTCTTCGCACGCAGGTTGACGTGAGCGGTGAGCTCGCTCCCTAAACAACCAGCATCGCAAACAAAGCCGAACACAGATGAAACAGAGTAAACAGAACATGCAGCAGACATCGCTCAAAGGCGCACGTGTAATCGACCTGACGCGGGTCGTTGCAGGTCCTTTCTCAACGACTATTCTCGCTGATCTCGGCGCGGATGTGATAAAGGTGGAGCGCCCTGGCGTGGGCGATGACAGCAGAAGCTGGGGGCCCCCCTTCGTCGAGGAAGCGAGTTCGTATTTTCTCGGCTTGAACCGCAATCGGCGCAGCATCGCGATTGACCTGCAGTCGCCGGAGGGCGCGCAGATTATCCGCGATCTGGTCAAGCATGCGGATGTGCTTGTCGAGAGTTTCCGTCCAGGCGTGATGGAGCGACTGGGCCTGGGTTACGAAACGCTCAGGCAGATCAATCCTTCGCTCGTCTATTGTGCCATCTCCGCCTACGGTCAGACCGGGCCATACAAATCACGCCCCGGATATGATCTGATGATATCAGCCATGGGCGGGCTGATGAGCGTGACGGGGACTCCGGGTGGCGAGCCGGTCAAGACGGGTGTGGCGCTCATCGACGTATGCACAGGCCTTCACGCTGCTATCGGCATCCTTGGCGCCTTGTATCACCGGCAGGCTACCGGAGAAGGCCAGCGCGTTGACACTTCGCTGTTGGGATCGCAGCTCGCAATGTTGATCAACGTGGCCAGTGAATACCTTATCGGAGGCAGCATTGCGAAGCCGCAGGGCTCGGCCCATGCCAATGTCGCGCCCTATCAGGCATTCCCAAGCAAGGATGGCTGGGTGCTCATGGGATCGCCGAACGACAAGCTGTTCGGGGTGATGTGCGATGCGCTCGGGCAACCTCAATGGAAGCATGATCCGCGTTTCATCACCAATGGGGATCGCGTGGCGCACCGCGAAGAGCTCGTTGCCTTGATCAGCGATGTCACGCGCCAGCATCCAACCGATTACTGGGTGGACCTCTTGTCTTCGACCGGCGCGCCGGTTGCTCCGATCAATACAATGGACAAGGTGTTCCAGAACGAGCAGGTTCAGCATCTCGCGCAAGTCGAAGAGGTCGAGCATCCATTGTTCGGCAGTTATCCGGTTGTCACTTCTGCCTTGCGTATGTCGGCTACACCACCGGTGAAGGCCGCGCCTGCACCGCGTCTCGGACAGCATAGTCGTGAGGTCCTGTCGGAAGTGCTCGGGTGGGAAGACGATCAAATCGAGAAGTTAATCGCGGCAGGCGTCGTAGAATTCCGTGAAGCTGGCGAACCTTTCCAGGGCAAGAACGGCTCCTAGGGTAAAGGTATAAGGAATGAGACGAGCACGAACCCCATCAGGGCGAGCAATACTACGGAGCATGTTGCAGCCAACATGACTCGTCCACCGGCGTGGAAAAAGGACCTGACATTCACGGAAAGCCCAAGCGCAGCCATAGCCAAGGTTGTCAATATGCTGGCGATTTGGGCCAATATTTCTGCCTGTGCGGTTGACACAAGGCCAGAAGATCGGAGTGCAATCATCCCGAAGAACCCCAAAATGAACCAAGGGACCAGGGGCCTGGTGGTGTCACCCTTTTGACCGCCCACTCGCACTTTCATTGCAGAGTTCAGTGCGAATACGACAGGGCCTAACATCAACACGCGGATGAGCTTCACGAGTGTCCCGATTTGAACGCTAACGGCCCCGACGGGCGCGGTAGCGGCAAGAACCTGCGGTACCGCATACGCTGTTATACCTGCGACAACGCCATATTGAGCGAGGGTCAGCTCAAGGTGATAATAAAGTAGGGGCAGCAGGAAAATCGCAAGAATGCCCAAACCTGCGGTGAACGCAAGCGCTGCAGCAACATCTTTAGCTGGCGCTTCGATGACAGGCGCAACAGCGACGATGGCGGAGTTGCCGCAGATCGAATTACCGCAGGCAATAAGGATCGCAAGCTTTGCCGAAAGGCCAAGCAGCCGACCTATCAAGTAGGTGGCAGCAATCGACAAGAATACAATGCTTGCCACGCCAACCACCAGCTCCACACCTGCATCGCGAATGGCCGAATAACTTATCGAAGCCCCGATAAGAACGATTGCAGTCTCCAGCAGACCTTTGGCGCTGAACTCGATGCCCGGTCTGAAGCGAGCTTCGATCGGGCGCCAGGTTGCGATAAGAATTCCGATGGCGATGGCAAGCACAATGCTTTCGACCCACCGCACATGGAACACCATGAACTCTACGCGCTCCATAGCGAGGGCCAGGCCGGCGACCGCCGCGGACAAAATAACGCCCGGAAAAAGTCGGCGGCTATTTTTAAGTATAGACATTATAGCTCATCATCGGCATGATCGATGATGGAACCTGTCACCTAACGTTGACCACATCCATCGAAAAAAAATCCATACAACGTTCGGAAAAATAGAATGATCTTCCCATGACGTTTGAGCAGCTTGTCGTTTTCGTCGCCGTTGCGGAGCGAGAGCACCTAACCCAGGCCGCCGACGCTATCCATCTGACGCCATCCGCGGTGAGCGCGGCCATCAAGAACCTCGAGGGTTATTACGGTGTTGAACTCTTCCACCGCGTGGGTCGACGGATCGAACTCACCAGTACCGGGAAGACGTTTCTCGTTGAAGCGAAGGCGATGCTAGCACGCGTTCGTGCGGCCGAATTGATGTTGTCCGAATTGGGTGGATTGCAGCGGGGCAACCTCGGCGTGGCGGCAAGCCAGACCATTGCCAGCTATTGGCTTCCGCCAGTCTTGGTCGGGTTTCGCTCCAATTATCCGGGTATCCAAATCGACCTTACCCTTGGCAATACCCGGACCGTTGCCGAGGCGGTCCTTGATGGGCGCGCGGAAGTAGGCTTCGTGGAAGGCGAGATCGAAGCCGCAGCTTTGTCATCCGTGATCATTTCGGAAGACGCACTCATGATTGTCGTTAGCGCCAATCATCCTTGGTCTAAGGCCTCGTCGCTTAGTGTTGATGAATTGGTTCGCGGAAGCTCCTGGGTTATGCGCGAGGAAGGCTCCGGGACACGCTCCGAATTTGAAAATGCGCTCAAGCGATTGGGAGGAGCGCCGAGCGAACTGGATGTCGTCCTTACCCTTCCCTCCAATGAAGCCGTCCTTTCGGCCGTGCGAGCAGGCCATAGCGCCGCCGCGGTGTCGCATGCTGCCGCTGGGATCTACCTGCAGGAGGGCATCCTTGTACAAGCGCCGTTCGAATTGCCCACACGCGAGTTTCGCTTGCTCCGTCATAAGCAGCGACAACCGAGCAAGGCCTCGCTTGCCCTTGAGGCGGCATGTCGAAATTGCCGGGCGCCGCCGCCGCTTTAGAAGCAGGCATAAGGAAATTCATTCGATTTTACCGAACATACCGTGAAAAACGTTCTGCTAGTGCCCTCAACGGCAGCACGTTAGTAAGAAAAAATCACAAGAGGGGAGAAAAACTTATGCAAGAAATCTGGATTGACTATCTGAACGCGTTGGACGCAAAAGCGCTGGCACTTAGTAACGATGAAATCCTCAACGCGGTTTCCAAGGCGTTAGAGGCGCAGGGGCGGGGCGAAACCGTTATCGAGCCTCGCGTTCATCTCGTTCCCGAGAGCTCCGACAAGGGTCATTTCAACGTCCTCCGCGGTTACGTTAAGTCCCTTGGTTATGCCGGCGTCAAAGTCGTTGGAGACTTCGTCGACAACTACAAACAGGGACTTCCATCAGAGATGGCAGTGCTCAATCTCTTTGATCCCGAGACCGGCGTACCTCGGGCTATTATCGATGCGACCGCGATTACGGATATGCGTACTGGCGCCGTTACCGCAATTGGAGCCCGGCATTTGGCCCGCAAGGGCAGCAAGATCCTCGGACACGTCGGTGCGCGAGGAACGTCTTATTGGAATATCCGACTTCTCGATCATATCTTCGATTTTGACGAAATTCGCGTTCACTCCAGACGGCCAGAGAGCCGGAATGCATTTGCGAAGCGGCTTGAGAATGATCTCGGAAAGAAGATCGTTGTGACCGATAACTGGCGCGATTGCCTTGAGGGCGCCGACATCATGGTTGAGGCGAGCCGGCTGCCGGAACCAACCCCTCTTTTCGAAACAAAGTGGGTAAAAAAAGGTGCATTCGTCGTTCCTTATGGGACGATGAGCGCGCTGGAATTCGATCTGACGGATATCATGGACAAAGTAGTCGTCGACGATTGGGGCCAGTGCGGGCCCGGTCGCCCCTATGGTGCGCTTCGCCGACACGTTGACGCCGGAAAGGTGACAGCTGAAAACCTGCATGCCGAGATGGGGCAAATCGTGGCCGGTCTGAAATCCGGCCGCGAGAGCGACGACGAAACAATCCTTTTCTGGCACCGAGGCCTTAGCAGCACAGACGTGGCGCTGGGTGCTGCGATGGTTGAAAAGGCCCGTCAGCTCGGAATTGGGCAAAAACTCCGTTTCGCGTGAGGAAGCACGCCATGCTGGTCGCCTCATCGAGGATGTACAATGTCGCTCCTGAGGTCCGGAGCCTATGGGACGGCTTTTTTGACTGGCTGTCCCGCCAGGCGGATGCCGATCTGGAGATTGTTGCTCACGACGCTCCGGCGCCGCTCTCTGAACTGTGGCAAAGACCTGACCTCGGCGCGGTGTTCATGTGTGGGTATCCATTCATCAGCATGGCGCCTGAGCTTCGCCCAATCGCACTCGCCGCGCCTGTAGCTCTGGCGGCTTGGTCGCAATCGAAACCGCTTTACGCAAGCCATATCGTCGTTGCCGCAAATAATGCGGCAACGACGCCAAAAGACATGTTTGGCATGACCTTCGGCTGGACCGTCCGGGACTCGCAGTCAGGATATCATGCGCTGCGTCGATTCCTGCTGGAAGGCTTTTCCTCCGAATTCCGTGATGCTCTTCCTCCCGCCAAGGGGCCGTTCTTGAAGCCTACGGGTATCATACAGGCGGTAAGAGAGGGGCTTGTGGATGCGGGGCCGGTCGATGCTTACGCATTCGAACTGTTGCGCGTCCACGCGCCGGAAAAAATATCCGGAGTGAAAGTGATTGCAACCACCCCATCAACCCCCTGCCCGCTGCTCATCGCGTCACGTGGTACACCTCATTCTCTCAGCGACAATCTGCGAAACGCGCTTTTGAGCGCACATGAGGACGCCGAAGGTGCCAAATGGCTAGAGTCTCTCCAGTTACGCCGCTTCGCCGAGGTCGCAATTGATGACTACGCGATCCTCGCCGAATACCCTGGCCGGATCGAGCTAGAGAGCTTGCACGCATGGTGAACATGGATCACAACGTCGGCAGGACGTACTCGCCGCGAAGATCCATGCGATCGCCGGCAAGGACCATGCGCACGCGCGTGATCGGCAAGGCAAGATGATAGGTTTTCCGCTCGATTGCCATGCAAGCCGCACCCGGAGTCAGGTCCAGGGCACGCGCAAGCTCTTCGCCACTGGAAATGGCGCTGATGCGATGACTGACAGACGACCACGGAATATTCGACATCAGCCACGGACTGGGTGCGATAGTCGAAAAATCGATGTTGCGCGCATCCGGCGCGGCCCCCAGATTGATGTGCCGGGTCTCGAGCATGACAGGCACGTCGTCGCAATAATGCAGGAGCTCGACATAAACGACCTCCGCATCGTCAGGTAAATCTGGCCAGCTAAATGCGGTGTTGTTTCGCAGAACCGTCTGCCGACGCAGCTTGAACGCATAGATGGAATTGCGTTTGAAAACATCTTCGCTGATATCGGTGAGGGGCAGCACGAATGTCTGCTGGAACTTTCGGATAACAATCGTTCCCGCACGGCGATTTCGTTCGACAAGTCCGAACTTTGCAAGTTCTCGTAGGGCCTTATGAATGGTCTGGCGGGAAACGTTGAACTGTTTGACGAGTTCGGCCTCGGAGGGCAGTCTCTCCCCGTGAGCATAAAACCCGTTAAGGATTCGACCGGTCAACTCGATCTCGACCTGCCGTACTCTCGATTGAGATCCGCCCTTTTCCAACGCTGTCACAAGCTACTTCCCCAAAAATAACATATAGACATTATTGCAAATCCGCCGGTCGTGAAGACCGGGAAGTCGCCATCAAACGCCGCTTCCGTCTGCCAACGAAATACAAATAATACCTTTACAATTTAGCGTTCCGGCTTGCGACCCTCCTCCGATTATGTCTATACTAATTATCAAGCACACGAAGAGGTGCATCGAGGGGAAGATCAAGCGCACTCGAGCGGCTGTGACCTTCCGACAATTCAAATCTGCCCACTGCCAGCCTGATTGCGCTGCAGGGCCCCGAAGCTTTGACAGGAGTATTCCAATGAGGAAGTCTGCATTGATCGCAGCCTCGATTGCAAGCTTGGCATTCGGCATGGCGGCCCATGCCGCCGACAAAATTGTAGTCGGAACCAAAAATTTCACCGAACAGTACATTTTGGGCGAGATCTATGCCGGGGCACTTGAAAATGCTGGCATCCCGGTCGAACGAAAAATCAATCTCGGCGGGACCTTGATCGCTCACCAGGCCCTCGTTTCCGGGGACATCGATATGTATCCGGAATACACGGGGACGGCTCTGATCTCAGTCGTCAAAGGACCTGTCTCAAGTGACGCGGATGCAGTTTATAAGGCCGTGCAGGACCACTACGCCAAGAACTTTCAACTGACGTGGCTTAAGCCGGCCGGCATCAACAACGGTTATGCGCTCATCGTCGGGCCGGAAACGGCAGCCAAATACAATCTCAAAACGATGAGCGACCTGTCCAAGGTCTCCAAGGATCTCGTCCTTGGCGCCGGACCGGAATTTGCCGACCGGACGGATGGCCTGCCGGGTCTGAAGGCGAAATATGGCATGGAGTTTAAAGAGTTCAGGCAATTTGCGAAGCTCGGCTTGCGCTACGACGCGCTCGCAGCAGGCCAGATCCAGGTCGGAAATGGTTTTGCGACCGACTGGCAAATCGCTGACAAGAAGTTTGTCTCGCTTGCCGACGATAAGGGGCTCTTCCCGCCGTATTACGTCGCCCCAATCATTCGCGACGACATCCTCAAGCAATTCCCAGGCGCAGAGGATGTCCTCAACAAGGTCAGCGCGGTTTTGGATAATCAGGTAATGCAACAGTTGAACGCACTCGTCGAACGGGATCACGAGGAGGCGAAGGACGTTGCCGCCGAATTCCTTAAGCAACACGGGTTCGGCAAATAAATCGCCACATTAAGATTGTCCCGCCGACATTCGGCGGGACTGGCAACGGAAGACAGAATGCAGATCGTCCTCAAGAGTACAGGCGCCTCGGTTGATGAGATATGCGCGATCGCTGGCGGTGCAAAGGTTGCCGTTTCTGACGAAGCGATAAAGCGTATTGCGAGCGCTTATGAATGCCTATCCCGTCACTCGGCGACCGGTAAGGCTATCTATGGTGTCAGCACCGGACTTGGGGCGGCTGTGGACACCCGGGTCTCTCCAAATTCGGGTGGCGCTCAACATCGCATTCCGCTGGCGCGAGCGGTCGGCGTTGGGCACTACGCCGGGACCGAAGAGGTTCGAGCGATGATGGCGGCGCGGCTCGCGCGGCTTTGCCTAGGGAACGCCGGAGCGTCCACTTCGGTCGTTTCCGCGCTCGCGTCAATGCTCAATCATTCCATTCATCCGTTGGTGCCCATGATCGGATCGGTTGGCGAAGCGGATCTTGCGCCACTGGCCCACATTGCGAGCGTACTGACCGGATCTGGTTTCGCTTATTTACCGGATGGAACTCTTGTTGATGGAGCGAGAGCCTTTGAAGCGTCCAACATTCAGCTTCCGGAATTTGGCCTGAAGGACGGCCTGACACTTGTTTCCTCCAATTCGGGATCATTGGGGTTGACATGCCTCACAGTTCGCGAGGCACGGCGTGTGCTGCAGTCGCACGTGACGGGGCTGGCATTATCTTTTGAAGGCTTCCGAGCGAACCTCCATCCAATCTCTCCGGAAGCCGTCCGACTGCGACCGGCGCCAGGCCAAGCCGCGGTCTCGGCCGAGCTCTTGCGGCTTCTCGATGGAGGTGAGCTTGCTGGAGGCACGCCGGCCAGGAGATTGCAGGACCCGATCAGTCTTCGCTCTGCATCCTCCGTAGTCGGCTCGGCGGTTGCGGCCCTTGAGGCGCTCGAGTCTTCCGTCACACTCGAGTTGAGCTGCAGTGACGACAATCCTGCGGTGCTTGCGGATGAAGACCTTGTCCTTCCCAACGGAAATTTCGAGCCGACCCATCTGGCGCTTGCGATCGACATGCTTGGGCTCGCTTTGGCGCGTCTTGCCGCTATGGCAGCGGAACGGATGATGAAGCTCTTGTCGCCGATCTTCTCCGAGCTACCACGTTTTCTCGCGCCAGCGGAGGCCGGCTCGAACGGGTTTGCCACAGTCCAGAAGACGATTTCAGCTTTGACGGCCGAGATTGGACATCTTGCCTTACCCCTGCCCTTTACAGCTCCGCCGGTGGCCGACCGTGTGGAAGATTACGCATCACTTGCCTTCTCCGGGGCCGACAAGCTCAAGAGGATTGTCGAGCGGGTACGCCTGCTTACCGCAGCAGAAATGATGATCGCCGCTCAGGCCATTGACATGAGAGGAAACATACGGATCGGATCTGGCTGTATCCAGGCCTTGGAAGACATCCGTGCGGTTTGCCCCCCGCTCGATGTGGACCGCCCCACCGGTACTGACATTCACGCATTGGCTGGCCTGATCACGTGCGGCTCGTTTGCCCGACACAGTAACCTCTTTTCGGAGAAGCGCTGATGAAGTGGGCACCCCGGAATCTGGATGACATCTTCGCGGCCGTTATCCAGCATCTTTATCTGGTCGTCTCTTCCGTAGGCATCGCCCTGATCATCTCACTGGTGGTCGGCATCTGGGTTGCGCGCCGTCCAAAAGCCTTCTCTGCCATCATCATGGTCACGGGCGTGTTATTCGCCATTCCCAGCCTTGCCCTTTTTGCTCTTTTGATCCCGTTGATGGGAATCGGGACTGGGCCGGCAATAACGGGTCTCTCGGCTTACTCCCTGATGATCTTGATCCGCAATATTGCGGTCGGTTTCCAATCGATTCCTGCAGACGTTCTCGAAGCCGCTCATGGGATGGGATACGGAACTCCGCGCCGGCTGTGGGAGGTCGAGCTTCCTTTGGCGATGCCCTTTATCGTTGCTGGTATCCGAATTGCGACGGTAACGGTTGTCGGGATTGCCACTGTCGCCGCCTATATCAACGCGGGTGGGCTTGGAGCGATCATATTTGAGGGGATCGATCAACGTTTCCCGGAAAAGATCATTATCGGCGGCCTCCTGACGTCGGCGCTCGCTCTGCTGTCCGATTTTGTGCTTTCTCGCATCGAAGCGCAACTATCGCCGAGCCGCAAAGGAAATGCGCCGTGATCGTTATCGATGCTTTTGGCTGGATTGCTGGCAATTTGCCGACCTTCTTCAAGGCCTTTTATCAGCATCTCTTCATGAGCCTGGTGTCACTGGGAATCGCGGCGGTAATCGCTATCCCGACAGGCTTTTCAGTTGCGCGCTCACCAAGAATAGCCTTCTTTATCATTAACGTGGCCGGTGCCGTCCGTTCGATCCCCAGCCTGGCTATTCTGTCGGCCGCGCTTCCGATCTTGGGCATCGGCATCGCGCCGTCCATCGTGGCGCTGGTAGTACTCGCCATCCCTCCATTGCTGCTCAACACAATCACGGGTGTGCGTGAGATCGACGTGTCGGTGCTCGACGCTGCAAACGGCATGGGAATGGGACGCCAGGATATCTTGTGGCAAATCGAGGTGCCGCTCGCGACACCGGCGATCATAACGGGCGTGCGGACGGCTGCGATTCAGGTGATCGGGGGGGCTGCCCTTGCTTCCTTTATCGGCGGTGGCGGTCTTGGAGATTTCATCAATACCGGGATCGCGATTATGGATCTCCCGCGTCTTTTGGTCGGAGCAATCCCCATCGCCCTGCTTTCGATCTGTGCTGAAATTGGCTTTGGCCGGCTTGAACGTGCGCTAAAGACCAAACGATAGGGTGGAACATTCGATGATCAGGCTTGAGCACGTAACGAAGAGCTACCCGGGAAGCGACCGCCACGCGGTTGACAATCTCGATCTCGAAATCGAGGCGGGGACAACCGTTGCCATGATCGGCCCCTCGGGCTGTGGGAAAACGACAACGATGCGGATGATCAATCGCCTCGAAAATCCGACCCAAGGCCGCGTATTGGTGAAGGGCAAGGATATAGCGACAACCGATCCCAAGATCCTTCGACGCAGCATCGGCTATGTTATCCAGCAAGTCGGACTTTTCCCACACATGACGATTGCACGTAATGTGGCAACGGTGCCGCGACTGCTTCAATGGGATCCGAAGGTAACGGAAAAACGCATCGACGAATTGCTCGACCTCGTCGGCCTCGATCCGTCAGTCATGCGCGATCGTCTGCCGCACCAGCTTTCTGGCGGCCAAAGGCAGCGTGTCGGTTTCGCCAGGGCGCTAGCCGCTGACCCTGAGATCATGCTGATGGATGAACCGTTCGGTGCAATTGATCCAATCACCAGGGTCCGCCTTCAGGACGAATTGAAGCAAATCCTGAGGAAGGTGAGCAAAACAGTCGTCATGGTGACACACGACTTGGACGAGGCGTTGAAAATGGGGGATCGGATCGCGATCATGCGCGATGGCCGCCTTCTTCAATACGATACTCCCGCCATGGTTCTGGCGCATCCCGCGGACGAATTCGTCGCGAACTTTCTTGGCCAGGATAGATCTATCAAGCGCCTCAGCTTGCTGAACGTTTTCGCTGCCATGGAAAGCCCGCGCCCCGGCGGCAAGGGGCGCATCGACTCTGAAGCAACTCTTCACGTCGCGCTGGCGTCGATGCTCGCGGACGGTATCGATGGCCTGGACGTTGTCGACGCGCAGGGTGGGATTGTTGGCTATATCGGCAGGCAAACCATATTGGAGAAGGCCGGCGACCGAGCGGCGGTGTCGTGAGCCAGAATCGCGTAGCTCACCGTATTCCGCAGTCTGCGAAGTGTCTGTAATAGGGCTAAGCCCCAGACTTGGTTCGCGGCAATACGTTCATCGAAATTACGACTTTAGCGACCGGTGAGAAGCACACTTGGCTCCCTCACCGGCGCTTTGTCTATCATGCCCTGCTAGGTACAAATGGTTCGAGCAGTCAGGCTTGTGTTCGGATGATGATCACAAAGAGCCGCGGGTCAGCACCACTCGGCTCGAGATGAATCGCCTCCTGCTCTCCGGTCATCAGCAAGGCATCATATGGTTCCAAAATGATATTATGGGTTGAGCTGCTGCAGCCATCCGGAGCCAATACAAAAAGGTCCGAATCCGCTGATGGGAGCGCGATCGTCTGCGGCAGGCTGTAGCAGATTACGCGATGCGCATACCCGCCACGTCGCGTCATGACATTGAGGTCGGTGACGGTATCCTTCAGCAACATGGCTGACGTCGCGACATCGGCCGGAAAGGCGTGCGGAACCGTATCCTGCCTCAATGCGACCGGCTCCCGCCCCTCCACGAAAAGCTCCAGCCCTTCACCGCTCAAGATGGATAGAGTGCGATCGATACCGTCGAAAACGGAAAACGGGCCGTCTTCCGCAACGGTCGCCATGCTGATGCGCCAGTCGAAATCGCCAACCGATGCGCAGGGCGGAAAGACGGCGATTTCCACCGTCTCCCCCTTACCGTTCTTCCACGGCATGCGCTTATAATCGCCAGCACGGAGAATGCGCATCGGATCAGTTCCCGAGAATGCCGGGAAGGCGCAGACCTTTCTCCTTGGCACAGTCGACCGCGATTTCGTAACCCGCATCCGCGTGGCGCATGACGCCGGTCGCCGGGTCGTTCCACAGAACCCGTTCCAGACGACGGTCGGCATCTTCAGAGCCGTCGGCGCAGATCACCATGCCGGCATGCTGCGAAAAGCCCATGCCGACGCCCCCGCCATGATGCAGCGACACCCAGGTGGCGCCCGATGCGGTGTTGAGCAGTGCGTTGAGCAATGGCCAATCCGAGACGGCATCCGAACCATCCTTCATTGCTTCCGTCTCGCGGTTCGGCGAGGCGACCGAGCCGGAATCGAGATGATCGCGGCCGATGACGATCGGGGCTGAAAGCTCGCCGTTACGGACCATCTCGTTGAAGGCAAGGCCAAGCTTCTGGCGGTCGCCCAGGCCCACCCAGCAGATGCGCGCCGGAAGGCCCTGGAAGGAAATGCGTTCCTTTGCCATGTCCAGCCAGTTGTGCAGGTGCTTGTTGTCGGGAAGCAGTTCCTTCACCTTGGCGTCGGTCTTGTAGATATCTTCCGGATCGCCGGACAGCGCTGCCCAGCGGAACGGTCCAATGCCGCGGCAGAAAAGCGGGCGAATATAGGCCGGCACAAAGCCGGGGAAGGCGAAGGCGTTTTCCAGGCCCTCATCCTTGGCGACCTGGCGGATGTTATTGCCGTAGTCGAGCGTCGGGATGCCGGCGTCCCAAAAGGCAACCATGGCTTCGACCTGTGCCCTCATCGAGGCGCGGGCAGCGATCTCGACGGATTTCGGGTCGCTCTCACGCTTCGCCCTGGCTTCCTCGACCGTCCAGCCGACCGGTAGATAACCGTTACGCGGATCATGCGCGGAGGTCTGGTCGGTAACAATATCCGGGCGCGGGCCGCCCGCCTTCATGCGGCGTACCAGCTCCGGGAAGATTTCAGCGGCATTGCCGAGCAGGCCGACGGATTTTGCCTCGCCGGCCTTCGTCCATGTGTCGATCATGGCCAGCGCCTCGTCCAGCGTCCTCGCCTTTGCATCGACATAACGGGTGCGCAGGCGGAAATCGATGCGGGTCTCGTCGCACTCGACGGCCAGGCAGCAGGCACCCGCCATGACGGCGGCGAGCGGCTGCGCGCCGCCCATGCCGCCGAGACCGCCAGTCAGGATCCACTTGCCCTTGAGATTGCCGTCATAGTGCTGGCGACCGGCTTCAACGAAGGTTTCGTATGTGCCCTGCACGATGCCCTGGGTGCCGATATAGATCCACGAACCGGCAGTCATCTGGCCGTACATGGCCAGCCCCTTCTTATCCAGCTCGTTGAAATGATCCCAAGTCGCCCAGTGCGGCACGAGGTTGGAATTGGCGATCAGAACGCGCGGGGCATCCTTATGGGTGCGGAACACGCCGACAGGCTTGCCGGATTGCACCAGCAAGGTTTCTTCTTCGCTAAGCGTCTTCAGCGCCGCAGTAATGCGTTCGAAATCGTCCCAGGTGCGCGCGGCGCGGCCAATGCCGCCATAAACCACCAATTCATGCGGGTTTTCCGCCACGTCCGGATCGAGATTGTTCATCAGCATCCGGAGTGGCGCTTCGGTCATCCAGCTCTTCGCGCTGAGTTCTGGCCCGCGCGGGGCGCGGATTTCGCGGATGTTGTGACGCGGGTTCATGTTCATGGTGAAGTTCCCCTTGTTTAGCGTTTCAGACCGAGCGCGATCTGTTCGATCCGCGTCAAAATGGATTTGAGATGGATGCGCAGGTTGTCTGCCCTCCCGCTGTCATAGGCGAAGGGCGGCGCTTCGCTTGCAAGATGCGTGGATTGGGCGAGCTCCATCTGGATTGCGTGGACGCCGGTTTCCGGCCTGCCGTAGTGGCGCGTCGTCCAGCCGCCCTTGAAACGGCCGTTGAGAATGCCGCTAAAACCTTTAGCCGATGCGACGACGTCGGCTACGGCTTCTTCGATTCGCGGGTCGCAGGTCTTGCCCCCAAGTGTGCCGATGTTGAAATCCGGCAGTTTTCCCTCGAAGAGGAAGGGGATGTGCGAGCGGATCGAATGGCAATCGTAGAGGATGACCACCCCGTGGATCGCCTTCACGCGCTCGATCTCTGCGGCGAGCGCGATGTGGTAGGGCGCGTGGAAGGCAGCAAGCCGGGTGGCGATATCGGCCTCGGTCGGGGCCGCGCCATCCTTCCAGATCGCCTTGCCGTCGAAATCGGTCTCCGGGATCAGCCCCGTCGTATTCTGGCCGGGATAGAGACTGGCGCCAGACGGGTCCCTGTTTGCATCGATCACGTAGCGATGGAATGTGGCGCGCACGGTGGTCGGATTTTCGAGCAACCCGTCATAAAGCTCATGGATGTGCCAGTCGGTATCGGCCAACAGCCGCCCGTTGTCGTTCAGGCGCTCCCATATATCGGGCGGAACCTCGGTGCCGGTATGGGGAAAGCCGAGGATAACGGGGGAGGTGCCTTGTTTGACTTCGAAAACAGACATGTCAGACCTCCAAAGCGGGCAGGATGCCGCTTGAAACGGATTCATTGAGACTGCCGCTGGCAATCAGAACCGTGGCCGCTTTCAGGTCGTTTGCCATGTAACGGTCTTCCTCGAGCGACGGTACGACGTTTCGGATGGCTGCGATCGCCTTCGTAAGCTCGGGGCTGGTCGCAAGCGGTGCGCGAAGCTCCACCCCCTGTGCGGCGCACACTGCCTCGATGCCGATAATTGCGAAGAGGTTTTCAGTCATCGGCAGAAGTCGTCGTGCGCCATGGCAGGCCATTGAGACATGGTCTTCCTGATTGGCCGATGTCGGCGTCGAGTCGACGGAGGCCGGATGCGACATCTGCTTGTTTTCGCTCATCAGCGCAGCCGATGTGACTTCGGCGATCATAAGACCGGAATTGAGCCCCGGCTTCTTGGCAAGGAAGGCCGGCAGGCCGTAGGAGAGAGCCGGGTCGACGAGCAGGGCGATGCGGCGCTGCGCGATCGCGCCGATCTCGCAAATCGCAAGCGCGATCTGGTCGGCTGCGAAGGCAACGGGTTCCGCGTGGAAGTTGCCGCCGGCGACGACGGAACTGTCTGAGAGGACCAGCGGATTGTCGGTCACCGCATTGGCTTCGATCTGGAGCGTGCGGGCAACGGAGCGCAACAGATCGAGACAAGCGCCGTCAACCTGCGGCTGGCACCGAATGCAATAAGGGTCCTGAACACGCTCGTCGCCTTCGATATGGCTCTGGCGGATCGGAGAGTTTTCAAGCAGGGCGCGCAGGGCCTCTGCCGTATCGATCTGGCCGCGATGGCCGCGTAGCGTGTGGATCTCGGGATGGAACGGCGCCGATGAGCCCATCGCCGCATCCGTCGACATAGCGCCGGTAATCAGAGCCGATTGCGCCGCTCGGTGGGCGCGAAACAGGCCGGCAAGCGCCAGCGCCGTCGAGGTCTGCGTACCGTTGATGAGCGCCAGTCCCTCCTTGGCTGCGAGCTCGACAGGCTGCAATCCGGCCTTCAGAAGTGCCGTCGCGCCGTTCAGCCTTTCGCCGCCGAAGAACGCCTCGCCATGGCCCATCATGACAGCCGCCATATGAGCGAGCGGGGCGAGGTCGCCGGAAGCGCCGACCGAGCCCTTTTCCGGAATGACCGGGATGACGCCGCGCGCCAACATCGCCTCGATCAGCCGCACCAGTTCGAGCCGCACGCCGGAGGCGCCACGGCCGAGCGAAACAAGCTTCAGGGCCATCATGAGGCGCACTACATTTTCCGGCAGGGCCTCGCCGACACCACAACAATGGGAGAGAACGAGGTTGCGCTGGAGCGCCGCTACATCGGCGCTGTCGATCTTGATCGAGGCAAGCTTACCAAAGCCGGTATTGATGCCGTAGACCGGCGCGTTGCCGGCGGCAATCTCCGCGATGCGGTCAGCCGCCTTGACGATGCCTGCGTCGAAAGACGGATCAAGCCTGGCCGGGACGCCGGTCCAGTAAATTGTCGCGAGATCCCGAAGCAAGACCGAACCAGGGTGTAGGATGATAGTCATCAGTCGATCCTCCGGCCCTTGAAAATATGTGCGTGAAGCGGGTTGAAGCCGATGCGGTAGACGAGCTCGGCGGGGCTCTCGATATTCCAGATCGCCAGATCGGCGGACTTGCCGGCTTCGATCGTGCCGATCTCAGCCAGCAGGCCGAGCGCACGGGCGCCCTCGCGGGTGGCGCCGGCAATGCATTCTTCCACGGTCAGCCTGAACAGCGTGGCCGACATGTTCATGGTGAGCAGCAGAGAGGTCAGCGGCGAGGTGCCGGGATTGCTGTCCGTTGCGATCGCGATATGCACGCCGGCTTGCCGCAGCGCCTCAACGGGCGGCTTTTGCTTTTCGTTGATAGCGTAGAAAGCGCCCGGGAGCAGGACTGCGACCGTGCCGGCAGCCGCCATTGCGCGCGCGCCATCCTCATCCAAATATTCCAGATGATCGGCCGAAAGCGCGCCATAGGAGGCGGCGAGTTTGGCGCCGCCGAGATTAGAGAGCTGCTCTGCATGAAGCTTGACGGGAATACCGAGCGAACGGGCCTTGTCGAAGACCCGCCTTATCTCGTCCACCGAGAAGGCGATGCCTTCGCAGAAGCCGTCTACTGCATCGACGAGGCCCTCGGCATGCGCCCGTTCAAGTCCGGGCAGGACCACCTCGGAAATGTAATCCCGGTTTCGCCCCTTGTATTCGACGGGCGTCGCATGGGCGCCGAGATAGGAGGTGACGACCCGCACTGGGCGAATCTGCTCAAGAGCTCGGGCAGCGCGCAGCATTTTCAGCTCCGCCTCGATATTGAGGCCATAGCCGGACTTGATCTCGACGGTGGTGACACCTTCCGAGATCAGTGTGTCGAGCCGCGGCAGCGCGGCTTCGACCAATCCTTCGACGGAGAGCGCGTTGGTCGCCTTCACGGAGGAGACGATGCCGCCGCCGGCACGCGCAATCTCTTCATAGGTCGCGCCTTGGAGGCGCATCTCGAATTCGCGCGCCCGGTTGCCGCCATAGACGATATGCGTGTGGCAATCGACGAGGCCGGGTGTGACCCAACGTCCCTCAAGATCGGTGATCTCGGCATTCTCGATCAGCTCAGCGGGCAGTTCGCCTTCCGGTCCGGCAAAGAGAATGCGCCCGCCTTCACAGACGACGGCGCCGTTCTCGACAATACCGAGCCCCTGCAAATCCTCCCGCAGCGTCGCCAGACGCCCATTGCGCCAAATCGAACGAGCGGAGTGTGCGGCCGCTCCGGAAAAATTGTTCCGAGTCATCAGCTTTTCGCCCTTCAAAACTCATCATACATGTATATACATAATGATGTAGGCCGCAAGCGGAATCTCGCCGCCTCAGATTTCGAGCCGAAGCAAGCACGGGAGACGAGAATGATTACGATTCACACGGGTTCGGCATTGCTCGTGAACGGATGGCATCAAAATGTGAGGCTAACGTTGGATGGTGGAAAGGTGGCTGCAGTCGAGATCGGTGTTGCGCCGGCCGCGGACGACGAACGCCACGAAGTAATCCTGCCGGCCATGGCAAACCTCCACAGCCACGCCTTTCAAAGGGCGATGGCTGGGCTCGCCGAAGTTCGCGGTCCGGCCAGTGACAGTTTCTGGAGTTGGCGCACGGTCATGTATCGGTTCGCGTTGTCCATGACGCCCGACCATGTGGAGGCTGTTGCTGCACAGCTTTACATGGAGATGCTGGAAGCTGGCTTCTCGCGTGTCGGTGAATTTCATTATCTGCATCACGACAAGGACGGGACGCCCTATGCCAATATCGCCGAAATGGCGGAGCGAATCGGCGCTGCGAGTGCCGAAACCGGTATCGGTCTGACCCTCCTGCCCGTCTTTTACGCCCACTCAGGCTTTGGTGGCGCCAGCCCGCTCGAAAGCCAGCGTCGCTTCATCAACTCGATTGATAGTTTTGCGCGATTGATGGAGGGCTGTCGCAACACTGTATCGCTGCTGCCCGGTGGGACACTTGGCGTCGCGCCACATAGTCTGCGCGCGGTGACCAAAGAAGAACTGGACCGAACGATCCCTTTCGCCGCCGGTGGACCGATCCACATCCACGTCGCGGAGCAAGTGAGGGAGGTGGAGGATTGCATCGCCTGGTCCGGAGCGCGACCGGTCGAATGGCTGCTTGCCAATGCACCGGTCGATGAGCGCTGGTGCTTTATCCACGCCACGCATATAACGGCGGACGAAATTCAAGCCATGGCTCGCCGCGGGGCCATTGCAGGCCTCTGCCCAATTACGGAAGCGAATCTTGGCGACGGCATCTTCCCCGCCGCAGAATTTCTAGCCGAGGGTGGCCGCTTCGGGATCGGGTCGGATTCCAACATCTTGCTCTCGCTGCCCGAAGAATTAAGGACGCTCGAATATTCGCAACGCCTGTCTCGGCGAGCACGCAACGTAATCGCTGAAAGCGGCCAGTCTACCGGCCGCAGGCTTTTCGATGAGGCTCTGCAAGGCGGCAATGTGGCTCTCGGCGGCTCCAGCGGCATCGGTGTTGGCGATGCTGCGGATATCGTTGCGCTCAATAACAAAGCCGTGCCCTATCTGTCCGAAGACAATCTCCTCGACCATTGGATATTTGCAGGCGGTATGAACGTCGATAGCGTCTGGATCGCCGGTCGCAAACGGGTCGAGAAAGGCCGGCACATTCAACGTGATGCGATCGCCAGGCGCTTCAGGACGGCAATGGCTGATCTTCTGGAAAACCAGCCATAGCCAGATTCCAATTTCGTCGCCTGGCGATATGGATTAGATGAGGCAAGGACTCTCGGAAAGCAGAGACGGCGTGACGATAGAAGATAGCAGCGGCACCACCCTCCATCAGCGCATCTTGAACGATATCGAAGGCCGGATCATCTCCGGCGCGTGGCCGCCCGGTTACCGCCTGCCGTTTGAGGTCGATCTGGCCGTTCAATACGGCTGCTCCCGCATGACTGTGAATAAGGTTATGACGCAGCTTGCAAAGTCGGGCCTGATCGAGCGGCGGAAGAAGTCCGGCACCTTTGTGGCTCATCCACAGGCACAATCGGCGGTGCTGGAGATCCACGATATCCGAGAAGAAGTACAATCTCTGAACCTCAGCTATGGCTATCGGCTCCTGTCTCGCACCTGCCGTAAGGCCGGCACGGAAGATCTGCGGCGGCTCGGAGTTTCGAAGGCGACCCAGTTGGTCGACCTCACCTGTATCCATCTTGCGGGTGATCGTCCCTTTTGTCTCGAAAAGCGGCTTATCGATCTCGCCGTCGTACCGGAGGCGAAAGGCTTCGACTTTGAGACAATAGCGCCGGGACCATGGCTCCTGGCACAGATCCCTTGGACCACTGCGGAACATCGAATCCAGGCTGTCCGAGCCGGGGCGGAGGAAACCGAGCATTTGCAACTCTCGCCTAACGATCCCTGCTTGGTGATCGAGCGTCAGACCTGGAGCCACGCGGGGCCGGTGACAAACGTCAGGCTTACATATCCGGGCGACAGGCATCGCCTGGTGGCTCAGTTCAAGCCGAACTCGTGATCCCAGAGGAGCTGATCTGCCTGCCGTCGAACACCGACGCGATCGGCTTAACCGCTTCCCTACTGGGAAACCGGTCGATCGTGTTGAGCTCGACCAAGCGGCTGTTTCGATAAGGATTCGTGAAGGGATCTGACGGTGCAATCATCTTGATCGCTTTGCACGGCAAGTGCAACGGCTACATTCCTGATCTTCGCGAAACTTGCTTTCTCTCCGGCCCCGCAAATGCGAAGGCAACGACACCTTCGGGGGCGCCCGCCACGACCGAAGGCCGCTCGGCGTCAGCTCCCGGACCGCACGCTGACGCGCGTCTTCGTGGGCGCCGCGCAGCAAGCAGGCCCTCCCTTAATTCCGAGTCAATGCCGGATCGCAGGCGGACGCCGGCCTCTGTCAGACGAAGACGAAGAATGGGCGCCGCAGCAGCACCTCGGTCGCTACCTGAAACCCGCATTTCACAGGAAGATTCTGACGGTATGCACCGATGCGCCGTCGACCGCATCATCATTGAGAATCGCCGCCGGTTCCTCTGAGAGCCGCAAATGCTGATGCTGTCATGATCTCGACCCCGCAGATGAATGCGGCGCTCATATTGATGTCGTCAGAGACCTGCCTAAGGTCGGCCGGAAGTTCCGGATCACATGAACGTCGACATGCTTGCGGAGCTTTGCGTCTCCTTCGGCACTGGCAGATCGTGGCTGGCATCGACTATGCGCTCTTCGGCTAAGGGCCTGCCGCCTCCAACATTGTCGAAGGGGGGTAGCTTCCGGCGTCGAACCCGGCGGCTTCGAAAGGTCAGTGAGACGGCTACGGCGCCGCGCCGCGTGGTACTCCATCCCTTCGGCCGCTTCGCCTTTGTCATCAAACGAACTCGACTCGACTGTGGGCATCGCTTCGATGCAAGCCATGAGAAGCTGGAGGAAATCGCCGTCTATCCCACCCTCCAGCGCAGGCGACGGAAATCATGCCTCCGACCTGCGGATCTCCGCCGATGCCACTTCTATACGGCGCCAATCGCGCGCACGACAGCATCGCGATCTTCGCGGTCGGCGACTTAAAACGTCGCCCCTTACGCGGGGGCGGGGATCGAAACCGCCTCAAGGCCGCACATCGCGACCTGATCCCGCGTCGCCCCCGTATGCGGGGGCGTGAAGCTGCACAAGCTCGGCCCCAAGCGCGGCGAACCGGATCGAGCGGCAGGGTAGTGATAAGCCGCAACAGCAAAAACCCCGCTGTGTTTGCAGCGGGGTTATAGTTGAATCTGGTTGCGGGGGTAGGATTTGAACCTACGACCTTCAGGTTATGAGCCTGACGAGCTACCGGGCTGCTCCACCCCGCGTCACCTGCAGGTTTTTGCCTGCGAGAGCGTTATCATGACAAGGGGCCTCA